>Ga0208821_1000007_pt1 | contig 208402 bp, 179 predicted proteins | sample June2015DPH_20_5_FD_184720 | JGI IMG/M metagenome (GOLD analysis project Ga0208821, IMG submission 184720) | Peatland microbial communities from SPRUCE experiment site at the Marcell Experimental Forest, Minnesota, USA - June2015DPH_20_40... | ecosystem: Environmental > Terrestrial > Soil >...
GTGTGTTCGCAGGCCGGAAAATGAATCCGCGGGACACCAGCGGATGCAGCCAAAACCCTTCCCCGAGTCACAAAATCACGGTGACTGGAGAGAATCTAAGTCGCGGCGTCCCTTTTTCCGCAGCCTGCTAGATAATAATCCCAGTCAGCGATGCGTGGAGTTTCGATTTTCCGTTAAAAGAAATTCAAACAGCAACGCTCAGGCTGATTACGACTACCGCCTCGCCTTGGCAATCTTACGTTTCCAGACGAGCGGTATTTAGCGCGGGCAGATGGGCTGGACATCGAATTCCACTCCATGCGTTAAAATCCCGCAGGAGCTCTGCCGGTGAATCGTCGCGACTTTAATCTCGGTATTCTCAAAGTATCTGCTGCGGCGCTGCTGTCACCGCGCTTGCTCGCTCGACCGCTTGCCTCGCCTGACAGTACGCCGCCTTCCATCGCCGCGCTCTACAAGAACGCCATCGTCATTGATTCCCTCTGCGCCCCGCTGGTCGATATGGACACGCCACCCACCGCCGACGTCCTCGCAGCGGTGCGGCAATCGGGCATCACCGCCATCAACTTCACCATCTCGGACCCCACGTTCGAGGGCACAGTCGGTAATATCGCAAGCGTCGAGGCGTTAGTCGAGCAGAATCCCGACGCGTTCCTCATCGTGCGTCGCCATTCCGACATCGCCCGCGCCAAGCGCGAAAACAAACTCGGGATTCTTCCCAGCTTCCAGTACACCGCATTTCTCGAGGAAAATCCCGAGCGCATTGAAATGTTCCGCCGCTTCGGCGTGCGCATCATGCAGCTCACCTACAACAATCGCAGCATCTTTGGCGATGGATGCCTCGAGCCCGGCAATGCCGGACTCAGCAAAGCGGGCATCGCCGCTATCAAAAAGATGAACGACCTCGGAGTCGCCGTCGACCTCAGCCACAGCGGATACCGCACCACCTCCGAGGGCATCGCCCAATCCGCGAAGCCGGTTCTGATCTCACATTCCGGATGCGCTGCCATCTATGCTCATCCCCGCAACAAGCCCGACGAAATTCTCAAGTCGCTTGCCGATCATGGCGGCTATTTCGGCGTCTATCTCATGCCCTATGTCGTTGCCTCGCCCACCGTGCCGACCCGCGAACATGTGCTCGATCACGTCGTGCACGCCATCAACGTATGCGGCGTCGATCACGTGGGCATCGGATCCGATGGCTCGATCCAGAAGACGGTCCTGAACGCGGAACAGAAAGCCGCGTTTGGTCAGGACATCGCGCGCCGCAAAAAACTCGGCATCGGCGCCCCCGGCGAGGATCGCTATCCCTACGTGCCCGATCTCAACGGACCGGATCACATGGAAGTCATCGCCGCCGAACTCGCCAAGCGCGGCCAGCCCGCGGCGGTGATCGAGAAAGTCCTGGGCGCAAACTTTCAGCGAGTAATCGGCGAAATCTGGGGCACGGGTTAGCGGACTACTTCATCTCCGTTTTCGCTGGATGGGCCGCCTTGCCTTTCAGCTCGACTACGATCACATCCATACCTTTGTCGCCAGTGTTTTCCGGTAGGTGGGTCGTCGCCGCGCCATATTGCGCATCGCCTGCCTTGACGGTAAAGCTTTCCTTTTTCCCGTCCGGATAACTGAACTGCCCGTTGGCGTCGGTGAGAAACACCGCAACCGTGGCCGGATGGCTGTGCATGACCGACTTCTCGTGCGGACCGTAGTGCACCTTCAGAATTCGTACCTCTGCGTTCTCGCTCAGCACCGTGTAATGCTTGGGATCAACCTTAGCCGCATCTTGAGCCGAGAGGATTGGGACGAAACAGACGCACAATACCACACCATAAACCGCCAGTGGCAATCGCATTTTTTCTCCTTGTGGTTTTGGGATTTGGTGAAAAGGCATCCAACGCTACCCCAGCGATGTTACTGATGTCAATCGGGTTTTTGGTTTGACGATCGTGTTTCTCGCTGCAAGTGTGACAACCGTCACTGCAAGCGGCGCGCCGCTGCGTAAATTCGTAGGCATGAACGCACCAATCAAGAACGATCGCATAGAGTGGTTGCAAGGGCCTTCGGCAGATGGTTCAGCAGAGTGCGCAGTGAAGTGCTCAGCCGTTCCCGGAGAACGCAAGAACCCCTGGCGGCTGATTCTCCTGGGGGCGCCGGGCGTGGGCAAAGGTACTCAAGCCGAACTCCTGACCGAGCGTCTGGATGCTTGCCATCTCTCGACCGGAGACGTCTTTCGAGCTGCCAAGGAGCGGCGCGACTGTGATCAATCCCCGGCGATGAAGGCAGCACTGGAGTACATGCGTCGAGGCGAACTGGTGCCCGACTCCACCGTATGGGAGATGGTGCGCGAGCGCAGCGGCTGCATCCTCGATTGCGGCGGCTTCATCCTCGACGGATTCCCGCGCACGCTCGGCCAAGCCGAGTCCCTGAAAGAGCTGATGGAGAAGGAGAAGATTTCGCTCAGCGCCGTGGTCAACTACGAACTGCCCCTGGACGAGATTGTCCAGCGGCTGAGCGGCCGCCGCACCTGCGAAAAATGCAAGTCGATTTTCCATGTTAAAGAACGACCGCCGAAGGTCGAGGCCGTGTGCGATCGCTGCGGTGGACGGCTCTATCAGCGCGAAGATGACCGGCCTGAATCCATCACCGTGCGTTTGGAAGCATACGAACGAAGCACAGCGCCACTAATCCAGTTCTACAAAAATCTCGGCCTGCTGCTGCCGATCGTTGCCAAGGGATCTCCCGACGAGATCTTGGCGCGCACGATGGATAAGTTGGATAAGCTGGCCGGCGACAGATAACGCAGAACACCTGAGATCGACCCCTGTCTGTAAAACGGTGCCTCAGAGCAGGGCCTTCACGGATGCGGATGGGCATTCGTGGAACGAAGACCTTTCAATGCGAATAGTATCTCTCCATCCAGTCTTTACAAGGTCAGGAGCAGCATGCCCGTCATGGCCGCCGCCACTCACCCCAGGGAACAATACCAACAGAGAGCCGGATGAGCACGCTCAGCAGCGCGCCGCAAAATACGGAAGCAGAACCGATTGAGTGGAGACCTTCAGCGAACCCGTGGATGATTGCGGTATCTGTGATGCTCTCGACCTTCATGGTCGTGCTCGACTCCTCGGTTGCAAACGTTGCATTGCCGCATATCGCGGGAAATCTCTCCTCTACCACGGACGAATCAACGTGGGTGCTGACGAGCTACCTTGTTTCCAATGCAATCATGCTTCCTGCCAGCGGATGGATTGCACGGCGCATTGGGCGTAAACGTCTGTTCATGATTTCAATCCTGGTGTTTACAGGCGCGTCCCTGCTATGCGGCATAGCCATCAACATGCCGATGCTGATCGTCGCCCGGATCATACAAGGCATCGGCGGTGGCGGCATGCTGCCGTTGGCCCAGTCCATCTTGCTGGAAAGCTTTCCGCCCGACAAACTCGGCGCCGCGATGGCTGCTTATGGACTTGGGGTTGTGGTCGCCCCGGTGGTCGGTCCAACTTTAGGAGGATGGATTACCGACAGCTATTCCTGGCGCTGGATCTTTTACATCAATCTTCCGGTGGGTTTTCTGGCTCTGTTTCTGGTCAACGCGTTCATCGAAGACCCTCCCTATATTAGGCAGGCATTTCGAGGGGCAATCGATTATCTCGGGTTTGGCCTGATGGCCATTTGGCTGGGCACATTGCAGTTACTGCTGGACAAGGGGCAGGAGGCGGACTGGTTTGCAGCGGACTGGATACGATGGATAGCTGCTGTTTCCACGATCGCACTGATCGGTTTTATTTTCCGCGAATTCATGTATCGGGACCCGATTGTGCAATTGCATGTGCTCGGCGACCGCAATTTCGGCGTAGGGACTCTGATCACGGGTCTCTATGGTTTCGTTCTCTATGGCGTCACGGCCATGCTGCCTTTATTTCTACAAACCTTGATGGGGTATTCGGCGCTGGACAGTGGCTTGGCAGTTACTCCACGCGGCATTGGCTCCGTGCTCTCGATGCTTATGGTAGGGATGTTGGTCAATTCTATCGACAGTCGTCTACTGTTGGCGTGTGGCTTCGGTATCCTTGGCTATTCCACTTTGCTGCTGAGTCACATCAATCTCGGCATTTCTATGGGTTCCGTCGCCCTGCCGAACCTAATCAATGGCTTCGCTAGCGGCTTCATCTTTGTTCCCCTCACCACCATGGCCATGGGCAGGCTGCACAATGAAGAAATCGGGAATGCGGCCGGCATCTATAACTTAATGCGTAACATCGGAGGCAGCGTCGGAATCGCGAGCGTCACTACCTTTCTAGTGCGCGGCTCTCAAATCCATCAGAGTTATCTGGTGGCAAACGTCACGGCCGGAAATCCTGCGGTGATGGAGATGCTCCATGGCCTGGAGACAAAGTTTCACCTCGGAGGGATAGACACTTACACGGCTCATCAAAAGGCCCTCGGGATGGTTTACGGAATGATCCAGCAGCAGGCATCTCTGCTCGCTTATGCCGACAACTTTCGATTGCTGGGATTTCTATCGCTGCTATGCATACCGCTTGCCATGCTCTTTCATCGCGTCCGCAAGCATTCGAACGGCGGCCCTGACGTTAGCGGCGAATAACGACAACTCCTGGTTGACATCAGCAGCTATAATGACAAGCAGGCGATAGCCCAACGGCGGCTGTAGGTGTAAAGTGATCCTAAGTTATTGAAATCTAGATCGTGCGAGACTTAGGGGACGTCCAAGAGACGAGGGAAGTAAAGCTCGCGGCTCGAAGCCAAAAGCCAAAAGCCAAAAGCCAAGAGCTAAGAGTAAGAAGCTCTAAGTCAGCGCACCAACTTAGCAAATGGCTTCCGCCACCGAGGGACAGTCGCACGTGAATTCGGTTTCCAGAAAAGCACATACGCATTCCAGTGCCGAAGCGCAGCGGCGTCTTGCTTATTTCAACGAGCGCCGCGACGAGATTGTCTCGACCATCCGCGAACTGGTCGAAATCGAATCTCCCAGCGACAACAAAGCCGCCGTGGACCGCGTTGCGGAGGCCGTCGCACATAAATTTTCCGAGCTCGGCGGCGAAGTGCACTTCCACCAGGTAAACGACTATGGCAGTCACCTGCAAGTGGATTTCGCAGGCAAGTCCGCGAAGCCGGTGCTGCTGCTCGGCCATTACGACACTGTCTATCCGCTAGGCACGCTCGCCACCATGCCTTGCTGCGCCGTGGATAACAAACTGACTGGGCCCGGCGTGCTCGACATGAAATCCGGCATCGCCCTGATGCTGCACGCGCTCGCCGCACTGCAGGATTGGAATAAGAAAGACTGGCATGGTGGATTGCCGCGCCCCGTCACCGTGCTCCTGGTTTCCGACGAGGAAGTGGGCAGCGACTCGTCGCGCGCGATCACCGAGTCACTGGCGAAAAAAGTTGCGGCCGTGCTCGTGCTCGAGCCTGCCTATGGATTCCAGGGCGCCGTGAAAACCGCGCGCAAAGGAGTTGGCGAATACCTCGTCAAAGTTACCGGCAAGGCTTCTCATGCCGGCCTCGATTTCCAGAAAGGAGCGAACGCGATTCTTGAGCTGGCACGTCAAATCGAAAAAATTTCCAGCTTCACTGATCTGAAGAAGGGATTGACGGTGAACGTCGGAATCGTGAACGGCGGATCGCGAACCAACGTGGTCCCGGCCGAAGCGGCGGCGCAGGTCGATGTTCGCATCGCGCGCATAAAAGAAGCGGCCGGAATCGATAAAAAGATGCGCAGCCTTCGTCCCTTCAATCGCAAATGCAAGATCGAGATCACCGGAGGAATCAATCGTCCGCCGATGGAACGCACCGCCGGAGTTGCAGCGTTGTATGCTCAGGCCTCCGCCATCGCGCGCGAGCTGGGATGGAAGCTCGGCGAAGCCGCGGTTGGCGGTGGCTCCGATGGGAATTTCACTGCTGGTCTTGGAATCCCAACCCTCGACGGCCTCGGCGCCGTCGGCGACGGAGCGCACGCCCCGCACGAGCACATCCTGATCTCGGAGTTGCCGCGCCGCGCCGCGCTCATTGCGGGATTGATCAAAGCGGCATAATGAGGAGTTCTTTGACTCCGGCTTCAGGGAAGCTTAGAATTTCCACAGAGGCTGGTCGGCGGCTTCGAGCACGAAACCGGAGGATTTATGGGTGAAGGACTATTTTCGCCGTGGCACATTCTGTTGATTATTGGCATCGCGCTGTTGCTCTTCGGGCCGAGTAAGCTTGCCGACTTAGGTAAAGGGCTGGGCGAAGGCATCCGGAATTTCAAGACTTCTATGAAAGACCCGGATGACAAGGGAAAAGAACCGCCGAAACCGCAATCGGGTCCTACCGCGTAAAGTTCTCAGTTCCCGGATTTCGTGAAAGCTTAAGAGCCGCGGATTAGAGCCGCGGATTTTCTAAGAACCGAGAACTCTTTTTGCTCTGTCTCACACGCAAGCGCGCTCGCGCAACATGCGAAATACCAGCGCTACCGGCAGTCCCACTACATTGCTGTAATCCCCTTCGATGCGAGAAATCCAGCGGGAAGCGATGCCTTGAATCGCGTAGGCTCCCGCTTTGTCTATAGGCTCGCCGCTGGCGACGTAGTCGGCGATATCTTTGTCCGTGATTTCACTCACGGTAACGAACGTCGTTTCACTGGCCACCGACGACTGGCCACTGACCGCCAAACACACTCCTGTAATCACCTGATGCTCGCGTCCGGAAAGCATGCGCAGCATGCGCGCGGCGTCAGCGGCATCGAAGGGCTTGCCGAGAAGTTGGCCGTCGACCACAACCACGGTGTCGGCTCCGAGCACGCAATCATGCGGACGCTGGCGCGCAACCGCGAGCGCCTTCTCGCGCGCCAGGCGTTCGGCACATTCCTTCGCACCTTCTCCAGGCAGGATGTCTTCGGCGATATGCGCAGGCTGCGCTTCGAATGGAATGCCCGCGTTGCGCAATAATTCCTGGCGACGCGGGGAGGCGGAGGCGAGCACTAGCATGGGAATCATTCTAGAGCGAGTCCAGAGTTGCTGTGACCGCAGGCAGTTGCCGAGCTGCGCTCAGATTGGACGGGCGAGACGCCCGTCCCTCCACAAACCTTACTCCAGCGCTTCGGGCTCGATCGAAATGTTCTTCTCGCCTTTTGCGCGCTTTTCCCAGTATTTTTTTACCCAGGCTTCATAGCTCTTGCCGGCGGCGGTGTCGCGTCCGGTGAAGGCGATGGCGGCGATTTCGGAGTAGGGGATGGCTGGGCGCTCACTGCTGTTGGCGAGCATCAGACGAACAACGGAATTCGCTAGCGTCGGGCCGATGCGGCGGTCGAAAAGATATCCGGTGATCTGGGAGCCGTCTTTATCTTTATTCTTGCGGGTGATGGTTACGTCGCCGCGATAGTCAAATGCCTTTTCGATGACTGCTCGAATATCAGCTTCGGTGGCGAGTTGCGGGATCCATCCCTGAAGATTTTCGCGCTCAAATCCAGGGACAACTTCGAGTTCATCACTGGCGTGCGGCTTGGGAGCAAGGGCTTGCGCACTATGGGGCAGCGCAGGATCATGCCCATGCTCTCGACCGCTCATGCGCGGCTCTCTTCCGCCTGCGGAGCAGCAGCGGCAACGTCAATTTGCGCTTTAATCTGGGCGTTAGTCTGCGCGTCGATCTGAACTAGCGGATTGTAGGAATGCACCGGGCGCACATTCCGATCGAGATCGGTGAGCGCGTCCTTGTCGGGATAGAGCGAGAAGGTCGCCTTCACCGTGTCCGCGAATCCGCGCAGCGAGCCGAACGTGTCGTCCACCGACGAAGGTTCGTAGCCGCAATGCACCATGCAGTTGGCGCACTGCGGATTGCCGGACTCGGTGCCGTAGCTGGCCCACTCCGTCGTTTCCATCAATTCTTTGTAAGACTCGGCGTAGCCGTCCTGCAGCAGGTAGCAGGGCTTCTGCCATCCGAAAATGTTGTAGGTGGGCATGCCCCAGGGCGTGCACTTATAGTTGCGCTTGCCCATCAGATACTCGAGAAAAAGTGGCGACTGGTTGAAGCGCCATGTCGTCTTGCGATTCGAGAGCATGGCGCGGAACATGCGGCGAATGCGGGCGCGCCCCATGAAGTGTTTCTGGTCGGGCGCCTTGTCGTAGGAATATCCGGGCGAGACCATCATGCTCTCGACGCCTGCGTCCATCATCTCGTCGAAGAAGTTGCGCACGCTGTTCGGGTCGGCGCCATCGAAAAGAGTCGTGTTGGTGGTCACGCGGAAGCCCGCTGCGACTGCCGCGCGAATTCCGTCGAGCGCAAGTTCGTATCCGCCTTCACGGCACACGGAAAAATCGTGGTGCTCTTTCTGTCCGTCCACATGAACGGAAAAACTCAGGTACTTGCTGGGCTTGAACAGGTGCAATTTTTCTTTCAGCAGCAGGGCGTTGGTGCAGAGATAAATATATTTCTTGCGCGCGAGCAGGCCTTCCACAATTTCGGCGATCTGCGGATGCATCAGCGGTTCGCCGCCGGGGATGGAGACCATGGGCGCTCCACACTCATCGACCGCTTTGAAGCAGTCTTCCGGGGCGAGATCTTTTTTCAGGATGTGGGCCGGGTACTGGATCTTGCCGCATCCGGCACAAGCCAGGTTGCAGCGGAACAGCGGCTCGAGCATGAGCACGAGCGGATAGCGCTTGCGTCCGGCCAGCTTCTGGCGCAGAACGTAGGAGGCCACTGTCCACATCTGGGATACAGGAACTGCCATTGCCCCTCCGGGAAGAATGTCTCTCTATGATACCGGATTTGGGCTTGCCGGTGAGTGCTCGTCGATGGTCGCGCCCTTCACGCTGAGGGTGGGTCGGGTTCTCGTCTGGCCGCAGGCGGCGCATGAACTGGGCTGCACGCCCAACCCCCTTATTAAAAGGACGCGAATGAGTGAGGCATGGCTCCGTTCGTTTTTTCTTGACAGTCGATCGTCCTGCCGTATCTAATTGATCCCTTTTAAACGCGTGCTGTTTCCGAGGCAGTTCAAACCGTCCGCTGAGGGGGCCATATGTCGATCACTCGAAAGTTAGCTGTGCTGTTGCTGCTGTCGCTGTTCTTCGGTTCGCTCGCGTTCGCGCAAGGCGGAGCCACGGGCGCCATCGCTGGCGCGGTTCAGGACACTTCTGGAGCCGTAATCGCCAACGCCAAGGTGAGCGTCACGAGCGACGCCACGGGTGAGGTCGTACGCCAAACGAAGACCGACACGTCTGGATTGTTCACAGCGACACTGCTGCCTGTGGGTGCTTACACGGTGGAAGTGAACGCGGCGGGCTTTCCCGTCACCAGGTTTCCCGGCGTGGTGGTGCGCATCACGGAAACGACTCGCATGACCGCGGTTATTAAAGTGAGTGTGGTGAAGGAAGTTGTGGAAGTCCAAGCCCTAGCGGAGCAAGTCGATACGACGGACGCCACCACGGGCCAATCCATCAGTTCCACAACCCTCAGCACCCTTCCGCTGGCCACGCGCAATTTCCAGCAGTTGCTCGACCTCTCGGCAGGCGCCTCCTCCAACTTGAACAACGCTGCTGCCCTCGGCCGTGGCGATGTGCGTATCGACGTCAACGGTGGAAGAGAAGATAACAACAACTATCTGATCGAGGGCGTTTCGGCCTCCGACTATTCGTTCGGGGAACTCACGTACACACCGGTCCCCAACCCCGACTCGATCCAGGAGTTCAAGGTCGGTACCAGCCTCTACGACGCTAGTCAAGGCCGTAACGGCGGCGGCAACATCAACGCTATCCTGAAAAGCGGCGGGTCCAGATTCCACGGAGATCTTTGGGAGTATTTCCGCAACTCCAAGCTGGATGCCGATGACTTCTTCTTAGGGCCCTTTGATCTCAAGCAGAACATTTTCGGCGGTGATTTCGGCGGCCCGGTCGGTCCCAAGGCCAAGCTGGGGTACTTCTATGTGAACTACCAGGGCACGCGGCAGCGAAGCGGCGACTCGCTGGGAACTTATACCAGTGGAGCTCCAGTTCCGGTGCTGGGCAACACGGCTGCCAGTCGCGCCGCCTGCGGTCCGACGGGTCTGGCCGCCACCTTCTTCCCAAATAACACCTTGCCGGCATATGCCAACAAAGCGGTCGACTGCGGACTCGATCCGGTAGCGGTGAATTTGCTGAACGTCCAGGGCAGTCAGTTCGGTCCGGGCACGGGTGGTGGCTGGCTGATTCCCAGCGTCTCCGGCACGCCCGGTAATGGCGCCAATGGTCTACCCAATACTGGCTCACTTTCTCTCAGTGTTCCGGGGCGCTATACCGATAATCAGTTCACGGCCAACTGGGACCGTGATTTCAACCAGGGCAAAGATCGCCTTTCCTGGCGGTTCTTCTGGTCGGATTCCGAAACCTACGAGCCGTTCGGCGCCGATAACCTGCAGGTTCAGACGGGCTATCCGGCTATTGCCAGCAACCTGAATTTCCCCCTCGACGTCCCGCTGCGGGGGCGGTTCGGCAGCATCGCCGAAACCCACTCCTTCAGCAATGCCCTGATCAACGAGTTTCGTTTCGGCGTGAACGTCATCAGCGACTCCCTTGAGAACGTTCCCGTCGCGGGGGCCTCGCCGGCCGAGCTGGGCATCAACAACACATCGGGTGCGCCGGACATGTACAGGTTCCATTTCAGCAGCGGCCTGGAAATTGGACCTTTCCCCAACCAGCTGCAATCGGCGTTATCGGACTCCCTCGTCTATCTCGATACGGTCAGTTGGTCGCACGGGCACCACTCGTTCCGTTTCGGGGGTGAAATCGACCGCACTTCGATTCGCCGCAGCCTCCCCGTGCTGGACAACGGTCTGTTGTTCTTCGTCCCTGGGGCCGACGCCACCATCAATTATTTCCAGAACTTCCTGTTGGGCGAGCCAACTTATGGTGAAGGGGGCAGCGGCGATGCCAATCACGATTACCACATTCCCGCCTATGCCGCTTTCGCGCAGGACGATTACCGGATCAGGCCAGATTTGACGCTGAACCTGGGGCTGCGCATGGAGTGGGTGGGTGCGGCCTCCGACAGCCTCTGCCACTTGGGCAACACGATTCCTAACAATGCCAACACGATCGGCGATGCATTCGTGTATCCGAGCTGTGTGAGTAAGTACGGTGTTTCAGGCTTCACCGGTAACCTGAACAGTGCCGCCCTGAGTAATGAGTACGCCACGGTGCCAGAACCGCGCATCGGCCTCGCCTATGACGTGGGTGGCAAGCACAGCACGGTGATTCGTGCCGGCTACGGCATCTACAGCGTCCGCGAAGATATTGGCGCCGTCGACAACCTGTCGTTTTCGCCCCCGTTTTACCCGATATTTGTGAGCGCCAATCCGCCAGATCAAATGGGCAGCCTCTTCTCCGCGCTACCGCCCCTGGGCAAGGTACCCCTTGGCTTGGTGCCGACGCCCTCCTTTTTTCAAGGTTTTACGGGAGCCCCGGCCGGGCAGCCTGCCTCGAACGGGAGTCCAATGTTCTCCGGAACCGCCGCCGGCTACTTTCAGCTCGCCACTCCCCTGCACTGGGTTGCGCCCACCACGCAGCAGTGGAACTTGACTGTGCAACGCCAGTTGGGTGGAAATTGGGTTCTCGAACTCGGATACGTGGGCACCAAAGGCACACGTCTACGCTCGACCTTTGATCCTGATCAACCGAGGCTGGCTAGCCTCTCCAACCCTATCAACGTGGTTTGCGGCAACATCGCCGCTGGAGTGCAATGTCTACAACCAGGAGTAGCGACTGGAGCAACGATTTCAATTACGCAGAACTCAGCAGCGAATTCCACGGCGCGAGTGCCCTTCCTCGGAATTAATCCTTCTGCGTTTGAGGCGTTCTATCCCAACTCGGATTCCCACTACAGCGGTTTGCAAGCCACCGTTTCGCACCACTTCTCGAAAGGACTGTACTTTCAAAGCGCGTATACCTATTCCAAGTCGATCGACGACGTCTCCACCGCCAGCGTGGCCTTCCTCACGCGCGTCAATGATCAGGACAGTGGGGCGGCCTCGCGGGGTCTTTCCGACTTCGATCATCGCCAGCGTTTTGTCACCAGCTTCAATTATGCCCTGCCTTTCCTCGCCGACCGCCACGATGCCGTGGGATATGTGCTCGGTAGCTGGGAGGTAAACAGTGTGATCGTAGCGCAATCGGGTTCGCCGATCACGATTGCGGATGGGAGTGGCGGGACGAACTATAATCTGGCGGACTACCCCAATGCTACAGCCAGTTTCGCTAAAGGCTTCAATTGCAGCAACGTTTTGAATTCGGGTAGCCTCGCCACCAAGATTGCAAATTGGGTCAACCCCGCTGCCTATGTACCGGACGGCCCTGTCCAAAATGGAACGGGGGATGGCTCCACCGGTTTTGGGAACTCTCCGCGCAACTGCATCATCGGCCCGAAGCAGGTGAACGTCGACTTCACGCTCGGCAAGACGTTTAAGCTGGGCGAACGGCAGAGCCTGAAATTCCGCACCGAGTTCTTTAATCTGTTCAACCATCCGTCATTCCAAAACCCATTGTTTACTGGGACTGCGAACGTTGAAGCAGTAGCGCCCAACGGTAGCAGCGGAATTGGCCAGATCACGCAAACCAACGGCACGCCGCGGCTGGTTCAGTTCTCGTTGAAGTATTCGTTCTGATAGGTTTCGAAGACGGCCAAGGGAGCGCGCACGTGCACGCGCTCCCTTGCCCCGCTCGAACTAACGGGAATAAGGCCGCCATGGGCGACGGAGAAGTCGGCGGCAGATACAACATCAAGAGAATTCCCGTTCATCTTCATTTGCGTTTCTCTTCCTCGCCCTGCTCCTTGGGCCAGACCGCGAGCCGAGATGCCTCACTATACGGATCTATACCTGCGATCCATGCTTTGGTCTGCACATACATAGACAAGACATCGGCTTGATCCTTGTAATAGGTGGCTCGGCGAAAGGGACCTCGTCCATGAATCGCCAATAGGACGAATGCAGCAAACAATAAACAGACGAAGAGAATGTTCCACCGCGTTTCAAAGAACGCGACCAACCGATCAAGTCTTGCCTTCCAACTATTCGCTATTTGTTCCTCCATTTGCTTTCCGACAGACTCCGTGGTCCTCAGATCTTCTGTAATCTCTGCACGTCGTGGACGCCGGGGATTTGGCGGACGCCATCCATGATTTTCTGGAGGTGTTTCAGGTCGGCGATTTCTAAGACTACGTCTATGCTGGCTCGGCCGTTCTGGCTGCGGGACTCCATGTTGCGGATGTTGGTGTTGGTGTCGCTGATGACGGCGGTAATTTGTTTCAACATGCCGAAGCGATCGTCGCAGAGAAGCGTGAGTTTCACGGGATAGGAAACCGGCTGGCCGTCTTTGTCGCCGGCCCACAACACGTCGATGCGGCGCTCGGGTTCGTAGAGAAGATTGGTGACGTTGGGACAATTGATGGAGTGGACGGCAACGCCTTTGCCGCGGGTGACGTAGCCGACGATGCCCTCGCCGCGAATGGGGTTACAGCAGCGGGCGCGATAGACGAGCAGGTCGCCTTGTCCGCGGACGACGATGGCGTTCGTGTCTCCGCCAAAGACGCGGCGGACCACGCTTGAAATGCCGCTCGATATGCCGCTGGTGAAGCCGTGAGATGACGCCTGCTCTTCGCTGTCGGACATCGGTTCTGCGCCGGCGGGCGCGAATTTCGCGAGCACCTGGCGGGCCGAGTACTTGCCGTAGCCGATGCCGGCCATCAGGTCGTCGGGACGGCCGAGTCCGTATTCGCTGGCCGCTCTTTGCAGGTCGGCTTCCTTGATCTCTTTCAGCGAGATGCGATATTTGCGCGCTTCCTTTTCGATCAACTTTTTTCCGATTTCAATGGCGCGCTCGCGCTGGTGGACGTTGAGCCAGTGCTTGATTTTGTTGCGGGCGCGCGAGGACTTGACGACGGCGAGCCAGTCGCGGCTGGGCTTGTGTCCGGGCTGGGTGATGACTTCGACGATGTCGCCGGAATGAAGCTTGTGGCGCAGGGGCACCATGCGTCCGTTGACTTTGGCGCCGGTGCAACTGTGGCCAACCTCGGTGTGAATCGAATAGGCGAAGTCGATCGGCGTGGACTCGCGCGGCAGAACCAGGACCTTGCCCTTGGGCGTGAAGGTGTAAACCTCTTCGGGGTAGAGATCGACTTTCAGGGTGGAGAGGAACTCGTTGGGATCGGAGACGTCGCGCTGCCACTCTACGACTTGGCGGAGCCATGCCAGGCGCTGCTCGTCCTCGGCAGAGACGGCGCCGTCTTTGTATTTCCAGTGGGCGGCGATGCCTTCCTCGCACATCTTGTGCATTTCTTCGGTGCGGATCTGGATTTCGAAGGTCTCGCCGGTCTCGGTGATGACGGAGGTGTGCAGCGACTGGTAGAGGTTGGGCCGCGGCATGGCGATGAAGTCCTTGATACGGCCGGGCACGGGGCGCCAGAGGTTGTGGATGATGCCGAGAACGGCGTAGCAGTCCTGCACGGAGTTGGTAATGACGCGCATGGCGTAGAGGTCGTAAACCTGGTCGACAGCGATATGTTGGCGCTGCAATTTTCTGTGGATGCTATAGAGGCGCTTGATGCGGCTCTCGACGCGTCCGGTGATGCCGGCTTCCTTGAGGCCGTCGCGCAGCACGCCTTCGACACGCGCCATGAAGGCTTCGCCCTCTTTACGACGCGACTCGACGGCGGCGCGGACCTGCTCGTAGCCTATGGGATCGACGTATTTGAAGCCAAGGTCTTCCAGTTCACCGCGAATCTTGCCCATGCCGAGACGGTGCGCGATGGGGGCATAGATTTCGAGCGTCTCGCGGGCAATTTTCTGCTGGCGTTCGGGATCCAGATGTTCGAGGGTGCGCATGTTGTGCAGGCGGTCGGCGAGCTTGATGAGGACGACGCGGATGTCGTCGACCATGGCAAGCATCATTTTGCGGAGGTTCTCGGCTTGCGCTTCTTCTCGGGAAGAGAAATCGATTTTGCTGATCTTGGTGACGCCCTCGACGATGTGGGCAACCTGTTCGCCAAATTCCTGACGGATTTCAACGGCGGTAACCGAGGTGTCTTCGACGGAGTCGTGGAGGAGGCCGGCGGCGATGGAGACGGAATCCATTTTCATGTCGGCCAGAACGTTACCGACTTCGAGCGGATGCACGAGGTAGGGTTCGCCGGAAGCGCGGGACTGTCCGGCGTGGTGCTTCTGGGAGAATTCATAGGCTCTTTTGACGAGATCGAGGTCGTCGTTGGGACGGTTCTCGCGCAGCTTCCGCATGAGCTCGCGGAAGCGGGTCACCGTGAGCACGTTGGTCGCGATCTGTTGACGCAACGTCGCCATGATCGATTTTAACCCAGCGCGAGTGGGGAATTCACCGCCGAGACGCCGAGGTCGCCGAGAAAGGCGCTCGGGCTGGTAGAGTACGGGGTACGGAGCTGCTTCTCCTATTATTAAGTTGTGCAGCGAAGGGCACGCGGGCGAGACGCCCGCGTCCACACGGGCTTCGGGAGGCATTGGCTTGGAACGGGTATTGGTGAGTGGGGTTTCGGGGCCAATTGGGACGGCGCTTTTGGCTTCGTTCGATCCTCAGAAGAGTACGCAGATTGTGCGGCTGGTGCGGGGACGCGCCCAGAATTCGTTGCAGGTTTCATGGAATCCGCTGGCCCCGCTGCCGCCCGCTGCTGTGTCGGGGTTCGATGCGGTGGTTCACCTGGCTGGGGAGAGCGTGGTGGGACGCTGGACCGACGAAAAAAAGAATGCGATTCGCGACAGTCGTGTGCTGGGAACCCGAAACCTGACTGCGGCGTTGGCCCAGACTGAGGTGAAGCCGCGCCTGCTAGTGTGTGCGTCGGCGATTGGGTTTTACGGGGATCGGGGAGATGAAGTTCTGGAAGAAAAGAGTCCGATTGGGCGAGGATTTCTGCCTGAGGTTTGTAGCGAGTGGGAAGAAGCCACCAAGGCTGCGCTCGAGGCTGGCATCCGGGTGGTGAACATTCGCATTGGGCTGGTCTTGAGCGCGAAAGGCGGGGCGCTGGCAAAGATGCTAACCCCGTTCAAACTGGGGCTGGGTGGGCGAATTGGGTCTGGCCGGCAGTGGTGGAGTTGGATTCATGTGGATGACATCGTGGGGGGAATACATCACGCGATGCGCACGGAGTCGCTCGCTGGTCCAGTGAATCTGGTAGCGCCCAATGCAGTGCGGAACGTTGAGTTCACAAAGGTGCTGGTGGCAGTGCTGAGACGTCCGGCGATTTTTCCGGTGCCGGAGTTCGCGCTGCGGCTGGCTTTCGGGAAGCAAGCGGCGGACGAAATGTTGCTCGCGAGCCAGCGCGTTCAGCCGGGGAAGCTCGGGGCCAGTGGATATAGGTTTCGTTTCCGCGAGTTGAGGGCGGCGCTGGAGAATCTGGTGGGATAGCGTCGTCGTTCGCATCAAATATTCGCTGGAGTCACAGATGTGATCGTCGTCACATCATGGCTGTCCTTGGTCTGCCACACTAAAACGGCATGGTGAAGAAGTCCATTGCGGCGGCCCTGCTTGTGGTCATGGTGGCCTGGGCGGAGATGGCCCTGGCCCCGATGTTGGCCATGCGTGACGGGCACGTGCATACGGCGCATGAAATCGCCGAGCATTCGGCTGCACACCATCACGTCATGCCCGCGGGCCATCCGTGCTGTCCAAAAATTGGCAAGACTCAGACCGAGGATGCGGCTCCGCTCGAGTTCGCCGCCGGCAGTCTTCCGTGCCAGGATGAGCATCGCTGCTGCTTCCGGCAAGGGCCGCAGAGCGTACCCGCACCCGTCAGTGCTGGACACAGACTTTCGCAAGAGACTGCCCCCGCGGAGACTGCCGAACTCAGCCCGGCTCATGATGCAGAGTCGCACGTTTGCCCGGCGACGGCGATTGCGCTTGGTCCTTCACCAGGCGTGCTTGGAATGGTTCTCCGAGTCTAGACGCTTTCCTTTCTTCTGATACCTCTTTCCGCGGCCGTCACGCTGACCGCACATCTCAACGGTTCTCATAACTTTAATAAGGAGATCTTATGAAATTCAGACTGTTTGCTTTGATCCTCATCCTTGCCCTGTCGCTGGTTGGCTGGGCGCAGGAGACGCCGGCAGCACCGAACTCGACACCGGCCCCGCAAGCCAAGGGGTGCTGTCATCACAACATGGCCGGAAAAGACGACAAAGGTTGTTGCTGCCATCACGCCGCAGCCGATGCCAAGGATGCCACGGCCTGTTGCAGCGAGGGCAAGTGTGAAATGAAAGATGGCAAGTCCTGCTGCGATGGTAAAGACATGAAAGCCGCGATGAAGGAATGCAAGAAAAGCGGCTGCTGCACAGACGGCAAGTGTTGCACCGAAGGCAAAAGCTGCGGCGAGGCCAAGGGTGACAAAACCGCCATGGGCTGCTGCGGCAGTAAGTGCGAACGGCATCCGCACACGCCAGCAGAGAGCTAGTTCAACCTGGTTACGCTCGCGCCCCGGTCGCTCGACGGCCGGGGCTTTTCTTATTCTGGGTGACTTTCGGACTGGATATGGGTGCGCGTGATACGGTCGTGCCAGCACAATCCGTCCTGGTCAAGGAAGCACCAGAGATAGCCGAGTCCGGCAGACAAAGCGGAGAGAAACGACGCCAGCACGCGCCAGCGGCGCAAGCGACGATTGAGCGGTGAGCCGTCAAACGCTGCCAGCCTCAGCCGGGCGGCGCGCAGTCCGGGAGTCGAGCCGGTGTACACCACAAACAAGAATTCGTAAGCCGCCCAGAGCAGGAGAGCAACCACGCCGAGCGCACCGGCGAGCATTGGTCCGGCAAGCATTGGTCGGGCGAGCATTGGGAGCGGTCCGCGAATGGGGTTGAGGCTGGGGTTCAGACGAAGAAAGATTGCGACAAAGACCACAAGAGCCGTCGCCAAGACGACGCCATCCACGAGGGCAGCCAACGCGCGCCGGACAATGGAAACTGATGGAGATGCGGATGGCAGGGGATAGTCGGCGCCGGCTCGCCTTTCGGCCGGCTCTTGCTGGGCGGGTTCTATCAGCATTCCACCCAATGCGGGTGGCGGCGGCAGAATCTCCGGGGCTTCCACTATGCGCGGACGATCGAAAATGGGATCGGCAAGTTCACTGGCGCAAAAAACCGGAATTGCTGCGGAGCGAGGGAACTCGATTACCCTGGCGGATGGCTCCGGGGGTTGTTCCGGATATCGGTCCGGGCCTTGCTCCTGGGTCTCCTCCGAAGTCTGCTGCGATGTCTGGCGAGGTTCGGCGAGGTTTGGCCCCGCGACTGCCGCCGGTTCCTCCTTTGTATAGAATGCAAAGTCTGGCTCGGCTCGCGCTGAAGCAGTCGCAACTGCCGCCGATCCGGTTCCTGCCGGACCAGTTGGCGGCGCAGGACGGGACCAGCTCTCGGGCGCATCAAAAGGCAGGAGCAGTGAGGGATAGCGCGGAGTCCGGGGCTTGCGCCGCGTGCGATAGCGTTCGAGGCGAGCGGCCACCTCGACGCGCCAGGAATCAGAGTTCGATTCAACGCTCGGTTCCGAGGCCGCAGTTTCAGGGGCGGCGGTGTTAAGCGCTCGCTCGACGGCAGCGGTGGCGCAGAGGTGCGCTTGCATGGCGGGATCCCCGCCGGTCGGACAGTTCGTCAATCCAGTCGTCATCGGTCCGGCCTTCATCAATCCGGTGGTCGTAAGTCAAGTCGTCGAAGAATGCCAGTAGCCAGAGCCAGGCAAGCACGAATGCCGGAGACCACAACAACGCGCAGCTTTGCTTCGCCTGCCGCTCGCGTGCTAAGGTCAGTTGGTTCCCGTTGGCAGACCGGCTGGCGGAGCGCACGCGCGCTGGCAGATCACCCGCTAATGGTCATCCATTAATGATCATCCGCTCTCGAATCTTTATCACGGCCGCATTGGTCTGTCATCTGCTTCTCGCCTCCGGGATAGTAACCAGCCAGACGCTGCCCCCCGCCGCCGCGACGGTCTCTGCTCCTGCGAGCACCTCTGCTATGGCCCCAGCTCTACCGACAGCCCCTGCCCGCCAGACGGAAGAAGAGGTTACGATGCGGGCGCTGCAACAGGAGAAGGACGGATCCATCTACCACCTGCGAGGCGAGGTGGAAATTCGCTACCGCACCTACATCCTGCACGCGGATCAAGCCACCTACCACGCGGACACGGGGGATAGCGAACCAGAGGGCCACGTCGTGTTGGACGGCGGCCCTTACGACGAGCACATCGAAGCCAGTCATGGCACTTACAATATCCGCACGGAAACGGGAACGTTCTATAGCGTGATCGGAACGGTGGGATTTCGGATGCGGAAGTCTCGCTACGTGCTTACCACCTCCAATCCATTCGCCTTTACCGGAAAAATTGTGGAGAAACACGGGCCCGACCACTACCTGGTGCGGCAGGGCACGGTTACGACCTGCGAGTTGCCGCATCCGAAGTGGCTATTCAACGCGAGGCGCATTTCGGTGGATGTGGACAGCACCGCCAAAATCTACCACAGCGACTTTCGGTTGATGGGCATGCCGGTGTTCTATTTTCCATTTGTCACGTATCCAGTTCAGAAAGAGCGGCAGAGCGGGCTGCTGATTCCGAGCTTCGGCAACTCATCCACCAAGGGATATATTGCCGGCGAATCTCTGTACTGGGTCTTCAATCGCAGCATGGACGCCACTGTGGCCGCCGAATACTATTCCAAACGCGGCTGGTTCCAACGCGGAGAATTCCGCGCTCGTCCGAGCGACAGCTCCTATCTGTACTTCAACTACGTGGGAATCGCAGATCGCGGCATCGGCAATCCACGCCAGAATCAAGGCGGCGAGGATGCGCGTTTTATGGCCGAGCGTCCTTTCGGGGACTTCCGCGGCGTCGCGAATGTCGATTATTTGAGTTCGTTCGTCTTCCGCATTGCCTTCACCGATGTGTACACCCAGGCGATCGATTCGGAAGTGAGGTCGCAGATTTTTCTCTCCAATACGACCAACGGATTTCATTTCAATGCCCTGACGGAGCGCTACCAGAACTTCGAAGTTTGCAATCCGGCAACGGAGGTTACTTGCCTCACGCTTACGCAGACGGAGCTGGTCCGGATTCTGCATACGCCCAGTTTCTTTCTCTCGGGTGAGGAGCGGCAGTTGGGAAATACGCCGCTGTACTGGTCGTTCGAGAGCGCGGCGGAGGGCTTGCAGCGGCGCGAGCTTGGGTTCCGCACCGCTCCGCTGGTAGGAAGATTCGATCTGGCGCCGTCGCTTACGATGCCGGTGCAATGGCGGGGATGGTCGTTCCGTCCCGCGCTTACGTTGCGGGACACGTTCTACACGCAGGAGTTCAACCCGGCATTGGCTGCGGCGACGGGCAGAGCTGACGACGACATTCTGAACCGAAAATCGCTGGAGGCTTCGTTCGAGTTGCGCCCACCGGCATTGTCGCGGGTCTTCGATCGTCCCTGGCTCGGACGCAAATGGAAGCACGTGATTGAGCCGCGCATGCGCTACGACTACGTAACCGGCATAAATAACTTCGCCGACATTCTGCGTTTCGATGCCACCGATGTACTGACCAACACCAATGAAGTCGAATACTCGCTGGTGAATCGTCTTTACGCCAAGCACCTGGATCCGAGAGTCAAGGATTGCGATGTGCAGGGCATGAGCACGCTGATCATCGGCGGTGTCCCGCAAGTCGGCGCGGTTCCGTGGGAAGCGCCTCCGAGTCCAGATGCTCAACCGTGCGCCTCTGGCCCGCGGGAAATCTTGAGTTGGGAGATCGGACAGAAGTATTTTTTCGATCCTACGTTTGGAAACGCGCTGGTTGCAGGGCAGCGGAACGTGTTTACGACGACCGCGGATTTCACCGGCATCGCGTTTCTGGATCAAGTGCAGCGCTTCGCTCCCATCATTTCCCGCTTGCGCATCGAAACCAGCCCGCGCACCAACACCGAGTGGGACTTGGATTACGACCTCAAGACCGGCCAAATCGATTCCAGCCTGGCGCTGGTGAACTACCACTACGGCCCATTTACCATTGGGGGAGGCGATGCCTTCCTGCGCGTGATCGACACTCCGACGGCGACGACGGGAACCACGGGAACGCCGCCGCCCAACGAGTTCCACCAGTTTCGGGTGTTGTTTGGCTACGGTCAACTCAACAAGCGTGGCTTGAGCGCCGCCAGCAGCTTCGGCTTTGACGCGAATCTTGGGTCGCTGCAGTATGCGACGGCACAGACGAGTTACACCTGGGACTGTTGCGGCCTGAGCCTGGAATACAGGCGCTTTGCGCTGGGATCGGTGCGTAACGAAAATCAATATCGTTTCTCGTTTACGCTGGCGAACGTGGGAACGTTCGGCAACCTCAGACGGCAGGAGCGGCTTTACTAGCCGGCTCCGCGTCCAGCCGACGGCCTCCCCTTGGGTTAGATTTAGCAGGACTCGACACGGATTCTTGACATTCGCCTTACATTCGCCTATGCTGCACGCATGGCGATCACTCGGCGTCAACGCGAGTTGTATGACTTCATTTCGCGCTTTGTGGCGGAGAAGCAATACTGCCCTTCGTTTGAAGAAATCAAGGAGGGCATGGGGCTGAGTTCTTTGGCCACAGTGCACAAGCACGTCACCAATCTGGAGAAAAAAGGGCTGCTGACGCGGGACTATAACCGCAGCCGCTCGATTGATCTACTGCCGCCAAAGGGAAAGTTGAAGCAGTCGATGGCGGTGAACACGGCGGTAGTGCTGCCGCTGGTAGGAAGGATTGCGGCGGGGCGTCCGATTGAGGCGGTGGAGCACAACGAAACGATCTCGCTGGCGGATTTTGTGCGCTCGAAGGAAGTGTTCGTGCTCGAAGTGCGCGGCGAATCCATGCAGGACGAAGCGATTCTCGATGGCGACTACGTGCTGGTCGAGAAGACGAAAACGGCGCACAACGGGGATATTGTGGTGGCGCTGCTTGAGTCGGCGGACGCAACGCTGAAACGGTTCTTTCGTGAGGGAGACAACATTCGTCTGCAGCCTTCGAACGCCGCGATGAAGCCGATCATTGTGCCTGCGGCGTCGGTAGAAATTCAGGGACGGGTGATTGGCGTGTTGCGAAAGTACTGAAGCAGTGGATAGTGGTCAGCAGTCAGTGAATAGAAATCCGCTCTTACTTTGGCGGCGAAAGGCCCGGGTGTGCGCCCGGGCCTTGCGAGTTTGAGAGTTGATCGCTGACGGCTTAGCCTGCTTGGCGATCTTAGCCTACGTGACGATCCAGGGCTTTCTGAATGTCGTCTTTGGAGCGGTAGCCGACGAGTTGTTCTACGACCTGTCCGTTCTTGAAGAAGAGCAGGGTAGGAATGCCGGTGACTTTGTAGCGCATGGGCGTGGCGGCATTGCGGTCGACGTCCATTTTGCCAACCTTGACTTTGCCCTGATATTCGCCGGCGAGTTCTTCGACAATCGGAGCGATCGCGCGGCAGGGACCACACCATGCGGCCCAGAAATCGATCAGCACGGGCTTATCGGACTTCAATACATCGGAATCGAAATTAGCGTCGGTGACTTCGACAATGGTGCTGCTTGCCATTCATCCTCCAGAGTTCTCAGTTAGCTGCCAGTTCCCCGCCAGGGTGGACCGTTTGGTCCGCTTGGGGCGGAATCTCTATCCTAGCACTGTTGATTGGATGCTCCGCAAGGGCGGAAGTCGCAGGAGTTGCCCCGAGTGTGGATGCGGGCGCAGAGCGCCGTAGAATGGCTGCTTGGGAATCACGGTTTTGGAATCTGGGTTTTGGAATCTGGGTTTTGCAATTATGACTGGCGATCTCGATAATCTCTGCGTGGTGCTCGTGGCAACGCGGAATCCGCTGAATATTGGGGCGGCGGCGCGGGCCATGAGCAATTTTGGAGTTCGTCTATTGCGGGTGGTAAATCCCTACGAGGTGGCGTTTCGGGAGGCGCGGTCGGCGGTGGGCGCGTCGGGATTACTGGCGAAGGCGGAACAGTTAGAGAGCGTGGCCGAGGCGGTCGCAGACTGCAAGTTGGTGGTCGGCACGACCGTGGCCGGGGCCCGGCGAGATTTGCAGCATCGGTTGCAGCGACTGGAGGACGGCGCACGAGCGATCAAACGGCAACTGAAGACGGCGCGCGTGGCATTGCTGTTTGGCTCGGAAAGATACGGGCTCTCGAATCGGGAACTGAGCCACTGCCATTGGGTGATGCGGATTCCGACGCGAGAAGAGCACGGTTCGATGAATCTAGGGCAGGCCGTGGCAGTCTGCCTGTACGAACTGGTGCGAGGACAGAAGACAGCGCCGGCAAAAGCCATGCCGGCGAAAAAAGAGAAGACTTCCGCCACGTCGGGAGAGCTGGAGCGGCTGACGCAGGTGCTGCTTGAGGTTCTGCGCGCCAGCGGGTACGTGAAGCCGCGAACAGCGGCAGCTGAAGAAAAGTTGCGGCGCCTGGTCCGGCGCATGGAGTTGAACGCCAATGACGCCGAGGTACTGTTGGGAATGGTGCGGCAGATAGCGTGGAAGCTGGGCGCGGGTGGTTGAGGCCTATCGCGCCTGCTGCATCGAATCTGCGATGACTTTGCCGATCGCCAGCACGGTCATCAGAGTAATCACACCCAGCGATATGACGCAGTAGATGCACCAGACGCCCAGCACCATGGATTCGACATCCGCCAGGTGGACTGCAAATGCGAAGGCCACCGTCACCAGCGGCAGCATCCACGGGTATGCTTTTCTGAAGGCGAGCACGCCGAGGAGCAGATATCCGGCGATGCCAATCGCGGCCACGGGAACTCTGAACAGCATCGCGTACGGACTGTGATTTACGATGCCGCAGTCCCAGCGTTCATTGATGCTGCAAGGTGAAGTGTCGGTGCGGTAATGCTCGCGCAAGGCGAGTGAAGAAACGACGATACCGACGACGGCAAGCACAATCAGCGCCCATCTCATGCAGGACTCCCACCCCACCGTAAACGCAGTTGCATTCCTGAAATAGATATCATCTGCGATTTCGGCAAGTTTTAACAGTCCTAGCGGGGATCGAATTTTGCAACGCTTGCTCGCCCTGCCTTACAGGTAGATTCGCGAACCACCAACTCGGGCTCGACGGTGATCTGCTTGGGATGGTCGGTGCCGTCACGAGCGATGTGCCGCAGAACGGTCTCGGCGGCAATCTTTCCCATCTTGCGCAGGGGTTGCCGCACGGTGGTGAGCCCGGGGTTTTGGAACGCGGCGCTCTGGATGTCGTCGAAGCCGACGACGGAGACGTCTTCCGGCACCCGCAAGTCCTTTTCCCGTAGGGCGCGAATTGCGCCAATCGCGGAAATGTCATTGAACGCAAATATTGCTGAGAAGGGTTCGTGTCTCGCCAGCAGGCGGCGAGTGACCTGATAACCCAGATCGGGAGAGGGTACATTTCCCTGCAACTGGGTTGTCAGTTTCGCATGAATCGTGAGGCCAAGCTTGGTTGCCGCCTGAACAATCGCGTTCCAGCGTGCTTCCGTATCCGAACTGAACTCTTGACCTTTGATAAAGGCTACGCGGCGGTGTCCTAGCTTGAACAGGTGTTCCAATGCCAGTTCGGCGGCACGGCTGTGATCGAGCAGGATGTTGGTCACCTTGTTGACTTCGTTATGTCCGGAAACGGTAACCACAGGGATGGATAAATCGTGGTGCCAGGGAGTATCCACGGCGATGAATCCCTCAACCGATCGCGCCAGCAGCAGCTTGGGGTACTCGTCGATCAAATCGGGCCGGTGGTGATGGCTGGCCACAAAATAAAAATAGCCTTCCCTCAACAGGTGCTCTTCGATGCCGCTCAGCACCAGGGTCTCGTAGCCCTCGCTTACTTCCGGCACGATCACGCCGATGGTGAAGGTGCGCTGGGTGCGCAAGGAGCGGGCCAGGAAGTTAGGGCGATAGTTGAACTTGCGCGCCGCGGCGAAAATCTGATCCTGAGTCGCCTTAGGAATGGAGTCGGCCACCGCCGAGCGGTTCATCACCAGCGACAGTGTAGCCGGGGAAAGGCCGAGGTGATCGGCGAGGAACTTCAAGCTGACTTTCTGTCCTGGGTGGCGGGCGGCGGGTGTTCCGGTCTTTTTCTGCTTGCGCATCGCCATGTGCAGTCTCCCACAAGCGCGGGCGAGAGGCAACCATCGAAAATTCCGGTCGCATTCCTTTGGCGCTTGACAGGCCCTGGACACCATGCTATACCGCTCTGGACAACTAAAGCGATTTAGTTATGATTTAGTTGGCAAGCCAGTTTTGGCGCCGAGAGGCATGGCCAAGACCGGTTTGCGGCTTCATGTGGATCGCTTTAAAAAAGCAGCGCGACTTCCGTGCCTTGGAGGCAAGTCATGTTCCACTCGACTCCTGTCCGTGCTCTCCTGCTCTCGACGATTCTTTTCTTCCTGACCTCATCCGCCTTGGCCCAGTATCGAACTTCCATTCAGGGCGTGGTGACCGATCCCACAGGCGCAGTGATTCCAGGCGCCAACCTCACGCTGACGAATCCCGCAACCGGCGAGAAGCAGGTCAGGGTCAGCAATGATGACGGTGTGTTCAACTTCAATGCGCTGCCGGCTGCCGCAACTTTCCGCTTGGAAGTGGAAAGGACGGGCTTCGAAAAGAAAGTCATCGACCATATCGACCTGATTCCCGATCAGGCCAACGCTCTCAACGTGCAGCTTGTCATCGGAGCCCAAGCGACGATCGTCAACGTCGATGCTTCGTTGGCGCCATTAATGGATACCGAAACCGCTTCCATCAACGGGGTTGTCTCTGACAATGAGGTTCAGCACATGCCGTCCTTCGGGCGCGATGTCACGAAACTCACGCAACTGGCTCCGGGCATGTTCGCCGATGGTTCGCAAGCCGGAGGAGGCGGCGCCTACCTCAACCTTCCCGGCACCCAGAGTGGCCCCACGCCGTCCGGTGGCGCGACCGGAATCTTCGACACCGAAAACCTTGTCCAGGGTTATTCCAATGGCAACCAGGCTCAGAACACCGGTGTTGCAATTGACGGTATCAGCACCACCAGCGCCGTCTGGGGCGGTGCTACGGTCATCACGCCGTCTGAAGATTCCGTTGACAGCGTGAAGATAGTCACCAATAGCTATGACGCTGAGGATGGTCGCTTCACCGGCGCCCAGGTTCAAATCACTTCCAAGAGTGGCACCAATAACTTCCACGGCAGTCTATTCTTCACCACTCACCAACCGAACCTGAACGCCTATCAACCGTACTTTGGCGTGGGTACCAAATCGTTGAGAGACAATAATAAGGGCAATCAGTTTGGCGGCAGCGTCGGCGGTCCGATCTGGAAGAATAAGATCTTCTTCTTCTTCAATTATGAGGCGGTGCCCACAGCCAACTCCGACATCATAGGCACCGGCTGGTACGATACCGCGGCTTTCGACGCCCTGGCGCCCGCCGGAAGCATCGCGGCAACTTATCTCAGTTTCCCCGGCAATGGCGTTGTCAACAAAGGCCTCGTTCCTAATGTGACCTGCGGCACCGCTGGTCTGGTCTCGGGCACAAACTGCATAGAGGTTGCGGGGGGGCTGAATATCGGCACACCGTTGAATACTACGCTCTTTCCGACGGGCCAAATCGGAGGGACCACGGCCTACCCCAGCGGCGGTATGGACCCCGGCTGGACCAAGCCTTCAAACCCCGGCACTGGCGGGGATGGCAGTGGCGGCCCTGAGAACCTGGGCACCACAGCTGACATTGCGGAGTACATAACTTCGAATCCGACCACTCACTCCGCCCGACAGTACAACGGCCGCCTTGATGCGGATGTCACCAGCAAAGACCGCATCGGCTTTGCCATTTACTGGGTTCCCCAGTCGACTGATGACTACAACGGCAACCGCGCCTACGACATCTTCCATCATCAACAAGTCAATGACGCGTTTTCCCTCATCTGGAACCACACCTTCTCGCCGAGCCTTCTCAACGAACTTCGTGCCAATGCTGCGGGATGGCGATGGAATGAAATCAAGACCAACCCGCAAACTCCGGTCGGACTTCCCTCCGATGGCATCGGTACCATCGGCAGCATCACTATTGGTAATTTTGGAGGGAACGTCGGCAGCGAACTGGACCAGTGGACATACAGCTACAAGGACGTCGCCACCAAAATCTTTGGAAGACACACCGTCAAATTTGGCGGTGAAGCCACGCGCCTTTTTTACCTGGACGCCTGTGTCCCGTGTGGCGTGCCCAGCTACGGGTTCTTTAATCTCTGGGATTTCCTCAACGATGCGCCTCAACGCGAAGGCTATCTCACCGCCGATCCTCATACCGGACTGCCTACAACGCAGCGACAGGACCAACGCGAAAACATCATGGGTTTCTTTGTCCAGGATGATTGGAAAGTCCGACCGAATCTAACTGTCAACCTCGGCCTGCGCTGGTCCTACTTCGGTCCACTCTCCTCCAAGCAGGACAACATGTATGTAGCTAATCCAGGCCCGGGATCAGATTACTTGACACTCTTGACCGTTAGTAAGGGCGATTCCTGGAACGCGCAGAAAAATAACTTCGGCCCCGAAATCGGCTTTGCTTGGAGTCCCACTAAATTCAACAACAGGCTCGTGTTCCGCGGCGGTTACGGCCTCAACTACAACCAGGAGGAAATCGCGATCTCCGCCAATATCGCCGGCAATCCCGGATTAGATATTGGGGAATACCTGGGGCTCTCATCGCCGACTTCACCGAATAATCTCGGCGTTGAGTATGGAATTTCAACGAACCCACACAGCATCGTTGGGTATCCGTCGAACCCCAACTTTGTCCAGAGTTTTGGCACGAACGGTCTGCCCACCACCGGCTCGGTTGGTGTAGACCTTTTCCCCCATACCCTTCCCACCGCGCGTACCCACCACTACTCGTTCGACATGCAATACGATCTGGGTCACCAGTACATAATGAGCGTGGGATATCAGGGCAGCTTGTCGCGGGACATCTTCTTCAACGAGAACCCGCTTGCCGTCCCTGCGACCCTGGGCTACGCCCAGAATCCGCAAATCAATGGCGGGGATTTCTATAACTCTAACGGCCGCGGCAACTACAATGCTTTGCTTGCGGACGTGAAGCATCAGTTCTCCCACCAGTTCATGGCCGAGGCTCAATACACCTGGTCCAGGAGCATGGATACAAGCTCCGCGCCTTACTCCGAGCAGCCCTACCCATACGATCTCAGCCTCGACTACGGACGCTCTGACTATAACGTCACCAACGCCTTCAAGCTGTTTGGCATGTGGCAGCCGGTATTCTTCCGCGGAAGCAGTAACAGCTGGATGGAAAGGATTGTCGGCGGCTGGTCGCTCAGCGGCATCTGGAATTGGCACTCCGGATTTCCCTGGACTCAGTTTGTAAGCACTCAGCACGGAAGCCTCTATTGTGCAAACTGCGGTTCTTACAATCTGCTTCCTGCCGCCTACCTGGGCGGCGCCGGCATGGGCACCAGCAATAAAGACTTCGAACAAACCGCAGCGGGTCCCAGCGCAAACTTTCCTCTCGGGGGTGCGGCATATTTCTCGACGCCAACCTATACTCCTTACAGCTGCAACCCAACCTGCGCCGGGACCTCGCTTCCGCAATCCCCTGGTGTTGCGCGCAACTATCTCACCCTGCCGGGATATAAGGATGTGGACTTGACGATCTCCAAGGGCTTTGGCCTGCCGAAGATGCCGGTACTCGGCGAAAACGCCAGGTTTGAACTTCGGATGGATGCCTTCAACGTCTTCAACAATTTGAACCTGAACCCGAATAGCATCTCGAACAATATTGGAAACCATAACTTCGGCACGATTTCGAATGCTCTTGCTGCCCGCGTCCTCTCGCTGGGGGCGCGCTTCAGCTTCTAGACTTTCCCATCTGGAGTTCTGGGCGGTGGGTCATCGATCCACCGTCCAGCGCTTTACAGCCGCAAGGATCATCGCTAATGGGAATTAAGACGCGATTTGTCCTTCTCGCCGTGCTGTCGCTGGCGTTGACGAGGCCCCGAGTTTCCGCGCAAACGGCGAACGACCCGCAGGATTCCCGCGTAGTTATCGTCGATGCTTCTGCCCCCGCTCATTCTTTTCCCCACTTTTGGGAGGAAATGTTTGGTTCCGGCCGCGCCGTCCTGACGTTGCGCGAGAGCTACCGCCGCGATCTCCGCGAGGTAAAGCAGATTACCGGCTTCGAGTACGTGCGCTTCCATGCCATCTTTCATGATGAGGTCGGAATCTACGACGAGGACGCCCAGGGTCATCCTCTGTACAACTTTTCCTACGTCGATCAGATCTATGACGGCTTGCTGGCCAACGGTGTGCGCCCGTTCGTCGAACTGAGCTTCATGCCTAAGAAACTGGCCGCGCGGGATGTGCTGCATCCCTTTTGGTACAAGCAGAACATCTCCCCACCCAAAGACTGGGACAAGTGGGACGATCTCATCGCCCAGTTCGCCAAGCACCTCGTGGACCGTTACGGCATCGACGAGGTCGCGCAGTGGTACTTTGAAGTCTGGAACGAACCGAATCTTGATTTTTGGGCGGGCGAACCGAAACAGGCCACCTACTGGCAGCTTTACGATCACACCGCGCGCTCCCTCAAGCAGGTAAGCCCGCGCCTGCGCGTGGGTGGACCCGCCACCGCACAGGCCGCCTGGGCGGATGCCTTCATTCGACACTGCGCCGAAAACAAGGTTCCCGTGGATTTCGTCTCCTCTCACGTTTACGGCAACGACCGCGCACAAGATGTCTTTGGCACTGACGAGAAAATCCCGCGCGACCAGATGGTGTGCCGCGCGGTACAAAAAGTCCACGATCAGATTCGGTCGTCCACCATGCCCGACCTGCCCCTGATCTGGACCGAGTACAATGCCAGTTACTTCAATGAGCCCGCCGTCACCGACTCGACCTACATGGGCCCGTGGCTGGCCGACACCATCCGCCAGTGCGACGGCTTGGTGGATGCGATGTCCTACTGGACGTTTTCCGATGTCTTCGAAGAACAGGGCGTGGTGAAGCAGCCGTTCTACGGCGGTTTTGGCCTGATTGCGGCCGGCGGTATTCCCAAACCGTCTTACAACGCGTTCAAACTGCTACACCAACTGGGCGACGAACGAATTCCCGTGGACTCCCGCTCCGTGCTGGTGACGCGCCAGAAAGACGGTTCGCTGGTGGTCGCGGCGTGGAACCTCGTTCCTCCAAGCCAGGTTCCTCCGGACCAGACTGGCCTGTCAAAAACAATTCATCTGCGCTTCGAACATCTCGCCGGAAGTCGCCGGGCTTATATCTCGCGCGTTGACCGCGACCACGGGGACGTGCATCCGGCCTATGAAAAGATGGGACAGCCGCGCTACCCGACCCAGGAACAGCTCAAGGCGCTGCAACAAGCCGCGCAATTGCCTCCCGCTGAAATCCGCGAGTTGACCAGTGGCGACTTGACTCTCGACCTCGCTCCGGATGGTCTGGCAGTCATTGAGGTGAAATAAGAACAGCCTCACTCACACATCTGCCGGAGACTGCGTGACCACGTGTTAGCCGGACCGTGACGCTATAATCGCGAGGCAATATCCTGCTGCTTTTGGAGTCATGTTCATGAGTTGTCCTACCCCAACCACACCTCTAAGCCGCCGGGAGTTGCTTGCGCGGTTGGGCAAGACGATGCTGGCATCTCCCTTGCTGAACATGGCCATGATTAGCATGTCCTGTGGCAGGTCCAAGACCAGCAATAATTCCGGGCCACCTCCGTTGTCCGACGACCAATTTCTGGATGAAATCGAGCGTGCCATCTTCCTCTACTTCTGGGAGCAGGCCAGTTCGACTACGGGACAAGTCAAGGACCGTGCCTTCGCCGCTGGAAACGACAATCGTACGCTCTCAAGCATCTCGGCCACAGGCTTTGGTCTAACCGCTCTGTGCATCGCGGACCAGCGCGGCTACATGACCAGCGCCAACATCATCGCGCGCGTCCAGGCGACATTGAGTTTCCTTCTCAACCAGATGCCGAACCAGAACGGCTTCTTCTACCACTTCGTGGATATGAATACCGGGCAGAGGGCACGCAACTCCGAGGTCTCTTCGATTGACACCGCAATGCTGCTGTGCGGCGTACTCACCTGCCGGCAACACTTTCAGGACCAGCAGATCGTAGACCTGGCGACGCAGCTCTACCAGCGCGTCAACTGGCCGTGGATGCTCAACGGCGGTAGTACGTTCTCCATGGGCTGGATGCCGAAGAACGGATTCCTGACTGCGCGCTGGAACCCCTATTCTGAGTTGATGATGTTGTATCTGTTGGCGATTGGCGCGACGGTGAACCCGGTCTCGGCGAGAACATGGCAAGCATTCGCGCGCCCGTCGCTGACCTACCAGGGTTTGACGTACATTACGAATACCAGCGCGCCCCTGTTCATCCACCAGTACTCCCACGCCTGGTTCGACTTTCGCAACAAGCAGGACGCCTACGCCAATTACTTCAACAACTCCATCACGGCCACGCAGGCCCACAAGCTGTTCTGTCTGTCGCTCGCCAGTCAATTTTCTGATTATTCGAACAATCTGTGGGGAATCACAGCGTCGGACTCGGTGAACGGCTATGTGGTATGGGGCGGGCCACCGGCGATGGGGCCAATTGACGGTTCCATCGTTCCCTGTGCCGCTGGCGGATCCATTCCGTTTCTTTCCTCCGACTGCATTGCGGTGCTGCGCAGCATCCAGAGCGGATTCCCGAAGACGTGGCAGAGGTACAGCTTCGTGGACGCGTTTAATCCGCTATCGGGCTGGTATGACACGGATGTGGTCGGGATTGATTTGGGCATCATGATGTTGATGGCGGAGAACCAGCGTACCGGCTTCGTCTGGAACACGTTCATGAAGAACCCTGAAGCCGGGGCCGCAATGACGGCTGTCGGATTCCACTGACCCGGGGCGGTTCGGCGGCAGCGGCGTGTGCACTCCGCGCCATTTCGCGAAGTCTAGCCGGACTCGTACTGCTGATAGCCGTAGAGAAATTTTTGAGAAGATTGCAGCTCTTCATGTTCTGGCGTTCATACGTAGTCGAATAGTGTCATGAAGCCGAAATCCATGTGCAGTTGCTGGTGGCAGTGGAATAGTGTCAGTCCTGGGTTGTCGGCGATAAAGTCGATTTCGGCCTCCTGATAGCCGCCCAGCATGACCACATCTTTCAGGATTCCGGATGTGGGCCTCCCTGCCAAGCTCGTGAGTTCAAAGCTATGCCGATGAAGATGAATGGGATGGATATCGTCGCTCGCGTTGCGCATACGGATTCGGTAGCGCTTGCCTTGCTTCAAGTGAAACGAGGCAGGCATGGGCTGGCCGCTCATCGGATATGCCACTCCGTTGATCGTCCATCGGTTGAAGCCCTCTTCGGCGGCATTGTCCTTCGCAAAGATCATCTCGAACTTTTCGTCGGGCGGTTCGGCGGTAGTACCGGGCTTGGCGAAGAGCCCGTAGTTCCAGCGATAGGGCAGCGGGGCAATCCATTGTCTCTTGCCCTTAGACCCCGCGTATTCGACGACGATTCCCATGCCATGTTGACGATCGTCATCCAATAGATCGCCCATGATCCAGACACCAGGGTGTTTCATTTCAACGATGGCAGAAACGCGCTCCGCAGTGCCCAGCCAGAGCGCCGGCACCGTCACCGGATTGGGCACAGGATTTCCGTCCAGCGCCACGACCTGGAAGGAATGGCCAGGCAAGGCAAGGCTGCGAATCTCGGTCGCGCTTCCATTCAGAATGTGAAACAGGACTCGTTCGCCCCGCTTGACGCGGATCGGTTCCCCGTGACCGAGCATGCGTCCGTTGATCGTGAACGACCCATAGCCGACTTCATAGCCATGCGGCATCCCCTTGGCGAGCGAGGCTTTCATGGCAGACTCGCCTTGTTCTTCGAGTGCCTTGACTTTCGTCGGCGGCAGGAAATCCAGGGGCATGTCTCCACCGCGGCTGAAAGTTGGCTCAAACTCCTTGAGCACAAGAAATACCTCGCGATCGTATCTACCCGGCTCATGCCTGGGCTCGATGTACACGGGCCCAACTTCGCCGCTGTATTGTCCAGCGGCCAGGTTTGCCCCCGCGCGGTTATGCGTGTGATAAAAGCGGAGGCCCGCTGGCCTTGGGGTGAACACGATCCGCCGCTTGCCATGCGCAGGAATGAACGGAGTGCCTTCCTCGGACGCTCCGTCTACGTCGGCCGGTATCATTTGACCGTGCCAATGCAGTTGCTCTGGCGTGTCGGTGTCGTTGTACACGTCTACTGCGACCTGCTGGCCTTCCTTAAAGCGAAGCAGTGGCCCCGGGAACTGCCCGTTGTATGTAGCCGCCGAAATGATCCGGTTGGGCGCGATCTCGACAGCAGACGTTTTGATGTGCAGCGTGTAGTCGGCGGAACTGGGCTCCGGCGAGGCAGCAGGAGAGTGGCCGCTCGGCGCGGGCATGCCCAATTCACCAACGGCATTGCCGGACGAGAGCAAAACCGCTCCGGCCGTTAGACCCGCTCCTTTTAGAAACCGGCGCCTGGATTCAGACAATTCCTTCATCGTTAGTTGCAAGCTGTAGAACTCCCCAAAAACTGGAGGCGCGGGCCGGAATCGAACCGGCGTATAAAGGTTTTGCAGACCTCTCCCTTACCACTTGGGTACCGCGCCCAGTCACTTCACAGTAGAACCTCGGGCGTGGGTTTGTCTAGAAGACCTTGGGGGATTGGTAGCGGCTCGCTTTGTGTGGTCACGATTCTTGCGCTCGACATTCTTATCGCCGAGGGCGTGAAGGACTCGCACGGAACGCCAAGGGATTCTTAACTCTCACGGCTTTCGAGCGCTTTTCTCGCGACTGGATCTGTGCTACAACACCGGACATGAGTTCGACGCTGAGTTCGACTGGGAGTTCGTCCGGTTCCACGACGGCGGCGAGGGCGGTTGAGACAGCGACTGGCGTGGCTGCCAATCTCGTTTCTGCGAGTCTGAAGAAGGAGGCGTCCTCGATCTGTCCCAACTGCTCGACCGAGTTGCGCGGACATCGCTGCAAGGTGGTTTGTAAGCAATGCGGCTTCTATTTGAGCTGCTCTGATTTTTACTGAGGTTGGCAACAGTCGCTGATTGGTCGGGGAGACGAATTCGTGTGACTCTGCGCGCGGGCAGTGCACGCGATTTCTTGTTCGAGCTTCTACAATAACGTGGGACTTCGTTTTAATCTTCACATCAGGAGATTGGTATGCAACGGAAAGCGAGTGCAGTTTGGAAGGGTGGTCTTAAGGACGGGAAAGGGACGGTTTCGTCCGCCAGCGGCGTGCTTTCGAATACGCCTTATTCCTTTGCGACGCGGTTTGAAAATACTCCGGGGACGAATCCGGAAGAGCTGATTGCGTCGGCGCATGCGGCGTGCTTTTCGATGGCGCTGTCGGCGCAACTGGGAGGCGCGAAGCTGACTCCGGAGAGCATCAGCACGGCCGCCACGCTTACCATGGAGAACATCGAGGGAGGCTGGACCATCACGGCCGTGCACCTGGATGTGGTCGCGAAGGTGCCCGGCGCGAGCGCAGAAGCCTTCAGCACGGCAGCGCAAAACGCAAAAGCGGGCTGCCCGGTATCGAAGGTGCTGAACGCGAAGATTACTATGGATGCGAAGCTGGGCTAGCGCCCTGGGGCTAGGTGATACTCCGCCCTTCAATTCCTAATCGCAAGCTCTTGTCATCCCGAACGAAGTCGGGGATCCGCACTTCGCGGCGAGCTACAGATCCCTCACTTCGTTCGCGATGACAATTCGTGTAAAGAGATAGCTAATTTTGCTCGCGAGATCTGGCGCAGCTTGAGATTGATTTTTACCGCTTCCTGCGAGGCCTGATCGATCAGTTCAACCCAGCGGCGCAAGTTCTCGGGCGGGCCCGCCTGCGAAATCAGGTAGGTGGCTTGCACGATGGTTTCGAGCGCATTGCTGAGATCATGCGCCAGTGTTCGAAGCTCCTTCGCCAGTTCCGCGGGGATTTTGTCCGAGGCATTTGCCATGATCTTCGGCGACCTGGCGCCCTGCAAGTAACGGAGCGTGAAGCTCATGACCTTTGCGCTCGTTTGACAGCCAGACGCCAGCCAGTAGATATTAGTGTAGTCGCCCTTAAAAAGGGCCCCTGCCGATTTTTTCTTTTTATGCGGATATGGCGGAACTGGCAGACGCGCTAGGTTCAGGTCCTAGTGGCCGCAAGGTCGTGGAGGTTCGAGTCCTCTTATCCGCACCAAGAACAGCACTTAGCTTTTAGCCGTTAGCTCTTAGCTCGAAGCCCGTAGCTCGCAGCTTTCCTTCTCATGCTCCAGCGGATAGCCGGTGCGTGCTGCGGCTTTGCGCGATGCCGTACTGGCGGATTTTATAGAGCAAAGCTTTGTAGCTGATCTTCAGCAGCGCTGCTGCTTGTTTGCGATTCCAGTTCGTCTCTTCCAAGGCACGCGCTATAGCTTCCGCCTCCGCTTCATCTTTGGCGTTGCGCGACAGCGACTTCAGGCCGCCGGCGGACTCAGCACCAGAGACCGCGGTTCTACCGGCCGCATCGGTGTGGAGTCCTCCCCCGCCATCGGGCCGGGGCTGCAGCTCGGATGCGGCCAGCGTTTCGTCTCCGAGAACCAGGTAGCGCTTGATGAAGTTGCTCAGTTCGCGCAGGTTGCCCGGCCAGGAATGCCGCAGGCACGCCTCCATCAACGGGGCCGAAAGCGGCAACGGAGGGCGCGCGTAGGAATCTGACATGCGCGACATAAAATGCTTTAGCAGGATCGGGATTTCTTCCTTGCGCTCGCGCAGCGGAGGCAGGGACAGGGTGAAGGCGTTCAGGCGGTAATAGAGGTCCTCACGCAGACGCTTGGTGGCGAGGGCTTCGGGAATGTTGATGTTGGTGGCGGCCAGGATGCGGACGTCGACTTTAATCACGGTGCGGCCGCCGAGGCGGGAGAACGTCTGGTCCTGGAGGACGTGCAGCAGCTTGGCCTGCAGCAGCGGTGGCATTTCGCCGATTTCGTCAAGCAGGATGGTGCCTTTGTTGCAGAGTTCAAACTTGCCGGGCTTGGCGTGCGTGGCGCCCGTGAAGGCTCCCGCTTCGTACCCGAACAGTTCGCTTTCGAGCAGGTCGGCGGGCACCGCCGCACAGTTCACCTTGAGGAAGGTGCGGTGGGCGCGCGGGGAAAGCTTGTGGATCAGGCGGGCGAGCACTTCCTTGCCGGTGCCGCTTTCCCCGAGCAGGAGGACCGGGATTTCAACGTTGGCGACGAGTGCGGCCTGCGAGCGAATTTTCTTCATCGCCGGGCTGGCAGCGACAAAGAACACGTCGTCGCAAAGTTCTTCGATGTCGCCGGCGTAGCTTTCACCCTTGGCCGTGCCGACGCACTGTACGATGACCGCGTCGAGTTCGGCTTTCTGGAACGGCTTGGTGAGATAATCGATGGCGCCGAGGCGCATGGCCTGCACGACTTTGCGCGTGTCATTCACGCAGGAGAGCATGACGACTTTCAATCCGGGCCGGAGGTGGCGGAGTTGTTCGAGAGTCTGTAACCCGTTAATGCCGGGCATGAGTAGATCGAGCAACACCAAGTCGGGCTGCAGTCCTTTCTGGACGCGCTCGACCGCTTCTTCGCCGGTGCTGGCGGTTTGAACTTTGTGCTCATCCACTTCCAGCAGCGTGCGGATATAGCGAAGCATTCCCGGTTCGTCATCCACCAGCAGGATGTTGGCGGCTTCGCTCATTGGGTTCCTCGTGGGGTTCCTCGTGGCGGAGTGCTCGGAATTGGTTTCATGGGAACGAGAAAAGAAAACTTGCAGCCTGCGCCCGGTTCGCTTTCGACCCAGATCTTACCGCCCATGCCTTGCAGAAGGCGGCGGGCAATGGCAAGTCCCAGGCCCATGCCCTCGGCCGATTCGCTGCCGGACAGGCGGAAGAAATCATCGAAGATTTCCAGGTGAAACTCCGGCCGAATTCCCGGGCCGGTATCGGCGACGCTCACTTTGACAGCGTTCGGCACAGTCGTCGCTTGACGGCGGCGCTCTCCATTGGCCGCGGACTTGCTCATGCTGCGACGTTCCCACATATGGGGTTCGGCGTGCAGCCAGACGGTGCCGCCCTGAGGTGTGTACTTGCAGGCGTTCTCCAGAAGATTGGAAATCACGCGCTGGATCTTGGGCGAATCGAATGCAAATGGCGTCAGTTTGTCATTGGCCAGAAAATACAGTGCGAGACCGCGCTCCTGAAACCGGGCTGACCAGAGCCGGCAAACTTCGGAGAGGCAGGCGTTCATGTCACCTTCCACGAACTGCATGCGCAGTTCGCCGGTTTCGAGCACGCTGTAGGTCAGGAAATCCTGAATGAAGTGCTGCAAACGCTGTCCACTGGAAAACATGTCGCTCATGACTTCGCGCTGGCGGTCATTGAGCGGTCCGAGTTTCTGACTCTGCAGCAGTTGAATATAGCCGTTGAGGATCGCCAAGGGCGTCTTGAGGTCGTGGGCGGCAGAGGCCAAAGCGTTCGTGGTCTTGCGGAAACGATCGCGCAATTGTTCGAGCTCGCGCGCGATATCGTCCGCAGAACTGGGCGCGGAAGACCGAGCCGTGGCGGTTGGAGGCAAACTATCTTTCGGACTAGTGCCAATGGGAGCAGCGGCTGGGCTTTTGTCGGACATTGTAGCCATGGAGATCCAAATAACGAGAGCCAAATCACGCCAGTATGGGGGGAGGAAAGTCTACTGCCGTCAAAACATGGGGGTAGTTTGAGTTTATGTCAGGTACCCCAGACTGTCAATTGGAAACAGCCCTAAACAGGCACCGAAGCGAAAAACGTTGCACTTTCTGGAATGACCCGTAGTCATTATTAAATCCCAAGGCTATGTGATTACTTCTGTAATCTCCCTGTTGGTGGCGAGATTTGGAGTGATTCCAGGCAGGTTCAATTCCTCTCCGAAGTTTGGCCCTTGAGGTGCGACCCAAGGGTGGTTAATACCCCTTAACGGTGGTGCGACACACGTGCCTCGTAGCTTATCGAAGAAGGAAGAACGAAAGTGGGCACGCTTGCAGCTTGCCATTCCGGTTTTTATCCGCACTCGCGACCGAAGCGGCAAGGATTCCCTGGAGTTTGCCACGGCCATTAATATCTCTCCTGGGGGAGCTTTAGTGGCAGTTCGCCGTTCTTTGCCCAAAGCGGCACTGGTTTCACTGGAAATTCCGAGCGCTCCAATCGGGCCCGCCAACGTTTTGAAAACCTCTTCGCGTATCATGCAAGCGAAGGCGGTGTGGGTTGCGCACCTCGATGACTACCATCTTCTGGGTCTGAAGTTCGCCCGCCTCCTAAGCACCGATGCAGCGGCTGTTTCCGGTAAGCATTTGAGGAAAGCAGTTTCTGCCGTGTGAACTATTTTTACCTTCCTTAGTCTCTCCCAGAATGGCACTTTGGTGCCATGTCGCATATTGTCGCTCCCGGACTACCATCACCCTAAGACGTTCATAAGTTGAGTATTTATCGGAGAGCTTCCAGGCCCTTCTGTTCTCTTCTCCGGTTTGGTGCTTGGGGTGCACTTTTAGTGCATGCGGGTGGAACTCACCGCATGGGCATTCAGTCTTATGACGACACTTTCGGTAAGTCCTCTGGCGCAGTCGCTGGGCGAGATTCCTCCTGACAACATAATTTTTGGCCACTCTGAGGTCATGCAGGCGGTTCGTTCGCGGCTGGGCAAAGTAGCCGCCGCCAACGTTCCGGTCCTTATTACCGGCGAGAGCGGCTCCGGGAAAGACATCATTGCCCGGCTCATCCATGGGCTGTCTCCGTGGGAAGCTGGGCCGTTTGTAAAGATAAACTGCCCGGCGATTCCCGGGACGCTGCTGGAAAGCGAACTGTTCGGCTACGAAAGAGGAGCCTTTACGGGCGCGGTTGGGTCGAAGCCTGGACGGGTGGAAATGGCCCACCGAGGGACATTGTTTCTCGACGAGATTTCCGAGCTTGACCCGTCGCTGCAATCGAAGCTTTTGCAACTTTTGCAGGATGGGCAGTTCTGCCGGATCGGCGCTCAGGAAGATAAGAAGGTCGAGGTACGGGTGGTGTGCGCGACCAACCGCAATCTGGAATCCGAGATCGAATCGGGGACTTTCCGACAGGATCTTTACTACCGCATCAACGTGGTGAATCTGCACATGCCGGCGCTGCGGGAACGCCGGGGCGACATTGAAGATTTGTGCAGCTACTTCCTCGAATACTACAACCGCCAGTTCAACTGCCGGGCACGGCCTCTGTCGAATGAAGTGCTGGGGGTGTTGCAGAAATATCACTGGCCGGGAAACATCCGCGAACTGGAAAATCTGATCAAGCGCTATGTGATCCTGGGCCATGAGGAAGTGATCACCAACGACCTGGTGGCACGCGAGCCAGACCTTTTCAATCCCGAGATCTTACTGGACGGGCCGATTTCTCTGAAGAAGCTCACGCGCCAATGCGTGCGCGAACTGGAGCGCAAGGTCATCCTGAAGGTGCTGCAACAGCACCATTGGAATCGCAAGCAGGCAGCCCGCACACTGGGCATCAGCTATCGCGCCCTGCTTTACAAGATCCGCGATGCCGGCTTGCCCTCGAACCGTGCGCTGCGTCTGCGGCAGGCGGAGAAGGACAACAGCGGCAATTCAACTAGCGGGGCGGCGGCCGACTGAGACGGCTTTAAGAGGCCGCGGAAAAACTCCATCCCGCGCTTTTTGGGGGTGGCGCGGCGCTTCAGCGCTGCGGTCAGACTAGGTCAGAAAATACTTTTTCCGCAACCTGCTAAGTTATGATCCATGCGGACGGAGAAAATGTAGCGAAGCCTTAATCGCTGAGCCTTTCCGTCAATTCGCGAAGTGCCGCGTTCCACTCGTTTAGCCCCTCCGCCTCGAGCCACAAGTCTTTGAGTTCGGAGTTGGTTCGCACCCTTTCCACGGCGCGGCGGGCGAGGTCAACTAAATCGGATGGGACAAGGGATTGGTTCTTACTCGTCCAATTCTTACTTGTCCAATCCATGATTTCCCGCGGTGCCGCGGGCGACGGCGCCTCTTTTGTAGCGACAATCCTTGCAGCGACGACCAGCGCCGCAACCACTTCGGCGGCCGCGACTGCGATGCCGCTCTCCGGCGCTTCGAGATAGTCATCCTTGTCGGCGGCACGGGCCAGTATCCGTCTCAGATCATCAATTCCCAGGGAATGAAGCCGGCCCAGGAAACGCTGCGCGTCCTCGTTTTCGAAGCTGCCTGTTCCCCAACCGCCCATGGAATCCTCCGGTATTCCTTCTTTATGTATCACGCGCCGCTGACCTGTGATTATCTTTTTCCAACGGAAGGAAAGCTCTGGACGGGCAAGGATGCCCGTCCCTCCACAGAACTTCACGCCCAGAACGTGCGGTCCAGCGTTCTGTATTGAATCGCCTCGGCAATATGTTTCGGTTCAAGTTGCGGAATGGCGTCGAGGTCGGCAATCGTGCGTGCGACTTTCAGGATGCGGTCATGGGCGCGGGCGCTCAGTCCTTGCTGGGCCATGGCGCGTTCGAGCAGGCGCTCACAATCGGCGGAGAGCTCGCAGAATTTGCGGATCGACTGCGGCGGCATTTGGGCGTTGCAGTAAAGTTTTTGGCGTTCGGAGGAAAAACGCGCCAGTTGGAGGTCACGGGCGCGGATCACGCGGTCGAGGATTTTGGCTGAACCTTCCGGCTCCGAGGTGCTGCGCATTTCTTTGTAGTTCACGGCCGGGACATCAATGTGGATGTCGATGCGGTCGAGCAGTGGCCCCGAGATTTTAGAAATGTAGCGCTGGATCATAGGCGGTGTGCAGTGGCATTCGCGGGTGCGGTCGTTGTGAAATCCGCAGGGACAGGGGTTCATGGCGGCGGCGAGCATGAAGCGCGCGGGGAAGGTCAGCGACATGGCGGCCCGTGCGATGCAGACGGTACCGTCTTCGAGCGGCTGGCGCATGACATCAAGAACGTTGCGCGGAAATTCGGGAAATTCGTCGAGGAACAGAACGCCATTGTGAGCGAGCGAAACTTCGCCCGGCCGCGGGATCGCGCCACCGCCGATCAGACCCGCGTCGGAGATGGTGTGATGAGGAGCACGGAACGGCCGCAGCCCGACCAGTCCGGCGCGTGCATCGAGCACGCCGGCCACACTGTGAATCTTGGTGGTCTCGAGCGCTTCTTCGAAGGTAAAGGGTGGCAGGATGGTCGGCATGCGTTTCGCCAGCATCGTTTTTCCTGATCCTGGAGGCCCGATCATCAGAATGTTGTGACCGCCGGCGCAGGCGACTTCGAGCGCGCGCTTGGCAGTTTGCTGGCCGCGAACATCTTTGAAATCCACGTGGAATTGCTGCGCCTGGCTGAGCAGTTGATCGGTGTCGACCTGCAGGCGGGAAACGCCGTTGCCGGAATTGATGAAGCGAATGACGTCGAGCAGTGATTTGACGGGATAGACCTCAACGCCGCCGACCATGGCAGCTTCGCGAGCGTTGACTTCGGGCACGATCAGGCGTTTCACCTTCGTTCGACGGGCCTCGATCGCGATCGGCAAAGCGCCACGGACCCCGCGCAGACTTCCGTCGAGCGAAAGCTCGCCGACAAACAGCGCATCGGGGATCTCCTTCTTATTCAGACCGCCGTATGCGCCGAGGATGCCCAGCGCCATGGGCAGGTCGAAGCCGGAACCTTCTTTGCGGATATCGGCAGGCGCCAGATTAATGGTGATCTGGGTGGGTGGGATGTCGTAGCCGCAGTTTTTCAGCGCCGAGCGGACCCGGTCGCGGCTTTCGCGGACGGCAGCATCGGGCAGGCCGACCGTGTAAAAGTGGTCTTCCGTCATTTTGATGCCAGAAACGTCCACTTCCACTTCGATGATGTTGGCGTCAATGCCGTAAACAGCGGCACTCAGGGTTTTATAAAGCATAGGGACACCAGTGTGCACACGAAGGGGACAATGCAGGATGGGAGATTCCTGCCACCATCATAGCCCTACCATAAACTTGACCGCTGTGATGGTCATCACCCCGTTACCGTGATGGAACGTGATGGAACGTTCTGTCGTGAACGGCTGCTTTCGGTGCTACGCTAGGGGCAATCTGACGGAAAACGATGGACCGTTATGGAGAAATCGTTTTCGCATCAGCGGAGTCCAATGCCCGACGAAGATCCCACTTCAAACCGGCCCGATCCGGTGTCAAACCGTCTGGAACGCGAAGAGAGCCAGTTGTGGCGCTGGGCGCTGGGCCTGCTCGTTTTGTTTGCGGCGGCGGTGGCGGCGTTGTCGTGGCAAGAACTGAAAGACCTGCCTTACCGGCTGTGGGCAATTCCGGCCGGTCTCTTCTTGCTTGCCATCTTGTTTGCCACCTATGCTTTCGGGCGCAAGCGCGAGGTCTCGGAGCTCAAGCAGATTCTTAAGAGCTTTCAGAATCAGGCGGCAGTCACACCTTCGGAAGAGCAACTCGATCAGTTGAGCCAATTGATTATGCGTTCGCAGCGCAACTTCAAGGAGCTGATCGATTCTATAGATGAAGTGGCGCTCGCGATCTCACTTGATGGAACCTTAAAAACGGTAAACCGCCGAACCACGGAAATTCTCGATGTTCCTTTTGTCCAGGTGGTTGGTCACAAACTAGAGGAATTCCTGGACGCGCCGCTGCAGGCGGAGGCGCCCGCGAGCCTGGAACGGTTCCTGGAGAAGCGGAGCTGGTCGGGAGTGGTCGAGGTCCACCTTAAGAAAGACTCCCGGCGGCTTTACTACGACTGCGTGGTCAACGCCATCGTCAAAGGCGACAAGGTGACCGGGGCGAGTGTGCTGGCACGCGACATCACCGGGCATCGCGAAAAGGAACAGCGCTTCACGCAGTTGTTCGAATCTCTGCAGGAAGGTGTGTACATCAGCAATCCGGAAGGCAAGCTGCTCGAGGTGAATCCGGCGCTGGTGACGATTTTGGGATACGAGAGCAAAGCAGATTTGTTGAACCTGCCACCGGAGCAACTGAGTGCTGATGCTGGTCTGGATCCGGTGCTGGGACGCGGGGGAAGCCAGAGCGGCCGCACTCGCACTCGAGAGGTTCGACTGCGAAGAAAAGATGGCGGAGTCGCAGTGTGCGTGGATACCTCGACCGGGGTGATAGAAGCGGGTCGGATTGTCCGTTACCAGGGCACGCTGGTGGACGTCACGGAGAAGCGCGCGCTGGAGCGGCAGTTGCGCCGGCAGGAAGAGTTCCGACGCCATCTGCTGGAGAGCTTTCCGGACCTGATTCTGGTGCTCGATCTGAAGGGGCAGTACACGTTCGTCAGCGCGCGCATAAGCGAGCTCCTCGGTTACGGGCCAGAACACCTCATGGGCAAGAACGTCGGCGATGAGGAGAATACTTCGCCGGAATTGGCCGCACTCTACCGAACGGTCGCGACTGGACTGAAGGCGCGGACCTCGTGCGAATACGGTTCCCGGCACCACGACGGCAGCTGGCGCACGATGCTGGGCATGGCGAGTCCTCTGCTCGATGCCGAAGGCAAACCAGCGGGCGTCATCATCTCCGTCCGCGATGTGACGATGGAAAAGAAGCTGGAGCAGCAGATTATTCAGAGCGAACGTCTCGCGGCCATGGGGCAGATGATCGGCGGCTTCGCACACGAACTCAATAATCCGCTGACCAGCATTCTGGGCATAGCGGAACTGCTGCAGGAAGGCGATGCCAGCGAAGCCACTCGCAAACAAATCGGCGTTCTGCACCAGCAGGCGCGGCGCGCGGCTGAAATCGTGCAGAACTTGCAATACTTCGCCCGGCCGCCGGCTCCGGGACGCAGCCAAGTCAATTTGAATGAGCTTGTGCAGCGTACCGTGCAGATGCAGGCATATCCGCTGCGCAAGAGCAACATCACAGTGGACTTTCTGCCAGAACCGGCGATACCCGCGATCGTGGCCGATCCCAATCAGTTGATGCAGGTGTTCTTGAACCTCCTGCTGAATGCGGAGCAGGCGATCCGCGAAAGCCGGGAGAAAGGCACGATTCGTGTGCGCATCGGACGCACCCCCGAGTCTGTATGGATTGTGTTTCAGGATGATGGTCCGGGAATCGCCCCCGAAAACCTGGCGCACATTTTTGATCCGTTCTTCACCACCAGGCGTCCCGGCCGCGGAACGGGCCTCGGACTGAGCATCTGCAAGACCGTGCTGCGCGAACATGGAGGGAACATCGAAGCCGCCTCAGCCCCGGGTGGAGGCGCCGTGTTCACAATCACGCTGCCGGTGACGGCGGCCGAATCGGGACCAACGACGAGCTAGCGAAGCAGCGGTAGGGACAGCCGCCATCATCTTTTTTCCAGCCTGGCGTCCGATTGAAACGTGCGAGTGGCAGACAACAACGTGATGGGAGAACACGTAGGAGTGAGCTGTAACGTCACGCGAACTTTTCTTCGCGTGCGAGTCGCACATGTGACTTTGGTACAGCGTTGCATGCATCCGCTTCGATCATTTTTCTCTTGACTTCGTTCTGCGTTGACTCTATACATTCAAACAGTTGCAACAAAAGACCGTTGCGAAATTCCATGCAGAATGGAAAAGGGAGAATAGATCCATGGCAACCAAAAAGAAAGCAAAGAAGAAAAGCAGCAAGAAGCACTAAGAACCGGCAACAGGCAACGACAAAGGGGACGCGATGAGCGTCCCCAAAGTTTTTTGCGGCACATTCCAGATCCCCCTGCGCTTGATCTCCTGGTGGTGGAGCGCCGGGCGTCCCCGCCCGGCAGGCCCCTTCGACTACACTCCACTGTCCCGGTTTTAGTGGACGCGAGACGTCGATTTTTTTGGTGGAGCTGCAACCATCTTCTCGGTCGCGGGACAAAGATTGCGATAGGGACAAAACGCGCAATGATAACCGAGCTTTGGTTGAAACTTTCCTTGTGCGATTCCATCTGCCGCTTCTTGCACGCGCAATTTCGCCGCTTCCAACTCGGCGTCGGTTCGCGTGGTGAAGATGGGAGTATTGTTTTCGAGGTTATGGAAGATCAAGCGGTCGGCGTACTTGCCCCACGTCTCCCTGGCCGCGAGCGCATACAAGGAGAGTTGCAGGCTCTCATCCGCATCCTCTTGCGACCGCGGCTTGCCCGTCTTGTAGTCCACTATGGCAACTGTGTCCGGGCCCGTGCGATCTATGCGATCCACGCGTCCGGCCAGCTTCGCCGAGCCCACTTGCAGTTCAAATCTGCGTTCGGTTTCGATGACCTCGGGCGGCGGAGCACTGCGAGCAAACTCGAAAAACTGCCGCAACTGGTCAATTCCCTGCCGCAGATAGAGCTCATACTGATAGCGGTCGGCGATGCCCGCGGACGCCAAGTCAGACCGAAACTGTTCGAGCAAGTCGTCGTCGCCGATCTCGCGCCCATAGCGCTGCGCATCGTAGAAGGTGTGCAGGATGCGGTGCATGGCTGCTCCATAGTGCAGTGATGCGGGGACGTCGCGCGGCAGGTTCCACTCCCTTTCGAGTTTGAAGCGGAGCGGGCACTCTTCATAGATTTCAATGGCCGACGCGCTCAGGCCGGTGACGAAGCTCGCTGACGGCGGCATCAGCAGCCAAGCGGCAACGTTCGATTGCGGCACGGCGATTCTCTGTTCCTCCTCGGCAAACAAGGTATCCTGCACGGCCGCCGCTGGGTGGGTGGACCAGAACCTTTTGTAAGCCGGGTGAACCATAAACTCGCGCAGAAACTGGGTCGGCTTCGGGTCCTTCTTGCTCCTGCCCTGATGCGCATAGATCGCGAGTGTGTCTTTGGCGCGCGTCATGGCCACGTAGAAAAGGCGGCGCTCTTCTTCTTCATGCAAAGCCTTGTCGTCATTCGCGGACGCGTCCGACCTGCGCAGTTCCGGAGGAAAAGCAATGAGCGGTTCCTTGTGTGCAGTCGGGAACCAGGTGGATGAACCGCGAATGATGGCCACGTGCCGGAACTCAAGTCCCTTGGCAGCATGCGCGGTCAGCAGGCGCACGGCATCTTCCTCGATGCGCGGAAGCGGAATCGTGCCTCCCGCCTGTACAAAATAATCGAGGTACTCGAGAAATTCGGACGGGCTGCCAGTTTCGGCAATTGCTTTCTTGCGCCAGTCTTCTACAAACTTCAGAAACGCGACTATCAAAGCCGACCGCTGCAGGTCGAAATGCTGGATCACAACCTCCACCGCATCGTCTGCGCCAACGCCGTCTTTCCCGACTTCCCGGTGCACTTTCTCCACGCTTTCCAGCACCGCCGAACCGCCCGCGAGTCTTCCCAACACGGTGCGGAGATCGAGTTCCTGCCGCCGCACCGCCCTCATCGCTGCCCGCAATTCCATTGCATTGATGCCGAATTGCGGCACCGCCGCCACGCGAAACAGGCTGGCGGCATCGTTGGGGGAAACAGCGGCGGTCAGGCAGGCCACTACGTCGCGGACCTCGGGCGTGTCGAGGACGTCCAGACCTTCGATGGAAAATGGAATGCCCCGCTCGGCAAGTTCATGGACCAGTTCATCGCGATGGTTGTGCAGGCGATAGAGGACGGCAAAATCGCTCCACCGGCAGCGCTGGTCTTTGTCCCTGTCCCTGTCCTTGCGCTTCGTCTGGATGCGGCGGGCAAGGTCGGCGGCCTCGACTTCTTTATGCATCCAGGTAACAATTTCGACCGGCGGCGCAGCCGTGCTGTCGCCTTTCTGCTTCGCCTCCTCGTCGCGCAGCGATTCAAGGGGCGCCCGCTGGTAGGAAATTGAAACTTCTTTTTGCGCGAACGTTTGTCCGAACACCGGTGGGTTGTCATTCACAATGCCAAAAGCGCAGCGCAGGATCGGCAAGAGCGAGCGGCGATTCTTTTCCAGGGCAACGACTCGCGCCGCAGGAAAGTTCCTGATAAACAGGGTGAACGCTTCGCTCGAAGCGCCGCGGAACTGGTAGATCGCCTGATCCGGATCGCCCACGGCAAAAACGTTTGCCGCCGGTCCGGCGAGCAGCGAAAGGATTTCGACCTGGGCAAAGTTCGCGTCCTGGAATTCATCCACCAGCAGGAAGCGAGTGCGGCGACGTTCTTCTTCGAGCAATGTGGGATCGTCCTTCAGCAACTGATAGGCCTTGGTGATCATGTGGCCGAAGGTGCCCAGGTTTCTTGCCAGAAGCATGTTTTCCACGGTGGCGAAAACGCGAGCGATTTCCTGGCAGCGCTCCAGGATCTCCGAGTCTTCCAATTCCGTTTGCTTCTTCGACTGCGCAACCCGGGGAAGCGGGATCTCGCCGCGTTCGACGCGCTCTACATAACGGGCGTATTCGGCGGGGCCAACCAGTTCGTCCTGGCAGCGACGCATGAAATCAAGCAAGCTGTCGAGGAACTGACCGACATTGGCGGCGCGCACGAAGTGCTTGAGACGCAGATCGCGGATACGGCGGCGCAAATACACCCAGAGATCTTTGTCGTCGAGCACACCAAAATCGGCGCCGCAACGCTGGAGCAGTCCGTTGCACCAGGCATGAAAGGTGCAGGCGTGCAGGCCGTCAATGGCGATGCCCTTTAGTTCCCCGCGGACGCGTGCCATCATCTCCGCAGCGGAATTGTCGGTATAGGTGAGCGCAAGAATTTCGTCGGGGCGGGCGTGACCCTCGCGGATGAGGTTGGCCACGCGCTGCGTGAGCACAGTGGTCTTCCCGGTACCGGCGCCGGCGATCACCAGCATCGGGCCGTGAACGTGTCCGATAGCTTGCCGCTGGCGTTCATCGGGAACGATCTTCGTCGCGGGTAAGGCAGTCGAGGTCACTAGCCGGAGAATATCAGAGCTGCTTGTGGAAGGCCGTGGAGGATCATCGCAGCGCTTCAAGCGCGAGGGCGGTGGCGACAATCGCCGCAGTCTCGGCTCGAAGGATTGTATCGCCGAGCGAAGCCGCGACCCACCCTGTTTCGCGAAACCATGCGAGCTCACCGTCGGCCCATCCGCCTTCTGGGCCCACGGCGAGCACTACTTCGACTTCGGACGACCGGGATTGCAAAATTTCTCCCAGCCGACTGTCCTCTTCAGATCCAGCGAGAGACTCGGCGAGAACGACACGCAGCGCGTCAGCAGCCAGCACACCATCGTCCGCAAGATTTTTCAGTTTGACCGGGGCCACAATCTCAGGCGGCGCCGTCCTTCGCGACTGTTCAGCCGCCTGGCGAACGATGCGCTGCCAGCGTTCGTGGCGCTTCACCGCGGCAGTGGCCAGATGAGCATCGCTCCGGCGGGCGATTACGGGAATGATGCGAGCGACCCCGATCTCCGTGCACTTCTCGATCGCCCACTCCATGCGGTCGAACTTGAAGATGGCGAGGGCCAGCGTGATCTTCGGAGCGTCAAACGGCTTGGACCTTAGCCGGTGGTATTGCTTCCTGCCGAGAGCGAACTCAACGCGATCATAGGAGATCGTGGTGATGGTTCCGCGGCGAATTTCGTCCCCGGTTACGATGTCGAACTCCTGCCCGACTTCGGCGCGCAGGACGCGAGCGAGATGAGCGGCATGGTTGCCCACCAAAGCGGCAGTGTTCCCTGTTACCTCGTCGGCAATCCAGCGGCGGCGCGTCATGGTTCAGGTCTCAGGTTTTAGGTCTCAGGTCTCAGAAAAAGCTCATTCGTCGAATGAAATAGCAAGGAGCTTGACCTGACACTTGACACCTGCTCTACGCGAACATGTCCTTCACGCGTCCCAATAGCGATCGGTGTTGCGGTTTGTTTTCCACCGGAGACAGTTCTCCCAGTTCAGCCAGCAGTTCGCGCTGGCGCTTATTCAGCTTCGCGGGTGTTTGGATTCGCACCTCCACGTAAAGATCGCCCTTGCCGTGCCCATTGAGCACCGGCACGCCTTTGTTCCGGATGCGAAATGTGGTTCCCGACTGCGTGCCTTCGGGAACTTTCATCTTGTGTTCGCCTTCAAGCGTCGGAACCATAATCTCGATGCCGAGGGCAGCCTGCGGAAACGAGATCGGGACCACGCAGTGGAGGTCGTTTCCCTCGCGCTCAAAAAAGGCGTGCTCTTTGACGTGCAGGACCACATACAAATCGCCGGCTGGCCCGCCGAACGCGCCCGCTTCGCCCAGGCCGGTGAAACGAATTCGTGTGCCGTCCTCCACTCCCGCGGGCACCTTGGCTTCGACCACGCGATCGCGCAGCAAGCGACCTTCGCCTTTGCACTTCGGGCAGGGATCGGTGATCACGCTGCCCGCGCCCTGGCAGGTTGGGCAGGTTCGAGCGATGCTGAAGAAGCCTTGCTGATACCGGATCTGCCCCCGGCCATTGCACGACCGGCAGCTAACCGGAGCTTTGCCGGGCGCTGCGCCGGTTCCGCGGCACGCGTCGCAGGTCTCATGGCGCCGGACGTTCACTTGCTTCTCGGTGCCGAAGACCGCCTCGTCAAATTCGAGATGCAAGTCTTCGCGAAGGTCGGCTCCGCGCTGGGCGCGGCTGCGCCGGCGGCTGCCCTGACCGAACATATCGCCGAAGCCGAAAATGTCACCGAAGATGTCGCCGAAATCCTGGAAGATGGCGGGATCGAATCCGGCCGGAGCTCCACTGCCGCCCACGCCCGCGTGCCCGAAGCGGTCATACAGAGATCGCTTCTCGCCGTCGGCGAGGATTGCGTACGCCTCGGTAATCTCCTTGAACTTTTCTTCCGCGTCCGGATTGTTGGGGTTGCGGTCAGGATGGTGCGTCATCGCGAGCTTGCGGTAAGCACTCTTGATTTCAACCTCGGTGGCGGCACGAGTGACACCGAGGACCTCGTAATAATCGCGTTTTGTGTTGGCGGCCAGAAACTCCCCCCATTTTTTAGTTAAGCAATAAAGTTAAGCAATCAGCAAAGTAAATCCAAGCTGTCTCGCAAATCCCTTTGGGAAGGGCACGGCTTCAGCCGTGCCGCCGAGAACCAATAAATACGCGGGCTTTAGCCCCTGAGCGTCCCGGCGCTATGCGTGGCTATTGCGAGCGACCCGCACCATCGCGGGACGCAGCAGGCGATCCTTGTACTTGTAGCCGCGCTGTAGTTCGTCGAGGACATAGTGGTCCGGGACTTCGGTGGTATTCACCATTTCGACGGCGTCGTGAACCCGGGGATCGAAAGGCTGCCCCACCGCAACAATCGGCCGCACTCCGATTTTCTCCAGCGCATCCTGAAACTGACGGTAGATGAGCTCAATGCCGTTGCGGAAATCGGTGGGGTCGGCGCTAGCTTTCAATGCGCGCTCGAAGCTGTCGAGGATTGGCAGAATATTCTTGACGACGTCGGCCGCGGCAAATTCGCGGAATTCCTGCTGTTCACGCACCGCGCGCTTGCGGGCATTGTCGAACTCCGCCTGCTGGCGGGCAAGACGATCAAGGAGCGCGTCACGCTCGGCCTTGAGCTTGTCCGTTTCCGATGCCGCTGCTCCTGGCTCAATAACCTGCGCTGGTCTGGCCGCGACCGAGGCGGGCGCAGCTTCTTCTCCGCCTTCCGCGGCCGGAAGCTCGTGTTCAAGATCCTCGCGCCGCAGATCAAAGCGCCTGTCGGTTTTTCCGTTTCCTTTATGCATACTGCTGCCTTATTCCGATTCGTTCAAAAGTTTGTCGAACAGCCGCGCGATGTACGACACGGCCGACATGGTGTGTTGATAATCCAGCCGCGTAGGTCCAATCACGGCCAGCGACCCCATCACTTCGCCGCCGACGCGGGCGGGAGCGCCAATGAGGACGAAATTCTGCATCGACGGCAAAGCCTCGTCGAGCCCGATGACAACGCGCACCGCTTCCTGCCGCGTGTCGAGATAAGCGCTGAGCAGCTTCACAACTTTTTCTTTTTCCTCAAGCGTTCGCAGCATTTCTTGCAGGCGGTGGCGATCTTCCTCACCGGCCACGTTGTTCATTACGAGGTTCGCAGCTCCTTCCACGAACACAGCCTGGGTGTCGTCGCTCGAAGCCAGCGCGCCCTGCTGATAGAGCTGCTCGATGGACTTCATCAGCCGGTCGTACTCGCTGCGTTCCTGTTCGAGGCGGCGGGCAAGTTCGGCGCGCATGTCGCCCATCGTCCAGCCGCGAAAATTGTCGTTGATGTAGCGCGCCGCCAGGTCGAGATCGGATTGAGGAATATCAAGCCGAAGCACGCGGTCCCGCACCACCCCCGAGCGCGTCACCACGACCGCCAGCACCTTCTGATCGCCCAGGCGCGAGAAGTAAACGTGCTCAAGCGCGTTCTGCGGGCCGCTGGTAGCCACGGTAACACCGACGCTATGCGAGATCAGGGAGAGCACATGCGAGGTGCGCTCCATGAACTCCTCCACGTCGGTAACGCCAGTCAAAGTGTCCTGGATGATGCTCTGGTTCTCGTGCGAGAGATGCGCCTCGCCACTAAGCTGCTCGACGTAATAGCGATAAGCCTCAGCCGTCGGAACGCGCCCCGCCGAAGCGTGCGGCTGCTCAAGAAATCCAGCATCGGCAAGGTCAGCCATCACGTTGCGGATCGTAGCCGCACTCAGCCCTTCGCGGCTGGAGCGCGCAAGCGTGCGCGACCCCACCGGCTCTCCGCTGGCGATGAACGTCTCGACGATAGCGGTAAGGATTTCGCGTTCCCGTACGCCCGCTGGCCCTGCTGGCATATCTATCCAACTCGGAGCTGAATTGCCCCTCTAAATTCTTTAGATGCAGTGGCTTAGATTAAGATTCCACCACTCCTAATGGAATTCTAGGGAGCGCTGGCGAGGGTGTCAAGGATAGGGACGGGATGAGCTACTTGGCGTCTTGGATTACTGAATCTGAATCACGCTTTCCGAGCTGCCGGCTTTGATCTCCTCCACCCGCGCCGCCACATTGCGGGCAAATGCGAACAGCGACTTCGCATGAGGCGAGTCTTCTCCCTGGAGCACGGCCGGAGCGCCGCTGTCGCCCGATTTGCGAATTTCCGGATCGAGCTCGACGCTTCCGAGGTAGGCGATGCCGAACTGTTTTGCCGTCTTTTCCGCCCCGCCCCGCGAAAAAATATCGATCTCGTGCTGGCAGTGCGGACAGATGAAATAACTCATGTTTTCGACCATGCCGACGATATCCACCTTCATCTGCCGGAACATCTCGATGGCCTTGCGAGCATCCTGCAGCGCAACGTCGGAGGGTGTGGAGACCACGATGGCGCCGGTCAATGGAACAGTCTGAATCAGCGAAAGCGCAACGTCGCCGGTTCCCGGAGGCAGGTCAATGACAAGATAATCAAGCAGCCCCCACTGCACCGATCCCAGGAACTGCCTGATGATCGAATGCAGCATGGGACCGCGCCAAATGAGCGGCTTGTCTCCAGGGTTAAGAAAGCCGACCGAGATGACCTTGAGCCCGTGCGAATTGATGGGCGCGATCTGGCCTTCGCCCATCACTTTCGGTTGCTCGTTGGTGCCGAGCATGAGCGGGACGTTCGGACCATAGACGTCGCCGTCGAGCAATCCTACTTTGTGGCCCATCTTGCTGAGGGCGATGGCCAGATTGACCGAGAGCGTGGTTTTGCCAACTCCGCCCTTGCCGGAACCGACGGCGATGATGGCGTTGACGCCGGGTAGAGGTTGGGGCGTGGGCTGTTGCTGGCCAGGATGATGGGAGTGAGCGCTCATCCGACGATTATACGGGAAGGGGAGGACCAGCAATGACACAGCGCGATGTCAAATTGCAGAGGTCAGAGGTCAGATTGCAGAGGTAAGAGCTCTGGGACCCACAGTGCCGTTTGCGTTAAAGGTGTTCACTTCTGCAATCTGACTTCTAATTTCTGCAATCGCTAGTAGTGTCCTTCTCCCAGTTGCACCTTGCCGCGAAACTTGCGGTAGACGAACACAAAATAGGCCACCGCCAGCGCTGCGCCGAACGTCCACCAAGCCAAACCGACGTCCAGTCCGTGACTGCCGGCGGCGGTGTTGTAGATGGTGAGGTCGTATTGGTGATCGCGGGCAGGGAGCACGACGGGATAGAGCGCAAACGCCGCGCCCACCAGCATAGCGGTGATATACAGGCTGGAGGCAACGAACGCGAGTTTCTCTTTGCCCTTGGGATTGGCCCAGAGCATGACTCCGAGGCTGGCGACAACGACGATCGGAACCAGCATCCCGACCTTGTGCTTCCCGTAGTTCACCATGATTTCGGGCCGGATGAAGTAAGTCGCAACCAGGCTACTGAAGGTCAGAAAGAACTGCACGGGCCAGCAGAGCAAAGCGAACCCGCGGGCCCGCCGTTCGAGATCGTCGTCGGTTTTAAGGGCGATGTAGTAAGAACCGTGCGCGGTCAGGGTCACCAGCGCTACCACGCCGGTGAGTACCGTGTACCAATCCAGGATGCCAGTCTGCGGGCTGAGTTTGAAGTGGGTCCAGAGCGGCTCAAAGAAATAGCCGGTTGAATCCAGCGGAACTCCGCGCACCACGTTGCCCAGCGCTGCCCCGAAAAACACAGCCAGCAGAATGCTGGAAATGCTGAAGGTCGCGTCGAAAAAGTCCTGCCAGACCTGGGTTTCGACGCGAGCGCGGAATTCAATGCCGATGGCGCGCAGAATGAGCAGCCACAGGGCAATCGTCAGCGGAAGGTAAAACCCGCTGAAGCTCGACGCGTAGAGTCGAGGGAATGCAAAGTAGAGCGTGCCGCCAGCAGCGAGCAACCAGACTTCGTTGCCATCCCAGACCGGACCGATGGCGCCGAGTACCCGGCGTCGCTCGTCGTTGGTCTTGGCCGCGATCAGATAAATCGCACCCGCGCCAAGATCGAATCCGTCGAGCACGACATAGGTCGCGATCATTGCTGCGACAATCCAGAACCAAAGGCTCGCCATGTTTACCGTGCCTCCGTCGCCCGATGGAGATTGGACACGGATTCGTGTCCGGCCACAGGGCCGTGCTCAATTTCCCGCCAGATCAGGAACAGGCCCAGAATGCCCAGCACCATGTAAAGGCCCATGAATCCCAAAAGAGTAAACATGCCATTACCGGCCGAGATGAGCTTGGAGTAGCCGTCTTCGGTGCGCATCAGCCCATAGACCAGCCAGGGCTGGCGGCCGAGCTCGGCGGTCATCCATCCGGCGGTATTGGCGATGTAAGGAAAAGGCGCCGCGAGCATCAGGATCCAGAGCATCCACTTGGCGTTGAAGAGCTTGCCGCGCCACAGCAGGAACACTGCGACGATCATGACGGCGATGAAGAACGTCCCGAGGCCAACCATGATGTGATAGCTGTAATAAAGCAATGGGATATTACCCGGCCAGTCTTGTTTAGGGAAAGCGTCGAGTCCGCGGACGTTGGCGTTCCATCGTTTGTAAGTCAGCATGCTCAACATTTTCGGGACTTCGAGCGGGTTATCGATTCTGCCTTGCTGATCGTTAGGCTGACCTAAAATGACTAATGGCGCGCCGGACTCGCCCTGAAACAATCCTTCCATCGCCGCCAGAGTCACGGGTTGCAGGTCGGCGACCATTTTTCCTTGTCCGTCGCCGGTCGGAAAAATCTGCAGAACGCTGAACAGGCACCCTGCGATCACGCCGGCCTTGACGAAGATGCGGCCGTGCGCGGTCCACTTGCCTGAGAGCAGATAGAACGCGCCCACCGCCGTCATGATGAACGCGCCGGTGATCGCCGCTCCGCTCATATTGTGTGCGTATTGCCATCCGGCCCAGGGATTCAGCACGAAATCCCAGAAGCTCGCCAGCTGCAAGCTCCCGTCTGCAGCCGTGAAATAGCCGACGGGATGCTGCATGAAAGCGTCAGTGGCGATGATGAAATAACCCGACAACCACGAACCCACAAAGACCGCAACGGCCGACAGCCAGTGTGCTTTCGGGCTTAGCCGCTTCTCTCCGTAGAGGAATAGTCCGAGGAACGCCGATTCGAGGAAGAAGGCAAACATGCCTTCCATGGCCAGCGTCTGGCCGATGACGCCGCCCGCGAATCGCGAAAAGATTGACCAGTTCGTGCCGAACTGGAATTCCATCGGAATGCCGGTTACGACACCTAACACGAAATTGATGCCAAAAATCTTTCCCCAGAAGCGGGCTGCCTCGTGGTACATGGGGTCGTTGCGCCGCAAGCCGATCGTCTTGAGCACGACGATCAGCAGGGCGAGCCCCATGGTGAGCTGCGGAAAGAGATAGTGAAACGTCGCGGTGAAGGCGAAGTGAAAGCGGTGAACGAAAAGTGCGCTGTCCATAAACCAGGTCTCAGTTGCCAGGTTTCAACTTTGAGCCGTCCAGCTTAGCAGCAATGCAGCATTAAGTCGTCCGTTAGTTAGCAAGCAATAGTGTCTAACTCCGAACCTCGTTTCTGCGCGCCGACTCCTTACGGCGTATCTCCCGGCGGTGCGCGGCATCTTCGTAGCGACGCTTTTCATCTTCGGTCTCGGGAACGACGGGCGGAACCGCCATGCGATTTCCGGCAGCATCTACGGCAACAAATGTCAGATAGGCGGAGCTGACGTGTCGGCTCTCTTCGGAGCGATAATACTCCACCCAGACCTTCACGCCCACCTCCATCGAAGTGTGGAAGGCGCGATTGACCGACGAGCGCAGGATAACGAAATCTCCGACCCGAACGGGCACGAGAAAGTCCAGATGATCGATGGAAGCCGTAACCACGTACTGGCGCGAGTGGCGGTGTGCGGCCATGGCGCCGGCGAGGTCGATCCAGTGCATGAGGCGTCCGCCAAGAAGCGAGTTCAGCGGATTGGCATCGTTCGGCAGAACGATCTCGGCCATTTCAGAGATCGATTCGCGCACTGGCCGGGCGCGGATTGACTTCGCTTTGTCGTCGTCGTTCATAGAGTGTCAGTTCGTCGATCGTTCGCTCAATCGACGTTCACAAATCGTTAGATGAGAACAGCGCTCCGCCGGGCGCGATATGTTTGGAGATAGCAGGTTGCGAGTCTGAGCACACGCGGGTCCGGGTGTGCGTTGAGCCAAACCTCGCTCGCCAGATCGAAGGTCAATTCCCCATGTTCCATCGGAGTGTGGGCCAACTCGCAGACAAAGCCGATCGTGACCTGATCCTGGCCAGCGCGGGCAACCGAAAAACGGACCGCATCCCAGTCACGGCGCCGGGGAAGATGCGGACAGGCGGCTGCGTAACCAAGGTTACAGAATTCCCGTATGTGGGTGTGTGGTGCCGCTAGTTCCTGCCCCGAGGCGCGGCAGTTTCCCGTCCATCCCGCTCCCAGTGGCAAACGCGAAGGATGCGGCCAGGAGCCGTCGTTCACGATTTCAAGCGGCACAAAAAAGGGGCACGCCAAGTGGTTCCTCGGAGAAAAGCCATTGTAACGCGGGGCATGATATGAATGGGAAGCAGCTTTTGGCTTCTGGTTTTTAGCTCTTGGCGTTTACTGAGAACTGACAACTGAGAACTTCCCTATGGACCGCATTGCCATATTGAGCGAAATTCTTACCGCGAATCCCGAAGATTCGTTTGCCCGCTATGGACTGGCTATGGAGTACTCGAAGGCCGGGCAAGTCGAGCAGGCGCTTCAGGAATTCAAAACGTTGATCGCGAAAAATCCGGATTACACGCCCGCATATTTCATGGCCGCGCAAACGCTGGCCAGCGCGAGCCGCGTCGAGGAGGCAAAGCGCATGCTTGTGGATGGCATCTCCTGCGCACGCCGCACCGGCAACGCGCACGCCCAATCCGAGATGACGGCGATGCTGGAAGAACTGAGCAATTAAACTGCCCATGGAGAGACGGGCGTCCCCGCCCGTCCAGCGGAGCGAAGCTCCGCAGCGTCGGCGCTGACGGCTGAGAGGTGACAGCCCTAATGCTACACTTCTTGGTTCCGCGGAGGCCCCTCATGCGCCGGTTGGTTTTTCTTCTCGTTCTCCTCTTCTCTCTTCCCGCATTCGCTCAAGCCAAACATCCCTTCACTTTCGAAGACATGATGAAGCTGAAACGCGTAGGTGAACCTGTGCCGTCGCCCGACGGCAAGTGGGTGCTGTTCAGCGCAGTCGATGTGGATCTGGCCGCGAACAGAAAGACGCCGCACATCTGGATCGTCCCGCTGAATAGTGGAGCGACAAGTGTGGGGACGGGCGACTCGCCCGTCCAAGCCGAGCATATCCTCATCGCGGATCAGGACGGCGACCGCCCGCGCTGGGCGCCGGACGGCAAGCGCTTCGCGTTCATCTCGACCAAAGACGGCGGATCGCAGGTTTGGATTGCGGATTTCGATGGCGGCGCTGGCAATGTAACCGGCATCCACAAGCTGACCTCGATCGCGACGGAAGCCGCCGGTGAACTCTGGTCGCCCGGCGGTGCCCACATTCTTTTCACCTCAGATGTATATCCCGAGTGCGACGGGGCGCCCGCCGCAGAAGAAGCCTGCAACGCCAAAAAGTCGAAAGAAGCCGGAGAATCGAAAGTCAAAGCCATCATCTTCGACCGACTGCTCTATCGGCATTGGGACGCCTACAAGAGAGGGAAGCGCAGCCACATTTTCGTAGTTGAAGCTCCTCCCGAGGTTTATCCAATAGCAGTTGCTGGTCTGATCTATAGAGCCCCTCTGGACCTCACGCCCGGCGACTATGACGCTCCCGTCTTCTCGCTCGACGGGCAGGACAACTACGCCTTCTCGCCCGATGGCCAGGAGATTTGCTACACCTCGAACCACGACAAGGTCGAAGCCACGTCCACCAACAACGATCTCTGGATCGTCCCGGTAGGTGTGGGAGTGGGCGACTCGCCCGCTCAGGTCTTAGCCCAAACCAAGAACATCACCGCCGACAATCCCGCCAGCGACTCGACCCCGCTCTATTCGCCCGATGGCAAGTACATCGCCTACCGCGCCCAGCAGCGTCCGGGATACGAGAGCGACCGCTTCCGGCTGATGCTGTACGACCGGAAGACGGGGGAGAAGAGGTCAATCGCTGATAGGTTTGATCGATGGGTAGGGACAACCGCTTGGTCATCGGACTCGAAAGCGATCTACTTCTCGGCCGAGGATCGAGGTAGTGCACATATTTTCCAGGTCCGTCTTGATGAGATGGGCGATTCTGGCAAGCGATGGCGAGTAATCGTGTCGGGTTTCAACGACGATCTCGCGCTCACTGCGGATGGCAGGAGCCTTCTGTTTACGCGAATGTCATTGACTCATCCGAACGAAATTTACTTCCAATCCCCGATTGTCCCGAAGGGCTGCGACCGTAAAGCCAACGCTGAAGATATCGACGTTATTAATTGCGGCTGGCCCGGACCGGGAGAAGCACTGACACACATCAATGATGCCCTGCTCTCTCAAGTCGCCATGTCGCCGCTCGAATCCCTCTGGTTCACTGGCGCGAACGGCGAAGCGGTTCAAGGCTTCCTCGTCAAACCTCCGAACTTCGATCCCTCCAAGAAATACCCGGTGAAGTTCCTCATCCACGGCGGGCCGCAGGGCGCCTGGGGAGACGACTGGTCGTATCGCTGGAATCCCGAACTCTTTGCCGCCAACGGGTACGTGGTCATCATGATCAACTTCCACGGCTCGACCGGATACGGGCAGAAGTTCGTTGACTCGATCAACGGCGATTGGGGCGGCGCTCCGTTTGAAGACCTGATGAAGGGGCTCGACTACGCTGAGAAGACTTACCCGTTCATCGATAAAGACCGCGAGTGCGCGCTGGGCGCGAGCTTTGGCGGATACATGGCCAACTGGGTGCTCGGCCACACCGACCGCTTCAAGTGCATCGTCTCGCACGACGGCACATTCAACAACGAGTCAGACTGGGGAACGACCGAAGAGCTGTGGTTTAACGAATGGGAATTCCGCGGCACGCCTTACACGAACCGCGAGTTGTATCGGAAGTGGTCTCCACATTTGTTTGCGACGAATTTCAAGACCCCCACGCTCGTCATCCACGGACAGCTCGACTACCGGCTCGACGTGAGCGAAGGCTTCCAGCTCTTTACCACGCTGCAGCGCCTGGGCGTGCCGTCGAAGATGCTGTACTTCCCCGACGAAGGCCACTGGGTGCTGAAGCCGCAGAATTCGCAGCTCTGGTACAAGACGGTCAACGACTGGGTAGATCAGTGGACGAAGAAGTAGCTCGTGTGGGGGCAGGTTCGTGTGGGGACGGGCGTCTCGCCCGTCCAAGCCCGCGTAGGGACGGCCGCCCCCGGCCGTCCAGCCGGGCGCAGCCCGGCAATGGTCCTACGGCAGACCCCCAATCGCAGTTCCAAAGAAAATTCCGCCTTCACTCTGCGCAAAACGGCAGCTTCTTTTGTCTTCAAGCAGCCTGCTTACGGCAGGATTGCCAACTGAAGGATCGTTTGCTGACGGATGATTCGCTGAGGAATTGTTCGCCGGAGGAGTCTCCGTGGGCCGCTGTGCCGCCCCGCCACCATTGTCGCGCTCCGTCGAGTCCGCTGGCGTCATAGCTGAGGGCTCAGCCGGAACCCGAGGAGCCTCGATCCCCGGCGACTCGGAGGCCGACTCACAAGAACCCACATCCCCGGCTCCCGAGGTTCTACTGGTGCCGGAGCTAGAGGCAGCGCTGGTGACACTATCCTGACGCGCGTCCGAACAAGCACTCTGGCTGGCAATCGGCTCATCCAGCGAAGCACCTTGCGGCACCGCGAACAGTGCGTCCGGCAAGCCTTGTGGCGCGGAAGTCTGCGCGCCAAATTGCGGCCCGCGCTGCCCAGTCGGAGCCTTGGCGCGGCTGTTGTTCTGCTGCCCGGTAACTATCGCGGCCACGCTCTCCATTTGAAGCTGCGTGGTCGATTGGCCCGCACTCACCGAAATGAACACATCGCACGGGCCCACGCTTCCGGCAGAGGGCACCATGGAAGCGAGACCGTCCTGAGTGCTCACGACCTGCGCCTGCGACGATCCGAGGAGAACGGGCATTTCGTTTTCCCCGACACTGCTTTCCCCGGCGACGGAGTCGCCTTCCGGTGGGCCTCCCGTGTCTGGACTGACCCGCGCCAGCGTGGTCGCAAAGGTGACAGTTACTCCCATTACCGGGTTCGAAGCGCTCGAGCCGTCGGTCACTCGCATGACCAGCGGCTGAAAGGACTGCCCGGTTGGCACAACCTGCGGCGATCCACTCACCGTCTCCAGCGTCCACAGCGAAGCGGGCGTGGAGAACAAAGTAAAAGTCTGGCAGGGCGCATTACTTGGCGCAACGCAAGCACTCACCTGTACATCGGCGTTTTGATTCGTGAGCTGTGCGGTGACGGTGGCGTATCCCGAGCCGTTGGTGGTTCCACTGCCCGCCGAAAGCGAAGCCGCGCCCTTGGTGATTGCGAAGTTGACCGCTACATTCGCCTTGGGCACGCCCAGGTCCAGCGCTTCAACCGTGAGCGGAACCGCGAGCGTCGCGCCTTGCCCCACCCAGCGCGTCGGCGTCAGCGCAACCAGGTCGAGCGCGGACGAGGTTCCCACCACCGTGGCCTGTTGCGACTGCGGCGACGAGTACGACAATGGCGCCAGAGCGATCGTGATCGTGCTCTGTCCGGTCGCGGTGGGAGTCACCCAACTGGAAGATTCTCCCGCTTCATCGCTCAGTACCGAACAGGAAGAAGTTCCGCCACACACCGAGAACTGCAAGCCGTTGCTCGCGCTCCATGCAATCGTTGCCCCGCTCACCCGCGTAATTCCATCGGCGGCAACCGCACGCACGCGGATTGCATTGGCGGCTGCAGCCCCAACTGGAGTTGCCGGCTCCGCACCTTGCAGCAGAAGCAACAGATCCGTGGCCAGAGCGCCATAGGTCAGCGCACCGGTCATTTGAGAAAAAGCGTCGATCGCCGGATCTGTGACCTGGATCGTAGCCACTCCGTCTTGCGATCCGGGAGGCATTGCCACCTCGATCTGGCTCGCAGACGCGGAAAGAGTGTTGCCGTTGTTGCCAGCAACGCTCACCTGCAGTCCCGCATTGAATCCGGTGCCGTTGAGAGTGGTCGCGCCGCCAGCCAGACTGAGCCGCGCCGGCGTAACCGTATCCGAATAAAGCAGGCTCGCCTGGTAGAAGTAGTCCGGACGACCATCGCCGCGGAAGTCGGCTATCCCCACTCGGTACGTGTCTGATGCGCTGAACTGCGCATCCAGGCGGCTCATTCCCCAGGTCGTCGTGTTGAATGCCGAGGGCGTGGACGCGGGCGCGGGATTTTGGCTCTCGTCGCTCAATTGCCAGATTCCGATTACCGGCAGCAGTTTGGTTTCGGTCGGCTGGCCCGTTTCGTCGAGGGCGGTCACCGAGACCGAGGCCGTCCGGTTCGCCTGCGCTGTAAACTCGAACCAATCGGTGCTGCCGTAGCCGGAGATCCACGATCCCCATCCACCTCCCGGCGGAAGCGCGGCTGGGCTCGCGTAAGTCGACCCGCTGCCGGGATGCGTTTGCGCGATTTCATCCTGCAACATCAGGATGTCCTGCTCCGCATTCGATCCACTCGACACCGTGACCACAACCGGAGCGAACGAACCCGAGTGCGTCACCTGTGTGGGAGCGTACGGTTCGACGCCCAGGGACCAGACCGGGTCCAGCGCTTCCACGCTTAACTGATACTCGGCGATGGTTTGCCCGGTCGGAATCGTCAGTTGGCCCAGATCGAAAAAACCTTCGAGCGAAGGATCATTGGAGCCCCACCGATCGTAGCGAAGACCATTTGCGTCTACGTATCCATCGATGATGTTGCCGGCGTTGCCGCAAAACGCGAATCCAGAAACGGAAGTCACAACATACTGCCGCGAGGGCATGCCCGTTCCGTCGATCAACCGGGCCACCACGTTGACGCCCTGCATCGGCTGCGCCGCATTCCCGGATGCATCGGTAAAGTACACGCTGCCGTAAATTCTCCCCGCCGGTTGCAGATTCCCGCTGCCTGGATAAAGCCGCGCGAGCGCGTCGATGTCATCCATTTTGGGCACGGACGCGTCGGGATAGCAGGTGCTGATGGGCACGCAGGAAATCGGATCGGCAAAGTGCATCACCGGAAACCCCGCAAAATCGGCGCTGGTTGGGGGCGGGTTCCGCGTCAACACGTTCAGGTTGGCTTGCGACCACCCCAAACCAACAATGCGCCCCAGCACGCGCACCAACCGGTACTGAACGTCGGGCAATTGCGCACTGGTTGCCGCGCAAACTCCATTGATCACCGCGAGCGCGTGCACGATGTTCCCGCCGGTGGAGAAGTTGTCGGGTCCGCCGTAGACGGCGTTGGTGAAGCAATCCGCCAAGTCCCCAGCGCCTTCGCCGAGCAGCGCATCGGTGACCGTCCCGTCGTAGTCATAAACAATTCCGACGGGAGTGCCCGTAGCTGAAGGCGTAATGTCCGCAGGGGCGGTGATCGTTCCGTCGGCGGCGACCGCGATATTGCTGCCGTTCACATCCTCGGCAAGATGACCTCCGTGCGATGCGGTGAGGGCCACACCAGAAATGCCGGTCCAAGTGCTGAAGGCAGCGGCAACAAAAGCATCGGCCTGGGCACCGGTCAAGATCGGGCTCAGGTCCCCTGGGTTGGTGAAGTACTGCACCGAGCCATTCGCCCAGATCAGGGGTTGCCCTTCGACCCCAGTATCGTAGCCGGAGCCTGCGACAAAAGCCGGGCCTCCGGCGCGGCTGGCAACAGCACTGCAAAAAAGAAGGACAGCAACCGCCAGAATTTGCCAGCGCATGACTCACTCCTCTCGGGCGCTGCGGATGGCCCGCTCCAGTTGAACAACGCTGACGTTGCGGGCATCGACGGGCACATGTGGCCGCGCAGACGGCTCGTTTCGCGGGCTAACCGCTGCGGCCGGCTTCTGCATGTACTCAGACACGTTCTTCCCGCTCGGGTCGAGAGCAACCTGGCCGAGTGATCCACCCACCGGACTGGTAAGGCCCAATCGACTCGGCGGATATAAAAAGATCAAAATGTGCTGGCCCTTGCTCATCGGACGATGCATGGACCATGCCCCCGCCCACTCATGAATGGAGAGAACTTGTCCCCGCTTGACCCCGGCAATCGCCTCGTCTACGCGAAAACTCAACTGCACCGCCGGAGTCGCCACTGGAACTGCCCGATCGGTTGCTGCAGTTTTCGTCGCGGCGGTGAGCACCGTGCCCGCGAATATCATTCCGGCCCGGCGCGAAAGCTGTTTCCATTGCGGACCGAGAACGCGCTCAGCAACGGCTTGATCCGATTGCTGCGCGGTTACAAAGCTCGACAGGCAGAAGTTCGACAAACAAGCCAGTGAAACGACCAACACGCGTCTTGACGCACGCATATCGAGTCTCTTTCTGGAGGGAAACGGACCGGGAGAGGTCCTGGGAGTGGAATCAGTGTAGCGCGTTATGGATCAGGCAGATGTGCGGGCGGTCACTATGTTTTTGTGATGAATCGTTATGAAAACGCGAGAGGCTATCTGGCGCGACGGTTCGCCTTCCTGTTCGCCTTGCGTTGCGCCTTCGCGGCTTTCTTCATTGCTTTACGCTGTTTCTTATTTGCCTTGTTTAACATTTTTTGCTGCTTCTTGGCCGCCTTCCGGGACTGGCGCGCATTTTCTTCGACACTCATGCGTTGAGCGTTAGCCGGTATCGACCCAGCAAAACTCAAAGCGATCAGCAGCATGAAAGCAGCAATTCGTTTCATAACGTCTCCGTACGGAAGATCTTGCAGCGATCTTACACCGAAAACTGCGCCCAGGCGGCACATGAGGCGTTACTTCCGTAATCTTACCTCTGGCGGGTGCCCCTCGCGCTTTTCGAGAAGTGGGAGCCCGCTAATGAATCGTCTTCGTTTTCCGCGACATGTAATCCATCAGCAGATACTGGCCGAGCGTGTACGGCGTCGTAAAGTAGGCTTTGCCCCGGCACATCTGAGTCACTTTCTGGACGAACTGCACCAGCCCATAGTCCGACGCCAGCATGAACGTATTGATCAGCACGCCCGCCCGTTTGCACTTCGAAACTTCTTCGAGCGTCTGGCTCACCACTAGCGGATCGAGCCCAAACGCGTTCTTGTAAATGCGCCCGTCTTCGAGCGTGAGTGCCGAGGGCTTGCCGTCGGTGATCATGACGATCTGCTTCATGTCCTTGCGCTGCCGCTGCAGGATGCGTTGCGCCATGCGCAGACCCTCGCGCGTGTTTGTGTAGTACGGCCCAACCTTCACCCGCGCCAGTTGCGAGAGCGGAACTTCTTCCGCCGAATCGTGAAACAGCACCAGCGACAACGAGTCTCCGGGATACTGTGTCCGGATCAGCTGCGACAGAGCCATCGCGACTTTCTTTGCCGGAGTGAAGCGGTCCTCCCCATACAGAATCATCGAATGCGAACAGTCGAGCATCAGCACCGTCGCGCACGACGATTGGTACTCGCACTGATGCACCTGCAAGTCGCGGTATTCGAGATTCAGCGGAAGCCCGAGCCCTTCGCGCTGTATAGCGGATGAAAGCGTCGCCGTGATGTCGAGGTTCAACGTGTCGCCAAACTCGTAGTGCTTCGAAGCGCCGCTCGCCTCGATGCCCGTCGCCATGTCGCGCGTGTCGTGACGTCCAAAACTCGACTTGCCCAGCGACCCGAGCAGATCGCGCAGGGCTTTGAATCCCAGGAAGTCGAGGCTTTTGTCGGTGATCTCGAACTTCGCCTGCTGCGCGTCGCCAACTTGTCCGCCGCCCACGCTCGATTGCTTCGCAGGATCATGGGGCTGATCGATGGAGATGTAATCTTCTTGCTGCATTCTCTCGATCAGCTTCTCGATCAGTTCATCAAGCTCGCCCTCCATCTGCATCTGCTGCAGCCGGTTGCGCATTTCTTCGTCGAACATCTCGCCATTGAGCAGCGCTTGTTCGAGCGCACGGCGCAAATCATCGAGCGTCTGCTCGCCCTCGGGCAGTTCGTACCAGAAGTTGTCGTTGAACCCGCTCTGCAGAAAATAGTCCGAAAGCGCGCCGAGCAGGTCCTCCATGCTCATCTCGCTCGCAGGATCGGGAACGTATTTGGAGTAGCGGATGCGTTTCATAAAAACAGCTTTTGGCTGTTAGCTCTTAGCTCTCGGCTATCGGAATCAAACGCAAGTCAGGTTCTCAAACGAAGCATGCCCGCCCTGCGGATAGCAAACGACGAACAACGAGCCCGAAGCCAAAAGCTAAAGGCCAAGAGCTAAGAGCTGACTTAGTTAAACCCTCGCTTCCGTCCGAACCCCGGCTCGTCGCGCTCAAACGGAGGCTGCTTCTCCGCGATCTTCATTGGCTTCTCGCCCGCCATGAACACGCGCTCCTCGTTGCGCCCTATTTTCTTGTGCGCGTGCAGCCCTTCCAGGACGAACTCCGCCGCGGACACCTGCATCTCGGCGCTGTCTTTCTTGTTCACGTTCAGCTTGCCGAGTTTTTCCATCAGCCCCTGAATTTGGCTCAGGCCTTCGAGCACTTCCTCGGCTCCGGCATTATCGCTGAGTTGAATCTCGCCGCCCAGATCGAACCACTGCACCACCTGATTTAGGCTGACGCCGTGAAGATAAGTATCAAACGCATGTGCGATCGCTGTGCGGATCAATTCGCGGCTCACATAATCCGCGCCCTTCATCTCGCCTTCGTACTCCAGTTCCAACTTGCCCGTGATCGCCGGCAGCGCCGCGTAAATATCGCTGATCCGCGGCACGACAAATTTCTCCCGATGCGTCAGCGCGCGCCGCTCGGCATTCGACACCACGTTCTCAATCGCCGAGATCGGCAGCCGCTGGCTCACTCCCGACCGCTTGTCGATTTTCTTGTCGTCGCGCGCCGCGAAAGCGATTCGCTCGATCACTTCCTGCACGTACTTCGGAATATGCAGCCGCGAACCATTGCGCTCATCCTCGCCACCGTTATCGCGATCAAGCCAGGCTTCCTGCGTGGTGATCGCGATGCCTTCTTCCACCGTCGCCGGATAGTGCGTTCGAATCTCCGACCCGATGCGATCCTTCAGCGGCGTAATGATCTTGCCGCGCGCGGTGTAGTCCTCGGGGTTGGCGCTGAACACAATCGCGACATCCAGTGGGAGGCGGATCGGATATCCCTTAATCTGCACGTCGCCTTCCTGCATGATGTTGAACAGTCCGACCTGAATCTTCCCCGCCAGATCGGGCAACTCGTTGATCGCAAAAATTCCGCGATTAGAGCGAGGCAGCAATCCATAATGCACGGTGAACTCGCTCGACAGTTCGTGCCCGCCACGCGCCGCTTTGATGGGATCGATATCGCCTATGAGGTCCGCGATCGTGACATCGGGCGTGGCCAGCTTCTCTACGTAACGGTGGTCGGGCGTCAGCCATGCGATCGGCGTGGCGTCTCCTTCTTTCGCGACCAGTTCGCGGCAGCGCCGGCAGATCGGGGCATAGGGATTGTCGTGGATCTCGCAACCCGCGACGTACGGCATCTCGGGATCAAGCAACGCAGTCAGCGCTCTTAGAATTCGGCTCTTTGCCTGACCGCGCAATCCGAGGAGAATAAAATTATGCCGCGAAAGGATCGCGTTCACGATCTGAGGCACCACCGTGTCGTCATACCCAACGATGCCCGGAAATATCGTGCCGCCCTCGCGCAACCGCGACATCAGGTTCTCGCGCAGCTCATCTTTTACCCGCCGCGACCGGAGACGCTGTTCGGTGAAAGGACTTTGGCGCAACTCGCCGAGAGTCCGGGCAAAACTCATAGGTGGAACCCCCAAAAAGGAAACAGCCTTACGCGGATTATACCGCTGAGGAACGCTGTCAGCTCTTAGCTCTCAGAAGAGTCGGTGGAGAGCCGGGCGTCCCCGCCCGGCCACGATGCTGACGGGGACACACCGGACGGGAGAGGACGCCCGTCGTTCCACAAGACATTCAGTTCCACCGCGCCTTCGACGCCCGCCGCAGACCGGGCAGAATGGCTTCAAGATAGCCGACCACCGCCTCCAGACGTTTTGCTTCCGACAGAGTCGAGAGCAGGCTCTGCTTGAAGTCGAGGTCAAGCGGAAGCGATCCGGCGAGCAAGAAGGAAAGATTGCAGGCGTGCTCGTCGGGTCCGGAGGGCTCTGCCCCGGCCAGTTTCGCGATCTCTGCGTGCAACCGCACTGCCTGCGTCACCATCTCTGCTGCCGGCTTGTCGGGTTCGTCTTCCACCACCGAAATCTCGGCCTGCAAAAACGATCGATCTTCGTTAACCTCGATCACCTCAAACCGCTCGACTCCACGGGTCAGGATGTCCATGCGGCCATCGTCATATTTCTTGGTAACGGACATGATCTCGGCCGTGCAGCCGATGTCGGCGACTCCATCGGAAGACGCCCGCACCACCCCGAACGGCTTTTTCTGTTCCAGGCATTCCGCGATCATCTCCTTGTACCGCGGTTCGAAGATGTGCAGCGGCAGCGGAACGCCCGGCAGCAGCACCAGTTCGAGCGGGAAGATGGGCAACAGCGAACTCACGGCGCCTCCAGTGTTGACGATTTTACGCCATAAGAGGTTTTCAGTTTTCAGTTATCGGTTGTCAGTAGAAGCACTGATCGTTGGGTTTTACTGAGAACTGAGAACTGACAACTGAGAACTTGGGTTTGACTTGCCGCACTCTACGCGATACAAGGGTCGCCATGGAGATGGCCGGGAAAGTCGTAGTCGTGACCGGGGCTTCCATGGGAATTGGGGAAGCCATTGCCAAGGTTTTTGCCGACGAAGGGGCCAGCGTGGTATTGCTTTCGCGCGATGCCAGCCGCGCCGAGGCGGCCCGCCACCGGGTCGGCCACACCGACCGCACGCTCGCCCTGGCCTGCGATGTTCGCAATCGCGAAGAAATCGGCCGCGCGCTTGCACTCACGCTGCACCACTTTGATCGCGTGGATGTGTGGGTCAATAACGCGGGCGTAGGCATCCGCGACTCCGTTGCCGACATGGAAACGTCCGCCTGCCGCGAATTGTTCGAAACCAATTTCTTCGGCACCATCGCCTGCATGCAGGCGGTAGTGCCCGCCATGCGTGAAGAAGGCGGCGGGACCATCATCAACATCTCAAGCGTCACCGGACACATTCCGGTGCCGTTTATGGCTCTGTACTCCGCCAGCAAGTTCGCCCTGAACGCTCTCGGAAAGGGCGCCCGGCTGGAGTTGAAGCGCGACAACATCAACGTACTGACGGTCTGTCCGGGCTATGTGCGCACCGATTTCGGCGAGCACGTGGTGGCCAACCGTCAGTTCAACGTCCGCCCGCAATCCGTTCAAGGGATCACGGCTGGGCGAGTGGCGCAAGCGGCCTATCGCGGGTATCGCAAAGGAAAGCGTGAGGTCGTCGTACCCTGGACCATGATTCCGGTCATAAAGCTGTACCAATTGTTTCCAGGATTGGTGGAGTGGGGAATGGCAAGGGCCATGCGCAATTCGCGCGAAGGTGAAGGTAAAGAAAAGTAAATCAAGCTAACTTTCAGACGCCGGCCGCATCGAATGAAGCAGGCAGAACTGCAGTCTTCCACCCCTCCGAAAGGCCGTTTGCACGGTGGCTCTGGGGGTGGAAGCTGCCGTTAATTTGTCTGTGCTCCCTTTTCGTTAGAATAGGGTTTATGAGATTCCTGTCCCGACCTGCGCGGTTGACGTTCCCTTTGCTTCTTTCTCTGGCCGCCCTGCTTAGCGTCCTGTTGCCGATCATCCTGTTGCCCCAGATGGCACACGCGCAGGAAGGCCCCCTCGACAAATCCGAGCCCAAGGGGATCACGGTCGAGGAAGTCATCAAGCGCTTCGCCGCCAAGGAGAAACTATTCAGGGAAGCGCGTGATCAGTACACCTACCGGCAGGACGTCAAAGTCATGACGCTAGACGGCGACACTCCGGACGGCAGCTACCAGCAAGTGTTCGACGTGACCTTCGACGATAAGGGACGCAAGATCAAGAACGTGGTCTTCGCGCCGCAGCCCACACTGCAACGCATCCAGATGACTGAGGAAGATTTTGACGACATCGAGAACCGCCTTCCGTTCGTGTTGACCTCGGATGAAATCGGGGAATACGACATCCTGTACGTCGGCCAGCAAAAGCAGGACGAACTGAACACCTATGTTTTCGATATTGCCCCCAAACAGATCGTCGGCAAGAAACGCTATTTCCAGGGCCGAATCTGGGTGGACAACCACGATTTTCAGATCGTGGAAACTTACGGCAAGACCGTGCCCGACATCCGGAAGAAAAAGGGCAACGAGAACCTGTTTCCCAAGTTCACCACCTGGCGCGAACAGATTGACGGCCAGTACTGGTTCCCCACCTATACGCGCGCCGAAGACACGCTCCAGTTCTCCATGGGCGGCGTAAAGATCCGCGAGATCATCAAGTACACAAACTACAGACGCTTCGGATCAAAATCGAGGATCACCTACGAAGGCCAGGAAGTGCAGAAGGCGGAGCCGAAACCGGGAGATCAAAAGCCGCAGTAGGATTCCTGCTCCAACGCCTCATGTGCGCTTCGCTCCAGGAAATCTAGGTCACAGAGCAATCGCGAGTTGTATTTCCGCTTCTAGCACTAAAGAAAAGCCGCCAGCTTTCGCTGACGGCTCATGGCTGAATTCTGATGGCTAAGCTTTAGCTTTCGTACAGCAGCACCCCTTCGGTTTTCTCCGCATCCACCGGACGGTAGTACAGCTTGTTGGCTTCGAGGAAGACCTCGATGAACGCCGGCCGTGTGGTGATCGTGCCCTGGATCAGGGCTTCCGATAGCGGATCTTCGATGTACTTCTGCAAGGCGCGACGCAGCGGACGCGCTCCGTAGCTGCGGTCGGTCAACGTCTGGTTCAGAATCCACTTCTTGGCCTCGTCGGCTACGGTCACTGTGATCGAACGCTGGGCGAGATTCTGGTTCAATTGGCTGACCATCAGTTCGAGAATCTGGATCAGGTCCGCTTCGCTGAGCGCCATGAAGAGGATGATTTCATCCACGCGGTTCAGGAATTCCGGATTGAAGGTGCGCTTGACCTCGCCCTTCACCAGGTCTTCGACCTTCGCGGAAACCATCTCGTCTTTCGACGACTGGAAGCCCAGGCCCTCGCGCTTCATGAGGTGCCGCGCCCCGATGTTCGACGTCATAATCACGATGGTGTTCTTGAAATCGACCGTGTTGCCCAAGCCGTCGGTCAACTGGCCGTCTTCAAAAACCTGCAGCAGAATGTTGAACACATCAGGGTGCGCCTTCTCGATTTCGTCGAGCAGAACGACGGAATATGGCGCCCGCTTGACGCGTTCGGTCAACTGGCCGCCCTCTTCATAGCCCACGTATCCGGGAGGCGACCCGATCAGTTTCGAAACGGAGTGCTTCTCCATGAACTCCGACATATCGAAACGCACCAGCGCCTTATCGCTGCCAAACATGAACTGCGCCAGGGTGCGGGCCACTTCGGTTTTGCCGACGCCGGTCGGTCCGAGGAACAGAAACGACCCGATCGGGCGGTTCGGGCTCTTCAACCCCGCACGCGAGCGGCGGATGGCGCGAGCCAGGGCGCTGATGGCTTTGTCCTGCGAGATGATGCGCTTGTGCAGCTCTTCTTCAATGCGCAGCAGCTTCTGCGTTTCTTCTTCCTTGATCGAGGTGATCGGAACGCCGGTCCAGCGCGATACCACGTCCTCGATGTCCTCCCGACCGACTACGCCGGTGGAGGATTCATCGAGGTGGTATTTTTCGCGAAGGGCGCGCAGGTTCTCGCGCTCCTTGCGTTCTTCGTCCGAGTAGAAGCGCGCCTTCTCGAACTCGTGGTTCGCGATGGCGTTCTCCATGCGATGGACGATGAACTTGATGCGCTTCTGCACTTCCGTCAATTCTTCCGGCAGCGTGGTCTGGCGCAGCTTTACGCGCGCCCCCGCCTCGTCGATCAGGTCGATTGCTTTGTCCGGCAGAAAACGGTCGGGAATATAGCGATTGGAATGCGACACGGAAAAATTGATGGCGTCGTCGGTGTAGGTGACGGCGTGGAATTTTTCGTAGCGCTCTTTGATGCCGAAAAGAATCTTGACCGCGTCGACTTCGTTCGGTGGTGGAACTTTTACGGCCTGGAAGCGCCGTTCGAGTGAGCGGTCCTTTTCAATCGACTTGCGGTATTCCGCGGGCGTAGTCGCGCCGATACACTGAATCTCGCCGCGCGACAAGGCCGGCTTCAGGATGTTCGCGGCATCGAGCGAGCCTTCCGCCGATCCCGCGCCCACCAGCGTGTGCAGTTCGTCAATAAAGATGATCGAATTCTGTGACTCCATCAGCTCTTTCATGATGGTCTTGAGCCGCTCTTCAAACTGTCCGCGATACTTGGTGCCGGCGACGATCAACGAAAGGTCAAGCGCCAGAATGCGTTTGTCGGCCAGGAAAGAAGGAACTTCGCCGTCCGCGATGCGCTGTGCCAGGCCTTCTACGATGGCGGTTTTGCCTACGCCCGGCTCGCCGATCAGCACCGGATTATTCTTCGTGCGGCGGCATAGAATCTGCACCACGCGTTCCACCTCATTGTCGCGGCCGACGAGCGGATCAAGCTGGTTATCCATGGCGGACTGCGTCAGGTCGCGGGAAAACTCACTCAATAAAGAAGACTCGCGCTGTCCGCGTTGCGGCTGCGCCTTTTCCTGGCTGGTGCGCGCCAGTTCTTCGCGGATCGTCGAAAGCCGCAATCCGCGCTCGTGCAAAATCTCAGCCGCAAAACACTTTTCTTCGCGCAACAATCCGAGCAGCAGGTGCTCGGTCCCAATATGTTTATGCGAAAGCCGCTCCGCCTCTTCCGCGGCATACGCCAGTACACGCTTGCATTCGTTGCTCAGTGGGAGATCGACCGAAGTGGAAACCTTTTCCCGGATGGTGGTGTGGCCTTCGATCTGTTTCCGGATCGACTCCACTGACGCATGAGAGCGCAGGAAACGATTGGTCAGGGCCTTGTCTTCGCGCAGCAGTCCGAGCAGCAGGTGTTCGGTCTCAATATAAGGAGATCCGAACTGGCTGGCCTCGTACCGCGCAAAGAAAATCACGCGCCTGGCTTTCTCCGTGTAGCGTTCGAACATATACTAATTCCCCCGACTTCCCGCGGAACGCCCCGCACTCCGCCAAACCCCTTACCTTACCACCTTAATTATGCATTTATATCGCCTAATCTCCCAAGCGATATCGTCTTGTAGTAACCCGTAGAGTCCTACAGGGACTCCGATTTTTCAACTTTCGTTCTGCCTTTCCTCACGCCGGAAGCGACTCCGGCGCCACTTCTTCCATTTTGCCCTGATCCAACCGTAAAACGCGATGGCACCGTCGTGCAAACGCCAGGTTGTGGGTGGCGATTACAGAGGTCAATTGGTGCTCCCGGTGCAACCGCGCGACCAGTTCAAAAACCAATTCCCCCGTGCGCCCGTCGAGATCGCCAGTAGGCTCATCGGCCAGCAGCACTTGCGGCTGGGTGATGAGCGCCCGTGCCAGCGCCAGCCGTTGTTGCTCGCCGCCGGAAAGCTCTCCCGAACGATGATGCCCGCGCTCTTCCAGTCCCACCTCGCGCAGCCATCGCGAAGCCTCCTTTACTGATGACGCGAGCGCTTGCCCACGCGTCAGCAAAGGCATGGCGACATTCTCCAAAGCGGTGAATTCCGGCAGCAGGTAATGGAACTGCCACACGTAGCCGATCTCACGGTTACGAAACTCGGCGGCGTCATCCTCAGAAAGCGAATTCACGCGGGAGTTTGCGCAGTATACGGCACCCGCAGAGGGACGATCAAGCGCCGCCAGGATGTGCAACAAGGTGCTCTTTCCCGCACCCGATTGCCCAACGATGGCCAGCATCGTTCCTTTCCTCACCTGGAAAGACAGATTCTCAAAGAGCACGAGCTCCGCTTCGCCTGAGCGAAACACCTTACTTACCCCTTCGACCCTCAAAAGAGGGTCTTGAGCTATTGGATGCAAACGCGCCCTCCTAAGTACCAAGCCAGCTGGCCGCCTTCCCCTGCAACGTAGTGGAAACGGTCCTTGATCCATTAGACCATGATCCGTCAGAGCACGATCCATCAGACCATGAGGAGGAACAACCCGTTCCCGCGATTCCGCTTGCGAGAACGAGCTATGCGAAAGACTGTATACCTCTGGAAAACAATTGCAATGTGACCGTGGTCACAGATGGGGGCAGCGGGAACCCCTGACGAGCCTATTCGTACCTCAACGCCTCCGCCGGCAAAATTCGCGCCGCTGACCACGACGGATAAATCGTGGCCACAAACGAAATGCCGATGGAAACCAGCGCCACGATCACGCCATCCATCAGCCGCGGCGCGAACGGCACATAGTCAATCGAATAGACCTCGGGCGAGAGCGAAATAAAGTGGTAGTGTCCGCCCGCCCACGAGATCGCATAGCCGAGCACCAGCCCGATCGCCGTCCCAATCACGCCAATCAGCACGCCCTGCGCGATGAACACGCGCCGGATCTGCGCCTTCTTCGTCCCCAGAGACATGAGCACGGCAATATCTTTCGTCTTTTCCATGACCATCATGATCAGCGAGATCAAAATATTCAGCGCGGCCACGAACACGATCAGGCCGATGGTGATGAACGTCACCACGCGTTCCAGTCGCAGCGCGCGGAACAGAGGCTTGTTCTGTTCCATCCAACTGGTGGCCATGAAGCCGTGGCTTCCTGAAATAAGATCGGCGGCCTGTTCGAGCGAGCGCGCCACGTCGCCCGCCAGATAGATGTCGTCAATCTTGAATTGGATGACCGAGATCACATCGCCCAACCCAAACAACTGCTGCGCGTCAGCCAGCCGGATGAACGCCCAGGAAGAGTCGTAGTCGAAAAAACCGGAGTTGAAGATTCCCACGACATGAAAGCGAATGTATTTCGGCACCATGCCAAACGGAGTCAACTCGCCCTGTGGAGAAGTAACCAGCACGACCGACCCCACGGTCGCACCAATCTCCTCCGCCATGTCTTTGCCAAGAATAATCGGAGGCATCGCCGCGACGCGCTGCTGCACGCGCGCCAGGTCGTCGGGCGATTCTGCTGGTGGAGCGTTTGTGTGTGAATTGTCGGTGTGGGGACGGGCGTCCCCGCCCGTCCAAGCCGAGCGCAGCTCGGCACCGGCATCAGTCTCTTCGAGCGCCGCTGCCGATCCCAGCGTCACGGTTTTCAGCAGATCGCTCACCTTCCGCTCATACTGCGGCAGCATCCCTTTCAGCACCGCCCCGCGCGCCCGCGGCCCGCGCGAGATCAGCACCTGCTCGTAAATGGCCGGGGCGGCCGCCACCACATGCGGCTGCTTCGACAACTTCTCCAGCAGCGGACGCCAATCGCGTATGCCGTCACTTTCCACCCGCAGCAGACTGATGTGCGCGGTCGAACCCAGCAGCCGCGCCTGCAAATCCTGGCGAAAGCCGTTATTGACGGCCAGAGCGACGATCAGCGAAGCCACGCCCGCCGCTACTCCCAGGATGGAGATCCCCGTGATAACGCCGATGAACGCCTGGCGGCGTTTGGCACGAAGGTAGCGGGTTGCGACAAAAAGTTCGAAGCGCATGAGTGCGGCTGTCAGCTATCAGTTATCAGCTCTCAGCTACAGCGGATTATAGCTGGCGTCTTACGAGCCATAGCGCTCGCGCCACTCCTCCCACTTCTCTTTGAGCGTGGGAAGAACAGATTGCAGATTACGTCGGACATTCTCTCGCTTGTTCATCGGGAGCGGGAAGGAGACGGCCCACACTCCCCATCGAGCTGCCTCAATAGGACATACCTCCGTGAAATATTGAGTCTCAGAAACCTCCCAAACGATTCCGGCTCGGCTGTTGTCGGGCGCGATCACAAAAGCATCGCCGCAATCAGCGGCTTCGGCCTCGAAATCTGTGATCTTCCCAAACACGAACCCATCAGCACTCACATCATCCAGAACTTCAAAGCCGTGGTAGACGGGTGCTCCAACAGGACGGGCAATGAACGCGGGTTCAGTCAGCGAAGCACTTTTCGCACTTGGATCGAGAGCTATCGGCTGTCCTTTTGGCGGCTTATCCTGAATACTCATCGGGCGAATCGTAGCACAGTGAGGTGCAACGCGAATGCAGAACACTCGCGGCACAACCGCCGGCACGGATCTGCGATAGGCGCGATAAGACCCGCCAAACCTCTTCTCCAACTCCGCATCCTCCATCCGGATCATCACTGCTCCCGTGATCACTGCGAACGCTGTCAGCGCCCAGCAGACCGCGAGCCCGGTCCCGGCGCTCCACGCCAGCATCTCGCACAGATGCGCCAGATACACCGGATGCCGTACGCGCGAACGGATTCCATCTGTCACCAGTTGCTGTTCGCGATTTCCGCCATGAACTTCCGGCAGCCCGCCGAGTTGCTGCGCGCTGAAACTCCTCAAGGATTGCGAATAGACATATAGCCCGCAAACGAACAGGAGAACGGCCGCACCCCACGCCCAGTCCGCTCGGTAAAGTAGTACATCTCGCCACGGCCGCGTGACCAGCGCGACCCCGAACCACATCGCCACCCAGACGGGCAACAGCACCAAATATGGCGAGCGATGATAGGAAAGATGCCGCGCGCGCCACCGCTCGGCAAACGGATGAATCATCAGCCAGAAGGCGGGAATGGTCGAATACACGACGCAGGCCAGCCATCCGATGATCTGTAGCCAGTTCCGCATGCGCGGATTCTAGCAGGCAGCGACCAAGGCGCTGCGCAGGTTGATGGTTTTACTGACAACTGACAACTGATAACTGACGACTTGCCACCGACCACCGGCAACTGCTTCCTGATATCCTTCTTCCTCATGTCCCCCATCATGACCAGTCTGCTGCTGGGGCTGACCGCGGCGGGCGCGAACGTGTTTGGCGGCGCCATCATCGTCCAAAGGAATTGGGATCGCTCCTACCTGCGCTACTTCGTCGCGCTCGGCGCAGGTTTCATGCTGGCGACCGCGCTGGTCGAAATGGTGCCGGCGAGCATTCAACTGCGTGGCCCGTACGCCGGATTTCTCATCCTGCTCGGATATCTGCTCGTCCATTTCTTCGAGCACACCGTCACCCCGCATTTCCACTTTGGAGAAGAAACCCACGCCGACCAGTTCGTGCATTCTCACAAAGGATACTCGGTCCTGATCGGCCTGCTGATTCACACGTTTTTCGATGGCATCGCGATCGCCTCCGGATTCCTCGTTTCCCAAGCGCTCGGCTGGATCATCTTCGTGGCGGTTTTTCTGCACAAGATTCCGGAAGGATTCACCATCTCGTCGGTGATGCTGGCCAGTGGCCGAAGCCGCGCGTTCGCCTGGGGAGCGTCCATGCTGCTGGGCGCAGCGACCGTGGCCGGAGTAATGACGATGGCAATCTTCCGCCGCGAGGTGAGCTTCGGCTTGCCCCTGTCGGCGGGCGTCACCATCTACGTAGCCGCGTCCGATCTGATCCCCGAAGTAAATAAAGAACCCGGAGTGAAGATGGCGCTACTGGTTTTCGTCGGAGCGGCGTGCATGTTTGTCCTGGATCGATTTTTCCACGTGCACTGATTCAATCGTGCTCAAGCTCGCCTCCCTATCCAACAGGGTCAAGCCGTAGGTCATCGGAATCGCGATGTCGGCCGCGCCGCGATATCGCTCGGCTCGCCCCAACGCCACTTCGCCTTGGCAAGACACTTTTTCCACAAGCTGCCGATACTCCGGGAAGCGCTGCTCGGTGCGGAACGCCTGACGGCGCGTGCAGGCGAAGTCCGCCAGCGCGTCGGTGCTGCGCCGGACTTTATCCTCCTCGGCTGCATGGAAAGCCCATTCGGAATCCGGCAGATGATCGAAAATCAGCACTTCGGGAGCGAGCGTCAAGGCGTGTCGCAGGGCCTGCCCGGGATTATTCATTTCGTGCAGACAAAACTCGAAATACACGACGTCCCCATGAGGCGAAGTTTCACAGAAGTCCGCCTGGATAACATCCACTCGATCTTGTAACCCCTCGGCGGCAACCTTTGCCTCCCACTGGCGAATCGCGGCGGGGTCTTTGTCAATGACAGTCAGTTTCCTGGATTCGAGAACGAGATCGGTAAGCGGCCCGTTACCGGCTCCAACTGCTACAACTTTCTTGCCGGAAAAACTGTAGAACCCCCTGATGTTCTGCACCATTTGCTCGTAATCGGCGGCCATGGGATATCCTCCCACATCGAAAGTCAGATTGGAAAGATCCTACTGAGAACTGGGAACGTTGTTTACCCGCTGTGCCTGATGTGCATCACATCCCCATCCTGGACGATGTAGTCTTTGCCTTCGAGTCGCAGGGTGCCCTTGGCGCGGGCGTTAGCTTCGGATCCAGCTTCCAGCAATTGATTCCAGCGAATCGTTTCCGCGCGGATGAAGTGTTTCTCCAGATCGGAGTGGATGGCTCCGGCGGCGTTGACGGCCTTCGTGTGGATGGGAATTGTCCAGGCCCGGCACTCATCTTCGCCAGCGGTGAAGAACGAAATCAGTCCCAGCAGGTGATAGCTCTTGCGGATCAGCCGCGAAAGCCCGCTTTCTCCCAGTCCATAACTGCCCAGAAATTCCGCCGCATCTTCGTCGGTCATCTCGGCCAGTTCCGCTTCCACTTTGCCGCAGATCGCGCTCGCTCCAGCATTCGGACGCGCGGCCACTTCGCTCAGCTTGTATTTCGCAACCGCCGCTTCCAGATCTTTGCCGAGTTCGGGGCTCTCGCCGATATTGAGCACGTAGAGCATCGGTTTCTCGCTCAGAAACATGAAGCCCCGGATGCGCTTCTTGTCTTCGGGTGTCATCTCCATTTCGCGCAGCGGCTTTTCGGTTTCGAGGTGGGCTTTGGCCTTGATCAGCAGCTCGTTTTCTTTTTCCAGTTCCGGCGTCTTCATCTTCTTCAAATCTTTTTCCAGCCGCTCGAGCCGTTTTTCGATCTGCCCAAGATCGCTGACCATCAGGTCGAACTCGACGTTCTTGATGTCGCGCAGGGGATCGATGGGGCCGACGTGCGGAATCTCATCGCTTTCAAACGCACGGAGAACGTGAATGAGCGCGTCCACCTGGCGCAGATGACCGATATAGGCCGTCTCTTTCAGCGCGTCCTGGCCGATCGCTCCGACGTCCACATACTCGACCAAGGCGTGCGTCAGCTTCTTTGGGTGGTAGAGCGCGGCCAGTTTGTCGAGGCGCTCGTCGGGCACCTTCGCGACGCCGATGTGCGCCTCGCGCGGGTTCGAAAACGCGTGCTCAGAAAGATTCGCCTTCGTCAGAATGCGAAATAGAGATGTCTTGCCGACCTGCGGCAGACCGATGATGCCAGTTTTCATGACGAGTTCTCGGTTCTCAGTTCAGTCAAAAGAATAAATCATCGTGCTCGATACGCATACGCGCCTGGAATGCATGGCGTCGTGCTACGCTCTGCAGAATGAAGCTCGGCAGAATGCAGTTCGACGGAACCACGGGCCGCGGCCGATTCCTTCGCCATCTTTTGCGTCGCCATCTTGCCGGGGCGCTGCTTGCTTGCATCGCTTGTGCCGTCTGGTCGTCAGCGCAAACTTCGGCGCCAACTTCGGCGCAGACTCACTTCCGCTTGCAGGCGCGCGAAGTTGTCGAAGCTCACCTGAAGTCGTTTTCAACCAGGAACAGCGAGCGCGAAGCGCTGATCCGGGGGTGGTTTGCCGAGACCGGGTGCAAGGCCGCGAATCTCTCCGAGCAAGAGCTCGACCGCAAGTTTCCGCCGAACGTCATTTGCGTGTTGCCGGGCGAAACGCAGCAAGTGATCGTGGTCGGCGCACATACCGATAAGGTCGACACCTTTGGCGACGGCGTGGTCGACAACTGGACCGGAGCGGTGTTGTTGCCCAGCCTGCTCTACAGCCTGAGCGCGCAGCCGCGTCATCACACGCTCATCTTCGTCGGATTCTCGGGCGAGGAAAAGGGGCTGGTCGGATCGCGGTATTACGTGGATCACCTCACCAGCAAGCAGCGCGCACACATAGAGGGCATGGTCAATTTCGATAGCCTGGGCCTCGGTCCGACCGAAGTCTGGGCTTCGCACGCAGACAAAGTGCTGCTTGACGCGCTGGCCTCTGCCGCGGCGGCCAGTAAACTCCCTGTGACCACCATGAACGTGGATAACCTCGGCACCACCGATTCCGAATCGTTCGCTCCCTACCAGATCCCGCGCATCACCCTGCACTCGGTGACACAACAAACCTGGTCGATCCTGCATTCGCCGTCCGACAAGCTGGCAGCCATCAAGATGAACGATTACTACAACAGCTATAAGCTGATTGCCGGGTATCTGGCGTATCTCGATGATGCGCTGAAACCGCCGCCTGCGCCGAAACCACGCAAAGCGGTGCAGTAGAACTGCAACCCGTGATTGAATTACACGGTGGAGCGACGGGCGTCTCGCCCGTCCCGCCGGGCGGGGACGCCCGGCTCTCCACCAGCAAGTCACCGGAATGCTTGCGCGGTCGTGTATAACGTTATCAATCCCAGCAAAAGCACCGCTTCCTCAAACTTTTCCGACCATACATGCAGACGGTTGAATTCCATGCGCACGGGGTTATCCAGAGGCACATTATCGATCCCGCCAACCTCGGCGCGAATGGCGTGCATCTTCGGAGAAATGGCGAACTGCGAAATCACAGTCAGCAGCAGCATGAGCACGATCAGAAGGTGCCGCGCCGCCAGCGGTCGCGCATTTCCCGTGGCCCTGCGGCTGTAGAGCATGGACGCGATCAGAAAGACAATTCCGGAAACGATGGCCATGTAGTGCAGTAAATCGAGCGAGCGCCCCACGATCGATCCCGCCATGTGGCGAGTCAGGAGAAGTCCCGGCGAAAAAACGATGGGAGCTTCGACGAATGCGAGAAAGATCAGGCCACCCAGCCAGACCACGAGCGACAACAGCATGAGGAACCGGAGAAATGACATGAGCGAAATTATAGAACTCCTTGCCCTGATTCTTCCGGTATCAATTGTTCTCATCTAACGTCCGCCGCCGAATTTCGATGCTGTAGACCATTTATCCACAGCCCGAACCAGCGCTGTCACTTACTCCTGTGCGCGCAACTGTTTACCCTCATCCTTCCTCATTGTCCGGAGGGAATCATCCCAATGCAGCGTTCGTTGAAGGCCGCCGACGTTAATTTCGTTTCATTGCAGTCGGCAGTATTTTGCGTGCAGTGTGAATTGCTTAGCGAAAACAACACGCCGCGGTGTCTGGCCTGCGGCAGTGGCGCGGTGTTGAGTCTTTCGCGCGTGCTTGGCGGATCGCTTCGCGGGCGGCAGACCGCGCATCTCATCGCGGATGCGGAACTGGACCGGTTGGTGCGGTCGCTGCTGTACACGGTTCCGCAGACTCCGGCGGCTGACGAAGATCAGATCGAGTTTCCCGCGGCACCGACTTTTTCCACTCGCCATCGTATGCGACCTCGCCATCATCGACTAGTCTCCGCGCCGCATACGCTGAGCAACGCCAGAGAGATCAATGCCGGAGAGATTGACCTCGAGCCGGGCATCAGCATCATCGCGGAAAAAGCGCAAACTTTAACCGGCGCCACCGGGGCGGCCATCGCGCTGCGCCGGGGCAACGAAATTGTTTGCCGGGCGCGCACCGGCCGCACCGCTCCGGATATAGGGGTCCGCCTGCAGACCGATAGCGGACTGTCGGCCGAATGCGTGCGCACGGGCGAAGTTCTGCTGTGCCATGATGCCGAGTCGAACCCGCGCGTGGATTGGTCGACTTGCCGCCGTATGGGCGTGCGCTCGATCCTGGTCGCTCCGCTGCGCCACTTCCGGCGAACGCTTGGAGTGTTCGAAGTGCTGTCGTCGACGCCCCACGCGTTCGACAACAACGATGTGGCTACTATGCAGTTTCTCTCCGGGATGATGGTGGCGACGATCTCGCGTCTTTCCAGCTTGCAGCCGGCGCCACCTGCGGCAGCGAGCGAGTAGGCGCCGCCGAACGAGGGCGCCCCTCACTACACGAGCAAAACCTATACCGGTACCGGCACGCTCTCCACGATCTCGCGCAGCACTTGCTCGGCTTGCTCAGATTTTTTCAGGGTGGAAGTGTAGAGCGAACTTACTACTACGCGGTGGGCGAAGACGGAGACGACCAGGGGCTTGAAATCTTCGGGAGTGCAGTAATCGCGGCCGTCCAAGAAGGCCATGGCTTGGGCGGCGCGGTAGAGCATCTGCGAGCCTCGGGGAGATACTCCGAGGGAGAGATACTCGGACTCGCGCGTCTTGCTTACTATGTTCAGCAGGTAAGTGATGAGCGATTCGTCCACGTGGACCTGGGCTACGGATTGCTGGATTTCGACTACGTCGGCGGCGTTGAGCACGGGGCGCAGGTTTTCGAGTTGGGCGGCGCCGGCTTCGGCGCGCAGGATCTCGCGCTCGGCGTTGCCCTCGGGATATCCCATGCGCACCCGCATCAGGAAACGATCGAGTTGCGACTCGGGCAAGGGATAGGTGCCGTGGTGCTCGATGGGATTCTGGGTGGCAATGACTAGGAACGGTTGCGGCAGCGGATAAGAGTGCGCGTCGATCGTGACTTGGCCCTCGTTCATGGCTTCGAGCAGGGCGGACTGCGTCTTCGGAGTGGTGCGGTTGATTTCGTCGGCTAACAGGACGTTAGCGAAAACCGGTCCGCGCTTGAATTCGAATTTCTGCTCGATGGCGGAGTAGATCGAGATGCCCAGCACGTCGGAGGGCAACATGTCGCTGGTGAACTGGATGCGCTGAAAGGTGCAGTCGATGGCGCGGGCTAGGGCCTGGCCGAGCGTGGTCTTGCCGACTCCGGGAACGCCTTCGATCAGCAGGTGGCCTTTGGCGAAGATAGAAACCAGGGCGAGGCGGAGGACGTCGTCTTTGCCGCGGATGACGCGGCGCAGACCATTTTCCAGTTCCGCGGCGCGGCGAGAGGTTGCCACCAGAGCTTCGGGAGCCATTGTTGCCGATTTTACTATGTGGGCGGCGGGGCTGGGAGTTACGGCGGTCATAGACCAGTGCTCAGTCAGCAGCAGTCGATCTTTGCTCGACTGGACCCTTCGACTTTGCTCAGGACAGGCTCCGGGGGCGGCCGTCCCTACGTGTTACTGAAAAAATTCCGCCGGCCTTCCCGTCAACCGCTCGATCCTCTTCGCCGTGGGCGGATGCGTCGAAAACAGGCTGCCGAAACTCATCCCACCTAAGAACGGCTGAATGATGAATAGATGCGCAGTGGATGGGCTCGCTACCAGGGGACGCTGGCGGGAGTAGGCATCGATTTTGGCCAGCGCGCTGGCCAGGGCGTAAGGATTGCCGGTCCAATGGGCTCCAGTGTCGTCGGCTCCGTATTCGCGGGAGCGCGAGACAGCGAGCTGGATCAGCATGGCCGCGAGTGGGGCGAGGAAAATCATGGCAATGGCTGCGATGCCGCCGCCGTTGCGATCGTCGCGGCTGCCTCGCATGCCGCCAAAAATCATGCCCCAGCGGGCAATCGAGGCGAGGTAGGTTATGGCGCCGGCTAAAGTGGCGGCGATCGAACTGATGAGGATGTCGCGATTGCGCACGTGACCGAGCTCATGAGCCAGCACGCCTTCCAGTTCGTCGTCGGTCAGCAGGCCGAGGATGCCTTGGGTTACGGCGACGGAAGCGTGGTTCGGATTGCGTCCGGTGGCGAAGGCGTTGGGCGAATCGGACGGGATGAGGTACACCTTGGGCATCGGCAGGCTTTCTTTTTGCGCCAGGCGCTCGACGATGTTGTAGACGCGCGGCAGATCGTCGCGGCCGACGGGCTGGGCGCGGTAGGTGGCGAGCGCGATCTTGTCGGAGAAAAAATACGAAACGAAATTCAGGACGGCGGCGAAAGCGAGCGCCATCAGCATTCCCCGCTGGCCGCCGAAGGCACGCCCGGCCAGCATGAGCAGCAGCGTCATGCCGGTGAGCAGGAGTGTGGTTTTGAGTATGTTGCTCATAAATTATTGTCTCAGTTTGTCTCAGTGAATTAGATGCCGGGCACCGGACTTTGGTCTCGTGTGGGGACGGGCGCCCTCGCCCGTCCAAGCCGAGCGCAGCTCGGCAATTGCGCGGCCGCGGCGTGCGCCGGGTCTAACCCTGCCGCTTTAGTGCCCGGTCCAGTGTTTGGTCGAGGGCTGCTTTGGCTTTTTCGTAATCCGCGGGCGTTATCTTGCCTTGTTTTCGTTCCACCTCGAGTTGGAACAGTTCTTCTTTCAGCGCTTCGAGCAGCATCGACGATTTTGCGGCCGCAGTGCTGGTCGCGGATGTCGCCGCGGGTGGCGTCGTTGGACGGACGGCTGCGCTGCGATCGCTCAAGGCCGCGCCAGAGTTCGCAGGAGACGGCGACGCAGGCGAGGTTCCGGGTTGCCGTTTCGTGACCACCCAGCCGCCGATGGCGAGCAGCACGGCGAATCCGCCGAGGATAGGCCAGCGATATTTCTGCAGAGCATCGGGCGCGTCGATGGGAGCGCCGAGGCCGCCGCCGGGCCGATTGTCAGTAGAACGATTGTCGCGTCCCTGCGGTTGCTGCTCCTGTTGGGCCGCGCCCGAGGCGGTTTCTCCGGGCGACTCGGTGATGACTCCGTTGCCCTTCAGCGTGAAGCCGAGCGGCTGGCCGGGCTTCGTCTGTTGCGCGACTTCTACGTTGGTGTCGCCCTGGTTGGGATCCTGCATGGACTCGAAGCTGGACGGATTCGCGGCCTTGAACTGCATCGTCTTGGGAAGAACGATGACGAGATGCGCGGCGGGATAGAGCGGCTTGGGATCGATCTTGATCTCGCCAGAGTAGGGCAGCGTGAATTCCACCTGGAACTGCGTTTCTCCGGGACGGAGCGGAAAGGCAATCGCGTAGCGGTTCTTCTCGGCCTGGGGCACGGCTTCCGCACTGATCGGCTGGCCATTCGGCGCGCGGGCTTGCAGTTGTTCAACCTTTGCGCCGGCGGGCAGATAGAACTCAAAGTTGTGATCGTTCATCTGCGTCTTCGCGGGCGAAGAGGCGTTGTTGACGACGAACAGGCGTATGCCCTGCATGCTTCCGCTGTCGGCCTGGAAGCGAATCACGTCGGCGGTCACGCTGAGGTCGGTGACTTTGTTCGCGACGTCATAGACCTGGACGTCGGCCGTGTTGACGCCGGGAGGCGCCATCTGATGATAGGTGACTCCCTGATGAATCGCCCGGATGAGGTGCGGCCCGGCTACGGTGATTTTGAAGCTGAACTTTCCGTTGCTGTCGACCTTGGTGCTGCCGCCCACATCCATGCCATTGGCGAGGTTGATGAGAATAACTTCATCGCCGACGGCGGGCTTGCCTGTGGTGCCGTTGGTGACGGTGCCGGTGAGAGTCTGGGCGGCGGCTGAGGCGAGGGCCAGCGAAATGATGGTCGCCAGTAAGGCGGACTGTGCGAGTTTCGTCAAATCAACTCCTTTGGGTTAGAAACGCTTCGGACTGCGACCCAGGCTCTTCGAGGCCAGGGGATGTAGCTTTGCGATCACGCCACCTGGCCCGCAACCTGTTCCAGCCGCGCAATCTCCGCCATGATCGCAGCCGCTTCCTCTTCGAGCGACGCGCGCATGGATTGATAGTCCGCGTCCGGCACCTTGCCTGCCTTGTATTCGAAATTGAGGTCGCGCAGGTTCTCGTAGACCGCTTCCTTGCGCTCGCGAAGATAGCCGAGCCGCGTCTTCTCCTCTCCGGCGTAAACTTCGCCGGGAAAGAAAAAAACGTAGTAGAGACAGGCGAGGGTGAAGACGGCGCAGACAAAAATGATCATCGGGCGGCCTCCTTACGGCGAACGTCTTTATCCGATCGCGGCTTTTCGCGGACAGGAGTGTCCGCGCTATACTTGATCGTCATAAGTCAGTCTCCTTGCGGGCCCGCTGGCGGAACTCGTCGAGGTCGTGTTCATTGCCGCGCGGGATGGCGATGCCATCGGCGAGGGCCGGTTCGGGACGGTTCTTCCATGCGCGCACTACGTACACCACGAAGGTGATGCCGAGCGCCAGCGCGACGAAGGGCATGATCCAGGCCACGCGATTGAAGCCGGTGGCAGTGGGCGCGGCGATTACGGTCGGTCCATATTCCTGCACGAAGCCTTGCAGGATGAGGTCGTCGTTGTTGCCCTTGTCGAGCGCGGCCTGCAGTTGGTCGCGCATCTTGTCGGAGGATTGGCAGCCGACGTGATTGCATTCGAGCAGCACCTGGCCGCAGCCGCAGGTGCACATCATGCGGTGGCCCAGGTCTTTGAAGCGCGCGGAGTCGTCCCCGGCGCCCATGAAAACAACTACCGCAACGGCAAGAGCGGCGGCCTGCAGCCAGCGGCGAAAGGGAATCCGACGATGTGACAAAGACGATTTCATCTCAGTCACCCGCTCCCACCTGCGCCGGAGCGCGAACCGGCGTGGTTGCAGCCACCTGGACGGCAGCGGCATTCGGCACGAGTGCGACGATGGTGCCGAAGACCATGATGATGAGGCCGATCCAAATCCAGGGCACCAGCGGATTCAAGTGCGCCTTTATGATGGGCCGTCCGGTGGTCTCGTTCTTGCCTTCATAGACGAGATAGACATCGGTCACCAAGAATAAATCCTCGCGAAAGCTGGGGTAAATCCGAGGCAGGGTCTGCGGCTGTCCGCTGGCTTTATAGAAGCGGCGCTCGGGATACATGGTCGTGATCTGCTTGCCGCCGCGGAACACGTTGATGATCGCCCACTCGTTCGCGTAGTTGGGATTGTCGTCCTGCGTGTAGGACTGGCAGACCAGCGTGTAGGTACCGATATTGATTTTGTCGCCAAAGCCCATTTCTTTTTCCACTTCTTTATTGAAAGGCGTCCCGAGAATTCCAATCACCACCAGCGCCACGCCGAAGTGGACGATGTAGCCGCCGTAGCGACGCGTATTGCGGTGGCACAGATGAATCATTGCGGAGAGCAGATTTTGCTGGCTCTTACCGGCGATAACGCGCCCTCCGCGGAGAAACTCGGAAATGACGGTAAAGATCACCAGCGCCGAAAGAACGGCGGCCATGGTGGCATAGAAATAGGAAGGATCCTCCCAGGGACGAACGCCGAACAGGATCATCATGCCGCCGATAGCGAGCGAACCAAGGGCGGGGAACAGGAAATTGCGCTTGAGGCTTTCGACGGAAGTCTTACGCCAGGCCAGCAGCGGTCCGACCGCGGTGAGCAGCAGGAGCAGCAAGGCAACCGGAATGGCAACGCGATTGAAAAAAGGCGGACCGACCGTGACTTTATGTCCTTGAACGAATTCTGAAAGGATCGGGAAAAACGTGCCCCACAGTATGGTGAAGCAGACCACCAGCAAGAGGAGATTATTGAACAGGAAACTGGATTCGCGCGAAACCAGCGATTCCAGCTTGTGTTCGCTCTTTAGGTGCGACCGGTTCGCCACCAGGAAAAAGCTGCAGACCCCCAGGGTCAACACGATGAAGACCAGGAACCAGGTGCCGATCGAGGATTGCGCGAAGGCGTGCACCGAACTGATTACACCCGAACGCGTGAGGAAGGTCCCGAGCATCGAGAGCAGGAAGGTCGCGAAGATGAGCGACATATTCCAGACTTTCAGCATGCCGCGTTTCTCCTGCATCATGACGGAGTGCAGAAACGCCGTGCCGGTGAGCCAGGGCATGAGCGAAGCATTTTCCACCGGGTCCCATCCCCAGTAGCCGCCCCAACCGAGGACAGCGTAAGCCCAGTGCGCGCCGAGAAAAACGCCGATGGTAAGGAAGCACCATGTCACCATGGTCCAGCGGCGGGTGATCTGAATCCATTTTTCGCCGGGATACTTCATGATGAGCGCGCCCAGAGCAAAGGCGAAGGGAACGGTGAAGCCGACGTATCCCAGGTACAGCATGGGCGGATGGATGACCATCTCGGGATACTGCAGAAGCGGATTCAGTCCTGTCCCGTCGGCGGGGAGCGCGCCCTGCATGATAGCGAACGGGTGCGCGGCAAAATTCAGAATCAGCAGAAAGAAAACCTGCACCGCAGCGATGATCACCGAAGCGTATGCGAACAGCCGCTGATCGGTCTTGTAGCGCAAGCGAAGAACGAATCCATAGCCGGCCAGCAGCAGCGACCAGAACAGCAGCGACCCTTCCTGACCGGACCAAAGCACGGCAAACTTATAAGCGGCGGGCAAGTCGCGGTTACTGTGATGGAAGATGTAGGCGATGGAGAAGTCGTCGTGGAACGCCGCCACTACCAGCACGATGCCCGCCAGCAGCACCGCAGCGAAAGTGGCGATTCCGGCGCGGCGGGCGGTCTCGCCGAGACGAGCCGAAGCGGCATCCTTGCGGAATAATGCCAAGAAGCCTGCCAGGAAAGAATACGCACTCAGGCCGAGCGCCAGCAGGAGCGCAAAGCTTCCGATTTGAGACATCGCAGAGACCCCACAGTGCCTTAGAGTATTTTTTCAGAGAAGCGGACGCGATGCAATTCGCCGTTCGTGTAGGGACGGGCGCCCTCGCCCGTCCAAGCCGGGCGAAGCCCGGCAGTTGCGCGCGGCGCGATTTACTTCTCCAGCGGGTAGCCCTTTTCGCGCCACTCGCGGATTCCGCCGTCCATGGAAATGACGTTGGTATAACCCATTTTCTGCAGGTTATCGGCGGCCAGCGCGGAACGGAAGCCGCCGCCACAATAGAGCACGAGCGGAGTTCCGAGATCGGGATACTTGCCCTCAATGTCGCGCTCGATGACCCCCTTGCCCAAGTGGATGGCTCCGGGCAGGTGGTCGGCGTCGAATTCGCGGTCTTCGCGGACGTCGACGAGAACGAATTTCTCGCCGCGATCGAGACGGGCTTTGACTTCGTCAACATTGGTTTCGCGGATGCGCTGCTTGGCGGCATCGACAATCTTCAAAAAGCGCGGCGGATGCTGATGAGCCATGGTTGCCGGTCCTCCCACTGGTCTTCTTCTGCTGCTCGGTCTTTTGATGATCGCCTCTGAGAATGATAGCAGGTGGCCGGGAAATGGCTGGGTCGGTGCCCAAGATCAGTGTTCTAAGATACGTGCTGCGGATAAAATCTAATGGCGCCCTATGACGCTCATCATTCGCCAGTCTCGCATTCACTCCTATGGTTGCTACACCACGCGGCCGATCCGCAAGGGGACGCTCATCGTGGAATACGTGGGCGAGTACCTCACCTACGAGCAGGCCGAAGATCTTTACGACGACTTTCCGAACACGTATCTATTCGGCTTGGACGGCGGCAAACGTATCATTGACGGCTACGGGGTGGCCGCCTTCGTCAATCATTCCTGCACACCGAATTGCGAGACCGATCAGATCCGGGGCAAGATGTGGATCATAGCGCTGCGCGATCTTGAGGCGGGAGAAGAATTGACCTACGACTACAACCTCTACGATGGCGAGGATGACGCGCGCTGTTTATGCGGGGCACGGCGATGCCGGGGAAGTCTGTATTCAGCGATGCACCTGCGCAAGCTCGCCAAGAAGCGCGCCAAGGCTGCGGCGGCCGCGGCCTCGTAAAAAGACGCAACATTTCCGATGCTACAATCGTCTCTTCGGATCGTCGTTACTTGAGCTCGTGTGGGGACGGGCGCCCTCGCCCGTCCAAGCCGAGCGAAGCTCGGCAGCTGCCTGCGGTCACAACAACTGTGGATTCGCCACGGCTGCCGTTCCGATCTCGTTCCGAACTCTGGAGTCATGCTTTGAACCGCGCTTCTGCCGGATTGGAAACCATCATCGCCAAAGCTCTTCATCGCGCGCCAGCGGGCGAGAGCGTACTGCTGGCTTGGCCGATCGCGTGTGGCAGTGCGGTAGCCGATCGGACTCGAGCCCTGAGTTTTTCCGACGGCATTCTGCGAGTGGAAGTTGCCGACGGGGGATGGCAGCGGGAACTCGCCAACCTGTCGCCGCGCTATTTGGCCTTGATCAACAAGTATTCCGCGACTTCGGTCAAGCGAATTGAATTCGTGGTGAAGCCTTAGGTGTCAAAGTTTTTTGTCATCCCGAGCGAAGCGAGGGATCTGCAGTCTGCCGCGAAATGCAGATCCCTCGCTTCGCTCGGGATGACAAAAAACTACGGCGGGGCTGAAACACTTTATGGTGCGGCCTTATGAAAGTCACTGACAAAGACGTCGCCTACGTGGCCGATTTGGCCAACCTCGAGCTGACCGAGGAAGAGCGCACTCGCATGCTGCGCGATTTGAATTCCATTCTTGAATATATGGAGCGGCTCAGGGAGCTGGAGACCGACAGAGTTGCGCCCATGGCCCAGGTCTCGGACCGCTACGGCAAGGCCAGCGACGAGTCGCGGCAAGGGAGCGATCGCTTCGCATACGCCATCCGCGAGGACGTGAAGGACGGTCTGCGGAAATCGCTGCCGCACGATGCTGCGTTGAAAAATGCGCCGGACACGGACGGTACATTTTTCGAAGTGCCGAAAGTGATTGAGAGATAGTACAACTGCTCTCATCAATGGTTTTGAGTAGGGCACGGCTTCAGCCGTGCCGTTCAGGGCATTAAAAATGCGGGCTTCAGCCCCTGAGGGCCTGACGGCCTGCCAGGAGAACCATTTATGAGACCGGTTATAGAGTTTCACCACGGGATGATTGTGATGAGAGTGTATAGATGCCGTCTGCATTGACCATTGACGATGTCCGCAGTGCGATCGCAGAAAAGCGGACGACGGCGACCGCTCTCGCCCAAGACTTCTACACCCGCATCCGGCAGGAAGATCCCGAGATTGGCGCGTTCCTGACGCTTTCGGAGGAGCGCGCGCTGACGCAGGCCGGGCGTATCGATGCGATGGCCGCGGAGCGCAAGCCCTTGCCACCGCTGGCGGGAGTTCCGGTGGCGATCAAAGACGTCATGGTCACGAGTGGCGTGCGCACCACCGCTGGCTCGAAAATTCTCGACAATTTCATTCCGCCGTATGACTGCACGGCAGTGGCTCGCCTGGAAGCGGCCGGTGCGGTGATCTTGGGCAAGCTCAACTGCGATGAGTTTGCCATGGGATCGTCCACGGAGAACTCGGCGTATCGCGCCGTTCATAATCCGCGCGATAAGAGCCGCGTGCCGGGTGGCTCGTCGGGCGGATCGGCAGCAGCGGTTGCGGCGGGGATGGCCGTGGCGACGCTCGGCTCAGACACCGGCGGCTCGATTCGCCAGCCGGCATCGTTTTGTGGCGTCGTCGGTTTGAAGCCGACGTATGGACGGGTGTCGCGCTATGGCCTGATTGCTTTTGCTTCGTCGCTCGATCACATCGGCCCATTCGCGAAAACGGTGAAGGAAGTCGCGCTCGTCCTGCGCACGATTGCGGGTCGCGATCCCATGGATTCAACTTCCGCCGAGGTGCCCGTGCCCGACTATGTGGCGGAACTCGAAAAGCCAGTGAAGGGTTTGAAAATCGGCATGGCCAAAGAATACTTCGGCTCAGGGCTCGATCTCGAGGTGCGCGCGGCGGTGGAGGCTGCGATTCAGAAGCTGGCTGAGCTCGGATGCGAGGTTGTGCCCGTGAGTTTGCCGCACACCGAGTATGCGATTCCCGCGTATTACATTGTGGCCACGGCGGAAGCGTCGTCGAATCTGGCGCGCTATGACGGTGTGCGCTACGGCTTCCGCGCAAAAGCAAGCACACTTCCCGAAATGTACCGGCGGACCCGCGACGGCGGATTCGGCATGGAAGTCAAGCGCCGCATCATGCTCGGCACCTACGTGCTGAGCGCCGGATACTATGACGCCTACTATCTGAAAGCGCAGAAGGTCCGCACGCTGCTGACGCGCGACTTCGACGAGGCCTTCAAGAAAGTGGATGTGATCGCCGCGCCGACCTGCCCGACCCCTGCGTTCCGGCTAGGCGAGAAGGTGAACGATCCGCTGGCCATGTATCTCGCCGATATCTACACCGTAACCGCGAACTTGGCGGGCATTCCCGGAATTTCAGTTCCGTGCGGCGAGAATCACGAGAAACTGCCGATCGGTCTCCAGTTGTTTGGACGGCACTTTGATGAGGCGACGTTGCTGCGCGTGGCGCATGCGTATGAACGGGAGCGATCGTCGTTGGTCGTTCGCCGTTAGTCCCCGGTATAGCGTTAGGAAAGGGCTGGAACGTACGTTCGTCACTTCTGTATACCTGCATCGTAGTGGTCTAATGTTCTTATGTGCTCAGATCGCAAATGGGTATTGGCAATCTTAGTGCTTGCCCTCGGGCGCTGCGGCATCACCTATGCGCAGGAGCAACCCCTCATTTTAGGCGTGTTGGAAGACACACCGGGTCATTACTACGGTAAACCAAACTATCGCAGTGTGAGGGTCGTTTTCCGCAAGGAAGGTGATGACTGGAAAGCGTTCCCAAGCGATTGTCGCGATCAGAAGTGCCTGAGTTCAATTGCCGCACAATTTCCATCAAGGGTGAAGTGGACGATAGCATTCGACGGCCGGAACATCGGTCAGGTGACCACTCAGAACCCTGATGGCTTCGATTTCTACGGTGATGTCGGCCAGCAGAGAATTGCAAGTACGGAGCCGGTCCCCACAATAGGCAAGCCAGCCCAGGAGTTCGCCGGATTTCAGAATGGTACCGTCTACAGGCCTCTGCTTGCGAACTCGAGACCGTACTTCCGCGATCCCGAACAGTGGAAGCCAGTCCAGCTACCCCCCGAAACCACAGGACTCTTGCGCAAACAATTCCGACAGATGTTTCCCAAGGTGTCGAATTGTGCGAATCCCGACGAGAACGTTGAAAAGCGATGGCTCTATCAGGACACCGACATAAAAGTCATCAAGGCCTATTCGTCGAAAGAAAATTGGTCAGTAGCTCGGGTTAGCCTTGAGGGATATCGTTGCGACGGCCCTGCGGGTGACCCTTTCGTTGACCAATGGTTCTCGGTCTCTCCAACGCTGGAAATCAAATTTCTGGACAAAGCAATGTGGTTGGTCGACGCTGGTGACTACGATAATGATGGGCGATCGGAACTCGTGTTCTCGATCGACGATTACAACCGTGGTGGCTACAGGCTCTTTTACAATCACTTCCAGAAACGAGCGGTTTTTGAGTTTGGCTACCATTGAGCCCGGGCACGGAAAGTTTTTTGTGAACAGACTCGAGTTTCTGACGCTCCTAAAGACGTGACAATCGGCATTCCAGGGATTCGTAGTATCGTTCCCCCGAGCAGGCACGACACAAAACTTTCCCATCCCGCAGAACTTCCCTGCGGAAATTGATTCCCTCTCCACATTCGGCGCATACGACGCGCTCGCCCTTGTATCCGGGAAACTCTTCTGCCCCGAGTTCGACTTTCACCCACTGCTTCGTGAATAAGTCGTCCTCTGCCATTTCGCGATAGGCCAGCATCTGCTGCTGGTTCTTGCTTTCGATTTCGGGATGCATCGAGCGCGCCAGCGCTTTTGACGATTCTTTCGCGGCGATGCGGATGGCTTTGCCGGTGCTCACGTCAACGAAGGTCGCGGCCATCTTTCCCCAGTCGCGAAATTTCAGAGCGCGCTTTCCGAGACGGCATCCGGTGACCAGGGATATAGCGTCGGTGGCGCAGCGGTCGATCTCGACGAATGTGACGAGCCGTTTCCGATCTTTGCCGCGAGGATCTTCAATGCCCAGCTTCTCGATCCCCAACATCGCCAGGCGCACGCCCAGAACCTGCCCGGCACAGAGATGGCCGTGGGCGTGTTCGGCTTCGCGGAGGTAATCGTCTAACGACGGCATGCGGACTTGCAAACTTTCTAAGGTTTGTCATCCTGAGCGAAGCGAAGGACCTATGTGTTTGCTGGCGGCGCCGGAATGCATGGGTCCTTCGCTTCGCTCAGGATGACACTTGAAAATTATGATACCTACTTTCTTCGCCACCGCACCCCGTCTTTTGTGTTCTCCACGATGATGCCCTCAGCGACAAGCTCGGCGCGAATGGCATCCGACTCTTTATACTTTCGCGCTTTTCGCGCGGCTTCCATTTCGGCCAGCTTCTGATTGACTTGTTCGTCGGCGAGTTGCGTGGAGCCGGCGATTTCCAGCAATTCAGGGCTGATTTCTTTTTCCCGCCCTTCGGCGCGGGCCCAGTCGAGGATGGCTTTCATCTTGGGCTGGTCGTCATCTTTCAGCACGCCGAATATCTCGTCAAACTTTTCGAGCGCCGTGAGCAGTGGCTTCACATCGTCCTGGCGGACTTCCGCGGCATCGAGCGCGGTGTTGGCTTTGCGCAACATGTCGAACATGGCGGCTTGCGCCTCAGCGGTGTTCAAATCGTCATCGAGGGCGCTCTTCATTCGCGCGATGGTTTCGTCGGCCAGTTGCGCCATCTGCCGGGTCGCGCCCGCGGGGAACTGCATGCTCGTCAGGCGAAAGCGGAAGTTGCGCAATTTCTCCACTGAACTCGCCGCGGACTTCAAACCGTCGAAAGTGAAGTTCAGCTGATTGCGATAGGGCACCTGCGTCAGCAGCCAGCGGATCGACGACGGCTTGTGCCCGCGCAGCACCAGATCCCGGATGGTAAAAAAATTCCCGAGACTCTTCGACATCTTCTGGCCCTCGACCAGCAAAAACCGCGCATGAAACCAATAGCGCACAAACGGTTTTCCGCTGAAAGATTCCGACTGCGCGATTTCGTTCTCGTGGTGCGGAAAAATCAGGTCCTCGCCACCGGCATGCAAATCAAAAGTCGGCCCCAGTTCCTCCATCGACATCACCGAGCACTCGATGTGCCACCCCGGACGCCCCGGCCCGATTGCCGTGTCCCATGAAGCTTCGCCCGGCTTCGGAGCCTTCCATAGAGCGAAGTCGCGAGCGCTGTCCTTGTCGTATTCGTCGAGATCTACGCGCGCGCCGTCGGCCATGCCGGCAAAATCTTTTTTCGAAAGCTTGCCGTACTCAGGAAATTTCGCGATGCGGAAATAGTAAGAACCGTCGTCGGTGCGGTAAGCGAAGCCCTTCTTCACCAGTTCGGCAATGAAGTCGGCCATCTCGTTGATATGTTCGGTCGCGCGCACCAGAACCGGTCGCTCAATGTTCAACGTGGCCGAATCTTCCAGGAAGGCCTGGACAAACTTCGCGGTGTACTGCGGCACGGTCACACCGTCGTGCGCGGAGTTGCGGATGATCTTGTCATCCACGTCGGTGATGTTCATGACGTAGCGAACGTCGTATCCGCTCTGGCGCAAGAAGCGATAGAGAAGATCGACGGCAATAAATGTGCGGAAATTGCCGATGTGTCCGTAATCATAGACGGTCGGTCCGCACGCATACATGCGGACGCGGTTGCCGTCCAGCGGACGGAAGTCCTCGATCTTCCCGGAAAGAGTGTTATAGAGGCGCAGTCCCATGGATGATGACGAGTTCGCGAGCGCAGTATGGACCTCTTATTCTAGGGGCGCGCTGGAAAACGGGCAAATGGGATGATATGCCTTGGGCCTTGATGGCTAAGACTGGACTGCGGGGGGTGGCGCGTGCGCATGCAGCCGGTGCTGGACTAGAAATGCGTAGTGCACGGCGGAGACGATGGTGAAGATAAACGTGGCTTGCAGGAAGGTGGTGCGTGCAATCCAGATCCAGCGTACGGGCTTGATCAGCAGCAGCAGCACGAAGAAAACCGCGGCCACTTGGGCGAAGGTATTGGCTTTGCCGAAGATGCTGGGGCGAAAATCGCGCAGGCCGGCAATCATGAACAGCACGCCGCTGATCAGCAGGATGGAGATGTCGCGGCTGAATACCACGACCGTGTATTTCCAGGGGATCGTCCGTTCAATCGAGAGCACAAGAAACATGGTGCTCATCAGCAGCTTATCGGCGATCGGGTCGAGATACTGGCCGAGCAGGGTTTGCTGATGCAGGGTGCGGGCCAGGAGTCCGTCGAGTCCGTCACTCATTCCGGCGAGAATGAACAGCGCCAGCGCCCACTTGAAATCGTGCTTGACCAGATTGATGACGATGAACGGCAGGAAAATCATCCGCAGCAGCGTGAGTTGATTGGGCGCGGTCAGGATATGCCGGTAGTTCACCGCAGCTTTTCTCCGCCAGGTTCTCCTCCGGCCTTTCCACCGGCGCTCCCGAGAAATTCGCTCACCAGAAGCGGGGCGGGATCCTGCCCGGTCTTCTCTGCGAAACGCTGGGCGAGTGAGAGCAGGTTTCCCTCCGGGAGATCGAGTTCCATTCGCTCCACGCGGTGCATGGGAAAGAAGACGACGCCGGAGGTGAAGGGCTCGCCGCTCTTGATCTGCGAGGCCAGATCGTCGAAAGATGCGACATCGACGCCGCGCAGGCTGACGCCTTCTCCCGAAAGATAGAGAATCGCGCCCCAGAACTTTTCGCGCGGGTTCGTTAACGTCGCAATCACGAGCACGCCCGGGCGGAAGGGGCTGACAGCCGGCGGTTCCTGATAAAAGCTAGTGCTGGGCACGATCCGATTGTCGTCTGTGGGGGATAGAAATTGCAAACGGAACCAGAGTCATCCTACAAAGTCGAGACATAAACAGTTTGTCCTCCTGAGCGAAGCGAAGGACCTATGCAGTTTGGTTGGCCGCGAAGAAACGCATAGGTCCTTCGCTTCGCTCAGGAGGACAATCATTATCAGCGGTCGCCCCCGTTCCGCGTGGCTTTGAGGTCAATCCCCACCTGCTCTGCCTTCTTGTAAAGATGTGACCGCTCCAGTCCCAGCGCCCGCGCCGTATTCGAGATCTGGTGGTGATTGCGTTTCAACTCGGCCAGGATGGTTTGTTTCTCGAAGGCGCGTACCCGTTCGGCCAGCGGGCCGGTACCGGCCGATGCGGAATCGGCCGCGGCGACGGAAGCGGGCAGCGCCAGCGCCACGGTTTCGGAAGTGACTTCGTCGGAAGTGGTCAGCAGCATCAGCCGCTCGACTGCGTTTCTGAGTTCGCGGACGTTGCCCGGCCACGGATGCTCTTGCAGCGCGGCGATCGCGCTTTCGGTGAAGTGCATGGGCTTCCATCCGTTGGTGGTGCTCACCTGCTGGGCAAAGTGCTCGATCAGCGCGGGGATGTCTTCGCGGCGTTCGCGCAACGGGGGCAGGCGCAGGGGGAAGACGAACACGCGGTGAAACAAATCCTGCCGGAATTTGCCATCCCGCACTTGTGCTTCGAGATCGCGATGGGTGGCGACGACGACGCGCACATCCACGGTGATGGCGCGCTCGCCGCCGATGCGCTCCACCTCGCCTTCTTCCAGCACGCGCAGCAGCTTGGCTTGCATGGTGAGCGGCATATCGCCGATTTCGTCGAGAAAGATGGTGCCGTGCTGGGCTTGCTCGAACTTGCCGACATGGCGTCCGGCCGCGCCCGTAAACGATCCTTTTTCGTGGCCGAACAATTCGGATTCAATCAGCTCCGCCGGAACGGCGGCACAGTTCAGCGTGACGAACGGAGCGCCCGCCCGCGGACTGCGCTCATGCAGCGTGCGCGCCACCAATTCCTTTCCCGTACCGGTCTCACCGAGAATGCAGACGCGGGTTTCGCTCGCGGCCACGCGCCCCACTTGCGCCATCACGCGGCGCATGGTCTCGCCTTTCCAGACGATTTCGTGCTTGCCGAGGCGGCGCTCCAGGTCGCGATTTTCGCGCTCGAGGCGGCCGAGCTTCAGTGCGTTCTCTACGGTGAGCAGCAGTTTTTCGGTCGAGATCGGCTTTTCCAGGAAGTCGAGCGCTCCGAGGCGCGTGGCACGCACGGCCATCTCGATATGCGCCTGGCCCGACATCATGACGACCGGAGTCGGTACGCCTTGCGCTTTGAGTTCTTCGAGAAGCGTCAGCCCGTCTTTGCCGGGCATCACCACGTCGGAGAGTATCAAGTCGAAAGATTGCGATTTGGCCAGGTCCAGAGCCTTGTTTGCGTTGTCGCAGACGGTGGCTTCATGCCCTTCCAGACGAAACGCCCGCGACAGCGAAGCCAGCGTGTTGGCCTCGTCATCGACGATCAGCAAGTGCGCTTTTTGCGCCACGGTTTTCTCCTGTTCATTCAGGGTAGCGATGGAGCGCCGGGCGTCCTCGCCCGTCCACCGCCGACACATGCGGCATCGTGGCCGGGCGAGGACGCCCGGCGCTCCATCGAGACCATTAGTTTTGTCCGCCCTGCCAAGGCCGCGTTTCGACTGGCAATTCAATGCGAAACGTCGTGCCTTTTTCTTTCGTGCTCTCGACGGAAATTGTGCCGCCGTGATCGCTCACCACCGACTGCACAATCGCGAGGCCAAGTCCCGTGCCATGCTGCTTGGTCGTGTAATAGGGAGTGAACAAGCGTCCACATTCTTCCTGGGTCAGACCGGAGCCGGTATCAGAAACAGACAGCTCAATCCGATCGCCCAGTGTTTCGGTGCGAATCGTCAACTCTCCACCTTGGGGCATGGCGTCGATCGCGTTGAGTACCAGGTTTTGCAACGCGCGATGCAGCAGATCGGGATCGGCTGAGATTTCGGGCAACGCCTCGGCCAACGCGGTGTGCACTGTAATCGGATTCTTCTCTTTATCGTTACCTCGCAATTGCGCATGAAAGACGCGCAGCACCGAGCGCGCCACATCGTTCACTTGCGTCGGCCGGCGCTGGGGCTGCGGCATCTTGGAGAATTCGCTGAAGCGGCCGATGATGGTTTTCAGATTGTTGATTTCCGCCAGCAGGGTCGCGGTCCCCTCGTGAAAGACTTCCTCGAACATCTCAGGCGATTTCTGTTTCGCGCGCATCAAATTCTCAACTGTGACCTGCAAGGGGAAAAGGGGATTCTTCAATTCGTGGGCTAATCGGCGCGCCAGTTCGCGCCATGCGGCCACGCGCTCGGCCTGCAGAGTGCGATCTTTTTGCTGCAGAAGATCCTCCGTCATGCGGTTGAACGACGCAGCCAACTCGCCCAGTTCGTCGCTCGATTCAACCTCGACCTTAGCGCCGAGATCACCCGCGGCGACCCGGCGTGCAGCCTCAGCCAGCGACACTACCGGGCGGGTGACGCGGGCTGCGAACCACAGGCTGGCCAGCACTGCCACCAGAATTCCTATGCTGCCGACCAGCATTGCGGTGGAAATGATCTGCCTCTGCAATTCGATCAGCGGACGCCTCGAACTGCCGACGAGCAACACGCCCATCAGTTGCTGATTCCCCCCGCTCTGATTTGCCGAACTCTGATTTGTTGAACTAAAGATGGGTCCGGTCAGTGGGATGGCGTGAAAAGCCTCAGCATCCGCAGAATCAGAAGTCCAATGGATCACGCCCTGAGATTCCTGCAGTGTGTCGCGCACCTGAGCGACGAGCGGAGCGATCTTGTCGGCGCCCGCGGCCGGCCCGTTCAAGTCGAGCAGCGATTTCGGATTCCATTTTGTGTCCAGGTTTTGATACAGCAGCACGCGCGTCCCGGCGGGGATGTCAAGCGTCGAGAGGAAGCCCTGGTCGAGCCGTTCGCCGCCAATCACGTATAAAGGCTGTTCTCCGACGCGGGCCACCCGCACGGCAAACAGGCCGAGGGTGGCTCCATCCGGGAACTCTTCGCGTTTCAAGAACGCTCCGGCCGGCACCGCGTCCGCGGGAGTCGTTGCTTGGGGAATCGCCGCTTCTGGATATCCAAACTTCGCCTGCCACTGCGCGGAGGAGAGGATGGTGCCACGATTGTCGACGAGTTCCAGAAAGTCGAGTTGCTGCTGACCCGCCAGTGTGCGCGCTTCGCTTACGTACTCGCCGGAGTCGGTGACGCCGCGGTTCATATCAAGAGCGATGTGCTGCACCGTTTCGCTGGCGGCAACCGACTCCACCTTGCGCGCAACTTCAAGTCCTCGCCGCTGGAACTCGGATCGAAACTGAGCGGCGACTGCATTCGCGCGGTCCTGATTCGCTTGCTCGAACGAGCGCCGGATGGTGCTGTACACCGACGCCGAAATGACCGCGACGCAGAGCAACACGGTCGCCGCAAACAACAGAAGAAGTTTCTTGCGGAAGCTCATCGCGAGCCCGCCTCGGGCCGCGCATCAGTCAGCCAAACATCAGCTAGCGAAGATCCCGCCTCGCTCCACTCCCCTAGTCGATCCGCTGCCCAGTTGCGCACTCGTGTACTCGCGGCACTCGCCACCGGCAAATGGAAAAGCGGGATAACCGCGTATCCATCGAGCAAACTGCGCTCGGCTTGATACAGATCGTCCAAGTCCAAGTCCAAATCCAAAGACTTGCCGCGAGGCGCTGAGAATACCGGCTGCGGCAATCCCAGTTGCCGCGCGGCTTCATCGAGCGATGTGGCTGGATCGGGACTCGGCAGCACTACGCGCATCAGGCGGATGTCCTCTGCTCCCGACAACGATACTTGCACCGTGATGCCAACGTCCCGCGCGTTGAGCGCAATACGCTCGGCGATCAGTTGGGCTTGCGGGTCTCGCGGGTCATAGCTAAGAGCGACGCTTAGACCGTACCTCATATTGAGCGCGGGTTGCCGCGAGTCGGCGAGCATAGACCGGGCGCGTTGCGGATTCGCCTGTGCGGAAAAGACTGCGCTGTAGCCAGTCATCCAGTTGGGAAGAATGCTGGCGGCGGGTTCTCCCGCGCCTTTCAACAGCACGGACTGGATGGGCTTGCGATCAATGGCGAGCGCCAGCGCTTCGCGAAGGCGAGGGCCCCGCGCCTTTGAGTTCGCGGAGAAAACCAGCGCCAGCAACTCCACGGGCAACGACAACGATGACGACGACGCGCTGTGCCGCTGCGATCCGCTTGCTGGCTGCGGCGCTGCTTCGATCACGTCGGTCTTGTCCAGTTCGAGCGCGATGGCCTGGTCACGCAGCGATTTGCCGAATTCGATCTCGACCGCGTCCACAAAAGGACGCCCGGCCCAACTCTCTTCATTCGCGGCGAGCTTGAGCAGTTTTCCCGGCTGCCATTCGGCGACGAGGAACGGGCCGGTACCGATGGGAACGCGATTGTCATTGTTATTGCGCTTGAGCAAGAGATTACGCGGCAGCGCGAGTTCGGCGGGCAGCGAAGGTATGGCGGTCTCGCCATCGATCGACACGGAATCTGCCGATGCACGCACATTCCATCCGGAATGGAGTGCGGCCAGAATCTGCGCGATGGCTGCGGGCGACGCCGCACTACCGTCATGGAACTTCACTCCACGGCGCAGCGTGAATTGCCAATGCCGGGCGGTCGCATCACTCCGCCACACCACAGCCAGCGCGGGCTGCGGGCGGCCTTGCGCATCGAGTCTTACAAGAGTGTCGCCAATCAGCGAGAGCACGCGCGCAGTGTCCCAGTAGTCGGCGGGCGTGGCGTTCGCGGTAATGTCGAGCGCGTCCGGCGCCGATTGCAGCATGACGCGCAAGGTTCCGCCGTAGTGCGGGCGGGTTGCTCCGTTAGCCGGGCTGGTAGCCGAACCCAGCAGACTAATTGCCGCAAGAAACAGATACGCGATACGCCTCATACCATCCTGTGTCTTTTCGTCTTACGATTGCCGTTGCGCTATTGCCGCTGCTTTCCGGCCACAGCGCAACGATAGCGCCTCGCCCGTCGAACTCTACTGCCGAACTTGCAGCCACCGGATCGCGATCGGGAATCTCGAACGCGCGCAACCCGTCGCGCTCCGTATCTCCGCTCTCTGAGGCAAGCATCTGTGTGCCGGTGCCGCAACTGGAGTGAACCGCAGCCAGGTCGCTTCCCCACTTCACGCCGCGGATTGCCTGGTCCGTCATCCCATCCACAAGATGCAGCGTTCCATCAACCGCAGCGAACGCCCATAGCGTGTAACTCGATCGCGGAAGCGCGGCCGCCGAATAGAATGAAGGAACGTTGGAGACTTTTCCAATTGCAGGAGACAGTGCTCCGGTGAAGAAATTGCGCGCGGACGCAAAGAAGGCGCGCACGCCGCCGTCTTCCGGCGTCAGGGGCCACGGATCGTCACTGTCGTTGCAGGTGACCGTAAGCGGCGCGACTGCGATCGAATTCGTTCGGCAGAATGTTCCCGGCAGGTAAACGTCGAACAGGTGATCGCGGCGCAGCAGCAAGCGTCCGCGCAAATCACGAGGAAATGTGCGCGAGTGCGCGATGGGCAGCGAAGCTTCGATTTCCCAGCGTCCGCCCGGATTCACTCCCTGATGATGATAGATCGCGACCATGCCGTCATCAAGCACGATCAGGCGAGATCCTCCGGGCATTTCGACGAGGGCGGCGTCGAGCATCGGCTGTTCTTGCTCGAACAAAAGCGTGGTCTTCAGAACGATCGGTAGCGCGCCGGCAAATAGCGTTCCCGTTGAAGGTCGGGGCATCGAGACCAGAGCGACCTTCTTCTCGTCGGACCCGATCACAATCTCGGCCGTCCAAACGTATTCGCGCAAGCTCTCGGAGAGAACGACCTCGATTGTTCCCATCGCTTGCTCAGCTTTGGCGGTATGCACGCCTTCGACGTGCAACTCGGCTTCAAGCGCGCTGTGCACTTCGCGCACGGATTTGTCGTCGAGCGATGAATGGTTGCTGACTTCGAGTGCGAAGGCGCCAGGCCCGGAGGCCGCAGCGATCTTGTGCGCCAGTTGACGGGCGGTGTCTCCGAGGCCAGAAGCGCATAACGAAGATGGCAGAAAAACCGTCGCGAGCAAGAACGATGTCAGCCAACCAAGCCGCAGACCGCTGGAGGTTCGCGCTCGCATGTGTGGAATGCGCTGATTATAGCGCGGGATCGATCGGGGCTTGTTCATAAGAAAGTTCTCAGTTCTCAGTGAACCGCGCCCTCAGAGATTTTTCTGAGAACTGGGAACTGCGTCGCGACTATTGTTGAGGTTTTCGCTCGGACGTTTCCACATCCTCCGCCTGGCTGACGTGATTCGGAGCGCCCATGCCGCGCAGCACGTCATTGGTGAAGAAAAATTTGCCATCTGCTGGGACCATCATGATCTGCAATTTGTCCGAGAGGCGCTCGGCGACGATTTTATTGATCAGCAGCGGATTCTGTTTCAGGATCGCGCTCTCGCTCGTCATGCGCTCGGCGTCGGCGGAGGCGGTCAAGCGGATGCGTTCGGCCTCGGCTTGCGCCAGCAGTTTGCGGCGTTCCATCTCCGCTTTGCTGTCGATGAGCTTGGCCTCGCCGGCAGCCTCCGCATTCTTGACCGTGGCTTCCTTGCGCGCTTCGGCTTCGAGCTTCGATTGCTGAATCTGCTTCTCTTTCAGCGGGAGCAAATACTGCATGGCATCAGACTCGCCCTTGGCTTGCAGCACGCGGACGGCGGCTTGTCCTTCGGCTCCTTTTACTTGTTGAACCTTGGTTGCTTCGGCGTCGGCTTCTGCGACTTTCACTTGCTTCTGGTGGATCTCGGTCTCGACGCCCATGCGGTCGTTCTCTTGCTCCTTCAACAGCAGCGACTCGAGGCCCTTCGCATACTCCTGCGGAAGTTCGATGTCACGCAGCATGACTTCTTTCACCACAATGCCGTTGGCAGCCAGCCGTTTGCGAATGATTTCGGCGGAGCGCTGACGAACTTCTTCGCGCTTGGCTGAGAAAACTTCGCGAACCGTGTAGCCCGGCACCAGTTCGCGCCACGCCGTGGCCACCACGGGCGGCACAATCTCTTTTTCCAGAGGCTGCGGCAGATTGGCCTCAATGTAATCGAGGCGCTTTGGATCAATTTGGTAACGCACGGTGATGGCGAGGCCCAGGGTGAGCCCTTCTTTGGCTTGCACGTGCAGCGCTTCGCCTTTCGTCACGCCTTTGGCGAGGGAATCTTCGCTGATGCCGGTGGTGAACAACTGGTCGCGCGTGTTGAACAGTTCGACCCGCTCGACCAGCGGCACAACGAAGTGCACGCCCGGATACAGAGTTCCGGCAAGCGTGCCCTTGGTCTGGCTCACGCGTACGCCGGCCATTCCGCTGGGGACGATCACGATGCCAGCCGAGATCAGCAGCGGAGCCCAGGCCAGCATCACTAGCGCAACCGAAGTGCGCCAGCGCACTTTGGGTGCCAATCCGGGCGCGGGGCCGGGCGCGCCTGCCTCGGGATCTAAATTCAGACGTCTGCGCTGGTAGGCAATGAACAAATAAGCGTCATAGGTGAGAATTCCGGCGGCGATCGCGAACATCGCGATTCCCGTGCTCAACAGCAAATACTTTAGCAACAGCATGGTAGTACTCCTTTCAATTCTTTGGTGCGTGTTCAGAAGTGTGTTTAGAAATTTCCGGGCGGCGGGCAAACGCCACGCGCACGATTTGTCCGAAGATGAGTTCCTCGATCAGCAGAGACGCAGCCAGCGAGAAGGTCAGACCGCCGATAATTACCAGACCTTGCAGGATCGTTTCCATGATTAGCTCCATGCCTTCGCCGGAAGAAAAAGCAAGCGAGGAGCCAGAGCTAGGCGATTGAAAAGAATGAAGTTAATGTTGCGCGCAGGGTACATCGCGTGTCCGCGGAAACGCAGACGTGTCCTTGGTGACACGTGGTTTACGTGAATGCCGAATGTGTGCGACGGAAATTTCCAGGGCGAGCGGAAGGAAGTTACAGCCCGGGTCTACGGGGTTGTGCTTCCTGCGGTATAAAATTGCACCTGCACGATGTGGATACCAGAATGGATTCTGATGGGTCCGCAATGCGTCAGGCCTTCAGCAGTTCCCACCCCAAGGCAATTCCGTTCGAGACATGATCCCGCGTGGAGCCTTCGCCCACGTGCATCGCCAACATTCCAGCAAAAGAGCGGGGGCTCGACTGGAATACCCGCATGGTGCGCTGCCGCAGATGGCTGTGTTTGGCCATGAACAGCATCATGCGAGCCATCAGGGCGGGACGGCGGAGCAACGTGCGATGACCCTTTTGATAGCGGGCGAGGTCTCCGGTCGCCAGGCAATCGCCCAGCAGCACGGCTTCCCGGAAGGCGAGGCAAAGACCTTCGCCGGTGATGGCGTCCACCCCGCCCGAGGCGTCGCCTACCAACACCGAGGAGCCACGATACACGTGCCGCAATTTTCGGGTGACGGTGATCGCGCCCCGTTCGTTGGAAGCGTATTCCGCATCTTCGAGCCGTGCGCAAAGTTCCGGAAATTCCCCGAGCGCGTCTTCCAGCCGCAACTTCGGGCTGGAAGAAATCATCGCCACACAAACTTCTTCGCGGCTGACGGGCGTGGCATAAACCTGGCAGTGACGCCCCCAGTGCAGTTCCATGAAGTCGGTCCAGGGCGTGACGCGGTAGTGGCGCCGGAACGCGAAGCGCAGATTTTTGTTCTGGGGTTCATCCAGCTCGTGTTGATCCAGCTTTGCCCAGCCGCGGACGAGGGAACTGGTTCCGTCGGCGCCGACTACCCAGCGCGCGCGCACCAATTCTCCAGCAACCAGCGCGCCTTCCAGATGAAGCCCGGTGACCGCCGCCTGCCACCGCATGCGCACGCCGCCCGCCGCCGCATGATCCAACAGGACGCGATGCAGATTCGTGCGCCGGATTCCATACGCGGTTCCGCGAGGAAACGCAGCCTCGGCTCTCGTGCCGTCGCTCACTAAACGAATGCCGCGGAATGGATACGCTTCGCCCTCGGGAATCGTGATGCCAAGTTGGTGCAGGGCATCCACTCCGTCCGGCATCAGTCCCTCGCCGCAGGGCTTGTCGATCGGCGGAACCGCGCCATCCGCCACCACCACGCTCAAACCGTGACGGCGCGCCGCAATCGCTGTCGCCAGACCGGCCGGTCCGCCGCCGACTACGAATACGTCCCACGGCTTGGGGAAACGGGTCTCCATAAATTTCTTAGCGATGAGGGTGTGATGCGCTTCTTACCAGTGCCGCCTACCATTCCAACAAAACGAATTCCGAGCAGAACCCCGGACCCATCGCAGCCAGCAAGCCGAGCGTGCCGGGTTCGGGACGGCGATTCTTTATGACTTCTTCGAGTACCACTAGCACTGAAGCCGACGACAAATTGCCCGTCCTGCGCAAGCATTGCCAGGAGACGTCGAGTTCACCATTCTTCAAGCCGAGCGCCTCGGCGGTTGCTTCCAGAATCTTCGGCCCGCCGGTATGCAGCACCCAGTTGCCGATATCGGCGCGAGTCAATCCGCGCTCGGCAAGAAATTCGTCGAGATCGTGCGCCAGGTTTTTTCGGACCAGGTTCGGAATTTCGCGAGAGAGAACAATGCGAAAGCCTTTTTCCGATACGTCCCAGCCCATCATCTCTTCGGTGTCGGGATAGAACACAGAACGGGTCGCGAGGATGCGCGGGCCGGAAAGTTCGCACTCAGCGTCAGTGCCGGCCACGATCACCGCGGCCGCGCCGTCGCCGAACAACCCGGACGAAATCAGGTTGGCCATCGAGAGATCCTGGCGCTGCAGCGTGAGTGAGCAGAGTTCAACCGATAGCACCACCGCGGCCTGATTTGGATAAGCGCGCACATAATCGGCCGCGCGCGAAATGGCCGCCGCGCCCGCCACACAGCCCAGCCCGAAAATCGGAACGCGGCGAATGTTTCTGCACAATCCCAGCCGGTTGATCAGCAGCGCGTCAATCGATGGACTGCTAATGCCCGTCACCGAAACAAAAAAGAACGCGCCCAGATTCCGGCCATGCAAACCTGCGTCCGCCAGCGCGCCGGTAACCGCTTTCTCGCCCAACTCCTTGGCCGTGCCAATCCAGTGATGGTTGGCCTCGCCCCAGGTTTTCATCTTCAGATACTCCTCCTTGGGAAGAGACAGGAATCGTCCGTCGACGCGTACGTGACGATGCAAACGCCGCAGCACGTGCGGGTTTTCGATCTGATCGCCCCAGTATTCCTGCAGCGCCGCCAGCAACATCTCCTGGGAGTAATAATGCTTGGGAAACGCGCTCGCCGCGCTGACAATTCGCATGGTTGTTCCTGTCTCGGACGACCTGGCAAATCTCCCCTTGGGGCTATCCGAGCGTTTGGATGCTCGGTAAAGGGATTTAGACGCGGATGATACAGTTAAATTTGCAAAATCTTAGTCATGGCAGGTTCAACCAGTGAAATTCATCGGCGGATTGCTGCTCGGCCTCATCCTCGTGCCCTTCGCGGTTTATCTGTATTTCACCGGGGGCAGTGCTCCCGTTGCCACCACCGACTCCGACGTGCCCTTCGAAAATTTCTTCGCGCACAAGGCTTTGAATGCGCGCATCAAGAAAGATATGCCGAAGAATGTCCCGATCCAGGCGAACGAAGCCAACGAACTGGCTGGCGCCGAGCTTTACAATCAGCATTGCGCCGTTTGCCACGGCTTGCCGCTGGCGCCGAAGACGGCGATTGCGACGGGAATGTATCCACGGCCGCCGCAGCTGTTCCAGGGAAAAGGCGTGACTGACGATGAGCCGGGCGAAACCTACTGGAAGATCTTCAACGGCATTCGCCTGACCGGCATGCCCGGCTTCAGCAAGTCGCTTTCTGAAACTCAGATGTGGCAAGTGGCGATTCTGTTAGCCAATGCCGACAAGCTGTCAGCCTCAGCAAAAGCGGCGCTGGTCCCGCCACCTCCGAGCATGCCGCCGACTGCAACCAGACCGCCTTCGATGGCTCCGCCGGTCTCGCCGAGTGCCATGCCCCCGCCAAAATAAGCCGCTCGATTTAAAATCAGGAATTCGCCATCCGCGAAAACGGACGCGAGCGCTACCCCCAAGCCCCGTCTCGCGCTATCGTGTTAGGCATGGCGTTTGGCCGTCCCAGAAAACTCTTCACCGAAGCCGAGCTTTACGACTACGCTATAGGCGCCTTGGCGCGCCGCATGCGCTCGGTCGCGGAACTGAAACGCCTGCTGCGGAACCGGGTGGAAGCCGACACAGAAATCGGCAAGACGCTGGTGGAACTGATTGTCGTGCGCCTGAAAGACCAGGGCTATCTGAATGACGCCAAGTACGCGACCGCCTTTTCATCCTATCGCCGCGACAACGAGAAGTTCGGCCGCATGCGCGTCGTCAATGACCTGAAGGCGAAGGGAGTGCACGGCGACGTCATCGAGAAAGCAGTCGCTTCCGTCTATGACGACGTGAAAGAAGAAAATCTCGCTCGCGACTACCTCCGCCGCAAACGCCTGCAGAAGCCCAAGGACAAAGATCAGAAACAGGCCGCCCGCATCTTCCGCCAGTTGATGCGCGCCGGATTCGGATCAAAAACCATCTTCACGATCCTGAAGAAATGGGACGTGGACGAAGAAACTCTCACCGAACTCGAGAATGAGACTTCCGAGGCGTCCCATTGAGCCAGGGCACTCGTTTGTAGAGACGAGGCTTGCCGCGCGTCTCTACGGCGCAGAGTGTAAACCGAAACCAGTTCTCGATGAAATCGGGAAATTAGGACACCATTAGTTCTTGCCCTGGTTGCGCCCATCCCTCACTTTCTGATAGAAATTTGCAGCCAACACTCTCTGCAATTTCTTTGGAGGAACTATGAATACGGAGTTCTCTTTGAAGTTCTCTTTAATGATCGCAGCCGCGCTACTGGCGCTGACTGCGTTCTCGTATGGCCAGGCCGGAACCGACGTGAAGGCCGCGGCCGACGATACCGGCAAGGCAACTAAGAAAGCCGCAGTGACGACGGGGCATGCCACCAAGAAAGCGGCCGTGAAGACCGGCGAGGCCACTGACACCGCCGCCAAGAAGACCGGCAAAGCCACGGAAAAGGCCGCCGACAAGACCGGCGATGCCACTAAGACCGCCGCTAAGGACACCGGGAAGGGCGTAAAAAAAGGCACCACGGCGACCGGCCATGAAGTGAAGAAGGTTGGCGACAAAACGGAAGACGTAGTGAAGTAAATCTGCTTTCTCCGGACGGCGGCGAAGTGCCGGCTGCGAACTGTTTGCGCAGCAGGGCTTCGACCTCGCCGATCCAAAAGGTTTGCTGGTGGAGAGAGCCGGGCGCCCCCGCCCGTCCCTCCACTTCGCAGTCTCGCCCCTGCGTTCCCCTGTGCCCCCTGTGGTGAAGGTTTGCCTTTCATTTAGAATTAAATTTCCATGCTCACAGGCTCCGAAATTCGCCGCCAGTTCCTGGACTTCTTCATTCAGAAGGGACACCGCGAGGTGCACTCCTCGTCCCTCGTCCCGTCGAACGATCCGACGCTGCTCTTCACCAACGCCGGCATGAACCAGTTCAAGGACGTTTTCCTCGGCCTCGAAAAGCGCGACTACGCGCGGGCGACGACCTCGCAGAAGTGCGTGCGCGCGGGCGGCAAGCACAACGACCTCGAAAACGTCGGCTTCACCAATCGTCATCACACGTTTTTCGAGATGCTGGGAAATTTCTCCTTTGGCGACTACTTCAAGAAAGACGCCATCGCCTACGCGTGGGAGCTGATTACTTCGCCAGAGTGGTTTGGAATTGATAAAGAGAAGCTCTACGTCACGATCTTTAAAGGCGAAAACGGAGTCCCGCGCGACGCCGAAGCTTACGACCTGTGGCTCGGGCAGGGTGTGCCAAAAGATCGCATTTATGAATTTGGCACGAAAGATAATTTCTGGCAGATGGGAGATACCGGCCCCTGCGGCCCGTGCAGCGAGATTCATTACGACATGGGTGTGGCGGCTAGCGATGAGGGCCATACAGACTGCAAATTTGGCTGCGATTGCGGACGGTATGTCGAACTCTGGAATTTGGTATTCATGCAGTTCGACCGCGATTCGAGCGGCAAGCTGAATCCATTACCCAAGCCGTCGATTGACACCGGTGCGGGACTTGAACGGATGGCGGCCGTGCTGCAAGGCGTGATTTCGAATTACGAGACGGATTTGTTCACGCCGCTGATCAAACGCGCAGCCGAACTGACAGGGAGCGCCGCTGCCCGTGTGGGGACGGGCGCCTCGCCCGTCCATGCCGAGCGAAGCTCGGCAGGTTCTAAGTCGGCAGCTTCTCTGCGCGTGATTGCCGACCACTCGCGCGCCGCGACGTTTCTGATTTCCGATGGCGTGATCCCTTCAAACGAAGGCCGCGGCTATGTGCTGCGAAAAATCATCCGTCGCGCGATCACCCACGGACGCTTGCTCGGCCAAACGAAGCCGTTTCTGCACGAGATGGTGTTTGCTGTGCGCGATCTGATGCGCGATGCGTATCCCGAACTGAATGAAACCGTAGATCGTGTATCGAAAGCTGTGCTTGCTGAAGAAACGAGATTTGCGCACACGATGGTGCTGGGTCTTCAAAAGCTTGAGCAAGACCTCCGAGAGCTTACTCATCGATACGAAATCGCTAAGAAGATTGCGGTAGCAGGTAATCCAACTGAAGAGTTTCAGATCAGTGCTGAAGACGTGGAAACTCACAAGGAGTGGGCGGCTGAAGGGCTCGTCTACAGTGGGTGGCATGCCTTCAGGCTATATGACACCTTCGGGCTTCCGCTGGACTTCATTGTTGATGCCTGTCGAGATCAGGGCATCGAGTTCGATCAGCAGGGATTCGATCGCGCAATGGCCGAGCAGCGCGAGCGTGCTCGCGCCTCCTGGAAAGGCGCAGCTAAGCATACGGCCAATCCCGCCTACCAGCAACTCCCGAAATCTGAATTCGAAGGCTATCGCCAGACTCGCTCGGATAATTGCGAGGTTCTCGCGATCATCAAAGGAAATCAGGGCGCGCAGGAACTCAAACCCGGCGACTCCGGTGAGATCATTCTCGATCACACTCCCTTCTACGCTGAATCCGGAGGACAGGTTGGGGATCGCGGATGGCTTTACTCCGACGATCACAACACCGTAGTCGCCGAAGTAACGGGATGCTATTACCCGGTTCAGGGAGTGCGAGCGCATCAGGTTGTTGCCAGGCAGGCAATTCGCGTTGGGCAGAAAGTGGATGCCGTTGTCGACATCGCGATTCGCGAGGCCACCATGCGCAATCACACGGCCACGCATCTGCTCCACGCGGGCCTGCGCGAAGTGCTGGGCAAGCATGTGAAGCAAGCGGGATCGTTGGTGGCTCCCAATCATCTGCGCTTCGATTTCTCGCACTTCACCGGCGTCGAAGAGGAAGAACTGCAGGACATCGAAGACATCATCAACAAAGAAGTTCTGCGCAACGAAAAAGTAGAGATTGTCGAAAATGTCCCGATTGACGTGGCTGTCAACGAGTATCACGCCATGGCGTTGTTCGGCGAAAAATACGGCGACAAGGTGCGTGTGATCAGGATCGGAGATTTTTCGACGGAACTCTGCGGCGGCACGCACACCGGCGCGACGGGCGAGATCGGCCTGATCAAGATTTTGAAAGAGGGAAGTGTGTCCTCCGGCGTGCGGCGCATCGAGGCCGTAACCGGCGAAGACTCGCTGCGCCACTTCCGCAAAGATCACGAACTGGAAGGCGTGGTCGCCGCGCTGAGCAGCAAAGAAGCCGAGTCTCCCGCCGAAGCGCTGCGGGCGGAGATCGAAAAGCGCGATTCGGAAATCAAGCGCCTGTCGCGCGAACTCGATCAGGCGCGGATGAAGTCGGCATCATCGAGCACAGCCAACATCAGCGAAAAAGTTAAGGAAATACGCGGCGTCAAAGTGCTTGCCCATCGCGTGGACAATCTTGAGCGCGCACAGCTCCGGACGTTGGTCGATCAACTGCGCGACAAACTTGGCTCGGGCGTGGTGGTGGTCGGTTCGGCTGCGGACGGAACCGTTTCGCTGATAGCGGGCGTCACCAAAGACTTGACCAGCCTTATTCAGGCGGGCAAAGTGGTGGGCGCGGTGGCCGCGAAAGTTGGCGGCAAAGGCGGCGGGCGTCCCGACCTGGCCGAAGCGGGCGGAAAGGATGTGGCGGCGCTGGACTCGGCGCTGGCCGCGGTGTACAACATCGTGGAGTCGCTGTTGGGGTAGATTTCCTCTGTGCCCATGGGGGCCTCCGGGGTTGAGGTCCTGTCCACTACGGAGGCACGAGGACCACAAGGAAAACCACTCGGGGCCCACAATGGATGATCACATACGATTCATCGAGCATCAGGGCAAGCAGATTCTGCTCCTGGATTTTTCGCACGCCAACGCGCACGAGATGCAGCTTCTGCTTGAGTATGTGCGGATGACCGTGGCGCAGCACGCGCACGAGGCGCTTGTCACGCTCGCCGATTTCACCGGCGCCACACTGGATCACGCGGTTGCTACCAGGATCAAAGAAGTGCTGACGCTCGACCGGCCGTTTGTGAAGAAGACGGCATGGGTCGGCGCGGAGAGTATCCCGCACGCCTTCATGGAAAACTTCCAGAGTTTTTCCCAGCGCGAAATTGTAACGTTCAAGACGCGGGAAGAAGCGATGGACTGGCTGGTGAAGGAACTGCACTGAGAACTGCCTCTCAGCTCCTCCACCTCAACGTCACGGGCCCATTCATCGGATGCCGGAACTCGCCGCCGGTCCTCTTCATTTCCAGCATTGCTTCCTTCAAACCGAAATACCACTTTGCGGGGCGGTCGGCGTCGTCGATCAGCATGAGGTGCGGGTTGTGTTTCAGGCCCTCGGACTGGAGTTCCATGGTGCGGCGATCCTGCTCCACGAATTTTGCGAAAACAAATTTCAGCAACTGCGGGCCAAAGGGAATACAGCGGAACAGGTTCCAGGCGGCCACTACGTCGATGCGGCACTGGTGGCGTGTGATGGGAGTAACTGTAGTCAGGCTGGAGAACCAGTATTTGCCGGCGCGAATGACTTCCGAGCGCAGGTTGGGCAGGACGAAATCGATAGTTGTCGAAATCGAATCGGCGTCCGCGTAAAGGCGCAGAAGTTTGTAGGGAGCGCTGTTGGAGCTGGGCGTGTGCGCGCTCATGCGAAACCCGTAGGGGATGGGTTCGAAGTTCTTGTGCTTCTCGTGAATCGATTTTTGCGTGCGCCACCACCACGCCTGGTGGACGAAGGGGCCGTGCGCGGGATCCATCAGGCCGATGATGCCGTGGTCGACGGAGCAAGGCAGGTCGGCGGTGAGGTAGGCAAGTTTGTAATGCTCGCTGAATTTCGGAATCTCGGGTGCAGGAACCGGAGCGGGCGCGGGCTTCGAGAATCCGGCGCCGGCGGGGCCGGGATCGGGCATGAAGACCCAGAGGAAGTCGTCGCGCTCCTCGCAGGGGTAGCTGCCGGCGTAGATGCGGTCGATTTTCAGATTTTGATCGGGCGCCAGCGACGGGATCGCCTTGCACTGGCCGGAGTGGGCGTCGAATCTCCAGCCGTGGTAGGAGCATTCGATTTGTTGGCCGTCGAATTGTCCGCAGGAAAGCGGCATGCCGCGATGAGGGCAGGCGTCGCGCAGAGCAAAGGCGCGGCCTTCGTGATCACGTCCGACGACGAGCGGCTGTTCGAGCAGCATCGTCTTGGCGAACTGGCCACAGCGGAGGTGGCTGGCCGGCAGCGCGCGGTACCAGAAGCCGAAAAGCATGAGCGCATCGGGCGTCTGGGACTGGAGTGGAAAGTCATCAGCCATCGGACAGGTGAGGATACTCCAGCGGCGGCAAAATCAAAAACCTTGAACCGTAGGAAACTTATGCGCGCTGTCCGGAGCGCAGGCGCGTTCTTAACTGGATGTACGCTTCGCGGGCCACGCCGCGCTGTTCTATGTGGATTAGGAATAGTTTTCGCAGGGCCGCGGTGGTCAGGCGGCCTTCGAGGTAGGCGTCGTAGAGATCGTTGCCGGTGAGATATCCGAGTTGCCCGGCGACGTATTCGTATTTGCGGCCGGTAAAGGCGGGAGCTTGCGCCACACGAAAGTCGCGTTCGCGGTGTTGGGTCAGGAAGTCGAGGGCGTCGACGGCGTCGGCGAAGGGAAGCGAAGTCTGCTGTTCGAGGTCTTCACGAGTCACGTCGAACAAATCCGCCAGATCGGCATCGCGGAAAGCGGGACGCGCGGGGTATAAGATGCGCGATCCGAAGAAGGCGAGCGCGTGTTCAAAGACTGCCATGTAAAACGCGTCGTCCTTGGCCAACGACTGGGCGACTGGCGCGGCGTGCGGTGCGGTATGCTGTGCCAAAGCCTTGCCGTTACAGAGATTTGGTAAGCCGCGACAGGCTTGATGAAGGAAGCGAGTGGCGTCCTCGGCGGAGGAACTCATGTTGAACTGGCGTACGTACAACGCGTTGATGGGCGTGAGGTAGACGCTGCCGCGCTCGCGGACCTGGCGGAGCAGGGATTGGCGGTGTTCGGCAGTGAATCCTTTGCGCGATAGCAGGCGGCGCAGGAGCGCGTCGGAGCTGCGCGAATAGACTTCGGGCATGAGGTCAACCAGCAGCCTCGGCTGCGTAGTGTTGTGCGAGGAGTACTGGTTGATGCCGAGAAAACGCACCATGCCGTCGATCAGGTTGTAGAGGGTGGGACCGAGGTCGGGCGCGCTGTGGCCATTGTCACTGCGTCCCCAACGGTCGAGGCAGAGGCGGTAGTTCTCGTATTTCTCCAGCGGTGTGGCGTTGAAAACGCAAAGAACATTTTCACTGACGTCTTTGCGGACTTGGACGGCCTCGACGTGGTCGCTGGCTTCTCCAGCCGCGCGCCAGTAGAGGGCGTCGACGTTTTGCAGAACGGTGAGCACACGTTCCGCGGGAAGCCGCTGCTGGAGCAGGGCTGGCAGATGCTGGGGCGCCAGGTGCGACTCGCCGAAAAGGACCAGAATGAGCGCGTCGGAATGGCGGCGGCGGAGTTCGGCAATCTTTTCGGCGGCGTGGCGGTCACGGGCTCCGATTTTGCGCAGATCTTCGCGAGGCATGCAATCAAGCCCGTAAATGGAAGCGCCCTGGTCGCGGGCGGCGGAGAGCAGTTCGAAAAATGGGGCCCAGTCGTATCCCCAGTCGAGTTCGAAACGGATGCGCTGGCGCAGTTCGTCTTCGTCAATCTCGCCGCGGAACCATTCGTCGAGAATGTGCTGGTCGCGGGAAAAAATGGTTTCGACTCCCAGCACCACGGGGCGGTGGCGGAGTTCGGGATCGCGGAGGAGTGAGGCCAGATAGCGCTGCGAGTTAGGCAGGGCGTGGTAGTCACCGACCAAAACGATTCCGGCTTTGGCGATTTCGTCGCGGACATCGCCCGGGGCAAGAACTTTCTGGTAGGAGCGGTAGGCCTCGCGAAAGTCGCGAAGATATTTGCGTCCGCCGGCGGGATCGATGGCGCGAATCTCACGCTCGACGCTGGCGATGGCGTGCAGTTGAGCCGCACTGCGCCGCGATCGTAAGATGCCGGTGGTTGCCATAAATTCGTCGTCGGTCGTTGGTCGTTCGCTATTCGCCGTCGCTTCGATGAAAGCCGAAATTACAAATTAGAAATTACAAATCGCAAATTACCCGCCTTGACTTGCTTTCCCCGCGTCCCTATCCTCAGTTTTTTGAGGCCGTGAACTGGCTTGGGCCTCGTGGAGCGCCAACTTTGCCCCTTGTTGCGCCAGAAAACCTGACTGTTGCCACTACCGGCGCCAGTGGGTCGTTATTTCTGAAGCACTTTCTACTCACCGTGGAACGCGATCCGCGGGTGAAGACAGTAAACTTCATCGCTTCTGACAGCGGCCTGCGCGTCATGGCCGAGGAACTCGGTGTCGAAGGCCGTTCTGAACTCCTACGTCAAATCATCGGCGCGCCTTCGGCAAAGATTCAGCAGCAGTCAAACAGCGATATCGGGGCGAACGTGGCCAGCGGGTCGTATCCTTCGGACGCGATGGTCGTGATCCCGTGCAGCGTCGGCACCCTGGGCCGCATTGCCAACGGCACGGCCTCGCACCTGATCGAGCGCGCCGCCGATGTTTCTCTCAAGGAGCGTCGGCCGCTCGTGCTCTGCGTACGCGAGACTCCGCTGAACAAAATCCACATCCGCAATATGTCGCTGGCGGCGGACGCGGGGGCGACTATCTTCCCGCTCATCCCAACGTTTTACAACCATCCGTCGAGTGCCGATGCCATGGCCCACGAATTCGCGAACCGGGTGCTGGCGCATATAGGACTGGCCCAACAAGATGCATACCGCTGGAAGGGCTGAAACCGGGAACTGAGAACCGAGAACTTCCTCAAAGATCGATGACTCGGGGGAAAGCCTTCCCCGCATTTGCAGGGGTGTTTTCAGTCTAGGGAAGGGGAAATGACGAAGGTAGGTATCTGGCGGGCATGTACTGGAGGGGGTTGCCGCATGCAATCCGTAGGTGTGCTCAGGTTTTGCGTTTAGTAGTCGAGGCGCGTGGTTTCCGGTGTATGACTGAGAACTAAGAACTGAGAACCGGGAACTATTAATTCTTCCGGCACGCCCCGTCCGAACCGTTGACGCCGACCCTTCTTTTTTGTACTCTGCGGTTACACCGGAGAGGAGGTGGTCGGATGACAAGTTCTGAAAGTCACAGTAGTACCAGACCAGGTGAGGTGGCTGAGTCTTAGGGCGGTTGCTCTAAGCGGAGTTCTCGAGGAACCTTTGGTCGGGGGAATCGGGAACAATCTCTCGCAAACAATCCGTGAATATGGGCTGATCCGCCGGGCACAGGCTGTGCCAGGCACCGGAGTGAGCGAGGGGCCACGAGAGTGACCACCTCAGTCAATCCCAAACAGTCCACCGCGCAGCCCGCAGGCTGACAAGCTTGCGGGCTGTTCTTTTTTTGGAGTTCTCAGTTCCCGGTTCTCAGTAAAGGCGGACGCCGGGTTGGCTGTTCAAGCCTGAATTCGAGGAATGCTGTATCTTTGTGTGCACCTTTTGCCGTCCAACTCTGAGAACTGAGAACTGACCTATGGATGACAAGCACTACCGGGCCCGTATTACCAAGCGCGCGGATTTTGCGCCGGATCTGTGGATGATCCGCATTGACCCAGGGGCGGACTTCACCTTTGCTCCGGGCCAATACGCGACACTCGGGGTTGAACGAGACGCGCGACGACTGGAGCGTCCCTACTCGATTGCTTCTTCTCCCTACGAAAAGGAATTGGAATTCTTTTTTGAGCTGATCCCGCACGGCGAGACCACGCCGCCGCTGTATGACCTTCAGCTGGGCGATGAAGTTCTGGTGCGCAAAGTTGCCAAGGGGCGCTTCACCTTCGACCCCGCACAACCGGAACGCACGAACCACTTGATGTTGAGCACCGTGACCGGAGTCGCGCCTTTTATCAGCTATGTGCGAACCCTGTTCAAGGACTGGGAAGAAGGCAGGTTTGCGGGCGACCACAAATTATTTCTGCTGAGCGGCGCGAGCCGGTCGTGGGAGTTCGGTTATCGCGAGGAGCTGGAAAACTTCTCCAAAGCAGCGCCATGGTTTCGCTGTGTTTTCACGGTGAGCCGTCCGTGGGAAGACGAGAGTTGGCAAGGCGAGCTCGGCCGCGTGGACGAACTGATTCGCAAATACGCCGACCACTGGGGATGCACCGCGGCGAATAGCATCGCGTATCTGTGCGGGCATCCGGAGATGGTCGAGCACGGGAAGGGCATCCTGAAGCGAATCGGCTTCAAGAAAGAGAACTTAAAAGAAGAAGTGTATTGGGTACCCGGGAAGCCGGCTGGCGAGTAAGGAAGTTGGGGATGGAGTGCCGGGCGTCCTCGCCCGGCCACGTTCTGTGTCGTTGGAGCGACCGCGTACCGACCTAGATCTATTCCACCGCGCCGTGAAAGAAAATATCCGTGTACTGCTGCACCAGCGCGTCTCCCGTCAGCGGGCCGTCGGGCTTGTACCATTGATAGATCCAGTTGATCATGCCGACCAGGGCAAAGGCGGCCGCGCGCGGCGTGACCGGCGACTGGGAATTACGCTTGCGCTGGACGTCGGCGATGAGGTTCTCGACGAAGTGCAGGTAATCCTTCTTGCGTCCGTTGATCTTGCGGCGGAGCGCCGGCGGCAGCGGATGGTTCTCGTGCAGCATGACGGTAATCTCACGGTCTTCGGGACTGAGCACAACCTGAATGTGCAGCCGGATCAGCGTGCGCAGGCGCTCTTCGCTTCCTTCAATACTGGCTCCGTCGATGCGGCGCACCACATTGATGACCCGTCCCTCGGTGATCTCCATGGCGTGCGACATGATATGGAACAGGATTTCGTCCTTCGACTGGAAGTGGTGGTAGAGGCCGCCCTTGGAGAGCTTGAGGGCAGCGGCAACATCGTTCATCGAGGTGGCATCGTATCCCTGTTGTTGAAACAGCCGGGCGGCGGCGCGCAGGATTTCCTGGCGGGGTTCCTGGCGAGGTTCCTGCCGAGGTTCGACGGTAGCTTCGCGGAGCATCACCAGAGATGGTATCGCGGAATGGGCTCCGGGCTCTACAGGCGAATCTCGCGGCCGGCTTGGGAGGGGGCGAGGGGAAACTATTTTCGGCGGTTCTTGGCAGATTTCGCCGGGGCTTTGGCTCGGCTGGTTGCGCTGACTTCATCGATGAATTGCACTTTCTGCAGCGTGTCGGATGAAGATGGGGTTCCGCTCTCCAGTCGAAGGGTGGGCCGGTTGGATCCGGGCGGAGGGCCGGCGGAAGACTGCAGGTCAGGGTGTTCACGACGAATGTAGCGGGCGTACGAGGCTGACCACGCCAGGCCATGCACTCGGGCTAGTTCGAAGGCCTCGAATCGAACTTCTTGCAAAGCGTCTTTCCTGGTGTGAACCAGTTCGCTGTAACCCAGCCTGGAGTAACCTAGCTTGGAGTAACCCAGCATGGCGTGAACCGGTCCGGGGTTGGAGCCTCCGTACAATCGCCGAATCCGGGCCGCGGCGCGGTCGACGACGCGAGCAAGTTCGGCGCCAAATTCCGGCGCGCGGTCCTCGAGCAGGCGCTGCTTCGCTTTTTCAGCGGAAAACCAGGTGGGGTTTCGGTTCGATTCCTGCGGCAGTTCGAGCCGAGACACTTCGCAAAGGTGAGCAGCGACGGCCAGCTCTGGCTGGGAAGATCGGGCGGCAGGCCTACTGTCTTCAGCAGTTTCGCGACGAGGTTTGCAGCGAAAGTAACGGGCGAAGGGAATTTGTTCCATCCGGCCATGAACACCAGCCTCTTCAAAAGCCTCCAGGGCAGCGGACTGGGCGTGCGAGAGGCCGGATTCGACGCCGCCTTTGGGGAAAATCCAGCGTCTGCCCCGGGTCTGAACCAGCAGGAATTCGATGCCGCGCCGGCGGATGCGGTAACAAACGGCGGCCACCTTTTGGCGTTTTTTCCCAAGCCGTGACGGTTGCAAAAGCTTTGCGGACCGATCAACACCCATGGACTAGAGTGTGCGCGATGCGATCCTCGTCTGGCTAGAGCAAAGCTTGGTTCACGGGCGCCGGCTTGCGGGAATCCTTCTACATACTTGTGCCATCGGCAGCGCCTTGGAGACAGTAACGTGAACACACTTTGTAGACAACCCGGGACGGAACTTTTGGACAACTTGTATTGTCTTCGCTGTAGTCGGGAGCTCGAAGCCGGACAAAAATCAGTTGCGGTCTACTTGTTCGCACAGACGGCGGGAGTAAGGCCGCGCCAGAAATCTTCGGCACAGCGGATCTGTTTCTGCCCTCAGTGCTCAGTTTCGCTGGCCATGGGCCCCGCACCGGAGGGCGCGCTCAACCTCGCCGCCTGGCAAATGATCCGTGACATTGTGGCCGCAGATCCGGCACTGACCGAGGCCGCATGGGAAAGCCTGCATGGAATTGAAGAAGGCTTGCTCCCAGCTTCAGGATTAACGACCGGATTGGCGACCGGAACCGGAGGCGGCGCGCATCCAGCGCGCGCTGGAGCCTACTTCGAGTTTTGAACCCTCACCCGAACCGGCAGTGGTCTAGAATGGTCTCCGAGGCAATGCGTGGTTGACACCGGGAGGTCGAGGTGTTTAGCATCTCCTAAACCGACCGATCGGTCGGTCATTGCCTGCAAACACGATTCAGCATTTCAGCCAACATAGATATAGATATCGATAAGGAGCTTTCCAGTGGCCACAGTTTTTTACCAGAACGATGCCAATCCTTCCGCGTTGAAGGGCAAGACCATTGCCGTTTTCGGCTACGGATCGCAGGGACACGCGCAGGCGCAGAACCTGCGTGACAGCGGATACGACGTGATTATCGGGCTCGATCCCGAGCGCGCCTCGGCCAACCAGGCGCGCGCCGATGGAATGAACGTGGTCGCTCCGGCGGAAGCCGCCAAGCGCGCCGACTGGCTACAGATTCTCACGCCGGACGAGACCCAGGCCGAGTTCTACGAATCGGCCATTAAGCCGCATCTGCGCAAAGGGAAGATTCTCGGCTTCTCGCACGGGTTCGCGATTCACTTCAAGACCATCAAGCCTCCAAAAGATGTGGATGTGGTCATGATTGCGCCGAAGAGCCCGGGCCATTTGCTGCGCCGCGTGTATTCGCAGGGCGGCGGCGTGCCTTCATTACTCGCCATCCACCAGGATGCAAGTGGGCGCGCGCATGAGTACGCGCTCAGCTACGCGCACGGCATCGGTTCGACCCGCGCCGGCGTGTTGCAGACCACCTTCAGAGAAGAAACCGAGAGCGACCTCTTCGGCGAACAGGCTGTGCTCTGCGGCGGTTTGACTTCGCTGATGCAGAAAGGTTTCGAGACGCTGGTCGAGGCCGGTTACGCTCCCGAGATCGCCTACTTCGAGTGCGTGCATGAGATGAAGCTGATCGTCGACCTGATCTACGAAGGCGGGTTGAGCCGGATGCGCTATTCGATTTCGAACACGGCGGAGTACGGAGACCTGACCCGCGGCGAAATTGTTGTGGGAGATGCGACGCGCAAGGCGATGAAGAAAGTGCTGAAGCAAATCCAGAACGGCAGGTTCGCCAAGGAATGGATTAAAGAGAACAGGGAGGGCGGCAAGAACTTTGCCAAGCTGCGCGAGGACGCGAAGCAGCACCCGATTGAAAAAGTAGGTGAGCAGTTGCGGGCGATGATGTCATGGCTGCCGTCGGAGAAAAAGAAAGCGTCCGAGGCAAAGCCGGCGGAGCCAAAAGTAGTCAATGCGTAAAGGATCAATGGAGCGCCGGGCGTCCCCGCCCGGCCACCGGACTGCAGGACGGGCGAGACGCCCGTCCCTCCATCGATTCAGCTAAACTGTCTGCATCACTCCCATGGATATCGACCTCAAACATCGCAGTCGCAATATCACTGACGGGCGCGACCAGGCTCCGGCGCGCGCGATGTACAAAGCCATCGGCTTCACCGATGAAGACTTGGCGAAGCCGCTGATTGCTGTCGCCAACACCTGGATCGAGACCATGCCGTGCAACTTCCACCTGCGGCGGCTTTCGGCCAAGGTGAAAGAAGGAATTCGCGCGGCCGGCGGCACGCCGATGGAGTTCAACACCATCGCCATTTCCGACGGCGAGACCATGGGCACCGAAGGCATGAGGGCTTCGCTCGTGAGCCGCGAGGTGATCGCCGACTCGATTGAACTGGTCTGTCGCGGACAGATGTTTGACGCGGCGGTCTGCATTGTCGGTTGCGACAAAACGATCCCCGCGGCAGCCATGGCATTGGCACGGATGAACCTGCCTGGCCTGGTGTTCTACGGCGGAACGATTGCCGCTGGCAAGTATCGAGGCAAAGACGTAACCATTCAGGACGTGTTCGAGGCCGTCGGTGCGAATGCCGCGGGCAAGATGAGCGACGCGGATCTGCTGGCGCTCGAAAATGTTGCGTGTCCGGGTGCGGGCGCATGTGGCGGGCAGTACACCGCGAACACGATGAGCACGGTCATGGAACTGATCGGCCTTTCGCCCATGGGCTTCAACGGCATTCCAGCCATGGACCCGCGCAAGGACGAAGTCGCATTCCGCTGCGGCGAAGTGGTGATGAATCTTCTGAAGCAAGGCATTCGTCCGAGCGATATCTTGACCCACGCCGCGTTCGAGAACGCAATCGCGGGCGTGGCCACGACAGGCGGCTCGACCAACGCCGTGCTCCACCTGCTCGCGATTTCGCGCGAAATGGGGCTGCCGCTCGAAATCGAAGATTTTCAGCGGGTCAGTGAACGCACGCCGCTGCTGGCCGATCTGAAGCCTGCGGGAAAATATGTGGCGGCGGACGTGGACGCAGCCGGCGGCATTCCGGTAATCGCCAAGCGACTGCTAGACGGCAAGCATGCAAATGGTTCGGCGATGACCGTAACCGGAAAGACATTTGCCGAAGAGGCGAACCGAGCGAATGAGACTGCCGGACAGACGGTGATCGCTCCCTTGAGTAAGCCGCTGAAGGCCACGGGGGGACTGGTGATCGTGAAAGGGAACCTCGCTCCCGAGGGCGGGGTAGTGAAGATGACCGGCCACGAACGGCAGTCGCAAACCGGGCCGGCGCGCGTGTTCGATTCCGAAGAAGCGGCGATGCAGGCGGTGACCAGCAAGCAAATCAAGGCTGGCGATGTGGTGGTGATCCGCTATGAAGGTCCAAAGGGCGGACCCGGTATGCGCGAAATGCTAAGCGTGACCGCGGCCATCGTAGGCGAAGGTCTAGGCGAGAGCGTTGCGCTGATCACGGACGGACGCTTCAGCGGCGCAACCCGCGGTCTGATGGTCGGCCATGTCGCGCCAGAAGCGGCGCTGGGCGGTCCGATTGCCGCGATTCGCGAGGGCGACCGCATCACCATCGACACCAAGATCCGGAGGCTGGAACTGGAGATTTCCGACGCCGAGATCGCGCGGCGGCTGACGGAATGGAAAGCCCCGGCGCCACGCTACAAAACCGGTGTGTTCGCAAAGTATGCGGCTCTGGTGAGGTCAGCGGCAGAGGGAGCAGTTACAACACCCGCACACCAGAGTCACTCCAGGCCCTAGACTTTGTTTTGAAGGGCGCGGCTTTAAGCCGCGACCTAACGTAAGCGTTCGTATCAGGGCACGCCTTCAGGCGTGCCGTAAGCTTATTCCGAATTAAGTGCCAGCACCCCACCACGATAGTCCCACTTCAGATGAGGCCCTTGCCGACTCTCAGAAGGAAATCCTCGGCCTCAGCTCGCGCCTTCTCCATCATCCTCGAATCATTGCCGTGTTCGAATTCCATTTCATGAAGTACAAGCTCCACAGCAACCTTCGGTGTGTATCCTCGCTTTATGAGCATCCGAGCACGTTCTGCGAATGCGGTGCCAGCGTCCCCTTTTGGTTCCTGTTTCGTCGCAGAAAATCTGATTTCGGCCTCGCACTTGTGCTCGCGAAACTTCACAGCGGCTAGGCGGTCGTAAGCACCTTTAGCCTCTTCTCCGCTAAGCAGCGTGGGAATGGGGAATCTCCAGCGACAATTCGAGCAGGCCCAGCCGTTTGCATCGCCCTCGGTCCAGATCAAGAAGCGCACCATATCGGCAACGTCAACATCTTACCGCAATGAACACTGACATGAGATGGTTGAAGTAAATAGGTTTACGCTCACGACCGGGTCAATGAGCGTAGGCGATATTTCGCCACTTGAAACGTAGAAAAGGAACAGCCCTGACTTCGATCAGGGCTGCTTCAACGTTATAGCACCTAAGGCTTGTACTTCGGTTAGACTGCTCTTTTCTTAACAAAAGGAGCAAACCATGTCCAAGTTCATCGTACGTTTCCTCGCCATCCTGGGCGCTTTGTGGCTGATCGGAATGATCATCGTGCTGGTGTTCGTGATCGGCGCGAAGGGAAGAGTTCCATCCAAGACGATTCTCGAAGCGAATTTCGAGCAGACGTTTCTGGAAGACGCACCCGCAACGCCGACTGCGCAGTTGATGTTGACTGAAAAGCAGACGGTGCGCGATGTGGTCGACGCCATTGACCGGGGAGCGAGTGACCATCGTGTCGTCGGCATGATTGCCAGGATTGGCGCGGCTCCGATGGGAATGGCGCAGACCCAGGAAATCCGCGATGCTGTCCAAAGATTTCGCGCGCATAAGAAATTTGCCGTCGCCTACTCGGAAACTTTTGGTGAGTTTGGTCCGGGCAACGGCGCTTACTATCTGGCGACGGCCTTTGACCATATCTATCTGCAACCCTCGGGCGACGTCGGACTGACGGGCATCATCATGGAATCGCCATTTATCAAGGGGACGCTCTCCAAGCTGGGCCTGACTCTTCACGGCGATCACCGCTACGAGTATAAGAACGCGCTCAACTTCTATACCGAAACCAAGTACACGGCGCCACATAAAGAAGCAATGACCGCGATCATGACTTCATGGTTCAACCAGATGAAGGACGGCATCTGTAAGGCGCGGCAAATCGCGCCGGAGAAGTTCCAGGCAGTGGTGGACGCGGGGCCGTATCTGGGCAAAGAAGCAGTCGCAGCGCAACTGGTGGACGCGGTTAAGTATCGCGACGAAGTTTACAAAGACGTAAAGAGCCAGGCCGGTGATGGAGCGGAGTTGCTCTATCTGGATAAGTATTTAAGCCGCGCCGGGCGTCCGCATGATCGCGGGAAGACGGTTGCGCTGGTGTTCGGCGTCGGCGACGTCACCCGTGGCAAGAGTGATTACGATTCCGTGCAAGGCAGCCAGAATATGGGCTCGGATACGGTGGCGGGGGCGATTCGAGCGGCTGCGGAAGACAAGGACGTAAAGGCGATCCTGTTTCGGGTTGATAGTCCGGGCGGTTCGTACGTTGCCTCCGACACCATCTGGCGGGAAGTGGTGCGGGCGCGGCAGGCGGGCAAACCGGTGATTGTTTCGATGGGAAATCTGGCGGGGTCGGGCGGATACTTTGTGGCGATGGCAGCGGATAAAATCGTAGCCGAGCCGGGAACCATCACCGCCTCAATCGGAGTGCTCGGCGGAAAGATGCTGACCAGTGGACTGTGGGAGAAAGTTGGACTCTCGTGGGACGAAGTCCATCAGGGCGACAACGCTACCATGTTCACGGGAACGCACGATTACACCCCCGCCGAATGGGGACGTTTCCAGGCGTGGCTCGACCGCGTGTATGTGGATTTCACCAGCAAGGTTGCCGATGGCCGCAAGCTGCCGAAGGACAAGGTGCTGGAGATTGCGAAGGGGCGGATCTGGTCGGGACAGGATGCGAAGAACCTTGGCTTAGTGGATGAACTCGGCGGCTACGATACGGCACTGAAACTGGCAAAGAAAGCGGCGGGAGTTCCCGAAGGCGACGACGTCAAGATCGTGGTCTATCCGCGGCCGAAAACTTTCTTCGAGAGCGTGATGAAGTACCGAGGCGCGGAAAACAGCGACAAGGAAGCTCTGGGCCAAACGCTGGCGCGGATTCTACAAGAGGTGCAGCCCATAGCGCGTCAGCTTGATGCCGTTGGGATCAAGGGCAAGGATAAGGATCAGGATGATGTGCTGCGGATGACAGCAGTACCCAGTACCCAGTAGCAGTTCTCAGTTCCCAGAAAAATCCTTGCGGGTTTACTGAGAACTGAGAACTAGACGCCCAACTTCTTCACTTCATCGTTGTAATACTTGCGGTAAAGGATCGACCATTCCTCGGAGCCCTCGATGATGGTGCGGCGCTGGCTCTCGATTTTCTGCCGCGCGGCCTGGTCGATGCGAGCTTCCTGCATGAGGAGTTCCTCAAGAATCTTGCGGACTTCGAGGCGGATGGTGTTGCGATCCTCGATGAACTCGACCTCATCCATGTCGGCTACCGCGTCGGTGACAACGTGGGCGAGCTTGTTGACTTTATCGCGGCTCAATCGCACGGCAGGGGCGTCCTCCAAGGCATGCTCAAAGAATAGCCTTGTATTTCTTCACCAGTTCGGTCTTCACTTTACGGAACATCTCCTGGTAATTGGCGCCGGTCTTCTGCATTTCGTCGGAATACGCTTCGAGAATAACGCGCACCTCGTCGTTAATGCGGTCCTCGAGCGCCAGTTCATCGAGCAGAGCGGCATGCACCTTCTCGGTAAGAGCAGGCATCGCCTTGGTCTCAATGAGACCGCTCGCCACCAGTTTTTTGGAAACTTCGCGGGCCAGATAGCCCACATATTCTTTGGAAAAGAGCATGTTTATGGCGTTTTTGTGGTGAAGAAAAAGTTTAACACAAGCACCGCTATGAGCGGGCGGCCTTCCCTATGCTGAGCTTCGGGCTTCGAGCCGCGAGCTTCGAGCAAACCGGTTGCCCGCAGCTCGCGGCTCGTAGCTCGTAGCGTGTTCGCCAAGCGCAGTGTCCAAGCCGTACAATGATGGCACTCCATGTCTCCACATCCAGACGACCTGACGGGCATGAAAGACGATATGACGGCCTTTATTGAAGGTCTGGGCATGCGCCGCTTCTTTGGCTACGTCGAGTGCGAAGAAGTTCCCAGCGTGCTGTGGGACTCGGGACAGAATCCGGATGGCTGGAAAGACTTCGTGGAACTGGCCAAGTCCACCGGCGCGCCCTTCCTGACCATGCATTCCTGGGCGCTCGACCGCGAAGAGTTGGAGCGCTTGTCCCAACTTCTCGCCGACAGCGACTACAGAAGCGAAGAAGATCTGGAAGAAAGCCGCTGGCTGAAGTCCTACATCGGGAAGACCGGATTCGTACAGCTCGGATGGGCCTACCAGGGATGCGTCTTCGTCTACGAAGCCGGCACAGAATGGTACGAGCATTATCAACACCTGCGCGAGCTGGCGGATGATGGCGGCGGATTCATGATCGATGAGCCGGACCAGGATGAGGAGCGGTAAAGCAGGTCTCAGTGTCAGGTCCCAGGTCTTAGGAAAACCGTGTGACCGACCCGCGCACAAGATTTCCTGACACCTAAGACCTGACACCTAAGACCTGCCTCGATGCGATGGATCTCCAATCCGTTAAATTCTCCCAAAGCTAGAGTCCTTGCTGCTGCGCTGCATGATTCCCAACTGAACATCTCTGCTTCCGCTTTGCCCGTGCTTGCCGATCTGCTCGCCGGCCGCGGGATCGAAGAACCGGAGGCGGCTGCCCGTTTCCTTGCGCCTGCGCTTGGCGATCTCCACGACCCGCTCCGTATGAGTGGGATGAAATCCGCGCTCGATCGACTGGAAGCGGCGTTGGAGCGCAAGGAGAAAGTTCTGATCTACGGCGACTACGACGTGGACGGCACCACGGCGATCGTCATTCTCAAGACGGCGATCGAGCTGTGTGGCGGGGCAGCCGACTTTCATGTGCCGCATCGCATCCGTGAAGGATATGGCATGCGCGACGAGGTGATCGAGCGCGCTGCTGCCGACGGCGTGCGGCTGATCATCAGCGTAGATACTGGCATCCGCGCGTTCGCCGCCGCCGAAACGGCGCGGCGCACCGGAGTGGACCTGATCGTCACCGACCATCATCTCCCCGGGCCGGGCGGCGTTCCGCGGGCGCTTGCCGTCGTCAATCCCAACCAGGAAGGATGCGATTATCCCTGCAAGCATTTGTGCGGCGCGGGTGTGGCCTTCAAGCTGGCTCAGGGATTGATGCAGCGGCGGCTGGATGCGCGCCTCAATGCCAACGATCAGTCGCGCCTGCTGATGTCGTTCATGAAAGTCGTGGCCATCGCGACCATCGCCGATGCTGTCCCCTTGCTGGGCGAGAATCGTGTGTTCGCGAAGCTGGGATTGCAGGGGCTTCGTCGTCCGGTAAACGTCGGCCTGAAGGCGCTGCTTGAAGTTGCGAAACTCGGCGACGGACGGGCGCTAACGGCGACCGAAGTCGCCTTCCGCATCGCACCTCGCCTGAACGCCGCCGGACGCATGGATGTGGCGCGCGATGTGATCGATCTTTTCAATGAGAAAGACATGGAGCGCGCGCGGAAGATTGCCGGCCGGCTCGACCAACTGAATGCCGAGCGTCAGGAAGAAGAGCGGCGCATCATGGACAACATCGAGCGCCGTCTGGAAGAAGAGCCCGCGTTGCGCGAAGCGTATTGCGTGGTGCTGGATGGCGAAGGCTGGCATCGCGGCGTGATTGGCATCACGGCTTCACGGGTGGTGGAACGCCACGGTCGGCCAACACTCGTGATCTCGCGCGAGGGTGAGGAAGCACACGGCTCGGGACGATCGATTCCGGCGTTTCATCTGCTGCATGCCATCGAATCGTGCCACGAGCTGTTTTTCCGCTACGGCGGACATGCGCACGCGGTGGGCTTCGCGCTGCCCGGCGCCAACGTGGAGAAACTGCGCCAGCATCTGGATGGCTATGCGCGCGCCCGGCTCACTCCTGCCGATTTCGAACCGCAGCTTGAGTTCGATCGAGAGCTGCCCCTGGGAGAAGTCACGCCTGAACTTCACCAGGCGCTGCTTTTGCTCGAGCCTTTTGGGATGGAGAATCGGGAACCCGTCTTCGCCGCTCGGGCGGTGCGGCTGATGGCGCCGCCGCAGGCGGTGAAAAACAAGCATGTGCGGTTGCGAGTGGCGCCAGCGGTCAATGGTACGGCGGCGGCAGACTTCACTCCCCGCTGCCATCCCGACAGTGTGGGGACGGGCGACCCCGCCCGTCCAGCGGAGCGAAGCTCCGCCACCACACAACCTGCTCAACCTTCCTGGCGCGACAACATCGCATTCCAGGCGATGGGTTGGGGCCTGAAGGAATCCTGCGACCGTTTGCAGTTGCTGGCCGGAGACCGCCTGGACATCGCCTATTCGCTCGGCATGAACGACCATCCTGAATTCGGTGGGTTGGAGCTGACTTTGCGCGACGTGGTGCGCGCCCGGTGAGTGTGCTTGTTTCTGCGCTCTGCCGGCTTACTTCTTCCTTTTGACAAGAAGCCAATCCGTCTTTATAGTGCCCGGAATGAACGAAACTTTCTTCTGCAACAAGTGCGGCGCGCAGAATGTCGCTGGCGCTCAGTTTTGTGTTCGCTGTGGAGCGCCCACGGGCCCGACGCCGGGCGTCGTCCCGACGGCTGTGGCATCGCCCAACTTGGCGCCCTCCTACCCAGCCTCAGCGACTTTTTATCGGGCGGTTGTGCCGGCGGTGGCAGTGGGCTACGGAGGGTTCTGGATTCGGGTGGTTGCGGCCATTATCGACGGCATCATTTTGCGGCTGGTGGTGTCTCCGATTCGCATGATTTTCGGCGGTCTCGGGCTGGCAGGAATGATGAGTGGCGTGCCCCATTTAGGACTTACTGTTTTGGGCGGTGGCGTCACGATCATCGCGATGATTTTCGGTTCCTGGTTGTACGAGGCTTTCATGGAAAGCTCGTCATACCAGGCGACGCTGGGCAAGATGATCTTTGGGATGAAAGTTACCGATCTCAATGGCAACCGAATCTCATTCGAGCGCGCGACGGGAAGGCATTTTGCGAAGTGGCTTTCCACCATGATCCTGGGCATCGGCTACATCATGGTCGGGTTCACGGAGCGCAAGCAGGGACTGCACGATCTGCTGGCCGGGACGTTGGTACGGAGAGGGTAGTTCTCAGTTCCTGGTGGAGCGACGGGCGTCTCGCCCGTCCGGCAGAGTGGTGGCTGGGCGAGGACGCCCGGCGCTCCACCAGGAACTGAGAACTGATCCTCGGCGTTACACTAGCCTCTGATGGCTCCTCCAGTTTCACGTCTGCGCCGCTGGTTCGCCTTGGGCGCGATTTTGATGGTGGCGACGGTCGCGGGCATGTATTTCTACGCGCGATGGAGTCTGCGCAAGGCAGTCCACAACATTCCCGCGAAAATGGGCCTCAACATTCAGCAGACCGCCGAGGGCTTTTCGGTCTCCAAGTCCGTAGAAGGACGCACTCTTTTCACTATGAACGCCTCCAAGGCAGTTCAGTTCAAAGAGGGTGGACGGGCGGAGTTGCACAACGTCAAGATCGTCGTCTATGGCAAGGATGCTGGCCGCTTCGATCGAATCACCGGGGATGACTTCGAGTACGATCCCGCGTCGGGCAATGTGAACGCTAAGGGCACAGTGCTGATTGATCTGGAAGCGAATCCCGAGGGGATGCGGCATTCGGATCAGACGCCCCCGGCGCAAACGAGAGCCCCGATTCATCTTGAAACCAACGGGCTGATGTTCAACAAAAATACTGGGGACGCTTCCGCCAGCGGGAAGGTGGTGTTTCAGACGCCGCAGGCATCCGGCTCGGCGGTGGGCATTGAATATGTGGCGAAGACGGGCACGATGAACTTGCTGTCGGCGGTTGCGATGACTGTCAGCAGGCCGCAGCCGGTCCGTCTGACTGCAGATCGCGGCGTAATTACGAAACAGCCACGGCGGGTCGTGCTCACTGGGGTGCGCATGAGCCGCGAGCAGCAGCAAGCACAGTCCGACCACGCGACGTTTTTCCTGCGCGAGGACAACACGGTGGAACGCATTCTGGCCGAGGGCGATGTGCGGAGCGAGCTTCATGGCCGCGCGCCGTCCAACTCGGAAACGCACGCGCGTTCCGATCGCGCCGAACTGTTTTTGACCGGCACGCGGAATCAACTCACCACGGCCATTCTGAGTGGCAACGTGCAACTCGCTTCTCTCGGAACCCAGCCCGCTGACGCTGCTGCTGGGCGGGTGACGCTGCACTTCGCCGGGAACTCTGCCGGGCAGCAGTTGCTGGAGACGGTTCACGCCGAAGATGGCGTGCGGCTGACCCAGAAGAATAGCCAGAGCGGGACTCTGGTTGCGGTGGCGACGCCGGGATCGTCTTCCGCACCGTCGTCGACGCCGGCAAAGGGAGGTGCGCAAAATCAAGACATTGAGATGACCGCTCCAGTGATGGATTTCATCGTGAAGGACGGCCGTCTCCTGGAGCGTGCCGAGACCAGCGGACCGCCGCAGATCGTGATCACGCAGCCGGATGCGAATCAGAAGACGGTGGTTACGGCCGCCAAATTTACTGCGAAATTCACCGAGAAGAATCGCCTGGCCACGCTGCATGGGGAACCGGACGCGAAGATTGTCAGCAGCAAGAGCGGCGACAGCAAGAGCGGCGACAGAAAGATCGCCGGCGCACCGGGACAGCCGGATCGAGTGTCGACTAGCAAGATGCTTGATGTCGTCTTCCTGCCCGAGGGCGCCGTCGCGTCGATCATGCAGGCAGGTGGTGTCACCTACGTCGATGGTGCACAAAAGGCTTGGGCGCAGCGGGGAGAGTACACGGTTGCCGATCAACTGCTGGTGCTGAGCGGATCGCCTCGAGTGGTGGACAACGGCATGACGACGACAGCCCAGACGATTCGTATGAACCGGACGAACGGCGATGCCATTGCCGAGGGCAATGTCAAGAGCACGTACTCCGATCTAAAGGCGCAACCGGACGGCGGTATGCTCGCCTCTTCCGACCCGATCCACGTGACGAGCCGCAGCATGACGGCGCATCGTTCACCGGCGATTGCGGTGTACACCGGCGATGCTCGCTTGTGGCAAAACGCGAACGTAGTGGAGGCTCCCACGCTGCAATTTGATCGCGACCACCGTTCCCTCATTGCGCAACCGGTTTCGACGGTGCTGGTGCAGGTGGACAAGATGGGGAAGGTCACACCAGTCAATATCACATCTGCGCGTCTGAACTATGCCGATGCGGAGCGGAGAATTTTTCTGGATGGCGGTGTGACCGCGAAGGGGTCCGACACTATGCTGACAAGCCAGCAGATGACAGTATTTCTGCTGCCGCGAAGCCAGTCGACAGCAGGGGCAGGCCCGGGAATGCCTGGGCAAGTGGAGCGGATCGTGGCCCAAGACAAGGTTGTAATCACGCAGCCGACGCGGCATGCGACCGGTGATCACTTGGTATACACGGCAGCCGATGACAAGTTCGTCCTGACCGGGGGAACTCCTAGCATTTTTGATGCCGAAAGGGGCAAAATTACGGGCGATTCGTTGACTTTCTACAGACACGATGATAGGGTGCTCGTAGAAGGCAAAGAAACGTCTCCGACTGTCACTAAGACGCAAGTGGCACGATAAATGCATACGCTGGCCACCGACGAAATTGGGAAGTCTTATCGTGGCCGACGCGTAGTCAACGGCGTAAGTCTTCAGGTTCTGCAGGGCGAAGTAGTGGGCCTTCTGGGACCGAACGGCGCCGGAAAGACCACCACCTTCTATGCAATCGTAGGTCTGGTTCCTCCCGACACAGGCAGGGTGCTGTACGACGACGAAGATATCACTAGCGTTCCCATGTACTTAAGGGCGCGCCAATACGGCATCAGCTATCTCCCTCAGGAAGCTTCGGTTTTTCGGAAACTGACGGTTGAGGAGAACATCCTGGCCGTGCTGGAAGTGCAGCCGATTTCCTGGCATGAGCGCCGGGAAAAAGCGGAGAAGCTGATTGACCAGCTCGGACTCGAGCATATCCGGCAGAATCGCGGGTATGCGTTGTCGGGCGGGGAGCGACGGCGGGTGGAAATCGCGCGGTCGCTTTGCATCAGCCCCACATTTATATTGCTGGATGAGCCGTTTTCGGGAATCGACCCGATCGCCGTTTTGGATTTGCAGAAGATCATTTCCGATCTGCGGGCCAGCGGCATCGGAATCCTGGTCACGGACCACAACGTCCGCGAGACGTTGTCGGTGACGGATCGGGCATACATCATTAACGAGGGCCGGATTTTCCGCTCCGGTACGCCGGAGGAGTTGGGGAGTGATCCGGAGGTACGGCGAGTTTATTTGGGAGAAAGCTTCTCATTGGTGTGAAGCAACCGCCGGTTTCGGTTGCTAATGGAGCGACGGGCGTCTCGCCCGTCCGGCAGAGTGGTGGCCGGGCGAGGACGCCCGGCGCTCCACCAATACCATAATTGGGAACTGCTTCTGGTTACCAAGGCGTAGGCGCATTGACCTTTCGTGCCCGCATGATCTATCTCGGTGCATGAGAAGCTAAATTTTCCACGCTCCGATGTACCGGACAGTCACGGTGACAGCCGGATGGGTGGGAATAGGAAATTTTCGGGGAGAGATGGTGCTTCTTCAGCACAAACTGAACGTCAAGTTGTCGCAGCGGCAGATTCTGACGCCGGGTCTCGTGCAAATGGTCTCCGTGCTCGCGCTCAACAAGCTCGAGCTCAAGGACATGATCAATGCCGAGATGGTCGAGAACCCGGTGCTGGAAGAGTTGGAAGATGCTATCCCGATGCTCGACGATGTTGGACGCCAGGAGGAAGAACGCGACCGGCTCGCCGCCAAGGCCGCAACCCCGGAAGAGGGTCCCCCAACCATTGCGGATGAGAAGAAGGATCCTTTCGAGGAGATCGATTTTGGCTCGTTCTTCCAGGATTATCTGGATCCCGGTTATCGCAGCTCGGGAGAAATGGAAGAGATCGAGAAGCCTTCGTTCGAAAACTTCCTGTCGAAGCCGGGGAACTTGAGCGACCACCTGCTGTGGCAGTTGGGCGCGATTTCTGTCCGGCCGCCGGTACATGAGGCCGCCGAGCTGATCATTGGAAATCTGAACGAAGAAGGCTACCTGATTGCCACTGACGAAGAACTGTTGGGAATTGCTCCCGTCGCGCCTCCTGAGGCAGATGTGGAAGTGGCGGCCAAGATCGTTGGTGAAGCGGAGGCTCTAGGGCTTGCTGTCGCCGAGGCCTCGCCCGGAACTTCTGGCCTCGGAACTTCTCACCTGGATACTTTTGCCTTCCTGCCGGGCGACCTCGCCGCAGCAGGCGCCGGCCTTTCGGAGTTGACGGCGGAAGACATTGAATCTGAGTCTTTTGTTGCGCCGGATATTCACCCAGAGATAGCCGCCGAGCTAGCCGAGGTTCCCCTGCCCAGCGCCGCGAGCCAGGGGACCAACGCCACGGGAGCAGCGACGGCGCCAGCCCAGATTGCGTCCGTAACCTTCACTGTCGCCGATCTCCACGAAGCGTTGGAAGTTGTGCGCCAGTTTGATCCGCCGGGCATCGCTTGCCGCGACCTGCGCGAATGCCTGCTCTATCAGTTGCGCTACCATCTCGGGCAGTTGCATTTGCACAGCAACGGCAATGCCCTGACCGATCAAGTTGTGAGAGACGCGATTGCCGTCGTCGATCGGCATTTGAAAGCGGTGACGCTGAAGCAGTTCAAGGAAATTGGGCGCGCCATCGGGAGTTCAGTCGAGGCGGTGCAGGCCGCGCTCGCGTATGTCCGCACGCTGGACCCCCGGCCGGGCTTGCGCTACAACAAAGTTTCGGCGCGGCTGATTGAGCCCGATGTCGCTTTCGTGAAGCATGGTGACGAGTGGCTGGTCATCATGAATGACGATGACATGCCGCAGTTGCGCTTGAATCCCGCCTACAAACGCCTGCTCACCCGCGACGGCAATGACCGCGACACGCGTAACTACGTCAAAGACCGCTACAAATCCGCCATCCAGCTCATCAAGAACATCGAACAACGCAAGCAGACCATCACCAAGGTCTGCTACTCGATCGTGGCGCGCCAGCAGGACTTTCTCGAACGGGGAATCGATTTCCTGAAGCCGATGATGATCAAGGAAGTGGCGGAAGAGATTGGCGTGCATCCTTCTACCGTGAGCCGCGCGGTAGCCAATAAGTACGTGCACACCCAGCAGGGCGTGTTCGAATTACGATATTTCTTCTCGGAGAGCGTGCAGGGGCCGGAGGGCGGCGGCACGTCGCTCCTGATTTTGAAACGCCGCGTCAAAAAGCTGATCGAAGAAGAAGATGCAAGCCGGCCGTTGACCGACGAACAGATCACCCGTATTTTGCAGTCGCAAGGCATCCAGGTCACTCGCCGGACAGTCGCGAAATATCGCGAAGATATGAAGATTCCGAGCACGCACCAAAGAAGAGTGAAGAAGTGAAGTCAGAAGTAAGAACTCAAAATGAAGAAGTGTTGCCACGACTCGGTCTTACTTCTTCATTTTGACTTCTGACTTCTGACTTTTTTGCATCCTGACTCCGACCTCACTGGAGAGTGCAATGAACGTGGAATATACCGCGAGGAAATACGAAATTACTCCTACCATCCGCAGGGAAGTTGAAACCGGCCTTAACAAGATCCGCAAAATTCTAGGTGACCGATTCGAGACCAAGGTGATTCTGGCCGTGGAAAAGCGCCAGCACAAAGCCGAAATCACCATCAACCCGCCCAACGGTCCCATTGTGGGGCTGGCCCAGACCACCGACATGATGTCGGCCGTCAATGAAGCTCTCGGCCACCTGCAAAAGCAGGCGCTCAAACATAAAACGAAGTGGCTGAGCAAGAAGCGCAAGGCGGGCAAGAAGTTTGACGGCCAGTTGCTGGAAGACAACATTCAGGCGGCGCTCGGACTGGCGGAGAATGCCACCGTTTCCGTTCTCGTCCATAAATTCCCCTCGGTGGCGCGGACCACCGAAGTGCATTTGGTGCATGCCAGGGACTCGGTTGCGCTTCATCCGATGACGTTGGAAGAAGCGATCAAAGAGGCGCATTTCCGCGACAAGGATGTTTTCGTATTCCGCGATCCGAAAGGCAAGCTGATGATTCTGCACCGGACACGGGAAGGCAAGATGGAGCTGATCGAAGCCCCGTAGCCTGCCGCCTGCGTTCCCGTCCGTTTCTAGCTCGCAGCAGCGCATGGACTGGTTTCAAAAGGCTTCAGCACCGGCGACATGAAGGCATGCAACACCTTCGCACAGTGAGGGCAGGTCTATAGCCTACTTTGGTAAGGTTACGGATGTGGAAAACTAAAGGCACTCCCCCCTTGCGCTGTCGGCGGTTTCATGAGTAACATCAAGATGTTCCCAATGGCCATGCTTCCAGGCTGGCCGTTTGCGCCAAGAAAACTCCAGGCGCCGATACAGTTTGAACATCGTTCTCGAATAGCATCCAGCCGATGTGGGGTTCGGGCTGCCGATATTCGGTGTGCAGTGAGCTACGCGCTACGTCACACCTTAACGTGCCGACCGCAAGGGAACATGAAAGAATCAGGCCTGTGATCCAGGCCGGGGATTAACTTCTAAAGATTAACAAGAGAAAAATATGAATGCAGGACCCGGACATTCCTCCGCAGGAGGAGGGAAACACAAACGGCGCCGTGGACGGCGTCCGCCAAGACGAGGTGCGGGTGGCCCGATGGCCCGCAACCGCCAGGAGCAGCAGGGCATTTTTACCGCTCCCATGGATCACAGCTACCGCGCCAATATGGGCATGGATAATGGCAACGGCAACCAGGGAAGAGGACCGCGACGGCCCGGATTTTCCGCATCCTACCCGGTGGTCGATCCTGAGCCTCTGCCCGCTCCACGAGAGGACGCGGCTTCGCGCGTCTTCGCGTTTGTCGAAGACCTCTTCTTCCTGAGCAAGATTCAGGACACGGGCCGCAAGATGAACGTGAAGGTCGAGTTCGTAAAGAACGAGAAGGAACTCACCGACCGGATGGAAAGCAACGGCGAAGAAAAGCCTTCCCTGATCATTTTCGACTTGAATAATGCCAATGCCAAGCCTTTGACGCTCATCCCAAAACTGAAAAGCAAGCTGAAGAAGGGGACGTCGATCATCGGGTTTCTCTCGCACGTGCAGGGAGACTTGAAGCAGAAAGCCCACGAAGTGGGTTGTGACATGGTGCTGCCGCGCTCGGCGTTTTCGCAGAACCTGCCGCAGTTGCTGCGCCGGCATGGCGCCATCGAGCCCGATTCCGGGGCCGCCGACTAGCCAGCCGGGCTGCAAGTTCGATTCGTATCAGGGCATGCCTTCAGGCATGCCGAAAATGCTGCATTACGATAGTGCCTTCAGGCGCTGCGGCCAGAGAGCAGAGTTTCACCACGCGACCCTGATACAATTTCGCCGTGTTCTCTCACAAAATTCTGATCACGACGCTGGTCATGGCTGCGGCAGCTTCCGCCCAGCAACCTCAGCAGCCTCCGGTAAAAGTGAACGTCATCAACGTGTGCGCGCCTTCCGCTGACGAGCAGAAGGAATTGTCCTCGGCGCTGGCCAAGATACGGGGCAAGCCGGTGTTCAGCACGGATTACGAAGTGGCTCGCGGGCGTTCGACCCTCGACCAGAGCACTCCGATCCCCGGCATGCAACCCTTGCCGCCCGGTGCGGTCTCGGCGGCCGACTGGGTCCGGGTGCGGCGCGAGTTTCCCGACGCCACCCTGTTCAGCAACGTCCAATACTCGTTCAGCGTGGATTCGAAAAATATGGTGGAGACACTCGTGCTCCGCGTGCGCGATCCCAAGCCCAACGACCTGATGGAAGTTTCCGTCGAGGATAGCGCTTCCGCGGTTGCTTCCGCGACCGCGATGTTGTCTTCCAACACCCCAGTTTCGCGGGTCAAACTGGAGCGCTTTGGAAAATCGTCGGTGGTTCTAACGCGGTGCGCGGGAGCAGAAGGGAATCCGGCGACGGATCAGAGTGTGTACGAACCGATCTTCCACGCCGCCTCTTCGATTATGGAGCGTTATCGCGACGCTCTGGGGGCGCGCAAAATGGTGCCCCAGGAACTGGCTCGCCTGGGCGTGGGGACTTCGACGAAGGCGGGTGCGGGCAGAAAGAAGAATCCGTAGTTGCTTGTGGAGGGACGGGCGTCTCGCCCGTCCGCCGGGCGGGGACGCCCGGCGCTCCATCGGCGAACTGAAGCGAAATCTGTTTTTCAGACTCTCTTACTTTATGGACATACGCAATGTTGTGATCATGGGCTCCGGATGCGCCGGCCACACTGCCGCCCTCTACAGCGCCCGTGCCAACCTCAAGCCGCTCGTGCTCGAAGGCCATGAACCGGGCGGACAATTGTCAATGACAACGTTGGTGGAAAATTTTCCAGGTTTTCCCGAAGGCATCCAGGGGCCGGAACTGATCGAGAACATGCGCCAGCAGGCCACGCGCTTCGGCGCCGACTATCGTACCGGCCACTTGGTCAAAGCCGATTTGAGCAAACATCCGATCGAGTTAATCGTCGGCAAAGAGATCATTCAGACCCGCACGCTCATCATCGCCAGCGGAGCCTCTGCGCGCTGGCTCGGCCTGCCAAACGAGCACGCGCTGATCGGGCACGGGGTTTCTTCCTGCGCCACTTGCGATGGCTTCTTTTTCTCGGGCAAGGAAATCGCGGTGATCGGCGGCGGCGACTCCGCCATGGAAGAAGCGACATTTCTAACGCGCTTCGCGAGCAAGGTAACACTCATCCATCGTCGCGAGCAGTTTCGGGCTTCGAAAATCATGCTCGATCGCGCGCGTTCCAATCCCAAGATCGCGTTTCTCACCGATACCGTGGTGGACGACGTTCTCGATGTCAGCAAGAAGGAAGTCACCGCCCTGCGTCTGCGCAATCTGAAGAGTGGCGAAAGCTGGGATTTTCCGGCGAGTGCAATGTTTCTTGGTATCGGCCACATCCCGAACGCCAAGATCTTCGAAGGCCAGCTCGAGACCGACGCGGATGGCTACCTGATTACGCAGAAGAATGTCTTCACGCGAGTGCCGGGCGTGTTCGCGTGCGGCGATGTGCAGGACCGCCGCTACCGTCAAGCCATCACGGCCGCTGGTTCCGGCTGCATGGCCGCTCTGGAAGTGGAGAAGTATCTGGAAGAAGAAGGGCACTGAGGACTGACGGACGATGTACTAGTGGCCTGTCGCGGAGCAACCATTACCAGACTCCACATCTGCTGTTACGGTCGCCGAGGCGAACCCTGGCTCACTCAATAGCAGCGTTCGGTATCAACAGCATCGCCCTGCTGCATCCGCAGTAACGAACTCACTGCGACAGGCCACTAGTTGCGACACAGACTCGATCGAGTGCCCTCTTCCGTCCAGTCGCGCGAAAGCGATAGCTCTCCACTTCTTTCTCAAACGCGCCCCAATGCGACGACCGGCGCGCAAAGAGTTTCTAGCGATTTCGCGAAATCCGGCGCAATTTTGCGCAAGAGTTGCAATCTCTTGCATCTCGCCCGCGATATTCTGTTTTGCTGCTTGACACTCCCTCAGGACCGCAAGATACTGTCGGCGGTACGGGGAGGCACTTTCTTCTGTTGCGCCGGATACCCGCTCCCCACGGGCGTTCTCAGTGCTGTCGCTGTAATTTAGCTATGACAGTCACGACCAACGCCGGCTAAGAGAAGAAGCGGCTCAAACGCATTGTGACGACACGGATCGCAAGGCCAGGACAATCAGTGCGTTCGGATTGTCCCGCCATGAAGATCGGGTTCCGATAGCTTTTCGGATTACCAACACGCTGTTCCCAAGGAGATTTTATGAAGTTTCTCAGGAAGTCGCTGTGGATCAGTAGCAAACCGGTTCTGCTGTTTACCCTGCTCGCTCTGCTGGCGAGTTCCGGGTTTTCTCAATCGCTTGGCCGAGCAGTCGCCAAGCCACAGAACCTGGGTCCGGAAGATCCTTCCAAGCTAATCACCGTGACCGTATGGCTCAACCAGCACAACAAAGCCGCGCTCGATGAATTGGTCGGCCAGATGTATCAGCCGGGTTCTGCCAATTATCATCGCTGGCTCACCCTTGAGCAGTACAGGGCCGCCTTCGCACCCACCGCTCAGGATGCAGCCACCGTACGCAGTTTCCTGGCAAGCCACAACTTAAGCGTTTCGTTGGTCGACAAAGATAATCACTTCGTCATGGCCCAAGGCCGCATTAGCGACGTGCAAAATGCTTTCCATGTGCAAATCAACCGTTACCAGGTGAATGGAGAAATCCACCGGGCGAGTAACGCTAAGCCCACGATGGAAGGAGCAGTTGGAGCGCTTATAGCATCCGTGCAGGGTTTGTCCGATCGCGCCTTTAAATCGCACGCGAGGAAATCGATCGATCCTGATACCGACACTGCTTTCGCGGGGGTCCCACTCGCCTCGGTCGGGCCGGATGGCCTGTTTTTCTCGAATTACTGTTTCCGCAGCCCTCAAGCCGTGACCTTTACGACGGAGGGTGGTTACCCCAAAGCGATCTACTTCGGTAATCGCTACGGTGCGGACATAACTTCCGGTGTTCCGAATCTGCCGCCTTGCGGCTATGACGCAGCAGATATTCAGACCGCTTATGGGCTGGGTAAGCTTTACAAGAGGGGGTTGGACGGAACCGGTCAGACTATCGTGATTGTCGATGCTTACGGTTCGCCTACCATCGTGGATGACGCCAACACCTACTCGGCGCTTAATGGCTTGCCCGCTCTCACTTCGTCGAACTTCCAAATCTACACTGCGGGTGGTACCTCGACTTGCACACCCCCGGAAGGCTGCAGTGCCCCAGACTGGTACCCGGAAACTACCCTCGACGTGGAGACAGCCCACGCGGTCGCGCCCGGGGCCAATATCGTGCTCATTGAAACCACGGATAACACCGACACCAATCTCGACATAGGAATTCTGTACGCAGCCGAGAATTTGTTAGGCAACGTGATTTCGAATAGCTACGGAGGGCCGGAAGTTCCACCCTACAATGACCCCACCGATTCGACGGCTGAAAACACGGTAAATGAGTTGGCGGCGGCCCTGGGTATTTCGGCAAATTTTTCTACTGGCGATGACGGGGATTTCTACAACTTCATAGGTTTCACCGCCGTCTCCATGCCGGCGAGTTCCCCCTACGCGACGGCAGTCGGCGGCACCAGCTTGTTCTTGAACCACGATCAGACGATGAATTTCCAGACGGGCTGGGGCCTCAACGAAACCCGCATCGCAGATCCTAGTCCAAATCCACCGGTCGTTCCCCCTCTCGAATTTGGTTTCATATTCGGATCCGGCGGCGGAACTAGCGTCCTCTGGAGCAAGCCTTCTTTCCAGAAAAGCTTGAAAGGAAAGTGGCGTAAGTTGCCCGACATTTCGATGGATGCCGATCCCGAAACAGGGTTCGAGATCATCATAACGCCCGATGCCGTGCCCGGTGACCAGCAGTACGTTGAAGTGTACGGCGGGACCAGTTTGTCCTGTCCCATGTTCTCTGGGGTGTGGGCGATTGCGAACCAGGCAGCCGGAATGCCGCTTGGCCAGGCAGCCACTTACGTCTACGATCTGCCCCCCGATGCTCTATACGACGTTACCGACCTCAGTTCTCCGTACAACGTATCGGGAATTATCTTCAACCCTTTTCCAACATTTGAAACCGCAGACGCGCTGGTGCAGCCCTTGGAAAACACCAGGAACTTTATCAGCGCTCTGTTCAACAGCGCCTCGTCGACTCGCTGGGACATTTTCACGTTTGGCACCGACTCCTCGCTGACTACTGGTCCGGGTTGGGATAACGTGACGGGCGTGGGCACTCCCATCGGATTGCCCTTCGTCCAAGCAGTGGCGGCCGCAGCAACCAGGGCTTCTCACTAACGCAAGTCAAGAGGTGCTGCGGCCGCGCCGCAGCACCTCTTGGCCAGGCTGCGCCGCTGCTGTATTCCTTGCCAGCCGGCGCAATCACTGATATCAAGCCCGCCAATCACGGGTCGGATGTCAGCCTCAGTCGAACCCAGTTGGTGTCGGTGTTCTGCTTGGGCGGGGACTTTCTGCGGGGCCCCACGTTTCGTGCCTCTTGAAACGTCGGGCTTCACAACAAAAAAAGGGCGCGATCGCTCGCGCCCCACTTCTGCAATCTGATTTCTTACTTCTGACTTAGTCCCTAACCCCATCCATGAAAGCCCGCAGCTTCCGCGAGCGCGATGGATGCCGCAGCTTTCTCAGCGCCTTGGCCTCAATCTGCCGGATGCGTTCGCGAGTAACTGCAAACGACTGTCCGACTTCCTCCAGCGTGTGCTCCGAACCGTCTTCCAGCCCGAAGCGCATTTTGATGACCTTCTCCTCGCGCGGGGTCAGCGTGCGCAGCACCTGCGAAGTCTGGTCTTTGAGGTTGACATTAATCACGGCCTCGGCCGGCGAAACTACCGCGCGGTCTTCGATGAAGTCGCCCAGGTGCGAATCTTCCTCTTCGCCAATCGGCGTTTCGAGGGAGATCGGCTCCTGCGCGATCTTCAGGACTTTGCGCACCTTCGCCACCGGAATGTCCATCCGCTTCGCGATTTCCTCCGACGTAGGCTCGCGTCCCAGTTCCTGCACCAGTTGCCGCGACGTGCGGATCAGCTTGTTGATGGTTTCGATCATGTGCACCGGGATGCGAATCGTACGCGCCTGATCGGCGATGGCGCGAGTAATCGCCTGCCGAATCCACCACGTGGCATAAGTTGAGAACTTATAGCCGCGGCGGTATTCAAATTTGTCCACGGCTTTCATCAGGCCGATGTTGCCTTCCTGAATCAGGTCAAGGAACTGCAAGCCGCGATTCGTGTACTTTTTCGCGATCGAGACCACCAGGCGCAAGTTCGCTTCGATCAGCTCGCGCTTGGCGTGCTCGGCGTCCATGTCGCCCTGGATGATCTCGCGCTGGGTGCGCTTGAGCTCCTGGAACAACAGGCCCGCTTCCGCTTCCAGCTTTTCCAGCTCTCCGCGGACCGCGCGCGACTGTTTCTTATATTCCTTGCGCTGTTCTTCACTGCGCGTCGCCTCCGCCCGCTTCTCCAGGTTCTGGATCTGACGGTCGAGCGAGCGCATCCCGTCGACCGTGCGATTCACCCGGTCGATCAGGCGTTTGCGTTCATTGTTAGTGAAGCCGAGATTCCGCACTGCGACCGACGTGCGCACAATCGCGTGCGCCAGGTGGAAGCGATAACGGCGATGGTCGCGCGGCCGCTTCTTCAAGTTCACCGCCGCCAGCTTTTCCTGGAGCGGCGTCACCTTCTTGTAAAGCTTTTCGAGCGTTTTGATCTTGCCGAGGAATTCTTTCAGGCGGTTGTCGACGATCTCTTCCGTGATTTCCTCTTCGTCGAACGTCACCAGCTCTTTGATCGAGCGGACGCCCTTCTCGAGGTCCTCGCCCAAAGCGAGAAGTTCGCGAATCACAATCGGCGAGCGCGATAGCGCCTTCAGAACGCGGTTTTGCCCCCGCTCGATGCGCTTGGCGATTTCCACTTCGCCTTCACGCGTGAGCAAGGGAACAGTCCCCATCTCGCGCAAATACATGCGGACGGGATCATTGGTTTTTTCCAGAGCTCCGGGGGTTAGGTCGAGTTCGACGTCCTCCGAAGCCTCATCCACTTCTTCGAATTTTTTTTCCAGATCGGTCGAAGGCCCCTTCGAGCTTTCGAGTACATCGATGCCTTGGGTCCCGATCGTGGTCAGCAGATCTTCCAGGTCCTCAGGAGAGTGCACATCGTGCGGGATGAGGTCGTTGACCTGATCATAGGTCAGATATCCCTTCTCTTTGCCTGCGTCGATCAGCTTTTTTATGTCGTCGTACTTGTCATCAATTGCCAAGCCAGATTATCCTCAAGACGGCCGCCGGTTCGCGGACGCCAAATTACGGCGGTGGGAGTCGTTACGGAGTTGTGCGCGAGGCGCACAAACTTCAGAAGTATAGCACGCCGACTACTGTTCGTGTCGGCGCACGTCGAAGTTCGCGCCAGTTTGCCGATTGCCGCAGCCGCCCGTATCTCTTTTTCCGCTAGTTCTTTAGATGGCGCGGGAACCGCTTTCGTTCCAAGGCTTTTCTTCAAGTGGAGCGACGGGCGCCCCGCCCGTCAAAGTTGAACCGAAGCGGGGCGAGGACGCCCCGGCACTCCACTGATGATTTCAAGACGCCTAGCTGGCCTTCTCTCCTATTCCGGGGTCCATCAAAGCCCGCTTTAAACGCACTTTTTCCTGTAAAAGCGCCTGTTTTTCCTCTGTCGAGAGCCCCGGGTGCTGCAATGCGATCTGTACTTCCTCCAGCCGCCGCCGATAGTAAATCCTCCGCAGGGCCCGCACCGCGCCTTCCACGGTCTCGGGCGTCAGCTCTTCCTCCTCCTGCATCAGGATCGAGGCCAACAGCCGCCGGTCTTCTTCCGTTTTCGGCAGCGCCATAACGTCCGCCGTCTCCGTCCCAGCCTCGAGCAGAGCCTCCATCAACGACTGCGAAGCCAGCCCCTCATAGAGCTGTTCCGATTGCAAAGCGTATTGCGCCTGCCGAGCCGGATCGAATTCCTCGTCCGTTCCTTCGCGAGCCGAACTCCGCGCTCCGCCGGCCTGCATCTCGGTAGCCGAAGCCAGCGCCCGGATCAGCACCCGTTCCGCACCGGTGACCTGCGCCTCAGCCGTCGCCTTAACCTGGGTCGAGGAGCGAGTGCTCGCAGCATGCTTCAATTCCTGGCGCAGCACCGCCGAATCAATTCCCAGCTTCTGCGAAATCTCCAGCGCCAGTTCATCGCGTACGATCCGGCTCGGCACCCGCTGAATGTGCGGAAGAAGATGGTTGACCGCCTTGACCTTGCTCTCCGAGTTCCGCACCGGAAACATTGCGCGCGCCCGATCGATCAGATAATCAAAATATTTCTGCGAGTGCTTGAGCGCCGCGCCATAAGCGTCCTTGCCTTTGCGCCGGATGAACAGATCGGGATCGAATCCAGTCTCCAGCGTAAGCACGCGAATGTTGAATTCTTCTTCCACCAGCAACCCAAGCGTCCGCTCCGTGGCCCGCGCTCCAGCCGTGTCGGGATCGAAGTTGACCACCACATTCTTCGAGAATCGCCCCAGCAATTTCGCCTGCAGCTCGGTAAACGCCGTACCCGAACTCGCAATCACATTGTGGAAGCCGGCCGCGTACACCGAAATGCAATCCATCTGCCCTTCGACCAGGATGGAGTACTCAAGCTTGCGAATCGCTTCTTTGGCATTGTCCAGATTGAACAACACACGCGACTTCGAGTAAATCGGAGTCTCCGGAGAATTCAGATATTTCGGCCCGGCCTTTTCATCTGTGGAAAGAGTACGTCCCGTGAAGGCAATTACTTTCCCTTGCTCATTACAGATCGGGAACATCACGCGATTGCGGAATTTGGAATACATGGCGGCAGCGGCTCTTGGTTCGATTCCCGCCGAGTTCTCCATTACTTTGTCATCCTGAGCGGAGCGAAGGACCTGCTGTGGCTGACGGCTAACGGCTGATGGCTGACCGCTGTCTTCTTTCCACGAGAAGAGCCCGCTCTCACGGAGAAGTGCTTCATCAAACTCCCGCCGCAAAGCATCGCGCAGCAGGAAACCGGAGTCGGGAGCATACCCAACCCGAAAGCGCGCAATCGTCTCGTCATCGAGTCCGCGCCCCTTGAGGTATTCGCGGGCAAACGCCCCTTCCGGACGCCGCAGACATTCCTGAAAAAACGCGGTCGCGCGCACATGCGCCTCGAGCAGCGCCATGCGAACCTGAGCGTCGCGAGCCTCCGCCGGGCTGGAAAAGCTGACCTTGGGCATCGGCACGCCCAGCTTCTGCGCAATCAGCCGGACGGCCTCAGGGAACGTAATGTTCTCGACCTTCTGCACAAAGGTAAAGACATCCCCCGACTCCCCACACCCGAAGCAGTGAAAGAACTGCCGCGTGGCATGCACCGAAAACGAAGCCGTCTTTTCAGCATGAAACGGACAAAGCCCGGAGAAGTTCTGCGCCCCAGCCTTCTTCAGTTTGACGTAGTCGCCCACAATGCGGACGATATCCGCCTGCTGCTTGAGCGTCTCTTTGAAATTGTCGGAAGAAGTCAAAGTAGAATTCATTGCGGGCGCACACGGGTCCCGTAATGATAATGATTATGAGGGTTGGAAGGGCTGAGTGGAATAGAGCAGGCGCGGGATTGCTGTGGGAAAGGTGTGGAAGACTAGAACTAACGGTTCGCGTTGGAGGAAAATTGCGCGGGTGCCCCACGTCTCGCGCTCTTCGAGACGTGGGACGTGGGATACTCACTCTCGCAACTGACGCCTGCCCTTTTTTCACCACAAACCATCTGCGAAAATCATTGACTACCAACCCGCCGTGCGCGACAATAGAGATTGTGATTGGGGCAGTTTCGAGACCCGTCCACCAAGACGGCCCTCGAAGCTGCCCCAAAGTCGTTTCAGCGCTCTTTGACAACCGTAAGTCCTTATTCCGGAAGATTTTACCCATAAGTCCTTTAAACTTAAAGATTTTGCGGGAATTTTCTCCTAAGTCCAAGATTTTAAAGGGTCGTGATAAAAAAAAATTCGTGAAGTGGCGATATAGTAACCAAGTAGTAAACAGGCAAAGGCAGGAATTAAGATATGGATCGCTCACCGATCCGCTAGACCCGCAGCTCGACCACCGTGGCTCCGCCGCCCCCCTCGTTGAGAGGTGGTTCCGTAACGGACTCCACGTGCGGGTGCTTCTGCAGATACTGGCGCAGGGCTTTGCGCAGGATGCCCATGCCGCTGCCATGGACGATGCGCACCCGCGGCATCCCCGCTAGAAAGGCGCGGTCCACGAATTTCTCGACTTCACTCGTGGCTTCGTCCACGGTGCGGCCGATGACGTTGATTTCGGTGGGCATGTTGAGACCGCTCGATTCGTTTTGCAGCGAGACGCTGATACCGCGAGCGCGAGCGGCCTGCACGGGGGACTCGGAAGCGCGCGCCAGCACTTCGGCAATATCTTCGCGGGCGATGCGCATCTTCATCGAGCCGATCTCGACATCGAAGTGATTGTCGCCGATCTTCTTTTTGACGACGGCGGCGCGGCCCATCGACTTGAGCTTCACGGTGTCGCCTTCGGAGACGTGCTTGACCAGGCTGGGCTGGGCATTTGGGTCGCCGCGATCGGCGCCGGTCGAGTGCGCGACTACGGTGGCGTCGAACTGCTCGCGAAATTCGCGGCGCATTTTGGCGATGCGGCGTTCGGCGTCTTTTGACAGTTTCTGCGCGGCGGCGCGGTCCTGCACGGCATTCACGGTCTCTCGCGCGTGGTATTCGAAGTCACGGAAGAGAGCTTCCAGTTTGTTTTCCATCTCGCGAATTTTGGCTTGCTGTTCTTTGCGGCCTTCGTCGGCGAGATGCGACTTTTCGCGCTCGAGTTCCTGTTCGCGGGCTTGCATCCGGGAGCGCTCTTTTTCAAGATCGCGAAGATCGGCGTGCAGGCGGTCGAGAAAGCGCGCGACATCTTGAGTTTGCGAGCCCAATCGCGAGCGCGCGGAAGCGATGATTGCCGGATTCAGTCCGAGGCGCTGCGCAATGTTGATTCCGGCGGATGCTCCTGGCACGCCGATCTTCAGTTCATAAGTCGGCTGCAGCGTGGTTTCGTCGAAGCCGACCGAGGCGTTGATCACTCCCGCGGTATTCGCACCATAAACTTTGAGCGAGGTGTGGTGGGTCGCGATCGCGACCATACATCCGACCTTGCGAAAATGCTCGGCAATCGCAACCGCCAGCGCGGCGCCCTCTTCCGGATCGGTTGCAGAACCGAGTTCGTCGAGCAGCACCAGCGAATTCGCAGTCGCGGTGCGCGAGATGAAATCGATGTTTGTGACATGCGCCGAGAAGGTTGAGAGATTCTGCTCGATCGATTGATAGTCGCCGATGTCGGCGAGGATAGCGTCGAAGACGGGCATGTCGGCGCGATCCGCGGGAACGGGAATGCCCGACTGCGCCATCAGCGCCAGCAGCCCGAGCGTTTTCAGAGTGACGGTTTTGCCGCCGGTGTTCGGTCCGGTGATTATCAACTGGCGGCGCTCGCCCTCGAGCTCGATGGTGACAGGAACGATGGCGGCGTTCTTTAGTTTCAGGTTGCGCTCAAGCAGCGGGTGGCGGGCGCGGTGGAGAAGCAGGCGAGCGGGCTCGGAGACGGGGCTAGCCTGGTCTCTACGGACGGATTCGGGCGAGGTCGTCAGCGCTACGGCGACGCAGTTGTAGTCTTCGGCGAAGCGGGCTTTGGCGAACTGGAGCTCTAGTTCGGCGAGGATGTCGGCGGCGGCCAGGATTGCGTCGGCGTTGTCTCCGATTTGGCGCGTCATCTCTAGCAGGACGCGATGGATCTCGGCTTGCTCTTCATCCAGCAGGCGCACCAATTCGTTGTTCTGCTCGATGGTTTCGAGGGGCTCGATAAACACGGTCTGTCCGCTGGAGCTGGCGCCGTGCACGACACCCTGCACGCGGCGTTTCTGCTCGACTTTCACCGGGATCACAAAGCGTTCGCCGCGGATAGTGATCAGTTCGTCCTGCACGGTGCCGTCTTCGGCGAGTTTCCGCAAGTAGCCGCGCAGCGATTCCTGGATCTGACGCTTCTGCTTCTCGATCTCACGGCGAATGCGGCTCAGTTCCGGGGAAGCGCGATCGTCGAGCGTGCCGTCGGGCAGGATCTTGTTGCGGAACGAGCGGAGGAAGCCGGTGAAATCCTGAATGCCGGAGGAAAGTGCGGCTACGGCGGCCCACTCGGAACGCATCGCGGCTGGAGGCTGACGCACGATTTCGCGCCACTCGGATGCGCGGTCGGCGACGAGGACAACGTCGCGGATCTCGCTGGTTTCAAGAGCGGCTCCGGCAATGCGAGATTTCTCGATCAGCTTCCTGACTTCGGGCAGCCCGGCGAATTCGAAATGTCCGCCGCCGCGCCGGTACTCGCGGATTTCGGTCGTGAGCTGCTGCTGGGTTTCAATCCACGGGCGATCGAGAGAAGGCAGAAGTTCGGCGATGCGGTGTTGGCCCAAAGGCGAAGAGGCGTAGCCGGCGAGCAGGTCGCGCAGGATCTCGAACTCGAGCAGGCGCAAACTGGTGTGGGTCACCGGATTGGGCACGAACGGCATGCGTTTTGATGGTGCTTTTTTATGGTACAACGCGGGACAGCTTTCGGTGCGTGATGATGATTCGGGCTGGCTGCGGTGTAGAATCAACAGCGCCGGTTCACTGTCATTGCGATGCGGCTTCCGGCGGACGGCCCCGTAGCTCAATTGGATAGAGCATCAGACTTCGGATCTGAGGGTTGGGGGTTCGACTCCCTCCGGGGTCGCCATTCGAAAAGCCGATTTGCCATTCCTGCAGGCATTCCTGCAAACGACAGCTCCAGATCATCATCATCAGCACCTGCACTCTGGTTACTTGCCACCGGTGCGGTTTCGCGGTGCAATGGCACTGGCGGAGCGAATTATGGGACGTGTTTTTGGGTTTGTGGGCGCGATCGTCACCATGGCAATCGGCATGTATATCTATTCTCTGCAGGTCAAAACCCTGACTCCGGGCGCTGGGAGCAGCAATCCTGAAGTAGTTACTACCATCGCGGGCGTGAAAAACGATTTGATTGGCATCGCCAACGCCGAGCGCGGGTACCTGGCGACGCAAGGGAAGTACGCTTCGCTTGATGAGCTGATTTCAGGCAACTACATCAGCATCAAGGGCGGGCGCCCTCCATATATTTACGATGTCGAAATCACGTCCGGCAGTTTTCGTGCGACTGCCACTCGCACCACGAAAGGCACTCCGGCACAGCTCTGGATTACCGAAAGCATGGAAGTTCAAGCGTCGGACTGAAAAACTGCAGATCCCTCGCTTCGCTTGATGACAATTCCTTGACTTTTTCAACAAGCTCCTGAGGATGCACCTGCGCGACGGATCCGGGTCATGGCTTTTTCCAGTCAGTCAAGGACATTAGCTCGTCCATGATTTCCTGCAATCTTTGGAGTCGCCGTTCCTGATCGGAAGCTCCGATCATTTTTTTGCCACCTTGCAAGTACTGGCGGTTTGCTTCACTGATTTCCGCGATTTCTTCTCGCAACTTTCCAACGCGCTCTTTAACGGACTGCGGCATAAGGATAGGCTAGCAGAGCATTTCGGACCTTTGTAAAGTTGTTTTTCAGTACCGCCGCCATCGCTGCTTACTGTTTGCTCCCCAGCCCTGCCGGGCGATATATTTGCCGGGTAGCTATTTCCCGGATATTCATGTTTTGAGTTTCTTATGTTCACTGACTTCACCGCCACCGACCGCTGGACCAAGAAGCAAGTGCACTGCCTCTACCAGGCCCTGATAGTGGCCATCGCGACCCGCCACGCCGATGCGGTGGACATCAAGTTCCTGGTCGACGGGCGCCCAGTCTGGGTTGCCCTGCCACACCCGGCCTGGGTCGAATACAAGAAGCGCACCGGGAAGCTGATCACCGATTCGCTGGCGAAGGAAATCGCCGGCCATTTTCTGAAAACGGCACTGGAATCGGGCGAAGGTTTAGGCCGCGAAATGTATTCGCTCACCATCGATGAGACTCTCAAGCACCTGGAAGGCGTCGTGGCCGGGCCGCCGGTCGCTGCCACACGCTAGGAGCTCGGTGGCCTCCGTGTCTCGGCAGTGAACGGGTGTCTGTGCTTAAATCTAAGGCATGTTCGCCCGGAAACTCCGCGTGGAATATCGGCACGAAGGGCACCTTCAACCTTGTCCATTGAAATGGCTCGACAATTTCAGCATGCGGAACTTCACCAACGCATCCGTTTTTGACGACACGCTGCCGGTGGCCGACGGGTGGCTGGAAATTGGAACCCATGTCCCGCTCGATCGACTCCGGGATGCGATGGAAGAATGGTTTCGCCGCAAGAGCTATCTACCCAAAGATGCGACGCTGGTGCTGACGCTGCGCCAGGGATTGTCTGATTAAGTTTTAGTTGGCATCTTCAGCAGGCGGGCAAACAAACGAACGATCATGCCATCGAAGCGGGTACCGCTCAGCTTTTCCAGTTCCACTAGGGCTTGCTCGTCGGTTTTGGGAGGAGCGAAAGAGCGATCGCTCGTCATGTTCACGTAAGCGTCGGCGACGGCGACGATGCGGCCATGCAGCGGTATATTCTCGCCTTTCAGTCCAAAAGGATAGCCGCTACCGTCGAAGGCTTCGTGATGGGATTCGATGGCCTGGGCCACGCGATCGATTTCAGGAATCGCTCGTAACACCTCGGCCCCCACTTGCGGGTGGGTATTGATCACCGCGAACTCATCTTCCGTAAGAGCGCCCGGCTTGTTCAGGATTTGCTCGGGGATGAACAGCTTGCCCAGGTCATGCACCCGTCCGGCGAAGGTGGCGTCTTCCACTTCCTGGGCAGAGAGGTTGAGTCCGCGCGCGATCATCCCGGCGTAGTGCCCACATTGCTCGCCATGTCCGGCAGCGTTGTGGTCCCTGAGTTCGGCCGCGCGCGCCAAGGCTTCGATGGCCTCCTTCATCGTCCTCTGATCCGCACCATCCTCGCCTCCACACAACTTGCGCAGCGTGCTGATCAGTTCTTCGAGGTGCTCGGGCCCGTTATGCTCGCGCTGCAGAAATCCTTCGATATAACCTGAGACAAGATGTCGCGGCACTGCGGAACCTTCGCCGAACGCATCCGAGGTGGAAACCTGGTTACCGCCCGCGTGCTTGGCCACGTACATGCCCGTATCCGCCACGCGAATCAGGTCCTCCATCGAGAATCCATGAACGGGGAAACTGGCGACGCCGAAACTGCCGGTGATTTGGTGCTCTTCGAGCATCGGATCGGTGGCCAGCCACAGCCGCAACCTCTCCGCCAGCACTTGTGCCTGCTCGATTCCAGTCTCCGGCATGAGGATGATGAATTCGTCTCCGCCGTAGCGGGCAACCACGTTCGACTGGCGGCACTTCTGTTCGAGCAGCCGGCCGACGCGCGCCAGCACCAGATCCCCTTCCAGATGGCCGAGCGAATCGTTGACCTCTTTGAATTTATCTAAATCGATCAGCACCACCGAGAACGGACGGCCCGAACGGGACGCGCGCTTCCACTCCGAGCTCAGCGCCTCCCAGAAAAACCGTCTCGTCTTGATGCCGGTCAAGCCATCGGTGATCGACTGCTGCTGCAGCCTCTGGAAGACGAAGGAGTTGTGCAATGCCGTCGCCAGAAGATCGGCCAGGGTATTCAGAATCAGAACATCCTGGGGCGCGAACGCATTCTCATCCCGGCTCTCAACGTTGAGCACGCCCAGCAGCGATTCGCCGTAACTGATCGGCAGGCAGAGCACCGCCCGCGATTCCGGCAGCACCCCGGCGAGCTGACCCGGTCCGGCGTTTTGCACCAGTGCGCTTACCCCGGTGCGGGCGACCTTTCCCAGGACTCCACTGCCCACCGCGATCCGGCGACCCAGGGTCTGCGATGTGGTTCCCGCCTCGGCTTTGATCTCGATATCCTTGGTGGCGTAATCCATGATGCCGATGCCGATGTGGTCATAGCGAAAGTTTTTCTGGATCTCGCGCACGATGGCGGCCATCATCTGCTCGGCGTCTTCGCTGGAGATCGCCATTTTCGAAATGCTGTTAAGAAACGCGAGATGCCGGGCGCGGCGCTGCTCCTCGGTAAACAGGCGCGCATTCTCGATCGCCACCCCCAGTTGACCGGCGGCGGTTTGCATGACCTCGAGATCCCTGGCTAGGAACTGCGATTCCCGCTCGGTACTCAGCGCCGCCATCACTCCCACCGGTTTGCCACCCAGAAAAATAGGCACGGCGCAGAACGACCGAGCCGGCCGCGGAGGCACGAAATCGACTCCCAGTTTTGACCGCACCTGTTCAAGATCGGACTCGATCAGCAGCGGCTCCCCCGTCCTGATGATGTGCTCGGTAAATCCATTGCCGACCTTGCGCGAGCGCTTGGGAAGAACGATGCCGCCTTCGATCTCCAGTTCGAAGAGAATCTCATCTTCTTCCTGAAACGCGATGTAGAAATTGCTGGTATCGAAAATCTGGCCCAGTTCCACGTGCACTGTGCGCAACACCTCGTCCTGGTTGAGATGAGAACTGATGGCCTGCCCGATCTCGGTGAGGAGTTCGTATTCTTTGGTTTTCCGGTGTGCTTGGTGCATCACGACATAGTTTTCCAGCGTTAGCGCGATCTGCAGTGCCAACCCGATCAGCAGCCGCAAATTCGAAGAGCCGAACATCCGTCGTTCCGCGTGCGGAAACAGCAGGACCCCGAAGTTGTGCTCCCGCGTCTGCAGGCTCACCGCCATCAGGTCGGTGATTCCTTCCGCCAGCAGCGTCTGCTTGCAGGCCTCGAACTTTCCTCCCGAAAGCGCCGGCAAAGGCTCTTCCAGTTCCGCGAAACCTCTGAAGGTGACCACTCCACCACGTCGGTAGGCAAGCTCGGCGATGTAATCACCCGCCTGCGTCTTTTGCAGCCGTTCGAGGAACTCCGCGGAAAAGCCTTTTTGTACCGAGGGCAAGGTGCCGCGCCACTGCTGGGAAACAAAAAAGACGGCGCGACGCGAAGGCAGGGGCGCCACTAATCGCTCCACAAAAGTCTGCAAGCTGGGTACCAGATCCGATGCGGAGAGCAATCGGCGCGGATCGATGCCCAGGGTGGAGAACGCCAAGGCGTTTTCCTGCACCGCATTGCGCTCGTTCTCAAACAGCACCATGACCATTGCGATAGCCAGCAGCATCTGCGGGATCGGCCCCAGGAAACCTCCCAGTTGGCCAACAACATCGAGGAAGGGTTGATGGAACTGGCCCGCACCCATGAGCGCCGCCCACAGCGCCAGCGAAAACGCGAGCGTCCGGAAGGCCACGGAATCCCTGCGAAAAGCGTAGCGGTAAAAATGGAACGAGCAATAGAGCAGCATCGCCGCCAGCCCCACTTCCAGCCGCCAATAGATTGGCACCGGAGTCGCTCTCTCGCTGAATACCCCACTCGCTATGTGCGCCCGCAAGCTCACGTACGCCAGCAGAACCCCGGTCACCGTCAGCGCCACGTCATACCACTTCAACTGGAACGGTTCCTTCATCAGCCGGGTCGAGACGAAGATGCAAATCGCCATGGCCACCAGCAGCAGCGAGCTTAGAAAAAACAATAGAGCGGAAGGTCCTTGAAAATATTCCACCGCCTTCAACCCGTAGTGCAGTGTGTATGCTGCCCAGGCCAGTTGCCAGGCGCGAAAATAGTTGTGACGGTTCTGCTCGTACAGGTAGGTGAAGACCAGAAGCACCAGCAGGGCTACGGCCCCAGGGATCAGCACCAGACCTGTGGCAACGCTATGCATGGATTAACGTTCCCTCATCACGCGTAACTGTGGCCCGGATGGAATTGTCTTTGGCCTCAACGCTGGCCTAATCCTGTCACACCAGACAGATCGAAACAACAGGTGTCTTCCGGCAAGTTCCGCCCTGGGCACAGCGTTTTCAAAATTATCTTCTTATGAGATGCGATGCCGCTATACCGATCCTCTCCCGAAGAGTTACCTTCGTAACCTAGTAGCAACCCATTATGCCTCGCTGGGATTGCCCAAAGCCTAGAGCCAAAATCCCAATCCCGCTATACTCAAGAGTCATGCTTCGCGTTCGATTCGCGCCGTCTCCCACCGGCTTTCTGCACGTCGGCAGTGCCCGCACCTTCATCTTCAATTGGCTCTATGCCCGTCACAACGGCGGGACTATGGTCCTCCGCCTTGATGACACTGATATTGAGCGCAATACCGACGCCTCCGTCAACTCCATCTTCGAAGGCCTGCGCTGGCTCGACCTCGGATGGGACGAGGAATACAAGCAATCCGAACGCCTGGCCCTGCATCGCCAGATCGCCGACGCCATCTTTCAGAAGGGACTGGCCTACCGCGATTTCACCCCCGCCCACGCCGGCGACAGCGAAAAATCCGGCGCCAATCAAACCTGGGTCTTCAACCCCGGCATGCGCGAACTTCCGCGCGCCGAAAGCGACCGCCGAGCTGCTTCGGGAGAGCCGTTCGCCCTGCGCTTCCGTGTGCCGCGCGGAACGGGCGAGGAAGTCCGCTTTGCGGACGCCGTTTACGGCGAGCAGGTCAAAGCCGCCGATGACATTGAAGACTTCGCCCTGCTGCGGTCAGACGGCATGCCTACGTATCACCTCGCCTCCTGTGCCGACGACATCGACCTCCGTATCAGCCACATCATACGTGGCCAAGACCACCTCTCGAATACATACAAGCACGTGCTCATTTTCGAAGGCGCTGGAGCCAAGCCGCCGCAGTTCGCGCATCTTCCGCTGCTCGTTGCCCCTGACGGATCGAAGCTCTCGAAGCGCCGGCACGGTCCGGTGGTGAGCGTCACCACCTACCGCGACGCTGGATTTCTTCCGGAAGCCTTCATCAATTTTCTATGCCTGCTAGGCTGGTCGCCAAAGGACGATCGCGAAAACATGACCCGCCAGGAACTTATTGATGCTTTCTCTCTTGACGGCATCAACCGCGCTAATGCCGTGGTGAATTTCAAGGAGCCCGCCGCGACACCCGAAGAGACCTTCGATCCCAAGGCCATCTGGCTGAACGCTGAACACATCCGCGGGCTTTCGATTGACGAGCTCAGCGCCCGCCTGATTCCAATTGTCCGCGCCGCCGGATTCCCAATCACGCCGGAGAAAATGCTCGCCATCACCCCGCTCATCCGCGAGCGTATCAAGCTTCTGCGCGACGTCCTCACTGCTGCCGACTTTTTCTTCGTGGACCAGCTCCCGCCCTACGACCCAGCCGAGCTCATCCCGCAGAAGGGCGACGCCGCCATGGCGCTCAAAGTTCTAACCCGCGCTCGAGAAGTCCTGGCGCAAACTGAATTCAAACACGACTCGTTGGACCAAGCTCTTCGCGCCGCAGCGCAGGAACTAGGGCTCAAAGCCGGGCAGATGTTTCAACCCATCCGGGTAGCCGTCTGTGGTCGCAAAAATGCGCCGCCATTGTTTGAGACGCTCCAGGTTCTGGGACGGGAAACTACATTGGCACGAATCGATCAGGCGGTAGAGAAGCTGCAGTGTCGCGCGCAGTTCACGCCCTGATAGCCGGAATCGAGTGCCGCCACTCGTTTGTACTCCTCGAGCGCTTCGAAATTCCGCTGCTGATCCGCAAGAGCGTCTGCCAGCCTGTTATGTCCATCGGCGCTGTTGGGGTCGACTTTGAGCAATTGAACAAAAGTGTCCTGTGCTTTCGCCGGAAGCTTCTGCTCGAGATAAATCAGGCCAAGCCGGTAACGCGCGTCTTCGCTGTGCGGATTCAGCGCGATCACGCGCTGCATTTCCGCCGCGGCATTTTCGAAGTCACGCTTCGTAATGTAGGCCTGTGCCAAGGCCGCGTGGGCCGGGGCGAAGTCGGGCCGCTGGTGTACGGATTTCTGAAGCTCCGCAATCCCTTCGTCCGTCTTTCCCTGACCGAGAAGTCCAACCCCGTTTTGTCCATGAAGCATATAGGCGCGGGAGCGCTGCAGCCACATCACGCCACCTACCACAATCAGAACGCCTACGAGCAGGACCGCGATCCGACGCAAAACGTCATCGCGATCCGGAGCGACCTTGGCGATGAGTGCTCCGAGAAGCAGGCCCATGAGCAGGCCGCCGACGTGCGCGGCATTGTCGGTGCGAGCGATCACTGCCCCAAAGAAGAGGTTGTAGCCTACAAACACGACCACGCTGCGAAGCGTTCCAGCCAGGGCGGCGCGTGGCAGCGAAAACTCGCCGAGATAAAAGGATGCGATCAGAGCTCCTGCTATCCCAAAGATCGCCCCGGAAGCGCCGACGCTCAAGACGATGGGATTCCAGATCACGCTCGTGAGGCTCGCCGCTAATCCAGAGATCAGGTACACCGCGGCAAACGTCCAATGCCCGTAGACCGACTCCGCTATTCTGCCGAGGCTCCACAGACACCACATGTTGAACCCGATGTGCAGCAGGCCGCTATGAACGAAAATGCAAGTCAGCAGCCGCCACCACTGGCCACTAACGGTAAGCGGCCCAAAATTGGCGCCCCAGCGCACGAGATCCTGGCCCGAGGGATTGTCGAGCATCGAAACGCCTGCCAACGCCATGGCGACGAATACCGCGACATTGATACCGAAGATGGCTTGAGTAACCGCCATCGAACTGGACTGCGACCGCAGCCATGGCGCGGGTTCGACTCGCTGGATAGGAGCATCCTCGCCGCGCTGCGCAGCTTCATGCTGCACGCACCACTGGCAAAGCTTCCTGCCGAAGGAGAGGGCTGGAAGTTGACGACCACATTGAACGCAATTTGCCATCAAAGACTAGAAGACCGCCGCGCGCCAATGGGCTTTCGGGGAAGGCTACGGACCTCTCCACGCAGATTATCACGTGCTTCATCCCGGTGGTGGCCGCGCCCGGCAAGGACATCATCGAGCTTACTTGTGACGGCATTGCTATCGCCGAGAGACGGCCAGCAGCCGCCGCGAACCCACTCTTCCATATAAAATACAAAGAGCATGAGCGCTGCGAATTCATCTTCATCCAAACCTAACGAAGCTGGCACGACCGCGCCTTCCGAGTCTCGCCCCTCGAACTTTATCCGCGACACCGTCATTGAAGATCTGAAAACGAAGAAGTACGGCGACGCGGTCATCCAGACCCGCTTTCCCCCTGAGCCCAACGGCTATCTGCACATCGGCCACGCCAAGTCCATCTGCCTCAACTTTGGATTAGCCGACGAGTTCGGCGGCAAGACTAATCTGCGCTTCGACGATACCAATCCGGAGAAGGAAGAGCAGGAGTACGTGGATTCCATTATGAAGGACGTCCGCTGGCTGGGCCTCGAGTGGGACGGTCTCTATTATGCTTCCGATTATTTCGATCAGCTCTACGAGTGGGCGATCAAGCTCATCCACGAAGGTAAAGCGTATGTTGACGATCTAAGCGCGGGAGAAATTCGCAAGCATCGCGGCACTCTCACCGAGCCCGGCAAAGAAAGTCCGCACCGCAATCGCGAGGTGAAGGAGAACCTTGACCTTTTTGAGCGCATGCGCAAAGGCGAGTTCCCTGACGGATCGCGCGTGCTGCGCGCCAAGATCGACATGGCGTCGCCAAACCTGAACATGCGCGATCCGGTCATGTACCGCATCCTGCACGCCGAGCATAACCGTACCGGCGGCAAGTGGTGCATCTATCCCATGTACGACTACGCGCACGGCCAGTCCGATTCCATCGAGCACGTGACCCACTCCATCTGCACGCTCGAATTTGAAGATCATCGCCCGCTTTACAACTGGTTTATCCAGCAACTCGGCATTTTTCCGTCCCAGCAGATGGAGTTCGATCGCCTCAGCCTTACCTACACGCTGCTCAGCAAGCGCAAGCTGCTCACGCTGGTGCAGGAAAAACGAGTCACCGGTTGGGACGATCCGCGCATGCCCACGCTTTCCGGCATACGGCGCCGCGGCTACACGCCGGAGGCGATCCGTAATTTCTGCGCGGCCATCGGGGTTTCGAAGACGAATGGCACGCTGGAACTTGCGATGCTCGAGCACTTCGTCCGCGAGGACCTGAACAAAAGCGCGCCGCGCGTCATGGCTGTGCTGCGGCCATTGAAGGTCGTGATCGATAACTATCCGGAAGGTCAGGTTGACGAAGTCGACGCGGTCAATAATCCCGAGGACGCAAGCGCCGGGAAGCGCAAAGTGCCATTTTCCAAGGTGCTCTACATCGAGCAGGACGATTTCCGCGAAGACCCGCCCAAGCAATATTACCGCTTGTCGCCCGGGCGAGAGGTGCGGCTGCGTTACGGCTACTTCATTACGGCGAAGTCGGTAGTGAAGAGCGACCGGGGAGGAGTGGTTGAGGTGCACTGTACGTACGATCCGGCGACGCGCGGAGGCAATGCTCCGGATGGACGCAAAGTGAAGTCGACCATCCACTGGGTGTCAGCCATGCACGCTCTCGATGCCGAAGTGCGGATCTACGACAAGCTTTTCACCAAGGAAGACCCGAATCAGGTTGAAGAGGGCCAGGAGTTCACTGCGAACTTAGATCCGAACTCGCTGGAAGTGATCGCGCATGCCAAGTTGGAGCCATCGCTGGCAAATGCGCCAATTGAAGGACGCTATCAGTTCGAACGCCTTGGATATTTTTGCGTGGACCCGGATTCCAAGCCCGGACATCTTGTGTTCAACCGCACCGTGGCGCTGAAAGATACCTGGGCGAAGGTCGAGAAAAAGATCGAGAAAAAATCCGGAGCATAGACCCTTCGGTAGAAGCGCGGCTTCCCGCGTCTCCGGCGGAACCCTCACAGCACCCGGCACGCCTCGTCAAACTCAAGACGCGGGTTGCGGGGAAACAGCTTGCTTCGATCACCGTAGCCGAGATTGCACAGGAAGTTCACTTTCCATTTGCCGTCGGGGAAGAATTCAGCGTTCACTTTCGCCGGGTCGAAGCCGGACATGGGGCCGCAATCAAGTCCCACAGCTCGAGCGGCGAGTATGAAGTAGCCTCCCTGCAGCGAACTGTTGCGGAAGGCCGTCTCATCGATCAATGCCTTGTTGCCCACGAAGTAGGAGCGCATATCGGCGTGGGGAAATAACTTGGGAAGCTTCTCGTAGAACTCTGTGTCCCACGCGACAATGACAGTTACGGGCGCTGCTTTTGTTTTTTCGACATTGAGCGGAGCGAGGGCGGGCAGAAGGCGCGCCTTCGCAGCTTCGCTTTCGAGAAATACGAAACGGGCGGGAGTAGAATTCGCGCTGGTCGGACCCATGCGCGCCAGCTCATAAACTTCGCGCAGCGTTTCCACGGACACACGCTTGGGAAGCCATGCCGAATGTGTTCGGGCCTGGCGGAATAACTGGTCTAGCGCATCGCTGGAGATTTTGGTTGAGTGCGCGGCGGCATATTGTGTTTGTGTCATCGTTCCTGCCTCCTGTGGTTTTTGTCCATTTTCTTCGATGCTATAGATCACCAAGAGATTCGAGACCGATGAGCAAGAGGGTGAGAAGGCACATCATGCGGGAATCGCCGCGCACTGCTTCGTGTTACACAATTACTTCCAGAGTCCGCCGGTGTGCACCATCCACAGATCTGTGTCCGGCGAACTGATCACGTCAAAGGGCATCCAGAAATAACCCCTCTGTCCCCAACTGTCGCCCCAACTGTTCTGCATCAGCGCCAGTTGTCTCGTCAGGTCATAACCCAGGCAGAGCACCTCATGGCCGCCTTCCTGCTGTTCGCCCGGCTGTGGTATGGGCATAATGCCGGTGTCCGCAACCTGCTGGCTCATGAACGACTCGTAGACCACGAATCCGACCAGCACCAGCCACGGTGTTGGGTCAGCTAAGCAACTGAGAAAGTCAGGCAACGTTCCGATGCGGTGATACGCGCCCGTCTTGTACTTGAGCGCGTTCTCCTCCTGCTCCGCAGTCGGAGCAACTAACTTGCCCGCAATGTAGGGATATAGCGATGCTTCGCAGCAACCTTTCGCGGTGAGCACTTGGCAACCGGTGCGCGGCATCGCGCCGTCGTCTTTCGGGAAGGAACCATCGGCAATCAGTTCCTCGACATACAGACACTGCGGGCTCAGGATCGGCGAGGTCCTCTCATACTTCCGCGCGATCCATTCGCGCACGGACGAGAAGGCGTGCCCGGTGCAGCTACCTTCTTCGCCCTGATCCTTGATCGGTCCGCCCCATTCCCGCAGATCCACATGTTGCGGGACTGGCTCCGCTCGCGGCGAAGCCCGGTACATCCGATCCCGCACATCATGAACGTCGCGGAGTGCGCCAAACTTGCGGTTGGTCACTGGAGTCGTCCCAAAGTCACCGACCGCACAAGTTTCGAGTGCCGATGGAGTTTCAGTTTCCGAGTCACCGCATCCACAGCCGCGTTGCCAGTCGGCAACAGCAGAATGCTGTTGTAACGGTCCGTGAAGGTGGAGACGCTATAGGGCGGCGTGGTCCGCATGCTTTGGGACGAAGCCGCGTTCTCACAGGATGGAATCACTGCCGTGATTGCATTCACCGTGCCTGCCACTAAGTTGGCAAGTAGAGTAATTTTCGTCTGCGTGTTCGAATCGCTCACCTGTGCGACCTGAAGCACAAGCTGCTGATCGGCCTGGTATGCATTAACAGCCGCTTGCAACTCCTGGCAAACGCCCGGTGCGGATCCCGACGAGGCCTTGGCGAAGTCAGCAGCCAGCGTCTTGATGGCCGCTGCGTCGGCATTAATCTTCGCTGCCAAGTTGCCGTCCACCGGTTGGCCGTTGGCCACGGCGACGATTTGCAGAATGTTGATCAGCGCCGGCGCCGCCGCGGCCAGAATGGAATCAAGCGTTGACACCCAAGCGGTCGAACATGCGGTGCACAACATGGCAAGAGACAGCGAAACGACAAGAGCTTTCCTCATAAATAGCTTCCCCTTTGATTTTTTCAGAAATTGAGTTACTTACTTTGAGTTGAGGCCGTCATATGGCGAAGGCAGCCAATGTGCCACAATGACGGCCAGCGGCGCAAAGATCGCCGCGGCGGTGGCATGGTTCATCCAGAACGCAGCAATTGCCGGCGTGGCGGCGTTCGCGAGCGTGGTAAGCAGTAGCACAACAGTGGGCAGATAGGCAGCGTACTTTTCCAAGATAGTATCTCCTTATGATCGTGTTACACTTATGTTATTGGAGCAGTGTGATGAAATCGGTTAAGCCTTGATGCCGGACTCATACGCCGCCCATGGCGAACGCTTCGTCAGGGTTTCCCGGCGGAACAACAATCCCTCTTGCGCCAGGCCAACGTGGACCCATCCGTACTCAAGGATAAGTTGGTCGTATTCGATCTCGGACTTTAAGATAGCGAGTGCCACTTCCGCCGGCGTACCGAACGCGGGACAAACGAAGTCGCAGGCCAAGCCGAAGCAGTGAGCGCTCGTTACCACTCCGCCCACCGCCTGGTTTACCTCAGCCGAACGGTAGCCGCTGTGCACGACGATGGGCCTGTCCCCAAGCAGCGTTCTAATTCTTTCCATGACCGCCGCCACCAGACCCAGATTTGTAATAACGATCGGATTCGGAGTGTTGTCCAGTCCAAGGCGCGCCGCCGCTGCGGAGAAAGAAAGTTCCTCCAACGTGAAATGCTCTGAGATTTTCATGGGATTTTCAGCTGAGCCCAAGCTTCATTGCACCCACAGCATCGCTCTGGGTTTGCGGCCCTACGTCCCGCCAAACAATGCCATTCGGACAGCTCGTCGAGTACGGTAACGAGGGGTTAATGACGTCCCGGATTCACGCTGGGGTTGGAACTGTCGCAAACCGTACCCTCCCGCGTATGCCGCTTCTGGCTTCGGCCCGTACATTTCGCACCGCCCCCGGTTTACTCATCGCGTTAGTTTGACCACCATCAAGTCTGCCCTGCAATTCTGGACAGCCGTATTGGTTGACGTGTACACATCCGGCGCGGCTTCCCAGGTAATTGTGCCGTCCGTGAAGGTTCCCACACCCGCAACGGTTGAGGATTGCGGCCACGTTGGCTCCGTGCTTCCGGTTTCACACGCCCCAGAGCACGATTTCACCATGTAGATATATTGTCCGGGGTTGCCTCCGAATTGGTAATTAGGCTCCATGTAGCTTCCCACCTGGAAATTGGTGGAGTCGCTGGCATCCCAGTTTGGGCCGCCAATGTTGCAACTCGCCCGTCCAGATGGATAGCTAGAGGTCGGCCATTGTCCAAGCTGGCCCATCAAGTCGGTTGAAAGCAGGGCGAACTTCCCGGTCTGGGAAATCATCGTAATGCTGCTCTGGATGTCGAACACCCAACTCCAGCTCGTGTTGTATTCGTGCGCGATCCGCCTTACCTGACCGAGTGTGCCGCCAGTGCCGACGAAGTTCGGCACTCCGGGCGAGACGTTCACCGGGGAGAAGAACATGAGTTCGCCGACGCCCCAATCGGGCAGTGTGCTTAGCCAGTTCACCGGGAACGGAACAAGCGCGCCGACATGAAAAATCCATGCCGTGTCGTTGATGTTGTCGTTGGTGCTGCCGTAATGCTCATCACCATAGAGGAACGGTGAGGCTGGTCCCTGGTTGGAAAGCGGCGTGGCAGGATTCGCGTAGGAACTGAACTGCGGCGTGTGATTAGGATCGGACGCCTGCCCGGTGGCCCCATTCCAGTTATGGCCGGAGCAGTAGTAAGATTGAGCAGTGCCAAGGCCGGTGTTCCGCCACGTGACTGTTCCATCTGTGGTATTGCTCCCCGGAGTCTGGTTCCATGTCGGCGGGGAGCTTCCGCTCGTGCCCTCGCCGCCGGATGTGATGATCTGATAGATGTAGCCACCGGCATTGCCGCTGCTGGGCTGGATGCGGTAGCCAAGAACATTATAGAGGTGGCTAGCCGTCCAACCTCCAGCCCCGATGCCGCAGTGTTTGACGCTGTCCGTGCCGATCTGCCAAATGTAGGGGCCGTCGTTGTACACTCCCTGATAAAAGCTAGTCGCATCCAGCCAGACGTAGCTGTCGCTCAAGGCCGTAAAGGTGTCGTGGAGGGTGAACAGATCGGGGATTCCGCCGTTCGCAGCCGCGCCCCATTGGTCGGCGACCGCGCCGTTCGGGCTCGGACTCGAAACCAGCGCCCCATTGTGCGTGACAATGCCAGTCTGCGTATTGTAGAGGTCGCATCCCGATTGCCCGACTGTCCAAGCGGTGACATAAGTGCCTGTGCCTTGGTCGCCGGTATTCGAGAAGGCCATCGCAAACACGGTGTCATCCAGGCTGGAGGTCATCAGCCCGCTCCATGTTGCGGTGAAACTCCCCCCGGTGTAGCCGTTCACGGAGTTGGTCAGGCAGTTCGAGCTGTTGTAATCGAACATCAGCGTCGGAGTCAGAGAGGCAGAACCCGGCGTCATCACCACCACGTTGCTGTAAAGTTTCGTGCCGCTGAGTTGGTAGATGATGTTCGACGCAGTATGCGACCAGACACCCAAATTGCCTGAACCAAGCGAGAGCAACGGGCTGGTCATCGCCGCCGTCATCGTGATCGGATTGAACGTCATCACGACTTCGATGATGCCATTGCCGTGAATTAAATCCATCTCCCTGACCAAGAGGCCTGTGTCGTTGTTGTTCCAGGCAGTCGGGAATGGGTCGTCGTAGGTGAAGATGACCTGATAGCCGGAACTGGGCGTGTTCACGTCGGTGATGCGCATCATCAGATTGCCGAAGTCGGAGGGAGTATTGGAGTATCCGGCCCCGGTCAGGTTCCCGCAGGTTTCGAGTGTCAACATGCTCGTCGAGTTACAGGTGTTTGCTCCCCAGCTCGGGATCGGGTTGGTAAGGTTGACGACGCTGGTGGTGGAGTTAAAGCAGCTATAGTTGGGAGGGCCGCAGACCGACGCAGCACCATATGCCGCAGGGCCCGAGTCCACCCCGCGACCCGAGTACGTCCCTTGCCCGAAGGCAGGAAGGCAAAGCAATACAACCGCCAAAAATTTCTTCATCGCTCTTTGCTCCCCAAGAAATCGCATTCCTCGCTAAACAGCGTGAGACCTTTGCACGACGCACTGACTCGTGCGCTCTGCGCCTGAAGTTACCCTGGGCTTCGCTATAATATTAGTTTGCTCTTCCCCCCCGCCATTTGCGCAGGGCTTCATGGAAAGGGAACTATGCCGACTGACGTGGTCATGCCCCAGATGGGCGAATCAATTTTCGAAGGAACCATCACCAAGTGGCTGAAAAAGCCCGGTGACAAGGTCCAGCGTGACGAGCCCCTGTTCGAGATTTCCACCGACAAGGTCGACGCCGAAATCCCCGCGCCCGCCAGCGGAATTCTTCAGGAAATCAAGGTTTCCGAAGGCAACACCGTTCAGGTCAACACCGTCGTCGGTGTGATTGGCGACGGCAGTGGCGCTTCCACTTCCGTTCCCGCCAAGGCCGCTGCGCCCGCTCCTGCTCCTGCCGCTCCGGCACCGGTAAAGACAGAAGCCCAGGCTCCGCCCGTGCCTGCCGCCAGTGCTCCCGAGGACGAAGAAGATTCCCACGTCCGCTCTTCCCCGCTCGTCCGCAAACTCGCCCGCGAGCACAATGTGGATCTCGCAAAAGTGAGCGGCACCGGCACCGGCGGCCGCGTCACCAAGCAAGATGTCCTCGATTTCGTCGAGCACCGTACGGCTGCTCCAGTTGCGGGCCCTGCTCCCCGTCGAGCCTCAGCCCCTGCGCCGGATGTCATTCCAGGCGACCTTGTACCCATGTCCCAAATGCGCAAGATCATCGCGCAACGCATGATCGAATCGCGCCGTACCAGCGCTCACGTCCACTGCATGTTTGCGGTGGATATGACTCGCGTCGTCAATTTGCGAAACAAGCTCAAGAACGGCTTCGAGCAGCGCTACGGCGCGCGGCTTACGTTCATGCCGTTCTTCGTGCGCGCCGCCATCATCGCCCTGCAGCAATATCCGATCGTCAACAGCTCGCTCGAAGGCGACAATATCCGCTACCACAAGCACGTCAACGCTGGCATTGCCGTCGCGCTCGATTGGGGACTCATCGTCCCCGTTCTCAAGAACGCCGATGAACTCAACTTCCTCGGACTGCAGCGCGGCATCACCGACCTCGGCGAGCGCGCCCGTTCGAAGAAGCTCATGCCGGCTGACGTCGAAGGTGCGACCTTTACCATCACCAACCCCGGCCAGTTTGGCGCCGTCTTCGGCTTGCCCATCATCAACCAGCCGAACGTGGCTATCATGGGCGTCGGTGGTATCACCAAGCAGCCCATAGTGATCACCGACAAGGACGGCGCGGATTCCATCGCTATCCGTTCTGTCGTTCACCTCACGCTGGGCTACGACCATCGCATTGTCGATGGCGCCGTGGCTGACCAGTTCATGGCGGTCGTAAAGAAGACTCTCGAGAACTGGAGTGAAGAGGTCGGCTAGCGCGCAGCCTTTCATGGCAAAGTCACTATGAGCAGCGAACTCACAAAACTCCTTTACTTCAGCCCACATAGCCGTGCGCTTGTTGTTGTTCAGATAGCGTCAAACTAATGGCGCTTCCCCTAGAAGTAGCGGGCCGTCTTCTGAGCGTTCGATGAAATATCGAGCCACGTCATCGCGGAGTCCAGGTTTGGTTCCGGTCCACCGCCACAATCCTTGGTAATCTCGCGCGATGTCGGTTGCGGGATTGAAGTCCCACTTTTGCAGGAGCGCCCAGCGATCACCATAAGCGCGCAACGCTTTGCTGCCGTGAAAAGCGTGAGCGGCGAAATTGTCGATGCACCCCATCGGCGAGCGGCCTTCGATGCGATCCAATTTCGCGGCACGCGCTTGCCAATTGAGTACGGCTTCTACGTAAGGCCCCGTGCACCGCTTCATCTCCGCGGCCACATTCGTCGCGTGCACCAACCCGAAAGCCATGTGCCAATCCCCGCTGCCCAAAATACAGGTGTCCAGCATCCCACCCACCATATCGAAAGCATCCCGGCGCCACGCCCACGCGCCTCCGGTTGCTCCTGGCGCATGACCGAACGGAAAAGCTTTCGACGGTTGGAGCTTGGCGTAGTAAGTATCGGTTCCTCCGCGCCGCGCTCTCCGGGAACTCAGGAATTCAGTTTGGTGCATGTAATTCCATGCAAAGCTCGTGCTCATGCGGTAAGGGCGGTGACCGAGATGGCTGGTTGCCGTTTCGCCAGTCAGGTCGGCATATGTGCTGAACAACTGAACAAAGCTGTGGTGCTGGAGCATGTGGATTGCCTCCAGCGCCCAGTCATGCCGCGTGAAGTGGAAGTCACCGTCCACATAACCACCGTATTGCCAGTCGGGCGGGAAGCGGCGCACGCCCTCATTGATGGCGCATTCCTTGATCCAAAGGCTGGAGTCGGTCCGCAGTTGCAAATCGAGCGGATTGTCGGCGCAGGTGACCTCGTGCGGCCGATCTCCGAAGGCGACCTCGACGACATGCAGCGCGATGTTCGGACTGGCCTCCATGTGAAACCGAAAATCATGGAAATTTTCTCGTCTGCGCTGCCAGCGGTACGGGTTTGAATACACTGAAACAACGTGCAACTTCTGAGTCTCGGAGTACTCCACAAACTCGCGATGCACGTTTGGATGCTTGAAAGTCACAGCGTTTCCTCTCGATCTTGTACCGCCAGCCACTTTGCTAGAGCGTGTTTCTTGATCGGGTCAACTGAGGCTCTTGATTTTCGATGACCGGATCACCCGGTCACCCGATGATTCGAGTTCTGTAATTCCTTATTTCCAGAAGTGCAACACGATCTGCACCATTACCACCACAACTCCGACCATCGAAGCGTAGGCTGCGGTCCTTCCTGATTGTTCCCCGCGCACAATTTCTAGGTTCTTTACCCGCTCCGCCAAGTTAGCGTGCTCGCGGTCATACATTTCACGCCGAAGATAATCCTGACGCTCCTGGTTGATTTGGTCGCGGAAATTATTCATCTCTTCCAGGCGGTAATCGAGGACCTCATTCGCCTTTTGGATTCTGGCATCTGCCGCCTCATGGCGCAGGTCCTCCGCTCGGACTTGCGCTTCCAGCGCGTCATCGCACCGTCGGAACTCAGCCTCCGTTGCCTTCCGCTCGGCTTCGAGGGTTCGATCAATGAACTGAAGCAACGGCAACCGGACAAACGGAGTTCGACGCGAATCGTTCTCGCTCATTTAGCGCACCTGTTCTTCGATTTCACCGTTTGGATGTTTTTCACAGTGGATAGTCAACATGCAGCGCTGTCGAATACCGCGAATACTTCGGCGGCATGCTGCTGTCATAACTCCTCAAGAAATAGTCTTGTGCTCGCGCGTACCGCGTGAGCGTAAAGCTGCTGCTCGTGAAACGGCCTACAAGGTTGCCGTTGTAGCCGACTCCCCACCCCTCGTCTGAATACCGCACTTCGCTGATCGTTGTAAGCGCCGGCCCTTGTGCCTGCGACTTGGTCGACAATGTCAACGCGATCAGCAGCACCAACGCCAGGGAAATCACCACCTTCGCCACCATCGGGAAACACTTGTCTGCAAGTGATCTGGGCATCTCTTGTTCTCTCCTCGTGAGCGCGCGCGACCCCAATTCGGGCCAATAAGAAAGCCGCTCTGCCGAGCGGCGCCCCTTTCGCATATTCCCTCCCAACTCAATTCCGATTGCTAGTCTGAACTCCGCGGCTCGCTCTCAACTCGCGACTCCAGAAATCGCCGTACACTCTCCACATAAACGTCCGCGAAGTCGACCACCGGCCTTCGCGTCTCGATCATCACCATGGCCGCTTCGATTTCCCACTCCATCGCACATAATACCGCCAGCGTCATCATCGCCGCCCGGTGCACCCCTGCCGCGCAATGAACATAAAGCCGCGCCTCCGGGTCGTCCAGTGCTTCCAGCGCAAAATCAACTCCGCGTTTCAGCAGCTCCGGAGGCTTCGGCAAAAAATCATCGTCGGTTGGATTCCACAGCACGCGGATCCCGTGCGGCTCCGCGAGCGGCCGGTCATCGAACTCGATCTGCATGTTGAGCACGTGGGTCACACCGGCTTGCGCCAGTTCTTCCATGTTCCGCGCATTCCATATCCCACCGCCCAGCGCAACTCGTTCCGTGACCCAGGTCATGTCCATGCTGCGTTCCGTCCGCTTTCCCGACGCCATCCCCAATCTGCGTTTTACAATTATTCTGATTCTACGTCACCTTTTACGTCGTCCTCGCCACCACGGATGGCCGGGAACTCTTCGTACAACCCAGCTTCTCGAGGAGCGACTTTGCCACCGACTCCTGATTTTGCCCCGCCCGCCTAAATAGAAAAAGGGCACGATTTGCGTCGCGCCCTTCAGAATCTTTTCTTTTTTTGACTCTTATATTCAGAATATCAAATCAGAGGGGGGTAGGTGGACAAATTTCCGAGATTTATTTTCGCCTTTATTTGAGTCACTTACCTCGAAATTGTAATTTTTACTCTCTTGACAAGTTTTTTGACCTCTCGTCGCCGGAGGCAATTTATCCATCAGACCCCCCGCTAGCAGTATTCTCGAGAGTTGGTCGAGCGCGTCCTGTAGGAGCCGTTGGACCATTCTACGGTTACAACCGAGCAGCCGCGCAACCTCGTCTAGGGTATATTCCTCCAGAACGTTCATAGCCAGCAGCTTTTTTTTCAGTGGGTTCAACTTCTCGATCGCCCGCTCCATGTCGGCAACAAAGATCACCACGTCCTCAAAGTTTCTCATCGTGTATGACGTGACCCGTGACCGGAAGAACTCGCGTCCCAGCAGCGACGGCAGCCTTCCCACCTCGACCGAGGCCCGGGCATAACGCCGCAGTAGCGCCACGGTGCGCCTGCGGTAGGGCCACAGTTCCATCTCCGTTTCGCCAAACACCATCGACGGCGGCGGTTCTGCCTGCCCCATCAGACTCCATGCTTGCGTGCTCGTCGTTTGTGTATTTGTCATGCCCATACCTCCATCGCGGCCACGCCCTCCAGATATTCAATCCGGGCCGGGCTCTGAACGTTTTCTTCTTGAACATCCCTTCCTTGCGCGCGCGCTTTGCGGCGGCGCGCTTTGCGGGGCGGCGCCTCCCCCGGGTTTGGCATTGCCGCCAGACGCACACGGCAATTGGCGCAATACACTCCGCTGGCTCCCTGCAGACGCAGCCACAATCCGCCGCACCGCTCGCAATACTTCAGTTCGACTTGGACTTCCTGGCCTTCCATCCTGCTTATCAAGTTCATGATTGCCTCTCCGTATGAAATGGAAAACACTCAAACCAACAAAAAAACCCTGGTGCCGATTTCTTGGCCCAGGGCTCGTTTCTCTTACGATGACCTGTGATGCTATTTAATTGGAGATAAAGCAGTTACTGCAGCTTGGCGGCTATTCCCGTCTCCGGTTGCCGGAAGTAACCCTCCTCGTAGCCGGACTTGAGCACCTGCCCGTTCTGAATAATGATGCTCAAACGCCCGTTGAAGTGAATGGCCTGCAACAACCGCTGCATCGCTGCCGAGAGCACTTCCGCCGACCGTACCTTCCGACGGAACTCACCGAAGCTTCTTTCTTCGTTCTCGTGGAATTGTACTTCTATCATGGCTGACAACCTTTCCTGCAGTATAAGTATGTTATGAGACATATAATTAAATTATGCTATAGCTACAAAACGACTAAGTCAAGAACTGTATTTCCTTATAGATGTTACACTTCTGTCAAACATAGCGATTGGCTATTGGAGCGTGTTATACTCCAGCGATGAAATTCCGCATGCTTCAAGAAAATCTCCGCACGATTCTTTGGGAGCGCATTGATGCAGGGGAACTCACTGGCTTGCGTCTAGCGGACCAGACCGGCTTCAGGCAAGCCCACGTCTCCAACTTCCTGAACCGCAAGCGCGGGCTCAGCCTGGAAGGCATGGACAAAGTTCTGAACGTACAGCATCTTTCGGTGCTGGATCTTATCGACCCGACGGAAGTCAACAAGCGCGCCTCTATCCTCCTGCCAAGCGAGGACGAATTCGACAACGTAGTGGTCGCAGACCCGCATATCGCAGCCTTCGAGGCGCTGATCCTGAGCATGCACGTCAAGGAGATCCTGAAGTTCAAGAAGAGCTTCCTCAAGCGCTTGAGGGAGGAAGTGGAAGGCGACCGCAGCGACTGGGAACGCTTTGTGATCATCAAGGCGGATACAAAGGAAGGAATGAGCATGTATCCCCGGACGATGCCTGGCGCCGTCCTACTGCTCGACCGCCACTATAATTCGCTGATTCCCTACCGCAAGGGCGAAAGTAACATATACGCTGTGCGTAAAAATGCGACTTGCACCATCAAGTATGTTGAAACTGCGGACGCCCACTTGATCCTGCGTCCGCAAAACCCCGCCTACCCGATTGAAGTAATAGCCCTCGAGGATGGTCAGAACCCCGGCGACTATATCGTAGGCCGCGTGTGCTACGTGGGGATCGAAATGTAGGCGTAATAAGTAGGGAGTAACAGGTAGGGATGTTATGGCTAGAGAGGATACTAATGAGGAATGTACTAACGTAGAGCGTGCGTTGGCTCAGAAAATGTTAGGGCGGACACTCCTCTGCACCCTGACAGTATTGTCTCAGAAGATCGCTCAGCGCGAGGGGAGTCTTTGGCGCCACGTCGCCGATCACAAAACATTGCAGGCCCTGGCGCTGCACGCCAGCGACGGGTCGGTGCCGCTGGATAAGTTTTGAACGAAGCGATAATCTCAGAAAGCAGTTTCGCGCCTTAAAAATCTTTATGAACTGGAAAATCTCCGCTCTGATTCTGGCCGTGCTTTTGGCCACTGTGCCTGCCTGTGCCCAACACTCCTCTTCCGAGCCGGTACTGGATGTTTCCGCCATGGATAAAACCGTTGATCCGTGCGTGGACTTCTATACGTACTCATGCGGCGGGTGGATAAAAAAAAACCCGATTCCGCCGGACCAGTCGAGCTGGAGCACGTATGGCAAACTCGAGGACGAGAACCGCGCGCAGTTGAGGACGATTCTGGAAGAAGCCACGAAAGCGAATGGCGCGCGGGATGCACTGACGCAGAAGATCGGCGATTACTACGCATCGTGCATGGATGAGGCAGCCATCGAGAAGCTTGGAGTCAAGCCTTTGTTGCCGGAACTGAAGCGCATCGCGGGTCTGAGCTCGAAGCAGGATCTGGCGGTATATGCCGCGACCGCACAGTTTCCGCCGTCGCTCTACGGTGAGGGAACGCTGTTCAGTTTCCGCTCGAATCAGGACTTCAAGGACTCGGCGCACGTGATCGCCGAGGCCGATCAGGGCGGACTCGGCCTGCCGGATCGCGATTACTATTTGAAAGACGATCCCAAGTCCGAAGAACTGCGCCAGGCTTACGTGGCGCACGCCGCAAAGATGTTTGAGCTGCTGGGAGACAAGCCAGCCGATGCGGCCACGGAAGCAGCGACGGTGATGCGCATCGAGACGGCACTCGCCAAGGGTCAGATGACCCGCGTCGAACGGCGCGATCCGTCCAAGCTCTATCACAAGATGAGCGTGGAGGAACTACAGAAGCTGGCGCCAGCTTTCGGCTGGAACACGTATTTCACAAAAACCGGCATGGGATCGCTTGGGTCGTTGAACGTGGTGACACCGGACTATTTCCATGTCATGAGTGAAGAAATCGAAAAAGAAAGCCTGGCAGACTGGAAAACGTATCTGCGGTGGCACGCTGCGCACGATGCGGCCACCGACCTTTCCGCTGCGTTCGTGAAAGAAAATTTTAATTTCTACGGCAGGACGCTGCGGGGACGGGAAGAACTGCCGCCACGCTGGAAGCGCTGCACGAATGACGCGGATAACGACCTGGGAGAAGCGCTGGGCCAGGCGTATGTAGCCAAGTACTTTAGTCCGGAGGCGAAGCAGGCAGCACTGAAAATTGTGAAAGAGGTCGAAGCGGCCATGCAGAGCGAGATCCAGGCGTTGCCGTGGATGGGAGCGGCGACGAAGGAGCAGGCGCTCACCAAGGTGCATACGATCGCAAACAAGATCGGTTATCCCGACACGTGGCGAGACTACAGCGCGCTGGAGATCGTTCGCGGAGATGAAATCGGCAACTCGGAGCGGGCTTCCTGGTTCGAGTTTTACCGCTGGCTCGCAAAAATCGGCAAGCCGGTGGACCGCAAGGAGTGGGACATGACGCCCCCCACCGTCAATGCGTATTACGATCCGCAGAAAAACGACATCAACTTTCCGGCGGGAGTGCTACAGCCGCCGCTGTTCAGCGCGCTGTCGGATGCTGCACCCAACTATGGTGACACCGGCGCTACCATGGGCCACGAACTGACCCATGCCTTTGACGATGAGGGCAGCCAGTTCGACGCGCAGGGCAATTTGCGCAACTGGTGGACGGAGGCCGACCGCAAGCAATTTGAGCAGCGCGCCCAATGCGTGGTCGACCAATATTCTGGATACACGATCATCGATGACATCAAAGTCAACGGCAAACTGACCAACGGCGAGGATCTAGCGGATCTTGGCGGGACGCTGCTGGCGTATCTGGCGTGGAAGGAAGACACGAAAGATCAAAAACTGGAGCCGCTGGATGGTTTGACACCGGAGCAGCGCTTCTTCGTCGCCTATGGGCAGAGCTGGTGCACGAACGAGCGTGACGAGAATAAGCGGCTGCGAGCGACGGTGGATCCGCACTCCCCGGAGAAGTATCGGGCGAATGGAGTGGTCTCGAACATGAAGGAATTTCGTGACGCATTCCGCTGCAAGCCGGGCCAGCCGATGGTACGGGAGAACCCTTGCCGCGTATGGTAGGTAAAGATCGTGTGGGGACGGCCGTCCTCGGCTGTCCAAGCCGAGCGCATCCCGGCAACTGCTGCGATCACAGCGACTCTGGATTCGCCATGAGTTTCGTATCAGGGTGCTTTAGCGATACCGCAAATCCTCGAAATTATACGCCCCTTTAGGGGCCGGGGGCCCTGACCTAGCCGCGCTCGAACGCGTGTTTTTCTTCCAACTGCTGGCGGGCTGCGGCCATCTCGGATTCGAAGCGACCTTTTTGATCCATCAGAGCGGGAAGCGCGGTGGCGTAGCGCCGGGCCATGGTGAAAAGTCCCTGCTGCGCGAGTCCTGTGGCGATTTCGGCGATGTGATCGGTGGTGGTATCGAGGTAAAGGGCCTCGGTCGGGTCGCCTAGCCACACATCTCCGCCAACCAGACGCGTCTGCCAGTACACTTTGCGCTCGATCATGCGGCCGATTTCTTCGTCGGTGGCCTTGCCGAAAACCCACTTCTTGAGTTTGAAGCTATAGTGGCGGCTGGAGAACGGCAGCGGCACCAGCTTGCCGGATTTCACGAATTCCGTCTGCTTGTGGTCGACCTCCTTGCGCAAAGCATTGATGACAGGACCTTCGGTGTCTCTCGGTTCAAGCGAAGACAGCACTTCCCGCAGCGTGGCGGAAAGATTCACGGCCACAAGCGCGCGCAGGCCTTCAGAATTCTCCAGCGTGATCACAGTATGCAAGACGTCAAAGTCCGCGCCGGACGTGGCGTGCCGGAAAGGCCATTCCAGCTTGAGACTCAGCGGGAGCCCGGTTCGCGTTACGTAAATGGTCTTCGGTGTGGGAGTTTGGGTCGGGGTGCTCATAGTCGATCCTTGCCAATGTGGTAAGTACTTATTCTAACCTGCGAGATTTGCGGGGGACGGGCGCGGACGACCGTCGCTATATCAGACGAGCCAACTGGTACAGGTTCCAGATGGCGGAGGCGCTCAACAATCCGGACAGGCCCGCCGTAACGAGCAGGCTTTGCTGAGTCTCCAGCAAATCGGCAAACACTCCGCTGACGAAGACGAAGAGGAACATGAGCATGGTCAGATGGAATCCTTGTCCCGGAAAACTAGGAGCGCCCAGAGCCAGGATGAGCAACACCGCCGCGATCAGAAGCGGCGCGGTGTTGCCGAAATATCGGGTGCGCTTCCATCCGAAATATGCGATCAGCGCCACGGGCAGGGCGAGCGTCAGCGGCGGGTTGCTGACGAAGATCGTTTGCAAAGCGCGGCGGTAGGAGACGGACGTGCCAAACGCGGCGGGCTCGAAGTTTATCCAGCGCGCGTGTAGCATTCCTTGCCAGAACAATGCAGGCTCAAAAAAATAGGCGGCAAACAACAGCACCACGGCGACTGCGACTGCGGTGGTCCAGATCGCGAGCACGGCGCGCGGCCGGACTGGCGCCACCCAGAACATGAGCGGCAAAATTACCAGCGCCAGCACGCCAAGCGAAAACTGGTTGCCCGCGGCCAGTGCCAGAGACAATCCCAGAAGCAGAATGCGTCGCCAGTTCCAGAGCACAACTTCGCGCGGAGCGTAGAGCGTGTGCGCTACGGCGATGGCGGTGAAAACGGTTCCGAACGCTCCCCATACGGCGCCCATTTCTCCCACACTCTGCGCTCCGGCCACGTTCACGATCATGGCCGGTGAAAAGCAGTAGAGGCCAAGCGCGATATATCCGCCAGCGTTGCCATAAAGACGGCGCGCAATGTACCAGAGCGAGCCTCCGAGCATGACCCCGAAAAACAGGTACGGGGTCGCGGCCAGCAACGGCTGGAGCGATTCCGGCAACCACGAACCGGGACGCAACAGAAGCGGTGCAGCAGCGACAAGGTAGTAGAGCGGCGAGCGGTCCTGATCGTAACCATCGCGCACGCTGAGATGGCCGGCGCGCCCCGCAGAAGGCACGCCGGTGGCGGCTTCGGAGCGCAACGATTCGGGAGTTCCGGCGATGGCGCCGCTGTTCCATTGTTCGAGGCCCTGGTAGATGCGCAGAGCCTGGTCGGTGTCCGGGAGCAAGGCATGCAACGTTTGCACGCGGACCAGCCAGACGCACTGCAGAAGATAGACCAGCAGCAGCGCGGCCGCGGCAAATTGCGGGGCGCGGAAAGCGTCGGAATGAAGAAATCGCCGCAACAAGGGAGACCGAGTGTTTTACCATGTTCCAGACACCAATGGATACCAATCCGCTTCCGCCCTCTGTGGAACAGTCAACGGTGCTGCCCACCTCGGACTCCGCGCCGCTCGCTTCCCCGGCGCCATCGATGCTCGCAGAAGCTCGACGCGAATCGCCTTTTCGCGAAGTTTTCGTCGGGCCCGACGGCATGTATGCGGGAACCCGCTGGCTGATTTATCTGGCCATGGCTGGCATCGTGCTGTTCATCGAAGGCGCGCTCATGCGCTTTGTCCATCCTCATGCCGGTGGGCCGATGTGGTGGGGCATGGTGATGGAAGCCGGCATGATGCTGGCCGCGATCTTGCCAGGGTTTGTCATGGTGCGGATCGAAGGGCGTCCATTCGGCGACTTTGGGCTTCCGGCACGCGGAGCGTTTGGCCGCAATTTCTGGGTAGGGACGCTGTGGGGAATCGCGTCGCTCACGGTTCTGATGCTGGTGTTGCGAGCAGCCGGAGCCTTCACCTTCGGGTCGCTCGATCTGCACGGGGGACGCATCGTCAAGTTCGCGCTGTATTACGCGGTGCTTTTCCTGGTGACGGGATTCTTTGAAGAGTTTCTGCTGCGCGGATATTCGCAGTGGGTGCTGACCAAGGGAATGAATTTCTGGCCGGCGGCGGCACTGCTTTCGGTTTCGTTCGGCGCCATCCATGGCGGAAATCCGGGTGAAGCGAAAACGGGCCTCGTGGCGGCGGGATTGATTGGCTTCTTCCTATGTCTCACGCTGCGGCGGACGGGCGATTTGTGGTGGGCCGTCGGCTTTCACATGGCGTGGGATTGGGGCGAGAGCTATCTGTACTCCGTTCCCGACAGCGGGGCGGTTCTGCCTGGACACTTGCTCAACTCCAGCTTTCACGGGCCCGTTTGGCTGACGGGCGGCTCAGTTGGTCCGGAGGGAAGCTACCTTGTTTTCGTCGTCATCGGAGTGCTTTGGGTCTTGTTTGACCGGGCTTATCCGGAGGTGAAGTACGGCGCGGACGGTGCGACGCGGACGATTTCATCTTCTTCCTGAGCCCCGCTGCCTTGGATATTATTTCTCTTTTGTTTCCCATTTTGACCCTAGCTACTCGTTGTAGGTGGGGGGCCCCCCCCTCGCTATTAGAATCATTGGGTTAGGGGGGCAATAAACTACTTGACACACATGTGAACTTATGATATCGTTTTTGCATGGACGCCCCAAAAACACTTCAAGAAGCGATGGTTTACTTCTCCGATCCGCAACGGGCCTTCGACTATGCCGTTAAGCTGCGTTGGCCGGGAGGCAAGGTTGTATGCCCGCGCTGTGGTTCTGCGAAGCACTCGTTTATCAAGACTCGCCGCATTTGGTTCTGCTACGACTGCAAGAAGCAGTTCACAGTTAAGGTCAAGACGATCATGGAAGACTCGCCCATTGGCCTTGACAAGTGGATGGCGGCATTTTGGATGCTGGCGAACTCCAAGAACGGGATCAGCAGTCACGAACTCGGACGTGCTTTGGGAGTTACGCAAACGTCGGCATGGTTCATGCTTCAGCGGATTCGAGAAGTCATGAAGGGGAAGAAAAACACCCGCAAACTGGGCGGTGGACCGGGAAGCGAACTGGAAGCGGACGAAACGTTCGTGGGCGGCTTGTCCAAGAATATGCACAGAAGCCGCAGGCTTCGCGTTCAGCAAGAGGATATAGGCGGCGTGTTTGTCGGCAAGACGATCGTGCAAGGCATCCTTGACCGCGATCTGCGCGAAGTTCGGGCGAAGGTTGTACCGAACGTGAAACGCGAAACTTTGCAGAATGAAGTTCTGAACAATGTCCGATACGGTTCGACCGTTTACACGGATGACGCCATCGGCTACGACAAACTGCACTATCGTTTCGTGCATGATGTAGTGAACCACGCGGAACGGTACGTTAATGGCCGCGTCCATACGAACGGAATGGAAAATTTCTGGAGCCTGCTCAAGCGGACCCTGCGCGGAACCTACGTTGCTGTAGAACCTTTTCATTTGGACCGTTACGTTGACGAACAAGTTTTTCGTTTTAATAATCGCAAGAACAAAACTGACGCTGACCGCTTCGCGCTGGCCATGAGTCAAGTTGCCGGAAAACGTCTCACCTACAACGAACTCACAGGCAAAGACCAATCGCCGCGCACGTCCACGACAGGGCCGGGGGAAACGCCAGTCCCCTTCTAGTCCCTGTCGTCCTTTTCGGGTTTCCGCGAAGCATCTGCCTTAGCTTGTTTCTTGGCCTTTCCCTTGGGCTTTGGAGCCTGTAGAATCGCCACCGCAAGCCGTTCAAAGTTTCCCAGTGCTTCCGGTCCTTCGATGTACTCAGTTTGTTTCATAGGTACAGTTTATGTCAGAACATAATCCCGAGCGCCCAGAAAATGATCCCAAACCCAATCCACACAAGAAACAAGGCGAGAAAGAAACCACCAACTGCCATGTTTACATTGAACCCGGTGCACAAATAGACTTTGTCAAGGATCTTAGAAATCAGTACAAAACCTCCCAAGATCAGAATACAGCCCACAGCGAGAAAATACTTTTTTGGACGAAAGTCTCTGCTTGGCTGCTCGCCATTTATATTGCCTTGACTAGTGGCCTGGTATGCCTCTCGTATCAGTCGTGGAAAACGACTAGAGAATTTTTCCAACGAGATCAGCGGCCTTATGTTTTCTCCAACAACGTCGAACCGGCGCAAATAGTCGCACCCGCTGGGTTGGCTACCCATATCTTCTATGTGAACTACGGGAAAACTCCAGCCATGCACGTCAGAAGAGCGGGCGACATCCTCCATGGCGATAATGCTCTTACCCAAGCGGACGAATGGTTTAAGAAACCAGCCCGCTGGGCCGAAGGTGAAGGACTCCTGATGCAGGGAGATAAACCCGTTACTACCATCGTGCCAAGCAGCATCCCTAATGGCGACCAAAACGCCCAATACGCCGTAGTTATGCACATCGAATATGCTGACATCTTTGGCAATCCTTACTGGAGCGACGTATGCTGGTGGAAAGCCCTTCCTAATGCTGCTATTACGCGCTGCTTGAAACACAACGAAATTCACTAGCACTAGCCCTGTCACGGCAATCCAGTGTATCAGATTTGACACACATGTGCGCCAACTGTGTTGATGCCGTTAGGGGGAAATTCCCGTTAGATCTTTGGGTTTAAAGGACTTACAACTAAAGTCTTTGAAAACCAATAACTTAGGGTTGAATCGTCGCTTCTTTTTGGGATTTCCGCAGGGTCGCCCCCGTTCCGTGGCGCCGGATACTCGCCTCAACTTACGATTGTCAAAGAGCGTTCGCGAACCGGGCGCACCTTCGGGTCTGGCCCATCAGGAGACCATTCTCGCATCGCGCGAGTTAGGAGTCTGTGATGGCGGACACCAGCTGATTGTGATGAAAAATAACAAAGGCTCTACTCCACGGATGGGTTGTGCCTACCTGAAGAATAGCGCGGTGCTCCCGCCCACTCATTCGCAAAGTGCGCGAATGAGTGGGGCACCCGGCCGTCCGCTGTGGCATCTGCCGAGCTTTGCTCGGCTTGGACGGGCGAGGGCGCCCGTCCCCACACAATCAAGATCAACAGCGGCGGACAGGAGTGTCCGCCCTACACAACCTAGATGTCCAGGTTCTTCACGTCCAGCGCGTTGTCTTCGATGAATTTTCTGCGGGCTTCTACGTCTTCGCCCATCAGGGTGGTGAAGATGGTTTCGCACTCGGCTATGTCTTCGAGACGGACTTGCAGGAGGGTGCGGCGCTCGGGATCCATGGTGGTTTCCCAGAGCTGCTCGGCGGTCATTTCTCCGAGGCCTTTGTAGCGCTGGATGGTGTACTCTTTGCGGCCTTCGTTCAGGACGTAATCGAAAAGTTCGCGGGCGGTGTTCTTCTCGACGATCTCGGGCTCTTTCGCTCTTCCTTTGAGTGCCGGCGGCTTGCCGGATTTCTTCTGGGACTTCCCGGCTTCTGCGTTGTTAGACTCGGCGGCGCTCAGATTTTCGTTTTCGTCTTCGTTATTGTTATCCCCCTCATTTTCTTCTTCGTCTTTGTCTTTATCTTCATCCGTGGCGCTGGCTGCCGTCTTTGCGGGTTTCACCACGCTCTCGATCATGAAGGGCGGATCGAGATACTGCTCGATCTGCTTGAACTTGGCGATGAGCTGGCGGCATTCCGGGGTGGAAGCGAGTTCCCAGTTGATGATATGCTCGGCACCCTGCGCGTTCACGAAGATCAGCGCCCAGAGATTGTGTTCTTCGTCGAAGCGGGTTTCTACGCTCTTCAGCTTCAGTTCTTTTTGCAGGCGCTTGAGTTCTTTTTCGAGCTTCTCGATTTTTTTGGGCGGCGTATTTTTGTCGCCTTCGAAGTCGGCGCGCTTGGCCAGGTCGAGCTTGGGCAGCAGTGCAGTAATCTTTTCTTCCCGTATACGCTTGTTTAACTTGTCCAGGAATCCCAGATACTCGTTCAGCACGGTGATGAACCTGGTCAGGGCCGCGCCTTCCAGCTTGGCAGCGCCTTCTCCGTAGCGGATGATGAGGCCTTCGGAAGCGCGCTTTACCATGACCTTGACGAATTCGCGCTCGTCCTTGATGTACTGGTGCGACTTGCCTTTTTTGATTCCGAATAGCGGCGGCTGCGCTATGTAGACGTTGTTGCGCTTGATCAGTTCCTGCATGTGGCGGAAGAAGAAGGTCAGCAGCAGGGTGCGGATGTGCGAGCCGTCCACGTCGGCGTCGGTCATCAGGATGATTTTGCCGTAGCGTACTTTTGTCGGATCGAAATCTTCTTTCGAAATGCCGGTGCCGAGCGCGGTGATCATGGCGCGAATTTCTTCGTGGGCCAGCATCTTGTCGTAGCGCGCTTTTTCCACGTTCAGAATTTTTCCCTTGAGCGGGAGGATGGCCTGGAAGCGGCGGTCGCGGCCCTGTTTGGCGGTGCCGCCTGCGGATTCTCCTTCTACTAGAAAAAGCTCGCAGCGGTTGGGGTCGCGCTCGGAGCAGTCGGCTAGTTTGCCGGGGAGTCCTCCGCCATCGAGCGCGCCTTTGCGGCGGGTCAGGTCGCGGGCTTTGCGGGCGGCTTCGCGGGCGCGGGCGGCATCGATCGCTTTGTTGATAATCTTGCGGGCCACGGCGGTGTTCTGCTCAAAGAATGCTCCCAGCTTTTCATTGACTACGGCCTGCACGATGCCGGCGATGTCGGAATTCAGCTTGCCCTTGGTCTGGCCTTCGAACTGGGGCTGGGGCAGCTTGACGCTGATCACGGCCACCAGACCTTCGCGGACGTCATCTCCGGTTAGATTTTCTTTTACGTCTTTGAACAGGCCCATCTGCTGTCCGGCGTAGTTGATGGTGCGGGTCAGCGAGGTGCGGAAGCCGGAGAGATGGGTGCCGCCGTCGACGGTGTTGATGTTATTGGCAAAACTGAAAACGGATTCCGAGTAGGCGTCGTTGTACTGGAGGCCGATTTCCATGGCCACGCCGTCGCGCTCCGCTTCCATGTAGATCGGCTTTTCGTGCAGGACGGACTTGCCGCGGTTCAGATGCTTGATGAACTCGGCGATGCCGCCGGTGTACCGGAAATCGGTGTGCTTGGCTTCGCCGGTCTTCGAATCTGTCTGGCGCTCGTCGGTGAGCGTGATGAGCAGGCCCTTGTTCAGGAACGCGAGTTCGCGCAGGCGCTGCGAGAGAGTATCGGAATTGTATTCGGTGGCGGTGAAAATAGATCTGTCGGGCAGGAAGTGAACGCGGGTGCCGCGCTTCTTGCTGGCGCCAGCTTTTTTCAGTTTGCCGGTGGGCTCGCCCTTGGAGTAAGTCTGCTCCCAAGTAAAACCGTCGCGCCAGATTTCGAGATCGAGTTCCTCGCTGAGCGCGTTGACGCAGCTCACGCCGACGCCGTGCAATCCGCCGGAAACTTTGTAGGAGTTGCTGTCGAACTTACCGCCTGCGTGAAGCGTGGTCATCACGACTTGCGCGGCGGAGATCTTCTCGCCGTCGATGTCCATGTTATCGACGGGAATGCCGCGCCCGTTATCGATTACGGTGATGGAGTTGTCGAGGTGGATGGTGACTTCGATCTTATCGGCGTAACCGGCGAGCGCCTCGTCGACGGAGTTGTCCACGACTTCGTACACCAGATGATGCAGACCAAGTTCGCCGGTCGAGCCGATGTACATGGCGGGACGTTTGCGCACCGCTTCCATGCCGCCGAGGACTTTGATCGAGTCGGCGGTGTAGTCTCCATTGGCGGTTTTGCCGTTCTTGTTCTTGGCGTCGTTCTTGGCGTCGATGCTCTTCCCATCAACGAGTTCGGCTTGCAATTCTTTCGTGGCCATTCTGCTCCGTGGAGAATGCCGGACCCCACCCCAGCGGGCGCCTGCCTGGAGGGATGATTCCAGAACTGCTCGGGTGAGGTCAACTTATTGAATTTTCTGCTATTTAGCTATCACCAGAGCTTGATCTATTTTAACATAAATGGCGGACGTTTTAAGGCTGGAATCGAGACCGTAAACCGCATTTTTTCTTGCTCTTAGGGACGTAGTTTGAAGTGTGGCGCGCCGCACGAAAGGGAACGAATTCTAGTTCTAGTTTTCGCACTAACGCGCGGGCGATTTTGCGGGGCTGAAATGGAGCCCGTCCATCAGATCGTCGAGTTCATCTTCGCTGCCGGCGATGAAGGTAAGCGATACGATCCGACCCTTCGCGAGCAGGACGAGCGTGCACTGCCGCATGGTGAGTCTATCGCTGAGCGGCTTGATGAAATCAGCGCGCAGCAGTTGCCGCGACTCAACTTCCAGCGCATACGGTTCGCCTTCGGCCTTGAAGCCTTTGGCGATCGCGAGTTCCGTGAGGGGGCCGAGGTAGTCTTCCGCTTTCTTGAGGCCGGGATAGGACGCTGCGCTCTCGGAGGCGATCACGACCGCGGAGTTGATGGTGTCTCCGGTGGCCTGCGGCGGGCGCTCGAAAATGGCGAGCAGGACTTCTGCTTTACCGGTGGCATCTTGTTCCCGCGCGTTTTTAGTGGGCGCATCACTATGCGCATCCTGGGCGCCAATCTCTTGCGTGCGATCCACCCAGCCGTAGGGAATCTGATAGCGAAATCCGAAAGTGGTGTTGCGGTAAAGCTGTGCGTCTTCGCGCGTGGCGGTGGGTTTGGCGGCCGGCGGGGCAACTGGCGCAGCCTTGCTTTGCGCCTCTGCTGTGAGGGTCAGGCCCAGGGAAACGAGCGCAATCATAGCCATAGCGAATCCAGAGTTGCTGTGACCACAGGCAGCTGCCGAGCCGCGCCCGGCTGGGACCTTTCGACTGCGCTCAGGGCAGGCTCGCGAGGGCGCCCACACGAACAAAGCACGGCTCCGCTGAATCCACTCTGCGCGGTAATGCATACATAGCCATGCTACCAGCGCCAGACCGCTAGTCCACGAACATGCAATCTCCATAGGAGTAGAAGCGGTACCCTGCCTCGACCGCGTGCCGGTAAGCGCCCATCACGAGCTCCTTTCCGCCCAGCGCGCACACCAGCATCAGCAGGGTAGATTGCGGCAGATGAAAGTTCGTCAGCAGCGCGTCTACGATGCGAAACCGATAGCCCGGATAGATAAACGCGTCCGCCTCGCCTCGCCCGGCCTCTACGCGATCTCCGCCGGCTCGTTCTGCGGCGTATTCCAATGTGCGGACGGTGGTTGTGCCCACGGCCACCACGCGGCGCTTCTCGGCTTTGGCCAGATTGATGGCCAGCGCCGCCTCGACTGGAATCTCGTACCACTCCCGATGCAGCTTGTGATCTTCCACTTTTTCTACGCGTACAGGCTGAAACGTGCCCAGTCCGACGTGCAACGTGATCTCGGCAATTTCAATCCCGCGCCCGCGAATTTGTTCCAGGATCTCCGGGGTGAAGTGCAAGCCAGCCGTAGGCGCTGCCACCGATCTTGCCATCGACCCCGGCGCCTGGGCGTACACAGTCTGGTAGCGCTCTCGATCCGCTGCCCGGTCGTCGCGGTCGATATAGGGCGGAAGCGGCACGTGTCCAATGCGCTCGACGCGGGCAAAGAAATCGGGGACCGGGGCGAACCGGATGCGGCGCTCCCCAAAACTGCCGCGGTCGATGACCTCGGCTTCGACCTCGGCTTTCAGTTCGGGCGGATCGCCGGGGGAACATCTAAAGTAGAGTTTTTCTCCGATCCCGATCTTCCGCCCGGGCCTTACCAGGCACTCCCACTCATTCGGATCGTCCGCCACCTGGCGGGTTAGCAGAACTTCGATCCGCCCACGGAGAAAATCTCGCGCCGCCGGATTGTGCGGGCTCAGGGGCTGGGCCCGCTGTCCGCTCCGGTGGCCGTAGAGCCGGGCCGGGAACACCCGCGTATTGTTCACGACCAGCAGGTCGTCGGACCGGAGCAGGTTGGGGAATTCGCGAAACTTCCGATCCTGCCAACTCCCAGGCAGCCGATTCGTTTGCAGCCGATTGAGGTTCAGCCGATTAAGGTGCAGCAGGCGCGAGCTGGCGCGATCCGCCAACGGCTCCTGCGCAATGCGTTCGGGCGGCAGATCGTACTGGAAGTCCGAGACGAGCATCGAGGAAATTATAGGGTTTGAAGACAGTCTCAGAAGCAGGTTGCCGAAGAACTTGTGATCCGCGGCCGAAATCGCCCTTTATTCAGAGGCAGTTACGACACGACTGAAGTCCTCCACCCCTGCTGGCGAAACCCGTGCCTGCTGGGGGCCCCGATTGCGCCCTTCCCAAACCCGGCGCGAATCAGGGAGTTTTCAGCGACCTGATCCAATCCTCCGAGGCGTTTGCCGGAATCGATCGCCTTCTATTTACAAATTTTGACCTGTTAGTGGTTGTAAGGTTTCCGAGACGTGCTGTACCATGACGGCGCAGGGTTTCAATGGCCAGGATCAATGATCGCCAGCATCGTCTCGAGATTGTGCAGTTCGGCCGCCTGCTGCACGAAAACAGATTTGTTGCAGCCACCGACGGGAACCTGTCCGTCCGTCTCGACGAAACGCGCCTGCTGGCGACTCCCACCTGCATAAGCAAGGGCAGGATGCGGGCTTCCGACATGGTGATCGTGGACATGGACGGAAAACGCCTCGCGGGTAAGCGCAGAGTTTCGAGCGAGATCGGCATGCACCTGCTGATTTATCGCCTGCGCCCCGACGTGCGGGGAATCGTCCACGCGCACCCGCCGACCGCCACCGGGTTTGCCGCTTCCGGTTACGATCTGAACCGGCCGCTGGTATGCGAGGTTGTTGTCGGACTGGGCTCGATTCCGCTGGCCCGCTACGGCACGCCGGGCACGCCCGAGTTGACTGATGCTCTTGAGCCCCTGATTCCGCACCATGACGCCATTCTGATGGCGAATCACGGGGTCGTGACGTTTGGGTCCTCGCTGGAGAGTGCCTACATGAAAATGGAAACGGTGGAGCACTTCGCGAAGATCGCGCTGGTCGCGCACCTGCTTGGCAACGCGCAACCGCTGGGCGAAAAGGAGGTCGAAAAGCTCGTGGCCGTGCGCGACCGCTATAACGGAGGAGCCAAGCCCGCGCAGGCGAAAATGTCCGTTGAGGGCGACGACCTCCGCTCGGAAAGCGAACCCAGAGAAACTGCGGGCAGCCGGCGCTAGCCGGTGTGGGGGACGGGGTGCAGGGCGCGATCCACGGCAGCACAAAGCTGTTCCTGTTCCACCGGTTTGCGCAGAAAGTCTACTGCCCCGAGACTCCGCACCATCGATTCGGTCGCGGGATTCTCTTCGCCGCTGACAACGATCACAGGAATGTGCTGCGTCTTGGTGGACATCCTCAGCCGCTTAAGCACCTCGATACCGGTGCCTGCGGGCATATTGATATCGAGCAGAATCAACTGAGGAGCGGAACGCAGCGCAGCCATCCATGCCTGGAGCGCGTCCCCGGCAAAGATTGCCTCAAAGCCTTTCGGACTCACGAATGAGGCCAGCAATTGTCTTTGGAAGCGAGAGTCGTCGGCGATCAGAATCTTAGGCATGAGGAACGGGGACCGGACGAAGCCCGGCCTCTGGAGTATCTATCGGCACAAACGGGGCTCAGCATTAGGTGGCGCGGACACCCTGGCCCGCGTAGACCGGCCACGATTCCATGACCAACGGGCGAAAGCAAGCATCCGGCGGGAAGAACCGCCGCGGGAAAAGCCGCCGGACGATGGGGCGTTTCTACTCTCCGCCGATCCGAAACCTTACGCCCGCGTGAAAGTTTGTCGTCAGCGAGGGATATCCCACCACTTCGTTGTAGTGATCGTTGAGCGCGTTAGCGACATTCGCGTACGCCGTAATTCGCGAATTGATCGCATACCACCCGCCCAGATCGACGCGCGCGTAGCCGGCCGCATGGTAGAAGTTGTTCGGGAAGCTCAGGAAAGCATCGTCGGGGCGCCTGCCCACGAAGCTTCCACCGAGATTTGCGCCCCAGCGCGTTCCCAGATAACTGAGGAGTGTCGTTGCCGAATGCTTGGGGCGGCGGAGCAAGGGATCTCCCGGAGCATAGGGAAAACTACAAGGAATTGCCTGCGTGCACGTCGGATTTTCGAGTATCTGAGTCGAGGTATAGGTGTAGGCCGTGGTCAGCGAAAATCTCGAGCGAATCCTTCCTTGCAGCTCAAATTCGGCGCCGTGAGCGAAAGATCGCTCCAGGTTGAAAAACTGGTACTCGCCCGTCGGATTGGGTATGGCCTCAATCTGGTCATGGAAGAGATTATTGAAATAGGTTGCGTTCAGGGCCCAGCGGCCCGCAAACAGTCTTTGCTCGAAGCCCGCTTCAAAAGCTCGCGTGCGCTCCGGCAACAGGGCGTGGTTCGGGGCGTAGCCATATGCAGCATAGCCAAAAGTCTCGTAGAGGGCGGGTTCCATGAATCCAGTGGCATAGGAAAAACGCAGGCGCGTTCCAGAAAACAATTGGCCGCCGCGTAACGCCACCAGAGTCACTGCAACCCGCGGCACGCCCGTATTGCCGTATGCGCTGCTGTGAACGAAACGACCGCCCGCGATGGCCGAGAGCCTGCCGAGCGTGAACTGCTGTTGCAGATAGGCATCCTGATCCAAACGCTGCCCGGGAGCGGGAGGAGGGGAATTCATGTCTTTCACAACTCCATTTTCATTTTCGATGCGATATCCAAAGGTGCTGTGCGCCCACGTTCGCTCCGAGTAATCGCCCTGATATTCGAATCCCACGCGGTTGATGTGGGTGTCGTAGCGATCCGCATAGTTGTCATAGCTGCCAGCAGGAGGGTTAAGGTTTACATCAGTGTAACGATAGAGGGAGTCGAAGCCGGTGAGGCGGTGCTGCCATCCCGAAGGTGCGCTGAAAGAGAGTTCCACGCTTCCTAGAATATTATTCTGGTGCGACGATTCGCTGGAATCGGGAACCAGAAGTGGATCGCCGTTGAAATCCCACTCTCCGGGCACACCGGTATGGCTGTTGGAGTGGCGGACTCGCACCCGCAGCGCAACCTGATCGGTAATTGCCATGCCGACATTCGCGCCCTGCAGCGAATCCGAGTAAGCGTCGTTTACGCCCTGCCCGTTGCTGTTGAACTGGTCGCCAAAGAAGTTGTAGTCGAAGCGTCCGTGGGCGCCAGCCAGAGAAGCATAGCCATTGGCAGTTCCGAAATTTCCTCCATCGGCGCCGAAGCGGAGCTCGGGGACGGGAGTGCTTCCTGTGCGCGTCCATACCTGCACGACGCTGGTCATGGCGTCGGAACCATACAAAGTGCTCTGCGCGCCCCGCACAAATTCCAGGCGATCCGCTTGCGCCAAGGGCAGGGTGCCAAAGTCAAACGTTTCCCCCGCGTTATCGATGGCCACCCCATCGACAATCACCTTGTTGTAAGTGGACTCGCCGCCGCGAACAAAGAGAGCCGAGATTCCGCCGCGTTGCCCGGCCGTATTCACGACCGCGCCCGGCAGGAAACGCAGTGTGTCGTCCGCGGCAATCGGCTGCATCACTTCCAACTGCCCGCTGCTCAGGGTTTCAACGTCGGCGCCCGCAGCCTGGCTCGGAACTGGCGTGCGGGTCGCGGTCACGACGACGGTTTCCGCTGCCGTCGCCAGGCGGAGCTTGATGGTCATGACTTCGGCGGTTGGGGATAGGTCCATCGGCACCATCTCTGCCGCGAAGCCCGGAGCCAACACCTGGACGCGATAAGAGCTGGATGCGGCCTCGCGAAAGGTCACGAGCCCCTCGGCGGACGTGCTTTGCACGGCTGCGGGAACGGGCTTCCCCAACTTGAGCAACTGCACCTCGGCGCCAGCGACGACGGCGTCTTGAGGATCGACAACTTTGATTTTGATCTCGGCGGAAGCGATGGGCGGAAAAATGTACAACAGGAAAAAGATGCTAGCGAATACGCGAGAGAACCGCATGCACGTCTCCTTTATCACGCGAAAGGGTTGTGGTCGACGGTTCACGCCGGTCTCCTGGCTTTGCGAGTCAGGATACGAGCTTTCGCTCTTCTGATGAGCTTTGGCCCAGCATCCAGTTGCTACAACCGGCCTTCCCAGGGTGTCCTTCTTAGGCAGCCCCAGTGGCCGGTTGCGATTTCCTCGCTTACAGTTGCGCGGCAGCGCGGGATTTGCACCCGCTTCCCATAGCGCCAGCGTGTCGCCGGCCTACGATCATGCGCGAACCTACTTTTGAGAAAGAGCAAGAACAGCAGCCCAGCAAATTTACCGGGCTCCCCGATACAAAGTCAAACGTCAGCTCTTAATGATGGGAAACTCCGCCGACCCGACTCGCGCAACGTGCTCCTCAGCGAACCGGGTGACGCGTTCGAGCGCGGCCTGCAGCTGCCGGTGGAACTCCACCATCTGCGCATCCGTCTTTATATCGACGTCTGCAGCGGCGGCTTCGGTGGGAACTCGCATCTTGGCGCTGACGCGCACCAGCGCCTTCGAAAATGGCTTCGGGATCATCAGCGCATCCCAAGTGTTCAGCACCCACGCATCGCTGAGCGCCACATAGAACGCCGCCATCGGCAAAGCGCTGGCACGCGACAGCAGCACCGGGCCCGGCTTGGCCACGTATTTCGGTCCGCGTGGACCGTCAATCGTGAACACAACCAGGTTGCCCTGTTCCAGTTGGCTTCTCAGGCCGAGCAGGGCTTTCGCGCCGCCGCGGCTACTCGATCCACGCACCGCGACGAAGCCAAGTTTTTCAATGGTCCGAGCGATGTATTCCCCGTCAAAGCTGCGGCTCACCATCACTGCGATCCCGGTATTTTTCCATAACCACGCGCTGGCGAACACTGCCCGGTGCCAGAAAGAGTAGATCACCGGTTTTTCGTAAATCGCGTCGGGCGGCGAAGGCGGCTCTTCCCACGATATTGAATAGCGAAGAGTCGGACCAACCAGCGAAATTGTCAGATAGCTCGCCCAGCTGATGAGCCACAAAAGAATTCTTTGTCCGAGCGAGAATCGGCGCGCTTCCAAAACGGTGGGCTGCTCAGGCTCAACAGCGGCGGAAGAAGAACTCACGCGGATATTGTAGCCGGGCGGGAAAGGTTTAACTGCAGGCTAACGGCTGACGGCCGAAAGCGGATGGCCTACGCTTCCAGATATGCCACGATCCACTCTTTCAGCCGTTGCCGCCGCTCGTCAGTAGAGTCAAAGCGAATCCCGAAGCTCTTGTTGGGTTTCTTCCACGTGACCTGCCCACGCACCCAGACGCGCGGCAGCGTCAGCAAAGAAAACGACACTTCCACCAGACTTCCCAGTTCGGGCACGTGATAGCCCTTGAGCGACATTCCCCCCGAACTGATCTCCTGGCTGGTGGCGGTTATGTGGCCACCATCGGCCATCACGACCCCAACCTCCGTCATGACCGGGATACGCACGTAGCGGCGGAATTCGTGCAGCACCAACATTCGAGTCGAGCGCACCAGCTTCATCGCGGCTGACCGCTCCAACGGTTCGTGAAACACCGCGTTGAGGCACAACTTCGAATAACGCATGGCATCCTGCGCGGTCCCGCCCAGCCCGTAAATGATGATGCGGCTGTTGGAAGCCGATCCTCGCGCCAGTTCGATGATGTTGCCGGCGGTTTCTCTCAGGGGCAAAACGCAGGCCTCGAACTTTTCGTGTTGCAGCCTATCCACGTGTTCGGGCGCAATCGAAACCGTTTCGATCCCAGATTGACGGAAACATTCCGTCACCAGGTGCGCAGACGCCTCGGGCAAATCAAACAGCGCGACGCGCGCAGCAGTTTTTCGATGCACGGGAGCGGGGGCGAGAACGGTACCGGTCGAAGTAGGCATGGGTGCCAGGGGATAAACTCCTCTGAAACCCCATTCTGACGGGCTTTTCGACGGTCGCATAGGTTTCGAAAGGGCTTAGCCCCTGTCCTAAAGTGCCATTACGGAAGTTGTACTTGGAACCGTTGCTCTTGCTCCCTTCGTTTCTCTGCGTCTCTACCTTCGGTTGCGTTCAGGTAAGATGTTGCCATCCTTGCATCCGTAGCCGCAGTCAAAAAATGATTACTCTCAACGACATCCAATCTGCCTTGGGCCGCATTCGCGAATCCATCTACCTTTCGCCCTGCGCGCGTTCGGAGACGTTTTCTGAATCTACCGCTAACCAGGTCTATCTGAAGCTCGACAACCTGCAGCGGACAGGCTCTTTCAAAGAGCGGGGCGCGCTAAACAAGCTGCTCTCGCTCAGCCCCGAAGAACGCGCCCAGGGCGTGATCGCGGCCTCGGCTGGAAATCACGCCCAGGGCGTGGCTTACCACGCCGGCAAACTCGGCATCCGCGCCCAGATTTGCATGCCCCTGACCACGCCTCTCATCAAGGTCTCAGCGACGCGCGGTTACGGCGCCGATGTGGTTCTGCACGGTGCCAACTACGACGAAGCTTACGAAGAGTCTGTGCGCCGTAGCCAGGCTGAGCACCTCACCTTCGTGCATGCATTCGATGACGACGCCGTCATCGCTGGGCAGGGCACCATCGGCCTGGAGCTCATCCAGCAGCATCCTGATCTCGAAGCCGTGGTCGTCCCGATCGGCGGTGGAGGCCTGATTGGCGGCATCGCCTGTGCCCTGAAAGAATCGAATCCCAAAATTCAGGTCTTCGGGGTTCAGCCCTCGCGCCTGCCGTCCATGAAAGTTGCTGTCGCGGAAGGCAAGCCCGTGACGCTCATGGCCGCTTCCACCATCGCCGATGGCATCGCTGTCCGACGCGCCGGCGACCGCACCCTGCCGCTGGTTCAGAAGTATGTGGACGACATCGTTACCGTCGAAGAAGAAGAGATCGCCAACGCCATCCTGCTGCTTCTGGAGCGCGAAAAAACTCTGGCCGAAGGCGCCGGCGCCGCAGCCATCGCGGCACTGGTCAATCGCAAGCTGACTCTGGTCGGAAAGAAAGTTGCCGTGCTCGTGTGCGGCGGAAACATCGACGTCACGCTACTCTCACGCATCATCGAGCGCGGCCTGGTGAAAGACGGACGTCTCGTGCGTCTGCGCGTTCACCTGCCCGACTATCCCGGCGCGCTCAATCGTCTTACATCCATTCTGGCGCAGCATCGCGCCAATATTGTCGAGACGGACTACGACCGTGCCTACCACGGCGTGGGCCTGGGTGAGACCGCAATCGAAATCACCATGGAGACCCGCGGCCCCGACCATATCGCCGAAATCATCTCGGCCCTGGGCGCCGCCGGTTACACGCAGGAACGCGTGCTGTAGGGAAAGAGCCTTTCACCGCCCAGACGCAGAGAGCGCCGAGAAGCCGGAACCACGAATTTCTTTTTTCTCTCCGCGCCCTCGGCATCTCCGCGGTGAGATTCACTCAAAGTGTTTTCGAAGTCTCTCCATGCATCACCGGATCTCGATTCAACTTGTGATTGCATGCATTCACCAGCGCGTTCAGCGACAGCGGATAGTACTCAGGCGTGGTGATGTCCTTTTCGATCAGCGACCCGAGCACGCGGACTTCGTTTTCAGTCAGCTTTAACTCCATGGATTTCATTCATTGTATCGAGTGACTGGTACCGTGACGCCACCGGCAGGATGGGGACGACGGCAGGCCTGCGCGAACCGCAACGCGACACACGGTATACTCGATAGTTTGCCGGACGCATCCAAGTTGGATACACAGCTGCATTTCAAGGAGGAATCGTGAGGAAATACCTGGGAGTCTTGGCCGCCGTGGCTGCGCTGTGTGTAATGTCGTGGGCGCAGGCTCCCGCTCAAGCTCCGCCTCCAGATCAAGTTCCGGCCACAGCTCCACTCCCCTCGCCAGCTCCGATTCCAACTCCGCCGGAGAACCCCGCGCGGACGCCGCAGTTTCCGCGCTTCGAATTCTTTGGCGGCGGTTCGTACGCCGAGGCCGGTCTTTTCAATGCCGGACACTGGGCGGGGTTGGATGGATGGGACGCTTCTCTGGGTCTGAACGCGACCAGTTGGCTGGGGATCGTGGTCGACGGCGGCCAATACTTCGGAACCTCAAAGATCCCGACAGCCGTGCCGGCGCCATTTCCCACCTGCGGAGAGCCGAACGGCTTCTGCCCGACCACGTCTCCCACGTTCAACGTGACCACTCGAGAGTACAACTTTCTTTTCGGCGCGCAATTTTCCCGCCGCAAGTATGAACGCTGGACGCCGTTTGGCGAGCTCATGTATGGACATCAGGGCACGCGTGGCCAAGCGACCGCCGCGGGGACTGAGTTCTCGGAAGTCAGCTCCGGCCGGGCGCTGTTGGCCGGCGTCGGCGCAGACTATAAAATCAATCCGCGTTTCGCATTGCGGTTCAAAGCCGATTACTTGCAGACCGGCAGTTTCAAGCAGAAGCAGGACAACTTCCGGTTCTCGGTGGGCATTGTCATCCGCAAGGTGCACAAAAGGAAGCGCACGCTTGAGGACGAAACTCAGCCCGAGCCATAAGCCCTAAGAGTCGTTCGTCGTTCGCGGACGGCGGGTTTGCCAACGACCAACAGCTACCGACTGCGTACCTTACGGGCGGCGCAGCAAATCGCTCAGCGGCTCGGCTTTGGTCCGCAGTTCGTCGGCGAAATCGGCGCCTTTTTCGACTGCTTTCTCGAAACGGTCTTTCGCTTCGTCCGTCCAGTCGGAGACAGTTTCCAGGGCGTCATCGCAGGAGCGCCGCAGATCTTTCCGCAACTGTCGCCCGGTCTTCGGAGCGAGCAACAGACCGAGGGCGGCGCCGACGCCAAGCCCGATCAGCAGAAAAGTGATTGCGGTGCCGGCCGTACCGTCCGAACTCTCGTATTTTCCAATGCGCATATGAACCTCCCGATCATCTCTATTCTAGACCCGAATATTGAATTGGTAATTTGTGATTTGTAATTGCTAATTGAAAACCGCGCGACTCCCGACGGCTCAAATTACCATTTACAAATAGCCCAGCGCTCCGGTTTCCACAACCCTCTCTGCCTGTGTAAAATGAAGTGTTAATCGCGAGTGCGGCGGAAGCCTTGGCAATCTTCACCCCAGCAAGCCAAAAGCGGGCTCGCCGGGTGGCCCTGGGCCTGCCCCCGCTGCCCAGAATTCCTAGCAGAGTGAAGGAGATGTAAACTAGCAATGTCGATTCCAGCGACCCAGCTCCGTCCCGGCATGATCATCAAGCACAACAATGACTTGCATTCCGTGTTCAGCGTCGAGCACCGCACCCCGGGCAACCTGCGCGCCTTCATCCAGGCAAAGCTGCGCAACCTGCGCACCGGCGCCATGTTCGAGCACCGTTTTCGATCTCCCGATCCCATCGAGAAAGTCAACGTGGATGAGGTCAACATGGAGTTCCTGTACGCCGATGGCGACAGCTACTACTTCATGGACACCGAAAATTACGAGCAGACCCACCTGACCCGCGACACGCTGGGTGACGCGGTGGATTACCTGACATCGAACCTCCAGATCAAGGTCGAGTTCTTTGATGGCAAGGCCGTGGGTATCGAGTTGCCGCAGACCGTGGTGTTGACCGTGACGGAAGTCGAGCCCGGCCTGAAGAGCGCGACCGCATCGAGCGTGACCAAGCCGGCCAAGACCGAAACCGGCCTCATCGTGCAGGTGCCACCGTTCATCAACGAAGGCGAGAAGATTAAGGTGGACACGGCAGAGGGAACGTATTTGTCGCGAGCGCAGTAAGCAGGTCAGAGGTTAGAGGTCAGATTGCAGAGGTAAGAACCTTCGGCTTGAGTTTTCGCCTCTGCAGTCTGACCTCTGACCTTTTCAACCGATGGCTTCCACAAACGATCAATCTCGTGTCCAAGCCCGCCGTTTTCTCGTGCGCGGACGTGTCCAGGGCGTTGGCTTCCGCTGGTTTGTCGAGCGGGAGGCGCAAATTCTCCGCATTGCCGGGTGGGTGCGTAACAATCACGATGGCAGCGTCGAGGTGCTGGCCATGGGCACGCGCGAGCAGTTGGCCGGGCTCCATTCGCGGTTGCGTGAAGGTCCGCGCGCGGCGCGCATAGATGACGTAGAAGTATCTGAGGCCGAGCCGGTCGCGGGACTCAATTCATTTCAAGTTCGAGGAGCTTGATTTAAAGATGTCGACCAAGCCAGTAGATTGCGACGGGTTGAAAAAGCTGATCCGGGAGGTGCCCGACTTCCCGAAGAAAGGTATCCTGTTCTACGACATCACCACGTTGCTCAAGGACAAAGTCGGCTTCGCGCGGTTAATTGACGCGCTCTCGGAAAACTATATCGGCAAAGAGATTGACTTGGTGCTCGGCATGGAGGCCCGCGGATTTATCTTCGGCCCAGCGCTCGCCTACCGGCTGAATGCGGGATTCGTCCCTGTCCGCAAGCTGGGGAAACTGCCCGCCGAAACGGTGAAGGTCAGCTACGAACTGGAATATGGCAGCAATGCGCTGGAGATCCACAAAGATGCCATCAGAAAAGGTCAGCGCGTTCTGATCGTGGACGACCTGCTGGCTACCGGCGGAACGGCCGTCGCCACTGCAGAACTAGCCAGCGGCCTGGGCGCACAGATTGCAGGACTGGCGTTTGTGGTCGAACTCGACTTCCTGAGAGGGCGCGAGAAACTGGCGAAGTACGACGTGTTCTCGCTGCTGCACTATGACCGGTAACCGGTAATGGAACGGATGATTCCGCAGCTAGCAGCCCGTGGTACAAGTACGGTTCGTATCAGGGCATTGCCTTCACAGGCCGCGGAAAAACTCAAACTTCGCTGCGAAAGGGAAGGGTATGAGTTTACTCATGCCGCCAAGTCGTTGAAAATGTGCTCGCGCTTTAGAAGCGTTTTGCTGGCGGCCACACTGGTGGGCGCGTTCGGAGCCGGCGCCGATCCCAGCCCGCTCCCGCCTTCTATCACCACGGCGCCACTCTCCGTCAACCAGGTCGTGGACAATCTCATCTGCAAAGATGAAGAGCGGGCACAGGCTCTGCGCCACTACGAATCCACCCGCGTGTATCGCCTTTCCTATCGCGGGTTCCCGGGCAATCGCGACGCCGAAATGACCGTGGAGGCGACTTATGACAGTCCTTCCACCAAGAGCTTTAAAGTCATCTCCCAAACCGGATCGAAGCTGGTTATCGAGCGCGTGTTCAAAAGGTTGTTGGAAAGCGAAAAAGAAGCCGCCGAGCCGGAAATGCATGCCCGCACAATATTGAGCCGCAACAACTACGACTTCGCGCTGATTGGCTTCGAGTCGTCGGGCGTTAGTTCTTCGGGCCAGGGCAGCCAATACGTGCTCGCCGTTTACCCGAAAGTGAGAAGCAAGTATGTCTATCGCGGCAAAGTGTGGGTCGATGGAACCGATTTCGCCGTGACCCGGATTGACGCCGAGCCGGCCCAGAATCCTTCATTCTGGACGAAGAAAAGCGAAATTCATCACGAGTACATGAAGGTGCAGGATTTCTGGCTTCCCCGGCGCAACGAGTCTGTAAGCTACATCCGGCTCGGCGGGCGCGCTACGCTGACGATTGAATACAACAACTACCGTGTTACCGATTCGCGGCCATCGGGGAACGCAACGAAAGCATCATCCGGCGGACCCCGGTAGTTCGCATGCATAGGCTCGCATTCATAAGCAGCCGGTGGTAGTACAATCCCGCCATGGATGGCCTGATCCAGCCGAACCTAAATCCCACGACGGAGCGGCAAGATTCCAGCCTGCGGCCTATCCTCATCGGGATCGTCATCGTAGGGATTGTCGTCGGCATCCTCGCGCTGATTTTCCGCGCTGAGCAGAAAAAGCCCGCTGCACCTCCAGCGTATGCCGCCAACCTGAAATTTTCGGACCTGAAGACAAGTGCCGCGCAGAATTTTGTTGGCGCAACGGTCAGCTATCTCGATGGCGTCATCACCAACACCGGCGATAAGACGGTCATCCACGCGGTGGTTCAGGTCACGTTCAAGGACGACATGGGACAGACGGCCCAGCGCGAAGAACTTCCCATCCGCGTTCTGCGCACCGGCGGACCGTACGACGAAGCCGTGGACCTCAACCTGTCGCCGCTCCCGCCCGGCCAGAGCAAACCTTTCCGCCTGACCTTTGAGAACATCTCCGCCCAGTGGAACCACGCCTATCCGGATCTGCAGATCACGCAGGTCACGGTAAAGTAAGAAGTCAGATTGCAGAAACAGGAAACGCTCCTCTGGCCTCTTCGGCAGCGGGGCAGTTTTCCTGTAGCCGTCACTTTGATTTCTGTTGTGCAATCCACTTGTCCGTGCGGGCTTCAAGAAGATCAAGGGGGAGGGTTCCTCCGTTGAGCATCTCGTCGTGGAAGCTGCGGATGTCAAAACTGGGCCCTAATTCTTTCTGAGCGCGTTCGCGGAGTTCGCGGATCTTGAGCTGGCCCAGCTTGTAACTGAGGGCTTGTGCGGGCCACGCGATGTAGCGATCGGTCTCGGACTGGATGGTGGGTTCGTCAACAGCTCCGGACTTGCGGAAGAAATCCACGACTTGCTCGCGGGTCCATCCTTTCGAATGGATTCCGGTGTCGACGACCAGACGCACGGCGCGAAAGAGTTCGGACGAGAGGCGGCCGTAATCGGAGACGGGATCCTGGTAGAAGCCGACCTCTTTGCCGAGTTGCTCTGCGTAGAGGGCCCAGCCTTCGATGTACGCGTTGAAGCCGAGGCTATGAAGTCGGAACTTCGGCAACCCGGTGAGCTGCTGCTGCACCGATAGCTGCATGTGATGTCCGGGGATGCCCTCGTGGTAGGCGATGGCTTCGTCGTCGATGAGCGAGCGCTGCGCGAAGTCGGAGGTGGCAACGACGACGCGGCCGGGGCGCTTGCCGTCCGGCGTGCCGGTGACGTAGTGGGTGGCAGCAGCGGACTGGAAGGCGGGTATGGCTTCGACCGTGACCGGTGACTTCGGAAGAAGAGTGAAGAGCTGCGGAAGTTTCGGCTCCATCTGCGCTATATAGTGGCGGAAATCGTCGAGGATCTGCTCCGACGAGGTGGGAATGTATTTGGGATTGGTTTTGAGAGATGCCCGGAAAGAGGCGAGGTCGGCGAAGCCCTCCTTTTTGGCGATAGCAGTCATCTCAGCCTGGATACGGTCGATCTCGCGGAGGCCGAGCTGATGAATCTCGTCCGGCGTCATGCGGGTAGTCGTCCGCGCATAGATGTCGTTTTCGTAGCGCTTCTGTCCATCTGGCAGAGAGGTGATCGAGAGAGTGGTACGGCCTTCGGGCGCGTATTCGGTATGCAGAAAGGCGGCGAAAGTCTTATACGCGGGGATGACATCGATGTTGATAGCGTCCGTGATCTGCTGGGTCAAGCGCTTCTGGTCTTCGGGAGAGATGCTCGCAGGATATTTTCTTGTCGGGATCAGAAATGGGTCGTCGTCGATGATGCCCTGGCACTGGACGGGGAGCTTCTCCAGCAGAAATCGGACGGGCATGAGCTTGTCCTTCATGCCAGCGCGAAGGACTTCGGTGGTCTGGCTGAGGGCGCGTGGGATCTGGTGAAGACGTGCGATGTAATCCTCGTAGTGCTTGACCGAGTCGAGCGGGACGGACAGCGGCAGATCGGCGAGGCTGGTATGGATGCCATTTTGCTGGTTGATGGGCATCTCGTACTCTTTGAGGTTGAAGTCGGCGATGCGCTGCTTGAGGACACGAACCAGGAGGTCGTGAGAGAGCTGGTCCTGGTCGGAGAAGCCAGTGCTGGGGATAGCTTCAAGCCGGGCAAGAAAGTCCTGGTTGGTCTTGTGGCGCTGGAGGAGAGCGTTGAGTGAGTACTCGGCGAGCTTGTCATTGTAGCGGTAGTCGCCGAAAGCGGTAGCGCGCTCGGGAAAGCTGCGGAGATCGGACTCGTACTGCTCTTCGAAAAGAGCGTTCTGCGCGGCGAGGCGGTCGGCAACTGGCTTGATGTTTTGGGCGAAGACGGAACCCGCTATGGCGACTAGGAGAAATAGGCTCTGTTGAAGGCACATAGGTGTATGCAGGGTACCAGAAGGAAATGACTTTTTGCGCGAGGAAACTGGCCCGTAACCGGCTCTTGGCCCCTCCGTTACAATGGCCTCGTGCCTGACGTAAAACCATTCCGTCTCACGGAGTCCGTCAAAGCCGCGGGTTGAGCGTCCAAGCTGAGTCCGGCGGCGCTGGACACGGTGCTTGGGAAATTAGCCCGGCAACAGGACCCCAATGTGCTAGTCGGCTTCGATCACGCCGACGACGCCGGCGTGTATCTGCTCACGCCCGAGACGGCGCTGGTGCAGACGGTGGATTTTTTCACGCCCATCGTGGACGATCCCTACACCTTCGGCCAGATCGCCGCGACCAATGCGCTCAGCGACGTCTACGCCATGGGAGGAAAGCCGCTGACTTCGCTCGCGCTCGTCTGCTTTCCCGAGAAAGGCGATCTCGAAATTCTGGAGCGCATTCTTGCCGGCGGCTTGTCAAAGATGATCGAGGCCGGATGTACGGTGGTGGGCGGCCACAGCATCCGCGATGAAGAAACGAAATTTGGATATTCGGTCACCGGAGTGATTCATCCCAAGCGCGTGCTGGCCAATCAGGGTGCGCAACCCGGCGACCGGTTGCTGTTCACCAAGGCGCTAGGCACGGGGGTCATTTCGACCGCGATCAAAAAAGGCATTGCGAAGCAGGAGTGGATCGACGCCGCGGTGAAGTCGATGACAACGCTGAATAAGGCGGCGGCCGAGATAATCACAGGCCGGAGTGTCGGGACTAACGACGCCTTTGCCGTGCATGCCCTCACCGACATCACCGGCTTCGGCCTGATCGGCCACGCTCGCGAAATGGCGCTGGCATCGAACGTGAGCCTCGTCTTCCAATCCGCCAGCATCCCTGTGCTCGAAGGCGCGCTTGATTGCATCCACGCCGGCTACATTCCCGGAGGACTCAAAGCGAATCGTGACTTTGCCGAATGCATGGTCGGCTACGATCCGTCGGTTCCCGCCGATATCCGCACGCTTCTCTTCGACCCACAAACCGCCGGAGGCCTGTTGATCTCGGTTTCCGCCGAAGACGCCGGCACGCTCACTCGCGCGCTGCAGGATGCCGGCGTTCCCGCCGCCGAAATCGGCGAAGTGCGGACGACTGCCAAGCCGCTGATCACGATTCGCTGACCTTCACAAGACTCCTGAAATCGGCGAGACGGTGTTCTCATTCTCCGCTTTCGAGCGGGCCGGCGGGCTACAGAGCCGTGGCCTGTTCGCGGCGTCGCGCCTGGATCTCGATATATACGTTGATCAGGGAGACGGCGGCCGGTGTCACGCCCGGAATGCGCGAGGCCTGGCCTAGCGTCTGCGGAACGACTTTTCCGAGCTTCTCCTGCATTTCGCGCGACAACCCGCTGATCGCCCGGTAATCGAACCAATCCGGAATGCGGCGCTGCTCGGCCTTCTTCAGGCGTTCGATGGCGCGCTGCTGCTGGTCGAGGTATCCGGCATACTTAATTTCAGTTTCGACGGACTTGAGCTCGTTGCGGATTTCAGACGAAAGATGAATCGGAGCGGAATCGACCGCAGCAGAATCAACCGCAGAAAGATCAACCGCAGAGGACGCCGCGTTCGCCGAGAAGTCTCTTTCAAAAAACCTGGGCCCGAGATCCCTGAGAACCGCCGCCAGTTGCTCGATGGTAATCTGCGGCCGCTTCAGCAGTTGCGCCAAAGGCTGCCCCAGAGCGGAAGACAAATCGCCAGCAGCGGCACCAGCCCGCTCGATCTGCTTTGCCATCGCTCCCGTCAGCTTCGTCCTCTCCAGCGCTTGCTTCACTTCCTCCAGCCGCCGCTGTTTCGCCTCGAACTCCGACCATGCTTCATCCGGGATCAGCCCAACGCGGCGGCCGTGTGGAGTTAGGCGGCGGTCGGCGTTGTCGATCCGGAGGTGCAAGCGGAACTCCGCGCGCGAGGTGAACATCCGGTAGGGCTCATTGGTGCCTTTCGAAATCAGGTCGTCGATAAGAATGGCGGTGTACGCTTCCGTGCGATCGAGCACCAGGGGAGACTCTTTCTTCACTTTCAGTGCGGCGTTGATTCCGGCCATAATTCCCTGGCACGCCGCTTCTTCGTATCCCGACGTCCCATTGATCTGCCCGGCGAGAAACAGGCCGTCAATTTTTTTCGTTTCCAACGTGCGCTTGAGTTCCGTGGGATCGATCGAGTCATACTCAATGGCGTAACCAGGCCGCATCATCTCGGCCGCCTCAAGCCCCGGAATCGACTTGAGGATCGCCAGTTGCACATCAATCGGCAGTGAAGTGCTCATGCCGTTGACATAAATCTCGTGGGTATTCAGGCCCTCGGGTTCCAAAAAGAGTTGGTGCGTCAGTTTGTCGGGGAACTTGACGATCTTGTCTTCAATCGACGGACAGTACCGTGGTCCCGTCGAGTGAATCTGCCCGCTGTACATCGGCGAGCGATGCACGTTCTCGCGAATGATGCGATGCGTTTTTTCGGTGGTAAACGCGATGTAGCAGGGCACCTGCGAGTCGTGATGGACAACACGCCGGGTGCGAAAGCTGAATGGAGTTGGATCCAAGTCGCCCGGCTGCCGCTCGAAGCGCGACCAGTCAATGGTGCGCCCGTCGAGACGCGGCGGCGTCCCGGTCTTCAGCCGGCATCCGCGCAGGCCAAGCTTCTTGAGCGCTTCGCCCAGCAGAACCGCTGCCGGTTCTCCCGAACGTCCCGCGGGATACTGCTGCTCGCCGCAATGGATCAGCCCGTTCAGAAAAGTCCCGGTGGTGATGATGACCGCTTCGGCGGAGACGCGGCGGCCATCGCGCAGCAGGATGCCACGGATAAAGTTCTCAGTTCTCAGTTCTCGGTTCTCAGTAACCCCTACCCCGGCTGAATGCTGAGTGCTGGGTACTGAGTGCTGGCTGCTCTCCACCACCACATCCGACACCTCCGCCTGCTTGATCTTCAGATTCGCCTGCGACTCAAGCACTTCGCGCATCTTCAGGCGGTAGGCCTGCTTGTCGCACTGCGCCCTCGGTGACCAGACGGCGGGTCCACGCGAAGTGTTGAGCAGGCGGAATTGGATTCCGACTGCGTCCGTGATTTCGCCCATGACGCCGCCAAGAGCATCCACTTCGCGCACCAGGTGCCCCTTCGCGATGCCGCCGATGGCCGGGTTACACGACATCTGCGCGATCAGATCGACGTTCAACGTATAGAGAGCGGTCTTCAGCCCCATGCGAGCGGCCGCCATCGCGGCTTCGCATCCGGCATGGCCAGCGCCCACCACCACCACCTCGAAATGTTCGTCAAACGGCTGCATGTGCGCTTGTTCAGGACCCACAGGAAGAGCGGAATACTGCTTGGTTGATTGTAACAACGTTCTTCGCCCGGACAGCCTTTGTGGTTTTACGATTTGGCTCTCAAGCGCGTGCTGTCAAAAGTCAGGAGGAGACCACGAACGGCACCATGCGCGACACAAAGACACGCAGAAAAGCACTCTGGCTCATTCTGCCGAGCGCTTAAGACTATTGAGTGGTTTCTAGCAAGCCCTTCTCTGCTTTTTCCTGGCACGCGATGCAATGGCGGGTCCAGGGCACGGCTTCAAGACGCTTGGCGTTGATTTCTTTGCCGCAAGAGACGCATTCTCCGAAGCTGCCTTCGCGGATGCGGGCGAGAGCGCCATCGACCATGTTGAGCAACTGGCGGTCGTTGTTGCTTTGGCTGAAGAGGAATTCCTTGTTGTAGGAACTGGCGGCGCGGTCGGCGACGTCCTGAGTGGCCTCATCGTCGGCCATGCGACCGTCCTGCTGATTGCGGACAACCATGTGGCGCAGTTCCTGGCGCCGGGTTTCCAGTCTTTTTCGGAACGTCTCTAGTTTCTTCTTATCCATGATTGCTGCCTGCCAGGAAGCAAAAGTCGCGCCTCACGGGAGCCCATTCCACATGAAGTCGAACAAGTATCCTAAGCGCGGGGGAGATCGGGCGTCAACTGGAGGGAAGCGATTGCAGAAGTTAGAAGTCTGCAATTTTGCTTCTGATTTTCATCCCTATCGCGGCAGCGGCTCGGGCATGCTGGCGAGGGCGTATCCCATGACGGCCATGGCGGCGGCGTTTTCCTGCAATTCCCGCGGATCGACTTTGTCGAGCGTATCGGCGGCGGTGTGGTGGTAGTCGAAATATTTGCGGCCGTCCTGGATGATGCCGATGCCGGGGACGCCGGCTTCCACCAGTGGATCAATGTCGGAGCCGGGACTGTGTTCAGTCGAGCGGAAAACGGTCGAGCCGACGGGGCGCAGGATGTTGACGAGCGGCTGCAACTGGGCGATGGCAGCGGGCGGCATCTTCAAATAGAAGCCGAGTGGGTGGCCAGCTCCGGAGTCGCTCTCGATGGCGGCGATGTGGTTGGCAAATTCCGCGGCGTGAGCTTTGGCATAGGCCTTGTTTCCGCCGCCGCCATTTTCCTCGTCCATCCAGGCAATGACACGCAGCGTCCGGCGCGGGCGGATATGCAGACGCTGGAGAAGCTCGGCGGCGGCCATGGAGATGACGACGCCCGCGCCGTCGTCGATGGCGCCGCGACCGAGGTCCCAGGAATCGAGGTGACCGGAGACGACGACGATCTGCTCGGGATGCTCGCTGCCCTTCAGATCGGCGACGACGTTGTAGCCGGTGGCGTCGGGAAGGCTTTGCGGAGTGAGCGTGAGGCGCATGCGAACGCGGCCCTGGGAGGCGAGGTGCTCGACCAGGTCGGCATCTTCCGCGGCGAGAGCGGCGGCTGGAATTCCGGCGGGAATGCTGTAACCGGTGTGCGGCAGACAATAGTCGGCTCCTCCGACGGAGCGAATGAGAGAGGCGACGGCGCCAAGTTCAGCGGCAGCCTTGGCGCCGCGCGCGCGATAGACAACGGCTTCGCTGTAAGCTTCGAATGCCATGCCAGCGAGGGCTTTGCGCTCGTCGTAAGGAACGTCGAAGAGAACAATTTTGCCGGCAACTTTTTCGCGGCCGAGAGCGTTGAGTTCGTCGAAGTTGTGGACGACGACGACCTCCGCCGTGATGCCTTCGGCGGGAGTCGCAGAGCTGCCGCTGATGGTGGCGAGAACAATGCGCTGGGTTGTTTCCGGCGCCTGGCCGGGATATTCAACGAGCTGGGCTTTTTCCTCGCCGCGAATCCAGTGGGAGACGAGCGCCGGCTCCAGGTGAACATCGAGACCGAGTTTGCGCATCTCGGCGGCCACGTATTCGGCGGCGGCCTGAGCTTGCGGCGATCCGGCGGGGCGCGGACCGATGTTCTCGGTCAGGTGCTCGAGCTGATGCCAGGCGTAGTCGCTGGTGAGGGCGGCGTCGCGCAGGGCCTGCAACTGATCGCGCAGTCCCTTGGAAAAAGCGGGCGTGGGCGGCGGAGTCTGCGGCCACGCAGCAAAGCTGACGGAGAGCAGGAAGGCGCAGATCGGAGCTTTCAAGTTGAGCATTCTCATTATGAGGGTTCTCATTTTCAATCCAATCACATTTCCCATAAAGAGACGCGGCTTGCCGCGTCTCCCGCAGCGAAGACGGGGCAAGCCCGGTCTCTACAGGAAAAGAAAATCATGGCTTATTCGCGGCCTGACCGAGCGCGGGCGCAGGGTACTCAGGAAGTTTCTGCTTGGCGGCTTGTGACCGCTTGACCTGGAGCTCGTCGAACAAAAGCGCAGGGCTGGCGACGCTGAACCAGACGGGTTCGGAGCGGTTCTCGATCGCGGGCACGGTTCCGGCGGCGATGAGATCGCTGCGCAGGGAGCGGACGTCGAGATCTTCGAAGACGCCGCCGCGAACGAGTTCTTCATGCGCGTCTTTGGTCCAGATCCGATAGAGGAGCCGAGGCTCGAGCTTTGGCCCCATGGTTTCCACGTAGAGTCCGTAGGGTAAGTCGCGCTGCCGACAGAGGTCGATCAACTTTTCCTTGAGGCCGGCATCAGGCTGGGGATCAGTCGATTGCACAACGAGATTGCCGGGATGAGGTGCAGGCGCAGCTGTGGCGGCGGCGCGTCCGTGACCGTTCGAAGCGGGGAAGTCACGAATCGGCTGGCGCCCGATGAGGTAGGAAACGAGTTGTCCTTTCTCGATGAGAGAGACGCGCTCGGCTTTCACGCCTTCGTCATCGAGAGTGTAGTTACCGAACAGGGGCTGGCCGGAAACGGTGGAAATCGTCGGGTCGTCGAACACATTGATGAAATCGGGCAGCACGCGGGCTTTGTAGCTGCTGGACCATTTCCCCGTGGTGCGGGCATTCTCACCGAGCTGGGGCTTCTTACCGAGAACATTCGGCTCCACCAGTTCGGTGACGACGCTGGCGGCGGCATCGTTCGAGAACAGGACCGGGCCGCGGTATTCCTCGTCGACGACCGGAGCGTCACGCAGCAATTTCAGCGTGTCGCGGAGCCGGGCAGTGGTCTTCAGAAATTCTTCGCGGGTGGGGAGCTCTTTGAGATCGTTCCCCTGGTCCGCGTGCGACCGTCGCAGCAACATGCCGTCGGAAGCCTGGGTTGAGCCCGCGATGGAGATGACGTAGTGCGCGTGACCGGAGCGGGCAACCGTGCCCTCGGAGTTCAGGAAGTAACGGTTTTCGACGGTGAAGCGCAGCCCGGATTCGAAGTTCTCCAGTTCTTTGTCGCTGCGATATAGGGCGGAAGCCTCTTCGAGGAGATGAAGCCATGGGGTGAAGTCGGAAGTTAAATCGGCCGGGGAAAAATGGGCGAGAAGCTCGACGGCTTCGACGGGCGCGGCTTTGGCGAAATCGTCGACGGGCTCATCGACTTTCAACTGCTTCAGAGCCGCTTGCTTGGCGGACAGCGCTTCGGTGGCTGCCTTGTAAGCGCGATCGGTGGCGAGCCAGATGCGGTAGCGGATGGCGAAGACGTCGTCGTCGGATGGAACCATGTCGATGATGCCTTCTCCGGTGCCGAAGAAGCTGTCCTGCTTGTAGTCGCCGACGCGGACCACGACGCGCAAGAGGCGGCCGTGATTATGCTGCTGGTTGCGCAGGGCGCCGAAAACGGCGCTCGCTTCGAGCTGGTCGATCTCGGTGACACGGTATTCGATGTAATACGGCGCCGGCACATTCTCGAGTTTCAGTTGGGTTTTGGAACGCTCCATTTCTTCGCGAAGAGCGCGGAGGACGACATCGCCGGAATCGGAATTAGCGGCGCGGGCGGAAGTTGAAAGGCCGCAGAGCAGGATCGCGGAAGAGACCACCGCAAATAGGAGGCCCCATGTTGAACTTGATTTTGGGTGGCACAGCGCTTCAGCGCTGCGATTACGGCATTGCTGTGAACGCGGCTTTAGCCGCTGCGGTCGTGCCTTCCGGATGGAAACCACCTTCTCAACAATCTCACTGCAGCGGCTAGAGGCGGGTGTGAATACGAACCATTTGCCGCAGCGCTTCAGCGCTGCGCCACCCAAAACCGTGCGTGACATCGACAAGACTTGACTACTCAATTTGTGCCGCGTCATTGTTTGCCTCCTTTGTCGTCGGTTGCGCCGGGCGGGGGCGGAAGAATAGGAGGACGTGTGTCGCCGTACTTTCGTTTCTGGACTTCCATCTCGGAAAACAGAATGGCCGGAGCGGCTGCGGATACAGGAACGCTCCCGGATTCGGCTCTGCAAATGCCGTTGAAGACGCTGGTGGTGTCTCCGGTGGCGACGATCTCGGTCAACACGGTGAGCGGGGTGCCGACGATGTCGACGCCGCGGACGAGTTCATCGGGACGCCCATCGGCATACACGCGCCAGACCATGACGGGCAACACCTGGAACGATTGCGGCAGATCGCGCGAGGTCAGGGTGAATCCGCCCTGGATGTCTTCGAAGTAGAGGCCGTAGGGCTTGCCCTGCTTCTTGATTTCTTCGATGAAGCGGGAGCGCAGTTGGGCGTCGGGAATCGTTTTCGAGGAAGAAACGATCAGATTGCCCTGGCGGCCGACAGGCATCAGTCCGGACTGGGCGCGGCCGTGCCCGTTCGAGTTGCTGAAGTTCTTCACGGGCAATCGTCCCATCAGAAAATTCTTCAGGATGCCATCTTTGACCACCTCAACGCGCGCGGCGGGGATGCCTTCGTCGTCGAAGCGATAAAAGCCCGACAGTTCCGTGCCGGCGAGCGCATGCAGCGTGGGATCGTCGGTGACGCTGAGGAACTCAGGCAGGATCTTTTCGTTGACCTTTTTGGTGAAGGTCTGGCCTTCGTCGCGGCCGCGCTGGCGCTGTCCTTCGACGCGATGGCCGAGCACTTCATGAAAGAAAACGGCGGCCGCGCGGCCGGAAAGCAACGCGGGACCACTGTAGGGTTCGGCGAGCGGAGCCGCGCGCAACGCGCTTAAATCGCTGGCCATTTTTTGCGCGCTCGCCGCCACTTCCGCTTCGGAGGGAACTCTTGACGGGTCGGAAAACTGGAAGGTTTCGACGCGCATCAGTTGCATGCCGTCATCAGCGCGAGTTTCGGCCTGGATCATGATGCGGAAGATGGCATCGGCGGTGACGATCTTCGTGCCTTCGGTCGAGACCAGGTAACTGTGGCTCCTCTCGGCAAAAAGAAAAACCATGGACTCTTCGACCTTGGGATACTGGCGGAAGGAAGCGGAATAGCGGCGTGCGAGTTCTTCCCAAACCTTTTGCTCGGGAAACGCAGGCGACGGAGTTTTCTCGATGTAAGTCGAGGGCTTCTCCTCGGAGAAGTCGGGCGAGTCGTCTTCGTCCTTGGCCCGGACGGCGGTCTTGGTCTTAACGTTGATATAGGCTTGGCGGGCCTTGCGGTACTGCTCGTAGGTCAGGCGCCAGAGGACGCGGGCGATGGCGTCGGGGTCGTCCCGCTGGGGAAGCTGGCCGGAAGTGATGCCGGAGGAGCGTTCCTTATCATGATCATGGGTGTTATCGAGAGCTGGGCTGCCGATGCGCATGCTGACGTCGGCGTCGCGGCGTCGCGCGCGAGTTGAGGTGAGGATGCCACCCTGCGCACTAAGGATGACCAGCGACTCGCCATCGGTCACATTGTAGCTGGTGAAGTAGGGGGCCGGATCCTGCTTGGCAAGCTCGGACTGGCCGCGATGCAGCTCCTTTTCCATGGTGGCGAGGAGGAGATCGTCGGGTGCGGCGGGCGGCTCTTGAGCGTTCAGCAGTTTCTGCCCAAGGATGGCAGTCAGTAACAGAACAATGCGGAGGGAAGCGGCTCTTTTAGAATTCATTGGAAACCGCGAGTGTACAGGACCGGGAGAAACAAAAAAAGCGGCCCCTTTCGGAGCCACCTTTTTCAAAGAGGCTAAGTGGCGGGAATCAGAGGAAGCTTAATTTGACGCCGCTCCGGGGACCAGAAACGGACAGAGTGAGATGTCGAGAACATTGAGAGTGAAGTTGTTCCAACGGGTGCGGCCTCTTCATCTGCCATGGAAATAAGCATTTGCGGAACCAAAATGGTAACTGGGGGCGAGGCCGAGGCCCATTTTGGGAACATGTTCAAAATCAAGATTTTAGGGTGAATCCCTTAGGCGGCAGAACGGGTGGCGAATCATTGGACAATGTTGCGGCGGGATGCACAAAACTGCACATTGGCAGAAGTTCTGGCAGAAGTTCTGGGCGGAGTTGCGGGTAGCAGTTCCACGTTCTCCGGAAAAGGCCAAACCCCCTCGGACGGGGGGTTTGGGACAAATGGGCACAGATTTCTAGCTGTCACTGGCGACGGTGCGCACCTTCCCGGGCAGGAAATGGTAGGGCGGCCAGGGACCGGTCACGACTAGTTCGCAATTCTTGAGTTGCTTGGCGGCGGTGGGGTAGCGGTTCTGATATTTCTCGATTGACTTGGTGTCGATGAGGTGAGCGATATCGAGCAGCATTCCGTCGGCACTGACCTTCTTGCAGCTGACTTCTTCCTCGATGGGGTTGAAGAGCTTGTGCACCTGGACGGAGAGAGCGCGGGCTTTGGTCTGGCGTTCGCGCTCACGAGACGCCTTTTCGCGGAGCTTGGTAAGGTACTCGCGGCCGACGGTATCGGGCAGGACAATCTCTTCCATAGCGCCGTGGAGAGAACCGTCGCGGACCATCAGCTTGATGCGCATTTCGGACTTGCCACGAAGCCGGGCCACGCTCTCGCAGAAAGTGCGGCGGTTGGATCGAACGGCTTGGCGGATGGCATCTTCGGTGTCGAAAATCGTTCCGAAGCGGAAGGGCAGGACGGTGGCGGTTCGGAAGCTCTGGCTTACCACGCGGGCATGCTCCAGAACGGACTTTTCGTCGAGCTTGGAGGTTGCGCGGTCGAATTCGCTGACAATCACCGCGAATTCTCCGCTCGGGTAGCTCATGACGGGAGCAGAGTTCACACCTTGAATTCCATCTAGCAGGAACGGACGACGGGCGCGAACACCGTTAGCAAGGGTCGCGTGTTCCGTGAGGCAGTACGCGTACCACGACATGCATTCTCTCCGAATTGCACCGGGGCCTTGGGCACCCCTTTAGATTTTTTAACTAGGGCTGCGTTTCTACCTGGAAGTTTTTTGTTTTTCGAGACAAGGTGAACGCGAAAAACTGCGTCCAAAGGCATATTACTGCGGGTCGGAGTTATTTGCAACCTTTCTTGTGATAATTGCATCACCGATTGTCTCAACTTGCTACGAAAGCGATTTTGGCGCGCTAGCAGGGCCTTTGCAGCAATTCGTCTCGCTGCCTCGTTGGCCAAGGAAATTGTGGAAAAACTGCCTTCCATGTCTCGAGCAGTCTTAATTGGGCACTAATATACTTGCCTGACAAAACCTGCTAGGATGGGATTTTAGGGCCAGATTCACGGTCTGACCCCCTTCAGAAGTGTCGGTTGTTGGGCAACCATCAAAATCATATACCGGAGGTTTGCCCATATGCAATTAGTTGAGGCTGGGACCGTAAAACGAAGGAGGTTAGACATGGAACGCAACATGGATCTGATTCGCGAAATGTTGCTCAGAGTAGCCGCCGACCCAAAGCTTGACGGTAGCAAACATTTCGTCTTCACCAAAGACAATCTTGAGGGCTACTCGCAGGAGGAACTCAACTACCATGTCGATCTCTTGTTCGAGGCAGGCTTCGTTGCGGGGAGTCCGGACAGCAACCCCAATCCGATGATTTCTAAACTAACCTGGAAAGGCCACGAGTTTGTTGACACTATCCGCGATTCTGGCATTTGGAACAGCGTAAAGGAACGGCTAAAAGGACTGCCGAGCGTTGCACTCAGTGTGGTAGCTGAGATTGCCATTGCTGAAGCCAAGAAAAGAATCGGGCTGTGATGACCTTTGTACAGAAAAGAATATGAGGAAAACCCTGCTTGCAGTTCTGCTTCTATCTGCCCTGTCCCTCGCGCAATCGCCTCCCAAGAAAAAGGCGTCTGACTTTATTTCTGGAGAATGCGAGATCGGCACGCTGTACGACACCAAGGGCGACTGCATCACCAATCCCACCCCGGCACAAAAGAAAACATACGGGTACATACGTGACGCGGAGACTCGGAGGTTCTGGGCGAAAGATGAACTTTACCGGCGCGGGATGAAAGAAACCGACTGCGCCATTGCCCTGACGCTCCAAGGCGTACCCGACGCCCAACTGCCTAGCCGGTGTGCTCAGTGGAAAAGAGAACGGAACGATTGTCTGTTAAAGCCTAACGCGACTTTTGAAAAATGTGAGCGCAAGTTTTAGCCGTGAAAACCTCCTACGGCGATGCGCCTCGTCATGCAGCTCATTCTCGGTTGCAGTCCATTGATCAGCCTTCGTACCGGGGCGTTTGACTCGCTTCTCCGTTTCCAGCCTTTCCAATCGTTGCAGAATATCTACAGACTTCAGGTCCAGCGCATCAGCGATCTGGCGGCTAGATCGGTAGTATAGAGGGGGCTGTTGCCCATAGGCGTTTGGGGCTTGTAGAGGGCAAGAGTTACGCTCATGTATCAGGTATTTCACCACCCTATCGTCTATGCGACGTTCGCGCCGCATCTGAAGTTTCCGGCCAACGAATGAGAGCAGTTCTTTGAGCGTGAAGCCAGAGGCGACGCCAAATGCATAGGCGCCAGCGATATATTTTGTGATCGCGTGCATTGTGACTCTTGCATTGGAGACACTCCTGCGCTACTCTTGGAATTAGCGAATCCGCAAGAGTTTCCCTGAAAAGGTCCGACCTCAAATCGGGCCTTTTCTATTCCATCAAGCAAATGATACCCTGAAGCCGCCTCTGCCACACCGTCAAGCCGACCAGCGGAGAACATGATGAAAACCCTGCTTGCAGTCCTGCTTCTATCCGCACTGTCTTTGACCGCTTGCTCGAAGCAGGTTTCTCAGTCGGTAGCTTCCGAAACTCCTCAAGCCGCTGTCTCTCAGGAATCCAAGCATGGATACGAACTGGCTAAGACTTGGGATGAGGCAACAGAAAAGGAAAAGGACGCTGAAGCTGACGCCTACTACACTAACGGGGTTACCAGATACGGCAAGACTGATAGTCAACTAGCGCATCTTGAGCTTGACCGCACGACCTATAAACTGTGCGTGAACGAGGCCATGCAGGAGACTGCATGTAAAACGCTGGCAGAACTGCCTGCTTACCAGACACAGGAGACGAGAAAAGCTTGTGCGGATGCGGGAGAGCTAGGGCCAAAACATATAGCTCAGTGCGACAAGCTGATCGATGAACTCCCTAGCAGGTTGCGGAAAAACTCGATTTGAAGATTTGAAGCGGACGGAGTACCCCGAAACTCTCTTGTTTCCACAGCACAACCTGATAAGAAGAAAGCATGCGTGGAAAAGACGAGCAGCAGTTGGATGTGT
>Ga0208821_1000008_pt1 | contig 202672 bp, 178 predicted proteins | sample June2015DPH_20_5_FD_184720 | JGI IMG/M metagenome (GOLD analysis project Ga0208821, IMG submission 184720) | Peatland microbial communities from SPRUCE experiment site at the Marcell Experimental Forest, Minnesota, USA - June2015DPH_20_40... | ecosystem: Environmental > Terrestrial > Soil >...
AATGCCACGACACACCACACTAGTGTTCTCTTCATTGATTGCTCCATTCGGTGTTTCGGATTTGTGTTATCAGATTTGTCGAGCTTGCCCTAGGGGCGATTGATCATAGCACTTGGCTAGCGATGCCGCCTCGATGGATTTCGACGACAGAGGTTGTATCACCGCGTCTCCCGATCCAGCCATTTCTCTACCCGCGCCGGACGCCACTGTTCCAGTGCCCACAACAACTCCGCAGCCGATTCCCGCGCCAGCACTAGCCCTCGGTTCTCCGTCTTCAGAAATCGCTCCTCCACCGCATGGTCGAACATCGCCAGCAACGGAGTGTAATACCCCAAGACATTCAGGATGCCGCAGGGCTTCGCATGCAGACCGAGTTGCGTCCAAGTTACCGCCTCGCAGAACTCCTCCAGAGTCCCGAATCCGCCTGGCAACGCGACGAACGCGTCCGACAGGTCGGCCATGAGCGCCTTGCGTTCGTGCATCGAGTGCACAACGTGAAGCTTCGTCAGCCCCTTGTGCCCGACCTCGCGTCCCATAAGGTGCTCCGGGATGACTCCCACCGCCTCACCGCCCGCCCTCAGAACCGCGTCCGCGAGCACACCCATCAGACCCACATTGCCGCCGCCGTACACCAATCCAATGTTGCTTCGCACCAATTCCGCGCCCATATCCTCGGCGGCAGCGCGGTACTCCGGGCGGCTGCCGGAACTGGAACCGCAGAAAACGCAGATTCGTCTCATGCAGCCATTCTAAAGCTGGCTTTTGTCAACGCACGGCTGAATGTCCCGTCGCTTCAAAAACGGCGTACTATATCGCAATCCGCTGTATGGCTTCATTCCTAGTTAGCTGAAACAGGAGTAGCCATGCCCCGCTCATCTGAGAGTAGTCGCAAGTCGATCCTTCTGGTGATCGCCGTTGTCTGTGCTTTACCGCTGATTGCAGAGAAACCGCAGGAAACCAATCGCCCGAAATACGACCTCAGCACCGAGAGCAAAATGAAAGCCATGGTTGAGGAAGTGAAGCTGCCCGCAAAGGGTAGTGAAAAAGAGTTTGCTGGTGAAAATTGGGACAGACACATTCGACGTGTACCTCTGCCCGAAGATATTTCTGGACGATATGGGCGTGAATTTCAGCCAAGGGGAAGAAATCGTTCTCACAGGATCACGAATTAAGTAGGGAGAAGCTGAACTCATTTCTGCTGGGATTTGACTGCCGGGAGGAGGTTTGGGTCGGCTGGGGCTTTTCAGAGGTGCAGGCAGCCTTTGTGGCCACCTTGGCGACCATGCACGGGAACATGATGAGGGGAATTGCAACTCGATAGGCGGCAAAGGCGATTAGGTGCGAGCGGCCTAGCTCCTCGGCACGATCTTTCCGTCAAGCTTCCCACCTTCACGGTCAAACCAGTACATGCCCTCGTGTTCATGCGCATCTACCAGAAACCCGAAAGACTGACAATCGCTAAGGGCTTCGTCGCTACGAAACGGGCCTGAAACAAAGTCCCCGCTTACATGCAGAGGCTGAGGAGAAGTCGAAAAGAAGCCTGTAGTTGCACCGACTTTTGCCCTTCCCGGCCTGCGGTTGGTAATCGTGATCTCTCGTGACTCATGAGGAGCCAAGTGAAAAACAACTATCGAAAATACAGGACGCTGATAACTGTCGCGGCAAAGAAGACCCTGTATGTCGGCGAAATGTTGCGTCCCTATCCCGCCCTTGCCGTATGCCTTACGACTCGCAGCCGGGATGTTTATCAGAAAATCCTTGCCAGACAGCGTCTGACTATGTACACGAAACTTTAGTTGAGAAGTATAGAGGTCTTTGTCAGATCGATTCGTGAACCGAAAGCTATAAGTCTGACCAGAATACATAGCGGGGACTGCGCTTGCGAACCTGACATTGCTCGGGCTGACGTTCAACGAATAGGGCCAAAGCACCCATCCAAAGGCTGCTATTCCAGTCGCAACGAAACACAAAACAATTCTCCGACTGATGTCGTTACGCAGCCAAGGCGAATGCAGGGTCGGATGGATGCTACACGCAAAGACAGCTACCGACACCACCACTGTGACTACCCTGCCAGTACTATTAGCACTTAACTGCGGAGCCAACAGAAGGAGCGCCAGAGCCATGACACAGGTCAAAGTCCAGAGCGCAACATCCGCTGTCGATATTCGGTCTTCCGGCATCGCGCACACCGCCGCCTCCGAACCCAACTCTCTCACGTCTCCTCAATTGGTCAACAGTTTCCAGCGGACTCTCGCAGCTTCGCCGCCAGCTTCCCGCGAATCCGCAACGGGATTGCCAACTCGTGCCCCATCGTGAAGATCACGTACTCGAACACCCAGCCCTTCTTGCTTCGCACCCTGATTTCGCTCCAAGGAACAAGCAGCGGAGGGTGCATGAACCGAAAAAGGAACACTTCTTCCCCGCCTTCATGAACGAGCAAATCCTCGCCAGCAAGCCGTGCGACTATTAACGACGATTGAGGCTTGCATTCCCGCATGCGGCGGGGACGCGCCTGTCGTGGCACGAATATCGCATGCTGGAACAGCTCTAGCCGCAGCTTTCAGTCTTTCCCATTCACCCGCGGGAGCGAAGAAAAGGTGTGCCGCAGCGTATCCCACCTAGCGTCGTCCAGCCCGGCTTTTCTCCCGCCTGGCTTCACCCTTCAATTGTTGCACTGCGGAATTGACCTGAGGGCTCCTCGCCTAGCGCTGAAGGAACCGACCTCGATCCAGTCCACCACGCCGCCACAGATCAGTGTAGATGCGACGTCGCCGATCGCCAGACTGGTGGTAACTCCAAAACCACCGAGACCCGAAACGTGGAACAGTCCGTCGATTTCTGGATCCCATCCGATGACCGGGAGCCGATCGGGGGCGAAGGTCCGAAGGCACGCCCAGCTACGGCGCAAGCTGATGTCCGCCAGTCCGGGAGCATGCTTCAAAAGCTTATCGACGAGGAGATCCTCAGCCTCGGGATCAAGCGCAGGCATTCCGGGCGGATGCTCGGTTTCATCGCAGGGACAGAGAAGCAGGCCCGCTCCTTCGGGCCTCACGTAATATCCGACGTCCAGATCCCACACCAGCGGAGCATCACGGGGAAGGAGTCCGGCGTCGTCGCCGCAGACGAACAGGTGTCGACGAAGGCGTTTCAGCGGGAGTGGAGCGGACAGGCGGCCAAGATACCCGGCCCAAGCGCCTGCGGCATCGACGACGATGCGAGCACCGATTTCGCCATGCGGCGTTCGGACACCACGCACGACCGATCCGTCAAGGATCAGGGATTCACAGCCGCAGTCAGTGATGACTGAAAGCCGGCGCTTCTGGCCTCTTCCAGCAAATCGGTCAGCAGCGCATGGATATCAACGACGCCATCGGTGGGGCAGAAGAGCGTGTAGTCAAACTCAAACCGGCTCAGAAACGGGAAACGTTGCCGCGCTTGGGCAGCCGGCAACAATTCGGAGGGTACGCACCATTCGTGCAGTTGCGTACGCCATTCGGTGGCTCGGTCTGGCTCACCATGAATCAGGTACAGACCCCCGGTCTGGCAGAGGACCGGGCGTCCAGCAACCTCCTTCGCACGGAGCCTACGAACGCCTTCAATGGTGAGCTTGAGAAGCGTGGGATCCGTCTCCAGTTGGCGCGCCATCGCGGCGTTGCGGCCGGACGCGTGGCTTCCGGGCAGCAGCTCCCGTTCGAGAACCGAGCCGCTCGTCACGCCGGCTCGCGTTAGCGCTGCGGCAACTGAGGCGCCTGCGAAGCCGGCGCCAATCACGACGACGTCCACCTCAGATGGAATACGGCCACGCGGAGCCATACCCTCAGTATACGTAGGGACCCACCGGCCAGCCGCAGGCGGTGTGTGCGTGGCAGAGGAGGACATCTTGGCGGGTGATGACATTCAAGCGGTTCGCTGGTGGTGCAACGCCGTTCCACCTGCTCCGACTTTCGTCCGAGCTCGGCCGGAAGTGTGGCGATTCCTCTAAAATCACGGGCCATCGTTCCCCTGGAATGACTCGGGTAACACTCGTTGAACGCTCAACATGTCACGTGCAGAATCGCATTAGTGTCGTTGGGGTCTCGCTGCAACACCTCGATGGCCTGGACCGTAGGAAGAATGAGTAGCTTGACCCTGTGCCGCTCTGCCTCGCGCTGCACTTCTTTCATTACTGGCAATCTTCCGTACGCGCCCGTACCGACTACGAGTCGGAGGCACTTCCATGGTATTTCCTCCTCCGCTGAGAGTGGCGTGTGTCCAAAGTTCTCGCGAAATTTCTTGGATGACTTCTTCTGGCGTTTGCGGATCTTGCCGCGATCGATGACCACATCGTGCTCGTATGTGCTGCCGTCGATCCGGAGGGAGCCAAAGGAAAAATTCTCGAACTGCATAATTATGTCCTCCAGGATCTTCAGCTACACTCGATTGCGATCAAGGGTTTTTCGCACCCCGGCCCAGTTCCCGGTTGAGCGGCCACCGACCCGTCCGCCTATCGCCTCTGTAGTTCGGCATAAGTCTGCAGGTAGCGCAGGACGTGGCTGCGAGAGAGGACTCCCTCGACTCGGCCATTCGAGACAACAGGTAGCTGGTTGATGTCATTGCGGCTCATGATCTCAAGGGCTTGGATAGCGGGAGTGTCAGCCGTGACCGTCCAGAGCCCATAGGGCGCATCACACTTTGCACGCTTGTCTGCTCATTGTCAGCGACACTGGGCATGGCATCCCTCCCCAGAACATTCCAAACATTTTCCGGCCTTTCTACAACACCAAGGGAGACGGCACAGGTCTTGGTCTTTCTCTTGCCCGCCGTATCGTCGAAGAACATCATGGCCGCATCGAAGTGAGCAGCGTGGTTGGAAAGGGAAGCAAGTTTGAGGTAATGCTGCCGTTTCGCATGCCCATCACCGCTGAGGTCGCAACTTCCTAGCCGGGCATGTCTTGGAAGACATGCTGCCTAGCCAAGATCAAGAAGATGATCCCGGAGCAGCGGCGCGAGATTGCCTAGAAGGCTTAAAACGCTCGGTGGACGAAAGCGTCAGAGGAAGTATACGACGTCACACGACAACGCGACCGTGAAGGGGGTACGGAACAAGTATGTGTTGAGCCCTACATAGCGCGCCCGGTGGCCGAAAACCACCACTCATGGCTGAGGTCGGCCAGTCCATCCTCCGGGAACACAACATCGGCATAGTGCGGGTTATGCAAGCAAAAGGAGTTGCGCGGCTTGTGGGGCTGCAAGTCTGGCAGGGAACCTGCAATGCTATTTATTCAAGACTCCCTTGATAACGGCTGCTTTCCCGGTTAGGTAGGCATGAAACGCAACTTTCTGGCGCCGGTCTTCTCACTAGGATTCCTGGCTGTTCTTTCCAGCGCGCAGGTGGACATCTCGCCTGGAGTGGCGCGCATAAGCCTGATCCAAGGCGACGTTGCGATGCAGCGCGGCGACACGGGGGACTGGGCAGCAGCGGCGCTGAATCAGCCCCTGGTCGGCGGCGACAGGATCTCGACTGGAGACAATTCCAAAGCCGAGCTGCAACTCGACCACGCGGACATCCTTCGGCTAGGTAACAATTCGCAGGCAAAGATCGCAACCGTGGAGCCTGTGCAGAACCAGCCGGCTCAGATTCAGGTTCAGATCTGGCAGGGGCTTGCCTACTACACGGTCTTCAAGGATTCCGAGGCCGAAGTCGAGATCGACACGCCGAATGCGGCCATCCGGCCGACGTCCAAAGACGGCGTTTACCGCATCGAGGTGACCGGTTTTGAGACGCAAGTCGTCGTGCGCGCGGGAGCGGTCGACATGGCCACGCCTCAAGGGAGCGCCCGCGTGGAAATGGGACAGGGCGCGACTGTACGTGGCACAACCCACGAAGCGGGAAACGTGCTCGGTGGTGCGCCTGCGATGGACAGCTGGGATTCCTGGAACATTGACCGCGACGGAGTGATCCGCAACGCTCAATCGTGGAACCACACGAATCGCTACTACGTGGGGAGCGAAGATCTCGACGTCTACGGACACTGGGTCAACGTGCCGGACTACGGGCGGGTGTGGTCGCCGACGGTGGGCGGGGACTGGTCTCCTTATCGCGACGGTCGCTGGGTCTGGGAGCCGTACTGGGGCTGGACGTGGGTTTCGCGCGAACCCTGGGGCTGGGCGCCCTATCACTACGGCCGCTGGTTCCTCTATGGAAAATCCTGGATGTGGTGGCCGGGGCCGGTTGACGGCAAGGGAAACTACCGCCCGGAGTGGGCTCCGGCCTATGTGTCGTTCTTCGGATTCGGCGGCCACGCTGGAGTTTCCGTCGGGTTCGGATCAGTGGGCTGGCTGCCACTTGGCCCGGGGGATTCGTTCTATCCATGGTACGGACAGAATGGATTGCAATTGAAAGGGGTCAGTGTCACCGACGCGGTCAACATCACAAGACTCATTCGCGTCGTCGCCCCACTGCGCGACGACAACGAGTTCTCCAATGTGAGTCTGGCCGCAGTCGATGGGCGGATTCGCAAGGCGATCTCGGCGCTTCCGGCGGATCGCTTCGGCACTGGACGTTCTGCGCCGAAAACTGTGGGCCGGCGGGCTTTTCGTGACGCGCGCATGATCACCGGCAATCTGCCCATCGTTCCAACCAGAGAAATGCTTACGGCGACGAATCGTCCGGCGAACGCGTCGTCGATGTTGAGCGGCGGACGGCAGGAGCAGTACTTCACGAAGAGGCAGCCGGCAGCGGCGCCGCAGTCGTTCGATAAGGAGGCGGCGCAGGTAGAGGAGAGCATCGAGGGGACTGGCCAGTTGGTTCCGGTCGGGGAGGTCACCCATCTGGATTCGGCCGACACGGCGCGACCCACGGCCCTGGAGAACGGAATTGCAAGAACCGTCGAGCCGACGAGGGATGCGCAGAGTGAGCACAGATCCAGATCTCAGCCGGAGGTAGGCTTGCGCGCCGCATCATCTGCGGGGATGTCGAGATCGACGCGCGGAATGACGACACCGGCTCCTGCGAACCGTAGTGCTAAGACACGTACGGCGTCGAGGCCGGGCGGGGCCTCGCATACTGCGGTGCCGCCGAGGGTTCCGGCGGCGACTTCGACTCACCGCATGACAACACTCGCAGCGGGATCTCGGGGAGCTGCGGCACATGCCGCACAGAGTTACATCGATTCGGCGAACCGACAGATGGACAAGGGCAATTACACGGCGGCGATTGCCAACTATAAACGGGCGTTGCAAGTCGACGGAAACAGCAGCGCTGCGAAAGCTCGCCTGGGGCGCGCCCGCCGAGCGATGCAAGCGGAAAACGACATCATAGCTAGTCGGAGATAAACAATGCGCGTTACGACACTGCTAGTCGCCAGCATATTGCTGTTCATGGTGGGCAGTACCGAGGGCCGGGCGACACCGACCCAACATGCTCCCCGGCCCCTTTCGGCGGCCGACGTCGAACACGGTCTCAAATCCGCAGTACCGAACGCACGCATGGCTGCGCTGGTAAAACAATACGGAGTTGATTTCGAGTTGACCCATACGGTCGAGGACGAGCTTCGAAGTGCGGGAGCGAGCGACGATCTTATTCTCCAGATCCGCCGTTCGAAACCCCGCGTGGCGGGCAAACCCGTAAGGCCGGCTGGACATACGGTCGTTGATCGCGCACACGTTGATCGCGCACACGGGCCGGCAAACACGACCCGCGCGCACGCTGAACCGTCCGCAAAGGAATTCCTCTCCCAGGCTGACAAGTACCGAGCCGGTTCCGGTGTGGCCCGGGATGAAGGCAAAGCTGCCGAGTTGTATCGCAAGGCAGCCGACATGGGTAATGCGGAGGCGCAGACCAGATTTGCCGAGGCCCTGTTCGATGGACGCGGCGTCGCACGCGATCCCGCTGGGGCACGGGCATGGCTGGAGAAGGCAGCGCGCCAGGGCAACGCTCGGGCCGAGTGCGACCTTGGCGTAATGCTGACCAGTGGCTTGGATATCGCGCAAGATGGGGCGAACGGGTTGCGATACCTTCAGGCTGCCGCGCGTCTGGGCGATGGGTATGCTGAGGACTATTTGGGTCAATTGGCTGAGAGTGGTTTGACCGGTGATCCGAGCTCGAGCGAAGCCTATATGCATTACCTGAAGGCTTCGGAAATGGGCTCGGCGTGGGGAGCATACAACGTTGCGAGAATGCATGAACGTGGCATCGGTGTGTACAAGGATCCCACTGAAGCGTTGCGCTGGTACATGAAAGTCGCATCGATGCGGGGTCCGGATTTGCCGGATCAGTGGAGCGATCTTCGGTCAGAGGCCGCGGCCATAACAGGCGCAAATTTCCGAATTGGTGACATGTACGCCGACGGCAACGGCGTGCCCAAGGACACGAGCGAAGCGGAGAGGTGGTATCAGCGCGGTGTGGATATGGCGTCCGCCGGTGCACGCGCAGGATGGTTGGGTGCGGACGTTTATGTGGCGAATGCATACCTGCAATCAAAGGGCGTGCCGCTGGACTACGGTGAGGCGATGTACCGGATGAAAGACGCTGCTGAACATGGAAACCGGCAAGCTCAAGTGATTCTGGGTTCGATGTATCGCGACGGGCAAGGCACGCCTCAAGATTACGGCGAAGCGATGTATTGGTACCGTAAAGCGGCTGACCGGGGATCGGCGGTGGCAGAATGGATGATCGGTCGACTTTATCTTGACGGTAAAGGAGTGATACGCAATTTCACGGAAGCCGCGACGTGGTTTCGAAAAGCGGCTGGCGAGGGTCTACCGGTTGCACAATGGGAGCTTGGCATGATGTATTACCGCGGCTACGGTGTTTCGAAAGATCTTGCGACTGCTCGAGCGTGGCTACAGAAGGCAGCCGCTAGAGGCTACGCCCCCGCAAAAGAGATGCTGGCTAGACTTGATGCGGCAGCCGATTCGGTATCTTGAAGGCCGCAGCTGATGCGGACGTCTCCTTGCGCCCTGTGCAGTTGCAATAACTACCTGTACCTCCGGGTCGTGCTTGAACGACTCTTGCGCCGTCTGACGCGGGCGTCCTCAGGCCATTTCTTTGCACAAGTTCGCGCAACTTGTGCCCCCTTTTTGGGTTCTCTCCTTGTAGTACTACTTCTCACAGCTGACTGGAGTTCAGTCGGGATGCACTACCTCCGGAACCTTCACGTTGACAAAGGGGAGCCTTTAAGTGCCTGACCGCTTAAGCCGCACCCGGATGAGTAACGCCGATGCCGACGTGTCTCGCCCTGTCACAATCTTGTTCTCGATGGCCGGCCGTAAACAGGAATGGTCCCGAAATGACAATGCAGCGCAAACTTGACCGTGCTATCGCGGCTTTGGAAGTCGAAGCTAAAATGCTGGAGGCACACGCCGAGAAACTTTCCATCATGGCTCGTCAGTTGGCCGATCCCGAACACCAGCGAGAAATCATCAAATTGTCGCACGCAGAAACGGAGAAGGCTCAGGGTATAAGGCGGCAAATCCGTTTGCTGAAAGATCATCTGTAGACATTTGTGCCTCAAGGCCTTGGTTCGCGCTGGAAGGCGAGAAGCTCTACCTCTTGCCCGTGAAAGGCTCGGACACGATGGCGAGTTCTTTCTGCGATCTTGAGCAGAATTGAACAGCGATTAGCCATCATCTGTCGGCACAATTAAATTTGCGGTGTCTCGCGCATCAGAATGAGGCATAAGGTCGGCTCGACTGGATTTTGTCCGCAACCTCAAATGCAGTCTGTGCCAAGTACTCACTAAGATTGTTTTCATATTTTACGCACAAAAGAACGCCGCATTTGCGGCGACAAGGAGAAGAACAGTGAATAAGGATCAAGTTTCTGGCAAGGTCGAGCAGGCGGTGGGAAAGGTAAAGCAAAGCGTTGGAGAAACTGTCGGCAACGAAAAGCTAGCCAATCAGGGAGTTGTGGATCAAGCCAAAGGTGCCGCAAAAGAGACGTGGGGCAACGCTAAAGACGCTGCCAAAGAGGTGCAACAGTCGCACGAGGACGCCGCAACCGACAAGACGCACGAGACGCGAGACAAGATCAGTCAGTCGGTGCAAGATGCCAAGGAGAAGGTCAACGAGAAGATCGACAAATTCAAGGAGCGCCATTCAGCCTGATGCCCCGTGGCTTCGATCATCTCTTTCTGACAGAAGGCGATCACCAGGGTAGGCCGCTTGCGCATACGACGAAAGGCCTAGCGCGCGTGATCGCCCAGCTGCCCGAAAGTTGACCGACCCCGATTCGCGGGTTAACGATGCAGAGCAGGGCTAGGCAGCAGGTCGGCTCCGGTGCGGATCGGCACTGGGTAACCCGCCGAAGTCGTGAATCGTCTTCGAGGCGGCATGCTGGTATAGCATTCCTCGTTGGCCTTCAGTTATTGGCGGAGGCGGTCCTGAAGAATTGCGAAAACCGACCTTGGCGTGTGAGCATCTCTCTATTAAGAGGTCCGGATATGAACGCAGAAGCCCATACCAACCGAGGCTTGAGCGCAGTTCCCCTGCTCAACGCCGTGTTCTGCGCTGATTGTGAAACCATCAGCAATAGCCCGCATGATGCATGCACTGTTTGCGGCAGCCGTTCTCTGATCAACCTTTTTCGGATGTTGGGAGGGGCTCTGTGGAACCAAAAGCCACAGTCCGCCGAAGACCACACGAAAACGGGGAAGTACAATCTGGAACTCACAGTCAAAGTGCATGAAATCCCGGCGAACGAGCTAAACCGTGCCATCGAGTCGATAAGCCGCTTGGCCGAGGTGTGCGGCGATCTGGAATCCCTCCACATCAACGTGGAATCTGTTTTCGACGCCCAAGCTGTGCTCAGAGCGGCTTGAATCTCTCGAATCCGCCGTCGCAAGTGCGCACGGTGGCCTCTTTCTCGGTTAGGGCGATTCGCTGGCTCAAAGTGAGCATCGTGGATGGCTCACAGGACAGTCGGGGCCAAACTATTTGGGGGTTTCACCCCGGTTCGCGTCGTCCTGCACGGACTTGGTCGTAGCCGACTTATCGATCGTCGACTTGGTGGACAGACCACATGCAGCTGGGGGATTTGTCATCTGCTTGGCGAATACACGGTAACTCGGGCCGTCCGGATGCAACGTCGACCAGTATCCCGACCGGGTCAGCAAGGGTTTGTGCTGGACGATGATCTGGTTGAACAGAATCTTCACTCCACATTCGAGATTGTTCTTCGGCTGGAGAATGGTTTTGGCCGGATCGTTCGCCTTTAACGCACGGTCCGCTTGCCAATTGAAATCGCAGCCGTAGCGCTTCTGGTCTGCGTACGCAAGCTGCAACAATCCTTGACTGCGCATGGCCATTCCTCTCACGTCATCGCGTTTCGCGACCTCCGGCTTGGTGTGATGGACGCTCGTGTTCGGATTCAGGCCGGCTTCAGCACCCGCAAGCGCCTGGAAGAAGTAAGCCCAAAATGCGCGTTTGTCGGTTTCGCCCATCTCGTAAAATCGCGGGCAGAATCGACGGACGCCCTGCGGGACCTGCGAAGAAAACATTTCGGGCGGCAGCGCCTTCTCGATGATCTGGTCCCATTGTGGATTCCAGGGCGTCCCACCCAGCTCAACCTTCTTCTCATCGATAGGTGTCGGCGGGGCTGGTTTTGTGGTCTGCGCATACGAAGCTGTCGCTATTCCCATGAAAAATACGAAACTCACGATGAACGATGTCTTCAGCGCAGAGATACTCATGTTTACCGGTCTCCGCTACTAATCGATACATTACATTGCCACTTGCCGCGTGACTGCTCAGCTCATGTCTGACCGCAAAGATCATGCAGGGATCGACGCGATCTTTCCTGGTCCAACACACCCGCCTGTCCAGATGGGACGGGGCGATCGGGCCGGCCTTGGTCGGCCAACACAGTCACGCGATCTTGCGGGCTTTCGTTGCTGTCTTTCGCGCGGCCCGTGGCTTTTTCCGAGCTGCTGCGGCAGTTTTTCTCGGTTTAGGTGTGGCTTCAACTGCGGGCGGCAATTCCAGCTTAGGCTGTTTCGCAGTGCGATGGTGGCCATGGTGCAGCGGCTGGATGCGCGCAGCTTCTTCTCCTATTCGCAGCTGATCGTCGCTACGTTTTTGGCGCTCGTCCTCAAGGTATTCCGGAATCGTCTTCGTTGTCATGGCCAGAGTGTGGCAGACTTAGCTCCTTCTAAGCTGTCCAATTTTGGCCACTCGCTGACAATTCATAGGCCGCCTCAAACAAGTGGCTGGTTGGTTCCGCGGGCCCGAACACTCCGATTGGGCCGCGTAGATTCTCAAACCAATCTGAGGAAATGACCAATTTTGTACAGCCACACGATAAAGGAGACACTACTATGGAAGCTTGCTCAGCGCGGCGCCTGAAAACACGGACCGTTTTTTGGGCAGGGAATGCACCCTCGTCGTAAGTGTCAGAGGAAACACACGGTTGACAGATTGAATCCCCAGCCAGCGTGGCTTCGCCACTTCACCGGCAAATTCTCAGGTTTCCTAGCCAAGACACTACATCGAGAGTTCCAGTCCGTGGGTTGGGGAGAAGGCATGTCCAAACGGATTTTGAGGTTGTGGTGATCGGAGCTGGAGTTGCTGGACTGGCATGCGCGCAGGCGCTCTGCGAGGCAGGTCTCCAGGTTACGATTCTCGAAGCGCGCAACCGTGTCGGTGGACGCATCTGGACCGTACACCCTCCTTGAGAAACGCGCCGGTCGAACTAGGGGCAGAATTCATCCATGTGGTAGCGGGCTGGCTGCTGAATCGCGGAATCACCCACCCGGCATTGTGACTCGGGAGAAGAGGCAATCACTGCTGGATGGGGGCCGCCAAGAAATCGCTACGCGAGGAAAGTAAGCCGCAGTCGGCCATTCGTGGGGTGAAATTTCGGGCTGGCTAGCGAACGAGCATCAATCTCGGATGGCTGGGGATCCCGGCAACACAGCCTGTGTGGTACCCTCACCTACTCAAAAGATGAGACCGCCTGCTCCTGATCTTCGAAGGTCTCAAACAAACTGAGCAGCCCCGTCATCCTGAGCGTCTGGACCGCGAACTTGGAAGGATTCAGAAGCTTCAGGGATCCTCCGCGCTGTTTGGCCGCCGTCAGGTAGCGCACCAGCAATCCGATGCCGCTGGAATCGACCATGGGCACTTCGCCCAGGTCGACCACCCAGCGCACGTCCCCTGCTTTCAGCAGATCGTCGCAAGTGTCGCGCATACGGTCAACCGAATCGCCAAGGCTGAGCCGGCCACGCAATTTGAGAATCTTCACATCAGACTGGCTTCGAACGTCGATCTCCACCTGGTTCCTCGCTCAGGCAGTTAACTTACCGCCCGTCCGGCTCTGGCAACCTAGTCCCGTTCGGTTGACACTCGCTGGATGCTCTGCTAAAGTGCGTACCCAAATTAGAGGAAGCCTTGCGATTTTGCAAATGGCAAACGCTTTCTCCGTGTAAACTGAGGCGCCTTTTCGCAGGCCACTTCCATGCCCATCGAAAGCTCCGGGCTGACGCCCTCAATCGTCACCCTGTACACCCGCCTGCTTGAAAAACAAGAGGTCATTCCTCGCGCCCGCATTCTGGCCCAGACCGTCGCAGACCTTTTTCCCGGAAGTGCTGTGAATGTGTATTCCGTTTCCACCCTTCCCGATGGCGACGTCTGGATGGTGCTCGCCAACATTGGGGAAGTTTCCGTCGAACCATCGATTCCCCTGGAAACCGGCACGCTTGGACTCCTCGCCCAGGAACTCAAGCCGCTCCGCTTCGAAGGCAAGACCTTGGTGCGCGAGGAATTTGCCCACCTCCACGTTCGCCGCACACTGCGCTCTCTCTCCTATGTTCCCCTCAAGCGGGAAGGAGAATTAAACGGCGCCATTGAAATTCTCACCTTCGATGGAGACGTCAGCGAATCTCATCTCGATGAATTGCAGGCCGTCGCGGAAGTAGCCGGCGGAGCCCTCTACAGCGCGCAGCTTTACGAGGACGAACGCCAGAACACCCTGCACTCCATCACGCGCCTCACTCAGCTTTATGACATAGAGAAAGTCTTCAGCTCAACGCTGGAATTCGACAAGTTGCTGCCCATCATCGGCTCCAAGGTTCTCGCGATGCTCGAATGCGAGGCCGTCAACGTCTGGCTGCTCGAGCCTGACGAAAGCCTCCGCCTGATGCACCAGGCGGGCCTTGATCCCACCGTGCTGGAGCAATCCCTGCAACGCCCGAAAGAGGGCGTGGCCGGCGACGTTTCCGACGACGGAGAGCCGGTGCTGATCCAATTCCCGGACGATCCCCGGCTGGTGCGCCGCAATCAGGGGATTGAAGGATCAGGAGTTGTCTCGCTGATTGCCGCTGCCATCCTCGATCAGGAATGGCTCGTCGGCGTCATCGAAGCCGTCAACAAACTGGGTGACGAGCCCTTCGACGACGATGACCTGTTCACCTTAAGCCGCCTGACCGAATCCGCCGGCATCGCTCTGCACAACGCCAGCCTGCTGGCCGCTGAGCGCAAAGTTGAGGTCCTCGAAACGCTGGTCCGCGTAAGTCACGAAATCACCTCCACCCTCGATCTCGATCGCGTGTTGCAGGCCGTGGTCAATGGTCCGGCCAGCGTGATCCCCTACGAGCGTGCCGCCATCGCCCTCGACCAACGAGGCCGGGTTCAACTGCGCGCGGTCTCCGGGACTCTCGAGTTCAATCCTGAGGACCCCCAAATCGTCGAACTCAGTCAGGTTTTGCAATGGGCCTCTTTGCTCCAGCAGCCCGAATTCATCACTCAACGCGGGGAAGAGATCTCGTCCGAGCGCGAGGCGACCCAGGCCAAGTTTCGTCATTATTTCTCGCAAAGCGGTATGCGCGGGTTTCATGCCGTCCCCCTCGCCGACGATGAAGGCCGCGTCGGCGTCCTTTCCTTCGAAAGCAGTGATCCCGACTTTCTCACTTCCGCCCACCTGGAAATGATAAAGGTGTTGGCCAGCCAGGCCACAGTGGCCCTGCGCAACGCCTCACTGTATAAAGAGGTTCCGTTCATCGGCGTGTTGCAGCCGCTAGTGGAACAGAAGCGCAAGTTCCTGGCGCTGGAGAAACATCGCCGCATCACCATCACGGTTGCTGCGGTCGCCGCCGTTTTGTTCCTGGCCCTGTTTCCTTTGCCGCTGCGAGTAGATGGTCCGGCCAGGGTCGCTCCCGGGCGCTCGGCCCGAATCGGCGTCGACGTCGACGGCATCGTTAAACAGGTCAACGTCAGGGAAGGCGACCCGGTTCGAAAGGGAACTGTTATAGCCTCCCTTGAAGATTGGGACTATCGTTCTGCGCTGGCCGCCGCTCAGGCCAAGCGTGAGACCGCGGTCGCGCTGATGAACCGTGCGCTCGCCGCAAACGACGACACCGAAGCCGGCATCCAGCAGGCCCAAGCCGACTACTGGACCACCGAGGTCGCGCGCGCCCAGCAACGCCTCGACCGTACCCTCGTGCGGTCCCCCATTGACGGCGTGGTCGCGACTCCTCACATCGAAAACCTCGTAGGCCAGAAGCTGAAGTTCGGAGATCCTTTCGCGGACATCGTCGATAACTCCCAGGCGCTGGTGGACGTCTCCGTCGATCAGACTGACATCGCCCTGGTCGCCGCTGGACAGAAGGCCCGCATCAAGCTCGACGGCTTTCCCGCCCGCACGTTCGAAGGAGCCGTCGTCGTGGTGAGCCCGCTGGCCCGGCTTGACGGAGACTCTCGCACCTTCTCTGCGCGCGTTGCGGTTCCGAATCCCGACAGCGTTCTTCGTGCGGGAATGCAGGGCCGCGGCAAAGTATCCACCGGCTGGCGTCCCGCAGGACAGGTGTTCTTTCGCCAGCCCATCATGTGGATTTGGTCGAAACTGTGGGACTGGTTTGGGTGGTGACCTTTGAAAAAGACTGCATACATCCTCGTGTTGCTTTCTCTGGCGTTGGTTGTCAGCACATCGTGCAGCCGTGACCCCGTTCCGACGGCTACGGCTGCAACTCCGTCGCCCGCGGAACCGGCCACCACTGCCGCTCCATCTCCCGCCGACGACTTCACGGCCTCAGGTCCGATCGTGGTCGAGAATCAGGTCGATGTCGCCGCCCAGCGCCAAGGCGTCGTCACCCAGATTCTGGCTGAAGTCGGCACCCGCGTGCGCCAGGGACAACTCCTGGCCAAACTCGACGACCGCCAACTCACCGCTGATCTCGAAGCCGCCCGCGCCAAGACCGCCAGTATCGAGGCAGATCTTAACAACTGGAAAGCCGAAGCCAAGGTCCTCGAGTCCGACTACCAGCGCGCCAAGAAAATGTGGGAGGCCAAGGTGATCCCCGAAGAACAGTTCGAGCACGTGCGCTACAAGGCCGAGGCCGACCAGTGGGACGTGAAGCGCGTCGAACAGCTTCTCATCAACGCCCGCGACAGCCAGCAATCCCTTGAACTGGAGCTTGGCAAAACCCAGATCACCGCGCCCTTCGACGGCATCGTCGCCCGCCGCTACATCCGCGTCGGTCAGACCGTCACTCCCGGAGAGCGCCTCGTCTGGGTCACCGCCACCGGTCCCCTGCGCGTGCGCTTCACTCTCCCGTCTCGCTTCGTGAATCAAATCAAGATCGGTCAAGCCGTCTCGATCAAGGTTGCCGACGCCAGTCCCACCGCCGCGCACTCCGCCCGAATCGTTCAAGTCAGCCCGATTGTCGATCCTGCCAGCGGCACCATTGAAGTCTTGGCGGAAATCACGGGCACAGTGCAGGACCTGCGCCCCGGCATGCAGGCTGACGTCCACCTGCCCATGCACCCATGAACATCGCCAACGCCCTCAATGCCGCTCTGCCCGAACTGCCGGAGCGAATCGTCAAAAATACCGTCCCCAAGCTGGATCCGCGCGTCATTGCCAAACAGCAGCTCGAAAAGGGACAGCCCATCGTTTTGGCCAAGCTCCCGGGTGCCGACAACTTCATCCGGCTAGATCCTTCGCAGTGGGCGCTTTTGCAATTGTTTGACGGTGAGCGCCCTTATGCCGAAATTTCCCAGCAGGTCATGGCACAAACCGGGGTCTTCTATTCCGAAGAGGCTGCCCGCGAATTTGCCGCGTTCATCCAGGCAAACACCGACCTGTTTTACCGCAGTCCGCTGGAAAGAAACATCACCTTACACGAGCAACTCCGTGCCCAGCGGACCAGTCGCAAACGTTCCAAGGCCATCGATTTTTCCGATATCGTGATCGCCGAGTGGCCCCACGCTGACGACTACATTGCCCGGATTTACCCCAGCCTGCGCTGGGTCTATACCTGGTGGTTCACGCTCGCCGCTCTGGTCATGTTCGCGCTGATGGCCTACATGTGGGCGGGGCGTTTCGGCGAAATCTGGATCGACAGCTTCCAGTTCTACAACTTCACCGAAAAATCGGGGCGCGACCTCCTCGAGTTCTGGTTCCTCTTCGGCGCCATGGCTTTCTTTCATGAGTCCTTCCACGGACTCACCTGCAAACACTTCGGCGGAGCCGTAGAGAAGATGGGCTTTAACCTGATGTATTTTGCGCCCAGCTTCTTTTGCGACGTAACCCAGATCTGGATCTACGGCGGCAAATGGGAAAGGATCGCCACCGTCGCCGCCGGCATCTGGGGAGACCTCATCATCTGTTTCGCCGCCACCAGCGTCTGGTGGGCAACCCCCCCCGGCATGTTCGCCCACAATCTCGCCTACAAGATCATGATGGTCACCGGCATTGGTGTATCCCTGCTCAATCTCAATCCCCTCATTAAGCTCGATGGCTACTACATCTTTAGCGAACTGATCGAGGAACAGGATTTTCACGAGCGCGCCGCCGCCTACCTATCGGGCTGGACCCGCAAGCATATTTTCGGATTGCCCGCTGAATATGAGTACGTTCCACGCTGGCACCGCCCCTTTTACCTGATCTACGCTCTGCTCTCCGCCATGTACGGTTATGTCTTGCTCTCATTCCTCATGGGGTTCACCTATAACGTGCTGCATTCCTACTCCCCGGCCTGGGCTTTCATCCCCGCCGGATTGATGGGCTACTGGGTGTTCAAAGACCGAATTCACGCCTTGGGTCGCTTCAGCAAACTGCTGTATCTGGACAAAAAAGAGCGGGTTTGGGCCTGGCTGAAGGCCTGGCGTATGGCCGCTCTCGGAGCGGCCGTCCTCTTGTTGTTGTTCCCGACCATCTGGCCTGACTTTCAGGAAGCTTCGTTCGTTCTGGAACCCGTCCGGCAGGCCTCGGTGCATGCTGCCGTGAGCGGAAAGGTCTCTGGCGTGTTCGTGGAGGAGGGTCAAAAAGTTGTGGCTGGTCAGCCCCTGGTAAGCCTGGAGAACCTTGATCTCCAGTCCAATATGGCCAAGCTACAAGCCGACCTGCGGCAAGCCTCCGGCCGTGCCACCCAGAATCAACTGCGCTACGGCGACTACGGTTCCGCGGAGCGGGAGCGCCAGCGTTTATTACAAGAGGAACGCGTCTTGACTGAGGAAACTTCCCGGCTCCAGGTTAAAAGTCCGATCTCCGGCACGGTCACTACGCCGCGCCTTCACGATCTGGCCGGCGCTGACCTCGACGAAGGAGCCCCCCTCATGGACTTAGTGGACGATTCGACTCTGCGGGCGCGGGTTTACATCCCCGAATTTGCCATGCACGACGTTGGTGTGGGTTCGATAGTGCGTCTGAGGGCGCCGTCTCGCCTGCGTCCCATTTCAGGTGCTCTTCGCTCGATCTCCCCCGATTGGGTTCCCCTCGACCCTTCCCTGGGTCGCAAAGAGCAGCTCGCAGGCGTCAATCCGCCGCGTTTTTTCGCGGCTGAGGCTAGTCTTGATTCCGCGGCAGGTCTGCGCCCCGGCATGACCGGGACGGCGAAGATCCGAGTGGGCTCGCGCAGCCTGGCGAGTTTTGCCTGGAGATTCGGGCGGGATCTTGTCAAGCGGCGACTCTGGTGAGGCGAGTTTGGTGAGGTCTGCCTGCTAGATCAGACCGGCGCGGCAATCCGCATTCGTAGCAATGAGAAAAGGCCAGCGCAGAACGCTGGCCCTTCCGATAAGCTCTTTCCGACCAACTAGTGTGAACGGGTTTGCGCACGGACCTGTGCACGGACCTGCGCCTTCACCTGCGCCTTCACCTGCGCACGGACCTGTGCGCGGACGCGGGCCGATACCGGAGCGCTGACGCTCGGATTTTCCGGGGTGGCGGTCGAGCTGGCCACGATGGCTTTCTTGGTGGTGTTCAGGCTGTTCAGCAGGGACTTTTTCTGAATCGACATTAGAAGCTCCTCGTAAGCCAGATTTTCTATTCGGCTTAGACGCTTAGAGATAAGCAAAGCCAATGCCAAACTCACGCACCAGCCGCACCCGCTCAGCACCCGAGAAAAATCAATAACATACAACATCTGTTGTGCGAGCCGGGCCCGTTGCTGCCGGTAAAAAACTCACTACGGTTAAAAATTAGCCTAGCCTTGGTTAATTTTTAACCCTAATTTCCCGGCTCCGCGTTAATCTTCAGCTTCCGGCAAAGGTACTTCATGCGCTGCGCATCGATCCGCAGCAGCGCCGCCGCCGCCGACTTCTTTCCCCCCGTCCGCCGCAGGGCCGCGTTCAGGTAAGCAATCTCGATCCGCTCCATCTCCGCATCAAAATCCACCCCGCCCTCCGGGATCAGGATCGCCTCCTGACTGGCCGCCGTCGAAACAAGCAGTTGCTGGGGCAAGTGGTGCGCCGAAATCACCGCTCCGTCGCTCATCAGCACCAGGCGCTGGATCACGTTCTCAAGTTCCCGCACATTCCCCGGCCACGAGTAGCTCTCCAAGATCCCCATCACCTCCGGCTGAAGCTGTTTCGCCGGCTTCTGGTTGGCGGTGCAGAACAGCCGGACAAAATGCTCCACCAGCAGCGGGATATCCCCCTGCCGCTCGCGCAGAGGCGGCACCATGATCGGTACCACATTGATCCGGTAGTAAAGGTCCTCGCGAAACCTCCCCTGATGCACCATGTCTTCCAGATTATCGTTGGTCGCGGTGATCAGCCGGAAGTCGATCTTCTTCGTCGTCCGCCCTCCCAGACGCTGCACTGAGTGCTCCTGCAGCACCCGCAGCAGCTTGCTCTGCAGCCGGTGATCGAGCGTGGTGATTTCGTCCAGAAAGAGAGTCCCGCCATGGGAGCTTTCGATCATCCCCGGCTTGGCGCTCTCGGCTCCGGTAAATGCCCCCTTCTCGTAGCCGAACAACTCCGACTCCATCAGCGTCTCGGGCAACGCAGAGCAGTTCAGGCAAATATACGGCTTGTCGCGGCGCGTTCCGGTTTCCACAATGGCCCGGGCGACCAACTCTTTTCCCACTCCACTTTCCCCCCGGATCACCACGCTCGCATTGCTGTCGGCCACCGACCTAATGGCCTGGTAAACCTTCCGCATAGCCTCGCTGCCGCCAATCAGCCCGCAAAAGGCCGCCCTGTTCTCCACCTGTTGCAGAAGCCATAGCCCCTCGTATTGCAGGGCCCGCTTTTCAAAGGTCTGCAGCAACAGCGTTCGCAGCTGAGCCCCATCCACCGGCTTCAGAAAGAAATGATCAGCCCCCGCCTGGCTGGCCATCAGCGGAAGTTCGCTGCCGGTTGCGTCGGTGATCGCCACCAGGATCAGATCCTCCCGCAGCCTGCGTATCTCCTTCAGCACTTCGATCCCGTCGGCCCCACCCTCCCCGATGCTTTCCAGATCAAGCACTATGCCATGAATGTCCGGATCGTCGATGAGGGCGCGTATCTGGGATTCCGTGCTGGCCAGGATGGTGTGAAAGCTGGAAGTGATCGCCCGCCGCATCTCGCGGAACATCTGCTCGTCCAGCGTAGTGATGGCGATCGAGTACCGCTCGGAAAGCAACTGCGCGCGGGGACGGGATTCCAGTGGACTCATCGCGGTTGTGAATCAGCGCCGGATTATACGGCAATTTGCCCCGCAGTCGAAGGTAAGACTTGCGTGCATGCTCTACATGGGGTGGCGTCAACCAGTGCGAGGGCTTGCTGTGAGTCGTCCCCCTTGGCCCCGGTGAGTTGAATCGGCCGTCCCGCCGGGCGGAACTAGACCGGGACTCGCAGCCAACAACCGGGCCGTTTGAGTCTATGAATGCTGGGCGACCCACGTATCAGGCGTAAGGTCTGGGACGCGCTGGATCGGGAGATCGGCAAGCCCGGGGAGAATCGCGGCCAAATAGTCACGCACGGAGATTTTCAGCCTGCGGCAGCTTTCCACAACCGAGAGAATCGCCGCAACCTTCGGTCCCGCCTGAGGGCTGCCGATGTGCAACCAGTTCTTCCGACCCACGGCTACCGGACGCATGGAATTCTCCGCCAGGTTGGTACTTAGCTCTAATTCGGGATACTCCAAGAAGCGGCTGAGCTTTTTCCAAAGCGTGAGCGCGTACTGGCAAGCCTTGCTGAGTGCGCTGGAGGGTAATGCAACGGACTGCGCTGCCTCGATCTTTTTGCGAATATCATCGAGAAGAGCTCTCGCTGTTTCCTGACGCCGGATATGGCGCGCCGCAGTAGTCAGCGTTTTGCGGCGAGCTTCCGCATCGACGGCAAACAATTCGTCCATCTGAGCCACAATCGGGGTTGCAACCGGATCTCGGGGATTTAGCTGCACCGCTTCGAAAAACTGTCTTCTTGCATGAGACCAACAAGCGGCATGTACCATTCTCGGCCCACCGATTTGGTCGTACGCTGTATAGCCGTCGGTTTGGAGAATGCCTTCGAACTGTCCCAGGAACCGCTTCGGCCCATCGCGTCCGCGACCCAAGCGGAAATCGAACACCACGCTTCCTCCGGGGCGACTGTATTGCCAGAGGTACGCTTGGTGGTTCTTACCTCGGCCCTCGCGTGTCTTCACATCGACTGGGGTTTCATCCGCCTGAATGTAACTTCCGCTGATCAATTCTCGCCTCATTGCGGCAACCATAGGGATCAGCAACTCGCCGACTTTCAAAACCCAGCCGTCGAGCGTCGCTCGGCTGATTTCCAAGCCGATGTCTCTTTCCAGAATCATGCTCTGCCGATGCAGGGGCGTGTGATTGCAATATTTGCTGATGACCGTGTCGATGACGATATGGTCACTCGCCAGGCACTTCTCGATGATCCGTGGCGGCAGGGGCGCTGAGACGACGCCGAGATCCTCACACGACCGGCAAGCCCGCTTCTCTCGTTTCGTGACCAGTACGAAGTACTTCGCCGGCTCCACATCCAACTGGGAGCTCTCCTCGTAGCCGATCACCACTGTTTCTTTTCCGCAGCGTTTGCATACGCGCTGATCTAATGTGCAGGGCAGAATCCGCTCCACGCGAGGAAGATTCGCCGGCAACTCCTGGCGACCCGGATGCTTGACGGATTTCTTGGTCGAGCCATGCACTGGCGCGTGCTCGCTCTCCGCCTGCTCGATCATTTCACTGACGACAGGCGCAAACTCGAACAATTGCATTTGCGCCTGCGAAAGTTTTTCTCCTCCCGCACCATACTTCTCGATCCGCATCAGCCGCAGACGCTCTTCCAGCACACGAATCCTCAGTTCCACATACTGCAGCCGGCTCTTCAGTTGTGCGATGAGTTCCAGATCGGCTGGTGCTGAAGGAATGGAAGCTAAACTCACAATGAGTTAATGATTTACCAGAGTCAATCGAAAGGTTCAAACAACCACGCGACTTATGCGGCAGCGTGTCCCTCGGGGGAAGCCTTCCGGTACCATCGCTTGTGCTTGGTTTTGGCCAGATCGATCCCACCCACCAACAGCGAAAGCTCTTCGTGACTCAGGATGACCTTGCCCTGCGCATCACCGGATTGCGGCCAAGTGAAACGACCTTTCTCCAACCTCTTGGCACAGACCCAGAGTCCGCTTCCGTCCCAGACGAGGACCTTCAGCCGATTGCGCTGGCCGTTGCAGAACAAGAACAGGTGCCCGCTCAGAGGCTCACAGGACAAACGATCGCGGACGAGACCGTACAGCCCCTCGAACCCCCCTTGCGCATGTCGGTGACTCCCGCAGCCAGAAAGATCCGTGTGGCTGGGCCCAGTCCAAACACGGCTTAGGCCCGCTCCAGGATGCCCACCAGGCGCTCGAACGTACTCGTATCAAAACCAGGATGCACCTCGATCCGGCGCCCGCCCGACAGCACCACGGCCAGCCAGCAACTCGGTTCGTGGTGCTTCGGCGATTCCCTGGCCGCCAACTCCACCGGCACCAAACGACCGGCCGAGGAAATTGGCTTACGCCTTCTCTTCCAACGCAGTTTCTTTAGATGGCGATCCAGTGTGCTGAAGCTCAAACCTCGACTCTGGCAAAACTCGCTCCGCCGCATACCGCTGCTCACAAACTCGGCCACCAACTGCTGAACTTCCGCACGGGTACGTCGCTTGGGCGCTGACAACCCTGTTTTTGTGGTCATCCGGACACTTCAACACAGACCCGGCCTGTCGAACAGATGTGTTGGTCAGACGCTTACCCCTCGTCGGGGTCGCGACGCTCGATCTTTCTATATAAGCGTCGCGGCCGCGGACGGCCCCCGTCCCCACGAGAATGGCTAACCTGACAGGGCTGAGATAATCAGCCCAGGATAGCGGAAAGAAGTTGATCAAAATGGACTTCCTTAAATATCGGCACGTTTTCATAATTTTGCTGCTAGCTGTCCTCGCGGGCTGCACGCAACAAAAAAACTCGAAGGATTTGAAGGAGCAAACCGCGCAAGCAACGGCGGAGTTGAAGCGTGATGCCCAGGCTGTGGCGGCGGGTATACGCGAGGGCTGGAGCCGCGACAAGCCACTCGATTTGAACACTGCTACAAAAGACCAGTTGCTGAGTCTGCCGGGCGTGACTGCGGCAGAAGCAGACCGAGTGATTGCGGGGCGTCCCTATAACGAACCCGGCGAAGTGGTGACACGGCACATCATGCCGAAGGCCGAGTATGACAAAATCGCAGACCAGGTCACCGCCAAGAAATGACGTCCGCCGGCTCCCAGCAATGAGCGGAGAATGGCGGGCATCAATTGTCGAACGCCGGGAACATGCTCCGGGCAGGATCTGACTTGCTTTATAGAATCAGTTCTCAATAAAACCTAAAGAATCGGAGGACGAAGGTCTTACCGGGAACTGAGAACTTCTTCGTCAAACCCACAAAGCCAGCCGCTTCCATTTCGTAGTAAATTAAAGCAGGGGATGCCTACAGAGAAAATTATGATCGTGGACGACGAGCGCCTGGTGCGCTGGTCGCTGCGCCAGAAGTGCGAGGAGTGGGGCTACCACGTGATCGAGGCCGACGCCGGAGAACCTGCGCTCAAGCTCGCGCAGCATGAATCGCCCGATCTCGTCCTGCTCGACGTGCGCATGCCCGACCTCAGCGGCATCGAAGTGCTCGATCAACTCAAGAAAAATGGCGACGCCCGCGCCGTCATCATGATCACGGCCGATCCGCAAATCGACGATGTCAAAGCCGCACTCAAGCTCGGAGCTTATGACTTCGTGGGCAAGCCGATCGATTTCGACGAGCTTCACGTGGCCATCAAGAACGCGCTCGAGGCCACCAGCCTGCGCACCGAAGTCCAGGCCTTGCGAGGCGAGGTGCGCCGCGCATCCGGTTATGACAGCGTGGTCAGCGTCTCACCCAAAATGACCGAGCTCATGAACTTCGTCCGCAAGGTTGCGGCCAGCGAAGCCACCACCATTCTGATTCAAGGTGAAAGCGGTACCGGCAAGGACCTTATCGCAAAGGCCATCCACTACGAAAGCTCACGCCAGGAGAAACCGTTCGTAGCGATTAATTGCTCGGCTATCCCGGAGACGCTGATGGAAGCCGAGCTTTTCGGCCACGAAAAAGGCGCGTTCACGGATGCCAAGCAAATGAAAAAGGGTCTGTTCGAGGCCGCCGATGGCGGTACGCTGTTTCTCGACGAAATCGGCGAACTCTCTCCTCTGCTGCAAGCGAAACTCTTGCGCGTGCTGGAGGACCAGGTCATCCGCCGCGTGGGAGGTATCCGCGATATGCAGGTGGATGTAAGGGTGATCGCAGCCTCCAACCGCGATCTCGAAAAGGCGGTGCGCGATGGTCAGTTTCGTCAGGATCTCTACTACCGGCTGGCCATTATTGCGATCTTTATTCCGCCGCTGCGGGACCGAAAAGAAGACATCATGCCTTTGGTGGACTTCTTCATCGAGCGCTACAACAGCAGATTCAAGAAGGCGGTTCGTGGCGTTACCGACGAGACCCGCCGTCTTCTTCTCAGTCATAACTGGCCGGGCAATGTTCGCGAGCTGAGGAACACCATCGAGCGTGGCATGATCCTGGAAGACGAGCCGTTCCTCCGACCAGAGTATCTGCCGTTTTCCGTAGGCGAATCGGGTGGCCGCACTGTCTTTGAACGAACTTCCCCCGCCGACGGTGGACAGACGTTGTCCAATGGCCGCACCCTCCCGCGGCTTTATATCCCGGAGGGTGGCACATCTCTGGAAGAGGTTGAGCACGCCATGGTCGAGCTTGCCATGCGCCAAGCCAATGGCAACCAGACCCACGCCGCCAAGCTGCTGGACATCAGCCGCGACGCGCTGCGTTACAAGCTAAAGAAATTTGGGTTGATTCGTGGAGATGAAGAAGGCTCCCAGTCCGGCTCCATTGACGACCAGTGATCGGTGCGCGCTCTTGGCCGTATTTTCGCTACGCCTTTCAGGGTCTGGTGCCGGGAATCGCCGATTCGGCTGTTTGCAGGTGGAACAGCCGCCGCAACGCAGTAGTCATCCGTTCCTGCTCCGTCTTCTCTGGAAGCCCCTTGAGTTCACGGGCCAGGGACCCTGCGATATTCTGCGTCATCCGGGACATCATGGCATTTAACATTTCGTCCTGGTCCTTGGAGAAAGGTCCGTTCTCTTGTCGAAAGGAATCCAGTTCCTGCCGGCAAATCTCGTCCAGCCGCAGACGCAGTGCCACGATGGTCGGAACGACGCGCTCTGCCATCAGCTTGCCACGGAAGCCTTGCGCCTCGGCTTGCAGAATCTTGTGTGCTTCGGCGGCGGCGGCCTCACGCTCGCCCGCATTGCAATCGGGCACGTTTTCCAGGTCGTCAAGGTCAAACAGGAAAACGCCCTTAATGTTACGCACCGCGGGGTCAACGTCGCGGGGCATCGCGAGATCCGCGATCACCAGTCGCCGATCGCTGCGCCCACGAACCATGAATTCAGTTTCCTCGCGACTGAGAATAATGTGCGGACAGGAAGTCGAGCTGATGATGATGTCAGCCTCCGCCATGGGTTGCCAGCGTTCCTCAAACGGGATCGCAAGCCCACCGAGCCTCGCCGCCAGTTCCACCGCGTGCTCAAGGCTGCGATTAATGACGCTCACGCGGACCGAACCGGCTCCCTGGTTGAGCAACTCGCGGGCTGCGAGCTCACTCATTTCGCCCGCGCCCAGCAGAAGCACTTTTTTGTTTTCCAGCGTGCCGAAAATCTGGCGTGCGAGTTCCACGGCGGCATAAGGAATCGAAACCGCCGCATTACCGATGGCCGTCTCATTGCGCACGCGCTCCGAGACCGCGAGCGCCTTCTGCAACACAGCATCGAGGAACCGGCCCGTTGCCCCCACCTTCTGCGCCTGCTTCCAAGCCTCTTTCACCTGGGAAACGACCTGGGGCTCGCCGACCACCATGGAATCGAGGCGGGATGCGACTCGGAAGATATGTAGGAGCGCCGCTTCATCCAGCAAGCGGTAGAAGTGCTTCCATTCGCACAGCTTGAGTCCATATTCGGCGCCCAGCAGCCGCATCACCGAGTTGGCGGCCAGGGTGACATCGGTAGCCCAAAGCCAAAACTCGGTGCGGTTGCAGGTGGCCATGACAATGACTTCTTCGATGCCCTCTGACCGTGACAACTGCGCCAGAGCTTCAAAGCGCCGGTTTTCGCTGATCCAGAAACGCTCCCGCACTGCCATTGGGGCGGTACGGTAGTTCAGACCAACCACCATGAGAGCGGGTTCCAAATTTCAATCTCCTGCCGACCACTCCATAGGAAAAGCACCCGGCGTGCCATCTCGCCCGGGCAGCGATCCATTTTAGTTTCAGTGAGTTAGCGAAATTACAGGGAGCGGGGAATTGCGCGTTAAGAGCCTAGATTGCGGGATATCGCGCTAAGCGGGCGTTTTTTGGCCCCATCGGGCGCAGAGGCTCACGGCAAACAAAAACGATTTTCTACCGATTTCCACAGTGAAAGACTTTAGCGCGTGACTTCCACCGGCGTAGTCTCCTTATCCTTATTCTTCTCCTTCTTCAAACCTTTCGCCTGCGGCTCGTAAACGCAGAACGGCTCCTCATCCAGATAGTTGCCGGTGGCGGCAAAAGCACGTGCGCGGCAACCCATGCAAATGTTGCGGAACTCGCAGCAGCCGCATTTTCCCTGCAGGTTGTTGGTATCGCGCAGTTCGTTGAACACCATCGAGTTTTCCCAAATGTCGGCGAACGCCTGTTTCTTCAGATCTCCTGCCAAGGCCGGCAAATATCCACAGGGATAGACCTCGCCCTGATGAGAGATGAAACACACCGCGGTTCCGGCCAGGCATCCCTTGGTCATGGCGTTCATGTCGGAGGGATGATTTCCAGGGTGCCCCACTGGCTGTCCATGTCCGTGAGGCTTCAGTTCGATGCCGGTTGAGCCGGGCATCACCATCTCTGTGGCGCCGATGCTTGGTGACTCCCGCGCTGTTTCGGTTGTTGGCGGTGCAGCGTGAGCGGCCGCGGCGGCGGCCTCGGAACGGTGCTCTGCAGCCCGCCGCTGGCGAACCACGCGGAAGTAGTGTGGCGCACAGGTTGCCTTCATCTCAATGCCACCTTCGAGCGAGCGATCGTAGAACCAGTTCAGCATCTGCTCGTACTCTTCCGGCGGAACCATCTGTTCGGCAGCGATGTCCACGCCGCAACCTACCGGCACCAATAGGAAGGTGTGCAGCGCGTCCGCTCCCAGCGACTTCGCCAGTTCGAGCACCTTCGGAAGCTGATGGGCATTGTGGCGGGCAATGGTCGTATTGATCTGCACCGACATGCCCAGATTCTTCAGATTGCGAAAACCGGCAATGGCGGCATCGAATGCGCCAGGAATGCCGCGGAAAGTATCGTGGGTAAGCGCATCGGCGCCGTCCAGGCTGATGGCAACGCGCTGCACACCGCTATCTACGATCATGCGCGCGACGTGCTTGGTAACTAGCGTGCCATTCGTGGCGAGCGCCACGCGCAGACCCTTGTCCGTGCCATAACGCGCCAACTGGAAAATATCCGAACGAAAGAGCGGTTCGCCACCACTAAGCACCAGGATGGGAGTGGACACCGCAACAATCTGATCGATGATATCGCGTGCAGTTTGGGTGGAGAGGTCAGAGGGAGAACTCAGCTCCGTAGCGGTGGCCCGGCAATGGATGCAGCGGAGGTTGCACCCTTTGGTCAACTCCCAGAAAATCAATCGTGGCTTGGTTTTGCTCACTTGACTCGAATGTTGCCCATTGCCATTTAGCGAAGCCATGTGCATTTTCCTTCTCACTTGAACCAGGTTCTGTCGCCCACCTTAGGCGCAACGATAATAGAGAACCAAACCCCCAGCGGTGACTATCATCACTCGAAATTGTGATCCTGGTCACGAGACGTAAATCTTCTTAAATGTGGGCAGTAAGGCGGGATCAACGTTTCGCGAGGCATCTCGCAGGCACGCCCCCCGCACGCACGCCAACCGGCGCTCAACGCGCGGCTAGTTGTGGTTTGCGAGTTCGCGCAGCGCCGCCGAGTTCCGAATCACCAGGGTCGAGCCTTTCGACTGCACGATTTGACGCTTCTTCATCTCAGCAAACAGCCGGGTAACCGTCTCTCGCGAAGTTCCAATCATCTGCGCGATTTCCTCGTGGGTGAGTCTAAGCTTCAACCGGGGCTCCGCTTTGGCGCCTTCTCCGTTCTTGGAGGTCCATTCCAGAAGCAACTTAGCCAGTTTCTCAGCCGCGGAGTGTGACAGTCCCAGCGAACCCGCTTCCTTACAAGCATTGTGATACTTTTCGCTTAACTGCTCGGCCACTTTGAAGCAGGCCTCCACATCATCCTTCAGGAAGCGAAGAAAATCATCGCGCTTGACGAAATTGACCTGGCAGGGATCGATCGTCTCCGCCGTCACTTCGTAGGGTTTGCCGGAGATGGTGGCGCTCAAACCCAGAACCTCTCCGGGCTCGGCAAGCTTCACAATTACCGTTCTCCCGCCGGGGGAGTTAATAGAGAGCTTCACACTGCCTTTGCAGAGCACAAAGATGCCGCGCGGTGTCTGCCCTTGTACAAACAGCACCGCTCCTTGAGGATACGCGGTTGCGTACTTGATGTTTTCAAAAGCCTGCAGCGCGGCAGCAGGCAGATCGCAGAAGATACGATCGGTGCGCAGCTTGCATGTAATGCAGCTTTCTACAATCTCCATTCCGTACGGTGAGAGCATGAACCAGCCTCCTGTGACGCCCTGTATGACGTCCCTCGGGTCCGGCTCGCTTGCGTGGGTCGCATCTTGCACAGTCCACGAGCCAGTCGAGCCGGCCACGTCTGAAGTCAGTGTCCGTCTGGATGAAACGCTTGGCTGTGCTGCAAAACACACGCTATTGTGATGCCCCTCACATCTCTCTGCCCGCCACCGTCCACGGTTCCAATCCTTCAGCCTTCGAGCATGCGCCCTACATGAAGGCAGTGAAAAGCGCCGCGATGACAATCCGACGGGTCAGCTGTCTGGCGAAACTCACAATCCGGATTTCTAGGAGTATTGGCCAGCCCGGGCGAGAGGTGCACAGGTCCTTGGCCCGCGACGCCCCTGTGTGGTTGAGCTTTTCCGTAGGGGGGCCCAAACCCAGCCCTGCCATAGTTGTCGCGCTGGTTCTCTTGTCCCCGAACGGCAACGGTTACTTCTGCGACAGACGAGCAGAGGGCACAAGCCAGCGCTTGTGCCCCGACCGGCCCTGCGTCCGGTCCACGAATTCAGCAGAGGACTACTTCACTTGCAGAGTTTCGATGTAGTGGGTAAGGTTCGTCACGCGTTCCTGCACCTCACCCTCATGTCCTTGGCTCATACTCCAAAACAACGTTCCCCACACCGGCATCTCCTTGGATCCGTGCGCGGGAGTAGCGGATTCGCCGCGGATGGAGGCTGAGACTTTCAGCGCGGGATATTTTCCTCCGTTGTTCTTGCTCAGCAGGGTAAGGTCGGTGGGAGGAACCTTCAGCGCACTGGCCGCCGGGCCTCCACCTTTGCCGTCGGTTCCATGGCAAACGGCACAGTATGCCGTGTACATTTCCTTGCCGGATACAGGCGACGTGGACTGGACTGGGACATGCTTAATGACTTTCTGCGTTTGGCCCTGCGTTTGGTCCTGCGCGGCGACCATGCAAGTGAATACGATCAGGGCAAGAAACATCAAAATCAGTTTCTTTATGGACATCACATTTTCTCCTTTCAAACCAAGGCGCTGCTCTCTGAAACTCCGAGCGCACTCAGAAACCGAAAACCGGCGACGTTGCTCCCTTCCGCTTCGCCGCCCGCTATTGCGTCGAATATTGCGTCGAGATTTTCCATCCCCGGCCGTTCCGCGCGAGAGCAAGCGTGGATTTCGTCGGGTCCCCGTGATAGAAATCGACTTCATACTTGTTGATCAGAGTTTGACGTTCCCAAAGATTGAAGCTTTTCACCAGTGGGCCGCCCGCGTCGAACACGTCCCCCAACTGATTGGGCACCCATTTCCAGTTATATTCGACGACCGCGTTGTCCGCTCCATTCATGGTCACGCTGGCGATGCTCACTAGTTGCCGTTGCGCCAGCGGAGCCTGATACAAGAACGTGCCATCCGCTTCTTTCTCTTTTTTGAAACCCGGGATACTGGTCAGCAGGCGCTCTCCTTCGGGGGTGACCGAGACCAGCGCGCTGCCCGGTGGCGCTTTGGACAATTTAACAATTCCTGCTTTTTCCAATAATCGATAATTAGGATCCGGTAGTTTTTCATCGTTTTTCACGAGACCAGTGCTGAAGTGGATGACGGCCGGACCTGGCCCCTGGAGCGTCGCTGCTACTATCCCGCTCGCCTCCTGCGCGCTCAGAGGCGTTTTCCCCCGGACTTGCAGTATCACGTAGGTTATCAAGCCCCCGATCGCCACTACCAGACAAATCATGAGCAGCAGCGGCATGAACGACGAGCGTTTTTCCATCTCAACTTCGGCTTCAAACATGGCAGCCCCCTTATTGAACAGCCGCGAACAACCAACTCTTATTTGAGTCCACCTCTTTCTCGATTGCTGTGACCAAAGGCACGATGGATTGTGTCTCGTGTCACGATGAGAAAAACCGTCGCGCCCGCGTATCGCCGCCTCCCTTCATCTTAATCTTGCGTCTTTTATGCTGCGCCGCGCTCAAAGTGCGTGCGTCACGTACAGCTGTGATTGCTGTCACACCAACCATACCTCCCGACACCGCATAATTACGTCAGATTTCGTGGAGTATTCGACCACATTGAGAGGTTGAGAGTTTAGATCCCATGGCAAAAGGACGCGTTTCCATTGTCGTCGAGCGCTGCAAAGCCTGTGGCTTCTGTGTGGAGTTTTGTCCCACCAGAGTGCTTGCGCTTTCTTCCGCTTTCAATTCCAAAGGCTACCACCCACCGCATGTCGTAAATCCGGAAAAGTGCAGTGGTTGTGATTTGTGCGGGATGTACTGCCCCGACTTCGCCATTTACGCTACCAAGGTAGCTCCCGCTAAGGGAGGTGACAAATGAAGGCTGACCCTCATGGTGTGCTCACCGGCATACACTTCATGGACGGCGACCACGCCTGCTGCGAAGGCGCGCTGGCTGCCGGCAGCCGGTTCGCCTCCGGATACCCCATCACTCCTTCCACCGAAGTGGTTGAGCGTTTCGCCTCGCGTGTGCCGACCGTGGGCGGAACGTTTATCCAGATGGAAGACGAACTGGCAGCTTCCATCACCCTGCAAGGCGCGGTCTGGGCCGGTGCCAAAGCGTTTACCGTAACCTCCGGCCCCGGCTTTTCTCTGATGATGGAACACATCGGCTACGCCGCCATGACCGAAACGCCGTGCGTGTTCGTGGATGTGCAACGCGGAGGACCGTCCACCGGCCTGCCCACGCTCCCCGCGCAAGCCGACATGATGCAGGCGCGTTGGGGCTCGCATGGCGACTACGAGATCATCGCCCTCTGCCCCAATTCTCCGCAGGAGTGTTTCGACCTCACCATCAAAGCCTTCAACCTGGCCGAAGAATTCCGCGTGCCCGTGATGTTCATGATGGACGAAGTCGTGGGCCACATGACCGAGAAGGTAGTGATTCCTCCCGCTGACCAGATCGAAGTCGTACCGCGCCGCCATACTCACAAGTCGGTTGACGAGTACCTCCCTTATGAAACCAACGGCGACCTGGTTCCGGAAATGGCGCACGCCGGCGAAGGCTACAACTTTCATGTCACCGGCTTGACTCACGACCCGCGCGGCTATCCCGACATGACTCCGCCGACCCAGGACAAGCTGGTTCGCCGCTTGCAAAACAAGATTCTCCAAGCCGCCGACCGCATTGCCATGTTCGAGGAAGAACAACTCGAGGGCGCCGATGTGGTGGTCGTTTCCTACGGAATCACTTCCCGGGTGGCGCAACGCGCCATCGAGGCCGCTCGTAAACAGGGTCTGCGCGTCGGTAAGTTGCGCCTGATCACCGCCTGGCCGTTCCCCGAGAAAAAGATCCGCGAACTCGCAGCCAAGGTGAAAGCATTCGTCGTCCCCGAACTCAATCTGGGTCAGATGGTGCGTGAAGTGGAGCGATCTGCCGCCGGTCAGGCCAAGACCTTCGCCGTGTCGCACGCGGGCGGCGGAGTTCACAACCCCGAAGATATCCTCAAGGTAATCGTGGAGGCCAGCCGATGTCAGAAAGCTTGATCCCAGGCAGTTTGACCAACGACCTCGTCAACCCGGTCGAGCCCTTCTTGCGCAGTGATCGCATGCCTCACATCTGGTGTCCGGGATGCGGCATTGGCACCACCGTGAACTCTTTTGCCCGCGCCCTCATCGAATCGAAAATTGATTTGGGCTCCCTCGCGCTAGTCTCGGGCATCGGCTGCACCGGGCGCGTGGCGGGCTACGTTAAACTCGATTCTTTCCATACCACCCACGGCCGCGCCATCCCGTTCGCGACTGGGTTGAAACTCGCCAACCCAAATCTGAACGTCATCGTCTATTCCGGTGACGGCGATCTTTCCGCCATCGGGGGCAATCATCTGATCCACGCCGCGCGCCGCAACATCGATTTGAAAGTCATCTGCGTGAACAATCTGATCTACGCCATGACCGGCGGCCAGACCGCGCCCACCACGCCCGATCACTCGACCACGTCCACGAATCCCTACGGTGTGTTCGAGCCGTCGTTCAACTTGCCGCACCTGGTCGAGGCGGCGGGCGCGGTTTACGTCGCGCGCTGGACCACGTTTCACGTCCGCCAACTGACGCGCTCCATCAGTGAGGCCTTTAAGAAGAAGGGTTTCTCCTTTATCGAGGTGATCTCGCCCTGTCCCACGCTTTATCAGCGCCGCAACAAGCTGGGCGATGGTCTCGATGCCATGAAGTACTATAAAGAGAAGAGCAAAGTCCGGAATGGTGCGCCTACCAGTGAAGTTGGCATGACCATGACCGGAGAAATCATTGTCGGCAAGTTCGTGGACCGCGACCGTCCCGACTACCAAACCATGATGCGAGGTCAATACCAGGAATCACTGGGTGAGAGATTCGTCGAACAAGCGGAGATGGTATGCAGCTAACTGAAATTCGTATCGCTGGCTTTGGCGGCCAGGGAGTGATCCTCTCGGCCATCATCCTCGGCAAGGCTGCCTCGATTTATCAAGGCGCTTTTGCCACCATGACACAGAACTTCGGCCCGGAAGCCCGAGGCGGCGCCTGCAGCGCGCAGCTCGTCCTTTCCGATTCGCCCGTGTTGTACCCATACGTCACCAAGCCTGACATCCTCCTCGTTATGTCGCAAGAAGCCTATGTGCGCTTCGGCTCCGAGTTGAAAGACGGCGGCATCATGATCGTCGAGCAGGACATGGTGCGAGTTTCAGAAATCAAAAAGGAAATCAAGGTCTACAGCATCCCAGCGACCCGCATCGCCGAAGAACTCGGAAAGCGCATGGTGCTGAATTCGGTGATGGTGGGATTCTTCACCGCCATCACTAACCTGCTGGACCCCGGTGCCGTGCGCCAGGCAATCGCGGCTTCTGTCCCGCCAAACTTTAAAGAACTAAACCTGAAGGCGTTCGAAAGAGGGCTGGAGTACGGAACCGCTGCATTAACTGCCACTCCGAATGCCGCCGATATCACCGCGGATGTCGAACTGGAGACGCAGTATTCGCGGGAATAAAGTCTGGATTGAATTGTTGTCATCCCGAGCGAAGCGAGGGATCTGCAGGTCAAAAATATCCTCGGAAAATTGCGCATTTTCACCGTTGCATTTTTCAACTTTCGATGTTGTGAGATTCATCACCGCGCTGGCCGGCTCGTAACCCCCGTAAGCCATTGATTGCAAGCCGTCATTCTCGTCGTCCGCCTCCAAGCCCTGCAAACACAAGCTTTGGCCTGTTGCGATTTCCAACAAAGCGCTGTTGACAATTTCATCGCAATAGCCCGCGGCCAGAATTTGCAGTTCGCCTATCCCCTTTATTTCACAGGAGATCGCCGCGCTCAGATGGATTGATTGCAATCCGCCTCGTCTTGGCACGGCGATTGCCTTTAGAAAAGTGCTGAGTGGCTCGCTAGACGGCCCTCCGACGAGGTGACTTATGACAGTCCTACTGGTTCTCTTCTTCTTCGCAACTTTCTTGCTGATTGATTATTTCCGCAGCCGCCGCGCCATTGTGCAACCAGCGTTGCAGGTTGCCCCAGCAAAGTATGCCGAAGTGCCACGCTTGCAGCCGGCCTTGGTCGGCGGCTTCGAGGTCCCAGAAAATCTGCGCTACCACCCCGGTCACACCTGGGCATTGAGCGAGAGCCCCAACCTGGTGCGGGTCGGCATGGATGATTTTGCCGCCAAGCTGGCCGGCAAGGTGGACAGCATCAATCTGCCACAACGCGGCCAGTGGATTCGTCAAGGCCAGAAGATGTGCACACTTTATCGCGATGACTACGCCGTCGATATGGTTTCGCCAATCGAGGGCAGCGTGTCTGACATCAACCAGGCGCTCATGCAAGATCCCAAGCTGGCACTCCGCGATCCCTACGGAGAAGGTTGGCTGGTGACGGTGCAGTCGCCCGATGCCAAGACAAGCTTCAAGAACCTGTTGGGTGGAGCAATGGCGCGCTGGTGGACAGAAGAGTCGGCAAGCCGCCTGCAGCGCCGGATGCCGATGGCGCTCGGTGCGCTGGCCCAGGATGGTGGAGTCGCCATGGATGACATCTCAACCCAGATCCCAGATCAGGAGTGGCTGCCGCTGGCGAAAGAGTTCTTCCTGTCATAAGTCAAACTCGCGGCCAGCGAGACGAACCAGCCTCGCCGGCCGCCGAAACGAGGACCGCAGAAACACCGGCCGCCCGGATTCAACACCGGGCGGCCGGTGGCGTTTACGGCCAGTACAGGTGAGATTCGTATCAGGGCATCGCTTCAGCGATGCCGCAAGCCATTCGTAATCTGTTTTGAAGGGGCGCGGCTTCAACCGCGCCGTACACAAGCTGTAAAAGCTGTGTCATCCTGAGCGCAGCCGGGACTTCACGAAGTGAAGTTCCGGCGGAGTCGAAGGACCCCTGCATCTTTCTCAGTGTCAAGGATGCGTCAGGGAACTCTCCCCGGGGGCTGGCCCACCCTTTCATTCACCTCGACTCCCGAGGGTGCCCCGTCCTTGTGTCTGCGTTCTTTGCAGACACAGGGCGGGGATTTTGACTTTCTATACCCACCACGACTCCCATCTGTTCTCGGCGGCTGGCCCACCCAGCCCTTCTTAACTTGGAGGGTCCCGCAGTATGATGGTTTGACAGCCAGAAGGGAGCAACCATGCGCTGGTACCACTACGTGGCGTACTTTTTCGGGGGCGCATTCCTCGCGAACACCCTGCCCCATCTCGGCAATGGGATCTCGGGGCATGCCTTCCAGAGCCCCTTCGCATCACCACCGGGGGTAGGCTTGTCCTCCTCTACGGTCAATGTCCTATGGGGCCTCTTCAACCTTGCCATCGGCTACCTGCTCGTCTGTCGTGTCGGCAGTTTCAATCTGCGCAAGACCCAGCACGTGCTCGTTCTCGGGGCGGGCATCCTGATCATGTCGCTAATGCTTGCCCACGCATTCGGACGGTTCCACGGGGGGATGTGAGCCTGCTGAGCCTACAATAATAGTTGACATCGTGAGTTATAATAAAAAGTAATAAAGTAGGAATAAGAGACAGGCAGCAGTCCAACGCGGCGATAAGTCGCCATGTTAGCTAAGTTCTTTGAAATCTAGATTTTGCCGACTTAGTAAGTAGTAACCCCTTTGTTTTCAATGGCCATATCCCGAACCTGGCCTCTAACTGCCTTGTTATCTATATTTTGCAGCTAAGTCCTTTTAAACCAAGATTTTACCAAAAAAAGGGGGGGGAGGGGGGCCCCACCCGGCGAACACAGTCGGAAGCCAGGAGTTACCCAAGAAGGATCTGCGGATATTCGCGATTTCAAAAGTGTCGTTCAGAAGTATCGTTCAGAAGATTCGTTCAGAAGATTCGTGCAGACGAGACCTGCGTCGTCGGCGTTACCGCGGCTCGGCAGGTGGTGCAGAGCGTACTTTCCTTGAGGTCAATCCACTCCACGGCGTGGGAAGGGGCCATGGCGCAGCGGTAGTCCTCGCAATGAGTCAAGTTCAGAGTGTGGCCGAGTTCATGGACCGCTTCCTTGATCACGCGCTGGCGAAAGAGTTTTGGGTCGGGCGGAAGGCCATAGAGTTCCTGGCGCAGCCGGTGCGCTGAGACCACGGCGCAGGGGCCACCCATCTGTGCTTCTCCGAAAACAAAGGTAAGAATCGGGATGTAGAGATCCACTGCCGCAACCCCCAGCATTCGCCAGGAGTCCGCGGTAAGAAAACTCTGCATGCGATGCAGGATTTCCGACGAGTGGTACTGCTGCCGCTCTCCGTGGAACGCGAACTCCGGATCCAACCGCACCGGGAGCACTTTACAGGAGACGCGGAAAGTTTCTTCGACGGCGGGCCGCAGATCCTTCAGCAGCCCGTCATCCACATTCCCGATCGGCAACAGGTGTAGCAGCTTCATCGAGCCAGCTTCAATGTGTCTCAACCGGGGTGCGAGTCCAGCCGTACTTCTTCAGCTTGTGATAGAGAGTGACCCGGTCGATGTCGAGGATCTCCGCGGCATGACTCTGATTGCCTCCACATTCCTCTACCACCCGCAGGATGTGGGCACGCTCCATGTCCTCCAGCTTCTTGCCCGCGCCGGTGGGGGAGCTTGGTGGCTTGAAGATGAAATCCTGTTCGTTCAGTTCCGGCTCCTGCCCCACAACCATGGCGCGTTCCACCGCATTCTCCAGTTCACGAACGTTCCCCAGCCAGGGCTGCTCCTGCAACAGGTTCATGGCCGCGGGTGAAACCCGAGTGATGCGTTTGTTCATAGCCAGAGAGAACTTTTGAACGAAATGGTTCACGAGCAGCGGAATATCCTCCCGGCGTTCGCGCAGCGGCGGCAGTTCGATGCGGAAGACGTTGAGCCGGTAGAAAAGATCAGGACGGAACTTACCCTCCTCGATCAGTTTTTCCAGATCCTTGTTGGTGGCGGCGATGCAGCGGAAGTCCACCTTGACGATTTGGTTGCCGCCCACGCGGGTGATCTCGCGTTCCTGCAGTACCCGCAGCAGGTCGGTCTGCGTCTTTAGGGTGATGTCGCCAATTTCGTCCAGGAACACCGTCCCACCCTCGGCGATTTCGAATTTGCCTTTCTTGCGGTACTGGGCGCCGGTGAACGCGCCCTTTTCATGCCCGAAGAGTTCGCTTTCCAGAAGCGTCTCCGTCAGAGCGCCGCAGTGGATGACGACCAGAGGATGAAATCTTCGCGGGCTGGCGTGATGAATCGCACGCGCCACCAGTTCCTTGCCGGTGCCACTCTCCCCCGTAATCAGCACCGTAGCGTCCGTCGGACCAACCGTCTCAATGGCGTCGAAGACCTTGTGCATGGGGCCGCTCTGGCCGACCAGGTCCCCCGGACGCGCGACTTCGGCAACGGTCTCGCGCAAGAGTACGTTCTCCTGGGCCGCCCGTTTATGCGCTATCGCGTTCTTCACCAGGTGCGCGATCTCGTCTGGGTCCAGGGGTTTGGTCACGTAGTCATAGGCGCCATTCTTCAGCGCCGTGACCGCGGTTTCGACCGAGGCATAGCCGGTCATGATAATTACGATGAGTTCGGGATCGATTTCGTGCATGCGGCGCTGCAATTCGATCCCATCAGTGCCGTGCATCTTGATATCCACCAGCGCCGCATCCCAGCGTTGTTCCGCCAGCCGGGTAAGTGCGTCGCTGGCGTTTTCTACCGTAGTTACCTCGTAGCCTTCTTCGCGGAACCATTTGCCGAGCGAGTCGCGCACGCTCAGTTCGTCATCCACGATCAGCAGTTTTCCCTGTGTGCTCACTTCAATCACCTCACCTTCATCGCGGTATTCCCGCCGGTGGCCGCCAGCGAAGCGTCCGTGGCTTGATTGGGCAGGGTTACGGTGAAAGTCGTGCCCCGTCCCAGCTCCGATTCGACTTCGATACGACCGTGATGCCGCTCCACGATGCCGCGACTGATCGCCAAGCCCAGCCCGACTCCGTGCCCACTTTCTTTTGTCGTCAGAAAAGGTTCGAAGATCTGGGCCAGTACGTCAGGAGCGATGCCCGCTCCGTCGTCGCGCACCTGGATCTTGATTTCCGTCTCATCGTTACTCAGCGCAGTCTCGATCCAGAGATTGCCGCCCCGGGGCATGGCATCGATTGCATTCATGATCAATGCCAGGAAGACTTGTTCCATCTGCGCCGGATCGCATGGCACACGCGGCACGTCTTCTGCCAGGTTCAGGTGCAACTGGATTCCGCCGAGCTCCAGTGGATGCCGCACCAGCAACAGGCAACGATCAATCACGGTTCGCAGGTCGGTCGACTGCACGTTCATGGGCGCGGTGCGCGAAAGAGTCAGCAGGTTCTTGACCAGTTCGCCGCAACGCCGGCTTTCCGAGGCGATCAGTTCCAGACATTGCATCGCCTCCTCGCGTTTTTCACGTTCGACTTGGCCAGACGCTACCCACTTCCGCAGCAGTTTGGCATAGGTAAGAATCCCAGAGAGCGGATTGTTCACCTCGTGCGCCACCACCGCCGCCATCTTGCCGATGGAAGCCATCTTTTCCACGTGCAGCATGTGATCGTGGGCGCGCTTGAGTTCCTTCGTCTTCTGCTCGACGCGATCTTCGAGCGTCTTTGCCCAGGTAACGATTTCTTCGTTCGCCGCGCGCAACTGCAGGCTCATGCCGTTGAAGGAATGCGCCAGATCACCCACTTCGTCGTGGGATTGCACCTCGATCTGGTAACCAAGCTCGCCCTGGGAAAGATGTTCCGTGCCCTTCTCGAGCGCCTTGATGGGTTTGCCGACCACTCGCCACACGAATAACCAGCTTAATACCGCAACAATCAGCAATGCCCCCGCTGTGTAATACAGCATGCGGGCGCTGCTGACCTTAAGTTGCTCGTCCGTTTTCGCGAGCGAAAGATTTGTGTCCAGCACGCCCAGAACTTGCTGGCCGGCAGGATGCGCGTGGCACTCGGCGTTGGAGCAACTGGGTTGATTTTCGATGGGAGTGATAATTCCCAGCACACGTTGCCCGCCAGTGCGATAAATGCGAAAGCGGTCGGGGCGATTCAGGCGCGCCAGCGGCTGTGATTGGGTATGGCAGCCATAGCAGGCCTCCGCCGTCTTATCGAGGACGTGGCTGACTTCCGCCGGGTCCGTGGAGTAGCTGACACGCCCCTGCTGGTCAAGAATGCGCACCTTGACCATGCCGGGTTCGTCCGCCATGGTTTGGATCGCGTGATAGAGCCCCTCGCGATCGTTGCGCAGCATGTAGTACGTGGTGCTGTGCTTGATTACATCGCTGACGCGCTCGGCGCTGGCCAGCGTGGCTGCTTCCAGGTGCTGGCGATGCAATCGGATATTCAAGTATCCGAGAAGTGCGAAGATCACGACCATTACCGCCAACAGGGAACCGATCAACTTTGCACTGATGCTGTGAGTCAGCCGCTTCCATCCCAGATTGCCGCGAATTGGGTCAGTCTCCTGCATGGCCTAACACCGGTGTAGCAACCACGGGCGCGGGTTCGGTTCGGGGACGCTCCTTCACTGGAACTCGTACGTCGGGAAAGATAGGCAGGTACTTCACTGCCAGCCCGAACAGGGCGAAGCCCAGCGCGACAATCATGAGGGTCACTGAGAACTCCGTCCACTTCGGCACGTAGTGATGCCCGACGTAAGTCTCAAAGCCGATGACGCTGACATTGAGGCGGTTAGTGATGAATCCGAGCACAGTGCAGACGGAGGCTAGATACAATCCGCCGGGCGACAGCCTGACCTTCTTGAAGCTGAGCATGGTGATCGGAATCACAAAGGCCAGCGCTAGTTCGAGCCACAGAAAGTACGCTTCATAGCTGGGTTTAATGATCTGTCCCAGCAAGCCGCGATGGAAGTAGTCCTCGAAGCGCAGCAGGGCATTGACCCAAAGAGCAACCAGCAGGGCGCCGCCGAGTTCGACCAGAACCGGCAGTTCAAGGTGACGGCCGAAGGCTTTTGCGCTCTGCGTGGACTCGAAGATCGTCATGGCCAAACCAACCGCAATCGCCGATCCGAAAAAGAAGAACGGCAGCGCGGGCGTGTACCAGAACGGATGCAGCTTGCTCGGCATGATCAGATACAGTGATCCGAGCGAACTCTGGTGCAGGGTGGAGAGCAGGATGCCCAAGATGATCAGCGCTGGGTAGATCTTCTTAATCCACTTGATCGGACCCTTCAGATCGAATTTCTCGAGCACATTGGGAAGGAATTCGAAGAAGAGCACCGTGGTGTAGGACATTACGCATATGCCGACCTCGAACATGACTGAGTGCGGGTTCATGTAGATGAGCTGATGCCAGATGTACCAGGGGCGGCCAAGGTCGAACAAGAGTCCAACGATGAAAAGGCAATAGCCCAGGAACGCTGTCAACACCGCAGGGCGCATAACACTGTGCAATCGCTCGACGTTGAACAGGTAGACCGCACCAACAATGCAGAAACCGCCCGCTGCCAGCATGACTCCGCACAGGAGGTCGAAGCCGATCCAGAGCCCCCAGGGAAACTGGTCAGTCATGTTTGAAACCGCGCCCAAGCCGTAGAAAAAGCGAACAATTGTGGAGTACAGGCCCAGGCCCATGATCACAATGAATACCACTCTCCAAAAGGTCAGCTTGAACTTCATTTTCCACTCCCGTTCTGCTTCTTTTCTTCTGCTTCAGCAGCGGCTACTTCTTCGCGGCGATGCGAAAGCCAATAAATGCCTCCCAATACCAACGTCCACACCGGGATAAAGTCCGGAATTCTCTCCATCACTTGCCCGGTGTATACCGGCATCGGGGTGTCGCCGATTTTTGCGGTGGCTGGATAACCGTAGTCTTCAACTTTCATGCTGGAGAGAATAAGGACCGACGTTCCGCCAACTTCGTTCAAGCCGTAAATGCGAGGCAAGTAGGTAGATGGATTCTGACGGATACGGTCCTGCGCTTCCTTGATAAGGTCATCGCGCTCTCCAAACTTAGTGGCCCCAGTCGGACAGATCTCGGCACATGCCGTCTGTTTGCCAGCAGCTATGCGGTCCGGGCACATAATGCATTTGCGAATCCGCGGATTCCGCGAGTGCCATTCGTACTTTGGCTGACTGAACGCGCAGGCCACCATGCAATACCGGCATCCGATACACTTCCAGACGTCGTATAAGACCGGACCCTCTTTCGTCTTGTGCATGGCGCCAACGGGACAGACCGACGCGCAAGCGGGCTCCTCACAGTTCATGCATAGCCGGCGCATGAATTTGTCGTCCTTGGTCAGAACGACCGTAAATTTATGTTCCGATTGCACCGACTCCGCCGCCACTTTGTCGTCGTACGGCAGTTTGTTCTGCTGCGCGCAGCCAGCTTCACACTGCTTGCAACCGATGCATATCGTTGCGTCATACAGCAGGGCCTTACTCATGGGAATTGCTCCTCGTTGCTCCCAAGCGGGACTTTCGTTCCAGTGGAATGAAGTAGAAGGTATGCTGTGAAGGAACGGACTTGGGAACGGTACAGAACACCTTTGGCGGGCCGAATATAAAGAAAGAACCGAGTCCGGAGAGGTGTGCACCCGGACTCGGGGGGACTGTTCCTTGCGGGAAGGCGAACCGGGGAGAAGCTTTCCGGCTAGCTACGGATCGGCCAGTTTTCCGTTCCGTCCGCCGAATTGAGCCGGACATCCCCATACTCACCTAACGCCTTCCTCAGTCGCTGCCCACACGTTTAGTGACAGCGGCAATGCACAAAGAGGAACAGCCAATGATTACAGTCAGCGACTACTTCTGCAGGCTACGAATGTAGGCAACGACAGCTTTCACGTCGTCAGCAGCTAGACCCTTCACTCCGGCTGGGTGCTTCGCCGTTTCCGCCACGGCCTTGGTCAGGTCGGCATCGGACTTCTTCTTCGCCTCATCCGAAATCAGGCTCGGAGCTTTCATCGCGGGCTTGCCAGCCCCATCCGGACCATGGCACATTGCACATTTTGCTTTGTAGAGAGCGGCTCCGTCCTCAGCCCATGACAGATTGGGGATCAGGATGAATAGGGCCACCGCGATTGTCATTACCAGCATCACCAGCTTTGTCATCTTCATGATTTCGTTTCTTCTCCTTGTGAAGTTTTGCAACCTAATGAAATCAGCGGTTCTTCTCGCAGTCATCTGTGTGTTGCGAAAGTAACCACCGATACAACCCTCCAAAGACCTGAACGTAACAGAACTCAGCAACTCGATCGCTGCCTATTGAGAGTTTCAACGTTTAGAGGAAACAACCGCAGTGATCCAGATCACCCTGATCGGTGACTCCGATCGGGAGATGTGACTCAAGTGCGCGAGGATGAAAGTCCTTGGATCACAGCAGCAAGTGACTGTAGTCACAGCGTTTCACGCAATCGGGAGAGAAAATCGATGGCAGTAGCGAGGTAAAGCTATGCCGATCCTCATGATGGCTCTGCTCGCGTTGGCGGTATTTGGCGTTATTGGAATTCTGCTGACAGTCGCGGTAATCCTGGAGCAGTCCAAGCTCAAACGTACAGCCAAAGATAACGCCGCACATCCTGTGACCTCCGGCGCTACCCCTTTCCTTAATCCAAAACTTCGATAGACCGCGTGATGATGGCGCGCTGGCACCGAATCCGTCTGCAAAGGAGAATATCGCATGAGCCCCCTTGTGCTGAATAATGCCAAAGACAAGAAAGCCGACCTGGCTGGACCGGGAATCGGCGATTACAAGGAATTGGAAAAAATCCTGCCGCAGGGTTACCGGTCGTTATTGACCCCGAAAGAGACGCAGCATGCCAGCTTCCAGGTGAAACGCTATATCGCGGACAACCTGTGCAGGGAACTCAACCTGATGATGGTCGAAGTGCCGCTCATCGTGGATGTGGAGAGCGGTGTCAACGACATGCTGGATCGCGACGGGTCGCGCACGCCGATTCAGTTCCATATCTCGAACGATCGCGACCTGCATCCCGTCGATGCGCAGGTCGTGCAAGCCGCAACCAAGTGGAAACGTGCCGCTCTCAAGCAATTCGATTGCAAAGTCGGCGAGGGCATCTGCACCGATATGCGCGCCGTTCGCAAGGACTATTTCCTCGATCACGATCATTCCGCGTACGTCGATCAGTGGGATTGGGAGCGCGTCATCACCGCCGAGCAGCGCAACCTGGAATTTCTCAAGGCGATTGTCGGCAAAATCTGGAAAGTGATCGTCGGAGCCGAGAAGTTCGCGCAATCGCTATTCCCGCAGTTGAAAGACTCTCGCTATCCCGATCTGCCGGCGGAGTTGACGTTCCTGCACGCCGAGGAAATTCTCGACATGTATCCCGACCTGCCGCGCAAGCAGCGCGAGACCGCGGTGCTGCAGAAGTATCCCGCCGTCTTCATTATTGGGATTGGCTGGCCGTTGAAGGACGGTTATCCGCATGAGATGCGCGCCGCCGATTACGACGACTGGATCACCGACACTCACGAGCAGACCGGCAAAGACACGCACGGGCTGAATGGCGACATCTTAGTATGGAACTCGGTTACTAAGCGGCGCCATGAACTGACATCGATGGGCATTCGGGTTACGGCCGAGACGCTGAAACAGCAGCTCACGATGTCCAAGCAGTTGGATTTCATGAAACTGCCGTATCACCAGGCGATCCTGAACAACCAGATTCCGCTCTCGATCGGCGGTGGAATCGGACAGTCGCGTACCTTGATGCTGTTGCTCCGAAAAGCTCATCTCGGGGAAGTCAGCGTGACGGTGTGGCCGAAGATCCTGAAGGAGATGTGCGCCGGCAAGAATATTTTCGTGCTGGAGTAGAGTGGCTTCTTGGGAGGAAGTGATGAGGGGGTAGTCAAAGCGACTACCCCCTCATGATTTGCCGCTCACGAGTTTCCCGCTGAAGCGATCGTTGGGACGGCTAGAACTCGTCACCTAAATTCCCCCAAATCAGCATCCCGTGAGCAAAACTGACCAGCGGAACTCACCATCTTTCAGCATAATTGGTTAGATTTCAGTTAAGACCAGGAGGGACTATGTTAGGTTACGGTTTGTTAGGAACAATTGTCGTAGTTCTGTTGATTCTTTTTGTCGTGCGCAGTCTATGAACCAAAGACTCTGGGCGCGTGCGAAACGCGCCCATACTCGCTCATAATTTACCGCTAATCAGACGTTCTCGCGACCCTATTTCCCGGCGCACTAGACCGACCCATTTACGCCATTCTGACTTCTACACTTCGAGTGGCAGCTCTGCTCGGGGCGTCGTCGCTGGCAGATGGCTCTTCACGGCCGCCGCCAATCGCCGTATGCCCTCTCGAATTTGCTCCGGAGTGGCATTGGAAAAGTTCAATCGCATGTGGCGAGAGCCTTCGCGGCCATCGTTGGCATAGAAGGAATCGCCCGGCACAAAGGCCACATTCTGTTCGAGCGCCGACTTGAGGATCGCCTGCATGTCGAGTCCCGCGGGCACAGTTACCCAGAGAAACAGCCCACCCTGAGGATGCGTCCACGTCACTGCGGGCGGGAAGAACTCCTTCAGAGCCTGAAGCATTACGTCGCGGCGTTCGCGATAGACCTGACGAATCAGCCTGACGTGTTTGTCGAGGAATCCATCGCGCGCAACTTCGTAGGCCACGAACTGAGTGAAGGTTGAAGTGTGCAGGTCGGCTCCCTGTTTCAGTTGCGTCAACTTGCTGATGACCTCAGGCGGAGCGACGATCCATCCCAAACGAAGCCCGGGAGCCAGCGTCTTCGAGAATGTACTCAGGTAAATGACGTTGCCGATGGAATAACCATCGTCGCGGCGCAGGTTCTCGCGGTCAAGCACTACCAGTGACGGGAGGTGCTCGCCTTCATAACGCAACTGGCCATACGGGTCATCTTCGATGATCGGAATGCCATACTTGTCCGCCAGCATCACCAGTTCGTGGCGGCGCCCCTCCGACAATGTGGTTCCGCCCGGGTTCTGGAAGTTTGGCAGTACGTACATGAACTTGGGGCCCGAACGCAGAGGCTTTTCCAACAGGTCGGTGCGGAGGCCGTTTTCATCGATCGGAACCGATACATATTCCGCGCCATACACGTTGAAAGCCTGCAGTGCGCCGAGATAGGTCGGCGCTTCCACCAGCACGCGATCCCCACGATTGATAAACAGCTTGCCGATCAGGTCGAGCGCCTGCTGCGAGCCGGAAGTGATCAGGACGTTCTCCACCTTCGCCTTGATCCCGTAACGCGCGATGTTGTTCGCGATCAGTTCGCGCAGGGGCTGGTAACCTTCGGTTTCCCCGTATTGCAAGGCTGAAGCCGCCTGCTCGGTAAGTACCTTATGGCAGGCTTCCTCAAAGCGTTGTACGGGGAAGACATCGGGGGCGGGCAGGCCGCCGCCAAAGGAGATCATTCCCGGTCTTTGGGTGACCTTCAACAATTCGCGAATTTGAGAACTGGTGATGCCCTTGGTGCGCAGCGCGTAACGAGCCGTCCATGCAGTCGACATTGCAGACCCTCCGAAAACCTATTACCGCGACCGCGCGATAAGTCGTTTGGTGGAGGGACGGGCGTCTCGCCCGTCCAGCCGGGCGGGGACGCCCGGCTCTCCATCAGCTTAGATGCTAGGCGAAGCCGTCCGGCTGGCTCACCGCGCCAATATGCGCCTGTTCGTCGATAAACAGTCGGCCTGCAGCGAGCGCTTTGCGGTCAATTTCCAGCAGATCGAGTTTTTTCACTTTGTCTTCGAGTACGCTCAATGCAGTTCCCGGAGCCAGACACTCGGTCTCTTCCAGCAGCGCCCCCATCATTACTATGTTGGCTGCCTTCGCCGAACCGAGTTTGTCGGCGATTTCCGCAGCCGGAATACAGACCACTTCCACCTCCGGCGCATTAAAGTCGGCAGGGAGGCTGGCGCCATTGTAAAGAATGCTTCCGCCACTCGCGACTTCGCGGGCAAACTTCCGCAGCGAGTACTCATTCATGGCCACGAGCACATCGGGGTGCGAAACCAGGGGCGACCCAATCCGTTCTTTCGCCAAGCATACATCGCAGTGCGCGCTGCCCGAACGCATCTCCGGGCCATAGGACGGCAGCCAGCTCACCTCCAGCCCCTCGCGCATGCCCATTTCGATGAGGAGTTGTCCCAACAGCAGCACGCCCTGCCCTCCGAAGCCCGCGATTTTGAGCTTAACGTCTTTGAAGCGATGGGCGAGTTTCCGTTTGGAAGTGTCGTGCGCTCCCGCTTTCGGAGTGATTTCAAGAACATCCGCTACTGGACGTTGCGGCGGCTCATTTCCCACAGGAATTACCGGCCGCCGGTCGCGGAAAACATTCAGCGGAAAAGTTGGCATCATCTTCTCGAGAACCCAACGCCGCGCCTCCACCGGGTCTTTGCCCCAAATCGTCGGACACGGCGACAAGATTTCGACAAACGAGAAACCCGCGCCGTCCCGCTGGATTTCGAGTGCCTTGCGGATTGCCCGCCGCGCTTTCATGATGTTCTTGTTGTCCGAAAGCGCCACCCGTTCGATGTATGCCGGCGCTTCCAGTGTGGCGAGAAGTTCCGCCATGTGCATCGGAAAACCTTCGTTCGACGGCCGCCGGCCCCACGGAGAAGTTGTACTCTTCTGCCCGACCAGAGTAGTGGGTGCCATCTGTCCGCCGGTCATCCCGTAGATTGCGTTGTTCACGAAAAAGACAGTGATCTTCTCGCCGCGGTTGGCGGCATGCACAATCTCAGCGGTGCCGATGGCCGCCAAGTCGCCGTCTCCCTGATAGGAAATGACGATCTTATCTGGACAAGACCGTTTGATTCCTGTGGCCGCGGCCGGCGCGCGGCCGTGCGCGACCTGCACATTTCCTACGTCAAAATAGTAGTAAGCAAATACCGAGCAGCCGACCGGACTCACGAAGATCGTCTTCTCCTGCAGCCCGAGGTCCTGCAACGCTTCGGCAATCAGCTTGTGTACCACTCCGTGTCCGCAGCCGGGACAGTAGTGGGTCTGGTGCTGCAGCTCTGCCTTGCGCTCGTACAGGTCAAAGAACACCGGCGACTTCGAGTGGATTAGTTCGTATCCGTTGTTGCTAACATTGCCACCAGCTTCGGGACTGCCTTCGGGCTTATCTTCTAACTTAACTTCGGGCTTAACTTCTGACTTAACTTCGGCCTTCACTTCTGGATCCCCTACGCTGATCACGCTCTCTTTTGCCATTTTCATTGTCCTCTTCGGACCAGATCCGCGCCGGAACTGGTCTCAGACCGCTACGGCCATGCGTGTCAACACTTGTTGTTGCAACTCCGCGACCGAGGGCACGTTCCCACCTACCCGGCCGTAGAACTCCACCGGTACCTTGCCGTTCAGCGTCAGGCGCACATCTTCCACCATTTGTCCGTTGCTCAATTCGACGACCAACACTTTTTGCACTTTAGCCGCCGCTTCCACCAGCGCCTTCGAGGGATAGGGCCACAGCGTGATAGGTCGGAACAGCCCCGCTTTCACGCCTTCCTTGCGCAGCGCTTCGACCGTGGAAAGCAATACTCGGGACACAATACCGTACCCGACCAGCAGCACGTCGGCGTCTTCAGTGTGGCAGAGCTCGCAGCGCGGCTCGGCTGCTTGCGCGCGCATGTACTTGGCTTCTATTCTGCGCTCATGTTCTTCCAATTCATCGGTTTCGAGATAAATGGAACTGATGAAATTGGCCCGCGTCTCTGGCGTTCCCTTCACCGCCCACGGTTTTTCAGGCGGCTGAATCTCACGATCTTCAAGCTCGAGTGGCTCCATCATTTGCCCGACGAAGCCGTCGGTCAGCACGACCGCCGGATTGCGGTACTTGTCAGCGAGGTCGAATGCCAGCATGGTGAACTCGGCCATCTCCTGCACCGATGCGGGAGCCAGCACGATATTGCGGTAGTTCCCATGGCCGCCGCCTTTCACCATGGCGAAGTAGTCGCTTTGTTCCGGCGCGATGTTGCCCAGTCCCGGTCCGCCACGCATTACATCCACGATCACGCACGGCAGTTCCGAGCCGGCCAGATAGGACATACCCTCTTGCATCAGGCTGATGCCCGGCCCAGAGGATCCACTCATGACGCGGACCCCAGCCGCCGCTGCTCCATACACCATGTTGATAGCGGCGACTTCGCTCTCGGCTTGAATAAATGTTCCGCCGACCTGCGGGAAGTAGAGCGCGGCGGCCTCCGCGATTTCGCTGGCTGGAGTAATCGGATATCCGTAGTACGCGCGGCACCCGGCGAGGATCGCGCCCTTCACCACCGCCACGTTTCCTTTACAGAGCTGCCGCATGTTCGACTCCTTGCGCTGTCGCCACTGCCAACGCCTTTGCTTTGGCCTTTATGCGGTAGACCGTAATTGCGCCCGGTTCCGGGCAGCAATAAAAGCAGATTCCACAGCCCGTACAGTCGTGCCCGGTGTAGTGCGCCGGATGAACCCCGTAAGCATTCAATTCCGGCTCCAGTTCCAGGCACTTGGGCGGACAGGACTCCACGCACAGCCCGCATCCCTTGCATTCCTCGACATCGACCGTCACCTTACCGCGCGCTTGCCCTGCCATGATTTACCTCGTTCTCGTTCGCCTCGTTACCTTTCACCCCGTTACCACTGTCTCCCGGCTAAAGGCCGGGTATTGGCTGAATTTGGAAATCAGATTCAGCCGCTACCAAAGGCCGCTGTAGCCACTTGCTTTTCTCGCAGTATTGATAAAGTTCTTCCCGAAATTTGGGATGTGCAATGTCGATCAGCGCCTGCGCCCGTTCCCGGATGGTCTTGCCGTGCAGATACGCTACCCCGTATTCGGTCACCACGTAACGGATCAACCCCCGCGAAGTAACCACTCCCGCGCCCGGGCTCAGCATGGGCACAATCCGCGAGATCGCGCCATTCTTGGCGGTCGAGGAGAGGGCGATGATCGGTTTGCCACCCTTCGAGCGCGATGCTCCGCGAATGAAGTCCACCTGCCCGCCAATGCCACTATAGAACTGGTTGCCGATCGAATCGGAGCACACCTGACCGGTGAGATCGACCTGCAGCGCGGAGTTGATCGCCACCATATTGTCGTTACGGGCAATGAGTCCGGGATCGTTGGTATAGGCCGTGGGGTGGAATTCGAAGATTGGATTGTTGTCCAGGAAATTAAATAACCGTTTTGTGCCCAGAGCAAATCCCAGGATGATCTTCCGCGGCTTGAAGTTCTTGCGCGCACCCGTGATCACGCCGGCTTCGATCAAAGAAATCACGCCGTCAGAGACCAGTTCGCTGTGAATCGCGAGATCCTTGCGATCCATGAGAAACGGCAGCACCGCATCCGGGATTCCGCCGATGCCAGTCTGCAGCACGGCTCCGTCCCCAATCAAACCCGCGACGTTGCGGGCGATGGCTCTATGCATGTCGGTGATTTTTGGCGGCTCCATGGCGCACAAAGGACGGGAGGAATCCACAACTATATCGAGCTCAGATACATGGATGAAGCTGTCTCCGTAAGTGCGCGGCATTTGATCGTTGATCTGCGCCACCACGTAGCGGGCACATTTGGCCGCAGTGAGCGAAGTATCCACACCCACACCGAAGCTGCAGAAGCCGTGCGGGTCCGGAGGAGAGAGTTCCAGCAAGGCCACATCGATCGGCATGGCCCCGCTCTCGAACAGTTCTTCAATTTCACTCAGGTAGATGGGCGTGTAGTCGGCCCGGCCATCGTTGATAGCCTCGCGCACATTGCTGCCGATGAACACTGCATTGTGCCGGAAATGCCCGGCCATCTCCGAAGCCACATAAGGGGCCACTCCCATGGTCAACATGTGAACGATTTCCACGTCCTGCAAAACGGGAGCGCGGCGCATCAGCGCTTCTACCAGAGTCTCAGGTTCGGCACAACCCGGCTGAATGTAGACACGCATTCCCGACTGCACACAGCGCAGCGCCTCGTCGGGGGTTCGCAACTTAAGCTTGTAATCAAGTTCCCAGGACATCTTCCCTCTTGTCCGCCCCACTTCCGCACCGGACTTACTCCCGGGGGCCAAATTCTGGTCCGGCGCGCAGCCCACCAGTTTCGATTAGAAGCCCTCCCCGCTCCTCAGGCCGTGACCTTACGCACGAGCCATAGTGAGGCGCGTCACATCAAGCGCTTAGCACTTAAGCTCTTACTGCTCAAGCTCTTACCAGTCGCCAGGACTGGTCAAATACTCATGGATCGATTTCGCCGCGCGCCGCCCAGCACCCATTGCCAGGATGACAGTTGCGGCGCCGGTCACAATGTCGCCACCGGCGAACACTCCCTTGCGCGATGTCCTCTGCGTGGTCTCGTCGGCCTGAATGTAACCTTTCTTCGTGGTAGCCAGGCCGGGCGTCGTGGTTTGCACGATCGGATTCGCGGTGGTTCCAATCGCAATCACGGCCACGGCTAGCGGAATTTCGTATTCGGACCCTTCAATCGGAACCGGGCGGCGTCTTCCCGAAGCATCCGGTTCGCCGAGTTCCATCCGCTGGCAACGTGCGCCAGCCAGCCAGCCCTTGCCATCGTCGAGGAACTCGAGCGGGGCGGCAAGCACCTGGAATTCGATGCCTTCCTGTTTGGCGTGCTTGACTTCCTCGATGCGCGCCGGCATCTCCGCCTCGCTGCGGCGATAGAGAATGAACGCCTTCCCCGCTCCAAGTCGCCGCGCCGACCGGATCGCATCGAGCGCCGTGTTGCCGCCGCCGATGACCGCCACATTCTTGCCGCGGAAGTCCACCATCGGTTCGTCATACTTGGGGAACTCGTAGGCGTGCATCAGGTTGATACGTGTGAGGAATTCGTTGGCTGAATAGACACCGTTGAAATGCTCCCCGGGAATGCCCATGAATTGCGGCGCTCCGGCCCCGGTGCCGATAAACACAGCGTCATACCCTTCTTCTTCGAGCAGTTCATTAATGGTGACGGTGCGCCCGACCACCACGTTCGTTTCAAACTCCACGCCCATGGCGCGCATATAGTCAATCTGTTCGCGGATGATTTGTTTGGGCAGGCGGAACTCGGGAATGCCATACACCAGCACGCCACCCGGCGTGTGCAACGCCTCGAATACGTGGACCTGGTGTCCCTGCTGGACCAGATCGCCCGCCGCAGTCAGGCCGGAGGGGCCGCTGCCCACGATGGCCACCTTTTTTCCCGTCGGCGGCGCCTTGGGCAGCTTGCTGATATCTAGGTGACCCTGTTCATAGTCGGCCACGAAGCGCTCCAGATATCCAATTCCCAGCGGCGCAACCTTCTTGCCCATCAAACAGCCGCCTTCGCAGTGGTCTTCCTGCGGACACACACGCCCGGTGATGGCCGGCAGCACGTTGTCTTCGCGGATTTTGGCAGCCGCGCCCATGAAGTCGCCAGCCACGATTAACTGCACGAACTCTTTCACCTTGACGCCCACCGGACAATCGATCGTGCATGTTGCTTTGGGGCACTCCAGGCAGCGCTGCGCTTCCTGCCGCGCCAGTTCCTCGGAATAGCCCAGGTTCACTTCGGTGAAATTGGTGGCACGCTCCAGCGGGGACTGCTCCGGCATATGCTGGTGGGGCAGCTTCATCCGCTCTTTCAGGGACAGAGGATTCAACGAGGCTTGTTTAGGGGGCTGCTTGGCGGGTTCTGTCACTGGCCGTCTCCTTGCAGCGCGCATGCGCCGATCTGTCCGGTACGAACGGACTTGACCTGCGACTCGGTCTCGCGCTGGAATTCTTCCATCGACTTCTGCTCCGCTGCCCGGTACATCGAATTGCGCTGCACCAGCACGGCGAAATCCACGCGGTGCGCATCGAACTCGGGGCCGTCCACGCAGGCGAACTCGCTCTTTCCGTCGATCAGCACGCGGCAGCCGCCGCACATGCCGGTGCCGTCGATCATGATCGGGTTCAGGCTGACGATGGTGCGGATGTGCTCTTTCCGCGTCATTTCCGCCACCGCTCTCATCATGGGGATGGGACCGATCGCCAGCACCAGATCAATGCGCGTGCCGTTCTCGATCAACTGCCGCAACTTGTCCGTGACGAAGCCCTTGTCGGCATAGGTTCCGTCATCGGTCGTAATCATCAGCGCATCGCTGACCTCGCGCAGTTCCTTCTCCAGAATGACCAGCTCTTTGTTGCGCGCGCCGACGATGGAGATCACGCGATTGCCGGCATGTTTCAGCGCCGCCGCCGTTGGATAAGCCATCGCCGTACCCACGCCGCCGCCCATCACCACTACGGTGCCGAACTCCTTGATTTCCGACGGTTTCCCCAGCGGCCCCACCACATCCAGGATGCTGTCGCCAGCATTCAGCGAATTGAGCAGGTTGGTGGTCTTACCGGCCGATTGCACCACAATGCGAATCGTGCCGCGCTCCGGGTCGGAGTGTTCGATGGTGATTGGAATGCGTTCACCCTGTTCGTACAGCCGCAGGATTACGAACTGTCCCGGTTTTTGTTTATGTGCAATGCGCGGCGCCTCGATAACGAACCGCTTGATGCCGGGCGCCAGGAACTCAGCGTGCAGGATTTTGAACATGTGTTCGTGTGACTTTCCTTATAGGATATTGTCCAGAACGCGAAGCCAAGCGGCTGTGACATGCGTCACACGTGAGCGCGAGCGAGATCACGCGTCGCACTGACACATGCCTTGCCGCGCCAATCAACTGTGGGCTCGTCATACGTGGGCTAGTCATACCTGGACGTGCTGCAGCCCCTTCACCGCTCTCATGTACTGGGCGCGCTCGAAGGCTCCGGGATCGGCGCAGCGGAGCTGGCTCATACTGCCTTGCATCTGTTGCACAGATTCATATTCGTGTTCTTCCATCCACTCTCGAACGCCTTGTTCAATATGACGTAGATGCCCGATTCCATGGCGCAATAGAGCAGAGCACAGCATGGTCACATCAGCGCCAACCATGAGCAGCTTGATTACGTCCTCGCGGCCATGCACGCCGGTGGTCGCCGCCAGGTTGGCCCGGATGCGGCCATAAAGAATGCCGATCCAGGTCAGTGGCAGCCGTAACTCATGCGCGCTGCTGAGAAGCACATTGGGCTTGATTTCTAATTCTTCCAGGTCAATATCGGGCTGGTAGAAGCGGTTGAACAGCACCAGGCCGTCTGTGCCCATCTGATCCATTCGCTTTGCCACATTGGCCAAATTGCTGAAAAAGGGACCGAGCTTGGCGGCTACCGGGATGTGAACCGAAGTCTTTACTTCTCGGAGAATGTCAAGGTAGGCCTCCTCGATGTCGGAACCTGAGATCTCCATGTTGGTCGGAACGAAGTAGAGGTTGCACTCGATGGCGTCAGCTCCGGCTTGCTCGACCTGCTTGGCATACTTGGTCCAGCCGCCCAGGGTCGCGCCGTTGAGGCTGGCGATAATCGGAATGTTCACTGCGTCCTTTGCTTTGCGAATGTGATTCAGATAGCCTTCGGGGCCGGTGTTGAATTCGCTGGTGTGCGGAAAGTAAGTCAGTGACTCGGCAAAGCTCTCCGTGCCGGCATTGAGATGGAGTTCCAGCTCAAGCGCTTCCTTGTGGAGTTGTTCTTCGAACAGCGAATAGAGCACGACGGCCGAGGCGCCGGCATCTTCGAGGCTACGGATTCCGCTGATTTCATGCGAGAGCGGGGATGCGGAGGCGACCAGCGGCGTGCGCAGCTGCATGCCAAGATACTTCGTGCTTAAATCCATGATGTTCCCTCTTGCATGATCTTCCCTCTTGTTAGTGCGAGCCGCTATTTCCCCGTTTCCACCGGCACGGGCGGATCGTGAGGCTTCTCCGCCGGGGCCACAGCCTGCTCTGGTTTGCGCTGCGCCAGGTACTCGTACAGATGATAGCGAGTCTCTGCATCCTGCTGCGCCTCCTGCCACAGGAGTTTGGCGTGTTCAGGGTTGCTCTTGAGCAGCATTTTGAAGCGCGTCTGCTGCTGCAGGAAGTCACGAACTTTGCGCGTGGGAGTGCGGGAATCGAGTAGCAACGGATTCTCACCCGCGAGGCTCCGCTCCGGGTTATACCGGTAGAGCAGCCACTCGCCGGAATCAACCGCCACTTTCTGGTCTGACATCGCCGTCGTCATGTCGATGCCGTGCGCGATGCAATGAGAATAGGCAATGATGAGGCTGGGGCCGTCATAGGCTTCTGCTTCCAGGAATGCCTTGAGTGTGTGTTCGTCCTTGGCGCCCATGGCAACGCTTGCTACATAGACATAGCCGTAGCTCATGGCCATCATCCCCAGGTCTTTCTTTTTCGTCGGTTTGCCGCCCGCTGCGAACTTGGCCACTGCCGCGCGCGGCGTGGCCTTCGAGGCCTGCCCGCCGGTGTTGGAATAAACCTCGGTGTCGAGCACCAGCAGATTTACGTTGCGTCCGCTGGCCAGTACGTGGTCCAGACCTCCGTAACCGATGTCGTAAGCCCAACCGTCGCCGCCGACGATCCAAACGCTCTTCTTCACCAGCATGTCGGCGACAGCCAGCAGTTGTTTGGCTTCCGGGGAGTTCAGACCCTGTAGTTTTTCCTTCAGCAGCTCGACGCGCTGCCGCTGCTCGAAGATGTCTGCCTCGTCTTTCTGAGGCGACGTGAGCAGAGCGGCTGCAAGGTCTCCGCCTATTGTTGCCGCGAGCCGGTGCACCAGCTCACGGGCGAATTCGGTCTGCTTGTCAATGGAGAGCCTGAAACCAAGTCCGAACTCAGCATTGTCTTCAAACAGAGAATTCGACCATGCCGGCCCGCGGCCGTCGGCATTCTTCGCCCAAGGCGTAGTCGGCAGGTTCCCGCCATAGATCGAAGAGCAGCCGGTCGCATTGGCGATCACCGAACGATCTCCAAAGAGCTGAGACACCAGCTTCAGATATGGCGTTTCGCCGCATCCGGAACAAGCTCCCGAGAATTCAAACAAAGGCTCCTGCACCTGTTGCTGGCGGATATTCGTGACTTTGATTTTTCGGCGATCAAGCTCTGGAATCTTGAGGAAGAAGTCCCAATTTTCCCGCTCCGACTCGCGCAGCGGCGGTTGCGCCACCATGTTGATCGCTTTCAGGCGGGTCTCGCTCTTGTTCTTTACGGGACAGATATCGACGCAGATGCCGCATCCGGTGCAGTCTTCGGGCGCAATCTGGATGGTGTACTGCAGACCCTTCCATTCCTTGTCGCGCACTTCGGTAGACTTGAAGGTCGTGGGCGCGCCCTCTAGCTCCTTTGAGTCGTAGACCTTGATGCGGAGCACGGCATGTGGGCAGACCATCGCGCACTTGCCGCACTGAATACAGATCTTCGTATCCCACACAGGAATCTCGAGCGCGATGTTGCGCTTTTCCCATTTGGCGGTGCCGGTGGGGAAAGTTCCATCGACTGGGAACGCGCTCACGGGTATCTCATCGCCGTGGCCGGCGTAGATCACGCCGAGCACATCGCGCTCAAACTCGGGCGCCCGCGGAGAGAACGCGGGCGGCATTTCGGTGTGGCTCGTGACCTTCTCGGGCACGCTGACTTCGAACAGGTGGGCCAGTGTTTCATCTACGGCGCGCAGGTTTTGCTGTACTATCTCGTCACCCTTTTTGCCGTAGGTGTCGCGGATGGACTGGCGAATGGCTTCAATCGCTTGTTCGCCAGGCAGGACCTTGGAGATGGCGAAGAAGCAGGTCTGCAGAATGGTATTCATGCGCGAGCCCATGCCGGTGTCGCGCGCTACCTGATAGGCGTCAATGATGAAAAACCGGGCCTTCTTGGCGATCAGTTGCGTCTGAACTTCGCGCGGCAGTTGGTCCCATACTTGGTCCTTATTAAACGGACTATTGAGCAGGAAAACGCCGCCCGGAACCAGCGCGCTGAGCATGTCGTAGCGCTCGAGGAAAATCCATTGATGGCAAGCCACGAAGTTGGCCTTCGAAATCAGGTAGCTGGATCGGATCGGCTGCGGCCCGAAACGCAGATGCGAGACCGTCATCGCGCCCGACTTCTTGGAGTCGTAGACGAAATACCCTTGCCCGTAGTTTTCCGTGTTTTCGCCGATGATCTTGATCGAGTTCTTGTTCGCGCCCACCGTACCATCCGCGCCCAGGCCGTAGAACATGGCTCGTACCACGCTTTCGGGCTCGACGGAAAAATCGGAATCATAATCCAGACTCGAGTGGCTCACGTCGTCTTGAATGCCGACAGTGAAGTGGTCCTTGGAACTGGGTTTCGTCGCCGCCAGGTTGTCGTAAACGGCTTTGACCATCGCCGGCGTGAATTCCTTTGAAGAGAGACCGTAACGTCCGCCGATTGTTTCCGGAGCGGCCTTCAGCTTTCCATAGCCCAGCTTGATTCCTTCCTGAATCGCGCTGACCACGTCCAGATAAAGCGGCTCCCTCCCGGCGCCAGCTTCCTTGGTGCGATCAAGAACCGCAATCTTACGCACGGTCGGGGGAAGCGCCTCGAGGAATCGCTGGACGGAAAATGGGCGGTACAGCCTGACTTTCAGCAAGCCAACTTTCTCGCCGCTGCGGTTTAGATAGTCCACCGTCTCGTGGGCGGTCTCTGCCCCGGAGCCCATCATGACCATCACGCGCTCGGCATCGGGCGCGCCCACGTAGTCGAACAGGTGATACGAACGCCCCACGACCTCGGAAAATTTATCCATCACCGCCTGCACCTTGTCCGGGCAGGCTTCGTAGTAAGGACTGCAGGCTTCGCGCGCCTGAAAGTAGACGTCAGGATTTTGCGCGGTGCCGCGCAACACGGGATGGTCCGGAGAAAGCGCTCGCTGCCGGTGCTCAATGACACGATCCATGTTGATGAGGGCGCGCATGTCGTCTTCGGCGAGCAGTTCGATCTTGTTGACTTCATGCGAAGTGCGGAAGCCGTCAAAGAAATGCAGGAAAGGAATACGGGTTTCGAGACTGGCCGCATGCGCGATGAGCGCCAAGTCCATGGCCTCCTGGACCGAGTTTGACGAGAGCATCGCGAATCCCGTGGTTCTGCAGAACATCACATCCGAGTGGTCGCCAAAAATCGAGAGAGCGTGGGTTGCAACCGTGCGCGCGCTGACGTGAAATGCCGTAGGCGTAAGTTCGCCTGCGATCTTGTTCATGTTGGGGATCATCAGCAGCAGGCCCTGCGACGCAGTGAAGGTCGTGGCCAGGGCTCCGGTCTGCAGCGCGCCATGAACCGCACCGGAAGCGCCGCCTTCGCTTTGCATTTCGATCACATGGGGCACGGTGCCCCAGATGTTGGGTACACCTTCCGAAGACCATTCGTCCGCCCATTCGCCCATGTTCGACGATGGCGTGATGGGATAAATGGCGATGACCTCATTGAGGCGGTATGCGACATATGCGACTGCCTCGTTGCCGTCCATGGTCTTGAACTTGCGCTTCATGACATCTCCTTCTGAACTTCTCCGTGACTCCGACAACCTTTCTTCAGGGAACGGTCATATAAAGCATGACCGAACAACGTGATATTGTCGCGAACCCGGCTCACAGGAACGTGTGACCCAGGTCACAAAAGGGAAAAATGAGAGGCGGGAACGATTGGAACTTAGAACGATGCCGATTGCGGTTTCTGCAATCCCGTCACAATCGCCTGAAGGGTTCACAGGTCCAGGTAAGCTTGGATCGAAGTTAGATATTCACCCGTGCGAACACGAAAGCCAATGCGCTTCATGATGACTTGCATCGCTATGTTGTCAGGCAATATTTCCGCGGACACCCGGCTTAACTTCTCATCCCGGGCAATCTGGACGACACGGCGGAGTAGTTCATATCCCAAGCCCAGATTTTGACACTGATCTGAAACCAGCACCGCGACTTCCGCTTCATTCCTGGCGTGAAGCTTGTTCATACGCCCAACGCCGATGATCCGGCGCTCGCCCGTGCCGGGATCGGTGCGCTCGGCGACCAGCGCCATTTCGCGGTCGTAATCGCCGAAACAGATACGCAACAGTCGCTCATGCGCCACTCGCCGACTCAGGCTGAGGGAACAGAAGTAGCGCAAATAGACGCTCTGATCGGAAAGCGTCTCGTGAAACTTAACCATCAGCGGTTCGTCTTCGGGCCGGATCGGGCGGATGGTAACCTGATTTCCATCCTTCATTGTCCAGGACGAAACATACTGCAAGGGATAGGGACGAATCGCGGGCTTGGGCAACTGGTCGAGGGTTACGCCTGGCCCGTGCAATACGATTCTGGCATCGAGGGCCAGCAGGCGCTCCGGTGAAGCCAGCAGAGGATTGATGTCAATTTCCGCAATCCACCGCCGTTCGAGCACGAGCTGACTGAAGCGGACTAACAGGTTCTCCAGAGCCGTCATGTTGACCGGCTTGCGTCCGCGGATTCCCTGGAGCGCGGTGAAGATTCGGGTTTGCTCCATCAATCTCTGCGCCAGCGTCGTGTTCAGTGGTGGAAGCGCCAGGGCGTGGTCGCGATACACTTCGACCAGTTCGCCACCAGAACCGAAGAGAATGACTGGCCCAAACTGTGGGTCCACGCTGCTGCCGAGGATTAACTCGTAGCCATCGAGCTTCACCATCGGCTGCACGGTTACGCCAGAAAATGCAATGCCGGAGAATTGGTCCTTGCCGGCCTTCTCCGCAACCGAAGACTCGATGGCGCGATAGGCAGAGCGAACCGCCGCTTCATCTTGCAAGTTCAGTTTGACTCCGCCAACATCCGTCTTGTGCGTGATGGTTTCGGATAAGACTTTCAGCACCACCGGAAAGCCAAGTTCGGAAGCAATCGCAACCGCCTCATCCTCGCTGGCCGCAGCGCGCGTCTCAACCGTCGGGATCCCGTAAAGCGACAACAACTGCTTCGATTCCAACTCGGTGAGCAGAACGCGGCCCTGCCTTCGCGCATTCTGAATGATTTGCCCGACCTGATTGCGGGATACGCTCTTCAATTCAGACTGGTCAGCCAATGCGGGCGTCTCGTACAGTCCGCGCAGGTTGTACGTGTACCGCCACATGTAGGTGAAAGCCCGCGCGGCCGTGTCGGGATATGGGAACGTCGGAATGCCCGCCGAATTCAGGACGGCTTCGCCGGCAGCAACGCTGTTTCCTCCCATCCAACTGGCGAGCACGGGCTTGCCATATTCTTTGGCGTAAGGTTTCAAGCGTTCTGCAACCTGCAAAGGATCGGCCATGGCTTGCGGAACAAGGATGACCAGGAGTCCATCGCTGTTCGGGTCCTGCGAAGCAATTTCGAGGGCGCGAGCATAATGCTCGGAATCGGTATCGGCAAGAACATCAATCGGATTGTTATGGCTCCAGTGGGCAGGAAGAAACTCATCCAGGCGCCGCAGGCTCTCTGGAGAAAGCTCGGCCAGTTCTCCGCCATTGGCCACCAGCGCGTCCGTGGCCAGGACCCCGGGGCCGCCCGCATTGGTCAGAATCGTAAGCCGCGGACCCTTGGGGCGAGGCTGTCTGCCGAGTACTTCCGCCATATAGAAAAGGTCCGCGATATTGTGTACCCGCAAAACTCCCGACCGGCGAAAGGCTGCGTCCAGCACTTCATCGCTACCCGTGAGCGCGCCGGTGTGCGAGGCGGCAGCCCGCGACGCTGCTGCCGAGCGGCCGGCTTTGATCACGATGATCGGCTTGCGGAGTGCGACTTCACGCGCTGCCGACAAGAACGACCGCGCATCTCCCACCGATTCCATGTAGATCAGGATGCTTTTCGTGTGCGGGTCATCGCCAAAGTAGTAGATCAAATCGCCCCAACCAACATCCAGCATCGAGCCGGTAGAAACGATCGCGCTGAAACCAACTTGTTCGCGGGCGCTCCAGTCGAGGATCGCCACCAAAAGCGCTCCACTTTGACTCAGGAACGCGACGCTGCCCGCCTTGGGCGCCTCTTTGACGAAAGTGGCATTCAACCCGGTCGTCGGGTTCATAATGCCCAGGCAGTTGGGGCCAATCAACGGCATGGAACTGCGCCGCAACTGTTCTTGAATTTGCTCCTCGAGTGCAGCGCCTTCCGCGCCACGCTCCCGGAATCCAGCCGAAATCACAATCGCCGAGCTGGTGCCCGCATCCACACACTCTCCAATGATCTGCGGGACCGTCGTCGCCGGGGTGGCAACTATCGCCAAATCCACATGTCCAGGGATGTCGCGAATGCTCGCGTACGTTTTGAGCCCCAGCACTTCCGGATGCTTCGCATTGACGGCATACACTTTTTCTTGAGACTTACCGCGCAGCAGGTTCTCCAGAACGGCGAGGCCTACGGTGCCGGGACGACTGGTGGCGCCGATGACGGCCACCGAGCCTGGAGCGAACATTGCATCGAGGCCGTATCTCTCGGGTACTGTCTTTTTGTCTTCATTCGGCGGTCGTCCCACGAGACCAGCCTCGGTCGAACCCATAAAAGCTCCTCATCTCTCAATCGTGCCGCGACGAAAAACCGCCTCTCGCGACGAAAAACCGCCTCTCAAGGATAGACCATCGGCGAATGTTTAGCAGTTCGTGCGCGAATGGGATTTCGTATCGGGGCAAGCTTTACGGGCTGCGGAAAAAACTTGAGCTTCCTATCGGGGCACGGCTATAGCGATGCCGTAAAGTCATGCAGCAGCTCCGGCAAGCACGACAATCATTGCGTTTTCGGGTTTGATCTGCAACCGTCCCCGTTGCCAGAAACCGACAAAGGTTGGCCAACTTCCACTCGTTCAGCCGCCTGCACGCGTGATTCAAAGCGCTGTTCCACCGAGAGCGCGCGAGACACCAGGCATAGCCCCTTGGCCTTGTGTAAGAGCTTGATGGCCCGTGCCCGTTCCTCTTCTTGCGGAATCATCAGGTTCGCGCGAATGAACACTTCGCCAAAGCTGTATCCCGTGTCCGCCTTGCCTACCGTGCCCTCGACTTCCACCTGCAGGTCGGTGTACTCAAACTTCGAATATTCTGCGAGTGTCCGGAAGGTAGTCGTATAGCAACTGGCGATCGCGCAGAGCAGCAAGTCCTCAGGTGTCCACCTGCCTTCCAAGCCGCCAAAAGCAGGCGGGGAAGTGAAATGGATCGCGTTCGGCGCGGAACTGGATTTTGCAAGGCCAGTCCGGCCCGAGGCCCACCATGCAACTACTCGAAACTGATGTGCTTCTTCCATGGTGTTTAGCACCCTCCTTAGTAGTTCCGCATTTCAAAGCCGCCAGGAGATCAAGACCTCAGTAGAAAAATTCGAAGGCAGCCGGCATCAACTGGACTCTGATAGATTTTCCGCGCAGAAGGGCTGCCGGGGCCATGCTTGAAGTCACGGCATTTCGTGATCCTGATCACATCAGTGATACAATTTCTGCGGAAGGCCGATTCCGAATGCGCGCGCCCTACGGGCTGAATATCCTCGATAACTGCCTCACCTGCCCGATGCGGGAGGAACATCTCTTCTGCAATCTGCCTCCTGCCGCGGTGCAGAGGTTGAATGAGATCAAATCCACCGCAGTCTACCCAAAATCCGCCATGCTGTTTATCGAGGGACAGCAGCCACGCGGGATATTTGTGCTTTGCACGGGGAAAGCGAAGCTTTCAACGTCATCGGCTGGGGGCAGAACCGTCATCACCAAAATCTCCGAAGCGGGAGATGTTCTTGGGCTCAGCGCCACGATTTCCAATCGGCCTTACGAAGTGACCGCCGAGATGATCGAGCCTGGCCAGGCAAATTTCATTACCCGGGATGCCTTGCTGCACTTCATGCGTGAATATGGAGAAGTGGCGCTGCGAGTGGCGGAGCAATTGAGCCGCAACTACTACGCGGCGTATGAAGGGATCCGCACCCTGGGACTCACCAACTCCCCTTCAGCGAGATTCGCACAATTGCTGCTCGGATGGTCCAATACAGCGGGCAACGGGAATAATATGCAGGTGAAGCTGGCGCTTACGCATGAGGAAATCGCCGAAATGATCGGCACGACCCGTGAAACCGTCAGCCGCTTGTTCTCTGATTTCAAGAAACGGCAATTGGTGCAGTTGAAGGGCGCCACTCTGGTCATCCGCAATAAAGCCGCGCTGGAAAAAATGGTCAACTCCTGACAGCCGGGACTTTCCGTGTTTGCGCTATTCCGGAACGCAGCCGACCTGCACCCACTATCGCCCTTGGGTTGATTCCGTTTCCATCCGGCTGATCTCCCGGCGTAGCCAGTGCCGAAGGGCATCTTCCATCTCTATCTGTGTGCCGGTGCGGTAGAGGGAATCGACCGTCTGACCTTTGTCGTTAAGCGGAATGAATCGGCACGGCACATCTTGCTTGCGGAGTTCCGGGGGAACAAATTGCGTCAGCGCGCATTCGCTGCAGGGATGCGGCCGGGCGGGATCCCTAAAGTTCAGGCAGCTCGGAGAATCTTCAAAAATGTAAGAGGCACGCCAGGGCGCATGTGGCGAGCCGGCATACCCGCCGTCTTCCAGGAATTCCAACTCGAACCGCAGGATTTCAAGAATATCGCGATTCTCATGTGACACGGCCTGACCTCCTCGAAGCATAGCTTGGCGGAGCCCAAGCACGACCCATAGGACGGAAATCACGAAGCTATGTGATCAGAATCACCTGTGATGCGACAGCGTAGAAGCTTGGTTGCGTATTCGAGTTCCCTTGACATCTCTTGCGACCCTTATACCTTATATCTTCTTGTTGGGTGCGCTAGTTTCATTAAGAACTTGGTCCGTGACTGCCTGTTCGTAGCCGACCGAGGCATAATATATTGCTCGATCAAAGAACTGCTCCAGTAACTGCAGCATTTCCAGTTCGCCGAACACCTCCACCGGCCGCTCCAAAACCGATTCCTTCTTGATGAAATCCCACAGATTCTCCTTTGTCAAAACGATCACCCAAATCACCGCGCTCAGAGGCACCCGCTGGCCGGCCCGCCGCGCCCCAATCTGCAAATAGCGTTGCTCAAGGTAGAGTTCATCCTTACCCATGAGCCACTCCCCTAAATGACGGTAGACTTCGTACACCCGTTCTTTCAGTTCTTCAGCTGGGACACTTTGTTGGTAGCTTTGGGTTAACTCGGAATTCTGAACTTGATCAAGCAGGCAAGTGGCCAGCGCTTGGGAGTGGGTCTCGATCAGCCGAACGAGACGATACAACATCATCATGACTGTCCTCCCGTCCGCAACTTCGCTTCCAGTATCAATGCCCGCAGTATCTGCAGCCATGACGGGCGGTACAGTCGCCTGTGATAAGGATCACGAAGGAATGCCCCCTGCTCAGCAGTTTCCTGCCGCTCCCGGGCGACTTGAAGATGCTTGACGCGGCCTGCCCGTCAAATAGTATTTAGTATTGTGGTCCGACCACAAAACAGCTGGCGGCGAGAAGCTGGCGGTTGTGGCCGCACAATTGGGCCGTAGCTACCAAACGAAGGGAAGGAACTTAGCATGGCAATAGCGAGCACCAATCCAGCGACCGGCAAAGTCGTGAAGAGTTTTGAGCCTCTTACCGGGGCGCAAATTGAGCAGAAGTTGCAGCTCGCGGCCTCCGCGTTCCGAAGCCATCGGCGGACTTCGTTCCCGGAACGTGCTACCAGGATGATGCGCGTGGCTGAGATTTTGGAAAAGGAAAAAGACGAGTGCGCCCATTTGATGACGCTCGAAATGGGCAAGCCGCTGAAGGCCGCCGTGGCCGAGGCGCTCAAGTGCGCATCAGGTTGCCGCTACTATGCGGAGAACGCAGAGAAATTTCTAGCGGACGAAATTGTGGAAACTGGGGCGAAGCGCAGCTTCATCCGCTATCTGCCGATTGGCCCCATCCTGGCGGTCATGCCGTGGAACTTTCCTTTTTGGCAGGTGTTTCGTTTTACCGCGCCGGCACTGATGGCGGGTAATGTCGGGCTGTTGAAGCATGCTTCGAACGTTCCGCAGTGCGCGCTGAAGATTGAGGACATAGTTCGCCGCGCCGGTTTTGCCGAAGGCGTGTTCCAGACGCTGCTGATCGGCTCGGGGCCGGTCGATGGCATCCTGAACGACCCTCGTGTGGTCGCCGCGACGTTAACCGGCAGCGAGCAGGCGGGGATTCAAGTCGGAGTCTCCGCCGCCAAACGAATCAAGAAAGTCGTGCTGGAACTGGGCGGCAGCGATCCTTTCATCGTGATGCCCAGCGCCGATCTGGATGCGGCTGCGGCAACTGCGGTCGATGCGCGGATTCAGAACAATGGTCAGTCGTGCATCGCGGCCAAGCGCTTCATCGTGGCGGAAAAAATTGCCGAAGAGTTCGAGCGCAAGTTTGTCAAACGCATGCAGGACTTGCGCGTGGGTGATCCGTTCGATGAAAGCACGCAGCTCGGTCCGCTGGCCAACGCCGACGCTGTTACTTCTCTTGATTCCGATGTGAAAAAAACTGTGGCCGCGGGAGCGCGGGTGCTCACCGGTGGCCATCCCCTGGACCGTCCCGGCAACTTCTACGCGCCGACGGTGCTGACCGATATTCCGAAAGATTCGCCGGCTTACAAGGAAGAATTGTTTGGTCCCGTGGCGTCAATTTTTCGCGTGAAGGATGTGGATCAAGCCATCCAGATTGCCAACGACAGCCGCTTCGGGTTGGGCGCCAGCGCATGGACCAACGATCCGGCGGAAACGGAAAGGTTCATCAACGAACTCGCGGCCGGCATGGTCTTCCTGAACAAGATGGTGGTTTCTGATCCGCGCCTGCCTTTCGGTGGCGTGAAGCATTCAGGCCACGGGCGCGAACTTTCCGAGCATGGGATCCGCGAGTTTGTGAACATCAAGACGGTTTGGGTCCAGTAGCTTTTAAGCAGGTGCCTGCGGATTCGTCTTCGTCGGTGAAGAAGTAGTTCGCACTTCAACTTGCACGTCAAGCCGAATTCATTCGCGAAAGGGAATTGTATGGCCAAACTTGGATTCATCGGTCTCGGTGTGATGGGCGGCAACATGGTAGCCCGCCTGCTCGAAAAAGGGCACACGGTGACCGGCTACAACCGGACGCGCTCCAAGGCGCAGTGGTTGATCGACAAGGGGATGAAGTTTGCGGAGTCTCCGAAGGCCGTGGCGGCTGCGTCGGATGTGACGTTTACCATGGTGACGAACGCCGCCGCGCTCGCGGCAGTGACGGAAGGCCCGGACGGATTGCTCGCTGGCATTGGCCCTGGCAAGTTCCACATTGACATGAGCACCGTAAGCCCCGAAGTGAGCCGCGCGCTGGCTGCGAAAGTTCGCGAGAAGGGTGCCGACATGGTGGACGCGCCGGTTTCGGGCAGCGTCATCACGCTGCGGCAGGGCAAGCTCTCCGTGATGGTCGGTGGCCGCAAAGAAACTTTCGAGTGCCTGAAGCCGTTGCTACTTGATATTGGGCCAAAGGTGACGTATGTCGGCGACAACGGCTTGCGCTGGCCATGAAGATTGCCGTGAACCTGAGCCTGGCCGTGCAAATGCTGGCTTTTTCCGAAGGCGTGCTGCTGGCGGAGAAGAGCGGGATTCCGCGCGAAGTCGCGGTCGATGTTCTGATTCACAGCGCGATCGGGTCGCCCATGATTCAGTACCGCGGTCCTTTCGTCCTGCAGCAACCGGAAGAAGCGTGGTTCGACGTCAACATGATGCAGAAGGATATGCTTCTTGCGATGGAGGTGGGCCGCAAGCTGAATGTTCCGGTTCCCACCACCGCCATCAGCAACGAATTCCTCACGGCCGCGCGCGGAATGGGCTGGGAGAAACTGGACTTTGCCGTCATGTTCGAAGTTTTGGCGCGCATGTCGGGCGTTCAAGAATGACGACTGCCGCACGGTCGAGAGAAGCTTCAGGAAAACTCGATTTGCGGCTCCGCCTTAGAATCTCAGTCCGCATATTCGCAGCCCCGCTGTTGCTCGCGATGCTGGCCACGCTCTCGCAGCCGGCCGCGGCGCAGGGAGGGCCGCCCTTTATCACCGACGACCCCGGCACTCCCGGCGACGGCAACTGGGAGATCAACGCCGCGCTCTACACCGAGCGCCATCCTACCGAGCGCATTTACAACGCTCCCATCCTTGACATCAACTACGGCCTTGGTTCCCGCATCCAGCTCAAGTACCAGGTGCCGTACCTCGTGGTTGGGGACAACGGCGACCCAACTCGCATCGGCTTGGGCAAGTCGCTGGCGGGCGTGAAGTGGCGCTTCTATGAGAATAATGAGAAGGGGCTCGAGGTCTCGACCTATCCCCAGCTCGAGTTCAACAATCCCACATCCTCGCTGCAGCGCGGACTCGTCGACTACGGCACCCGGTTCTTTCTTCCCATCGAGGTAACCAAGAAGGTTGGGCCGTTCGAGATCAATCCTGAAGCCGGCTATTGGTTCGCCAGCAACAAGGGCGCAGCCTGGGCCACTGGCGTGGTGGTAGCTGGGGAGGTCAGCAAGCGGCTGGAGCTGGATGGCGAGTTGTATGCCACTGCCAACACCAATGGTTCCAACCACTGGGACAGCTTTGATGGCGGAGGCCGCTACAAGCTGGGAAAGCACTTCGTGCTGCTGTTCATGGCCGGCCGCAGCTTCCGCGGCCCGGCGAGCGGCCAGCCGCAATTTTTCGGCTATTTGGGAATGCAGTTCCTGTTTTCCACGAAGCACAAGAAGGAAAGCCCGGCCGAGACCAGCCCGTAACCGAGCCGCAATCAGCGCAGGTACGCTTGACGTTCACAAGAAGACTCCAATACATTCAAGAGCCGGGATCGATCCGATCCGCAAGCTATTTTCCGAATCCAAACTGATTTTGACGAGGCTCTCGTGGCATGACCATTAAAAAGAACGCGGTCAACAAAACGACTCTAAGGCAAAAAGCACAGTTAATGTCGGGTTCAGAAATTGAACGCACGCTGGTGCGACTCGCTCATGAAATTCTGGAAAAAAACGGCGGCGTCGATGGCTTGGGACTGGTCGGAATCCGCCGTCGCGGAGTTCCCATCGCCGAGCGGTTGGGCAAAATGATTCAGCAGGTCGAAAAAAAGAAAGTTCCCGTGGGCACGCTCGATATCACGTTCTATCGGGATGACCTTTCGACACTGGGGCCCAAGCCCGTGGTGCAGGAAAAGGAAATCGGTTTTTCGATCGAGGGTAGGAAGATCGTACTGGTCGACGACGTGCTTTATACCGGCCGCACCACGCGCGCTGCCCTCGACGCCCTTTTTTCGCATGGCCGCCCGAGCCTGGTGCAGTTGCTGGTGCTGATTGATCGCGGCCATCGCGAATTGCCAGTCGAGGCCACGTTCATAGGTCGAACCGTGCAGACGACCGACAGTGAAGTAATCGAGGTCAAGTTGACCGAGATCGATGATGCGGACAAAGTTCTTCTGATGGAGCGGTGAGATCCCTGTCCGTGTGGGGACGGGCGCCCTCGCCCGTCCAAGCCGAGCGCAAGCTCGGCAGTTGCCTGTAGTCACAGCAACTCCGGCTTCGCTCTACCCCTTGCCTCTTTCACTCCACTCCGTGTCAAACCGCGCCCGGTCATAGAAAGATTTCTGCGTTCCCACTCCAGTCGTCGAAAGGCCAGCATAAAGGTTGGCGCGCTTGACGGCTTCCCGCTCCGGCAAACCCTCGCCAAGGAAGGTAGCGAAGCTGCCAATAAAAGCGTCACCGGCTCCGGTGCTATCCACGCTCTTCACGTTAAACGCAGGCACGTGCTCCGTGCCTTCACTTCCGGCAAGCAGCGAACCATTCGCACCCAGAGTGATAATCACTCGCCGAATGCCGCTGGCAAGAAGCTTGCCCGCGCAGCGCTTGGCATCGTCGAGATTGCGCACCGGCATGCCGGAAATCGCCTCTGCCTCACTTTCATTGGGAACAAAGTAATCGAGATCCGCAACCAAGTTGATGTCGATAGGCTGCGCCGGCGCCGGGTTCAAGATGCAGCGGATACCGTTTCGTCGCGCAAACTTGATGGTGTAGTACACGGTCTCCAGCGGAATCTCGAACTGAAGAACGATACAGTCGGCGCTCTTCAGCGTATCCGCCGCGGCATCCACGTCGGCAGGTCTCAATTCGTCATTTGCGCCTTTGACGACGATGATCCGATTCTGCCCGGAAGGATCGACAAAGATAGGCGCCACTCCGCTGGAAATGCCCGTTACCTGGCGCACATGCGTGGCATCGATACCCAGTTTTTCAAAGTTCCTGATGGTTGACGGACCGAACAGATCGTCCCCGACTCGCGCCACCATGAACACGTCGGCTCCGCAGAGCCGGGCGGCGACCGCCTGATTCGCGCCTTTTCCTCCAAAGCCTAGATCAAACTTCTGGCCAAAAATGGTTTCCCCCGGCTTCGGAAACTGGTCTGAGAACGTGGTCAAATCAACATTGGCACTGCCCACAACCGCGATGCGAGGACGCTTGACCATAATTTTCTCGTTGCAGCCGGCGCGTTCAAATAGCGGCGCGGCTTTGAAGTGAGGAAGGCAGAGTTTAGTCAGTCGATCGTTGCGCGTCAACCGGCGCAGGGCCGACGTGTCATACCACCAGAGAAATGTCTCCTGGTTACAACTTGAGTGACGGCGCCCTCATTCATCTGGCGTCCGCCCACGCTCTTGGGTATTCTCTTGGAGATGGCCACCGTTTCGTTGAGCGAACTGTTGGGCTCGACCGTGTATGACGCCTCCGGCGCGGCCAGCGGCCGTGTGCGGGAGGTGGCGCTTGCCCCGCAGGAGGACCGCATGCGCGTTGCCCTGCTGATCGTCAAAACGCCCGCAGGAAACCGCATGTTGCCTTTGACTTCCGTTTCCAGAATTAATGGCGGCGTTCGGGCCTCCACCGCTGCCGCGGAATGGACCCCGGCCGATGGCTCCGAAGGATTGTTGTTGCTCAGCCGCGACCTGCTGGATCAGCAGGTGATTGACGTGCACGGCCGCAAAGTGGTGCGCGTGAACGACGTGGATTTCTATCACGACGTCGCGCACGATCATGCCGTTTTAAAAGTTGGCGGTGTGGACGTTGGCGCGCGGGGCGCCATTCGCCGCCTCCTCAAAGGGATGGTCCCGGCGGTTGCCCTTCGCGCCTTGCTGCTGCGGATTCCTCCCCGCGACATTCCCTGGGACTTCGTGGATCTCATCGAGACTGACCCCGCGCGGCGCGTCAGGCTGAAGATTTCGCATGAACGGCTGGGCAAACTCCATCCGGCGGACATTGCCGACATTGTGGAAGAGTTGGCTCCCGATGAGCGTGAAGCAGTGTTCGAAACGCTGGACGAGGACGTCGCCGCCGGCGCCTTGGAAGAGCTCGAACCCAAGGTGCAGAAATCGGTCTTGGAATCGCTCGATTCCGACCGGGCCGCCGACATCGTCGAGGAGATGGAACCCGACGCGGCTGCCGACCTTTTGGGTGACCTCTCCGATGAGCGGACGGAAGAAATCCTGGTGCAGATGCAGCCCGAAGAGCGCCAGGAAGTCAGTGAGCTGCTCGAGTTCAAAGAGAACTCTGCTGCCGGCCGCATGACCACCGAGTTCATTGCACTGCCGGTGACGGCCACCGCTAACGACGCGATCGAGGCCATGCGTACTTTCGAAGGCCGCATGGAAAACATGAGCACCATTTATCTCACGGATTCTCACGGAACCCTGGCCGGCGCGGTGCCGCTGGTGAAGATCGTTCTGGCACCCCCCTCGACTCCCCTCCTGGCTTTGGGCCAAGAACCTCTCATTTCCTGCCACGAAGACGCGAAAGAGAAGGAATTCGTTGAACTCTTTGACAAGTACAACCTGCTGACCTTGCCGGTGATCGACGAACACAATTACCTGGCGGGCGTGATCACGCCAGACGACGTGATCGCGATGCTGCGCGCAAAACTGTAGCCCCGCTCGTGTGGGGACAGGCGTCCTCGCGAGCCTGCCCTGAGCGAAGTCGAAGGGTCCAAGCCGAGCGAAAGCTCGGCAGCTGCCCGTGGCCCCAGCAATCTCGATTCGCTTTAGCCGCCGAGAGCGGCTCCGGCCGCGAGTTTTTCCGCAGTCCCTCCAGCCGCGTTGGCAACTTCGCACAAAAAAGTTTCTCACTTTTGCAGATTCACCTATCCAGACAGCGCTTTCAGCATTTATTCTGATCGTTCTGTTTTGCCAATTTGATCCTTGCGGCGTGTGCGCATGAGATTCCTCAGAAGGTGGAAATTCCGGATCCTGCTGTTTTTTGCCGTCGTAGGGCCGGGCTTCATCACCGCGAATGTCGACAACGATTCCGGCGGCATCTTCACCTATTCCGCCGCCGGCGCGCAGTTCGGCTACACGCTGCTGTGGACGATGATCCCGATTACGATTGCCCTGATCGTGGTGCAGGAGATGTCCGCCCGCATGGGCGCGGTGACGGGCAAGGGCCTGAGCGATCTGATCCGGGAAGAATTCGGCCTGCGGATTACTTTCCTCATGATGCTCGGCATTCTGATTACAAATTTCGGCAACGTCATCGCTGAGTTTGCCGGTATTGCGGGAAGCATGGAGCTGTTCGGGGTTTCAAAGTACATCTCGGTGCCGATCTGCGCCGTGATCGTCTGGCTGATCGTAGTCAAAGGGCAGTACAAGGGCGTGGAGAAGGTGTTCCTGGCGGCGTCGTTCTTCTACATCACTTACATACTTGCCGGAGTGCTCGCCAAGCCCGCGTGGATGGAGGCCATTAGGGCCACGGTGAAGCCTCCGCAGTTGGCGGCCTTCAAGGAGGACTCCTATCTGTACATGGTGATCGGCGTGGTCGGAACCACGATCGCGCCCTGGATGCAGTTCTATCTGCAGTCGTCGGTCGTGGAAAAAGGAATCACGCGGCGCCAATACAACGCTTCACGGCTCGACGTGATTGTGGGCTGCATCTTCACCGACGTGGTTGCCTGGTTCATCATTGTGGCCTGCGCCGCCACGCTCTACCTGCATGGTCATCGGGACATTCGCGATGCTGCCGACGCCGCCCAGTCGCTCCGTCCCCTGGCGGGCGACTACGCCTACATATTGTTTTCGCTGGGGCTTTTCAACGCGTCACTCTTTGCCGCTTCGATTCTGCCGCTTTCGACGGCCTACACGGTTTGTGAAGGATTAGGTTTCGAGTCAGGCGTGGGCCGCAAATTTTCCGAAGCCCCCGCCTTCTACTGGCTTTATACGGCGCTCATTGCTGCCGGGGGAGCCGTAATCCTGATACCACGGATTCCGCTGGTAAAGATCATCGTGTTTTCGCAAGTGGTCAATGGCGCAGTGTTGCCCTTCGTGCTGATTTTCATGTTGTTTCTGATCAACAAGAAGGAACTGATGGGCGAATACATGAATAAGCCCACCTTCAACATCATCGCCTGGGCGACCACCGTGATTATGATCGCATTGACCGTGCTGCTGGTCTACGGAACCGTGCGCGGCGGGACGGGATAGGGAGGCCATCGTCATCAATTTAAATTGTCATCCTGAGCGAAGCGAAGGACCTGTGCATCTGCCTGCGCGATGCCGCACGTCTTGACAAGGAACTGGCGATGGCGAAGTCTTAAAGTACTTTTCCCGCCGCCAGATCGTTCACCAATCCCAAGTCGGCCTCGAGAAAGTCCAGTTCCAGCAGTTCCTTCCGCGTCGCCCAGCGGATTTCGCGAAAAATTCGGTTCTCAACTTCACCCTGGTAACTGCGCACTTCGAAGAATCGGAGTTCCACCGACCCGCCGCCCGGGTATTCATGGACGATGCGCGCGACCTCCACGCCGACCTCGGCCACAATTCCCAGTTCTTCCTCCAGTTCCCGGCGCATGGCATCGCGAGGCTGTTCGCCTTCTTCGATCTTGCCTCCGGGAAATTCCCATTTGAGCGGCATAGGCTGGTGCCGCGTCCTCTGGCAGGCGAGGATGAGGTCATCTTTCAGGATCAGCGCGGCTACAACTCGTTTCATGTTGCCCAAGTAATGACGTTCAGAAATGTGGGACTACGGGATGATGGCTTACTTGCTCTCCAGTCGCTTGCCCACGAGCCGAGCGCAATATTCAACCAGTTCACAGTCTTCGACGGCAAATGCCGCCAGGAAGTGACTGTCAACATCGAGTTCTCCAACCACCTTGTGGCGCACAAAGACGGGAACTACGATCTCCGACTTGGTTTCGAGCGAGCAGGCAAGATAGCGCCGGTCTTTCTTTACGTCATCCACAACCACCGTCTTCCCCGAAGATGCAGCCGCCCCGCAGATCCCCTGGTTCAGAGGAATGCGGGTGTGCGGAGTCATCGCTCCCTGGTAACATCCCAGCACCAGCATGGGCGGATTGGCTCCAGGTTCAAGCATGTAAAAGCCCACCCAGTTGTACTTCAGCATGTGTTTGTTCAGGAGAACCGTGATGCCTTTCATCAGTTGGTCCGCCGAGCGCGCTTCGGAATTCAAGCGGTCCACTTCCTTGCGCACTTCCTCGATGTTTAATGGATTCGATGTGGTCATGATGCTAATCCTAAACTAAGCCGCCGCGTTTCATCTTCTCCCCGGGACTTCCGTAAGAGAATGCGGCTGGCGCATTACAATCGCTCTGTGTATTCTGCCGAACTTCTCGACCATTTTCAGAACCCGCGAAACGCAGGCGCGGTTGAAGTTCCCGACTCCGTCGCGCGATTGGAAAACCCCGCTTGCGGAGACGTCTTGGAGCTAACGCTCAAATTGGAAGGAAAACGCATCGCCGACATTCGTTTTCGCGCCAAGGGCTGCGTCCCGGCGATGGCCTGCGGGTCGGCCATCACCGAGTTGGTCAAAGGCAAAAATGTAGACGAAGCCCGGCGCCTGAGCCGCGAAGAGTTGGTCCGCAAAGTCGGGGGCCTGCCGCCAGCCTCCGCCCACGCCAGCCACCTGGCCATGGACACGCTCGCCGCGCTCTTGCGAAACCTCTGAGCAAGCTTCCAGTTAGCGTGAAGTCTTAACTTGAAATCTTAATGCCAACCCTGATTCTGAGTTTCGGCTTGGAACCCTACGTTGAACTCCCAGCCTGCGATTGTTGCGCCTCAGCTTCCATGCGCCTTTGTTTCTCAACCCTGATTTGCCTGCGTTCCTCAGATTCGCCCGGCAACAAGCGCTCATTTTCAGGTACGGGCGTGTTGGGCCAGCAGCAGTAGTCTCCCTCTTCGAACCGGACCATGACCTTTTCGTTCGAACCATTCCCAGTTCGGCCGTCTTCGTTCACCTCGTCGTACTCGCACCCCGCGACCGCCGACCAAGCCGTAGCCCCAAGCGGACGCCGCTCGACGCACTCGCGATCAATCACCACCCGAGTCGGTTCGGGCTGCAACGAGGTATATCTCAGATTGACCGAAGCCGTCTGCAGCGTGTACACCAACAGCGCGGCCGTGGAATGATTAATCCGGTTGGTCAGGACCAGGCGCATCACCTCACCCAGCCCCATCTGTATGGAATCCGCATCCTCCGGCAGCGACAGCGTCACGTTCCACCGCTCCCGCTGCCGATTTTCGTCAATCTCCATGCTCTTCAAAGCCCATCGCATGTGAAAGTAACAATACTTCTCATTACGCAGTGCCGGCGATCCGCACTGCGTCCCGTTGACTTTAATATGCTGACATCGAGCAACACTCTCCGGATATAAAGACATTGGTAAGCTCCTGTTTCCCGCATGAAGTATGAAATATAAAGATGAGCATAAGATAAGACCTTCCATAGAAACGCCGCTCACCGCGTCTAACCGCGGCGACCAAGGACAAGGCCGCTGTCAAAGCGGCAATATCCCGATTGCCATGATTCCCCGTAAAAGCGCTATTTGTAAGTGAACCCCATCACACCAAGTTTGTGATGAATTGGAAGGGGGTGGCCCACTCCTTGCGGCTTTATCGCAAGGGGTGGGTGCCGATAGCGCCTAAGCCGCTGCCAGCGCCTAAGCCGCAGGCGGTCGAACCCGCATCGTCATAATGCCAGTGTCGTTAACGCGAACGATCCCAGTCTGCCCAAGAAGGTAATCTCGAAAGCTGCTCCAAGCCCACTGCTCAGGCTCGCTAACCAGCCCGCGTTTCACCGGATTGCGATGCATGTAGCGCAACTTCTCCACCCGCTTATGCTCGGTCCAAACATTGAAATCGTAGAAGCGAGCCTCCCAAACGTGCCCCGCCTCGGATTCCGGTGGCGGGTCCTGCACTCGAACTTCGCTCCGCTTCCGGCGCGTCCGCGGCACAACCCGCTGCGCATAGAGCTGCTTGACCAGTTGCATCACTTTCGACGGATCTCCGACCTGCGGCTCGCTGATCAGGAGATGAAAGTGATCGGGCATAACGACATAGCCGAGCACAACGAAGCGACAGCGCTGCCGTACCTCTTCCAGGATCGATAAGAACAGATCGCGACGCTCCGCCGTATTCAGCCACGGTACGCGGTGGTAACAACTGCAAGTTATAAAGTGCGCGTGATCAGCGCCGTAATACCGCTTGAGGCCGGTCGGCATCGGGAGAGTGTATTCGCGGATGAACCGCGAAAGCTGTGATGGCGCTCACACCCACCCCTTGCGATAAACCCGCAAGGAGTGGGCCACCCCAAGTCAGCTTGCCGAGTGAAAAGTAGGGTGAAGTAAAGAGTAGGGTGGCCCGCTCCTTGCGCACGTTGCAAGGGGTGGGTGCGGACCCCAACTCAGCTTGCCGAGTGAAAAGTAGGGTGGAGTAAAGAGCAGGGTGGCCCACTCCTTGCGCAAGTTGCAAGGGGTGGGTGCGGACCCCAACTCAGCTTGCCGAGTGAAAAGTAGGGTGAAGTAAAGAGCAGGGTGGCCCACTCCTTGCGCAAGTTGCAAGGGGTGGGTGCGGACACCGCCTAAGCCGATGGCCCGGGCCACCCGCCCGGCGCCATCCCATCTTCGTCTATTGTTCGCTCGGCCATAGCTCCAAAAATGCCCGTAAGTATAAGAAACAAAGGCGAAAACAAAGGCACTAATTTACTTAGCTAACCAAATCATGCTAACCTATCGAAATGGTTAGCGGTCTCGAATCTGCCAAACTAAAACTCATCCGGGCAGCGGTACATATCGACGCTGCACGTAACGCCATCTGGGAATACTTGGCCGACGAGCCTAGTGGAATCGCCGCAGATGCGAACGGCAAATACACACTGAATTTCGCTGTTCCCCCGCCTCCAGAAATTGCTCTCTACGCAGGGGAAGCTCTTTATCAGATCAGGTCCGCCATTGATCACTTGGCGTTCGATCTCGTCAAGTTGAACACCATGCAAATTCAACTCCCCACCGGATGGAAAAAACGCTGTGAGTTTCCCTTGCTCACTGAGATACCCACAAAAGGGAACCCGCCTGTGCCTTGCGATCTTCCCTTGCCGTATAACTTCTTTAACAGGTCTCTCCCTGGAATCAGCAGAGGAGCATTCGCATTCATTGAGAGTTTGCAACCGTATTACCGAAGGGATGGGTCTAGCGCCCTCTGGTACTTGGCAAAACTCTCTAACATCGACAAGCACAGATACTTGAATTTGATCAAAGGCCACGCCCAAGTGAGGCTGTGGAGCACTACGCATGATTCCAGCGCTATCCACGCAGAGGACGGCGCAGAAATTGAAATCCCTTATCCCAAAGGTGTGAAGGTGGCAGGTGGCTTCACACCGTTTGTAGCGTTCGACGAAGAGTCGCTCGGCTTGGATAAAGCGGAACTCACGGTCGATCACACTCTTCAGTTTTGTTTGGAGGATGTCGAACGACTTGTCATCCCTGTATTCGAGAAGTTCTTGGAGAACGCATAGATATTCGGCGCTTGGCTGAGCCGGGTGCCCCACTCATCGCGCACTTGCGATGAGTGGGATTCCGCCGCGCGCGGATAGGCAAGCCTCCAATCCTTTTTCATCACAAACGTCCAGTGTGCCCCATCACAGACATCCAACCGGAACCTGCGCGACAATGTCCGCTGATGTGTCGCAGCCGAGGTGCGCCAACCCCAACCAAGGCCACCCCGGCCGCACCAGGAAAATCGCCAGTAACTTTGTGATAAACATGAGTTGAGCTGACGAGCAGGAGCCAAACGCCGCCAAATCTATGAATTTCGAGAGAATCAGGCAAGAAATCAAGCTAAGTCCTTATTCCGCAAGATTTTGAAAATAAGTCCTTGGCGCTCTAGATTTTGGCGTCGCGATCCCCCGTAACCCCTTGATTCCAGCAGATCGGGGGGAGGGGGGTGGTGGTAAACACGCATTAATACCTTCTGAGTAACCAATCCAAAAAAAATGGAATCGGATCGTGCTAACGGCCCGAGCGATTCGTGTCCGGCTGATATATTTTCCAGCCGTTGGCGAGCGCGATCTCTTTCAGATCCGGATTTGGATTGATGGCGAATGGATGCTTGGACATGGCGAGCATCTCGCGGTCCCAGATCGCGTTGCCAAAGGCGCAATCGGGCACATGATCGGGAGACGATTTGAGCATGAGCGCGGATCGAATCGCCTCCGACTTGCCGGGACCGCTGGGAACTCGAATGAGCTGATCGGTGATGATGCCGTTCTCTACTGCCACTTCCGCAGCCAGAATGCGATTTCGCGGGATGCCGAAGAACTTCATAGCCGAGCGAATGATCCACTGGTTCGAGGAGGAAACGGCCCAGACGTCGCATCCGGATTGGCGCAGGCGCTCGACCAGTTCGCGCATCTCCGGGAAAATGTTGGGGGCGATGGCCTGGGCAAAATATGTGTCGCACGCCTGCTGCACGATTTCTTCGCGCAGTCCGCGATGCATGGTGACCATTTCTCCGCACATGACCTCTTCGGGGACCACGCCTGCTTTGTAGTCGGCGTAGCGGGAACGTGCCCAACGGGCGATCTCGTCCGGCAGCAGCGCCTGATCAAGTTCCCAGGAGAAAAAGCCTTCGCCGGCGTCTCCAGACCAGAGCGTGCCATCGCAGTCGAATGCGGCTACGCGCGGTTTGAGGCTGAGTACACTTTCGATGAATTCAGTTTGAGGAGGTGCGAGACTTGTCATCATTCGATCAATATAAATATAGGGCCTTGGCGGGAATTAACTCGACGGCAGATGCTGTGGGGGCAAATTCAAGGAAGCATACTGTTCCGGCGTATCCACGTTGACCGCGACCAGCGGGTCGTCCACTGGAACGTACTCGATCTCAGTCTGGTGCGCGTGCTCGACGTCGCGCGCGCTCGCTGTTTCCGGAGCCCTCAGAAACGCTTCCAGCATCTCGCGGCCCAGCAGAATTGGATGCCCATGTTCTCCCTGGTATTCCGGGATCACAGCCCATTTCCTTTGTGCCGTGGCGTGTGCGAACGCGGCTTCGAGCGTTTCAATGGTTGCCATTTTGACTGGAGGCCGATCGACGAGCGTGACCATCGCAGCATCGCTGCCCCGGTTGAGAACTTCGTGCAGGCCGGCCCGCAAGGAGCTGAACTGCCCGCGCGCCGGATCAGGATTAACTACCAGCGACGCTCCGTTGGCATAAACGATGGGAGCCAACGCGGCTTCATTCTTGCCGACTACGACCAGCACGACGTCAACGTGGGAAAGGAAAAGCCGTATGGTGGCGGATAGGAACGTGTCACTGATTGAGGATGGAGGCCAGGGCAGCAGCGCCTTGTCCCGCCCCATGCGTGAAGACTCGCCCGCCGCAAGAATTACTCCGCAAAGGCTCTGCGTCCGCCCCATAAGGGCACGATAACAAACTGCTGCGACTCTGCCAAGGACGCGGGTCACGGAGATGCGCCAAGGATGTGTTTTATCGATTTGCGTTAATTGAACATCGGCAGCTTGACCACGTCGTCGTGGGGAACTCGTTCCACCGGGTGCCCAGCCTTGCGCCAGGCACGCAGGCCACCGGCGATGACGAACACCTTGAATCCGAGCTGCTGTAATTGGCGCGCCACCCGGGCGCTGGTGGCTTCGCGTTGTCAAGTACAGTAGAGATAAATTTCTTGATCCTTGGGCAGATTTTTGATTTCTTCGACGAGGTTGTTGGGCTCGATGCGGATTGATCCGGCAATGCGTTCGGAGTCGGCATCGTAGTAGCCGTGGCTGCGGACATCGGCGATGAGCATGTTCTGAGCCGCGTCGGATGCCAGTTTTTTTGCGAGCTCCTCCGCCTGTATGCGAGGAATCACATCGAGCAGACGGTACTTGCGGTAAACCCAGATGCGATAGACGACATAGGCGGCGAGTCCGATGCCGAAGATGACCTCGGCGGCGAAGCCAACGGAGCGCAGTCCGCGCGTCATGGCGCGCAGCGCGTCGCTGAAGAGATATCCCGCGACGGCATACGCACCCACATACAAAGTTGCTCCGAGGGCATCGAATTGCAAAAAATCTCCCAGCCGCATTTTCATGCTTCCGGCGAGCGGCGGAGACATGATGTTGATGCCGGGGATGAACTTGGCGAAAAGCAGCGTTTGCTTGCCGCGCCGGTAAAAATATTCTGCCGATCGCAGAATGCAAGTTTCCGGATTTGCCGAAAGCCGGCACAGAAAGCCCAACAATGCCCATCCGCTGACCCTGCCCATGAAATAGAGAATGACATCGCCGCTGATCATCGACAGCAGGGCGATGCCGAAGACGAGATAGAAGTGCAGACCTCCATAAGCAGCGACCGCGCCGGCGGTCAGGATGGCGAGTGCGGCGGGCAGTGGAAGACCGACGGCCTCCGCAAAGCACACTAGCGCCAAGAACAGGTAGCCATGATGCGAAATCAGTGAGAGCAAGCCGGTCATTGTGAAAAAAGGTTTTTCTAGTATAACAATCCCGCCACGGCGCTACTCCGTTTCTGGGATCGAGCAAGCCGTTGCTTAAAGGGCGTTTTGAGATGGTGGGGATTGCGGTGAAGGGCTAAGAGCGAATCCCAAAGTTGCCGCGCTCACTGGCAACTGCCGAGCTGCGCTCGTTTTGGACCCTTCGACTTCGCTCAGGGCAGGCTCGCGGGAGCGGCCGTCCCTACACGAGCGCTAAATGCCGACCGCTATTTCTCTCTCGCCACCACGAACTCCGGCGCCCAGAGCAGCGCCCGTTTGATCTCCGAGTCCGGAAATATGCAGATGGCGTTGCGCGCCGATTCGGCATACCGGGCGGCCTCTTTGGAGGCGTATTCGAGAGAACCATAACGATGCAGGATGGTCAGGATCTCGGCGTGAGTGACGCCATTGAACGCGCGATCGCGCAGGATGGTTTCGATCTGGTGACGCTCGGCGGCGGTGCAGCGCTCCAGCGCGTGAATGACGGCCATGGTGGCTTTGCCTTCACGCAAGTCGCTGGCAACGGGCTTGCCGAGCACGCTCTCTGACGCCGTGAGGTCGAGCACATCGTCCACGATTTGGAAGGCTAAACCAAGCTCGCGGCCGTACTGGCCAAGGCGTTCCTCCTGGGGCGCGGTGGCGCCGCCCAGGATGCCGCCGACTCGCATGCACACCGAGAACAGGCACGCCGTCTTGCGATAGATCAGATCAAGATGCTCTTGCAGCGAGATCAGCTTGCCGAGCTTCTCCATCTGGAGCAGTTCGCCTTCGACCATCTGCTGCGTCAGTTCGATCAGCATGTCCACGATGCGGAAATTGCGCTCCTGCACCGCGATCTTGAATGCCTGCATGTAGAGCCAATCGCCGACCAGCACGCACATCGAGTTGCCCCACTGCGTGTTGGCGGCGGGACGGCCGCGGCGGATTTGGGCCTCGTCAATAATGTCGTCGTGGACGAGCGTCGCGGTGTGGATGATCTCGACCACCGAAGCGAGCTTTACCGCGCTATCGCCTTTGTAGCCGAGCAGTTTGGCGGAGAGCAGCAACAGCGCCGGACGGATTCGCTTTCCGCCGCCGGCGCGCAGGTATTCGCCGATCTCCGTAATCGCTGCAACATCCGAGACCGTGTCGCGTCCGAACTGTTCTTCGATTGCGGCAATATCGTCACGCAGAAGATCGAAGAGTTCTTTCCCGTTGATGGACGTCGTGGTAGCCAATTTGCTCAGTTGCTCCGGTAATTCGTGAACTGCAAATCAATGCCAAAGTCCTGCTGCTTGACCATCGCGATTATTTCCTGCAGTGTATCGCGATCCTTGCTGCTGATTCGCACTACGTCGCCCTGGATTGAGGCTTGCGCTTTTTTCTTTGAATTCTTGACCAGCTTCACAATCTCCCGCGCTTTTTCGATCGGGATTCCTTGCTGAATGGAGATCTTCTGTTTCACCGTGCTTCCGGCGGCTGGCTCCAGCGCCCCGTAGGTCAAGCCTTTCAGCGGGACACCGCGTTTGACCAGTTTCTGCTGGAAGACGTCGTTTACCGCCTTCATTTTGAATTCATCGGCGGAGTGAAGCAGGATCGCGTCCGTGCCCTCCATCGCGATCTGGGACTTCGAGTCCTTCAGATCGAAGCGAGTGCTGACCTCCTTCATCGCCTGCTGGATGGCGTTGGAAACTTCCGCGAGATCGATTTTGCTGACGATATCGAAACTGTTATCGGGCATGGGATGTCACCGTCAAAATCGCTGTCAAGAAATATGACGGCCTTCTTAACTCTCCAGATTGTCATGTTGAGGGATGCCCCCGCTCGAAAGCGCAGAGCCCCGCGGATCGTTCGCCCCAAACATGTACTCCAGAGGGTAACAGAAGAGGCATCGTCTGCGCAGGCCTGTTATGCGCGTGCTTCGGGGTTTGCAGGTTGCGGCGCGAGTCTGAAGAATTTGTAGAAATTCTGCGTGGTTCGTGAGCCGATCTCCTCCGCGGACAAGTTGCGCAGTTCGCCGATCTGGCGGGCTACGTCCCTCACAAACGCTGGTTCGTTGCGCTGGCCGCGATGCGGAATCGGCGCCAGGTATGGCGAGTCGGTTTCGATCAGCATGCGGTCGAGCGGAACCATTTGAGCCGCGTCGCGGATCGACTGCGCCTTGGGAAAGGTGACATTGCCGGCAAAAGAAATCATGAAACCCATATCGAGTGCGCGTCGCGCATGCTTGACGCTTCCGGTGAAACAGTGCAGAATGCCGCCCAAGCCGCTGGAAGTCCAATGTTCGATGATCATGGATAGGCAGTCGTCCCAGGCGTTCTCGCTGTTGTCGGATGGACGGCAATGGATGACGATGGGTAACTCTGCCGTGCGCGCCAGTTCCATCTGCTGGCGGAAGACTGCTTTCTGTACTTCTCGGGGTGAGTGGTCGTAAAAATAGTCGAGGCCGATTTCTCCCCACGCAATCACTTTGGGATGCCGCGCCCATTGCAGCATTTGGGAATCAGCAGCCTCGTTCGCAAGGCTTGCTTCGTGAGGATGAATTCCGACGCTCGCCCAGATTCGCGGATATTCCGGTTTCCCGTCGTATTTTTCCGCCAACCGAATCCCGCAGTCGGCTGTGTCTGGCCCATCGCCATTTCCGATCGCGAGAAAGGCTTCGATCCCGTTCTGTTTCGCACGCGCCAGCACTTCGTTACGATCGATATCGTAGCGCTTGCCTTCGAGATGTGCGTGAGAGTCGATGAACACGGTCGTTGGTCGTTAGTCGCCGGTCGTTCGCGAGATTGTGTGGGGGCGGGCGTCCTCGCCCCTCCAGGCCGAGCGAAGCTCGGCAGCGCTACTTCAGGCGCGTGCCGACGGGTACATCTTCCAGAAAGCTTGCCAGTACCGGCTTGCCGCCTTCGGGCGCGGCGGCAACGATCATGCCGTTTGATTCGAGTCCGCGCAGTTTGCGGGGCGCTAGATTGGCCACGATCACGACCTTGCGTCCGATCAGTGTTTCCGGCTCATAAGCCTCGGCAATGCCGGCCACCAGTTGGCGCACTTCGGTTCCGAGATCGACTTCCAAACGCAGCAATTTGTCGGCTCCCTTTACGCGCTCCGCGGTCTTCACCTGGGCCACGCGCAATTCTACTTTCGCGAAGTCGTCGATGCTGATCTTGCCATCGGGAATGGCGGCCGGTGCTTTGGGTGCGGCCGGGGGCCGAGCTTCGCTCGGCTGGACGGGCGAGACGCCCGTCGCTCCACTTGCACTCTGTTCTTCCATTTTCTGCATCCTCTCTACTGCCGATTTGTCTGCCCTTGGAAACACGGCCTGGACGGCGCCCAACTTTGTGCCGAGATGCAACTGTCCCCACTGCAATTCGGTCAGGTCGAATTTCTTGATGTCTCCTAGGCCCAACTGGGACCAGATCTTCGCGGTGGCGTCTGGTATCACCGGATGCGCGAGAGCGGTGACAATTCGCAAAGCTTCGGCGCTGGTGTAGAGCACGGTTGCCAAGCGCGAGCGGCTCTCTTCGTCCTGTTTATCGCCCAGAGACCAGGGCTCGTTTTCAACGATGTACTTGTCTACCGCGCTGACTAGTCCCCAGGCGGTTTCGAGCGCCCGCGAGAACTGGTATTGGTCAAATAGTGTGCCGTAGTCGGCGATAACTTTTCTTGCCGCATCGGCAATTGCGGCATCCGCCGGAGTGTGCGCGTGCGCAGGGTACGGTACTTCTCCTTTGAAATAGCGGTTGATCATGGTCAGGGTGCGGCTGGCGAGGTTGCCGAGCCCATTCGCGAGATCGGAGTTATAGCGCTGCACCAGCGCATCGAAACTAAACGATCCATCCTGTCCGAAGACGACTTCCCGCAGCAGGAAGTAGCGCAGGGCGTCGGTGCCGAGCACATCCACGATGGTTTCGGCGCGCACGATATTTCCGCGCGACTTCGACATTTTGCTTTCTTCAAACAGCAGCCAGCCGTGCGCCGTGATGCACTTGGGCAACGGCAATCCGGCGGCGAGCAGGAACGCCGGCCAGTAGACGCAATGGAAGCGCACAATCTCTTTGCCGATCATGTGCAGGTCCGCGGGCCAGTACTTGTCGAACTTGCTGCTGTCCCTCGAACCATAGCCGAGCGCGGTAATGTAGTTCGCCAGCGCATCCATCCAGACGTAGACCACATGCTTAGGATCGTCTGGCACAGGGATACCCCAGGAGAACGTCGAGCGGCTGATGGAAAGATCGCGCAGGCCGCCGCGCACGAACGAGAGCACTTCATTGCGCCGCGTCTCGGGGCGGATGAAATCCGGTTGCTCGGTGTAAAGGCGGATCAACTCGTCCTGGAATGCCGAGAGCTTGAAGTAGTAGTTTTCTTCGTGGACGGTTTCCGTCGGGCGTTCGCAAATCGGACAGGGGGCGCCCGGCCCGACCGCGTCCACGTAAAGCTCATCGGAAACGCAGTATTGACCGGAGTAGGTTCCTTTGTAGATGTATCCGTTGCCGTTATCCCTGATCTTGCGCCACAGCGCCTGCACGCCCTGTTTGTGCCGCTCCGATGTGGTGCGGATGAAATCGTCGTAGGTCAAGCCCATACGATCCCAGAGGGCACGGAATTCCGCCGAAATTTCATCGGTGAACTGCTGTGGCGTCTTGCCCGCAGCCTGGGCTGCGCGCTCGATCTTTTGACCGTGCTCATCGGTGCCGGTCAGGAACCAGGTGTCATCCCCCAGCATGCGGTGCCGCCGCGCGATCGTGTCGCAGGCGATGGTGGTGTAGGCGTGCCCAATGTGCGGATGCGCGTTGACGTAGTAGATCGGGGTCGTGATGTAGAACTTTTTGCTCATGATTTTGGTTTCGGTCTAAGTTTCCTGTAGAGACGCGGCTTGCCGCGTCTCCGGCAGTGTCGCGCTGCTTGAGACGGGGCAAGCCCCGTCTCTACACGAGGCGCAGGTTCATGCTTTTCGCTCGGCTCGAAGATACTGCTTGATCGCTTCTTGCATGACAGTCCGAAGCGGTACATGCTGCGCCTCCGCCAAGGCTCGACAGTCCTCATATTCGGGCGCATAGTTCGAGACCGTGCCATTCATATTGGCGATCTTGATCCGCACCGGACCCCACGTTGTGTCCACGGTTTGCCATCGTCGTGAGAGCGTTTGGCGTTGTTCCTCGCGGCGGCGCACGCCCAGAGTTGTGGTCTCGGCGAAGATCAGGTTGGTCAGGCGATTCGCGTCTTCCATTTTCGCCAGCACGGTGAGCAACGCGCCGGGGCGGCTCTTCTTCATTTGCACCGGGACGCTGAACACATCCAGCGCTCCTTCCGCAAGCAACCGTTCCATCGCGTAGCCAAGCACCTGCGGGCTCAGGTCATCGAGATTCGCTTCGAGGACTGTGATCCTGTCATTCGATTCATTTGGCGATGTACTCGGCGATGGACTCGCGACGTCCGCCGGCCTAGCTTCTCCAATCGTTAGCCGCAGCAAATTCGGGTGCTCGGGAAAATCCCGAGTTCCCGCGCCGTATCCCGCCTTCTCGATCTTCATCGCCGGAAACGGCGCGAACCGGCCGCTCAGCGTCTTCACGATTGCCGCGCCGGTCGGCGTCACCAATTCGACCTGTGGTCCCGATGAATACACCGGCGCATCGCGAAGCAACTTCAGCGTCGCCGGCGCCGGTACGGGAAGGGTTCCGTGCGCGCACTTGACGGTTCCACCTCCCACATTCAGCGGCGAGCATACCCATTCTTCGACCGCAAGAGATTCCACCCCCACTGCGGCGCAGACAATATCAACCATGGCATCGACGGCGCCAACTTCGTGAAAGTGGACTTGCTCGACGGACGTATTGTGAATCTCGGCTTCGGCCTCGCCCAGCGTCTCGAAGATTTTGATCGCGGTTCTTTTCGCATCGCTGCTGATGGGTGCTTTTTCAATAATCCGGCGAATCTCGTTCAGCCCTCGGCCGCGTGAGTGTTTATGAGCATGATCGTGCCCCTGCTGCTGCCAGAAAGCTTCCCGCGGCAGGTCTTTTTCGCCGTTCGCGTACACATCCACTTTGGTCACCGAAATTCCGCCTCGCACCACCCGCGAAATCTCCAGCCGCGCACCGATATCGAGCGCCGCGACCGTCTCTGCCAGAAGCTCTGGAGACACGCCGGCATCCACCAGCGCGCCTAGAAACATGTCGCCGCTGACGCCGGAAAAACAGTCGAGGTAGGCTATGCGCATGATGAAAATCGCTCTTGGCTGTTAGCTCTTGGCTTTTAGCTAAAGGCTAAGAGCCAACGGCTAATAGCGGTTTTCCGCCGAGTTTTCATCATAGGTGCCACTCGCATTGTCGTCAAACCCGCCGCGCGCCGCAGGTTTGTTAGAATCACTGTTCCTTCAATAAGTTAGAGGGCATCCTTGTATCGATATCTGGAACGCCGACTGGTCGAACATCTGCGCGAGTTTCTGCGTCGTACTTACGACTTGGAAATCACGAACATTGTCGTCGAGCAGCCGCCGAAAATCGAATTCGGCGAGTACGCGCTGCCGATCGCTTTCGAACTCGCCCGGAAACTTCGCAAGGCGCCGCGCAAGATCGCGGAAGAGATCGTCGCCGGGATCGGTGCGATTCCCGGCTTTGAGAAATTCGAGGTGGCCGGCGCCGGTTACATCAACGTTCGCGTAAACCGCGCGGAGCTGGCCACGGAACTTGCCGCTGATCGGTCTCCGTCCGCGGATGTTCCCACCGGCAAGGTGCTGGTCGAGCATTCGAGCATCAATCCCAACAAGGCGGCGCATATCGGGCACCTGCGCAACGCCATTCTTGGAGATACGTTCGTCCGGTTGCTGCGCTTTGCGGGCAGGGAAGTGGACGTCCAGAATTACATCGACAACACCGGAGTGCAGGTCGCCGACGTGGTGGTGGGATTCCTCCATATCGAGCAGAAGTCGCGTGCTCAGATCGAGGCGCTCGCCGCCGCGCCCCGGTTCGATTATGTATGTTGGGATCTCTATGCCCGGGTTTCGCATTGGTATGAAGAGGACAAGTCGAACTTGCAGGCGCGCGCTGCGACGCTGCACGCGATTGAGGAAGGAAACAATGAGACGGCGGCGATTGCGGACTTGATTTCGATTGCTGTCCTTAAACGCCATCTCGAAACCATGGATCGGCTCGATATTGAGTACGACTTCCTGCCGCGCGAGAGCGAGATCCTGCACCTGCACTTCTGGGATGCTGCGTTTACCAAGCTGCAGGAAGCCGGTGTGCTTACTTACGAGACTGAGGGCAAGAACAGCGGCTGCTGGGTGATGCGGCGCGCCGGAACTTCCGCGGCAAAAACCTTAACCACAGAGGACACGGAGGACACAGAGGAAGGCCAGATCGCCGAGGACAAGATCACGGAGGAAGACCAGAAAGTCATTGTCCGCTCGAACGGCACGGTCGGTTACGTTGGCAAAGACATCGCCTATCACATGTGGAAGTTCGGCCTGCTCGGGCGCGATTTCGGCTATCGGAAATTCTTTCGTTATCCCAATGCCCACGAGTGCTGGATCTCAACCACCGACGGCGAGCGAGAGCATCCCCACTTTGGCGATGTGGCCGAGATTTACAACGTCATCGATGCGCGCCAGTCCGAGGCGCAGAACACGGTGATCGAAGCTTTGCGCGGGCTCGGCCACGACGAAGCCGCCGATCGCTACACGCACTTCTCCTACGAGATGGTCGCACTCACGCCGCGCTGCGCTGCCGAACTCGGCTACCAACTCAGCGAAGAAGATCAGGCGAGGTCGTGGATTGAGGTCTCCGGGCGCAAGGGCTTCGGCGTGAAGGCGGATGATTTGCTGGATGCTCTCATCACCTCGGCTGGCAAAGAAGTTGATGGTCGTCATCCCGAGTTGAGCGAAGCAGAGCGCGCCAGCATTGCTTCGCAGATTGCGATCGGGGCACTGCGCTATTTCATGCTGAAGTTCACGAAACCCTCGGTGATCGCCTTCGATTTCAAGGACGCGTTGAGTTTCGAGGGTGACACGGGCCCCTACGCGCAGTATGCGGTTGTCCGCGCTTCCAACATTTTCCGCAAAGGTGGATTCGATCCGGATGCGTTTTGCCTGGACGCGGGAAGCCGCGTCTCGACGGAAGATTTCGCCAAGTACCTTACTGGCGAATCCGGCAACGACATCTGGGAGCTCTGGCTGGCGTCCGCGAAAACGTCTTACATCGTGAGCCAGTGCATCGCGACTACCGAACCTGCTTATCTTGCCAAGCACGCCTTTCAACTGGCGCAGCTTTTCAATACTTTCTATCACCGCTATCCAATCCTGATCGAAGCGAATGAGGGCCGGAGAAAGTTCCTGCTGGCAACCGTGGCTGTGGTTCGCCGCGAGCTGATTCGCGTTCTCGCGGCCATGGGGATCAGTGCCCCGCCGGTAATGTGAGGCAGCCGTAAAGAGTCCTGACAATGACAATGAGGAAGAATCCGCAGCCAGAAAACAAACAGTATAAAATTTCTACGGTTTGTAACGGGATTGCTAGGTCTGCGGTTCATGCATTTCCCACAGCCACTTCCAAGATATTGATATAGAATGGTTTAGTAGTTTCTTTTGCGAACGCGAAATGGCATCCCCCGTGCTTTAACAGGGAGTGGGTCCAGTTCGCAGACTTTTACCAGGATCTTGAATAGGTCTAAGTACCGAGCAATACTTGGGCAAGGAGCCCTCCAACTTATGAATCGCACCTCATTGACATTGACCCTAATGCTGGCGGCGGTGATGGCCGCGTCTCTCGGATGTTCAACCAAGAATTACGTGCGTGAACAGACCACGCCGCTCATCAACAAAACTAACGAACTCGACGACCTGACGGCGAAGAATTCAAGAGACATTAAGGACGTCGATCAGCGCGCCCAAGCCGGAATCCAGGCCGTGCAGGCGCAGGCCGCAGCGGTGGACCAGAAGGCTTTGGCTGCGGGAAGCGAGGCCGATAAGGCGCAACTGTCGGCGAACAGCGCGTCCCAGCGTGTGGATATTCTGACCAACACGGTCATCAACCTCGATAACTATCGCCCAGTGGTGGAGACGGCGGTGCATTTCGGATTCGACCGGGACAATCTGACGAAGGAAGCCAAGGAAGCCATCGACCAGCTTGCCGCCAGCGTTGCCACTACCAAGGGATACATCATCACGGTAGAGGGCGCGACCGACTCGGTGGGCAGCTCGGAGTACAACTACGATCTGAGCCAACGCCGTGCCAATGCTGTGATTCAGTACCTGGCTGCGGAGAAGAACGTTCCGGGCTACAAGATTTATCTGATCGGGCTGGGCAAGGATAAGCCGGTCGAGTCGAATAAAACTCGCGACGGCCGCGCCAAGAACCGCCGCGTGGATATCCGGCTGATGACCAATACTGGGGCCTCGACGACCCCAGCGCAGGCGCCCAGCAACCAGACTCCGACGGCGAGCGCGAATCCGCCGTCGATGTAAGTACAAGTTTTGCCCTCCTCCCCGGAGGACTTTGCCAAACCAGGCCGTCCCATCAGTGGGCGGCCTGGTTTTTTTTCGGGCTCTTGTCTTCGGTTTAGCTCATCGGCGTTTCGCCCACGACCGGCTCTATGAGTAAGGTTCTCAATTGACAGATTTCAGTTCACCTGCGCTGATCCGTCTCGACTTTCGCCTCCACTGCATGATCCACGCCGCCATTCCTAATCCCACCGCAACCGCCGCGCCCGAAATCATCCAGCCAATCCGGACACTGTCTGGCGCATATCGGAATACTACCCTGTGTTGCCCTGGCGGTACGACGACGCCACGTATAGCGTGATTCACTATAAGGATTGGCGTGACCTGGCCATCGACCTGCGCTTGCCATCCTTTGTCCCACAAATCCGCCAGGACAACCATGCCCGCGGTGTCCATGGACGCATTGAGCACCACGCGTCCGGGGAATTCCTCTAGTATCTTCGTGGTGCCGCGGGACACCGCGGGCAAGTCCAGATGCTCAGTTACATAGGACACCCGCGCAGGGTCGAAGGTCACCGCTCGCAATTGGTCCATCAACTGCTGCCCTTCGTCCACTACTTGGACTGTCTGAGGCACGAACGTTCGCGCCATTGCGAGTTCATTTTCCACTACCGTATAACCATCACCCCGGATGATTGCCTTGATTTGGCTCGACAAATCCTGGCAAAAAATCAGGTACCGCACGTTCAGCATGCTCAGCACTGGCGAAACGCGCAGCGCCCCGTCACTCGTCCAAGTGCCCCATGGGATGAACGCTTGCGTCCGCGCGTACGGATGAGGCGGTACTGACGTCCCCTGCTGTTGCGCGAACTCCAGCACGTCCAGCAATCGCTTGGGATCGACGGCGTCATAGCCACGAATATCCGGCAATCCGATCATCAAGTTTAGTGCCGGCGGCAAACACGACACGCCCAAAATCCGCCCGGAGGGTCTCTGCTTCAACTCTTCCAACGCTGAGACCTGCGGGTAGTACAGCGCCGGATCGCACTGCGGGTTCACGTTGTAGGCGTATATCAGCAACTCCGCCATCATTAGGCTGCCCGCGATTGCCACCATCCAGCCTCGACTTCGCGCGCCCGAGTACAGCAAGGCCCACCCCCCCACGGTCAGCGCCCCCAGCCCTGTTCCGATCGCATAGTAGAACGTAAAGTATTCTCCCGCCATGGCGAGGGCCCGACGGGCGGGAATTCCCATGTACATTGCGTTCGCAGGCGCGTCAAGAATGTTCAATTTCGCCGGCAAGTGGCCCATTCGATAGAGGCACCACACGCACAGTCCCGCCGCCAGCAGCGCAGGGACTGCGAACCAGTGCCGCGACTTCACCATTCCTTTCATAACTGCGTCGATCCCGGTGACGGCGAGCGCTGTTAGCGCGAACCCCGTTAGCATCATCCAGCGGTTGTAGGAGAGGAAGTTGACGCCTGGCAGCTGCATGAGGTGTACCACCCCGGGAATGTCCAGCACCCACCCCAACGACAACACCATCAATCCCAACCACAAGAAGCTCCTGCCCTTCAGATTACGATGGCAGAACGCTAGAGGGGCCAGAAGCAACGTCGCCAACAGCCCCGCATATCCCGCAGCGGAACTCTCCAGTTGGTTCCCGTCAACAATCCGCATTGATCCCGTCCGGGTCGAACCATATAGGTTGGGCAGCACTATTTGGGGCAATGCCGCAAGTCCAACCGGCGGCCGCTCCTCCTCCCCCGCGGCGCGTCTGCTAAAACGCTCGCCTGTGCGCGAATACTCAAGAAGTGGCACTATGTACGGCGCGGCGATGCAAAGCCCCAACCCCCAGCCCAAGATCAGGGCTGCGATCGCTGGAATGGCGCCTCGTCTCCAGTTCGTCCATCCGTAGACTTCGACCAGGCGACCGATCGCATACAGGCCCGAGCTCAGCAGTACCAGTGCCGCCACGTCAAGTTGCCCGCTCAGCGCCGCTGCTGCCGTAAAGATCCCTAACAGGATGAAACCAAACCCTTTTGCCTCTCGGATCGTGTAATCCACCGCCAACAGGATCCACGGCAGCCATGCGACTACCGACGTGAGGGCGTATCCTTGCCACAGCACGAAAAAGCCCGTGAGGGGGTAGCACCAAGCCCCAATAGTCGCCGCCCAGAACCCCGCACCTAGTGCCCGCCTGAAAAACAGGTACGCCCCAACCCCTGCCAGAACCGACTTAAGTAACTGAATGTACGCCAGTGTCGTCGGCGAGGGCCAACAACAGAAGATCAGGAAAAACGGAGAGTACTTCGGGAAGCTGGCGAATGGAACTCCTGCGAAGCTCAGCGGATTCCACAGCGGAATCCGCCCTGCACGCATCTCCTTCGCCGCATACTCCATGGCCGGTGCTCCTATCAGCACCTGGTCTTGCAACACAAAGTTGTAAGGAGTTGGCCTTACGCCATTCGCGGGGGCGGGCAGGTACACCCCCTTCGCAGCAAGGATATCTAACGGCAATAAAACCTTGCTTCCGGTCAACGAGGGACCATAAAGCAGGATCTGCGGCAACACCAACCCCAACAGCAACAGCGCGATGCGCCGCCATCGCGCACTGAGAGCCTCTATTGCCACCTCACTCCCAACTAGCCGTTGAATCTGCATCATGACTCGATTTAAGCATAGGCGAGCAGGGCTGGTAAAAGGCGGTTACTCTTTATTTGCTCACCGAAGTAATCAGGGAGCAGTGGTTGTCCACTGACTCTTCCAGCACACTGACAGGGGCTTCTCGAAGGCCCAAAAGCCACCCTCGGAAAGATAGATTTAGTTTCGAGTTAAGGTCGCATTTGAGGGACTCTTATCTCTGTCCTAGGGCTACCAGTCCATAACTGTTGCAATCTGGCGTAGCATGTTCGGCTCCTTTCTCCCGAGCCTTGGTTGGTTCGCACCACCAAAGTTTACTCGGGCGTGGGAGCCGACATTGTCATGGAATCAATTACGCCAACTGAGAAATTGCTGATATGCGCTTCCTCTGACGTTTCCGCTCATCGGCCCTGCTTCGACCTTCCTCTGAAGCGATACAATGGAGGCGTGCGTATTCGATTCCTGATTGTTTTCCTGGCGCTGCTGTCGGCTCTTTCGCAGGCACAGGATTCGTCGGACAAGATGGCCTCGGACAAGACTGCCGACCGCAATCGCGAGGCCCAGGAAAGTTCCAGCCACGATACGAGGATCGACATCAGCCCGCCCAAGGACGATGCCAAGAACCATCCCGGCAGCAGAGATGCCATCGCGGGCCTCGACATCCCCGAGGCCTCGAGCGCCCCGGACAACTCCGGCGTGCAGGAGTTCCATCCCTGGAACCCGCTGAAGGCGCTGAAAGACATTGAGGTCGGCGACTACTATTTCAAGCGCAAGAACTATCGCGCCGCGCTCGATCGCTACAAGGAAGCTCTTTACTACAAAGACAACGACGCCATTGCCAGCTTCCGTCTCGCCGTGTGCCAGGAAAAACTGGGAGATAAAACCGAAGCCAGAAAATACTACGAACAGTATCTGAAGATTCTGCCGGAAGGCCCGCTTGCCAAGGATGCGCGCGCCTCACTGGGCCGGCTCCCGAAAGCGCAATGAGTCCTTCCGATTCCGGCCTGCTCTCCTACTTCTCCACCCGCGAAAAATCCCCGGTGGATGCGTTCACGACCACCCGCAGCTTGGCGGTATCGCGGTCCGTTCCATAGATTACGTGCCACAGGAGTTCGTTCGTCTGCCGGTTCCAGTCCAGCACATAAAGAACAGGCGTGTCGGGCTCCTTCTCCAGCAGCTTGTCTCCGCCGTGCTGCTGGGCGACGGCAAAGGCCTTATCCGTATCCACTTTGAGAAACTGCACGTTGAAAATCTGAGTGCTGGAATTGGTCGGACTGTAGGTGTCGTCGACGCTGTGAGAAATATCGCCGTTTGCCCAGATATAGAATCTGGTCGAGTGCAGCGACGGGGAGGCGAATCCGGCGCGCCACTCGCCGGCCTTGCCGTCCCGGCCCTTGGAGTCCGTGGCAGGTTGTGACTCCACCCGATACGGTTGAACATCCGGCGCCCAGCCGCGGGCGGAGATGTAGCACTTGTAGAACGCACTGCTTCCGGTAATAGCCTCCGGAGCCTTCGGTTGGGGCGTCTCCGCCGTTGTCGGCTTGTTTGGTTCCGAAGAGCACCCGGCCATCAATCCGGCTGCTAGAATTGCAACTGCAACGACTAGTTTTTTCATCGACGATTTTCCTGATCCGGCTTTCTGGAGTAGTTTGGCCGGCGATCCGCGATCCGTCTTTTCGCGATCCGTTGCTTCACGATCGGTGTTCGGCGAATCGTCGTTTCGCGAATCATTGTACTGAACCGGCGCCATGAATTCCTATCTCGAACGTTTGCGGCAGGAACTCGAAGATGCAATAGCGGGCGCCAGCCTGAGCACCTTGGTGCAGGCTCCTGCCGGAAAGTGGACTGCGGCCCAGATCCTGGAGCACCTTTTCCTTACCTACAAGAACACCAACCGCGGAATGGCAAAATGCCTGGAACAGGGTGCTCCGTTGGCGACGCGCGCTACGCTGAAGCAGCGCGTGGCCACGCTGCTCGTCGTGAATTTCGGATATATGCCAGCCGGCCGCAAGGCGCCGGAGCGGGCGACCCCGCGCGGAATGTCGCCGGAGGAGGTTCAGCAAGGCGTCGCGCCGGAGCTTCAGAGGATGGCCTCGGGCCTGGAGGACTGCGAGCGCAGGTTCGGCGCCCGGATGAAAATCTTGGACCACCCGTTTCTCGGGCCTTTGACGGCCGACGAGTGGCGTAAGTTCCACTGGGTCCACGGGCGGCATCACGCGCGGCAGATACGGGAGCGGATCGGGGAATCCTGATGCCCGGGGCGGTGAAGAAGACCTATCGGTGATCTTTACCCTTTGTCCTTGTCTTTGTCGTTGTCCTTGTCCTTGTTTTCGCTGCCCTTGCCGGTGTCTTTGTCGTTGTCCTTTTCCTTCTCTACAATCCCCTTGCGCGCCTGCTCCTGCATCTCGTCGAGGTCCTGCCGGGCGGCATCAAGCGCTTTCTGCTTGCTGTCGATGTCGCTTTTGTACTGCGCGTCTTCCTTATCCCACGCTGCTTCATTGCGCAGACGGTTGCCGGCATCGCCATACATGGCGGCCGCGCGCAGACGATATTCACGCTGCTCGAGGTCGAGCTCGTGGTTCAGGGAATCGATTTTCTCTTTCTGCTGGTCGAGCTTTTTCTTCCACTCGTCCGCTGTCTTCTGACGTTCGGCGGCGGCCGCAGCGGGATCCGCTTTTGTGGCTGGCGTGCAACTCGCATTCCCAGCATCATCGGCGGGCGGCGGCTGCCCGACCACGCTCAGAGTTTCGTTGGTAGGCAGATTGTCGTTATCGTAGTGGCGGCTGGTCGAATTCGTCGCGGCTTTGCTCTTGCGAGTTTCCCGCGCGTAATCCCCGAGTGACTGAGCGGCTGCGCCGCTGACCCCCAACAGGAGCAGTGTACCGATTGCCATCCATTTCATGTGCTTCATGTGATCATCCTTTCGCAAGCCCGCGATTCTGATCGCGGCCTGCAATCGCTAATATCAAGAACTTGTGGTTGCAGCCTGGGCGCCTCCGAGGAAACTGCCAATGGTCCGGTCCAACTGTGCCGCTTCGTGGGCGATGCCGTCGGCCAACTGATGCGCCAGTTCCGGGTCCCGGCTGCACGCCAGTTGCTGCGCATATCCCGCGATCGTAGTCAGGGAATTGCGCAGTCCGAGCGCGAGGTCCGAAGAAATTTCCTGGTGCATCTTTTGATCGTGCCGGATGCGCTCAATGTCGGTCCTGTCGGTTAGCACAAGAGTCGTGCCCATGAGACTCGCGTCTTCAGACAGAACTGGAGAGGCCATCACTTCGAGTACATGGCTTTCTCCATCCCGTGTGAAGTAATTCACCACCAGCCCTCGAACCGTTGCCTTCCCCGCCAGAGCGGGAGCAAGAGCTTGCTCGACACTCGATTCCGAACCCGAACCTGAATTCGAACCTGAACTCGAACTATGGTTTTCCGGGCGGAGCGTCGCCGTACGGAAAAGATCGGCGACATGCAGTCCCACCGGCGAGGCAAATCCCAACAGCTTGCGCGCAGCCGAGTTCGCTTGCCGCACCAGGCCGCTGGTATTGAAAAATAGAACGCCGCAGGAAAGGTTCGAGAGTATGGTCGAGCTCAGCGTGTCGGAGGCCTTAGCTTTTCTGCGCTCCGAGAGTTGCTGGGCGGCGAGCTCATGTTTTTGCTGCTTCAGTTGCTGAATGACGGCGTGATAGGCGTGCACCGGCAATCCCTCCGCCGCCAACGGAGAGTGATTCAGCGATTCGGGTTCCGGTACGAGATTCTCCCGCAGGCGCCGAATCAGGAATAAGCCCAACCCGAAAGCTGCGATGGCAGCGACGAGAAGCAGGCCCATGCGCAGTATCATCGGATTCGCCAGCGGATTCATCAGCAGCCTCACAGCGCCCTCCAATACCAGTGCAGGAGGCGGTTGCCAAACAGGAACGACAAAATCGCCATGCTGCCGAGAAACACGCCAAACGGCATCTCGTAATAGCGGAGTGCCGTGCGTGCCGAGCGCCAAGCGCGCCGCCGGGCCTCATATGAAGAAATGCGCGAAGAAACGCCCGAAGAAATGTCCGAGGAAACGCGCGAAGAATTGCCGCGCGCCTCAATCCGGCGAAGGCGCTTTACCCAGACCGCGAGAACCGTACTCAGCCCAAACAGCGAACCCGCGAGCGACGCGGCAAAAATGGTTAAGACCGTGAGCTTGGTTCCGAGGAACGCGCCGATCATCGCCATCAGCTTGACGTCGCCGAATCCCATCCCTTCGACCCCACGGGCTCGCAGGTAAATGGCTGCTGCGCCATATAGAAACGAGGCGCCGACGGCCGCTCCCAGCAGCGAGTCTGACAGAGACCAGATGCGCCATGAAATTTCGCTTCGCATGGCGGGCGATACCAGGCCGGGCATGATTCGCGAAGCCAGGTCATTCACCGGAACCACGAGGCTGAACAAAATTCCCAGAGCCAGCCCGGGCAGAGTCATCGCGTCGGGAAGAAGCTTGGTTTCCGCGTCGGTGAAGATCAACCCCAGCAGCAGGTAGCCGAGCACGGCGCACTTCAACATCCCGAGCGTCAAACCAAAATGAGCGTAACAGCCGAGAAAGAGCAAGCCCGCGAGTACTTCGACCACAAGATAGCGTGGTGATATGGGTTGCTGGCACGAGCGGCATTTTCCGCGGAGAATCAGCCAGCTTAGTATAGGCAGGTTGTGGTAGAGCGGGATCAGATCTCCGCAGTGCGGACACGCGGAGCGCGGCGTCACCACCGACTTGCCACGCGGCAACCTGTAAATACACACGTTCAGGAAGCTGCCAAAACACAGCCCCAGAGCGAAGATCGCAGCTGCAAAAAAAGGTTCCACGTCGGCTAAGTACTCAGTCTGGTAGGACTTGGATGATTATAAGCGGCTCGGGTGGGGCATTCTAAGTACGAAGGTCACTGTACCTCTGTCGCTTGCAAGTTATTGTCAATAAAGAGGGAAAGGCTGCTCAGGCCACTTGGCTGATTTCATGCCGCTGAGGTAAAAAAATCGAAAACACGGTTCCGGTCGCGCGCCCATCTGTCCGGCTCCGCACGCGAATCGATCCGCCATGTTTTTGCACGATGCCGCGCGACACCCACAACCCTAACCCGGTGCCGGTATCCTTCTTCGTCGTATAAAAAGGCTCGAAGATTTGGCGCAGATTGTTGCTGGGAATCCCGCTGCCGTTGTCGGCCACGGTGATGCGGACTCCCTCAATGCCATTGGACCAGTCGCGGCCCGTCGCCACGCGGACTTGCAGAGAACCTCCGTCCGCCATCGCATCCACCGCGTTCACCAGAAGATTCGCGAGTAACTGCCGCAACTCGCCTGAATACCCGCTGATCTGGCAACTGCCGCGGTAGCGTCGCGTCACGCGGATCTGCCGACCTTCCAGTTTGCGGGAGTACAGCTGCAGAATCTCGTCCATGATGGCGGCAGGATCCATCGAACCCGGAGAACTGGCATCGCGGACAAATCCCAAAGTTTGTTGTGCCAACTGTGCCACGCGGCCCACCTCTTGCTCTGCCAGGGTCAGATACTCCTCGGCATGGCTGGAGTCATGGCGCGCCAGGTAAAGCAGGTTGACGACGGCCTCGAGCGGATTGTTGATCTCGTGCGCGATCGAAGCGGCGAGCCGTCCGGCGGTGGCGAGCTTCTCGCTGCGGCGGACGGCTTCTTCGGACTGTTTCTCGGCAGAGATATCACGTGCGATGGCCGAAGTTCCCACGATTTCGCCGCGCGCATTTCGAAGCGACGACACCGATAGGAGCACCGGGCAGCGTGTGCCGTCCTTGCGCATGCGCTCGGTCCGATAGGAAGCCACGTGCCCGCCGCGATTGAGTAGCTCGCGGTTATGTTCCACCTCATCGAGGCGTTCCGGCGGCGCCAGTCGTGCGACCGGCGACCCGATTGCCTCCTCGGCAGTGTAGCCATACAGAAGCTCGGCGGCGCGATTCCAACTGGTGATGATGCCGTCCGGATGAGTGCTGTATATCGCGTCACTGGAATATTCCACGATGGCAGCCATCTCGCGGGTGGTGCGATCGGCGCGCGATTCCGCCAATGTTTTCTGCCGGGCCATACTCCCGGCAAAAACGGAAATTGCCAGGAAAACCATTAGCCGCTCCACATCGGCGCCCGTGTGGATACGCAAGCTGAAGTAGGGCGGAACCGCGAAAAAATCCAGGCAAGCGGTCGAAACCAGCGAGCAGAAAACCGCGGGGCCAAAGCCCAGGAATCGAGCAGTGAAAAGCACCGCCGCCAGCAAGAGTACAAAGAGATGGCGGTGCAGCACGCCGGAAAAGGTCCAGAGGCTGAGCGCTACCCACACGGCGAGCGCGGCTCCTCCGTATTGCACCAGCGCCGCACGGCGATTCCGCGCGATCCAACTCTTCAGATTGGCTCCAATTCCAGACATTCCTTAAAACGCTGTCGGCTCCAGCTATCGGACTTAGCGATGTTAGATCAAGGCGGGCAAAGAGTGCTTTCGATGTCCTGAGAAACTCTAGCAGCAGCGCGCGCGCACAGCAACCGCTCGCGGGCAAGGACTATTCGCGCTTCCGAAGGCAAGCGGGAAATCGCAGGTACGAGGCCAGTGCAACGGCCGCGGACACAAATTGCCCGCGCTACACAAAATCGCCGTCAACAAAAAAGCACTGGTCAGTCCTGGTGGAGAAACTTGTAATCGAGGATGGAGGCCGCCAGCCCAAAGGCGTCTTCGGTATTGTCAACCGCGTCCTTGGTGCGAATCAGCCTTCCCTGGCAAAGTACATTGCTGTTCTTCTGTCCGGAGATTTCTTCGGGCATCTCGAAGATCAGTTCCACCAGCGCATTCGCCGGCAGTTGCTGTGGGCCGTGAAACATTACGCCCGACTGGCTGATGTTCTGGATCACGCCCTCGTACCAGGTATTGAGGTTTTTTCCGCGGTATCGAACCGGAAGGTTCGATCGCAGGCGCCGCGCCCGAGGCATCCAGGTCGGTTGCTTTTGACCGGAGCGGCGTCGGACGGTCGTGGTCTCCGCCACCGGTTCGTCGACCCGATCTCCGCGACGCATGGTCTTCCAGTCGTACTGGTAAGCGGTCGCGCAAACCAGGCAGACTTGGTAGTACTTTCCACTGGCCGCGCGGCGCGGCCAGGAAAACTCGTGTGAACAGCGTCCCAGCATAAGAACATCCATGAGTTTTTGCGGCATGATGACGAGTAGCGCCCCCGTACCAATCGGACACCTCCATCTTCCGACGGCTTCGCCGTTCTGAATAGGTTACTTTCGTGTAGCGCGGCTTAGGCCTTATGCTTTTCCATATGGCACGAAGCGAACCGTCGCGCATGGGCTTCCTCCTTGCCGGAGGCAAGAGTTCCCGCATGGGCAGCAATATAGATAAAGCCTTTCTGGATTTTGGCGGCCAAACATTGCTCGATCGCGCGCTCATCGTGATGGACGCGGTTTGCAATAACGTGACGATCGTCGGCGATCCTGCAAAATTTGTGAAATACGGATCTGCGAAATATGGATCTTCGGAATGCAGATCAGTCGTGGCGGATATTTTCTCCGGATGCGGTCCCCTCGCCGGCATTCAAGCTGCGCTCGTGCATTCACCTGCGGAGCTGAACCTGATGCTCGCCGTGGACATGCCCTTCGTCTCCAGTGAGCTTCTCGCATTTCTTTTCGCTGCGGCCGAAGACGAAAATAACCACGCCATCATCACCGTGCCTCGCACCGGCAAGGGATTTCAGCCGCTCTGCGCGGTCTATCGTCGCGACTTCGCGCTCGCCGCCGAGCAGGCTCTTCGGGCAGGGAAGTACAAGATCGATGCGGCATTTTCGAGCGTGTCCGTCCGGGTGATCGAAGAGGCTGAACTGGAAGCAGCCGGCTTTTCCGAGCAGAGTTTTTTCAACGTGAACACCCCGCAGGACCGCCTGGCGGCCGAGCGCCGGTCTTTCTAGTGCCCGCTAGCGCCAGCCGGTGCTTATGCTAGCGCTTGAGCCGCGCTGCCATCTCATGCCATGCTGATAGCCATGAGCGCTGCGGACACACAATCTCCCTACATCGAGTTTAAGGACGTCTGCAAAGCATTTGGCGATCTGGTCGTTCTCAAGGACGTCAGCTTCGAGGTGTTGCCGGGTGAGATGGTCTGCATTCTCGGGCGTAGCGGTGTCGGAAAATCGGTTGCGCTCCACATCATCATGGGTTTCCTTAAACCGGAATCAGGCCGGGCAATCGTCGCCTGTCAGGACATCATCGACTACAACGAGAAACAACTAGAAGAAGTCCGCAAGAAAGTCACCATGGTGTTCCAGAACGGCGCCCTCTTCGATTCCTTAACGGTCGGTGAAAACGTTGCCTTCCCCTTGCGCGAAAAAAGAGAGCTTTCAGAAGAACAGATTTACCAGGTCGTCGATGGCCTGCTCGAAATGGTCGGCGTCAAGGAGATGCGCGACCTGTTGCCTTCCGACCTTTCGACCGGCATGAAACGTTCCGTCGCCATCGCGCGAGCGCTGGCCGCCCAACCCGAGTGCGTGCTCTACGACGAGCCCACCACCATGGTGGATCCGCTGATGGGGAATCTGCTCGGCGATCTCATTGCCCGGCTCAAACTGCAACTGCACCTGACCTCAGTCGTCGTTACGCACGACATGCGCCTGGCCAAGAAGCTGGCCGACCGTGTCGTCTTCCTGCACGAAGGCCGGGCGATCTTCTTTGGGCCCTACAAGGACATGGAGAAATCGACTGAGCCCATCATTCATGAATTCCTGGAACTGGATGAGCTGAAGCTGGAAGCTTAAGGGCAGGCGGGTGCTCGTGGAGAGCCGGGCGTCCCCGCCCGGCGGACCCTTCGACTGCGCTCAGGGCAGGCTCGCGAGACGCCCGTCCCTCCATTAGAAGCCTTGCCGCACCAATTCCTCCACGGTGATCGAACTCTGCGCCGGCTCGCTTTTCATCATCTTCTCGACATACTTCGCGATCACGTCGGCTTCCAGGTTGACAGGGTCTCCCGGCTTCAGCGAACCGAGATTGGTCAGCTCGACCGTATGCGGAATGATCGCGATCGTGCAGCGATTGCGTTCGAGCTTGGCGACCGTAAGGCTGATGCCCTCGATCGAGATCGATCCCTTAAACACCGTGTACTTCTCGATCTCTGACGGGATTTCAATGTGCAACCACCAGTTCTCAGAATCCGCGATGCGCTCGAACTCGATCAGCTTGCCCACGCCATCCACGTGTCCCTGAACGATGTGGCCATCGAAGCGCCCGTTGGCCTTCATCGGCAGCTCCAGGTTCACCAGCGCGCCCTCGTGCATCCGTGAAAACGAAGTTCGCACCCACGTTTCCGGCGCCAGGTCCGCGCAGAATGATTTGGGTTTGATGTCAAGCGCCGTCAGGCAAACGCCGCTTACCGCGACGCTGTGGCCAGTTCTCAATTCTTTGGGGGTATTTGCAGCCTCGATGGTGATGCGGCGGTTCTCACCCCGCTGCTCGATCTTTACGACCTTGCCCACTTCCTCGATAATTCCGGTAAACATGAAAGCTACACCTCCCAGCGTAGTGTCCCGCAGTATCGCGGCATCTAATCCACAGTTGTCATCCTGACCCTGAGCGCAGCCGAAGGGGAAGGACCTATGTATTCCAGCGCTACGACAAATGCATAGGTCTTTCGCTTCGCTCAAGATGACAAACTATGCTTATGCGGCGAATGTAAAAAACACAACAGTAGAACTCATGCCTGTCCAGAGTACGGGTCGCGGAGATAACCTTCCAGGGCGAAGTCTTCGCCGAAGCGGTGTAACTCGAAGCGCTGCACGCACTGTGCTCTCCCGCGCAAGTCTTCCCCGGCGATGAAGGGCACTGCGCCCCCGCCAAGAATCTTGGGTGCGTAGTAGAGAAACACCTTGTCCACCTCGCCCGACGCCAGGGCCGCTCCGTTCACCAGCGCTCCACCTTCGAGAAGCAGGCTGGTGATCTCCAGTTCTCCCAGGCTCTGGACAATCGCGGCGAAGTCGGGCCGCCCGTCGGCGGTCGCCGATATTTGTTGCACGCGGATCCCCTTCGCTTCGAGCGCCTGCCTCGGCTGCTCCTCGGCCGTGGAACACAGCACCAGAACGTCGTTCTCAGCGGTCTGGATCACTCGCGACGCCGGTGGGATGCGCAAGTAAGAATCCAGGATCACGCGCAGCAGTCTGCGCCGCCGCGGCAGGCCACTCCGGTCGGTCAGCAGCGGATCATCCGCCATCACCGTCCCTACTCCAACCATGATTGCGTCATTTTGATGCCGCAGTTGCTGCACATGCGCGCGCGCCGCCTCGCCCGTGATCCAGTGGTATCCGCTGCGCGCTCCCTCCGTCGCCGGCGTGGCCGAGCCCGGCTCTGTGCCCGGTTTGGTGGCGTCAGCGATTTTCCCATCGAGCGTCATCGCCGATTTCAGCGTGACCAGCGGCTTACCACGCCGGATGTACTTGGCAAAACTTTCATTCAGCTTCTTGGCTTCCGCCTCGAATAATCCGACCTGTACAGTGATCCCTGACGCGCGGAGCTTCGCAAATCCTTGACCCGCCACTTGTGGATTGGGATCTTCCATGGAGCAGATCACGCGGCTGATTCCGGCGGCGATCACGGCATCGGCACACGGACCGGTCCGGCCCTGATGCGAGCACGGTTCCAGATTCAGGTAGAGAGTTGCGCCGCGTGCCGCATTCCCGGCTTGCTCCAGTGCGAGAACCTCGGCATGCTTCACGCCATCATACGTGTGCATGCCGGCCCCAGCTTCGCGGCTCGGCGCGTCCACCACAACCGCGCCCACCGCGGGATTCGGCGAGACTAGCCCAACGCCCGCCCGCGCTAACTCCAGCGCTCGCCGCATGTGTTGTTCGTCGATGGTCATGAGTAGCTGTTAGCTCTTAGCTGTTATTTTTACGCAAACAACGAATCCACAAACTCCTTAGCATCAAACGGCAGCAGATCCCCCGCCTTTTCGCCTACTCCCACATATCGCACCGGCAGTCCCAACTCGCGCGAAATTGCGACCACGACGCCGCCTTTGGCCGTGCCATCGAGCTTGGTGAGTACAATTCCCGTGACTCCGGATGATTGCGTGAACTGTCGCGCCTGCTGCAATCCATTCTGACCAGTCGTGGCATCCATTACGAGCAAAGTCTCGTGCGGCGCCCCCGGCACGATGCGCTGTGCCGTGCGCTTCATCTTTTCCAGTTCGAGCATCAGGTTTTGCTTGGTGTGTAGCCGCCCGGCAGTGTCGACGATCACGTAATCGGTTTTGCGCGACGTTGCCGCCTGCAGCGCGTCAAATAGCACGGCCGATGGATCGCCCCCGGCTTTCGTCTTGATCACTTCCGTTCCCGTGCGCTGTCCCCAAATCTCGAGTTGCTCGATCGCCGCCGCGCGGAACGTATCCGCCGCGCACAACAGCACCGTCTTTCCTTGCGCGCGAAACACCTGCGCCAATTTTCCGATCGTCGTTGTTTTGCCCGTGCCGTTCACGCCCACCACGATGATCACCTCCGGTGTGCCATCCACCTTGGTAACGGGCCGCGAACCGGTAGACGTCAGAATCGCCAGCAGTTCCTCTTTCAGCAGCCGTTTGAGTTCATTCACATCCTTGATCTGCTTCCGATCGGCTTTGTCGCGCAGCTTCTCCAGAACTTCATGGGTGGTCGTGGTGCCAAGGTCGGCGCCAATCAGCGTAGCTTCCAGATCGTCCAGGGTGGAGCGGTCGATCTCCTTGCCGATGGAGACGACATCTTCGATGCGCTCGGCCAGGTTCTCGCGCGTGCGCGAGACCGCTTCCTTCATGCGCTCAATGAAACTTGGTTTCTGTTCTTCGTCCAGACTGCCAAAAAGGGTTTGAATCATGAGGTATCTGACACCGATTATATAGGCGGGAAGGGAAGGCAGGTTTTTCGATCGCCGTTCAGGCGCGTGTGGTTTCGACCGTGAGTGGATCGCCGGGTCGGAGCGGCAACGGAGCGGGTGCGGCCGATTCCAGCGGGATCGTCTGCGTCAGTGATTTCTGGATACGAATTTCTCCCCGCTCAAACACTGCCAGCAGCGCGGCCACGGCCCTGGGGTCAAGGCGCTGTCCCGAGAGATTCTGAATGATGCGCAGAGCTTCTACCGGATCGTATGCGCGCTGGTAAGGACGGTTCGTGGTCAGAGCGTCAAAGGTGTCGGCGACCGCAATCACGCGCGCCAGCAGAGGGATCTCGTCGCCTTTCAGGCCGTAAGGATAGCCGCGCCCGTTGAGCGCCTCATGATGCAATTCGATTCCGGGCAGCATCTCGCGCAACTGCGGCACCGGACGCAGGATGTTCGCGCCCTTGGTGGTGTGCGTCTTCATGATCTCGAATTCTTCCGGGGTCAGAGCTCCGGGTTTTTTCAGGATGCGGTCTTCGATGCCGATTTTTCCGACATCGTGCAACTGCGCCGAGACTCGCAGGATCTCCAGAAATCCTGGATCCAGCCCCATCTCTGTGGCGATCATCATCGAGTATTTCGTAACCCGGTCGGAATGGCCGCGCGTGTAAGGGTCTTTTTCGTCGACGGCGCCGGCCAGCATCTGGATCGACCCCATGAACAGCGCCTTGTTGGCATCCGCGGCACGCTTCAGGTCCTCGACGAACTGTTCCAAGTCTTCCGACATGGTGTTGAACGTGGTCGCCAGTTCCCCGATCTCGGTGCGCGTTTTCAGGTGCACGCGCTGGGAAAAATCACCGCGCGCAATGGCCTGGCTGGACTGCGCCAGGACTTGCAGCGGGCTTGTGATCCGCCGCGCCGAGAGAATACTCACACCCACACTCACAAACACCGCCAGCCATGCCAGCAAGCGCCCAGTACGCTGCATCTCGTAGATTCCGCGATACGCATCCTCGCGCGGCTTCTGCACCACGACCGCCCAATCCAGCGAGGTCACCGGACTGTACGTTCCCAGCATGTCGGTCGTGCTTTTTCCGTCACGAACCGTGAATTCGCGGGTCGCCGCCAACTGGGCTTTTGAGCTTTCACCCACAAAGCTGCGGACGATCTCGAAATGGCTCATGTCCTGTCCGGTAGCATATTGGCCAGTCGCGGCCGCCACCAGCCTTCCCTGGCTGTCGACGACATACGGCATCAAGCCGGTCAGACTGACTTGCTGCAGCCGGCGGATCAGATAGTCCATATCGACCACCGACCCGATCATTCCCAGAAAGCGTCCCCCATAGATGATCGGCGAGCTGACCAACATGACCGTTCGCGCGGATTTTCCGCTGCCCACCATCAACGGCTGCCCGCTGTAGCCGCGTCCTTCGCGGGCGGCTTGAAAGGCTCGCTCCAGTTCCCGTTGCAGAAAAGCGTCGGGCTCAATACGCCCGGCGGAAATTCCCTTGGCATCGGCAGTCAGCAGGGTGGCATATGCAATGTCGTTCGACGACGAAACAAAATTCTCCAGCATGGCGCGCAGCTCTGGCGTCAGAAGTTTCTGAGCGCTTTTCTCCGCACTAAGGTCGTTCCCGTTCGGATTGGCCAGCATCATTACCTGAATCGACGACGACAAATTGGCCAGCATCATATGCAGCGCTTCCTGATGCTGCGAAATGTCGTCGGCCAGCGAACGCGTGACCGTGTTTTGCAACAGCATTTCGTTGGTCTTCAGGCGCTCCCGGTTCATGGTCTCGATCTGCGCCGAATAGAAATACATGGGGAGGACACTAATGGCCAAAAGCACGCCAAGGATGACGTAAAGGAGCGGAATGCGCGCGGGAATGGGAAGCTTCAATGGCAAAAGGCAGTCCTATCGGCCCAAGCGCGGGGATGAGCTGGTCCGTCCTGTATTCATTTTAAGTTGGTTTCGAGTGATGACCTCAGGTACTTAAAGTACAGCTCACCGTTACCGAAGTACTCACACCGCCGGTGACTGCCGGCAGTTCTCAGTTCTCAGTAGCTAATCCCGGCGCTTCTCACTTAGAACTGAGAACTGGGAACTGAGAACTAGTGTTGGCGCCGGTCTATAATTAAGCCAGTCGGTCCGGGGTGCTGCATGCGGTCCTTTCACGTTTGCTCCGTTTGTTATCGGCTCTTGGCGATACTTTTCGCCGTCTCCGCACTGGCGCTCGCCGAGAATACTCCGCCCCCAAAGATTTCCAAGGAGACCCGCGAAGAAATTGTCCACGCCTTCAATGCAGAATTGGTCTACATCCGCACGAGTTTTCCGATGGGGAAGACTGGACTGAAACTCAAAAATGGAACACTGACCCCCAGCGGCCCGGAACTTCAACGTTTGATGGCGCTCTGGGGACCAGCCGCGAAACCCGGCGACCGGGCACGCATCAGCGACGTCGTCATCAAGGAAGACCACATCCGCTTTGAGATCAACGGCGGTCCCATCAAAAGGCAGAAATGGTATCAGCGCATCCAGATTTCAGGTGCGAACTCATCTGGCCCAATTTCGCCCTCGGATTCCTCGGCCAACGCCCGCGGCTCTTTCGTGGATCTCTACTTCGACAAGTATGTTCCGGAACTGACCGGCCCAGAGCTGAAGCAGTTGCTGCGTCCAGTATTTGATTTCGATGCCAAGTCCGCTCTTGAAGCCTATCTGGAAACCGTTTCTCCCCAGGTCAAGGATGCCATCAAGAATCACCATGTGCTGGTGGGAATGAATCACGACATGGTGATCTACGCCAAAGGACGTCCGGCAAAGAAAGTGCGCGAGACTGCCAACGAAGTTGAGTACGAAGAATGGATCTACGGCACGCCCCCGCAGGATGTGGATTTTGTGCGCTTCGTTGGCGATGAAGTCGTGCGGGTCGAGACCATGAAGGTGGATGGCCAGAAAATCGTGCGTGTCGAAAAGGAAGTTGATTCGGGCGCGCCAACCGTTGCCAAGAAACAGGGAGAACGCCCCCCGACCGCGCCCACGTTGCGGCGTCCCGGAGAAGAGATGCCGGAGTCGAATCCTGCAAACCCTTCCAGCATGCCACCGACGGGCGCGCCGCCACCGTCCGGCCCCGGTACAGACCCAGGTCCCAACTGGAATTCGTCGGCCGCCCCGTCGGTAGAATGAATGAAGGCGACTGAATGAAAACGTGAGTACTTCACGCTGCTAGCATCAAGAAAGTCGTTTCTTTCCCGCCATTAGCGCCTTCCGGTCTCGACCTTCTACACCCTGACCCTCTACACTATGAGCGTGAAGATTGCCCTGGGCCAGATCAACCCCACCGTGGGAGACTTTTCTCGGAACGCCGCCAAGATCATCCAGTTTGCGCTTCAGGCGCGGAGTGCCGGCGCTGGCCTGATTCTGTTTCCGGAACTCGCCGTCTGCGGTTATCCGCCGCTCGATCTGGTCGAAAGGCCCTCGTTTGTGGCGCGCAATCGCGCTACCGCCGAGAGGATCGCGGCAGAAACTCAGGGCATTGCCGTGATCTGCGGGATGGTAACCCCGGCGGAGGCGGACTCTGGCAAAAAAGTGATGAATTCCGCCGCCCTGCTGCGCGATGGGCGAATCGAATTCATCCAGTCGAAGATGCTGCTGCCCACCTATGACGTCTTCGACGAGATGCGCAACTTCGCTCCCGCCAAGAGCCAGCAACTGTTCAGCTTTTGCGGCAAGCAGATGGCGTTGACCATCTGTGAGGACGCCTGGAACGACAAGCGCTTCTGGAACCGGCGGCTGTATGGCATCGACCCGGTCGAAGAACTGGTCCGAGCCGGCGGGAACTTCGTGCTCAATATATCCGCGTCTCCGTTTTGGCTGGGCAAGCGCGAACTGCGCCGGGATATGCTGGCAGCCATCGCGAAAAATCAGAAAGTCCCGGTCGCGATGGTGAACCAGGTCGGGGGAAACGACAGCCTGGTCTTCGATGGATCGAGCCTGGTGATTGCGCCCGACGGACACGTGATCGCGCAAGCGAAGTCATTCGAGGAAGACCTGATCTATTTCGACTCCCAGCAACTCATCGGAGATATGCACCCGCAGGTCGCGGGTGAAGAAGCTAGCGCGTATGAAGCGCTGGTTCTGGGCACGCGAGACTACGTCCACAAATGCGGCTTCCAGCGAGCGATCATCGGACTCAGCGGAGGCATCGATTCCGCGCTCACCGCGTCGATCGCGGCCGATGCGCTCGGCCCTGAGAACGTCATCGGCGTCGGCATGCCCGGGCCGTACTCGTCGCGAGGGTCGATTGACGACGCGCGGGAACTGGCCAGGAACCTGAAAATTCGCTTCGAACTGCTCTCAATTAACGACATCTACGAGGGCGCGCGCCAGACGCTTGCCCCCGTGTTTGCTGGTTTGCCAGAAGACGTCACCGAAGAAAACATTCAGTCCCGCGCCCGCGGATTGCTGCTGATGGCCATGTCGAACAAGTTCGGCGCGCTGGTGCTTTCGACCGGCAACAAGAGCGAATTGGCGGTCGGCTATTGCACTCTTTACGGCGATATGGTGGGTGGGCTGGCGGTGATCTCGGATGTGCCGAAGGCGCTGGTTTACCGGCTGAGCGCTTACGTGAACTCGCGGCGCAAAGTAATTCCGGAAGCGACGATCGAGAAACCACCGTCCGCGGAGTTGCGCCCTGATCAGAAGGATTCGGACTCACTTCCGCCCTACGAGGTGCTCGATGTGATTCTCGAAGACTTTATAGAGGAGTCGTGCTCGGCCGAACAGATTGCTCGCGTTCACAATTTCGATTTAGATCTGGTGCGGCGGGTGATTCGAATGGTGGAGCGCAGCGAGTATAAGCGGCAACAAGCAGCGCCCGGAATCAAGATTTCCGCCAAAGCGTTCGGCTATGGCCGGAGATTCCCAATCGCGGCCAAGGCGGAGTTCTAGCACCATGTCTGCGTGATGAGTTATACGACGGTGGAGGGACGGGCGTCTCGCCCGCCCAGCCGGGCGGGGACGCCCGGCTGTCCACTAGCAAAGCTTCGGAAATGACAACTTCGCCGGTTTTTGTAACAATCAAACTCCAATCGAATTCCAAAATATGACACGCACGCATCGCACCTGGCTCGCTGCTCTTCTGTTCTCCGGCATCGCCATCGCTCAAACCCAACCCGGTCACCCTGCAAAACCGGCAGCTAAACCAGCGGCGACTTCGGCCGCCGCCGCAGTCTCGACGGTTCTGCCCAGTGAAGACACGGTCAATTCTTTCCTGTTCCAGATGTTCGGCTACGATGCCGCCATCACGTGGAAGGTGGCGGAGATTCGTCCCTCCGAGGTGCCGGGACTGGCTGAAGTCTCAGTTATTCTTACCAACGCGCAGGGCGCGAATCAGAGTCGGTTGCTCGTCAGCGCTGACGGCAAGCACGCAATCTCGGGCGAAATCCTTCCCTTCGGTGTGAAGCCATTTGAAGATGCTCGCGCCAAGCTGGAAAAAGGCGTGAACGGCCCCGCCAAGGGACCGGCGAAAGCCCCGGTGACGATTGTCGAGTTCAGCGATATGCAGTGCCCGCACTGTGCGAAGGCGGCGCCCGTGATTGATCAGCTTCTTGCGCTGGAACCCGAGGCCCACTTTATTTTCCAGAATTTTCCGCTGCCCGCGCACAACTGGGCGGAGAAGGCGGCCGGCTATGTTGATTGCGTGGGGCGCGCTTCGCTAGGGCAGCCTGCGGACAACGCAGTCTGGAAATTTATCCAGAAGACGTTTGACGAGCAGGCCAATATCACCGCGGCCAATGCTGATGAAAAGCTGAAAGCCATCGCGACCGCATCGGGCGCGAATGCCGACGAGATCGCCGCCTGCGCAGTCAAATCGGATACGAAAGCCAGAATCGAGGCCTCCGTTGCGCTTGGAAAGTCGGTGGGCGTGAATGCCACGCCGACTCTGTTCATCAATGGACGCAACGTACCCGGCGGAGCGCCCGTCGATCTGTTGAAGAAGATTGTGGACTTCCAGGCAAGCCAGATGTAGATCGGGCCGATCACCCGATTTCTTATTTCCCCATCCAGATTTCCGGAGCTTCGGTGCGCTCCGGGCTGCGGACGACGTACGGCGTAATCAGGATCAGTAGCTCGTCGTCCTCTTCCTGTTTGGAAGTCTGTGATGTGAGGACGCCGAGGCCCGGGATCGTGGAGAGCGCAGGCAGACCGCTCAGGCTCCTCTGATCGGATGCAGTGATCATTCCCGCTACCACGGCCGGTTCGCCTTCCTTGAGCAGGATTCCCCCCTTGTACTCACGATTCAAGATGTCAGGAATGCCATTTGTGTTGGTGGTTCCCAAGGTGCGGAATTGAATCTCCAGCTCGAGGGCTACGTCTGAGTTGTTGTGAACCAGCGGTTTCGCCTTGAGCGTGAGTCCGATGTCCTCATAATTGACGGAAGGGAAAGCCGCGGCGTACGACTGGTTCCCGAGGACTTGGGAGATGGCGGAACTGTTATAAATCGGCGCAAAGCTGGCGTTGAGGATGGGATAGCGCGATCCCAGCTTAAAAGTGGCGTCCTTCTCCTGTGAGGCTCGCAACTGGACATGCTCGAGCTGCCGGACAGAACTCTCATTCATGGTAAGCGCGGCGGACAACTGATCGAAACTGAGGCCCATCAGCGTGAGCCCACCGCCGAAGGTCGCGAGCGGCTGGCTAAAGATCGAATTCTGCTGGCCTTGCAATTGTGCGAGAAGAGCGGAAATGGTCTGATTGCCGGCCTGGTTGATGCCGCCCGAGGCAATCAGTTGGTTGATCAGGGTCTGGATGTTCTGTCCGCCGCCGAGAGCCGCCAGTGCGGCCGCCGGAATATTGAAAAGATTGAAATTGTCCGGGACGTGCAACCCGATATTACGCATGTAGGTGTGGCTTACCTGGAAGACTTTCAGATCGAACATCACTTCCGGCCGGGGACTATTCAGCTGTCCGAGAAACTGGGTTGCGGCTTCCAGTGCCGCCTGCGGTCCGCGCAACGTAATCGTGCTCGACGCGGCGTTGAGGCTCGCGAACTTGAATTCAAATAGCGTCCGTAGCGAGGTCATCAGCTCGTTCAAATCCTGGGCAGAATTGCTGCCTTGGATGTAGAAGGAGCGCATGCCCATACGGTCGTAAAGGCGGTGGTTGTCGGGGGTGTCAGCGCAAGCAAAAAGAACCGTGTCTTCCAGTGCCACGCTAAAGCTCTTCGTGACCGCGGAGGCCGCCTGCATGGCGGTTCCGAAATCGGCATTCTCAATATCGAATCGCACTCGGCGGCTGGGGAAGGTATCGTCGAAGACTACGGTCAGCCCGTAGTTCGCGGCGACCGTGGTGACGAGACCACGTGAATCGCCGCGGTAGTGGATGTCATGGCGTCCGTCGATCGGTTTTGCGGTGAGCGCATCGGCGCTGGCGACCACTTGCGGCGGGCTTGCAGTGTGCACCGGCACGGGCCCCAGGGCGTCGCTTATGCGCTGCTGAGCGAATTCGTTCTGCGGATCGAGGGTCAGCGCGGTTCGAAACTCCGCCAGCGCCTCCACTTGCCGGCCATCGAGCAGGTCGCGGTTTCCGCGTTCCAGATGCATCCCGGCCAGATGTTGCCGCGTGATCTCCCGCGCGGTCACGTACTCCACGTTTTGCGGAACCAGGCGAGAAGCTTCCTCAAATTCGTAAAAAGCCTCTTCCAGATGCTGCGATTTCTCGAGCTTGAGGCCGCGCGCGAAAGCTTTGCGAGCGGCCTTCAGGTCTTTCGCCGGACCGCGGCAGGCGGGCGCACCCGCGGAGTTCGAGCAGAGCGATGGCACCGCCGGAGGACTGTCTGTGGCCAAACACACTCCGGCAAGCAACAACGAAATTCCTGCTGGCAGCCATCGCATATTACTTACTATAGAATGCCCGGCGCTGATGTCTTGCAAGAGAAATCCAGGGTTGGGAACTACGGTCGTAACGGGTTCACCGCAGCATCAGCCGCTCCATCCGTGTGGCGCGTCCGGTCTGGTCATCGCACTCGACCAGCACGGCGCACAGGCGGACGTCACCGTTGGCTGCTTCGAAGCGCGCCGGCATCCCGCTGAGAAACTTCTCGATCACTAATTCTTTCTTTACCCCAATGACGCTGTCATACGGCCCGGTCATGCCGACGTCCGTGATGTAGGCAGTGCCCTTCGGCAGGACGGTTTCATCGGCGGTAGGAATGTGCGTGTGCGTGCCCACGACGGCGGTGACTCGCCCGTCGAGGTACCATCCGAAGGCGACTTTTTCGGAAGTGGCCTCGGCATGGAAATCCACAACCACGATCTCCGACTGGATCTTCTCCAGAAGCCGGTCAGCGTAGCGAAAGGGATCATCGCTCGATCCCATGAACACGCGTCCCTGTAGATTCACGACGGCATAACCGACGCTGTTTTTCTGGCCTTCGTACACTCCCCAGCCGGGTAAGCCTTGCGGAAAATTTGCCGGCCGCAACAACCGGCGCGCCGGACTGTGAGGGTTGCCGTCCGCCATCTGGAAGTATTCGATGATCTCGCGTTTATCCCAGACGTGATTTCCGGTGGTCATCACGTCGATGCCCAGATCGAAAAGCTCTTCGGCCAGCGGCGGCGTGATTCCGAAGCCAGCCGCGGCATTTTCGCAGTTGGCGATGACCAGATCCACGGCATACTGCTTTCGCAGTCCAGGCAGGCGATCTTTTACGATCGTGCGCCCAGGGCGCCCAAAAATGTCACCGATAAAAAGAATTTTCAAAATGAAGGTCTCAGGTCTTAGGTGTCAGGTCTCAGGAACAACGCTGCTCCCGTTCAATCGTGCGCCCAACGTTCGATGTTACCACGCTGAAAACTGCCCACTGGCTGCGGGGCTACTGACTACTGATTTCCGCCGTCTTCAGAAAGTCGTAATTCCCCGACGGATTCAGGCTTACGTTCCGCATCCGCCGGGTGTGCACGAGCACGTTATCGAAGTACCACAGGTTTATGTATGGGACATCTTGCGCCAGCACTTCCTGAACTTCAGCGTAGAGCCGCTTGCGGGCATTTTGATCGGTCTCGCGGCGCGCCTCGTCAATCAAACGATCGACCCGCGGGCTTGAATAGAAACCTCGGTTTGCGCCATTGGGTGGGAATCGATTGGAGTGAAAAGCATACTCAAAAATATCCGGGTCTTCATTCCCGCCGATCCAGCGCAACGAATAGAGCTGGAAAGCGCCGCTGGTGACGTCGGCAAAGAAAGTAGCGAACTCGAAGGTGCGAATGTCGAGCGCAATGCCTACTTCTCGCAATTGCTGTTGCAACACCGCCGCCAGCAGCCGCGTGGACTCCTCCGTAGACGTCTTCATCGTCAGGTGGAAGCGAACGCCATCGCGAGCTCGGTAGCCGGCCGCATCCAGCATCTGGCGAGCTTTCTCTGGATCATGTGGGTAGGCGGCCACGCCCTGGTCATACGCCCAGCTTTGCGGTGGGAGCACACTCAGAGCCGGTTGCGCGAAGCCGCGCCAGATGTATTCGAGAAGAGGACTGCGGTCGATGGCATACGCGATCGCCTGGCGAACCCGCACATCCTTTAGGGTCGGATCGCGCAGGTTAAACGCGAGATAGGAAAGCACCGTGCCCGGCGCGCGCTCGACCTGCAAGTTCGGCTCGCGCTCCAGCGCCACGATGGTGTCGGAAGTAAGCGCATTGATCGCAACATCGGCGCTGCCCTTGCGCAGTTCAAGCGCCCGCGTCGTCGTGTCTGGCACGACCGTGAAGCGCACCCTGGCCAAGCGCGCCTTCGCTCCCCAGTAGTTGTCGTTGCGCTCGACTAGGACTTCTTTATCTTGCTCGGCGCTGACAAACTTGAATGGTCCGGAGCCAATCGGCTTGCGCGTGATCTCATCGAGCGCCCCGTAGGGCACAATTCCACTCGCGCCCTCCGAGAGATTCCACAGCAAGGTCGCGTTGGGCTCTTTGAGATGAAATACCACGATGAACTCGTCGGGCGCCTCGATGTGATCCACGAAACGGTACGCCGCCGACTTTGTACTGCGAATCTTGCCCTGGAGCAGGGAGTCGAACGTCCACTTAACGTCGCGGGAAGTCAGCGGACGCCCATCGTGAAAAGTTACGCCGCGATGCAGATGGAAGACGTAGGTCAGCGGATCGGGAATCTCCCAACGCTCCGCCAGCCCGGGCTGGACATTTAAGTGCTCGTCGCGCGTGAGCAGCGCGTCGAAGATGAGTTCGCCAATGCGCTCCGATTGCGCATCGAGGCCCACCCGAGGATCAAGATCCGTGGGGCTGCTCTCAATAATCATCACCAGCGTGTTGGGATCGGGAGCTTGTGAGCAGGAAAGGAGCGGCAACACGCATCCGCTGAGGAATAATAAACAATTTGCCGTCCTGAAAAAACTTGTTGTTCTAAAAAAAACTGTCATCCTGAGCGAAGCGAAGGACCAGCTTCTTGCTCGCACCCGCGCTGCCGTCTTACACATGCGAAATCTTTCCCAGGATCGCCGCCCGCTTTGCTCCCGTAGCCGACGGCACATTGGATGGCCGCCGATGCCACGTCTCATGCGCGAGCAGGGCAAAAGCGATTGCCTCCTTCGCTTCCGCCGGAACGCCGAACTCATCCGAAAAATGCAGTCCGATCCCCAGAGGTGCGATTTCATGGCGCAACATGGTCATCAGCGTCGGATTCTTCGCGCCTCCACCCGAGACAATCATTTCGTGATCACGGCGTCGAACCCCAAATCGCGGCAACACGAATCGCTGGACCGCGTCCGCAATCGATCGCGCCGTCAACGCCGTTGCCGTCGCCACCACGTCAGCCTTACTGGCGCCGCGGCAGATCTGAAGAAATTGGCCCACGTATTCCCGGCCAAATTCCTCACGGCCCGCTGTCCGCGGAGGCTTCTGCCGAAAAAAGTGCGCCCGCATCAACTGAACAATCACGCCATCCAGTGCGCGTCCCGCGGCCGCGACTCTGCCGTCGCGGTCGAGACGCTTCCCGAACAGCTCTTCCATTACAGCGTCAATCACCATGTTGCCGGGGCCGGTGTCAAAAGCAACCACTTGGCGCAGCGACGCGCCCGCGGGAATCGCCGTCAGATTCGCAATTCCACCGATGTTCTGCGCAATGCGTCCCACCGCTTGATTGCGATAGACAAGATAGTCGAGGAACGGCACCAGCGGCGCGCCTTTTCCCCCGGCCGCAATATCTGCGGGACGAAAATCAGAGACCACCGGCACACCGAGCCGCGCGGCGATCACCGCGCCTTCGCCCGTTTGCCACGTGACTGCCAACTTTCGCCCGAGAAAGCGCTCTGCCTCTCCCTGGTGATAGAGCGTCTGTCCATGACAGCCCACCAAGTCAAGTTTCGCGCGATGCTTGCGCGCCGTCCTCGCCACCGCCTCCGCGTACAGTTCGCCCAGAAGAAAGTTCAGCCGGGCCAGATCCGCAACGTGGGCCAATTCCGCGTTCATCATTGCCAAGATTGCGCGTCGAATCGGGGCAGGGAACGGATACTCCTCGTGCGCAAGAAGTTTGAAGTCTGAGTGCTCGGTTTTGTGTGGGGACGGGCCTCTGGCCCGTCCAGCCCCGTCGGAGGCAAACCGCACCAGCGCTACATTGATTCCGTCCGCCGAGGTGCCGCTCATCACGCCGGCAACAATCATGCGCGTTCCTCACGATCGAACGCTGCCAGCCGGACCTCTTCCCCGAATTCCCAGAGCTGTCGCGTCAGCTTCCCAACTCGTGCGGAAGTAGGAGCGGGGGTGTGGCGACTTGCCCCCGGTTTCTTTTTAAACGACTTCTTTTTAAACGCCAGCACGCGCCGCGCCGATTCCCGCACGCGACGGGCAAATCGGCCGTCGCGCTCCGCCTCCCGGGCGACTGCTTCATGTGCGCGAAGAATGAAGTCTTCCTGATGGCAGATCAGGCCGAGATCGCCCCCGGCGCGGATGTGCCCGATCATCGCCTGTTCGATAGGGGCCGCCGCCAGCACGCCGCCCATCTCCAGATCGTCGGAACAGATCAGGCCCCGGTAGCCAATCTTCTTGCGCAGAATGTCGGTGATCCACTTCTTCGAAAGCGATGCCGGAGTCCGCTCGTTTGATCGTTCATTGGTCCGCCCCTTCGTCACCGCCGGAAACGCTGCATGAGAAATCATGACAAATGGCAATTGACGATGCAGTATTCGATACGGATAGAGATCTTCGACCCACATCCTCTTGAGCGGCTTCTTAATCACGGGTAGCTCGCGATGGCTGTCGAGCTTGCTCTCGCCCAGTCCAGGAAAGTGTTTGCCGCAGCCGAGCACGCCGGCATCGCCCAACCCGCGCAGAAACTCGCGCGCGTAGGCAACCACCTGCTTGGGATCGTCCGAAACCGTCCGCGAACTCATCACGGAACGCGAAGCCTCGTAGGCCAAGTCGAGCACCGGAGCGAAATCCACGTTGAAGCCAAGCGCGCGGCAGTTTTCGCCGATCAAGCGTCCATGCTTGCGAAAGAGGGCACGGTTGCCCGTGGCAAAGACTTCTGCCGGAGAAGGCGCCGAGCCGATCACGTTGCGGAAACGGTCCACCGTGCCGCCTTCCAGGTCCACGCAAGTGAAAAGCGGCGTGGCAACGCGCTTGTGGCATTCGCGCAGAAGAGTATGCGTCTGCTCGGCTGAGGTGATATTGCGGGCAAAGAAAATCACGCCTGCTGGCTGAATCTTCGTGAGCAGGGAAGCGAGCCGCGAGGACATCTCGGTCCCATCGAAGCCGATGATAAGCGACTGGCCGATGTGCAGTGTCAAGTCACTCACTCTCATTTTCAGCCCGGAAGGCACGTCCCTCAGGGGCTAAAGCCCGCATTGTTACTGAGCTAAACGGCACGGCTGAAGCCGTGCCCTACCCAAAAGTGATTTGTGAAACATCTCGAACACGGGTCAGGATCCTGGTCTGTCTGATCTTCTCCGCGAACTCCGCACCTCGGCGGTTAGATTTCTTTCTTCAACTCCGCCAGCAAGTTTAGCGCTTCCAGCGGCGTCAGGCGGTTTAAATCCACTTCGCGCAGTTTTTCCAGTACCGGTTGCGACAGCGGGGTGAAGATGGTCAACTGCGTCGGACGCTCCGGCTCCGCTCCTGGCGTCAGATGCCCCGAAAGCCGGTGCTCGGACGATTCATGTTCCGCCAGCACCTCGCGCGCGCGCACCACGACTTCGTTCGGCAATCCCGCCAGCTTTGCGACTTCGATTCCGTAGCTGCGGTCGGCCGCGCCCGGTTCGACGCGGCGCAGAAAAACAACGCTTCCGCCAGTCTCTTTGACGGAGACGTGATAGTTTTTCACGCCAGTCAATTGCTCAGCCAGTTCGGTTAATTCGAAATAGTGCGTGGCGAACAAAGTCTTGGCCCGCACGTGCGCGTGCAGATACTCGATGGCGGCCCAGGCGATTGCCAGTCCGTCATAGGTGGAAGTGCCGCGCCCGACTTCGTCCAACAAAATCAAGGAGCGCGCCGTCGCCGTGTGCAGAATCGCGGCGGTCTCCGTCATCTCGACCATGAACGTAGACCGCCCCCGAGCCAGGTTGTCGCTTGCGCCAATGCGGGTGAACACGCGGTCCACAATGCCGAGGCGCACCGCACGCGCCGGAACAAACGAACCCATCTGCGCCATGATCACGATCAGCGCCGCCTGCCGCAGATAGGTGCTCTTGCCGCCCATGTTCGGCCCGGTCAGCACCACGATATTGTGCGTCGCTTTGTGCAGGTCCGACGACGAATCCAGAAACAGATCGTTCGGAACGAAGCGCTCGCTCCCTGCGGCCAGTTCCTGCAGTTCGATCACCGGATGACGTCCTTCGACAATTTCCAGATCGCCCGCGTCCTCGGCCTTTTCAACTTCATCGAAGTGCGGGCGGCAGTAATTCCGCAGCGCCGCAAGGTGCGCTAGGCAGCCCAGGACGTCCACTTCCGCCAGTGCCAGCGCGGTTTGCCGGATGCGCTTGGCCTCGGCAGCGATGGCAGAACGCACGTCGGCAAACAGCCGCCGCTCGATTTCGACAATCTTCTCCTGGGCATCGAGAATCTTTGATTCATACTCTTTCAGCTCCGGAGTGGTGAAGCGCTCGGCATTCACCAGCGTCTGCTTGCGTTCGTAGTCGGCGGGCGAGAGGTGCAGGTTCGCCTTTGAAATCTCGATGTAGTAGCCAAAAATCGAATTGAACTTTACCTTAAGCGACCCAATCCCCGTCCGTTCCCGTTCGCGCTGCTCCACTCGCGCCAGGTACTGCTTCGAGTTGCGGCTCAGGTCGCGGAGTTCGTCCAGATCTTTGTCGACGCCCGCCGCAATTACACCGCCATCGCTCAGCGTGAGCGGCGGCTCTGGAACCAGCGTGCGATCAATCTTCTCCCGCAGATCGCCCAGTTCGTCGATCACTCCGTGCAGCGTCGCCAGTCGCAACGCCGAAAGTCGTGACTCAGACAATTCCGCCAACACCATCCGCACTTTGGGAATTCGTGCGAGCGACGCTGCCAGAGCCAGCACGTCTCGTGGATTCGCCGTTTCCAGCGTGACCCGGCTCAGCAGACGTTCGAGGTCGAGAATTCCATCGAGCGACCGCCGCAATTCTTCGCGCCGCACCGTGTCTTTGACCTGCACCTCAACGGAATCGAACCTGCCGTCGATCTCGGCCCGATCCAAAGACGGACGCAGCATCCAGGTACGCAGCAAGCGCTTGCCCATCGGCGTCACGGTTGCATCCAGGCAGCGGAACAAAGTCATTCCGGCATCCGTTCCCGCGAACGTTCCAGCAAATAGTGGTTCGATCAACTCCAGGTTTCGCACCGTCACCGCATCAAGCAGGAGGCAGTTCTGCCGCTCGTAAAAGCCGATGCGGTCCACATGATCGAGTGTGCCGCGCTGTGTTGACCGGATGTAATAGAGGATCGCCCCGGCCGCCGAAGCCGCTGCCCGTTTCCCCGCCAACCCGAAGCCCTCCAGCGAGAGCACGCCGAAGTGATTCTCCAGGAGCGGAATGGCATGGTCGGGAGCAAAGATCCAGTCGTCCAAAGGAGTTTCCGTCCAGCCGGCGCTGGAAACCCGGGCCACGGGAGCGGTGCCTGAGGAGAGACCTGTGTCTGTGCGGGGACGGGCGAGGGCGCCCGTCTCTCCACTACCTTTCTTTTCGAATAGCGGAGCCGAAGATCCATATAGCATTTCTTTTGGCCGCAATTGTTCAAGTTCTTCTTGAATGCGGCGTCCGGCCGACTCGCCCACGAACTCGGTCGCTCGAAACTCGCCCGTCGAAAGATCCAGCGCCGCAAAACCCACGCGATCCCCGACCGTCGCCACCGCCGCCAGAAAGTTGTTCTCCTCCGCGTTCAGCGACGAATCCGCCGCCGTGCCCGGCGTGACGACGCGCGTCACCTCCCGCCGCACCAGCGTCTTCGCCAGGCGCGCGTCTTTCGTCTGCGCCTGCACCTGCACCTGTTCGCAGATCGCGACCTTGAACCCGCGCCGGATCAGTTTTGCGATGTAGCCCTCGGCGGCGTGGTAAGGCACGCCACACATGGGGATGGCCACGCCCTTTTCTTTATTGCGCGAGGTCAGCGTGATCTGCAACTCGCGCGCAGCCAGCACCGCGTCGTCGAAGAAAAGCTCGTAGAAATCCCCCAGCCGGAAAAACAGCAGAGCGTTGGGATGCTCTTTCTTGATGGCGGCATACTGCCGCATCAGCGGCGTCGAGGGCTCAGACATAGGCAATTGGTAATTTTGTAATCGCTAATTTTGTAATTTGCAATTTTGCCAGTCCTCACTACTCTAGCCTGCCGGAAGGTTTTCAGATTACAAAATTACAAAATTGCCAGATTACAAAATTCTCCATTTGACTCCCTGCGTCGATTTTGCTCTTCTTACGCCATGGAACTCCGTAAGGATCCGATCACCCGTTCCTGGGTAATCACCGGTGACGATGTCATCGAGCCCACTCCACGTTCCGAAGCCTGCCGGTTTTGCGGTGCGTCCGCCGAGCCAGCCCAAGTCATCGCCAACCTGCCCGGGGTGGATGGCAGCGCATGGTCGGCGCGTTCCGTCGTCCATCCGCATGCGCTCTACCATATCGAAGGCGAGCCAGCGCGCCGCGCCGACGGCCTCTACGACCGCATGGGATCGGTCGGCGCTCACGAAGTTCTGCTCGAAAATCCCCGCCACGACGGCCATCTCTGGGATGCGAGCGCCATCGAAGTCGAACAGTTCCTGCGTCTGATCGCGCTGCGAATTCAGGATTTGAAGCGTGACAGCCGGTTCAAGTACATCAGCATCTTCAAGAATCACGGGGAACAAGCCGGCCAGGAGTTCGACCACCCCACTTCCCAGCTGACCGCAACGCCTTTCGTGCCGCGCCGCGTCCTCTACGAACTCCGCGCCGGACGCGACTATTTCGAGAGCAAAGAGCGCTGCGTGTTCTGCGACATTCTGGCGCAGGAGGAGCGTCAGAACCTGCGCATCGTCGAAATTTGCGGAGACTACTTGGCCTTCTGCCCCTATGCTCCGCGCGTCCCGTACGAAACCTGGATTATGCCCCGCAGCCATGAATCTTCCTTTGAGCGCACCGGTTCATCGCGCGTGGGCAGCTTGAACGATCTCGCCGCGCTCCTGCGGCGCACCCTGCAACGTATTCGCACCGTCACGGAGGCCTTCCACCTCGTGCTCCACACCTCACCCAACAGCCAATATCCTTCGGAAACCCTCGGATATTGGAAAACACTCGATGACGATTACCACTGGCACATCGAAATTCTGCCCATTCTTGAGGCCAAGGCGAGGTCGTACACTTTCAAGGAGATTTATTATTCTCCGGTCACCTCGGAGACCGCGGTGAAACGTCTGCGCGAGGCAAAAATCTAGCAGCAGTCGTTGGTCGTTCGTCGTTAGTCGCTTGGGGAGGCTTTCAGTTCTTGCATCAAGCTAGCGACCGACGACCAACGACCGACGACCATCGACTAACGACCGCCCTCATGACCATCCGTCGCCTCAAGACCTACACCGGATCCCAAGGCTACGTTTACCAGTACTATTTCGTCGGAAAACGTCTTGCCCCGACATCCGACGCCAATGAATACATTTTCGACGTCACCTCCGACCGCAAGCTGACTTACGCGGTCAGTATTTCCCTCCCGCACCGGGTGGTTGCCGCCTGGGCCGAATCCCACGGACGCCCCCTCGCTGATTCCGAGCAGTACGCCGCCGTCAAGTTGCGTCTGTTCCGCGCGTTCGACGAACTGGAAGAAATGCAGGCGCAAGGCAGGCAACTACAGGTGGATCTGCAGTCGCTGGAAGAATCGCTGGCGTCGTTAGGCGTGGAATAGATTCGACAGCGCCGTACTGCCGGTCCTCCCTGATCGTCATTACCTAAGAGGTAGAATGGGTGGGTTATCCCGGCGCGGCATCGGGAAAGGGAGTTCGCATGTCACTCGTCGCAGCGACTGGAGACATTCACCTGAAGTCGGTCCTGATCGCAACCGATTTCTCGGAAGCATCCGAGAAAGCCCTCCGTCATGCTCTCGCCATTGCTCGCCACTATGGGGCGAAATTCTACCTGGTGCACGTGGTCTCCTCGCTGGGATTCACTCTCGTGGGTCCAGACGCAGTGATTGCCGCCATCGATGCAGTTCGCAGGGACGCCCGTCAATTGGAGGACGATCTTATTCGAAGTGGGGCGCTGGCCGGTCTGCGCCATGAGATCATCGTTTGCCACGGCAATGTATGGGAAGAGGTGGAAAAAATAGTCAGGCGAGAACAAGTGGAGCTGGTGGTCATCGGCACCCACGCTCGACGAGGTTTGGGGAAACTGTTTCTCGGGTCAGTGGCGGAACAGGTCTTTCGCCACGCCGAGTGCCTGGTACTGACGGTTGGTCCGGGTTCCATGCAGGACTCCCCTGTCGGGAGCACGCGAGCGATTCGGCCGTTTCTGTTCGCTACCGACTTCGGTGGACCCTCCTTACGCGCCCTGCCATATGCCGTCTCGTCCGCCAATCACTTCGGAACAAAACTTGTTTTGCTCCATGTTCTCCCCGTGGTCACCATGGCGGAGGGTTCGAGTTTGCCCACTGCCGGCGATGTCATGCGAACGCGAGAGAAGGCTCGGATGGCCAGCTTACAGCGGCTTGAGGAATTGACGTCGCAGAGCGCGAAGCTGGCAGTCAAACCTGAATTTTTAATCGAGTTCGGTTTGCCGAGTGAACAAATCTTGCACGCAGCCAATAGTCTCAAGGCCGATGCGATCATTTTGGGTTTGCATCGCTCAGCCCATATCGATACAAAATCCCACATGCCGTGGGCGACTGCGTATGAAGTAGTGTGCGGCGCAGGCTGCGCCGTTTTAACCGTGAGGAATTGAGACAGAGACGTCTAGTACAGACCGCTCGTCCGGGCAAACTGTGTAAACATCACGATTTCGCACGCCGTCCCATTTGCCCGCATGTGACCCACGTCACACACACTTGTGATGGCGTCCGTTTCCTCCGCACCCTTCCGCCCGGCAAACTATAATTACCAGGTGGGGTGGTAAGGTATACACCGGCCTGCGGAAGCACCCAAAAAACGATGACCCTGATTTGGCTGCGTGTCGCGCTCGTTTGCTACGCTGCGGGATTGCTCTATGCGCTGGTCGCGCTCACTCGCACCTCCGAAGTCCTCGGTAAAGTCGCGCTCCATGCCTCCTACCTCGGCATGGTGTTTCATTTCGTTTCGCTGACTGAAGCCGTGGTCGAAACCGGCCAGCTTGCTTCTGCCTCGGTTCACAACTCAGAGTCGCTGCTGGCCTTCCTGATCATGGTCGTTTTCATGATTTCCTATCTGGTGTACAGGACGACCACGCCGGGCATCGTGATTTTTCCCCTGGTTTTTCTGCTGACCTTCGTGGCCGCCACCGGTCAGCAACCGCTGGTCTTCGCCTCGGATGTCGTGAAAAAAGGCTGGCTGGCAGTACACATCCTGATGATCTTCACCGGATACGCGGCGCTCTTCCTCAGCTTTGGCGCCAGCATTCTTTACCTTCTGCAAGAACGCGCGCTGAAGTCCAAGAGTTCGAGCGGAATGTTCTCGCGCCTGCCCTCTCTGCAGGTCATTGACGACATCGGCTATCGCTCGCTCATGCTCGGATTTCCCTTCATGACTCTGGGCCTGATCGCGGGCATCGTGGTCGCTGAATCCACCTACGGCCGCATTGATTTTCTCGATCCCAAGATTCTGCTTTCCGTCCTGATGTGGGCGGTGTACCTGTTGATGGTGTTTATGCGGCTGAGCGCCGGGTGGCGTGGACGCCGCGCTGCTACGCTTGCCAGTGTGGCTTTCGTCGCGGCGATCGTGGCTTGGATCGCCAACTACTTCAGCGGAATGCACAGGTTTATCGCGTCATGAGATTCCAGCTCATCGGCATCAATCACAAGACCGCGCCGGTTGAGGTGCGCGAGCGCCTGGCCATTCCTGAATCGCGCTTGCCCGAGGCCTGCAAGCGCCTATCCGAGCATCCCGCCATTGCCGAGGGCATGATCGTCTCCACCTGCAACCGTGTCGAATTTATCGCCAACATGAAGAACGGCAACGGCGACCTGCGCGAATTCCTGCGCGAGTATTTCGCCGTCGATCTCAGCCAGTTTGAAAGGCATCTCTACGAATTTCGCGAAGATGAAGCCGTCCGCCACATCTTTCGCGTTGCCGCCAGCCTCGATTCCATGGTCGTCGGGGAGCCCCAGATTCTAGGGCAGGTCAAGGAAGCCTACGCCACCGCCCGTGCCGTGGGAGCGGTGCGCGCGCAGCTCGATCAGCTGCTCACCAGGTCGTTTGCGGTGGCCAAGCGCGTCCGTACCGAAACCGCCGTCGGAACTTCGTCGGTTTCGGTTGCTTCGGTGGCCGTCGAACTGGCAGAGAAAATCTTCGGAAGCCTGAACGGCAAGAGCGTCTACCTGGTCGGTGCGGGGAAGATGTGCGAGTTAGCGGCCCGGCATCTGCTGGCGCACGGCGCCGCGTCTCTGTTTGTCGCCAATCGCACCTACGACCGGGCGATCCGCTTAGCGCAAAAATTTGACGGACAGGCGATCGAATTCAGCCGGCTTTATGACACCTGCGATCGCGCCGACATCGTGATTACCTCGACCGGCTCGCCCCACTTCATCTTCCGCCGCGAACACGGCGAAAAGCTCATGGTGCTGCGCAAGAACAAGCCCATGTTCTTCATCGATATCGCCGTGCCCCGCGACGTCGACCCCGAGATGAACAAGATCGATGGCATTTTCGTCTATGACATCGACGACCTGCAGCAAGCGGTGAGTTCGCACGTCGCCGATCGCAAGAAGGAAGCCGAAAAGGCGGAGGCGATCATCAACGGCGAGGTCGCAAAATTCCACGCTCGCCTGCAGACTCTCGACGTCGTTCCCACCATTGTCAGCCTGCAGGACCACCTCGAAACCATTCGCCAGGCCGAGATTGATCGCGTTCGTGGCCGCCTCGGTTCCATGACCACCGACCAGGAACTTGCCGTCGAAGCGCTCACTCGTGGCATTGTCAACAAAATCATGCACACCCCCATCAGCGCCCTGAAGACGGCTGCGCGCGATCCCGAATCCACCACCGTCATCGACCTTGTGCGCCGCCTCTTCAACCTGCATAACGAAGACGAAGAGAAAGAAGCGGTCGCTTCGAAGTCCGCCCGCCGCCCGGAAGCAGAAGACTGATGGCTCGGCTGCGCATCGGCTCCCGCGGCTCGCAACTTGCGCTCTGGCAGGCCCATCACATTTCCGATCTGCTGCGCGCTCAGGGCCATACCGTGGAACTCGAGATCATCAAGACCACCGGCGATAAGATCACCGACGTTGCGCTGGCGAAAGTCGGCACCAAGGGCATGTTCACCAAGGAAATCGAAGAGGCTCTCGTCGACAACCGGGTTGACCTCGCTGTGCACAGCTTGAAAGATTTGCCGACGGAGTTGGCCGCCGATTTCGAGATTGCCGCCATCACCACCCGCGAAAATCCGCGCGACGTTTTTTGTTCTGTGAACTTCCCGAGCATCGAAGCGCTGCCGCAGCAGGCGAACGTTGGCACCAGCAGCCTGCGCCGCCAGGCGCAGTTGAAGGCTCTTCGACCGGATCTTCAGATTCACCCGCTCCGCGGCAATGTGGACACGCGTCTGCGCAAACTCGAATCCGGCGACTACGATGCCATCATTCTGGCCGCTGCCGGCCTGAATCGCCTCGGCAAAACGCAACGGGTCCGTCAGGTGATCCCCGAGGAGGTGATGACCCCCGCCGCCGGACAAGGCGCCTTGGGAATCGAAATTCGCAATGGCGACACGGCAACGCGGGCGCTTCTGGCATTTCTCGATGATGGCGCCGCGCGCGCCGCCACCACCTGCGAGCGCGCCCTGCTCAACAAACTCGGAGGCGGTTGCCAAGTCCCCATCGGAGCCTTCGCCGAAGTAATGGGAGGCCGCATTCGTCTGAACGCGCTCGTAGCCCATCCCGATGGAACAAAAGTTCTGCGCGAAACCCGCGACGGCGAAGATCCCGTGCGCCTGGGCCATGAAGTCGGCGAAACTCTTCTCCGTCGAGGCGGCGATGTTATTCTCGAAGAAGTTTATGGCGAAGGCTTTGCTCTACCGCAGCAACCGTAGAAGCAGGTCTCAGGTGTTAGGTCTCAGGAAAACCTGACACCTGAGACCTGAGACCTAACATCTGATCCATGAAGCCCAACGAAAAGCATCCCCTCGCCGGAACCCGGATTCTTGTCGGACGCGCCCGGCACCAGGCCGGCAGCCTTTCCGCCAGCCTGCGCAGTCTGGGAGCAGCAGTAATCGAAATTCCCTTCATTGAGATCCGCAAGCCGCAATCGTACCGTCCGGTCGACGATGCGCTGAAAAATATCGGGAACTACGACTGGCTCATTCTCACCAGCGCCAACGGCGTCGAAGCCATGTGGGAGCGCATCCGGAAACTTCGCATCACACGCCGCAATCTCAAGCATCTCCAGATCGCCGCGATCGGGCCTGCAACCAAGAAAGCGATCGTGAAGCATGGTCTGAAGGTCAAGATGGTTCCGGAGGAGTACGTTGCCGAGTCTGTAGTGAAGGGGCTGCGGGATAAGGTCAACGGCAAGCGCGTCGTGCTCATACGAGCCAAAGTCGCGCGCGACGTGATTCCAGAGGAACTGCGCGCGGCCGGAGCCGAAGTCGATGTGATTGAAGCTTACGAAACCGTTGTGCCCGAGACATCACGGGTTCGCCTGCGCGCGCTGATGAAAAATGCAGCTCGCCGCCCGCACATCGTGACCTTCACCAGTTCCTCCAGTGCGAAGAACTTCGCCGAACTGCTCGGCAACTTCAAGCAAGGTTCACGCATCGCAGGCTGGCTCAAGCATGTCCAGTTTGCTTCGATTGGTCCGGTAACTTCGGCGACGCTCGGCGAATTGCAGATGCCGGTCGCAATCGAGGCCCGCGAATTCACCATGGGCGGACTGATTCGCGCGATTGTGCTCGCCCGCTACGCAGAAACCGCATAGTTCGAAGCAATTCTATTCCGGCTTGGGACCCGAGATTCCCATCGGCGGGTCAATCGCGTCCAGGTAGGCCTGCATGCGGGCCTTGCCATCGACGGGCATTCCGGTGAACTCGATGCCATTGCCCACGCCCGGATCGCACGTCCGGACCTCTGCCGTGATTTTGACGTGCTCCGAATCCAGCCAGAAATCCACCCGCAGCACAGTTCCGAGGGGAAAAGGCAGCATGTTCTCAACGTAGCATCCATTGCCGCTCACGTCGGTAGCATTAATGCGGATCGGCGCGTTGACGCGCTCGTCGCGAAGTTCCAGGGGAATGGTGACCTTATGCCGGTGCCAGCGCCGCCGGTTGGAGGGAGCAATCGTCACCGTCGCGCCATCGAGGGGCAGATAGTTTTTCCACGGGCACTCCTGATCGGCGACCAACTTCACTCCCACTTGATTTTTCTTGACCGGGCCGGTGTTCATCACCCAGATTACCGTGCAGCGCGCTTTTTTCTCGTCGCATTGCACTCCGATCACGTCACCCACTTTCAGTTCGCTCTCGACGCCCGAAATCAGCGCACCCTCCGAACTGATGTTCTGAGCGCGAGCATGTTGAGAAAAGGGGCGTCCGTCGGAACTCATTCCCCATATCCGCACCGGCAGGTCCACACTCAGGCGAGGTTCGGTCTGATGGTCAGCCATGTCTTATCCTCGTATTCGGCTCCTGTGATCATACCGCCGTCTGACGCGCCGCGACATTACAAAGTCGGCCGGCGCAGTAACGAGCGGAGCACCACTTTCGGCACTGCCAATCATCATTCAAGAGCGGTTTCCCCGGACTTTTCCGCGAACTTTTTCGCGAACTCTCGATAGCTGATGATACGGATCTTTTGCTCCTCCAGAAACTGTCGCAATTCCGCCGAGGTCAGCAGACGCCGCTCCTGCTCGCGCGAATCGAGCAATCGCGTGCGGGCTGCGCGCAAGTCGGCGTCATTGTACCCGGGATGACAGACTAACTCCCATGTTCCCTCCGGCAGGCTGGCGAGCGTCTGGCGCAGCAGAGAACTATAGCCGGAATTGTCGTTCGGAGTATCGACCAATCCGGTCTCGATCACTCCCACGATACCGTCGGGCGTAAGCAGTCCAGCGCGCTTGGTCCGGTGAAGGAATTGCCCGGAGAAGGCATGCAGCATGCGCACCTGGCCATAACGCTTCCAGAGATCGCGCTTGCCTTTGAATTGCCGCGCGGGCATCGCTTTCAGGGGAACGAACGGATTGCGGATGGCGCGAACCCCGCAAATCCGCGCGGCGCGCAGGAGCGCCGCAAGAATCTCCGGAAAAATGTGGGCGTGTTTGTGGGTATCGAGATGAGTCACCTGGAGACCGGTGGATTGAATTTTCCTTATTTGCGCAGTAACTTCTGCGACCAGTTGATCGCGATCGAAGCCTCCGAACATGGCGCGCGCGGCGAACGCCGAAAGGCTGGAGTAAAACTTGCCCGGCTCCGCCGAGCGAATCGCCAGCAGCGTATCCACTGCGTCCGGTGGCGACACCGGCGTTCCGTCCACCAATACGACGTGGCAACCCACCGAGAGATTCGGGGCCGAGCGGGCCGCAGTCACCGCGTCCTCGAACCGAGCGCTGTCGGCCATCAACGTCGCCGACGACACCACTCCACCGGTGTGGGCTTCCACGATGGCTCGATTCACTCCAGCGGTCAGACCTAAATCATCGGCATTGACGATTAACTTTCGCACGCAGAAAGTGTAACAGCCGCGCCGGTGAGTTCTGCACTGTTTGGGTCTCGGGCGCCGCTCGCACGTTGCCCGCGCGCCGAACCCATGCGGGCAAACCACTTGCCCCAAGCGCTGTTTGACCGGCAAGGGAAGGGTCCAGTATCCTCAGCATAAGTTTTGCACAAGGTTTCTCGCGAGCGGCGGGAATGCGCCGTGATCGCATCCGCGCGGAGCGGGCGGTTAGCTCAGTTGGTTAGAGCGCCTGCCTTACAAGCAGGAGGTCGCAGGTTCGAGTCCTGCACTGCCCACCATTTAACTTCTGAAACCTCACGCAGTTAGGAGCGGGTCACCGCTCTTCCCAAGAGGTGCTAGTTTCGCACTGTGCCCAGAATTGTGCCCACCTAGCCGTTCCATCGCTTCCAGGACGGCATCCTCAGACGGGTGAACGTACCGCGCTGAAATTGCGATTGAGCTGTGTCCGGCGACACGGGCCAGCGTCCACACATCGCAACCGGATTGCCCCAAGCGAGTCAGGAAGGTATGCCGGAGCGAGTAGAGAACAAACGGGCGGACCTTCGAGAGCCTCAGAGCCTTGCTGTGCTGCTTCTTGAGGGTGGACGGTTCAGTATGCCCGCTCTTGGTCGGCGCGGGCCATACGTAGCCTTCTAGCGGCCTTCCGTTCGCATTCCAGCGCGTTTCTAGGGTGTGTCGGACTCTAGGAGTCATCGGGAGCACTCGCCGCGCTGCTTTCGTTTTCCCGTGCGTAACCAGCAGCGTTCCATTGCGGCCATTCACCCAAGTAATCGAATCCCACAACAGCCTGTAGCATTCTTCCGGGCGAAGGCCCGTGTCCACCAGCACGGTTGCGATCTCAGACAGCAGCGGGTTCGCCGATGCCAGATACCGGGCTTCCTCTTCCGGCGTGATTACGCGCTCTCTGTGTGATTCGCCGGAAAGCATCTTGACCTTGGGTGCTCTCTCAAGTTCGCCCCATTCCTCTGCAACACGAAGAATACGGCGAAGGATGCGAAGCGAAGCATTGACCGTCGCCACCTTCATGCCCTCCGCTTGCCGATGACTGGCAAAATCGGCGATCCGCTCGGTGGTGATCGTGTCCAAGGTAAGGCCCGCGAGAGGAGAGTAAGCCTGAATTGCCATCAGCCCGACTCTGTAGAAGTCGCGCCAAGTTTTCAGCGAACTACTCGATTCTGACCACGGAGCAAAGCGTTTCCGGCAGAACTCGCCCAGCGTCATCACAGGCTTCTTGTCGCGCAGCCCCACTTCGCCCTTTGCAAGCGATGTGCGATGCGCAGACTCCATATCTCGTGCCGTGTGCTGGTTCGTTTGCCGGGTGGACTCCCGGATGGCCTGACCGTTGAATGTGAACTTGTACCAGTAGATTTTGCCTCGCTTGTAAATCGACATTGTGCTCTCTCACTTGACGTTCTTGTTTTTTTGTAACCAGTAGTTGTTCCGCGCCCACTCCCGGCGTCTCTTTTTCTCGTCCGGGTTCTCGCGGTGGAAGGTGTTCTTGCAATCCTCAGAGCAAAATCGTGAATGCGCAAACTTGGCGAAGAACCATCGCTTGCAATCTGAATTCGTGCATTCCTTGAGCGAAGCAATCCGCCCTTGCCGCGCCAACTCCACCGCGATCAGCACCGCATTCAGTTCGATATCCTTCCCTGCGCACCGCCACGCGAGGCGTATACCGCCTCCGAAGGGCGACGGCAGGCGCAGACGGGGCCGCGCCTCATATTGCCGGAGAAACTTGTTCACCGTCTCGATCTTGCGCATCTCCTCTATCTGAGTCGGATCACCACTCAAAATCCGCTGCCGTGTAATTTGCCGGCAATCACCCAATTCCTGAAGGGCCAAGATGATTTGCCGCAGGCGGTCGCGATGGATCATGCGCTTCTCGTTGAGTTGACTCAGCAGAAACCGAGCCTCCTCTTCGCCCCGATATGTCCGCTCGCTTCTGATACGGCTATTGAGCATAGTCTTGTATAGAAAAGTATGCCGCGATTTTTGCTTTGTCAAGGCATAATTCGTTTGCACGCAATAATGCGGCGTGGGAGGTGGTATCGCATGGAAGGCGGAAAGCTGTACACGGTAGGAGGCGCGGCAGAATTTTTGGGCGGGATCAGCAAATGGACAGTTCACTCGTGGCTCGCAAAAGGCAAGCTGCGCCGGACAAAAGTAGGCGCTCGCACGATGATCCGCGAGTGCGATCTGCAAGCGTTTCTGTCGGCGTGTAACCCGAATACTGATGTCGAGGAATCGGTCGCTCGGAGCAGTGGAAAGCAGCAGAACGGTGCTCAGTGATGACGGACGACCCCGATTTGGCCGCCGATGAGATTTTCGGTGAGCGACCGGAGCCTAAGCCACCGGACGCGCACGGGCAGATGGGAGTGTCCCCTGCCGACGGCGAAGGTGAAAATTGGGAGGATTTGGCAGGGCCGGAGCCATCGAAGAAATCGGTGAACATCGGCCTGTTCGCCAGGTTTCCCAACACGTTTTTCAGCAGTGGAATGGCGCGTAAGCTCGGAACCGCTGGCACCGTGCTTTACATCGCCCTGTGCGAACACGCAAACCGGGAGCCCAGCAATACCTTTAAGGCGTCAGACAAGACCCTCGCGTGGGAGACGGACCTCAGTCCGCGCACCATCAGGAATAAGAGAATCAAACTTCAAGAAAACGGTCTGGTGCAGTATTCGCGGGAACCCGGACAAAGTTTTACCTACACTCTCTTGCGCCAAAAGCTACAGTGGTTCAAGGTTGCTGAAAGACAACCACGGGAGAAACGGCGACCGCGTGCGATGGCTGCCATCAGAGCGAAACAAGAGCTGTGAAACTCTGGCAAATTCTGCCAGAGGTGCGGCAAATTTTGCTGAACTATGTGCGGCAAACTTTGCTGGAGACACCAGCAGACTTTGCTGGAGGGTCCAGCAAGTGTTGCTGGAGAGAGCAGCATACTTTGCTGATCCGTCTAGGTTCTTACAAAGAACGTTGTAAGTGAAGAAGGTGGTTATAAGAAGGTGCTTACCATAGAGGGTAGAGTCATGGAAGGAACACGAGAAAAAACGCCGGGCTTATCATGCGACATAAGGGAGAAACACCCAACCAATGAACCTCTTCGAGAACTCTTGCGTAGGAAGGTCTATCAGACGGGCCGCACCCGCCATTCGTTGCGTCCACACTAGCCGACGATGGAAGGATAGCGCAAGCTGTGATTTGATGGGGACAGTCAGTGCGCTGTGGCTAAGTGTTCAGCGCACGGTGAAGCTGTGCTAGTATTCGAGGAAAAACCCCGCCGGGGCAGGCGGGGCCTTAGATGAAACGATTCTCTTAGAGCGCATATTAGCGCAATAAGGGGTCGTATGCAACCTCAGTCACGCGCATTAAGTCACCTTTCCACACGACAACGTGTGAGCCGCAAGGTATGGAGGGCTTGGTATTCAATATCCGACTTCTTACGGAGTCTGCATCCGGTTGATGCGGTACAAAGATTGTGCTTTGCTCTCCGCAGTCTTCGTGCGCACATTCGTATTCAACGCGCCACAGGAGGGTTGGTGGATTTGGGATCTGCTCTGGTGCGGCGGGGTGAGCACTATCACGAGAACGAACGGACAAAAGCTCGTGTCGAAGGCATAGAAAGGTTAAGGGCCAATTATCCGTGGGCTGGAGTACCGCATTTTCAAACGTTCTTAGCGGGTTTCGACGAGGGAGAAAAATACGGCATGGCGGCTCGCCAGAGCAGTCTAGTTCAATCACATACGGAATCGGAATCGCAGGATTCATCGTTTACCAGCCTCTCCGAGAGTACCTATCCAAGCACTCAGGAACGCGCCACAAGCCCGCCGGAGCGCAGCAACGTGGTTGCTTAGTCCGAACTTACCCACGATGGCGATTGGTGAGGCTGGCAAAGCAATGCCCACATCTCGAAAAATAACCGACGATCTTGGTAGCCACTGGGCTTCAGCGCGCTTTCGATAATGTTCCGCATCACCGTGGGCGCATTGATGCAAGCCAAAACTCCCGCCACCCGATATAGCTCCGCGTTGATACAGCCCCAGATGTGAGGCGGGTCGGCCCCTGCCGCCATAACGAGATAATCAATGGTCACGGCTTTACGCTCCGTTGCGTTCAGCCGGTCATAGAGCGCGACGATCTGCCGCGCCTGTTCATCCTCTGAAAATCGAAGGTACTCTATGGCTGTCTTACCCAACCTCGCCTTGCGGAGCAGCCATGCCAGCCGCGTTCCCGGCATCGCACCCACTTCCAATCCGAGTGAAAGGCAAGCCCGGCGGAGCGGGGAAAGTTCGCGTTTTCGGCACAACCGGGAACTATTCATGCCGACATCATAAACCCGATGATTTTCTGGCGTCGTTCTCGGATGCGGGCCGAAATTGTCCAAAGACACTGGATTGTTGAAGTTAACCAGATGACGCACGGAACCACACCCCAAAAATCAGAATCACGCGCAACGCGATGAGGCATACACGTGTTTCAGCTTCCACCACGAAGCCCCCAAAATTGCGATAAACAGCAGGGTTTTCGACAAAAATATGAATCACCGTTTTCAACTGGCGATTGTTTTCGGCATTCGTGGCACACGAAACAAGTTTTTTCAGCTCAAAACGAAGACCGGGCGGAGCAAGGCGGCAAACTCATCGGCTCGCATCACGCCCTCCCAAAATGAGCATCAAGAGCGGCGCTTACCATCCCCCTTGTCGCCCCTGCGGGAATATCTAACCCCAACTTCCGGCACAGTTCAAGCTGCTTCGGCGTGGGTTTATCGTCGTGCCATCGAACGCTGCTTCGGCGTGGGTTTATCGTCGTGCCATCGAACGCGTTCCGCAGCACCAGGCCGGTCGCGGCGGCGACGGCTCGGTCGGCGGCGTTGAAGGCTTCCGCAAGGTTCTGCGCGTGAATCTCCACGGGCTTGCCTTTGAGTGAGCCACGGACCCACCACCCATCCCGCAGATCGCGGCTCAGGGTCAGCTTCTCCCGCATGACGGGAAGCACGTAGCAGTCACCCTGTTTGCGCCATGCCAGTTCCGTCAGCCGCTCGACCTCGGACAATTCGGAGTCTGCTTCGGGTCCAGCACTCAAATCGCAATTCTCCGCAAGCCCAGAAGAGCTGAGTAATCGTTGGAGCTGAACCCCATCGATCAGTTCCAATCCTACTTTCTCAGCAAACTCTCTCGCTTGTGAGGTGAAACCGGAAGTCGTAATGAAAATCCCTTTCACTGCCCTCTCAGCCATCACAGCGCCGTAAAAATCCCGAACCAGAGGCGCTCCGACAAGGTTGTCGGTACCATAACGCTTACATTGGAACAGGTAGCGTCCGCCGACTATCGCCTTGTCCAGCGTCGCCTCAATATCAATTCCGCCGTCTCCGCTCGCTTTCGTCATCTGCGCGTGAAACCCCATCCTTTCGAGCAAAGTAGCAATGACTTTCTCAAATTCGATCCCAGAAAGCCCCTCGATTCTCGCTGATCCGGGCATTCGCGAGGGAGGCGTTCCTTCAACCATCGAATGCTCAGGGGGCGCAACAGCGAGGCGCGTTAATTCGCCGGATTGCCTTCGACTTAGTTCCTCTTTGGCAGCACTGATGGCTTCAGACGTGTAATCCCGCGAGTCAACATTCAAGAGTTCAAAAAGCTCCTCATCCGTTTTCTCTCGCATCGTTCTCTTCAAGTCTTCTTGTGAGGGCACCACTGAGGTTCCGCCTTTTCTGACGCCAGAGAGTGGATGCACTAAATCTAGCGCAAAGACTAATTCCATGATGAGCGGATGGCAAGAGACATCTGCGTGGCGACAGGCGAGCGCATCAGAAAACTGCGCCGCGCTAAGGGCTGGCGGCAGATTGACCTTGCCGAGCACTCAGGCGTCCATGAGGTCCACATCTCGGATTTGGAGCGGGGAACACGTGAGCCGGGGCTGCGGACGCTCCGCAAGATCGTGGATGCCCTCGACACCACACTTTCGGAGCTTCTGAAAGGATTGTGATTCAGGCTGGGCATTCGCCCGGTGGGGGATTGCTCCATGAGAGTTACTAAGTAGTACCTGTCCATGTCTGGATTTAGTGAGAAGCACTCAAGATTCCAGCATCCACCGCAGGATCACGGCAAACGTCTCTCCGCTCATCGGATGACCCTTCTCGACGCGCTGGTAAGTGCTCCAAGGAATGCCGACCCGCTCCGCAGCTTCCCGAACACTCATCTCCCCGTGGTGACGCCATGCTCTCAACAGTTCCGCAATCCTCATGGCCGACAGAATACCGCACGCGAAGGCTGACGGCGACAAGGCTGGCATCCAAATTGGGGGGATTTTGAGTGTAATTGATTCCATAACAATGTCGGCTCCCAGCCCCGAGTAAGCTTGCGCTGTTTGTTCGCCTTTTTGCAGGTCAATGAGTGTAATCGCGATATTTCAACAGTTACGCGAAAGTCACTGCTTTTAAGATGGAGCAGTGGGACAATCAAGACCATGAAGGATCACGACGCCAGCAGGCATCCCGGCCCATTTCGCATTATGCAAGTGGATTCGGAGATTGCTGGTCTACTTGTAGCTGTCGGCTTTCTTGTGATGGGTTTCGTGAGTATGCCCATCGCAACATGGTTCGTGCTCGGGGCCATTACGCTCGGCGTGGTTGTCGCACTGCTGCTTCGCTTCACTCCTAAGAAGTTCCGTCGCGCGGTGCTGGGAGCGGTGATCATCCTCCTTGCGGTCGTGCTCTTCTGGGAAGGACGGAAACCTCGACGACCGCCTACTGTCTCGTCCGACGCCCTTTACGTCTTACCCGACAACGTTCCGTTCACATTGCACAGGACGGGCTATTGGGTGGACTGTTGGTTCGACGAGCAAGCGAATGTAGATCGATGCAAACTTACGGATGAAAGGGGAACCGTGTCGTTTGAGGATGTGTATCTCCCATGCGTAGGCAAAGAGCCACTTCATCAAATCGTATTGGTCTCTAACGGGCGCAGGCGATGGAAGGGGTACATATGGAACGGATCGCCCGAAAAAGGGACTAAAGTCCCGATCGTTTACGTGGATCGCCAAGTCTTGCTTCCCCGAAGTTTCTATGCAGAAGCCAAGCGCGATACGTATTGTCCTCCCCTTTGAAGGTTGACGTGATCAGGCGTGGCTGTTGAAAAACTCTTTTCAGGGAATTTCAACAACGAAGTTCATTCGTAAGCTATTGAATGTTCGTTCGCCGTAGACGCTGAAATTCACTGAAATTACTGCTTTGGTTCCTTTTTCAACACCCACAGGCGTTTACACTCAGAGTCGGGATTGCGAGTGAAATGGGGATTTATCGTCAACTGAGCTAGCTCCAGAGTTTTTCGATTCTTTCCCAGAGGCCATAGCATACCCCCGCGATGAGCATCAATGCGATCCATACCCAGTTGTTTATGTTCACAAGTGCATGATTTCCCGTCACAGCGAGTCCGGCCAGTACACATCCGGCGACAATAACAACCGTGGGCTGGGGCGTAATGATGACTGCTCTGCGAACCAACAAGATTCCCATGACAGCGGTTAACGCTGGTCCGGGGTCACTCTCTCTAGGAGCGACAAAAGCGTCAACGAAACACAACAGTGCTGCGAAGCCAAGCACGTAGTTCTGTGCGCGAAGTTTCATCTTGGAGTGCAACCGTCACGCAATTGTACTTCTGCGGAACGGATGACTGTTGTTAACAGGCGTGTCTGTTGAAAAATCTCGGTTCACGGCACGCTTTTTGTCCCTTCTGGCCTCCTGGTTAATCGCTTCTTTAGTTTCTCCAGACCAGGTTCATGCAGTTGCGATCTGCGGAGTTGGCTTACAGCTGAGGAATCGCACCAGCCGTTTCAGGTTCTGCGCCGTTGCCGCCAGATAGAACTGCTCGCGCACGAAGTGCATCCGACGTAGCCTCAGTCGACGGAGTCCGATGTAATTCTTTAGCTCTGCGAACAGTGCTTCCACTTTTCGCCGCGCCCGTTGCGAGATAGCGAACCCTGGTGTCTGAGCGAGAGCGTGCGCACGCTGCCGCGCGGACTCACAAGTATGGACGGCAAGGGTCCGATACTTGCCTCGCGTGCAGCGGCTCTTCTGGGAGCACTCGCGACAGCGCTTCACCGTCGAATAATAAACGTGTGTGCGGTTGCGCGCATTGATTCCGGCGTACTTCAGGAGTTTGCCTTCCGGGCAGAGATAGCCGTTCTCCTCGGGTATGTAGGTGAACTGGTCGATGCCATAGAGATCAGTCGGCCCATTGGGATTTTCTTTCACCCGGATGTACGCAGCGATACCACGTTCATCAAGCCATTGCAGTAGTTCGCCGTTGCCGTAGGTGGTGTCCGCTGCCAGCGTCTGTGGAAGATAGCCGTAACGTTCGCGATAGCGTTCAATCATGTCTCGGGCCGCTACGCTCTCCTGACTCAATCGCGCCGGCGTAGCTTGCACGCCCACGATGACGCAACTGGCGTTATCCACCAGATAGTTGTCGTAATAGCCGAGCCGCGCTGGACCGCCTTTGGTCGCGTAGATCGAATCCGGGTCCGTGGTCGAGACTTTCTCTTGCTGCGCAACCGGAGGTTCGACCGGGTTCTCCCGCTCCAGTTCGACTAGATACTCGCGCACCGTGTGGTTCACCTTAGCTACCTCTGGTAGTTGCTCGCGGGGTACGCGGCTGTGATGATCCGCATTGGCCTGGATGAAGCTGCCGTCCACCGACATGTGCTCGCCCTTCACCAATCCGGCTTCGACGCAACGGGCGACGATCTCTTCAAAGATCTCCTGAAACAGATTCGATTCCTGGAATCGTCCATGCCGGTTCTTGGAAAACGTGGAGTGATGCGGAATCTCCTGATCGAAGCCCAGTCCGGTGAACCAACGCCACGCCAGATGCATACGTAGCTCTTCCACCAGTTTCCTTTCGCTCGTGACCCCGTAGAGATAGCCGACCAGCAGCATACGCAGCAGCAGTTCGGGGTCGATCGATGGCCTTCCCGCATCGCTGTAGGAGTCCTTCAACTTGGCTCGTATAAATTCAAAGTTGACGTGGCGATCGATCAGGCGTAGCAGATGATTTTCAGGAACTTGATCTTCCAGGCGGAAGTAATAGAACAACGCTTCTGAGCGGGATTGGTGCCCCATCATGAGCAGCAGACCTCCAAATGGAATGGTGAACAGCAGCATCGGGAACTCTGACCTGCTTATAACCCGAACATTGCACCGCCACAAGCATCAACTGAGGGACTTTTTCAACAGACACAGGCGTTTACACTCAGAACCCCCTGTCATGAGTGAAATCGGGATGTTTCGCCAATTGACAGGTTGCGCCTTACGAAGCTGCTGCTGTGAATCGGACCGGCAGAGAGTGTCATTGGCAGTTTCCGTTAAACGCTATCGCGCCTTGTTCATGGACGCCTGAGGAATCTCAAGTAGAAAGCTGCGAACACCAAGACAATGCCAATATTCACTGTCAGCCGTTCCCAGAATCGGTTTCTGAAGAAGACGAAATCTACGCCGACTATGACGGCTGCCATCACCACCCCGTAAAGCACGACAGCTACCTGTCTGCCCATTTCAAATTCCTCGCTTAAACTAACAGTTTGCGCTCAAAACCCCCTCCATGAGTGTTATCGGGATTTTTCAACAGTAATCAAAAGAGGCACACCTACGGACAAGGGGCAGCGTCAGGTTTCTGTTGGAAGGTGCCGTGACGGTCTTGCTCGAACTTGCGGCGTGGCAGCACGGCGGGAGATTGATCGGTTATCTTTCCGGTCTTATCCACGTGAGCACATTTGCTGTCCAAGAGCACAGGCGCGATGCCTTTGGAGAAGCCTCCTGCCCAGTCAAATCGAGGCCGAACAACGATCTTTCCGCTGGGGTTGATATAGCCCCACTTGCTGGACTGCTGCCGGAAAGGGGCCAGCCCCTCTGAAAAATCATCGTAAAAGTAATATTTATAACGTGAGTGGATTACCCAGTGTCCGGTTCCGTCAATGTAGCCCATATTCACGAAGGAGGTCACGATAGGATCGGTAAGCGGAATGCCGCCAGTCCAAACCAGCGCCAGTCCCTCCGAAAAACGATGTGCGCGAGTGAACTGAGGCTTGATCACGATCTTTCCATCTTTGTCGGCATAGCCCCACTTTCCATTTTGTTCAACAGGAGTCAAGTCTGCGGCGAGTGTCTGGTTTTGGTTGGAATGCGCACTTTGGCCGACAATCTGCGACCCTGCCGACGCTGTCGCAATCATTGGTTTACGCGCCTGAGCAGCGATCGCGGCCAAAAGGGTGATAAGCAGACACGTGCGCTTCATAAGCCGATTCTGTTCTGTTTTCAACGTAGAAGCAACTGAATGCTGTGTCATCCGCTGATAATTGGCGAAAACAGGCGTCTCTGACAATGTCGGCGGTGTCAAGTTCTTTTTGAGCGTACTGCGCCGTGCACTCCGAAGAGCGCGCCATTTCGCTCTATTAGAAGAAGTGCCGTATCCAACCAAGGCTCGCTTTCAATCCGTTTCAGGTCTGGAACTCAGTCCGACCCATGCATCTCTTCGGTCCACAACCTCGATCATGATTGCTAATTCGAACTCCCCCGATGAAAGGGGAGCGGGCTGCTCAATCGATTACCCGGTGTTCTACTCCACACCAACGCCTGTTCCGAGCTTGCCCGCGTGCGGACCGAACTTTTTCAACTGCTCGTAATCCCATTGCTTGCGCCACATCCAGTACAGACGAACGGCTAATCGGCGCGCCATGGCAACCTTGGCGATCTTGCGTCCTCGTCGCATGGCCAGATGAAAGAATTTGTTACGCCACTCTGTGTCGCTCCGTACCGTCACCTGCGCCGCTTCCACTAGGAAGAAACGCATCAACCCACTCCCCTGTTTGCTGATATGTCCCAGCCGTCGGCTTTCGCCACTGGAGTCTTCCTCCGGAACCAGACCCAGATAGGCCGCGATCTGCTTGCCACACTCAAACCGCTCCGGCTCTCCGATGATCAGCACGAAGGCTAGGGCCGTCAGGGCACCCACCCCGGGATGAGTCATCAGCAACTGGGCCGCGGGATATTTCTCCACTTCCTGTTCGATCGCTTGCGTCAGCTCGGTGATGGTTGGGTTCAGTCGATCCAGCAACTCCAACAGATCGCGGCGCCGTCGGCTCGCCCACGGCGCTAAGCGAATGCCCTCCAGCTGCTGTCGTCCGTGTTCTCGCCACAACCTCTTCTTCCTGCGCAGACCTTCATTCAAAGCTACCGCTTGCAATTGATTCATGATCCTGGTGCGCATCTGCACCATCCGATGGCGATGCCACAACAGCTGCCGCAGATCGCGATTGTCCCAGCTCGGAACCCAGATCTGGGGAAAGTCATCCTTTAGCATGAGCTTCAAAATATGCCGTGCGTCCTCGCGATCGGTCTTCTTCTTGCGTACCCGCTTCGCCCGGATCTTGGCGGCATCGCCGATCCACAACTCGAAGTTCAGCTCCGCCAAAAGTCGCTCAAACCAGCGTGCCTGTCCGCTGGCTTCCATGCCCACGCGCACCTTCATTCCTTGCCCTGCCAGATTGCGATAGAACTTTTCCGCCTCCTCTCGATGCGGCAGTCGTTGCTCCTGGAACTCACCGGTATCGCTGTCCACAAACGCTATCTGCTGAAAGCCCGGGTGATAATCGCATCCTATGATCAACATCGTTGGCTCCTTTCTCCGGGCCTTGGTTGGCTTAGCACCACCAAAGCTTACTCGGGCGTCGGAGGCGACATTGTCATGGAATCAATTACACTCAGAACCCCGAGGGCGGCTCTGTGCGGGCACCGAGAATCTACCACCACCAGTTCACGGCGCTTTTTTTCCGGCCCTGAGAATTCGGGAAAAAGGCGGCACAGACTGTGGGGGGACTCCAATCCAGACAACTAAGCCCGGCGCAGTCAAACTGTGCCCAAAATTGTGCCCAGTGGCCGCTTGGATGCGTTGAGTTGCGAGGTGGGGCGAAGTGCTGAAACCCGCATTTTTACTAGCGAATCCGAACATATACAAACTGCGCTAAAGTGTTGATTCCTCGTGAAACCAGTACTTACAAGCAGGAGGTCGCAGGTTCGAGTCCTGCACTGCCCACCACTATTCTCATAGACTTAGTTAACCTTAGCATCCTGACACAAACAACACCCTCAATAGAGGGGTTGCCATCCTATGAAAACTGTATAGACCCACAGTCCCGTATGGCCATTTATGCAATCATCTCTAGCGCACCATCCAGGTAGAAGCGGCGATGAGAACGCCGGCCGTCGCCATAAACAGGCCGAGGTGCCAGAATATGCGGCGGCCTGAGAGCAACGTAATCGAGGTGATCACCAGGGCGATCTCCAGGAAGACTTCGCCCAGATCGAAGCGGTCGGCTTTGCGGCGGGTAAGTTCGGCTTCCTTTTCCGTTGCGCGGGCCTCTTTGTCGAGTTCTTTCTGCTCATCTTTATAGCGGTCGGCTTCGGCGCGGTATTTTTCCTGCAGTTTGGCAACGGCTTCCGCGTCTTTGCTGGCAACCACGGTGGTCAGATCGGCGAACAATTCATCGGTGTGGCGGCGGATATTCTTGGCCTGGTAGTAGGCCCACTGGTCGGTGACCTTATTCTGCAAAATGATTTCTTCGGTATGGGTGCGATGGCCGAGTAGTGACACGGCGGCCACCAGGACGGCCAGCACCGCCATGGTGAGCGTGATGGGCGCGAGGTCGGGATGTTCCCGGGCGTGTTCGGCGTGCTCGCGCAATTCGTTGAGTTCTTCGCTCATGTTGTCGTGCTCCTATGGGCTATGAGGATAAACCAAGTTGCCTATTCTCCCATCACTTTAATGAGCACTCTTTTGTCGCGTTGGCCGTCGAATTCGGCGTAGAAAATCTGCTGCCAGGGGCCGAAGTCGAGTTTCCCGTTGGTGACCGGAACAATGACTTCGTGGTGAATCAGCAGCGATTTGAGATGAGCGTCTCCGTTGTCTTCGCCGGTCTGGTGATGCTGGTAGTTCTGCCGGAAGGGGGCGAGCGTCTCCAGCCACTGGTCGATGTCTTTGATGAGGCCGCTCTCGTTGTCGTTGACGTAGACCCCGGCGGTGATGTGCATGGCGGAGACCAGAATTATGCCGTCTTTGATTCCGGATTTTTTGAGAGCGCTCTCAACCTGCGGGGTCAGGTGGACATAGGCGCGCTTGGTTTTCGTGTGCAGGGTGAGGTATTCGGTGTGGAATTTCATGTTCCACATCTACCACGAAACGTCAAAGTGTTCCACGTGGGCGGCTCCTGCCCATTCCTGTTTTCGGCGATCTCTTGTTAAGATGTAGAGTCAGGCATCGGTTCCGCGCGACGTTTTCCCGCCAACCCCGCCAGGTCCGGAAGGAAGCAACGGTAACGGGCTCTTTCGTGTGCAGTGGTTCGCCGGTGCCTGACTTTTGCTTGCCCCACGGAATTGCCAAGGGTTAGCGCCCAAAGAACGGGCGCGAACCTGGGGCACCAAGCCCTTCGTCATGACCAAACGTCTTTATTACGACAGTTCTGAAATGCACGAATTCGATTCGGTTGTTGAGGAGGTCGCGCCTCCTTCGCCGGAGCAATCGCGCCCGGCCGTCATCCTGCGGGAGACCGCGTTCTATCCCACCAGCGGCGGCCAGGTCCACGATACCGGATGGCTCACGGTCAAAGGAGGCGATCGCGCGGCCGAGCGCCTGCGCGTGACGGAAGTTGCGGATGCGGAAAACGGCAAGATCGTCCACTACTTGGAAGCGCCGGCGCGGTTGCCGCTGGCAGGCGCCGCGGTACATGGCAGCATCGATGCGGAACGCCGCCGCGACCACATGCAGCAACACACCGGACAGCATGTTCTCTCGGCAGCTTTTGTTGAGCTTTACCAGATGCCGACCGTCTCATTCCACATGGGCGAAGACTATTGCTCGATTGATCTTGCGACGCCGTCAGTGAGTTCCGAGCAGATTGCCGGGGCCGAGAAGCGGGCCAATCAGGTTGTGTTTGAGAACCGTCCCGTGCGGATTCGCTATGTTTCCCGTGCGGAAGCGGAGATGCTCGGTTTGCGTAAACTGCCTCCCGCGGAGCACGACGAGCTGCGTCTGGTCGAGATCGCGGATTTCGATCTGTCGGCGTGTGGCGGAACTCACGTCTGCTCGAGCGGGCAGATCGGTTCGATTCTGCTGCGAAAAACCGAGAAAGTGCGGCAGGGGACACGAGTGGAGTTTGTCTGCGGCAATCGCGCGGTTCGCGTGGCGCGGCGTGACTACAGTGCCCTCAGCGAGGCGGCCGCGCTATTCTCGGCACAGCTCTGGGATGTGCCGGAGCAGATCCGCAAGGGTGTCGAAGAGAGCAAGCAGTTGCGCAAGCAAAAGGACGATGCGCTCGATCAACTCGCCGAGCTTATGGCTTTGACCGCTCTGCACGATCAACCGGAGACGAACGGGCGGAAGATCGTCGTACGGGCATTTTCCGATCGCGACATCGGCTTCGCCAAACTGTTTGCGCAGAAAGTGACGCGCGCCGCGACGCCGGCCATCGCGCTGGTGGCGAGCACGGTGGATCCGCCGGGTCTGGTCTTTGCGCAAACTCCGGCGCAAACTCCGGCGCAAACTCCGGCGCAAACTCCGGCGCAAATTCCCGCACAGGCTTCCGCTGGCGCGCCCGGCTCGACCGCCGACATGGGGGCGTTGCTCAAGCAAGTGTTGTCGTCCGTCGGAGGCCGCGGCGGGGGCAGCCGCGATTTCGCCCAGGGCGGAGTTCCGGCGGGCTGCAATGTCAACGTTGAGCAGCTTTTGCGCGAGGCAGCGGGTACAATCGGAGCCTGATCCCGACCGCACGCGTCATCTTGCGGGCAGAAAGTATCCGGTGGAGCGACGGGCGTCCTCGCCCGTCCGGCAGCGAGGCGGCCGGGCGGGGCGCCCGGCTTTCCACCGGCAAGTTCATTCGATGCTGGAACCGCGGCTGATACTCGTTAACCTCCTGATCAAGCTGGGCGTAGCTGCAGCCTTGTCGAGCGCCCTGGTGCGCTCCAAAGAATTCAAGAGTTTGCTCTTTCGCGAGCACCGCGAAACCCAGCACAAAATTTATCTGGCGTTGTGGATGGCGATCCCCATCGCACTCGGCGTCTGGATACGATGCAGCGTCAAAAGCTTCCTCGCTGGCGACCTGTCGCTCGAAACCGCGCTGCTGCTGGGCGTGATCGGCGGGCGCTTGTCGGGAGGGTTCGGCGGGGCACTGATATCGCTGCCCGCAGCGATGCACGGCGAGTGGGCCGCCATGCCGTTGAATGTGCTGGCTGGAATTATTGCCGGGCAGTTGCGACGGGTCGCGCCCGAGCAGGAAGATATCTGGTCGTTCTCGCCATTCATCGATCTCACCCTCTATCGCATGATTCGCCGCAATCTGCCGCGACCGCGCGTGTTCGATTGGCAGGTCGCATTTTTCATCACCATCGTGGGCTTGCGTTTTCTGCAGACGGAAATCTGGCGCTTCTGGCCAAACTCCATCTTCAGCCTGGAAAGCCCCGGCCTGTGGATGGGCGGCGCCGGCGGAACTTTGAACGGGTATCTGGTGGAGAGCGCGATCTACCTGAGCGTGGTCATGGTGGTGGGCACGGAACTGAAAATCTTCAACAGTGTCCGCATCCAGATCAAGCTGGAAGAGCAGGAACGGCTGCTGCTGCAGGCGCGCATGGCGGCGTTGCAGAATCAGATCAACCCGCACTTTCTGTTCAACACGCTGAATTCCATTTCCTCGCTGGTGCGCTTCGATCCCGACACGGCGCGAGAGATGATCCTGAAGCTCGCGACCATTCTTCGCCGCTTGCTGCACAGTGCGGATTCATTCGTTCCGCTGCGCGAGGAAGTGGAGTTCATCGACAATTATCTGGACATTGAAGTGGTACGCTTTGGACGGGACAAGCTCAAGGTCGTGAAGGATCTCGATCCCGCGTCTCTCGAAGCCATCGTTCCCAGCATGCTGCTGCAGCCGCTGGTCGAAAACTGCATCAAGCACGGGCTTGCTCCCAAAATCGAAGGCGGCAGCATTACGCTGCGCAGCCGGGTGATCAAATCACGTCTCGTGGTCGAGATAGAAGATAACGGCGTGGGCATGGGGTCGGCCCACGCCGATGGCTTGGGAGGTATGGGAATCGGCATGGCGAACGTCGCGGAGCGTCTGAAGGTACTCTACGGGGATGCTGCCAAGATGATGGTCGAAAGCCGCGAAGGCGGCGGCACGCTGATCCGATTGCGGCTGCCCATTCTGCCCAATCCGGAAGAGCTGATGACGGCTACGACGATTGCGCCAGCACCTTTCGGTAAAAGCCTTCGTAAAGCGGAATAATCCTGCTGGAACAGAATCTTTCCATGGCGGCGGCGCGCGCCCGTTTTCCCATGGCGCGCAGGGCCGATTCATCACTCAGCAGATCGATGGCGTAACGCGACATGGTCTCCACGTCGCCGACATCAGCCAAAAATCCGGTCACACCGTGCTCGATCAGTTCCGGTACTCCTCCAGTGCGCGTGGCAATCGGGACAACCTCACAGGCCATTCCTTCCAGTGCCGCGAGTCCGAACGTTTCCAGTTCGCTCGGCATCAACAACACGTCTGAGATGGCCAGCTTTTCCCGGATCTGATCCTGCTTCCCAAGAAACAGCACATGCTCGTGAATGCCTTTTTGCACCGCCAGCCACTCCGCCTGGGAACGATCAGGCCCGTCGCCGATCAGCAACAGCTTGGCAGGAATTTTCTTGCGCACACGGTCGAAGATTTCGACCACATCCAGGACGCGCTTCACTGGCCGGAAGTTGGAAAGGTGCACCAGCAGCCGCTCGTCGTTGGAGACATACTCGCTGCGTTTTTCCAGCCATTCCGGTTTGCGCTGATACTCGTCGCAGTTTACAAAGTTTGGGATGACCTCGATGTGGTTCTTGATGTCGAAAATCTTAAGGGTGCGGGTGCGCAGATACTGCGAGATTGCCGTCACGCCGTCGCTCTGCTCGATGGAGAAACGCGTAATCGGAAGATACGAGCGGTCGAGCCCGACCAGAGTGATGTCGGTGCCGTGCAGGGTGGTGACAAATGGCAGATGCTTCCGCGGCGGAGTTGCCGCCAGCATCTGTTTGGCCAGCATCGCGCTCACCGAGTGCGGGATCGCGTAGTGCACGTGCAGCAGATCGAGTTCGTAGAGCTGCGAAACCTCGGCCATGCGCGTCGCCAGCGCCAGATCATACGGAGGATATTCGAACAGCGGATAGCGCGTGACCTCGACCTCGTGATAATGAATGTTCGGTTCCGGCCCGGTCAGGCGAATGGGCTGCGAATAGGAGATGAAATGAATCTCGTGGCCCCGGCGGGCCAGCTCAAGCCCCAGTTCGGTGGCGACCACTCCGCTGCCGCCGTAGGTTGGATAACAGGTGATGCCAATCTTCATGCGCCTCCCGATGCGAGTCCAACGATACAATCATTGGATTCGCGGGAAGGGCTGGGGATGCAGGAGAGGGTTGCACTGGTACCGTGACCGCGTGATAAGTCATACGATGGAGGGACGGGCGTCTCGCCCGTCCAGCAGTATGGCGGCCGGGCGGGGACGCCCGGCTCTCCACCAGCAAGGGGCCGCGGCGCTAGTCCGTGCTCGGCTTCTTCGGCGTCAGATCGCAGGCTTGTCTCACTCGATCCAGATTCAACCCGCCGGGAGAAAACTCCGCGATCTGCCGGCCGCTCCGCGTGGGGAGTTCCACCTTGAAAACCTGGGCCCCGATCATGCCCCGAACGGTGCCTTTGTCCATGGAGAGGAAGTGGCCGCGCATCCAGTTCCAGCCCTTGTAGTAGTGCGTGTCGTCAACGCGGACCCTCACCCCCAACTGGGGCTGTCCCCAGAAACCGGGGCGGTTCGGTGGGCCCAATCTGACTCCAGGATTGAAATCCGCCAGCTTGAGCTTGCCGTCACTGCAATACAGGGTCACTCTGGGCTTGTAGTCCGGATCCTCCTTAAAATAATTATCCGACTGGAGCTCAAAGCGCACTTTCTTCGCGCCTGTCATCTTGTCGTCGGAGTGGAACTCCAGCCACTTTCCGCCGGCGCTGACGCCGTCCGATTCGCCCTGATAAGGAGTCATGGCGCCACTCTGGGCGCAAGCCAATGCCGCTGCAGCGCCAACCACGAAGAACAAAAGGGCGGCTCTCGCCGCCAACCCGGAACCAATTGCTTCACGAAACCAGCGCGATACTTTCAAGGTCTCCTCCTGACAATCACACCCCTACATAGTATTGAACCCGGAAGCCCCCGAAAAGTTGTATCTGCGGGTCGACCTGACGAACGCGCCGACGGGCGGTCGATATCAGTCGCACTTCATCAGTCGCACTTCTCGCGCGGGTTACTACACGCGCAAGGGGACTTTCTAAACCAGGCTCTGCGACTTCCGACTGCAAAAGAAAAAGGCCACCGGGGGCGATGGCCTGGTCTGGTAGCCGGCCCAGATTGGCTGGAGCCAGACAGGCTTAGCGAAACCAGAGTTGCGGTGTGGGCAGGCAACTGCTAAACGGCTTCACCGGTACCCCCCACCCCCCCTATTTTGCTAAAATCATCATTTCAAAGGATATAACGTAAAATATTCAAAAATAAGGAGTTAACGGTAGCTCCGTGATCGAAGTCGACCATCAGCCTGATTTTTTTTATTTATCGACCTTTTGGAATCAATGATTTAGGGAGAAATTCCCGCAAAATCTTTGGGTTTAAAGGACTTATATGTAAAATATTCCGGAATAAGGACTTAGGAGAACCACCTTTCAAGGTTTCACAGTTTCAAGGTCACAATCTGGCGACACGTTGCTGGGCTGCGCCAATAGGAAAAGGGTGCGGGAACTATCCGCACCCTTATTCTTATCTATAAATTTATTATATCAAGTTTGACCCACCCAGATGCCAACTTTTCGGACTTTATTTTATCAGGCGATTCAGCGACTTACGGGGAAAATCGTGAGAACGGGGGGTTGACAGGATTTCCCGAAATCGAGTTGGCAGGGGCAACGGCATTCCGGCCAACGTCCCCGTTCGGGTTGGAAGGTCCCGTGCGACCTGCAGCCCCCGGAATACAGAACGCTGCCGGGTTGACCCACTGCTCGCCGGGTTCGCCGCCCGTGAAAACGGAACACCAGAAAAAAGGGCGTCCCCGAAGGACGCCCCACAATTTTCAAACCACCACCCAATTAGAAGTTGACCCGGATTCCCAACTCCATCGCTCGTGGGGTAGTTCCCTCGATCGAGAACTGGCCGAACGTCGGTCCAGCGTTTGCGATGGAGAGGACAGGATCCAGCAGTTGGTTGTGGTTCAGAACGTTGTTGACATTAAGGGAGCCTTCGACATTGAACCGTTCTGTCATTCGGACATTTTTCTTTATCGCGAAGTTCAAATTCCAGTACGACATGCCGCGCAACTGTCCGTACCCACCGCTTCTGGCGTCATACCCCAAGACCAAAGGCCGAATCGCGTTGGACACCGCAGTTGGATTTCCGAAAGCGGTGTAGACTCCATTGACATTGTGGTACGACGCCGACGGCACCGGCCCCGTCAGTATGCAGTTTGCGTCGGTGAAGAGGGTGGCGCCATCGGCGGCGCCAAATTCCTGTGCGCCGCTATAACCCTCTTCCGCGAAACCACCTGAATTGGAGGAGCAGAAAATTGGCGCACCACTGCCCGCTGCAAAAACGAACGAGGGCGTCCAGCCCCCTAAAATATGCCCCAGGACACCTTGCTGGCCGCGATAGAACGGCACCTGGTAAACCAGGAACATCGTTTCCACGAATTTGCGGTCCGAGGGTTGCACGCCATATTGTGTATTAAGGTTGAACGGGTCCACGACACCTTGTTCGCTGGTGGCCTGAACCACGTCTCCCGTCCCAAGCGCCCGGCTCCAGGTGAAATTGTTCTGCATGGTGATGCCACGCCAGTCATTGAACTTGAACGTGGCAAAAAGGGCGTTGTAGTTACCATGCCCCAGACTTGTCGCCGGGGTGACGTTGCCCGAGATTTGACCTGAGCCGAACATCGTGCTGGCGGGGAAGTTAAATCCGTTCGAGGTGGGTCCTCCCCCGTTGTCCAGGGCTGTCCAAAGCGAGTAGACCTTCTGGCTTTGCAGGTAGCCGAACAAGGTGGCGTTATCAACCAACCCTTGGGTGCAGTTCGGCGTGCAGTTGAAACCGGTTCCCGTGAGCGCTGCCTCGAAGAAAGGCTGCGAAGCAACGGTCATCCCCGCGGCCGCTGCATTGCAGGCAGTGAATGAGGTCGTGCAACCCATCGCCTTTTCCAGGTTGGCATAGGCGGCCTGGAATTGCTGCCCGCCCAGGGTCATCATGTAAGGCACGGAGTTGAGATTGACCGACAGAAGTGTGTTGTGGATCCAACGGCTGATGCCGCCAAATTCCACAGAGATCTTGCTGGAAAACTGGTGCTGAACCGTCAAATCAAACGAGTCCACAGAATTCGGCCGGAGGTGCGGGTCTAGCGGCGCTGCCGTCGCAGCTGTAACGGCCCCGTTGACCCCAGGGAACTGTGGTTGCGCCACCGTCGCAGCTGGGACGGGAATTACGGGGCTTGTGCCGTCAGTTCCTATCCGGAACGCGGTAGTCGCGGTGGGTCCAGTTGTACCGCATGACCCGTTCGGGCCGCCTTTATAGACATCCGGGCAACTTACTGCATCGATCAGGCCGGGGCTGAGTAGCGGCTGTAGCACCAGGCCGACGCCGTTCAACCGGCCATAGATTCGCCCATAGCCGCCACGGATGACGGTGTCTTTGGCGTAGCTTGGGTTCCAAGCTACGGCAATGCGCGGGCTGAACGCGTGATAGAACGGGTCGAACATGTAACTCGGGTGTCCTGTAACGCTGCCGATCAGGCCGAAACCGATTTCCGGGTTGTAAACCTGCCCATCGAGCGCCGCTGCCTTGCGTTGTGCCAGGTACGACTGTGTGTCGATCTGTCTACCGTCTGGACCCACCAACATGATCTGCTTACCATTTTGCTCGGTGGGTGGCATTTCCAAGGCCCAACCCAAACCGTACGTGACGGTAAGAGAAGGTTTCAGCTTCCACGTGTCATTGACGTACAGGTTGTAGTAAGGAATGGTTGATTTATCGGATGCCGGGGTGAGGGGTGAATTCAGAGTTAGATTCGAACCGGAGACGCCGTAGGTGTATACCTGCTGCGTGTCCGTCACAATCCCCAGGACTGCGGCCGCCTCGCGGGCGAGGGTCGGGTTGCCGTTGATGGCGGCACTTAAAGACGAGAGATTCACTGTTCCAGCGCCAGAAGAATCGCCGATCTGATACACGGGATAGTAATTGATGGTTCCGCCGTTGTCGGTGCGCTGGTGGTAGTTCCAGTTATGCTGGTACTGACCTCCAAACTGGAACAAGTGGTTGCCTTTCAGCCAGGAAACATCATCGCGGAAAAAATGATCCTTGCCATCCCAGAACCGAGTGCGTGTCTGCTGGTTGTTTACGTTGTATGGAGCGGCTACATCATCCCGCTCCTCGCCAAACGGCTCGAGAGCCGCACCCAGGGCCGGCAGTGAAGTGTCACCGGAGGCTGAAAACTGCGCCGGATCGCCGGACGATCCCCACTGCCACCAGTTGCGCAGGAAGCTGTAGCGGAAATCATTTGTTACATGCGAATTGACGTTCGTGGTCATGCCCAGGACCAGATACCAGGGCACTTGCGGGCGGCTGGTGAGGGAAACTGGGGTCCCCAGCTTATCACCGGAGAAGAATCCGCCAATGTCAACCTGATCGTCGGTGGCACGGACGAGATGGTACAGGCGGTAGCTCGACATGAAGTGCCACTTCTGTCCAAAGTCGTGGTCAAGGCGCGCCACCGCGAAATTGTCCTTCAGCGGAAGGACCAGGTTTGCCCTGAAGGCGAGTGTGTTGACTCCGTCGCAGAAGCCGTCGCCAGCGAGAGAACCACAACCTGCACCCGGAGTGGGTTCGGGCATGTACGTTTTCCACAACGTTTGCATGTAGGAATTGATCCCAATGCCGCGCGGATCAAGAGTGTTCAGGTTGCAGGTGCCTCCGGGGCAGTTGGGATCGGTCGTCCCCGCCGGTAAATGCAGGATCCCGTTGCGCATGTCATCGCTGGGGACAAGTTTGCTTACTGTCTCCGAGTTCCCCGGCCAGCGCGTGCCCTGGTAATTGAGAAAGAAAAAGGTCTTGCCGCCAAGAAATTCTTTGGGAATGAGAGGGCCGCCAACCGCCCCTCCAAACCAGCTTCTGTGCCAGTCCGGTGCCGGTATTTTCGGCGTGGCTTGATTATTCTCCCAGGTGTCACCCGAAAAGTTATTGTCCAGATAATACTCGTAAGCCGTGCCGTGCCACGCGTTGGTGCCGCGCTTGGTGACGATTGCCACCTGCATGCCGGACGAATTGTTGACGTCGGCGGTCTGGTTCGTAGTCGAGACTTTGAACTCTTCAATGCTGTCGACCGGAGTTGGCATCACACCTGAGGCCTGGCCGCCGTTGATCCCGTTGATTGCTCCGCTGATTTGATTAAACTTGTTGGAGAACAACCCACCAGCGGGATCGTCGCCAAAATTCGGGTTGTAGACGCCCGAACTGCCGTCCATGTCGTTGCTGTTGTTGCCACCGTCGAGCGTGAAAACTGTCTGGTCCACCACCGTGCCGGCAGCGCTGCCGTCAGGGCTGACGCCAGCTTGCAGGGTGACGAATGAACTGACATCGCGGCCAAGTGTTGGCAAGTTGTCCAAAGCCGCGCTAGTGACAGTGTTGCCAAGCGTGGAATTCAGCGTCTGCAGTTCGGTGCCTGTGGCTTGAACTACAACCTCTTCTGTGATTGCGCCAACTCGCAGCGGGACATTGGCCGTGACTTGCTGGCCGACATCAACCTTCAGGTTTGCAACCTTACCTTGGGCAAACCCAGGGTGGTTGACCGTAAGGTCATAGGTCCCTGGTGGAACATTGGTGAAAACGAAGCTTCCGGTATCACTGGTGGTGGTCGAGCGGCTTGTGTTGGTCGTCTTGTCGGTGAGCGTGAGGTTTGCGCCACTGATGACTGCGCCCGAGGGATCCTTCACCGTCCCAACAACCGTTCCGGCGTTACCTTGGGCGGCACCGGGACTCGCGCCGAAGACCACATACATCGAGAACACCAGCAGTGCTATCGCGAAGTACGCGTGTTGATTGCTTGGCTTGGTGGTTTTAAAGTTAGATACTGCGGTCAAGAACCTCGACAATTGTTCAATAGCGGACATGTACCCCTCCTGCAAACAAAGTCGGAACGCGAATTTACTTGTTTTGCTTTATCTGAATTGCGGGTAATCCGTGTTGCGCCCGGGGTCAACCGAGTCAGCAACTATAAAACATTTCGTGACCTCAAAATCCGAATGCGGGGGAGGGTGCTAATCAGGCGGGCCCAGGGGTTGCAATGCAATAATCCCCCCGCACAAGAACCCCTGCGCTATAACAGCGCGCAGCACGCGACATGCCATTCGAAGTGCATGAAAATAAAGATAAACCTGCGAGCCCGAGGCGGCGACATACGATTTTTAGAATTGTCTGTCGAGTAACAATATGGTTTTTTATATGGCGCTAAGAACGCGGATGGTCGTTGGGGCAACCGACAAAGAAACCGACAATTGGGCCGACGACCTCGACTCAGACCCGGCAGCGAAATACGTTGCTATCAGATTGGCTTATACTGGCTTGTCAAGCAAGCGCCCGGATGGCGAAACTGGCAGACGCACGGGACTTAAAATCCCGGGTCCGTAACAGGACGTGACGGTTCGATTCCGTCTCCGGGCACCATCGGCGAAGCATTACATTGTGGTGCATTTAGCAACACGATCCATAGTTAACTTCTGGCCCGCATCGTTGAGAGTCCATCACAGGGCGTAGCTTCCGCTGAGTCCGTGTGCAGGACAGGCTTGCGCGGAATCGAGATCGCAGGCTCACCGGATTCCTGAACGTTCCACCGAGGCGGGCAGTTCCCCGTTGCATATCGCCCCAACGCGAGTGTAAAGTCGCCGATACGGTGGTGCCGCTGGCGGCGTCCGGTCGTGCCTTAACAGCGCCAGCGGAAGGGAGGATTGGCGATGCCCACAGCGATTCCACTCCACGTCAACGGTCGGGCAACACGGGTGACGGTCGATGATCCCGACATGCCGCTGCTCTATGCTCTGCGCGACAATCTGGGACTGCACGGGCCGCGCTTCGGCTGTGGCCTCGGGCAGTGCGGGTCCTGCACCGTACACCTTGACGGCAGGCCGGTGCGGTCCTGCGTGACGCCGCTCTCGGCGGTCGGCAAGAAAAAGATCGTGACCCTGGAAGGCTTGGGCACAGTCGACAAGCTGCATCCCGTCCAGAAAGCCTTCATCGAGGAGCAGGCCGCGCAGTGCGGCTACTGCATCAGCGGCATGATCATGGAGGCGGCCGCCTTTCTTGCCTCCAACAAGAACCCCAGCGATGCTCAGATCAAGCAGGCGCTTGCCCACAATCTGTGCCGTTGTGGTACCCATCTGCGCATCGTCCGCGCCGTCAAGCGCGCCGCTGCCAGTGTGTGAAGGGAGGCCCGACCATGCGATTCACCAAACCAAGCCGCCGCGAATTCCTGAAGGGCACGGGCATCCTGATCGTCAGCTTCTCTCTGCCCTCTCTGTCTAAGACAGTCTCCGCGAGCGGAACTCCGGCAGACACAGGGACGAAGACCGTCGCACTTGATGATGTGGATGCCTTCCTGGCGATCGACCCCAGCGGCAGCGTGACGCTTTTTTCCGGCAAGGTCGATCTGGGCACCGGCATCGGCACCGCGTTGACCCAAATCGTGGCCGAGGAGCTGGACGTACCGCTCTCTCGCGTCCACGTCATCGAGGGGGACACTGCCCTGACGCCCGCGCAGGGCAAGACCTGGGGCAGCCTCTCGATCCAAAATGGCGGCGTACAGATTCGCCAGGCTGCCGCCACCGCCCGGCGCGCCTTGCTGCAGGAAGCGGCAAAACGGTTCGGTGTGCCGGTCGAGGATTTAATAGTCGAGCAAGGCACAATGCGATCGCGCAACGGCGGTAAGCAGATCACCTATGGCGAACTGATCGGCGGCAAGACATTTTCACTGAAAGTGGACAAGCAGGCGCCGCTCAAGGACCCGGCGACGTACAAGATCGTGGGGCGACCAGTTCCGCGCTTCGACATCCCGGAAAAGATGACGGGCCAGTTCACCTACATGCAGGATTTCAAGGTGCCGGACATGCTGCACGGCCGTGTCGTGCGGCCGACGGCAATCGGCGCGACGTTGCTGAGTGTCGATGAGAGCTCCGTCAAGGACATTCCCGGCCTGGTCAAGGTTGTGCGCCAGGGAAATTTTTTGGGCGTGGTGGCGGAGAGCGAGTGGGGCGCCATCCGGGCGGCGCAGAAACTTAAGGCGAACTGGTCCGACTGGGAAGGTCTACCGGAGCAGAGCAAACTGTGGGAGCATGTCCGCGCCACCAAGGTCAACAAGGACGATGTCACCAGCAACATCGGTAGCGCCGAGCAGGCGCTCGAGCAGGCCGCTAAACGGCTCAGCGCGACCTATGATTTTGCCATCCACACGCACGGCTCTATCGGGCCTTCCTGCGCCGTTGCGGAAATCAAGGACGGCAAACTCACCTGCTGGTCCTCCAGCCAGGGGACGCATGATCTACGCCAGCAGCTCGCGGCCATGCTCTCCATGCCGGACACTGACGTGCGCGCCATCTATCTCGAAGGCTCCGGCTGTTATGGCCGCAACGGACATGAAGACGCGGCCGCCGACGCCGTCTTGCTGGCACGCGCCGTGGAGCGGCCGGTGCGGGTGCAGTGGATGCGCCCGGACGAGCATGGCTGGGATCCGAAAGGGCCGCCGACGCTGATGGACCTGCAGGCCGGGCTCGACGCGAACAGCAACGTCGTCGCCTGGTATTCCCAGGTCTACGTCCCTGAAAGCGCGACCGGAAGTGTCAATGTCAAGCTGGTGGCGGCGGAGCTGGCGGGACTGCCGCATGAGACCGGAATGGTTCCCGGCAACGTCATCCAAAACACAGCCATACCCTACACGTTCCCCAACGTGCGCACGGTAGCGCATCGGCTGGCTGAAACTCCGCTCCGTCCATCTTGGATTCGCGCCCCGGGGCGCATGCAGAACACCTTCGGTAATGAATCGTTCATGGACGAACTGGCCGCCGCGGCCGGCGCCGATCCACTGGAGTTCCGGCTGCGTTACCTGAACGATCCGCGCGGTGTCGAATTGTTGAAGCGGCTGGCGAGCTTCGCCCAGTGGCAGGGCCGCAAGTCGCCGAAGCGAGAGACTGGCGACGTCGCCACCGGCCGGGGCCTTACCTACATCAAGTATGAGCTGGCTCGTACTTATGTAGGGGCGGTCGCCGACGTGGAGGTGAACCGCAAGAGCGGCGAAATCCGCGTCAAGCATTTTGCCGTCGTGCAGGATTGCGGGCAGATCATCAACCCCGACGGCGTCAAGAACCAGGTCGAAGGCAACGTGACGCAGACCGTCAGCCGCGTGCTGAAGGAGGAGGTCACGTTCGACCGCTCGCGGGTGACGAGCCTCAACTGGGCAAGCTACCCGATCTTGACGTTCCCGGAGATGCCGGACGTGGACATCGAGTTGATCGACCGGCCGACGGAGAAACCCTGGGGCGTGGGCGAGCCGTCCGCTGCCGTCGTGCCGTCGGCCATTTCGAACGCCGTGTTCGATGCGGTGGGGGTGCGGCTGCGCTCGGTGCCCTTCACGCCGGCCAAGGTGCGTGCTGCTATACAGAGTAGCCTGTGATTCGGGCGCAATCGCCATGGTGACCTAACTGCTTTCGGTGGTGATCCCAACAAGGTGACCCTGTTTGGATATCGGCAGTCCACAAAACAAGGTCTAAGAAACTTCCTTTGACGGTCCTCTGTCGACCTGTGCCGTCGATTACACTCAGCATGGTGAGGAGAGCATGCGAGTTGCAACTGCGAATGAACCGTCACGTTCGGTGCTGGCCCCTGTGCGCGCGGTATTTCGGGCAGTGGTGGTGACGGTTGTGCCCGATGCGAAACAACTGGACGAGCCCAACTGGCTTGCATTGGAAGCATTGGTGGAAGATGCGCTCGAGATTCGGACGCCAACTCTGCGGAGGCAGCTACAACTCTTCTTGCGTGCGATCGAGTGGCTGCCGGTTGTGCGCTATGGCCGCACTTTTACTGCGTTGGGGACCGAGCAACGCAGCCGCGTCTTCCGTTATTTGCAGGATCACCCGGTAGAACGGATCCGTTGCGGATTCTGGGGGCTGCGTACGCTCGCATTGCTGGGTTATTACGGACGACCTGATGGCGCAGACGCTATCGGCTATCGTCCCGATGCACGCGGTTGGGAGGCGGTGCAACGAAGATGAAGCGCCGCAGCTATGACATTGTCATCATCGGCTCGGGGGCAGGCGGAGGAACGGTGGCCCAGGAACTGTCGTCGCTATGCCGCGACGGCGTGCGCATCGCAGTCCTCGAGAAGGGTCCGAAACTCCGCGATGAGGAATTCACGGGCCGCGAAGTGGAGATGGCGAAGGCGCTCTACGAGGACGACGGAGGGTTCCTGACGGCCGAGCAAACGATGACACTGGCCTTCGGAAGGGCGTATGGCGGATCGACGGTCGTGTATACGGGCACATCGTTGCTTCCCCCGGAACGAGTTCTCGAGCGCTGGAACGTGCCGGGGCTGAAATTTGCGGACGTGGAACAACGGGCGCGGAAATACGTGGCGGAAAATAACGTCCACCTGCTGGACGAGTCGCTGCTCAACGAGAACAATCGGCTGTTCGTCGAGGGATGCCGGCGGCTTGGCTATCGCGTTCAGCAGTTTCCGGTAAACCTGAAAGGCTGCCGGGGATCGAGCCTCTGCAATCTCGGTTGTCCGAACCAGGCGAAACAAGGCACGAATCGAGTTCAGCTTCCGCGCGCGGAACGCAACGGAGTGGAAGTTGTGACGCGCTGCGACGTGCTGCGAATCGAAAACAAGAAAATCTTTGCCAGGGTCAGTGAGAAACCGGAAGGCAATAAAGGCGAGCCATCAACATGGGGAGCGGGCGACTACCAGATCGATGCCAAAGTCGTGGTGGTTTGCGCCGGTGCGGTGAATTCTCCGGCGCTGCTGCTGAGGTCCGGATTTGGCCGAAGCCTGCCGCGATTGGGACGCGGATTCACTTGTCATCCTGCATTCATCATGGTCGCAGAACACAGCCAGCCGATTACCAACGCAGTCGGTCACCCCAAGAGTTTCTACCTCGACCAGTTCGCCGAGAGCGATCACTTCTTGCTCGAGACCTGCATGTACTTCCCGTTTACCACCGCCAAGGCGCTGGTTGGGCTTGGTGAGGAACACAGTCGCTTTATGCGCGCCTTTCCGCGGTTGCAGATGATCCTGGTGCTGGCGTGTGATGAGGTGGATGAGCATAATCGCGTGACGGTGGATGGCGATGGACGCCCGGTGGTTCACTACCGCTTCACACCGGAGGTGATTCATGGCCTGGTGCAGGGCGCAATTACCTCGGCGAAGATCTCTTTTGCGGTCGGGGCCGTGCGGGCGCATGTGCCGGTTTCACATTCTCCGACGATTGAATGCGCGGACGCGGAACGTCTTGACCAGATTGCGGAAAACCCGGATTTCAAACCCGGGAAGCTTTCGATCTCGGCCGCGCACCTGCAGGGAGGCTGCGCGATGGGGAGCGGTCGCGAGGATTCGGTGACCGATTCTTATGGCCGGGTGCATGGAGTTCCGTGGCTGTATGTGGCCGATTCGAGCCTGTTTCCGAATTCGCTGGAAATCAATCCTTACTTGACCATCATGGCCCTGGCCGACCGTGTGGCGGAGAGCATCCGCAAGAATGTGAATGCGCTTCTATAGGCAAGATCGTATATAGGCAAGATCATCTATAGGCAAGATCATACGAGCGAGATGCTATGAGCAAGATGACAGGCGGTGACATCGTTGTGCGCGCGCTGGAAGATGAAGGTGTAGGTTTCGCTTTCGGCATTCCGGGCACACACAACATCGAGCTCTACGATTCCCTCGCCCGTTCGAGGAGCGTGCGCCCAGTCCTCGTTACCGATGAACAGAGCGCTTCTTTCATGGCCGATGGAGTTGCGCGTGCTTCCGGGCAACTTGCGGCTGTGAACGTAGTCCCTGGAGCAGGACTGACCCATGCGCTCTCAGGGATTGCCGAAGCTTATCTCGACGGAATCCCCATGCTCGTGCTCGCTTGTGGGATTCGGCGCGACACGGGAAGGGCGTTCCAACTCCACGACGTTGACCAACTCGCCATCGCTCGACCCGTGACCAAGGCCCAGTTACGCGCGGAGCATGGATCGGAAATCTATGCGACCGTCCGCCGCGCTTGCCAAATCGCGCGCCGTGCCCCAGCCGGGCCGGCGCTGGTTGAGATTCCCGCCGAGCATTACTTCTTCCGTCATGAAACTGATCTGCAGGCACCCGATTCACAGTCGGCGCTGCCTGCGACGCAAGGAGAACTTGTCGAGCGGGCCCGCCAATGGATCGAAGCCAGCCACCGGCCTCTTCTTTATCTCGGCCTCGGGGCCATCGAGGCCAGCGCCGACCTCGTGGCTTTGGCCGAGCGGCTGAATGCTCCGGTTGCCACCACCATCTCGGGCAAAGGCGTTTTCGACGAAACGCATCCTCTTTGGTTGTGGTGCGGCTTTGGCGCTGCCGCACCTTCGTTCGTGCGCAAGATCGCGGCCTCTTGCGATCTTACTTTGGCCATTGGTTGCCGCTTTTCTGAGGTGGGCACGGGAAGCTATGGCATGACGCCACCGGGCAAACTGATTCACGTGGATATAGATCCTTCAGTATTGGGAAAGAACTACCCCGCGGATCTGCCCGTAGTTTCGGATGCCGCAAGTTTTGTCGCCGCCCTGCTTCCTCGGCTGAAGTCACGCGCACTCGATGAATCATTGCGACGCGACATACGTTCCGGCCACGAAGAGGTCAGGCAAGGATGGACAACGCCTGATAATTCCGAGGGAGTGTACCCACCTCACCTTTTGGAAACTGTTCAAGAACTGGCTGGCAACGACGCGACCTATACCGCCGATAGCGGTAACGGAACCTTCCTGGCGATGGAGTGCTTACGGCTGCCACACCCGCGTTCGTTCCTGGCGCCGGTTGACTATTCGTGCATGGGTTACGCAGTGCCTGCCGCACTCGGAGCCGCACTCGCCTGTCCTGATCGCCAGGTGATTTCCCTGGCGGGCGACGGTGCATTCCTGATGACAGGCTTGGAACTGCTTACCGCGCGCCAGCTAAATCTGCCCGTCATGGTGCTCGTCTTGCGCGACCGCGAGTTGGCGCAGATTGCGCAGTTTCAGCAAATCGCGCTTGGACAGAAGACCTGCAGTGATATTCCTGACTATGACCTGGCCTCCATTTGCCGGGGCGTTGGCGTAGAGTACCTTGCACTACGTCGTAACTCCGATGTGGAGGCGATTCTCAAACAGGCGCTCACGCTGACTGGCTCCGGTCGTCCTGTCGTAGTCGAGGTTGCAATCGACTATTCCCAGAAGACCTACTTCACACGCGGCGTAGTGCGCACAAATCTGGGCCGTTTGCCGTGGCCTGATCGTATACGTTTCGTATTGCGTGCTCTAGGACGAAAGCTGGGGTGAGACTGAGGAAAACTCCACACTCAATAGACTTCGGACCTCGCCGCACGCGCCATCAGTTCTTCGATGGCCTGTTGCGGTGACTTGCCGCTTTCGAGAACGGCGAACATCTGTTCGGTGATCGGCATCTCGACGTTCTTCTTGCGGGCCAAGCCAACCGCGGCTTTAGTGGTGAAAACTCCTTCGGCGACCGCTCCGCGCATGCCCTCGATGATGTCGGGCAGTTTGCGGCCTCTGCCGAGTTCAACGCCGACGCTGCGGTTGCGCGAGAGATCTCCGGTGCAGGTTAGAACCAGATCGCCCAGTCCGGCGAGTCCGGCCATGGTATCGAGGCGGCCACCGCAGGCCACGACCAGGCGCGCCACTTCAGCGAGACCTCTCGTGATCAGCGCGGCTACCGAATTGTGGCCAAGGCCGAGGCCATCGCAGACGCCGGCGGCGATGGCGATGATGTTCTTCAACGCGCCGCCTAACTCCACGCCGATGACGTCATCGTTGGTGTAAACGCGAAAGCGGGAATCGTTGAACGCTTGCTGCACCGCGCGCGTCACTTCGCCGTCGACGGACGCCACGGTCACGGCCGTCGGATCGCCGCGCGCTACTTCCTTAGCGAAGGAAGGGCCGCTGAGCGCCGCCACGCGAGGCGTGAACTTGCGGCTTCGCAAGACATCGCCAATCACTTCGGTCATGCGCAGTAGAGTCCTGTCTTCGAGTCCTTTGGTGCAGCTGACGAAAAGCATCTCCCGGCCGAGCGCCGGCGCCATGCGTTCGAACAGAGTTCGACAATGCTGCGAGGGCATAACGCTGACGACGATCTCCGCGGCGTCGAGCGCGGTGTTCAGGTCGCTGGTCGCTGCAATCGATTCCGGCAGGATGAATCCCGGCAGGAAGCGCTCATTGGTTCGGCTGCTTGCGATGCTCTCGGAAACTTCCGGTTCGTTGGCCCAGAGATGGACCTGATGTGTCCCTTTTCGTCCCAGGACGATTGCCAGTCCGGTGCCCCAGGCGCCTGCTCCTATGATGGCAATGCGGCTCATCGGCGGGTTGCTCCTAACGTTCCTGACTTTTTCCCTAAATTTTTTCCTGACTCGGTTTGTGACTCTGTTCCCGACTTTGCTCCTAACTTTGCTCCTAACTTTGATTCTGTTCCGGTGGCGAGACGGCCGATGTTTTGGCGGTGCTTCCAGATGACGAGTGCCGAGACCAGGGCGATCAAAACCAGTTGCCGCGGGTCGCTGTATTCGTGGAGCGCCCATGCCAGCAGCGGAAACGCCACGGCCACAACGACGGACCCGAGTGAGACGTAGCGGAAGGCGACAGCGATGATCAGAAACAGGACCACCATGCACAAAATGGATTTCGGGGTGAGCAATATAAAAGCTCCGAGGCTGGTGGCGACGCCCTTGCCGCCTCGGAACTTGAGCCAGACGGGGAACAGATGGCCGACCACGGCGAAGAACGCCGCCGTGGTCATGATGAGCTGCTGATGCGGTCCGCTGAACAGCGCCCGCGCCACCAGCACCGCAGCCAGGCCTTTGGCAGCGTCGAGAACGAGAGTCGCAACTCCGAGCGCAGGCGATTTGCGCGCCACGTTCGTCGCTCCAATGTTGCCGCTGCCGCTCGTGCGCACATCCTGGCCCTTGAAAATCCGCACCAGCAGGTAGCCAAATGGGATCGATCCCAGCAGATAGCTGACGGCGGCGGTGATGAGGTAGGGATTCATGCTCGTCTATCTAATGATGCGACCGCTTGATTGCTACTGCTGCCGATCCACGCTTCCTCGTGGGGAGTCGGGCGTCCCCGCCCGGCGGGACGGGCGAGACGCCCGTCGCTCCACTATTCAACTACCCTGGAGCGGCAACCGTTGCAGCTTCGTGTACTTTGATCCCTTCGGAGAGAGCTGGCTCTGATAGAGAATAAACTCGTGGGCTGTCATGGTACCGAAATCAACCTCGCCCATCGCAGCGAGCCGCTTTTCGAGCACTGCGAACACGGCGTTAGGGCGGTCGCCTTTGCGCCATTTCGGCGAGCCCGATCTTCTTCCGGCCGATCTTCTCCCGGCGGCGCCGGCACGCGCGAGAGTTAGATGTGGGCTGAAAGGCCGCTCTTCGCGCGGAATGCCGAGTTCGGCCGTGGCCATGTCGATGCTCTCGGCCAGTTCGGCGAGTTGCGGTCCGGCTTGGATTCCGATCCAGAATACGCGCGGAGCCTTTGCGGTAGGGAAGAATCCGTATCCGGCAGAGCGAATTTCGAACGCGCTGCCTTGCACCCGCCGCAAACGTTCGGTGATGGCCTCGACCCGCTCTGGCGTTTGTTCTCCGATGAACTTCAGCGTAATGTGCAGCGACTCCGGACGCACCCAGCGAGCATCGGGCGCGAAGCCCTCGACGCCTTCGAGGAAGAGAGAGATGCGGGCGCGGACTTCGGGGTCGAGATCGATGCCAATAAATATTCGCATAGGTAAATCGATCTAGTGGAGCGCCGGGCGTCCCCGCCCGGCAGGACGGGCGAGACGCCCGTCGCTCCACAGGCTCGGTAATATAAGCGCCCTAAACCAGCGCCCTGCGGATCATCTCCAACGCCTGCTCGGTTGCGAACTGGCGAATGCGCTTGCGGTCGCCGGGGAAATTACGTTCCACTACCTGCGTGCCTTCTTCTCCCGCGAGTGCGATGTAGACCAGGCCCACGGGCTTCTGCTCGGTTCCGCCGCTCGGGCCGGCGACTCCGGTGATTCCGACTCCGTAGCTCGCGAGGCAGCGCTTGCGGATGCCTTCGGCCATCGCCGCCGCCACTTCGCGGCTGACCGCCCCGTGGCGGTCGATCAATGCCTTGGGAACGTTGGCAAATTGCGTTTTCAGTTCGTTCGAGTAGACCACGGCGCCGCCTAGAAAATAGCGTGAGCTGCCGCTGAGCGAAGTGATGCGCTCGGCCAGCAGGCCACCCGTGCAGGATTCAGCCGTTGCCAGAGTCATGCTGCGCATCTGCAGCAGATAGCTGACGATCTGCTCGATGGTTTCACCTTTGCGCGAGAAGATGGCGTCGCCGAGTTCGTCCTCGATTTTTTCCGCGAGTTCCTCGACGCGCGCCTCGGCCTCGGCTTGAGAATCTTTCCGGCAGCGCAGGAGGAGTTGAATCTCGCCCGCGCCCGCGAGGATCGTGGTCTCGACGTCGGTATAAGTTTTGTGGATGGGCGCGACCCGCGCGTCCACTTGCGATTCTGGCATCATGGCCATCTTGAGCGTGCGCGTGGCGATGTGCTGGGGAGGAATGCGGGCGCGCAGTCGCGGCATGCATTCGGTTTCGAACAGCGCCTTGAGTTCGTAGGGTGGGCCGGGGAGCAGGATCAGGAGCCGCTCCTGGCCATCATACTTTCCGCCGATCCACTGGCCGGGCGCGCTGCCGAGCGAATTCGGCAAAATCGTGGCGCTGGTCAAAATGTCAGCCTGCTTGGCATTGTTGGCCGACATCTTCATGCCGCGCTTGGCGAAGCGCTCTTCCAGTTTCGCGATGATCTGGGGATCGCGTTGCAGTTTCAAACCCAGCGCGTCGGCCACGGCTTCGCGCGTCAGGTCATCTTCAGTGGGGCCGAGGCCACCCGTAAAAATGATGATGTCGGAACGGCGCATGGCGAGTTTGGCGGCCGCGATCAGTCCTTCGGCATCGTCGCCCACAATGCACTTGAAGCGCACTTCAACGCCCAAGTCATTCAGTTTTTCGGTCAGGTAAAGCGAGTTGGTGTCCTGGCGATACGGAGTGAGCAACTCGGACCCGACGGCGATGATCTCGGCATTCACGGGTAAAAGTGTAAATGATGAAGGTAGTGGTGGGTACGTGCTTGTACCGTGACCGATGCGGTGGAGAGACGGGCGTCTCGCCCGTCTGGCCGGGCGGGGACGCCCGGCGCTCCACCAGCAGCTTGGACTATTTTCCCGGCTGTTGCTGCGTCATGCAGTGCAGGGCGCCGAATCCCCAGATCAGATCGCCCGAGTAGATCGGGACGATTTCGCGGGTCGGGAACAGCTCCGCGAGCGAGTTGAGCGCAATGCGATCGTTCGGATCGTTGAAGACCGGCACCAGTACCGTGCCATTCGCGATATAGAAATTGGCGTAGCTGGCGGGCAACTGGCGGCCTTCGAACACGACCGGACGCGGCATGGGAATTTCGACGATCTCAAGTTTCTGTCCGTCGGAAGTGCGGGCGTTTTTCAGGCGGCCCAGGTTCGCATGCAGGGGCGCGTAATTTTCGTTCTGCTCATTCTGCTCAATCATCGTGACAACGGTATTCGGAGCGACGAATCGAGTGATGTCATCAACGTGGCCGTGAGTGTCGTCGCCCGTGATGCCGCTATCGAGCCAGATGACGGACTGCGCGCCAAAATAGTCTGCGAACAGTTGGTCATAGGCTGCGCGGTCCATGGGCGGGTTACGTTGTTGGGTGGTGGAGAGTAAGCATTCCTCAGTGGTGAGCAGAGTGCCGCAGCCATTGACGTCAATCGATCCGCCTTCGAGAACGACGCGGTGCTTTTTGCTGAAGGGCTGCACGAGACGAACGCCAGAGGTTTTTGCCATTCGCTCTCCAACTTTTTCGTCGCATTTGTAATTCGGATATTTCGCCCACGCGTTGAACTGAAAGTGCAAGGCGAGCAGTCCGGAATCCGCGTGATCTTCATGGTGACGCTCTTCATGGTGACGCTCGGGGGGCGGCGTCAGGAAGATACAGCCGGAGTCGCGCGTCCACACGCGGTCCGTGCGCCAGTGGTAAAAATAAATGTTGGCGGAAAGGGCGCCCGCCTTTTCCAGCACCGCGCGCGCGCGCTTTTCCCCACTCGCGTCATTCACGATCAAATCCACACGCTCATGCTGTGCCAGGTTGCGAACGATCTCGGCATAGACCCACGGGACCGGTTCGAACTTACCCGGCCAGTCGCCGCGAAAGTGCGGCCAGGCAAGCCATGTCGACTCGTGCGGCTCCCACTCGGCGGGCATGCGGTATCCCTGTGCGGCGGGGAGAAGTTGACCGCGTGTGGCGGATTGTCTGGCCATTTTCCGTCCGATCATTTTCCGTCCGATCATTTCTCGTCAAGCATGCGGCTGGTGATGGGAGCGTAGCTGTCGATACGCCGGTCGCGCAGGAAGGGCCAGTTGCGGCGAATCTCCTCCAGTTGATGCAGGTCCACTTCGCCGAGCAAAATTTCTTCCTGGTCGTGGGACGCTTCGGCGAGCACGCGGCCGAAGGGGTCGCAGAAAAACGACCCTCCCCAGAATTCGAGACCTTTGCCGGGCACGGAATTGCCGCGAATGTCGCCGGTCTCAAAGCCGACGCGATTCACCACGCCAACATAAACGCCGTTTGCGATCGCGTGCGCCCGCTGGATGGTACGCCAGGCATCGTGTTGCGCCTCGCCGAATTCCGCCTTCTCCGCGGGATGCCATCCGATGGCCGTGGGATAAAACAGAACGCTGGCTCCTTGCAAGGCCGTGAGGCGCGCGGCTTCGGGATACCACTGATCCCAACAGACCAGCGTGCCCAGCCTTCCGGCGGAAGTGTCGAAGGCCTTGAAGCCGAGATCGCCGGGAGCGAAATAGAATTTCTCGTAGTAGAGCGGATCATCGGGAATGTGCATCTTGCGGTAGATGCCGCGCAGCACGCCGTCCGAATCGAAGATCGCGGCCGTGTTGTGGTAAAGGCCGGGCGCGCGCTTCTCGAAGAGCGATGCGATGAGGACGACTTTATTCTTGAGGGCAGCGGCGGCTAGTTTTTCTGTGGTGACTCCGGGAATTGGCTCTGCGAGATCGAACAGGGCGGCGTCTTCGCGCTGGCAAAAATACTGTGTTTGGAAGAGTTCGGGCAGGCAGACGACGTGGGCGCCCTTGCGTGCTGCCTCCGCAATGCGATCAAGCGCCGTGGCCAGATTGTCAGCCGGCTCGGGGCCGGACGACATTTGGATCAGGGCGACGGTGAACTTGTCTCGCACTTGTTTCTCCAACCTGGGGATTCATTCAGTGCATATGCAAACGGGTTGCGATCTCACAGCGCAAACAACTAGGTCTTAGGATACCAAAGCGAGTGACTGCGGTTGCGGATAGAATTATGCGAATGCGAATACTCGCAGCGGCTTTCTTTCTGTTCACATCCGGGTTATTCCTCATCGCACAGAACACGCGCGTCGAAGTCGATCAGGTCGTCGTCTACAAACAACAACGCAAGCTGGTGCTTCTGTCAGGAGAGAAGGAAGTGCGGTCATACAAAATCGCGCTCGGTAGCCAACCTGTTGGGCCAAAGATTCGCCAAGGAGACCACCGGACTCCTGAGGGGGCTTATGTACTCGATGGACGAAACCCTGACAGCCATTTCTACAAAGCCTTTCACATCTCCTATCCGAACTCGAAAGACGTCGCGGCCGCCAAGAAACTCGGCGTCAGTACTGGAGGAGACATCATGCTGCATGGGCTTCCGAAGGAGTATGCGTGGGTAGGGAAAGCGCACACTCTGTATGACTGGACAGACGGATGCATCGCCGTCTCGAACGAAGAAATGGACGAACTCTGGAGTCTGGTTCGCGTCGGTACTCCGATAGACATCAGGCCGTGATGTGGATCCCAGTTGAGTTCCGCGGCGTGTTTCGCCGCATTCACGAACTTCTAGTACATTGGTTCTTCACCAAAACGCATTCCTACTTCGGAGGATTTGTCCTTGAAGCGCAAAAAAAGTTCGAAGCACGACGATCATCATGAAGGCGCGGGAATCGACCGCAAGCTGCACGATCCGGTGGCCGACCGTCTGATTCCGCTGGAGCCGCTGGATCTCGGCAAGATTCGATCCATTGACGACCTGGTGCGCGCGATGTCCAGGACAGCGTTTACCGGCCGCCAGCTTGGAGAAGCCGCCGACGTGCTGGAGGCCATGGCGCGCGACCAGGACTGCTTCGTCGTCATGACACTCGCCGGCGCGATGACGGTGGCCAAGCAGGGCCTGGTGATTGCCGAGTTGATCGATCGCGGCATCGTCAATGCCATCGTTTCCACCGGGGCGCTGATGGCGCATGGGCTGGTCGAAGCAACCGGGCGCGCTCATTTCCGGTACAATCCCGCGCTCAGTGACGAGGAACTCTACGAAGCCGGCTACAACCGCGTCTATGACACGCTCGAACCCGAACAGAACCTCGACGACGTCGAGCGCGTCATGGCCGCGATGTTCGGTGGCTGGGACGCGGACGAAGTGATGTGCTCGTATAAATTGAACCGCGCCATTGGGGCGCATCTAGCGAAGCGCGCCAAAGGCCGCAACAAAGAACGCGGCATCCTCAAATCCGCCTACGAAAAAAATGTTCCGGTATTTGTTCCCGCGTTCTCCGATTCCGAGCTGGGCCTCGATTACGCGTTGACCAACCGTGAACGCGACAAGCAAGGGAAGGCGCGCTTCCGCTTCGATCCGTTCGAAGATCTGGAATTCTTCGCCGCAACTTTGCTCGCTCAAAAACGGTTGGGAATTTTCACCATCGGCGGAGGCGTTCCGCGCAACTGGTCGCAACAGTTTGGACCGTTCATCGAATTGCGCCACCGCCGGGGCGGGGAAGACCTGCCGCTGAAGCGCTATCACTACGGACTGCGCATCTGCCCGGAGCCGGTGTACTGGGGCGGGCTTTCGGGCAGTCCCTACAGCGAGGCGGTTTCGTGGGGCAAGTTTGTGCCTCAGGCTGAAGGCGGAAAGTTTGGAGAAGTTTTTGTGGATGCGACGGTAGGCCTGCCGCTGATTGCAGCCGCAGTGCTGGAGCGGCTGGATAAGAGACCAGCTGCGAAAAAGGCGGTCACTCGAATCGCAGAGTAGGGACGCGGCTTGCCGCGTCTCATGTTGGTATCGGTAGTGTCTGGAAGCCGTCCACGGCCGCCGAGCTTTGCTCGGCATGGACGGGCGAGGGCGCCCGTCCCCACACTCAGATCAGTCAAAGATGAGGACGGCCGACGCGATCACCGTTGTCCACAGCCCGCGTTTATCCCCTACCGCCGACTGCGTCACGTTGGCCGTTCTAACGATCTTGTTGGAGATGCGATAGATCTCTTTTTTCTCGTCCCACGACCGGTCGGAGTCAAATTCCACGTTCAGAGTCGTGGCCAGCATTTCAGCGGCGAGTTCTTCGGCGTAATCTCCGGCTGCGTCTTCGGTTTCGCCGAACGAGTGGTGCTCGCTCAGATATCCGTAGGTGGTGCGATCGGCAGGAATGGCGACGCCAATCGAAGAGGCGAGCAGGCGGTGCGGCTCGTGGGTGGAGTTTTCGGCAACCACCGCGAATACGACCTCACCGGGGTGCAGATATGTGAGTCCCTGCGAGCGTGGGACGAGCTTGCAGTTGGGCGGAAAGATGGAAGAGACACGCACCAGGTTTTGCGCCGCGATGCCGGCGTCGCGCAAGGCGAGTTCGAAAGAGGTGAGGCGCTCCTTGTGTTTCCCCACACCTTTGGTGAAGAAGATTTTCTTGGGGACCATGTCCTTGCCCAATTCAGTTTCCTCCAGGAAATTTTGAGTTGGTCTTTAGTCTGTAATCTGAAGGGCAAATCTAACACAGCGATTTGTGAAGATTGTAGAAAAAAAGACAAAGAATCCGCTTCGCCCCAAAACCGCTCGTTTGACGGCTAGGGCGCTGGTGCGGATGGCATGAGACGGCAACCGCTTCGCGCACTCAAGCCGCGTGAATATGAGCTCTGCCCGCCGCCAGCGGGATGATAGCCGGTTTCACCAAGTCGCGGAAATCGGCAAATCTCATGCGCACCAGTTCACGGTGCGAACCCGCATTGAAGGCGATTTCCTTGTCCTCGGCCAGAGACTGATCCACGAAAACATCCATTCCGTAGAGGTTGCCGAAGGGTGGCATGGACCCAGTTTCGCAGTCGGGAAAACGGCCACGAAATTCGTACTCGCTCGCCAATTCGACCGAGTCTGCCCCCAGATACTTTTTCAGCCGGTACAAATCCACGCGGAACGAAGCTGGCACCACCGCCATGGCGAGACGTCCATCTACCATGACCATGACAGTTTTCGCCAGTTCTTTTCCGGGTGTGTGGGTGAGGGCGGCAATCCCCTGGGCCGTGTAGGCCACCGAGTGCGAGATCACCATATATTGAATGCGATTACGATCCAGGAACTCCCGAAGTATGGAAAGAGGCACAGACACCTCCCGTCCGAACCGCAAGCAGGAACGCTTCTGAAGAACCGCCGAAGCATGCTCTGTGGGTCGGCGCCAATTCAATTATGCGCTCTTCAAAGGGTCACGGGGTAGTGAAATTTCGGTACGCTTAATTTGACCGTTTCCCGGTGAGCGCACGTCGAGCCATTCGGAAGCTGAAATAGGCGATCAAGAGCGCGAACAGAGTTACAGTGATCGTATATTTTGCTGACCAGTAGGTGTGCGTTATAAGAAGGCTGATTCCTGTGCCAGCACCAGCCGCAAATAAAACCCCACCGAGAATCCCTGTTGTGGCCAACGCTACCCGTCTCAAGCCGCCACTCCATCTGACCTGCGTTCCAATAATCCCACCTTCAAAACAGCCCACTACCGAAATTTCAGCCTAAAGGGGAAGAAAACTCGAGGCAAGACCTGGGGGGACGAGCAAAGAATGTTCACTTTTGGCCACGAAACGCCTCGAAGAATGCGCTGTCGGGGAACAGCGGGTCTTCTTTCGTAACCCTTACGCGGCTTCTTTCGTAACCAAGGAGTGCGCGGCTTCTCTTGCCTGCGATCCCACGATCTTCATTTCCTGCCAGTCGTAGTCGAATTCTTTGCCGCAGTCCAGGCAGGCGACGTAGGTGCCCGAGCGCTGAGCCGTCGGGGTGCGACGTGAACCAGCGCGCACCGTGATCGGAAAACTGTAGCGAGCATGCCGGCAACCAAACACAGCGTCAATCAACTTCGAAAACATCAGCTAACCTCCACAGAATAAAAACGACAGCATTTGGCTCATGGCTCGTCCCTTTCGCCTGAATATTAGGGCGAGCTCTAACTACTTAGATTCGAGCCGTGCGGAAAAGGTTCTGGCCACCGATGACACAGCAGATATCTGCCTCTAGGCACTTCGGAATGAAGTATTTGCAAGCATTTGGAAGAATAATAGTGGGAGTTAGGAGAATTAAGAAGAACACCAAGAGCTACAGTTTGGCGCTCAGCGGTTCTGCCGGTCGGACTTTTTGTGCTCCGAACACTTGGTCATGATGGCCGCCCGGAGCCGCACGCGCAGATCGTCGGGCAACTCGTAGAGCTCGGAGTTGCGATAGATCTCGATGGTTTTGCGAGTGGTATCGCAGACGACGTAGCAGTTGTGGCACCACGCCAAGTGATCGTCGAGGTCGGACTTGGTCCGGTCGTCCAGCACGCCATCGAGGTAGTTGGTCAGCTCGTTTAGAAACTCAGAACACTTCACTGGTGGCCATCTCCACTGGCCCGTTTCTGAAAGAAGTGGTTCAGCCGCTCGCGCAATTGCAAACGCGCTCGCAACAACCGCGATTTCACGGCCGGGATGCTCAACTCCAGCGCCTGGGCCGTCTCTTCCGTCGACAAGCCTTCCACGTCACGGAGCACGAACACCGTCCGAAATCCCGCCGGCAGCCCCTGAATCGTACGCGTCAGAATGTCCCGCAACTCCGCCTGGTTGTACATCTGCTCGGGATTGGGGCTCCAATCCGCAACCTCACGGGGAAGCGAGTCATCTTCAGTTTTTACTTCTTCGTCCAGAGAAACCGTGCGTTCCGGTTTTCTCCGGCGCAACTTCATCAGCGCTTCATTCACCGCAATCCGCACCAGCCAGGTATAAAACTTGGACTGTTCCTGGAACTTCTCCAGGTTGCTATACGCCTTGAGAAACGCTTCCTGAACCACATCTTCAGCGTCCTCGCGATTCTGCGTAATGTGCTGTGCAATGCGGAAAACGTTGCGATCATAGCGCCGTACCAATTCTTCAAACGCTTGATCGTCGCCGCGCTTGGCTCGCCGGACCAGCGCCATCTCTTCGCTGACCGGTTGCTCTATGTTGGGTTGGATGGTACTCATTCGTAACTTGATGCAGATTTTTCCGAGAGCGTGACTGAATCCGCAGTGCTATTGTACTTGGTGGCTGCGGTTTTCGGTGCGCTGTTTTGATGCGCGCTCGCCAAAAAGGGGGGTATCCCACGTCCCGCGCTCTTCGAGACGTGGAAGCGGTCCTAGCGATAGGCGGCCTGAGGCCCAATAGGCCAAGTACCAAGGTGCCCGAGAACGCCGGTAAGCGGCCATATAATCAGAGGATAGAAGGCTTACTCCCTTCACCCCCCCGAAGAGCTTTACTTCGGATTAGGTCGGTGTACGAATGAACGAGCGCGGTTGGATTGAACCAATTGTGGAACGGGTGGTTGGCCAGGTTTTGGACAGCCATGCGGCCCAACTCCGCACCGAGATTGTCCGCCGGGTGATGGAAGAGATCGCAGCCGCACCTGCGGCAGGTGAACTAAACACTTATGACGCGGCTTCTGCGCCCGGTTCGGCAGATCTGGCGCGGGCCGTTGCCGAAATCCAGTTGGGCACCTCGCAACGGGAAATTCTGCGCGCGTTGCTCGATACCAGCGCCCGCTATGCGGCTCGAGTCGCGCTCTTTGTCGTTAAGGGCAGCCATGCCACCGGATGGCAGGCTCGCGGCTTCGCCAATAGCGATGCGGTGAAAGATTTCGCTCTCGACAAAAACGCTCCCGCTGTCGCTCGTGCGATCGGCGATCGCGTGGTAGCGACCGCGCCGGTTGCCGACCTGGACTCGCGCTTCCTGCAGGAAGTTGGAACGCCAGCGAGCGGTGAAGGCCGGATTCTTCCCTTGATTTTGAAAGACAAAGTTGCCGCGCTGGTCTATGCCGACAGCGGAACTGGGGCCGCGGGTTCGCTCGATGCCGGCTCTCTCGAACTGCTGGTGCTTTCGACCAGCGCATGGCTCGAGGTCAATTCGCTCCGCAAGCAAGCGCAGAAGGAACCGTCCGCGGCCGACGCGGAAAGGGGCGCTTCAGCCGCCGGGACGGCGCCGCCACACCCGGTGCCGGCTTTCAATGATCCCTTTGCCTCGCATGCCCCTGCGTATGCTTCTGGTCACGCCATGGCAGCAGCAGCTTCAGTGGGCGAAGCCTCGGCGCCAGTCGCCAGCGCCGCAGTTGAGACTCCAATTCCAATGATGGGCGCCGAGGGCGTGACCGCCGAAGCCCAGAGCGCGACCACCGAAATCGAGTCCGCGGTTGTTGAAATGGACCCCGCGCTGGCCGAGCCGCTCCCGATCGGTCATGCTGAGACCCAAGCCTCGCTCGAGACGCCGCCAGTTCCCGCGATCTCGCCCGAGGATCAGGAAGTTCACCGCAAGGCCCAGCGTTTTGCCCACCTGCTGGTCGATGAGATCAAACTCTACAATCAGGCCAAGGTCGCGGAAGGCCGGAAAAGCAAAGATCTCTACGACCGTCTGAAAGATGCGATCGAGAAAAGCCGTGCGACGTACCAGAAACGTTACGGGAACACGGTTGCAGCTTCCGGCAATTACTTTCAGCATGAAATAATAAGAAGTCTCGCAGAAGACGATCTCTCCATCATGGGTGCCAACTTTCGGCAGTAGGTAGGGTTTGAGTGCGCCGTTTTGCAGTCGTAGTTGTCGCTGGAATTTTCTTCCTGCTCTGGCTCAGCTTTTTTCAGCCCGCAGTTGCCCAATCGCAATCACCTGCGCCATCTGGGAGCACGCCAGCTAAGAGCGCCCCAGCTAAGCGCGCGGCAGGTATAGGTAAACCAGGTAAAGGTAAGGCCGCCGCTTCCACCAGCACCCGGAAAAAGCGTAAAGCCATCTCTCCGCGCGTGCGCCGGGTGCGGCGGGCCTTTGTCGCTTCCGCCAGTCTTCGTCCCATGGCGCAGCAGTTGTTGCAGGACCGCACTCCCACTGCCTATGCCGGAGTCGAAGCCTATGCGCGCCGTCACGCCAAGGAGGATGCCGATGCCGGCGCGCTAGCCTGGCTCGTTGTCGGCTACGCGCGCACCCTCGATCACGACTATGGCAAAGCGATCGACCCGCTCAACCGGGCCAAGGCCGGCGCCAGCGAACTCGGAGACTACGTTGCCTACTACCTCGGCGATGCCTACCTGAAAACGGGGCACAATGCCGAGGCGCTCTCCACGCTCGCGGATTTCAGCAAAAGCTTTCCCGATTCACTTCTGATCCGCGATGCGCACCTGGTCTATGCGAACGCGCTGCTCGAGGAAGGCCGCGCGCAGGAAGCTGCGGCTCTGCTGGAGAAGGACCGCGCTCCGGTGCGCGGCGATGTGGAACTCGCCCTTGGGCGCGCCTACGAAGCAGCCGGCGATAATCAGAAGGCCGCGAGCGCTTTCCGCAACGTTTACTTCAACCTTCCCACCAGTTTCGAAGCGGATGTGGCAGGAACGGAATTGCACAAGCTCGGGATCTCCGGCGATATCGCCGAGCGCCGCACGCGCGCCGATTTGCTGTTCAAAGCCAAGCGCTATAGCGACGCGGCCCACGATTACCGGGAACTCATTAATGAAGACCAAGTCAGTCCGGCGGAGCGTCCGCAAGTGCAGTTGGCGCTGGCGGGAGCGCTCGAAAAAAGCGGCAGCAGTGACAAAGAAGCGCGCCAGATTCTGCTTGCCATGGGAGTGCAAACCGGCGACGCCGAAGCCGAGCGCCTTTACCTGCTGAGTGAGACCGCGCGCTCCACCAGCGATGAAGAAGCCGTGCAACGCACGCTGAACGATTTGCGGCAATTTGGTCCGGCCAGTCCGTGGCTTGAACAAGCGCTCTATTCGGCCGGGAACATGTACCTGCTGAAGCGCGACTATGATCGCGCCATCGACTACTTCCGCGAGTTGCAGGAGCGCTTTCCCAACGGCAGGCATGCGCCCTACGCGCACTGGAAGGCTGCGTGGCTCGCCTTCCGTCAAGGCCGAACCGATGAGGCCCGGCAAGGTTTCGAAAATCAAATCGCGCTCTATCCCGATTCCGCGGAAATTCCCGCCGCGCTCTACTGGCGTGCGCGTCTCGCCGAAGAAGAGGGCAACCCGGCCATGGCGCGGGCGTTTTATCAGAAACTCTCCGATCGCTTTTGCAACTACTACTACGCGGAATTCGGACGGCAACGGCTGAAGGCATTGCCGATGAAAGATTTGCCGAGCGGAGACCGGCCAACCGAACCCCCGCCGCACTTCGCGCTGCTCGACCGCGTCTCCTCGCTTTCCACCGCGGGAAAAATTACCGCAACCGATCCTCCCGACGACAACCTGCGCGTCGCGCGGGCGCGTCTGCTCTCGAATGGCGGGCTCGCCGATGCGGCGGTGCGCGAGTTGCAGGCCGCCGCGAGCCAGGAAGAAGACGGCGGAAGCTGGGCGCCGCCGGAGATGGCGCGCGTGTATCAGGACGGCGGCCGCTACGATCGCGGCATCGAGATCATGAAGCGCACCACGCCCAACTATTTTGCCGTCGACATTCCCGACCTGCCGCGCCCCTACTGGGAAGCGCTTTTCCCCAAAGCCTATTGGACCGATCTGCGCAAATATTCGGTGCTCAACGGCCTTGATCCCTATCTGGTCGCATCGCTAATCCGGCAGGAATCAGAGTTCAATGCGCTGGCGCTCTCCCGCGCCAATGCCGTCGGCCTGATGCAGCTTCTGCCGAAGACCGGCAAAAGTGTTGCGAAACAAGTCAAGCTTAAGGGATACAGTGCGCCGCAACTTTATACGCCGGCCGTAAACCTCGAACTCGGCACCCGCTACTTCAAAGAAATGGTCGACAAGTACAACGGACAGTTCGAGTACGCGCTGGCTGCCTACAATGCGGGCACCGACCGCGTGGGAGACTGGCTGGGACAGGGCCACTACCGGGATCCGCAGGAGTTCGTCGAGTCCATCCCCTTCACCGAAACCCGCGAATACGTACAAGCCATTCTGCGCAATGCGAATGTGTACCGGCAGCTTTACGGGACGCCGTAGCAGACCGTTGCCGAGCTGCGCTCGGCTTGGACGGGCGAGGGCGCCCGTCCCCACACGGTCAAAACCTAGGCCGACTGTTGGCTGGGCGACTTGGTAAACACGATCTCAAACACCAGCAGCGCCGCTCCCACCACAATGGCGCTGTCGGCGACGTTGAAGGCCGGCCACTGGTGTGGGCCCACATAGAAGAGCAGAAAATCCACCACGTGCCGGCTGACGAGGCGATCCCACAGATTGCCGACCGCACCGCCCAGAATCAACGCCAGCCCGATTCCAGTCGAGGTCATGCGATGGCTGTTTTTCCAGAGCAGCGCAGAGACGATCAGCAGCGCCACTATAGAAAACGAAATCAGCAGGCCGACTTTCCATTGCGAGGGAGAATCCGCAAAAATGCCAAACGCGGCGCCCGGGTTTTCTGCGTGGATGATGCGAAAAAATCCAGGAATGATCGGGATGCTGTCATGCAAGGATAGCCGGTGTTCGATCGTCCACTTGGTGGCGCGATCGAGAACGACGACGAACAACGCGATCAGAAAATGGTATTTGCGCATGACCCGGAAGGTTTCCTAAGTTCCTCTCTTAAGTTGTCATCCTGAGCGAAGCCAGCATTCGGCCGCTGCGAGCAAGTTGCATAGGTCCTTCGCTTCGCTCAGGATGACAATATGGGTTTATCCCACAGACTCGCGGAGCACATAACTAGCTTATCGCGTTTGCGGAAGTCGCGGTCACGCCCCTTCAATTTCCCCGTCAATTTCTCGGAGCACGGCACTGCAGCGCTCGCATACCGTGGGATAGTTCTTGTCCTCGCCCACGTGGATGGAGAAATTCCAACAGCGCTCGCACTTCTCGCCGGAAGCTTTGCTCACCTGGACCACAACCGGCACGTCGCCATTCCCCGCTCCCTTTTTTAATTCGACGTCGGAGACGATAAAGAAGTAACGCAGATCGTTCTTAAAGCGCTCCAGCACGGAGAACACCGGATCAACCGCGATCAATGTGACTTGCGCCTGCAGATTGCCTCCGATCAGTTTCTGGTTGCGTGCTTCTTCCAGCGCCTTCAACACCGATTCGCGTACGGCTAGCACTGTCTTCCAGTCTTCTGCTTGTTTCGGATCGGCCGCGATTGCAGCTTCGTTCGCGCCCAGCAAGTCTGCCGCCTCCGGGAAGGTCGTCAGATGCACACTCTCCAGTCGTCCCTCGACCAGCGGCAAATACTGCCAGACTTCTTCGCAGGTAAAGCTCATGATCGGCGCCAGCAGCCGCACCAGTGTTTCCCCGATGCGCCAGATCGCAGTTTGCGCCGCGCGGCGTGACACCGATTTGCGCCCTGAAGTGTAGAGCCGGTCTTTCAACACGTCGAAATAAAAAGCGCTCAATTCCACGCCGCAGAAATTGTTGATGCGCTGATAAATCTTGTGAAACGCGAATTCTTCATACGAGCGCTGCGCATCCGCCGAGACTTCCACGGCCTGCCGCAGCATGTATTGATCGATCGGCTGCAACTCGTCGAATGCGACCGCATCTTTTACCGGATCGAAGCCATCGAGGTTCCCAAGAATGAAGCGAAACGTGTTGCGAATGTCGCGATAGATTCCTGCGACCCGCTGCATGATTTTTGGCGAGCACGCGACATCTTCGCGGAAGTCAACCGAGGCGACCCACATGCGCACGATTTCGCCGCCCAGCGTGTCCGCGATCTCGACCGGATCGACCGTGTTGCCGAGCGACTTCGACATGGCGCGGCCCTGCTCGTCGAGCGTCCATCCGCTGGTTGCGACCATGCGATAAGGAGCGCTGCCTTCATAGCCGATAGCGCAGAGCAGGGAAGAATGGAACCATCCGCGGTGCTGATCGCCGCCTTCCAGATAAAGATCGGCGGGCCAGGGCAGGTTCGGTTCGTGGCCGAGCACGGCGGCGTGACTCGATCCCGACTCGAACCACACGTCAAGAATGTCGGTTTCTTTTTTGAACTTCGTTCCGCCGCAGTGAGCGCACTTGTGGCCGGAAGAAAGAAGGGCGTCGGCCTCAGGCGTGTACCACGCATCCGCGCCATGCTGCGAAACGAACTGCACCACCTTCCGGTTGATGTGCGGATCGTTCACCGGCTTGCCGCAGTGGTCGCACAAAAACACTGCGATCGGCACACCCCAAATCCGTTGCCGCGAAATACACCAGTCGGGGCGCGTGGCAATCATGTTCGAGATGCGCTCCTCGCCCCAGGCCGGGTCCCACTTCACCTTGGCAATCTCTGCCAGCGTGCGGCTCCGCATCGTTTCACCCGTCGTTGTTTCGCCGCCCTTCATCGGCGTATCCATGCCGATGAACCACTGCTCGGTCGCCCGGAAGATCACCGGATTGTGACACCGCCAGCAATGAGGATACGAATGCTCCATTTTCTCGGTATGCATCAGTACGCCGCGCGTCCTCAATAATTCGACGATTGGAGCATTGGCATCGAAAACGCGCTTGCCCTCGTACTCCGGGAGCCCGTGGCGCATGATGCCCGCTTTATCCACGTTGCAGGTGGGATCGATCTTGTATTTCTGCCCGGTGATGAAGTCTTCGGCGCCGTGCGCGGGAGCGGTGTGCACCACACCCGTGCCCTGGTCCATGGTGACGTAATCCGCGAGCACGCCGACGACTTTGCGATCCAGAAACGGATGCCGGAAGTCGGCATATTCCAGCTTGCGGCCGGGAAAGCGGGCGATCTCGCGCGCCGTTTGCATCCCAGTTTTCTCTTGCACAACTGCGGCAAGCCGGGCACCGACAATAAATACGTCGCCGCCGGCTTCAAGCGCCACGTATTCTTCGTCGGGATGAAACGCCACCGCCATTGACGCCGGCAGCGTCCAGGGAGTTGTGGTCCAGATGATGGTGGAAACTTTCTTCCCTTTCAGCGCCGCATCGATCGAAGCCGGATCGCCCGCGAACGGATACTTCACCCACACCGTCGGGCTGGTGTGGTTCTCGTACTCGACTTCGGCCTCGGCTAATGCGGTCTCGTCAAACACGCACCAGTACACCGAACGCAATCCCTTGTAGACGAAGTCGTTCTCCAGAAAGCGATAAAGAATGTCGAGCACCGCTGCTTCGTATTGCGGCGTCATCGTCGAATACGGCCGGTCAAACCGGCCGAATACGCCAATGCGCTTGAACTGGGAGCGCTGCAGATCAAGAAACTTTTCGGCGTATTTCCGGCATTCGCTGCGCACATCGACCGCAGCCATCTGCAGTTTCTTGCCGCCCAGCATCTGGTCCACTTTGATCTCGATCGGCAGCCCGTGGCAGTCCCAGCCCGGAACATACGGCGAATCGAATCCGGCCATGTTCTTCGACTTCACGATGAAGTCCTTCAGGCATTTATTCATCGCCGTCCCCAGATGGATGGGCCCGTTGGCGTATGGAGGTCCATCGTGCAGCACATAGGTTGGTGCGCCCTTACGCACTTCGCGGATGCGGTCGTAGATCCGCTGCTCCTCCCATCGAGCTAATATTTTGGGCTCATTCTGGGGCAGCCCGGCCTTCATGGGGAAGCCGGTTTTGGGCAGATTGATGGTGGACTTCAGGTCCGTCGGCACTCGCAAGGTTCTCCCAACTGGTTGAATCTTTTCATTATATAGGGAGCGCGGAAGGACACGTCTAAGGGGTTGCCTCACTGGGGCACGAATTTAAAAAGTACTGTTTCCCGTCCGGGAAAAGCGTGTACAATTTTCAATAGGTCGAAGCCTGCGCGCATCCAATTTGATTGGGAAACAGGGGGGCGGTAAGGTTCATTCGTTTTGCAAGCGATCTTTTTTACAAGCTTTTTACAAGCTTTGAGGAGCGCTCGCGCATCTAAGTCAGCGGCTCCCCGTACCGTGAATTGGGGTTACTGCTCGGGAAAATATGCCAGAACTTGAAACAGCGCAGAATCCGCAAACGCTCGGTCCCGAACCGGAGCTGCATCTTCTCCTGAATGATCAGGCTCTGGACGAGCCTCTGTGGAAATCCCTGTTCCGCAACATTGACGACTTCTTCTTCCCCAAAAAGCTGCCTCCGCTGGTCCTGACCTCGAAGCCCATCCCGGTGCGCGACATCTGGGGATTCTACAACTACAAGCGGCGCGGAGCCTTCGGCTCAACCGTCATCCACGTGCTGGCCGTGGCCCTGATCATCGCTGCCACCTACCTGGGACGGAAGATCGTCGACGTCGCCAAGCCGAAGGAAACGGTTTTGTTGATCGCGCCCGATGACCTTCCCGTTCTGCCGCCTTCGAAGACTTTGAGCGGCGGCGGTGGCGGTGGTGGCGATCGCGACAAGCTGCAGGCATCGGAAGGCCGTTTGCCCAAGCAGTCCATGCAGCAGATCACTCCGCCCGCGGCAGTGATACGTAATCTGGACCCGAAACTGGCAGTCGCCCCGACCATCGTGGTTCCTCCCGATATTCACCTGCAGCAACCGAACATGCCCGAACTGGGTGATCCGATGTCGCATCTGCCGACCGTGGCTTCGAATGGAACTGGCTATGGCGGCGGCATTGGCTCCGGTAGCGGCGGCGGCGTCGGTTCGGGCGAAGGTCCCGGATACGGTCCTGGTCATGGCGGCGGCACCGGTGGTGGAGCGTTCCGCGTGGGCGGTGGGGTTTCCGCTCCGAAGGCGATTTATGCCCCGGACCCTGAATATTCGGAGGAAGCCCGCAAGGTTAAGCACATGGGTGTAGTCGTATTGTGGCTGGTGGTCGGTCCGGACGGTAAGCCGCGCGACATCCGAGTGGTGCGGACGCTAGGATTAGGCCTGGATGAAAAGGCCATCGAAGCGGTAAAAAACTGGCGCTTTGAGCCCGCCCTGAAAGATGGCAAACCGGTCGCGGTGCAGGTTAACATCGAAGTCAATTTCCATCTGTACTGAAGCTGGCTGTACCCTAAAAAATTTGGGAGCCCGGAAGGCGGCCGCGCAAGCGGCCGTTTTTCTTTAAGTGTGGGGGAAGAGTGTGGGGACGGGCGTCCTCGCGAGCCTGCCCTGAGCGAAGTCGAAGGGTCCAAGCCGTGTGCAGCACGGCTTCCGCCTATTCCTTCAAATCCACATGCAGCACATCTTCCACCGGAAGGCCCAGAAAACGCGTTCCCATCTTCCTGAATTTCTCCGCCGAATCCGTCGCAAAGAACTTGAGCTCGGGATCGCCTCTCCGCACGCTCTCTCGGCTGAGGACGGCAGCGGCTCGATCTTTACTGGGCGCACCAGTTACTGGGCGCACCAGTTGACGCGCCACTGCCTGCGCAGTCGAATCGGCCGAGTCCACGATCGCGACGTGCTCCGGCGCCACTCGCCGCAACAGGGGCTTGATCAGCGGATAGTGTGTGCAGCCGAGCACCAGCACGTCGGCATCAAAATCGCCCGCGTCTTCCGAAGGAACGCACGAAAACGCTTCCGACAAATAAATCTTTGCCACCTGCTCGGTCACCGGATGTTCCACCCAACCCTCTTCCACCAGCGGCACCAACAGAGGACAAGCCTTCTCGCGCACCGCGACCCCCCAGGCTTCGAGCGCCCGCCGGTAGGCATGGCTGCTGATGGTCGCCTCCGTGCCGATAACGACCACCTTCCGTTTCCGGCTGGCCGCCGCCGCAGCTTCCGCTCCCGGTTCAACGACGCCGATCACTTCGACGGCCGCCGCCGCCTTGATCTCGTCGAGCGCCAGCGCGGTTGCCGTGTTGCAGGCAATCACCAGCAGCTCCGCTCCCTGATCTTGCAAATAGCGCACCGCCCCGACCGCGTAATGCGCGACCGTGGACGCTGATTTCGATCCGTAGGGAAGGCGGGCCGTGTCGCCGAAGTAGAGATATTCGGCGTCGGGGATTTGCTCGACCAGCGCGCGCAGTACGGTGAGGCCGCCAACTCCAGAGTCAAACACGCCGATCTTTGGTCTGGTTGTCGAAGGTCTGCGTGACGAATCCATCTTGCGCGTCATACTTCCGCATGATACATCGGCGTGATACTCGACCCTCCTGCGCGGAAGCTCTAGCGGGAAGCGCTCGCGGTCGCAACCTTTTCGTCCACATCCTCAAACGAGAACGCGATCGAAATATTCGGATATTCCTTCCCGCCGATCTCCACATAGGGATAAACAAAATAGTTCAGTGGCGCTCCGTCCTGGGCCGGAGCGAGCTTCAGATCGCGTCCCGCGGTGAACTGCAGCCGATTCACATCGTGCGCGCCGAAGAAGTAATCATGCTTTTCCTGATGTTTCCATGCCTCCGAAATGTCCACCGGGACCCAGCCCGTCGAATCCAGATAAAACTCCGCCCAGCAGTGGTATCCGGGAATCTCGGCGGAGTGTTTGTCGGACGGAATCGGAAAACCGATCTGAAAGCGTGCCGGAATTTTCTCGGCCCGCGCCATCGAAATAAAAACCGAGTGAAAATCGGTACAGTTGCCATGCTTTGAATCGCAGGCCCAGAGCGTGTCGCCATGTCCCCAGCCCGTGCCGCTTTTGTCGTATTTCATGGTGCGAAAGACGTATTCGTAAATGTCCTTCGCTTTTTCAAGCGGCGTGGTCGCCCCTTTTGTTTCCTGCGCAGCCAGTTGCGCCGGAATGTCCGTCACCGGCACCAACCGGTCGGGCTGAAGAAATCGCGCCAGCTCGACGTGGGGCGCTGGCGTAAAAGGCAAGTCGGGAACAGGTCTCCCGTTCACCAGTACCACGTGCTCTCTTCGCACGACGTCGTAGTCGACGGAGAACTTGTACTCGCCCTGGTCAGCCTTCGAAGTCTCGGCGTACAGAACTTCGTTCCGATATTCCGGCTGGTGAACCTGCTTGAGCGGCAAGTCGCCGCTCTTGGAAACGATCTTCACATCCTGAAAGGCGTCGGAGTGGGCCAGAGGAATCCAGACCTGGACGCGCTCGCCGGGACTGACATTTTTCACTTTGAATGTGTAGTGGAAGTTGAAGCGGCGCTCCTTCTGAGCCAGAGCCGGAGGAGCCAGAGCAGGCTGAGCAAGAGCCTGCAAGGACGACAACCCGAGCAACAGGAAAAGCAGAGACCGACGCAGCATGGCGCATCCTTTCGACGAATGATCGCGTTTTGATAAACGCTGATGAGCAGGGAAACGGCCGACGGACGTTTTAAGCAGGACTATCGTCAGGTGAAACCGCGGCCGGAAAGTCGAGGCGTGCACCGCATGTTTCGCAGTATAGTTCGCAGTCTGGCTGTTGCGCGATCTATTATCAGGTCCGATGGAGCGCCGGGCGTCCCCGCCCGGCAGGACGGGCGAGACGCCCGTCACTCCACCATATGATTCATCGCGCGATCCCGGCACGAGTTGCCTCACCCATCCGCCGCCCGTTATCCTTCAGGCCATGCCCAGCACTCTTGTCGAATGCGTTCCTAATTTCTCGGAAGGCCGCGACCCGGCCAAAGTCGATGCCATTATCGAAGCCATGAAAATTCCCGGCGTCTATCTTCTCGACCGCGAGATGGATTCCGACCACAACCGGTGCGTCATCACCCTGGTCGGCGAGCGTGAAGCCATCCAGGAGGCGGCCATTCGCGGCGTAGGCAAGGCTGCCGCGTTGATCGATCTCACGAAACATCAGGGAGCGCACCCGCGCATGGGCGCAGCCGACGTTGTGCCCTTTATCCCGATTGACGGGGTCACCATCGAAGACTGCGTCGCCATGGCGCGCCACGTAGGAGCCGAGATCGCAAAACGTTTCCAGATTCCGGTTTATCTTTACGAAGCCGCTGCGGCCACGCCCGAACGGCAGAACCTGGAGAATATTCGCCGCGGTCAGTTCGAAGGCATCCGTGCCGACATCGCGACCAACCCCGCGCGCAAGCCCGATTTTGGAGAGCCTCGCGTGCATCCCACGGCGGGCGCAACCGTCGTCGGCGCGCGCAAGTTTCTGATCGCCTATAACGTTTTTTTGAATACGCCCGACGGCGAGATCGCCAAGAAGATTGCGAAAGCCGTGCGCTTTTCGGGCGGTGGCCTGCGCTTCGTCAAGGGCGCGGGATTCCTGGTGCGCGGCATGGCCCAGGTCTCGATGAACCTGACCGACTTCGAGCAGACTCCCATCCATCGCGTCTTCGAATTCGTGAAACGCGAAGCGGCGCGCTACGGCGTCATCCCGGTTTCAAGTGAGATCGTCGGCCTGATTCCAAAGCGGGCTTTGGAACAAGCCGCGGAATGGTTTTTGCAAGTAGAAAATTTCGATTCCTCGCTCATCCTCGAAAATCGCCTGGGCGCGGTGATGGGAGGAAAGCTAGCCGTAGGCGGCCTGCGCGCCGGAGTCGAGCCCTTCATCGAACAACTGGCCGCTCCCACCGCGACTCCCGGAGGAGGCAGCGCCGCCGCCGCCAGCGGCGCCATGGCCGCCGGACTCGCAAGCATGGTCGCATCCATGTCGCGCGGCAAGAAAGCGTACCTGCAGTACGAAAGTCAACTGAGCGAAGCGATCGCCCGGCTTAGCCAACTTCGCGAGGACCTGAAGTCCGCAATCGACGCCGACGCCGAGTCTTACAACGTGGTCATGAAGGCCTACAAGTCGGCCAAGTCGGCAGATGGCAAGGCGGCTGATGGCGACGCCGCGGTCAGCGCCGCTCTAAAACAAGCGACCAGCGTCCCGCTGGGCGTCGCCGAAAACGTAGTCGAGGTCGCGCAGATTGCGACCAGTCTTAAGCCGATCACCAACCCCAACATGAAGTCCGATCTGACGACCGCGATCGCCCTGGCAAAAGCCGCCCTCGAAGGAGCGCTCGCAAACGTCGAGATCAACCTCGATGCGCTAAAGAACGATTCGCCGAAGGATGAGGCGTTCGTCAACGAGACGCGGAAGCGGGCAGCGGCGCTGAAAGGCTAGAACTGGTCTCAGAAATATTAGGTCAGCCGAAACGAGCGATTCCGGCAGTCCATCGGTTTTTCCGTACTGGGGTTGCTACCCTGTCTGCTGCGCCTGCCACTTGGATTCCGCCGCTCGGATAAGAGGTCGGTTGGGTCGGCCTGGCAACGATTGTCAGTTCATCCCGCCGACTCCATGGACACTCCTGATCCGAGCGCCCGCAGGTGGCGCATGAAACACCAAAGGAGGTCATCTGAAACTGCTCGCACTGCTCTTTGGTCCTAAACTCCAACATGGTGTCCTCCGTGGGGGGGCGGAAGCCTAACCTCGAATTCAAGTTATCCTTGGTAGAGAACACAAGTCTGTGACAAACAGAACGTGGGTATGTGATGGGCATCACTTTTAGAAGATCCTGTCGCCCTGCCTGCCAAGAAACTTGGAGGCAATCGGTGGGCAAGTACGAGAAATGTGGATTGCGGGGGGGGCAGGCGGACTATTCGCCACCGGGCTGGTAGGTGGGAACGCGAATTAGGGACTAGAATAGGACCACAGCGGCTTACAATCTGCCAAAGATCCCCAACGTGCGGTTTGCGTTTTGCATCTAAACTTGCAAACCCCATTCTGAGGATTTCGTTTTGAGGACTGCATCTTGAGGACTTCTATGAAGAATTTGTGTTTTGCGGTTCTGCTTTTGTGCGCAGCGGCTGGCTACGCCATGCCGATTGCATCGTCGGCGCGCTCCATGGTGCCTTCTGAAATTCAGCAACTGATCGGCGTCGACTACCGGGCGCTCAAGGATTCGCCCACCGCGCAGGCGCTCAAACAACAGGTCCTGCCCGACAACCTGAAGGAGCTTGAGACCGCGCTGAAAGGCATCGGCATTGACGCCGACCACGATCTCGACCAACTCAATTTCGCCTCTTTCCGCACGGAGAAGAAGGGCATTCAAACCATCGGCGTGGCGCAGGGATCGTTCTCCGCCAAAGCCGTCGTCAAGAAGATGAAACTCAAGAAAATCGCGCCCACCAAATACGGCACGACCAGCGTTTACCCGATGGATAACGGTCTAGTGATGACCTTCCTCGACGACAACACGCTGGCTTTCGGCCCCGAGGCCTCATTGCACAGCGCACTCGATACTCGCGACGGCAAACGCCCCTCGCTCGATTCCAATTCGGTGATGACGGACCAGATGGCCGCCGTTGATAGTGCGCCGCTGTGGAGCATCCTCGACCAGCAGGGAACCCAGGCCATGATGTTCTCGGTGATGGGTGATGCTGCCAAGGTCGCCGACTTCGATAGCCTCAAGAAGCGCATTCTGGCTTCTCGCTACACCATGAACTTCGCCACCGGGGTGAATTTCGATCTGAGCGTGCAAACGGCCGACTCGATGACGGCGGCGACACTTTCCACCATCGTCAAGGGCGTCATGCTTTACAAGAAGATGAATGCCAGCCCGATTGAAAAGATTGCCCTTGACGCCGCCACCGTCGATTCCGACAGCTCGAACCTGCAAATCCACTTCAAGAGCGACGACCAGAAGTTCCAGTCCCTGATGAGCTCGCCGCTGTTCGCCGCCATTTCGCACTAGACCGTTCAAAACGCGAAGCCCTAAAAAAGGCAAAAGTCCCGGGATGTCGCTCCGGGACTTTTTACTTTTCTTTTTTGGCGCTTCGAGGCGCTCACCGATCACTGATCGCCTTCTTGACAACGTTTTGCGTGCACTGTACAAACACGAGCGCGATCAAGGGCTCTTTATGGGGTCGCACCCAGCTTGGTCTGTCCGGTTACGCGATTGCCGAGGTCGCGAAGTCGGACGCCGTTCTTGAGGTTGAACTCCATCTCTTCGAGAGTGATCCCCTTTGTCTCGGGCACAAACAGAGCTACGAAGGCGACCGCGAGAGCGCAGAAGACTGCGAACACGTAGAAGATCAACGCGTTCCCATGCGCTTGCATAAAGGAGAGAGCGTTCGCCATTACGAGACCGGCGAAGGTCCAGTTGACCATGGTCGTGATCGTCATCCCGATTTCGCGGCCCTCGATCGGGAAGATTTCGGAACACACGAGCCAGACGACCGGCCCCCAAGAGACGGCAAAGCCAAAGATGTAGAGGATCGCCGATGCGAGCAGCACTGCCTTCGGCGTGCCGCCAATCATTGCGGGGCTGGAGGCGGAGCCAATCGCCTGGAAAGCGACACCTGCGGCGATCATGGTGACGAGCATTGTTATCGCGCCCACGTAGAGCAGCTTCTTGCGTCCCCACTTCTCGACCAGGTGGATCGCTGGGAAGGTGAAGAGCATGTTCACCGTCGGAACAGTCATCGCCGCGAGCAATCCCCTCATGCCCGCGTAACCGAAAATCGTTGGTGAGTAGTAGATCATCATGTTGATGCCAACGAGTTGCTGGAAAACCTGCAAAAGCACGCCCACCATCAGCACCTTGATAAAGTATCCGCGCATGACGATCGCGACACCCGCGCCCTGCGGTCCGTGCAGCGCCTGCTCGATCTCCTCGATCTCGAGGTCGATTTCGTGCTGTGTATTCAGCGTGCGGCGCAGCACGACGATCGCCTCCTCCCTCCGCCCCTTAAGCATCAGCCAGCGCGGGCTCTCGGGGAGAATGAAGCCGCCCAGGAACATGAGTGCCGCGAACAACGTGATCGTCAGGAACATGAGCGGCAGAGAGGTGCCCGGGTTCATGAAGGCTCGGGCGATGAAGACGTTGGTCAGCGAGATCAGGAATATGCCGATGGTGATCATCAACTGAAAGAGCGTACCCATCGAGCCACGGATGGATGCTGGGGCCGTTTCGGACAAGAAAAGGGGAACGACGAAGGATGCGACCCCGACCCCGAAGCCGAGGGCAAAGCGGCAGGCGGAGAGCACCGGCAGCGGCGGAAGTAGCGCCGAGAGCGCTGAGGCCGCGGTGAAGATGAAGCCGGCAAGGAGTAGACTCCGCTTGCGCCCGAGGAAGCGCGCGAAGAGGCCAGCGAGCAGCGCCCCGACGATGCCGCCGGTCGCCAGGATGGACGAGTAGTGCTCTCCGCCCTGGACGCCGAGGTGATAGTGCCGCTGGATCGTTTCGAGCGAGTTCGCGATAAATCCCTGATCGAGGCCGAACAGTAGGCCGCCCAGTGCGGCCACCGAGCAGATGACGTAGACGATTGTCTTGTAACCGCCGGACTTCGCTCCGACCAGCACCGTTTGAGCCATTTTCACCTCCCTGTTCTCTCAAATTAGATCGTCAAAAAGAGCGTACTTTATTTGTCATTCAAATAGTTAGTTTCCATTTAGCGTATCAGGGCCCGGTTGCATGGTCGACATCAGATTCATACGCTGTTCGTGCCCGCGGATTCCGCTTGCACGGATGTTGAGGTAAACGACACGCAAGTGACTGCTCGGGCTGACAGCCAGTTGCGGCCGCAAGAGGTAGAATCCGAGGACATGGGATTCGACATCCGATTGTCGATCGGCATGATGTTCAGCGTGTTCGGCGTGCTGGTCGGTGCATACGGCGCGGCGACGCAGGGAGACGAGATGTACGCGCGCCATTCGCTCGGCCTCAACGTCAACTTGTGGTGGGGAATTGTAATGCTGATGTTTGGTGCGGGAATGCTCCTGCTCGCGCGCCGTGGAACGATGGCGGCGCGATCAGCGGCGGGGCGCTCGGCGGACAAGACCCTCAAGAGCCGTATCGTCAAATAGGACCGCGAACAGGAACTGAGCTTGCAGTGAGTCTTCATGCATAGCACGAATCTAGCGGTCGAAAATCGCCTTTATGCTCTGGAACAAAGATTCGTCCAGCTATTTGGAGGGTCTCCAAGCGTTTACCAGGCACCGGGACGAGTCAATTTGATCGGTGAGCACACCGATTACAACGATGGGTTCGTCATGCCTGCAGCGATCGGTTTCTATACCCGAGTTTTCATTGCGCCACGATCTGGCCGGATGCTTGTGATTCATTCCGAAAATTATTCCGAGCAAGTCGAGTTCGATCTCGATCATTTGCCAGCCACGCGCGCCGGACACTGGAGCGACTACGTGATTGGTGTTGTGAAAATGCTTTTGCGGTCCGGTAAGAAGCTGGGCGGGGCTAACCTATTGGTGGCGGGCGACGTGCCACAGGGTGCGGGATTGAGTTCCTCCGCTTCGATTGAAGTCGCGGTCGGCTACGCGCTGCTCGATCTGGCCGATCAGGCGAGCGATCGAACCGAGGTCGATCAAACCGAGGCCGATCAAACTCCGCTCAATCGAAACAAGATCGATCGAACTAAGCTTGCCTTGCTCTGCCAGCAGGCGGAAAACGAGTTTGTCGGCGCGCGCTGCGGAATCATGGATCAATTTGTTGCCGCTCACGGGGAACGCGGGAAGGCGCTGTTGCTCGATTGCCGCTCTCTCGGATACCGCCAGTTGCCTCTGCCTGACGATGCGTCCCTGGCGATCTGTAACACTATGGTCAAACACAGCATCGCCAAAGGTGAATACAACCAGCGCCGGGCCGAATGCGAAGCAGGTGTGCGCGGTCTGTCGAAGTATTTGCCAAACGTGCGGGCATTGCGGGACGTAACACCTGAGGATCTGGAAGCCTACGGGCACGAGCTGCCGGATACAGTCATGCGGCGCTGCCGTCACGTAATCGGCGAAAATACACGTGTCCTGCTGGCAGCAGCGGCGCTTGAACTTGGGGACTTGCAGGCATTCGGGAACCTGATGCGCCAGTCGCATCAAAGCCTGCGCGACGACTTTGAAGTGAGTTGCGCTGAACTCGATTTGATGGTGGAACTCGCTGAGCAAGCGGAAGGCGTTTATGGCACGCGAATGACGGGAGGCGGGTTTGGCGGTTGCACCATCGCGCTGGTCAAAGCCGGTTGCGTCGAATCGTTCCAGCGGACGGTGCAGGAAGGATATGAACGCTCGACCGGCTGCAAACCCGAGATTTATGTCTGCTCCGCTGCCGATGGGGTTGGCCAAGTAACCTGAGAGGTAGCCTGAGAAAATAGCGGCTGAGAAGTCGCCGGAGAAATGGACACGAATCGAATGAGGGTTCTAGTTACAGGGGGAGCTGGTTACATAGGCAGCGTGGTTGCCGAAGAGCTATTGCAGGCCGGGCACCAGGTTGTCGTCTTCGATAACCTGAGCCGCGGCCATCGCCGGGCAGTGCCGAAAACTGCTGCACTGGTAGTAGGCGACTTGGCGGATCGCGCTTCGCTTGACCAGCTATTCCGGTCGCGCGCGATTGATGCCGTCATGCATTTTGCGGCGCTGATCGAAGCCGGCGAGTCCATGAAGGCTCCCGAAGAATTCTTTCGCAACAACACCGCGAATGCGCTGACCCTGCTCGAAGCGATGCTCACCGCTCGGGTCAAGCGTTTCGTTTTCTCGTCCACCGCGGCGCTCTACGGCAATCCCGAGCGCACTCCGATTGAGGAGGACGATCCCCTCCATCCGACTAATGCGTACGGCGAATCGAAACTGCTGGTGGAGCGCATGCTGGCATGGTTCCATCAGATTCACGACCTGCGCTATGCCAGCCTGCGCTATTTCAATGCCGCCGGCGCGTTCCGCCCTGACCAAGGGGAGGCCCACCAACCGGAGACGCATCTCATCCCCCGGATTCTCGAAGTCGCCCTCGGCCGTCGGCAACAGGTGAACATTTTCGGCACCGACTACCCCACGCCGGACGGCACCTGCATCCGCGATTACATCCACGTCAGCGATCTGGCGCGCGCGCACCTTCTGGCCCTCGAAGCGCTGGCGCTGGAAAATTCCAGTCAGTTGATCTACAACCTTGGCAACGGGCAGGGCTTCAGTGTGCGCCAGGTGATTGAAGTGGCGCGGAAAGTCACCGGGCATCCGATTCCCGTGATCGAATCGCCTCGCCGGGCCGGGGATCCGGCGGTGTTAATTGCCAGCTCGGAGAAAATTCGGCGCGACTTGGGCTGGCAGCCAAGATTCCCGGATTTGAAAACCATTGTGGAAAGCGCCTGGCAGTGGCATCGCACCCATCCTGACGGATACCCGAGATGAAGACAGCGACCCGCCAACTTGGCAATCGGTGAGCTTGGCAATCGGTAAACCTGGCAACCTATGAATTTCTCTGAGCTGACATCGCATCCCCATCGCCGCCTTAATCCGATGACCCGGGAATGGGTGTTGGTGTCACCGCATCGCACCCAGAGGCCCTGGCAGGGACAGGTCGAAGAGGTTCTACCGGAAGCGTCGCCAACTTACGATCCCAAATGCTACCTTTGTCCCGGTAATGCCCGAGCCGCGGGAGCGAGAAATCCCGCCTACACGGAGACGTTTGTTTTTGACAATGATTTTGCGGCGCTGAAGCTGGATACGCCCGCCGGTGAAATTCAGGAAGAGGGACTGCTGGTTGCCCGCAGCGAAGCGGGGCGGTGCCGGGTGGTCTGCTTCTCGCCGCGACACGATCTCACCCTGGCTCGAATGAGCGTGCCCGAACTACGACAAGTGGTCGATACCTGGGCGCGAGAGTTCTCTGAGCTGGGGACTGATCCGAACATACGTTCCGTGCAAATCTTCGAAAATCGCGGAGCGATGATGGGATGCAGCAATCCCCATCCCCACGGGCAGATCTGGGCCAACGAAACTCTACCTAATGAATTGGCCAAGGAACTGACCGCGTTTGGCGATTACCGGCAACGGCACGGCGCCACTTTGCTGCACGATTATCTGGAACTGGAGCTCGGGAAGCAGGAACGGTTGGTATCGGCCAACGACCATTTCGTACTGCTCGTGCCCTTCTGGGCAGTCTGGCCCTTTGAGACCCTCGTCGTCAGCCGGAGATGCGTGGCTGCTCTCGATGAACTGACTGACGATGAGCGCAACGCCCTGGCCGAGATACTCCGGCAGGCCACCATTCGTTACGACAATCTATTTCACACGTCGTTTCCTTACACCATGGGTTTTCATCAGCGGCCCACCGATGGCAGGGACTATCCGGAATTTCACTTGCACGCGCATTTCTATCCACCCCTGCTGCGTTCGGCGACGATAAAAAAATTCATGGTTGGTTACGAAATGCTGGGCACGCCGCAGCGGGACATCACGCCGGAAACCGCGGCGCAGTGGTTGCGCGACGTGTCCGCCCGGCATTATCTGGACCTCGAGCCACCCCCGCCGATGGCCTGACGAGATTGGCGTAACGATGTCGGCCTAACAATGTCGACCTAACAATGTCGGCCCCGAGCAGGGAATCGGGCGCACACGAATAGCTAGGCAATTGCCTGTAAGACGACAAACGCTGACAGAATGGAATTAGTCCCCAGGACCGCTACCCGCCGGTCCCAACCATGGGTTCACCGGCCAGGTTCGATTTCGCGATCGCGGCATATCCACAAGCGCGGAGGTTTCTGGTTGCGCCTTGGCCGCGCTCGGGCTTAACGGCATATTCTCCGTGCTCCCGGCCTGATCCGAACCCGCGTAGGTGAATTGCGGCACGATCTGCTTGAGATGGGCCAGAATGGAGGCTCGCTTGCCAAGCGACATCGCGACATAGAGTTCGTCAAGACCATGCTTCAATGCTGGCCAGGCGAGCCTTACACTTTCCGTATAGGCTATCTTTTCACAGCCGCTCGGGAAGACCCGTTCGTCGGGATAGAAGAGCTCCTCGAAGAGTTTTTCGCCCGGACGGAGGCCAATGAACTTGAACTCCTGGCAGGATTTGCCGGAGAGGCGAACCAGGGTTTTCGCCAACTCCGCGATCCGAACCGGTTCCCCCATGTCGAGCACAAGGATGTCGCCGTTCCGGCCGATCGCGAAGCCCTGCAACACCAGGCTGACTGCTTCGGAGATCGTCATGAAAAAGCGGGTTATCTCCGGGTGAGTGATGGTGATGGGCTGGTTTTGACGGATTTGTTCCTGGAAGAGCGGAATCACGCTGCCGTTCGATCCGAGGACATTGCCGAACCGGACCGACACCGAGCGCAGCCGTTCCCCGGGCCAGGCTGCGAGAATCAATTCTCCCACCCGCTTGGTGCAGCCCATCACGTTCGTTGGGTTCACCGCCTTATCGGACGAAATCATCACGAAGGCCGCGCAATTCGAACTCTGCGCCACGTTCAGCAACGCCAGCAGTCCGAACACGTTGTTGCTGACCGCCTCTTCCACATTGGCTTCCATGACGGGCACGTGTTTGTACGCGGCGGCATGGAAAACGATCTCGACACCGTAGGTCAGGAATAGCTTCCGCATGCGCTCCGGGTTCGAGAAGTCGGCGACACAAAACACCTTCCGCTCATCGCTCGCGCACTGGGTAAGCTGGTGCTGCAAGTGAAAGATCCCGGTTTCATTCTGATCGACGCACAAAAGAAGTTTCGGTTCATACGTCCTGATTTGCCGGCACAGTTCGGAGCCGATGGATCCCGCAGCACCAGTCACCATGACCACGCGGTCCCGAATATGCTCGCGCACCGATTCCAGGTCGAGAGCGATCGGTTTACGCCCAAGAAGATCCGCGAGTGAAACTTCCCGGACCTGCTGCAGCGTGACTTGACCCGCGATCAATTCCGCCATTTCGGGTACGGTTCGGAAGGCAGCGCTCGCCTGCTTACAGATTTCCACCAGACGGAGCCTCTCGGTCTGGGCGGCCGATGGAATCGCAATCAGGACTTCGTCGATTCTTTGCTTGCGGACTACTTTCGCCAAAGCCTCGACCGGACCAAGCACAGGCACGCCCAGAACCCGCAGCCCCTTCTTCAGTGGATTGTCATCGACACAGCCGATCACCCGATAGCCGGTCTCCACTTCCTGGGTTTCGCGGATGATCATCTGGGCGGCATGTCCCGCACCCACCAGAAGTAAACGTTTCGAGGTCGAGTCTCGCCGCACGGTTTCCGCAAGCATGCGCGAGAGTATGCGTATCCCGGTTAAGAGGGTAAAGGTGATCGACGCCTCCAAAGCATAGATCGAGAGCGGAAAGACTTTCAGTCCCAACCCATAGCGCACGATGAAAAGGAACGCGAACGACCCGGTGAGGACGGCTTTCAAGACGTCCAGCGCATCGGTGATTCCCGAGGCCGCGCCGTAGGCCAGTAGTTTGGTCAGCGGTCCGGGATATTCGTGGGCGATGACGCTGGCGATCGACCATGCGGCGAGGGCATGTTCCGATGGAAACGAGGAGCCTCCGGCTCCGAAGCTGCCAGCGTTCAGGGCGTTTGGGCGCGCTCTCTGGAAAGCCAGCTTCATGGCCTCAGCCACGATCAAACTGTTCACCGCCGCTTCCCCGGCCAGAAAGCCGGTCTCGCGGCTGTGGTCGTCGTTGGTGGTTGCCCCGCGCAGGTACAAGCCGGCAGCGCTGCCAATCATCGCCGCCATCCCGTAGTTGCTGAAACTGTTGCTGTGGGTAAGGGGCGAGCTTCCGAAATGCCGCATGATGTCGCGGTCGGCCGCCACCAGGCCCAGGGTGCCAGCTCCGAAGGGCACCAGCCAGTTTTTGTCTTCGCCATGCAGGGCATGCAGATGCAGTGGACTGGTCCAGATCGTTTTCTGATCCGATACGAGATTTTGCGCGAAGTACGCCAGGCAGAAACCGGCCGCCACGCTTTTCCTTTCCGGTCGATCTTTTTCAGCGAGATCCGCTCTGGGTGACTCCGCGGAATGGCTTTCTTCTTTTTGGTGGATACTTTGCCTGGTACTCGGGCTGCTACTTTGGCTGGCACTCTGGCTGGTACAGGGTTTCAGAGTTTCCGGATTGGATGCCCAGCCCGGGTTTCCCGCTGCACCGAAGAGCAGAGCCACGGCCACAGGCGGGTAAGCATGCCACCGGAATTTGTCCCACCAGAATTTGTCAAGGAAAAGCATGATCTAGAGTGGCCTGCACGCTTGGGTTTGCGGGTGGGGCCGGCCGGCGAAGTCGGGCGGCAGGACTACTCGCCGAGCGCCCTTCGCCGCCGGCTCCAAGTCGTCCGCATCGACCTCCACCGCCACGCTTTGCATGATCACGTCCAACGCGAGCACAACCCGAAAGTTGTTTTTCTTGCGGACCAGCACGCCTTCCATTCCCGTCATGGGGCCGGCCTTGATGCGGACCCGCTCCCCGATGACGAGGTAGGGGTGGGGCTCAATTTTCCGCTGTCCCAGACCGGAGCGGAGTGCCTCGATTTCAAAATCGGGGAGCGGCGCGAGAGTTCGTCCAAAACCAACCAGCGATACCACACCCGGCACTTCGAGTACGCGCACGCGCTTCCGGGGATCGATGCGCACAAACACGTAATTTGGAAACAGCGGCAGCTCGAGGTTCACCTCACAACGGTTCTTCCAGCGGTGGCGCGTTGCATAGAGAGGCAAGAAAGCTTCGATCTGGCGCTTGCCAAAGTGCGAGGCCACGCGTTTTTCGTGATGCGAATGGGTGTAGGCGGCAAACCAGTTCGCAGAAAAGTCCTGAGCCGCGGCGAAGCCGTGCATCTTCTGTTCTCTTGCTGGTTGTCTTGCCAAGCCTGTCTGCATGATTTGCGTTTCCGTTCGAGTGAAGCTTCGCTAGCCCCGCTTAGCGAGGTTGGTTAGAACGTTCACATCTTGGAGTGACTGCCTACGTCTTCCATTGCACTTCCCCTGCCATCACTGCCGCGCTTCCTGGATTCGTGCTTGTCTTTCTGCTGGTTGGGGTTACGAGTTCGTTGGGAGATATCCTTCTTGCCATTCCCGGTGCGGGAACCTGAATCGGGTTTTCCGTTCTAAATCAGCACTCGTCGAGAAGTCGCTATTTCCCGCCAGCATTCGCCAGGCTTCGAGCGCTAGACGCGAAGCGTCGCAAACCTCGTCCGCGTCCACTCCCGCGACCGGGCAGGCCGATGACATTTTCGTGACTTCGCCGCAGGCACTGGTCGTGTTCAATCCCACCTGCGCAAGCGCTCCGAGCAGTTCTGGCAGCGCCTCGATCATGACCCACAGCTGCGATTCAAGTTGTCGAGCTTCGCAAAATAGTACGCTTGACGTAACGCATAACTATAGCTATGCTGAATCATGATCGTCAGCTATCGGGACAAGCGGACCAGGGACTTCGCCGCCGCCGGTAAACGGGTGAAGGCGTTCTCTGGAATCGAACGTGCCGCCCGTTTGAAGCTGGACCGATTGGAGACGGCCGTCGTGCTTAAAGACCTTGGCGCATTACCTGGCAACCATTTCGAAGCGCTGAGAGGGGACCGAAAGGGCCAATACAGCATCCGCATCAATGACCAGTGGCGAATTTGCTTTGAATGGCCCGAAGATACGCCCGGCCCATCGAACGTGGAGATTGTCGATTACCATTAGGAGAAACATCATGGCACTTACCGCTATTCACCCAGGCGAACATCTGGCCGAAGAACTAAAGCAACTGGGCATGAGCGCTGCCGAGCTTGCGCGGCAGCTCGATGTTCCGACCAACCGCGTGACCGAGATCCTGAATGGAAGGCGCGCCATCACTGGCGACACAGCCCTACGCCTCGCCCACTTCTTCGGTACGACGGCCGAATTCTGGCTTAACTTGCAAAGTCTCTTTGAGTTACGCGTCGCGCAGAAGAAGGCTGGGAAATCCATTAGGGAGTTGCCGACCCTGAAACATCTCGAACAAGCACGCGCTTAGAACTCACAGGCGAAGGGCGAAAGGGCTGCCATTGTGGCAAGCAACGAAAAAGCTGGCTACAACCGCTTCCTCCTGCTGGTAGCAGGACTTGGCGGATTGCTCTATGGCGTCGATGTCGGTATTATTGCGGGGGCTTTGCCTTATCTGGAGGACACCTCCGGGTTGAATGCCGGCCAGCTTTCGATCGTCGTCGCTGCCGTGCTCCTCGGCAGCGTGATCTCAACCCTGTTCGCTGGCGCGCTCGCCGACTGGATGGGACGCAAGCCTCTGATGATGCTCAGCGGATTGCTGTTTGTCTGCAGCATTCCCATCATTGCGCTCTCGCATGGCTATGAGTCGTTGGTTCTTGGCCGCCTGTTACAGGGCATCAGCGCCGGCCTGATCGGTGTCGTTGTCCCGCTGTATCTGGCGGAGTGCCTGGCGGCATCGAACCGCGGCAAGGGGACGGGCATCTTCCAATGGCTACTGACACTCGGCATCGTGACCGCGGCCGTCGTTGGCATGTTCTTCAGTATTCGCGTCGAAGAGGTATCAAGGCTGGGCGATCCCGCAAAACTCTTCGCCTTCAAAGACACGGCTTGGCGCAGCATTTTCTGGGTTTCGCTGCCACCCGGCATCTTGTTCGTGATCGGCAGCCTCATGGTGTCGGAGTCCCCGCGCTGGTTGTTTCGCCGCGGGAAACGGGATGCCGCCTGCGCCGCGCTTCTCCGCTCTCGCACCAACCAGCAAGCCGACGTCGAGCTGGCGGAAATGGAGCAAGCTGCCGTTGCTGAAAAAGCCAAACCCTCAAGCGGGGAGAATATCTCCGGGGTGAAGGTTCAAGGGGTGAATGCACAAGGATCGCTTTTGCGCCGCAAATACGTAATTCCGTTTGTCCTGGCCTGCGTGATTCTCGCTTGCAACCAGGCCACCGGAGTCAACTCCATCATTGGGTACAACACCAACATTCTTTTGCAGAGCGGTCTCTCCGATGTCCAGGCGCACTGGGGCTACGTTCTTTTCACGGTCGTGAATTTCCTCATGACCATTGGCGGCGTCCTGCTGGTGGACCGCAAGGGACGCAAGTTCCTGCTCTCGGTCGGCAGCGCGGGCATCATCGTGTCGCTCCTCTGCACCGGCATACTATTCCGCCGGACGGAAAGACTGCGCGTGGATTCTCGGGCCGCGGTTCAGTCCATGGTCGACGCCGACCAGAAGGTCACGTTCCTTTATGACGAGAAGGCTGCGGATGCGCTCCTTGCTGCGAATGGGGACGCTGGCAAGGCGATCGGCAACCGGCCCACATCTCTAGTCGTCATTTATTCGTATGGAGATTTCCGCGCCGCCACCAAGGTTGCGCGCTCCGATGACAAGTCAGCCAAGCCCATTGCGATCACACGCGAGAGCTGCGTGCCCGCCAATAAAGTAGTCGCGTTTTTCTCGAATCCGTTCAGCAATCTCGATGCGTCGCGCAAGGCTTCGCTGAAAATTGACAATGCACTGATTACTCCCGTGGCGACCACGCACAATGGTTGGCTGGTCGCGATCAGCCTCTTCGTTTTCATGGCGTTTTTCGCGATCGGTCCCGGAGTGTGCGTATGGCTGGCGCTTTCGGAGTTGATGCCGACCCGGATTCGCTCCAACGGCATGAGCATCGCTCTGTTGATTAACCAGGCGGTTTCGACGACCATTGCCGCCATGTTCCTGCCAACCGTCGGCAAGCATGGTTACTCGACCATGTTTTTTGGCTTTGCCGCCTGCACCGTAATCTACTTCATCACGGCCGCAGTGTTCCTGCCGGAAACGAAAGGAAAAACCTTAGAAGAAATCGAAGCACATTTTGAGGGATCAGGAGGAAGGTTTGATCTCTCAACGGCATGAACTCTGCAATCCACCAATAAACTATAAGGGTCTTCCAGAATCTTAGATGGAATGGTAGAGGCGGCGGGAGTCGAACGATTTTCGACCTTTTGAAATCAATAACTTATTGAAAAGGAAAAGGTTACAAAATCCCAAAAAGGCCACAATGCCGGATTCTTGGTGCCTAGTCCGGTGAGACCGGCTTCTATGCGGAGTTTTAGACACCACTTTAAGAGCATTGCCTGTCGCTATGACTGAACCGGCCCTTCCGGGCGCAGACAATTGACGCTGCTAGGGCTGTGCCTAGAGTAACTTGACCTTGCTGGACTCGGATGGATAGATTGCGAGTTTGGGGGTGTTTTGGGCGCACCCTGCGGCAACAAAAATCCCATGGCAGACTGGATGTCGCTTAAATGGCTCTTGTGGATCAGTCTATACCTGGTCCTGGGAGTTTTTGTGCCGTGGGCCACATCACTTGCGTGGGCTCACCAACACGGCAGCGATCTGCGGCCCCGCCCCCGGCAACTCTTCCAGCGCGGAGAATTAGGCCTGGTTGGCCTAGTGCTTGTGATCTCGGTGATTTGGGATCTCCTGCAGTCTCAGTACATGCCGCAAACCAGAGCACTTGGGTCAGTCCTGTTGGCCGTGATTGGAACCATGGCCGGGGCCGTCTGGATCGAGACCTACTGGAGACAGTCCACCGGCATGGCTTGCCGCGACGAAAGAACTTGGCGAGACTCCCGGAACCTGGCGTTTCTCGTATTCAGCATGGCTGTAGTGGTTGAAATCTTATTGGACCGTTTTGCAAAGGTGGCAGCTCTGTGAGCGCCCCGGCTCCAGCTCTGGCGAAGCCAGCACGCCGCATAGTAACGGTCCGGCTTGCGGATGCGGCGGTTACAGTAGGTTATCTCTCCCTGGCTTTTGGCTTGCTGCTCGTCTTTTTCCCGGTATCATTCCCACGGATCATCCTGCACAGTTGGCAGAATGGCCAGCTCATAGTGGCAATGATGGTACTTACGCTATCGCTCGACGCATATCTTTACCTCCGTGTCGCCTTTCTGCAGTCGGCCAAGCCGGCGGTTCTCGCGGCTGCGTGCTTAGGGTGCCTGCCGATTATGGTCGTTGGAGGGCTCAGCTTCCTTCTTCAAGGGGCCGTCGCCCAAACACTCGCGGGAGACCTGCCGAATCTGCAAGCTCGTGTCGGCGAGGAAATACTCGCCCATACCTACTTGGGATTGGTCTCCGCCGTCTTTCTGCCGTTCTTAGCAATCCGGCTTATGCAACCGTTCAGGCAATAAGTTCAGATCGAAAAGCCTAGGGAGGGTCTGATCAATGTTTGCGCGGATCGCAAAACTACTGATTGGCCGATACCCGTACAACGAGCAATCGACTTAGTAAGACCTTATCTAGCACGCTCGTAACTCCCTGCCGATTACCTTACTAATGGGCACTGGGCAATGGTGCGGTGTACCACGGTACTTTGACGCCCTCCGGATCAGTTCCTACCATTAAGCTGGTTGAGACCCGCTTCTAAAGTGAGACTCGGTTCCAAAGAAGGAACGGAGCGAAACCGTATTGCATGGGGTTGAGTCAAAAGTTGCACACTACATCGACAGGAGCAAGCCACTGGTACCGGCCGGATGACATGAAGAGCTTGGGAATCAATGCACGGCATCGCAGGTATCGAACCAGCGGTTTCAGCTTGCTGGAAATGACGATGGTGATGGCAATCATGATCGTGGTGGCGTCGATTTCGTTCATGAGCCTGCAACCGATGTTGAAAGCGCAACGCGTCACGAACGCGTACAACACCACGCTGTCGGCGTTGCGGATGGCGCGTGACAGCGCGGTAGCGCAGCGCACCTCGTACCATTTGGTATTCATCTCGACGGCGACGTCGAACACGATCACCGTGTCTCCGACGCTCTCCACGTTTCAAGGCGCGCAAAGCCCGGTGACGTATTCGCTGCCGTTCGATGTTGCATTCTCGGCCCAGCTTGGAATTCCAACGAGCGGCACCCCGGATGGGTTCGGGTCGGGATTGGCAGCCATTGACTTTGGGTACACGGCGCAAGGAACAGGAGCGGGAGGAGCGACGGATCTGTATTTCTGTCCGGACGGGTCGGTGCAGGATGCGGTGGGTGGCGCGGGAAACTGTTCCGGGAATTGGAATAGCGGGGTGGTTTACATTGCACGACCGGGAGAGTTGCTGAGTTCGCGAGCCCTCACGGTTTGGGGCGGAACAGGCCGCATTCGTGGATGGCGGCTGTACGACAATGGGTCGGGAGGTGTGGCTTGGCAGCGACAGTAACCACGAGCAGAGAGACAGTGGGCGGCAGGACGCAACCAGAACGTGGTTTCACGATGATCGAGGTCGTGATCTCGATGGTAGTGCTAACGATCGGGCTGATCAGTCTTCTCGGTGTGTTTGGAATCTCGATGGCCGCCACCCAAACGTCGCAACAGGACATGATTGCGAAACAGTTGGCGAACGAAGCGCTGGAGAGTATCGTCACCGCGCGCAACACCTCGCAGCTGCAATGGGACCAGGTGCAGAACGTGGGCAGCGGTGCGGGCATCTTCGTCACCGGGCTGCTGCCGATCAACCTGGCTGGCGCGGACGGCATTATCGGCACCGCCGACGATGCCGTGGCCGGCCCGCAGGTGCTGATCGAACCTGGACCGGACGGGATTTATGGAACGGCGGACGATGTGCAGGTGCCCTTGACCAACTATCAGCGCCAGGTCACGATCTCGCCCGTGGTGGATGCAAGCGGGAACCTGGTGCCGAGCCTGCGCGGCATCAATGTGACGATCCAGTACACCACACCCCGGCTCGGCACACCGAAAACATACGTTCTAAGTTCGTATATTTCGCAGTACCGGTAACGCAAAGAGGAGATATGCGCTCTCGCTCAAAAACACGCGCCCATGGATTCACACTAGTGGAGATGTTGGTGGCGATGGCCCTGGGCCTGATTGTGCTGGGCGCGGCTGTGCAACTTTATACGCAGGGCGTGAGCGCGACATGGTCGGTTTCCCAGCGCGCGGAGATGCAACAGGATTTTCGAGCCGCCGCAGACATGCTGACGCGGGACCTCAGCCTGGCGGGCTCGGGATTAGGAAACAACGTACAAATCGCCTTGCCTGCGGGAACCGGGACGCTGCCGGTGTATGGATGCAGCCAGACGGCTTGCTATCTCAACGGCACCGGAGCCGCGTATCCGACGCAGGGTGGGCAGCCCTATCTCTACGGATTGATGCCGGGTTGGAAATTTGGCCCCGTCCTGAACGGCGCGGTACCCACCGACACCGTGACGGTGGTCTATACGGACGACAGCTTTTATCTGAGCTGCTACTCGGTCAAGATCACTTCGGCGACGACCGCTCGCTTCACGGTGCCCACGATTCTGCCGGCGAATTGTGTGCTGCCGAGCACCCTCACGGCGCCCCAGGCGGTGAATGACCCAGTGGTTGGATTCACGCCGGGGGATGTGGTGTGGTTCAGCCTTACTTCTGCAATCGTCGGCGTGGGCGCAGGCGCCACCAGTTCGCCGGTGATTGCAGAAGTCACTGGCGTGGGGTCGCTGTCAGGGACAGCGCCGAACCAATACTACGACGTGACGTTCGCCGCCAACGACGCGTTGCAGATGAATCAACCCACCGCCGCCAGCGGCGACCTGGCCAACGTCCTGAACTGGACCGGGTCGGCGACCAGAATTCTGGTGATCACTTACTACATCGATAACACCATCAATCCGCCGCGATTGATGCGGCAGGTGAGTGGCCACCAGCCCATGCCGGTAGCGGAGAACGTTGTTTTTCTGCAGTTCAGCTATGACCTGTACAACTCGGCGACCGCGGCCCCCGTAATCAACCAGGCAGACGGCGGCGCATCGCAGGGTCTGACCCCCAACCAGATCACCAAAATCAACATCCTGCACATGGCCATGAGCAGCACGTTGCACGGAGTCACGGGCTATCAGGGACTGGACTTGCAAACTTCAGTGAGCGCACGCAATCTGACGTACCAGAACAACTACCCACAGTAGTGGGGAGGGTTTGAAGACTAGGGTTCGACGGGGATATTTACGGGGGCTTCAACTATGGGTAATTCGAGGCATCAATCCGCTGGATTTACGCTGATTGCATCCTTGCTGCTGCTGCTGCTTTTGTCGGGCATCGCGATTGGTTTGATGATGATGGTGACCACCGAAACGAAGGTGGGTGGATCGAACCTGCAGAATAACGTGGCCTATCATGCGGCCGAGGGTGGGATCGAGAAGATGAGCTCGGACCTGGCATCGACGTTTCAAAACGCGCAGTCGCCCACCGCCAGCCAGATCTGCAACCTGAGCACGCTGTATCCCTCCATGGCCCTTGTGACATGGATGGACTACTCGGTGGCGCCACAATCGGGTTGCACGAGCCCCCTGCAGGCGAATTTTGGGCAGATCACGGCGGGACCCAACCAGGGTTTATGGGCACAGATCATTCCGGTCACGATGCTGGCCACGGCGGCCGAACCTGGAGGACAGGAAGTCAGCATGACACGGCAGGCGCAGGTAGCGCTGATTCCGGTGTTCCAGTTCGGAGTGTATTGCGACGGCGATTGCTCGTTCTTCAGCGGTCCCAATTTTGATTTCGCCGGCCGCACACACACCAACGGGGACTTGTACCCGTTCGTTGGTCCCGGCAGCACCCTGACTTTTCATGACAAGGTGACGGTCTACGGCAACGTGGTTCGGGCCCAGTTGGCCAACGGATGGAATGCAAACAACAACTATAACGGCACGGTAATGATTCCGACCGCCCCCCAGGGTTGTGACGGAGCGCAGCCAGCTTGCCGGGCCCTTGGAATGACCGAGGGCAGCGTGACGGGTGCGGGGGGTAATCCGCCGCAGTCGGCCCAGAACGGTGGCTGGCCCGCTCTTTCTTTGGGCACCTACAACGGCGAAATCATCGACGGCAACTATGGAAATGCGGGTGGGACGGGAGCCAAGAAGCTGTCTCTGCCCTTCGTGAACGGGACCGCGCATCCCTATGAGATCATTCGCCGGCCGTCAGCGGGCGACTCGGTGGCGCTGGCGCAATCGCGCGAATACAACCTAGCGCAGATTCATGTGCTACTTTCGGACGATCCGGCCGAGTTGCCGGGCGGCGCGGCGGATGCGAACAATGTCCGGTTGGCCAACGTAACGGGTGCGGCCGCCAGCAATCCCTACGGAATCCCAACCTCGGTCCCCGCGGGGTGGGCGGCGCTGGCCGCTGGCAACACCTATAACCTATACTTCGCGCAATCCTGGAATGGAATTCCGGATGAGACCCCCTGCAACGGGACGAACTGCACCACCGCAACGTTGAACCCAGACTGGCCCTACGCTCCCGCCACGCCCGCAGCCGGTGCCCAGACACTGGTGCCCGCAGGCGCTCCGATTATGGCAGGGACCAATACCACCGCCCCGCCGACCATCAACCTTTGCCCTCCGGCAAGCGTCGCTGCGGCGAACCAGCCTGCAGGCTGCACCACCGGGGCATATCCGTATTACTCCGTACAGGGCGCAACCACGGCCTGGAACCTGATCGATGGTTGGCTGCGGGTGGAATACAAGGATGCTTCGGGCAACTGGAATCCGGTAACCATGGAATGGCTACAACTGGGATTTGCGCGGGACGTGACACCGCCTACCACACCTGGAGGCAACACGGTAAATCCGAACGCGATTCTGCTACTTCAGGAGCCGGCAGCCCGCGACGGCGGGAGCATTGTGGCTGGAAGTGTGAGTATCACCGGGATTGCCCCATCCTGCAGCGGGGCGGTTAGTGGAGTCTGTACGCTCTGGACCAATCCGCTGCCTCCGGAAGTGCTGGAGGATACGCTGGGGACTACGCCCTGGCAGTTTGGCGTTACCAGTGCAGCGACCGCCTCCCAGAGCGTCACCAGATTTAACTGGTACCCGATCAACTTCTACGATGCGCGCGAAGGCGAAGCTCGTGACATCAACCAGGGGAACAACAGCTGCACGGCAAACGGCGTGATGAATGCCGTGGAACTGGACGTGGGCAACCTGAAAGCATGGCTGTCGGGTCAGATTGGCGCGAGCGGCAGCAGTGTTGATTACCTGGTACAGAACGGCTATGTGTTGTATTTCTCGGACCGGCGGGGAATGCTGCGGAATCCACATCCTCCGTTGGGCGGCGCGTCGGTTAAGACCGGAGATTCGGGTCTGGAAGACGTGATTAACAGCGCCAGTGCGGCGGGTACGCCCGACGGAGTGCTGGAGCCGGCTGCCGTCGGCCAAGTCTATTCGCCCGAGGATGTCAATGAGAATGGATTTCTGGACAACTTCGGTGCAGCAAACCTGGGATTGGGCTTCTATAACGGCGCTGCCAATATCAATGGCCAGATCATACTTGCAGCACCAGACAATCCGTACAATCCGCGCATTATGAGCTGTGGCACGACCGCACGCAAGAACTGGGTGAGCGGAGCTCGGCACGTCCTGAAGCTGGTCGATGGGTCACTCGGCAACGTACCCCTGAGAACGGATGCCGCCGCACCGAACACGGGCGGATTCACGGTAGCGTCGGAGAATCCGGTGTACGTTCAGGGCGACTACAATTCCAACTCCGCCGACCCCGTCTGGGCCGGTAACCCGGATCAGGTCGGGCACGCGGCTGCTGCGGTAATCGCCGACACCGTCACTCTCCTCTCGGACAACTGGGACGACCGGAGAAGCCTGCTGGGCAATATTCCTGGCGGCGGCAACAGCACTGTCACCGACCCAGGGAACCGGCCTGCCACGAACACCTACTACCGCGCTGCGGTCGCAGGCGGGAAGAACATGACTTTTCCGAGGCCGGGTTGGGGCGCCCAAGATTTCGGCACTGACGGAGGCGTACACAACTTCCTGCGCTACATCGAAAACTGGGGCGGATCCGTCCTGAATTACAAGGGCTCGCTGGTCAACCTGTATTACTCGACATACAACACCGGAATATACAAGTGCTGTACCTCCGTATATTCGCCACCGACTCGTAATTACAGTTTCGACTCTGATTTCGCCTTGCCAGGAGGCCTGCCGCCCGGAACACCAATGTTCCGCGACATCAACAGTCTGGGCTACCGGCAACTTTTCACGACTCGCACCTACTAGTGGCTTGTCGCAGAGTAACCATTACTAGACTGTTAGCATCAAAGCTGTCATGGCCACTGGCAGTGAAATCTTACTCTCCAAACAACAGCAGTCCGATCTAAGGAGCATCGCCCAGTCCCGTGC